>Ga0194120_10000006_pt1 | contig 399307 bp, 389 predicted proteins | sample TA2MahCa65mmetaG_FD_148642 | JGI IMG/M metagenome (GOLD analysis project Ga0194120, IMG submission 148642) | Freshwater microbial communities from Lake Tanganyika, Tanzania - TA2015019 Mahale Deep Cast 65m | ecosystem: Environmental > Aquatic > Freshwater > Lake | place: Tanzania: Lake... | reverse complement strand
TGATCTCTTCCGGCTTGTGTCGCTTCCTTCCCATTCCCTGGTCCTCCTCAGGCCAAAAGCCATACTCCGAGTCGGACCACTTCAGTGGGGGAGGATCACCGCGCTCACCAAGCGTCTCGAGGCCCTGATCGCACCGCCGGGATTCACCGGCAAGGCGCCAGGAGGCCCGAGCCGCTGGAGCACCGAGCGGTCCGGCGAATGGGAGCCGCTTAAGCCTCAGCTCGTAGTCGAGGTGCGCTACGATCATGTGACCGACAACCGCTTCCGTCACGGCACTAAACTCATGCGCTTCCGTCCCGACAAATCGCCGAAACAATGCACTTTCGAGCAACTCGCGCCACCTATGCTCCCCAGAAGCATAAAGCTTTTACTCAAATAAAAACTCGCGCGGCATCAAACTCATCTCGGTCCCAAACGTTTGTCTCACTGGGCAGAAAATCGAAACCAGCAAAAGGAGATCAACGATGACCAAATCCCTGTTGGCTGGCGCACTGGTGCTTGGACTGGCGACGCCAGCGCTCGCGGCAGAAGAATTTTTCGTGGCGCTCGACACCACGGCCAATCAATGCCGCGTGATGATGACCCAGCCTGATGGTGTCATTATGAGAATGGTGGGGTCTGCGTCCTATCCGAGCCTGGATGAGGCACAGGCGGCTATCTCAAACCTGCCTGAATGCAATAGTTGAGACCACCTTTGGGAACGCTCGTGAAAAACCCGGGCGTTCCCCCCAGATTCGGGCACTTTGCCCGTTCTGACCCTTGACGAGAGTGGCGTCGGTGTCCAACAAACTGGGGATGCCTTCACGCAAGAAGCTCCATATCAAGACTTTCGGCTGCCAGATGAACGCCTACGATTCCGAGCGTATGGCCGAGGCGCTGGAGCCTGCCGGCTATCGTCTTACCGACGATGCTGACGATGCCGATCTCGTCATCCTCAATACGTGTCATATCCGCGAGAAAGCTGCGGAGAAGGTCTATTCGGAGCTAGGACGCGTCCGCCTCGCCAAAGCGCGGCGCCGGAACGAGGGTCGCGATACCCTAGTTGCTGTCGCCGGCTGCGTGGCCCAGGCCGAAGGACGTGAAATCATCGCACGCTCGCCTGTGGTCGATATCGTCGTCGGACCCCAAAGCTATCACCGTCTCGCCGATCTCGTGGCGGAAGCGGTCCGCGGCGGCAAAGGCTTGGTCGAGACGGAATTTCCGGCTGAGGATAAATTCGCCCATCTACCTGCGCGTCCGCAAGGCAAGGTCCAAGTTTCTGCCTTCGTCACGGTGCAGGAAGGCTGTGACAAGTTCTGCACCTTCTGCGTGGTTCCCTACACGCGCGGCGCCGAATTCTCGCGTGCGCCGTCCGAGATCGTCGCCGAGGTCAAGCGTCTCGCCACGCGTGGCGTGCGCGAGATCACGCTGCTTGGGCAGAATGTCAACGCGTATCACGGCAGGGGCGACGACGGTGCGGACTGGCCTCTCGCCAAGCTCTTGCGCCGACTCGCTCAAATTCCGGACATCGACAGGCTGCGGTACACCACGAGCCATCCGCGTGACATGGACGACGAACTGATCGCGCTGTTCGCCGGCGAGAAGAAGCTCATGCCCTATCTGCACCTGCCCTTCCAGGCGGGCTCCGATCGGATCCTCGCCGCCATGAACCGCAAACACACCATCGCCGAATATGAAGAGACAATCGGCAAAGTGCGGCTGGTGCGCCCCGACATTGCGCTCTCCACCGACATTATCGTCGGCTTTCCGGGTGAGACCGACGCTGACTTTGAATTGACCCTGGCCATCGCCCGAAGGGCGCACTTCGCGCAAGCCTTCTCCTTTAAATATAGCGCCCGCCCCGGGACGCCGGCGGCAAAGCTGGAAAACCAGGTACCGGAGGAAGCCAAGCGCGAGCGTCTCGCCATCCTGCAAAGTCAGCTCGACAGCCATCGCCACGCCTTCGACCGGGACACAGTCGGCCGCAAGCTTCCAGTGCTTTTCGAAGGAAGGGGACGGAAACCCGGACAGATCGCCGGGCGTTCACCATATTTACAGACTGTGCATATCGACGGGCCCGAAACATTGATCGGGGAGATCGCAGAGGTTGACATCGTGGCCGCCGGGCCGAACAGTCTTACCGGTGTCATCAATTCGGGGTTTGAATGGCGCGAGCCAGTTCAGGCGGCCGTGTGACCAACAAGGCCAGCGGAAGGAAGGCGTCATTGGCGCGAGGGCGCGAGAGCCAAGCGGCGAGGCGCCCGGCTACGGCGCAGGCCAATGGCGGCGGCGAGCCCATAGTCGTGTATTTCGAAGATATGCGGCTTGTGCGCGATCTCCTCGGCGATTACGACGCCAATCTCGCGGTGCTAGAAGACCGACTCGGCGTGGAAGCCGTAGTCAACGGCAATGCGGTGGCTCTGCGTGGGCCCGATGTCGCCTGCGCCACGGCGAAGCAGGTCTTGGAGCAGCTCTATGCGCGCCTCGCACAGGGTGAAATGATTGGTGTCGGCGAAGTTGTCGGCGCTATTCGCCATGTTCGCGCCTACGTGCCGGGCGACGATGCCTCAAGTTATGCCGAAGCGCCTGCCGCCCAGCAAATCCGCACGCGCAAGCGCCTGATCACCGCGCGCACGCCCGCACAAAGCGCCTATCTCGATTCCTTGAAGCGCAACGACCTCGTCTTCGCCACCGGCCCTGCCGGTACCGGCAAGACATATCTGGCGGTTGCTTTCGCCGCGGCATGTCTGGAAAGCGGCAAATGCGACCGTCTGATCTTGTCGCGGCCGGCCGTCGAGGCGGGAGAGAGGCTCGGTTTCCTGCCCGGCGACATGCGCGAGAAGGTCGATCCTTATCTGCGCCCGCTTTACGACGCGCTCTACGACGTACTGCCCCCGGAGCGGGTTGAGCGTGGGCTCGCCGCCGGCGTTATCGAGATTGCCCCGCTCGCCTTCATGCGGGGCCGGACCCTATCTCACGCCATCGTCATTCTGGACGAAGCGCAGAACTGCACCCCTGTGCAGATCAAGATGGCGCTGACCCGTCTCGGAGATGAAAGTAAGATGATCGTCACCGGCGATCCCACTCAGGTCGATCTGCCGACCGGAAAGGATTCGGGCTTGCTAGAGGCCATCAACATTCTGCAAGGGATCGAGGAGATCGATCACATCGCCTTCACCAAGGCGGATGTCGTCCGCCGCGAACTTGTGGGCCGCATCGTCGAGGCCTATGAGTCCGTGCCTCATCGCGGGGGACGACCATGACGGAAGGTGGCCCTAGTCCCGGCATTGCTGCGCCTTTAGCGAGCCAGCGGTTCGCGATCGACGTCGTGCGCCATGCCGATGCCTGGGCGGAGGCCGGTATTACCGACGCAATGCTTGAGCGCGCCGGGCAAGCGGCTCTAACCGCCGTTTCTGATCGTCCGCTATCAGACTACGAAATCGCCGTCCTCCTGACCGATGACGCCGAGATGCGCACATTGAACCGCACTTGGCGCGGCAAAGACGCCCCTACCAACGTGCTGTCCTTCCCGGCCGATGAAACACAAGGTGGTACCAAGTTCGTTGGTGACGTGGTGCTCGCCTATGAAACGGCCTGGAAAGAAGCGCGCGAAGACAATCTCACTTTCCCTGATCATGTCTCCCACCTGATTGTGCACGGGGTTTTACACCTGCTCGGCTTGGACCACGCGGCTGACAGCGACGCCGAACGCATGGAAGCGATCGAACGCAAGGCGCTCGGCGCGCTTGGCATCGCCGATCCCTATGCTGAAGCAAGAGAAAAAAGCGTGCCGGAGTTGTTACCTTGAGCAATACCCCCATCACCGAGAATGATCTTCCGGCCGATGAAGCCCGCCCGAATGAGGAGGAAGGCTCCTGGTTCGATCGTCTGCTCCAATCATTCGGTCTCGGCGAGGAGCCCGACCTTCGTGAGTTGATCGAAGACGCGCTTGCCCGTAGCAAGAGCGACACGCTGAGCTTGCAGGAGCGGAACATGATGCGCCGCATCCTGCATTTCGGCACATTGACGGTGGAAGACGTGATGGTGCCGCGCACCGATATCGTCGCCGTCGACGAAAGCATTACCGTCGATGAACTGATGCGAGTGTTCCGCGAGGCCGAGCATTCGCGCTTGCCGGTCTATCATGAGACTTTGGACGACCCACGCGGCATGATTCACATCCGCGATCTCATGTCGTGGATCACCAAAGAATCCGAAACCGGCGCCAATGTTCCACTCGATCTCGGCCGTGTGGACTTGAAGCGCTCCGTCGGCGCCATCGATATCACGCGCGAACTCTTATATGTACCAGCCTCCATGGCCGCCCTCGATCTTCTGCTGAAAATGCAGAACACGCGCATTCATCTTGCCTTGGTAGTGGACGAGTATGGCGGCACCGACGGCCTCGTTACCATTGAAGATCTGGTCGAGGAAGTGGTGGGCGAAATCGCCGATGAGCACGACGTGGAAGAAGCGCCGTTGATCCGCACCGATCCGCGTCTCGGGCTTATCGCCGATGCGCGACTGCCGATTGAAGATCTCGAGAAGCATCTCGGCGTCGAGCTTGTTTCCGGCGATCAGCAGGAGGACATCGACACGCTTGGCGGCCTTGTCTTCGCGCTCGCCGGCCAAATTCCCGAACTCGGAGAAAAGGTGCTTCATCCAAGCGGCGTTCAATTTGAAGTGCTAGAGGCCGATCCGCGCCGGATTAAGAAGCTTCGCATCCATCTGCCTCCCCCGGAGGACATCGCCGAGACCAGAAGCGAGTAGGACAGGTGCAGCGCGCTGCCACTTGGGTCGCTGGCTTGGGTGGTTGGCGGCGCGCTGTCTTCGCCATACTGCTTGGCGGGATTTCTGTGCTCGCTTTCGCTCCCGTCTATGCGTGGCCGGTATTGTTTCTGACATTGGGAGGACTGCTCTGGCTGCTCGATGGTTGCAACCGCGACCATGCAACGCTCTCGCCGAGGCTCTTATGCGCGGCGCTCACCGGATTCTGGTTTGGCTTCGGCTTCTTCCTGGTTGGGCTCTACTGGATTGCCGAGGCCTTCCTGGTCGAGCCTTGGCGTCATGCTTGGCTTCTCCCCTTCGTCATGACGGCTCTGCCTGCGGGCATGGCACTATTCTTTGCCGCCGCTTGCGCGCTGGCGATGCTCATGTGGCTGCCCGGGCCTGGTCGCGTTTTCGGGCTCTCCATCGCCTTCGCTCTTGCCGAGTTCGCCCGTGGTCACGTGTTCACGGGGCTGCCCTGGAACCTCCTTGGCTATGGGCTGACCGCCAACGGTCCTTTGATGCAGATGGCCGCCTTGTTTGGTGTTTACGGCTTAAGCCTCCTCGCCGTGCTCCTCTTCGCCAGTCCAGCCGCGATCTGGGCGCCTGAAGGATCGGGACTCGCCAGGCAGAAACCCGTGGCGGGGCTAATAGTCGTACTGCTGGCTACGCTCGGACTTGGCTATGTCTGGGGCGAACGAAGATTGGCTCACTCCGAGACCGCCGAAACGGGTGTGCGTTTGCGTCTCGTCCAGGCCAATATCGACCAGGCTGACAAATGGCGACCCGAGAACAGCGCCGAGATCTTTGCCGACTATCTCGATCTGACCCTTGCCGATGGACTTGACCAAATCGACCTCGTCATCTGGCCGGAAACGGCAGTTCCTTTCCTGCTGGCAGATTCACCGGACGCCCTTGCGGCCATTGGCGAGGCCCTGCCGGATGGAACCGCCTTGCTCGTCGGTTCGGCTCGTCTTGTGGATGTGCGCGACCAAACTGGGCGGCTCAAGGCGCAACGCATCTACAACAGCCTTCTGGTCGTCGACGAGGGGGGCCGGATTGTCGGCGCTTACGACAAGATCCATCTCGTGCCATTCGGCGAGTACCTGCCATTCCAGGACTTTCTTGAAGGTTTGGGCTTCTTGCAACTCACAGGCGTGCGGGGCGGTTTCTCAGCCGGTACTGGCCCGCGGCTCCTTGAGATTCCCGGTGCGCCACCGGCTTCTCCCCTCATTTGCTATGAAATAATTTTCCCCCACGATGTGACTGACGCCGACAGGCGCCCTGGTTGGCTGCTCAACATTACCAATGACGCCTGGTTTGGTTCGAGCGCCGGCCCCTACCAGCATTTTCACCAAGCGCGGGTGCGGGCGGTGGAACAGTCGCTGCCGGTTTTGCGTTCAGCCAATACCGGGATCTCAGCAGTAATCGATCCTTATGGACGTGTTTTGAGTAAAGTTGATCTCAGAGAGAAAGGCATTGCTGACGTCATGCTTCCCAAGGCGAGAAGTCCAACGCCTTTTGTGCAATTCGGAACTATTATCGAAATATCGATGCTAGCACTTGCAATTGTATTTTGGCTCGCTTGCCGCGTGCACCTTACTAAATCGTAAGACAGGAAAGGTGCGGCGCATGTGTCCTTGACGGCACCTTGGCACACCCCTATGAACGCTCCCCAGTCTGGAAGATATTCCCTTCTCTTCAACTTCCTGAGATAAAAAGTACGTCTCAGCTTCACGATCTCACGAGTGGACGAATGGCAGGCAAGAAGCCCAACCCGGTTGATACGCATGTAGGAAGCCGGGTTCGTTTGCGACGGATGCTCCTTGGCATGAGTCAAGAGCGACTCGGCGACAGCATGGGACTGACATTTCAGCAAGTGCAAAAATATGAGAAAGGGGTGAACCGCATCGGCGCGAGCAGGCTGTTCCAGATCTCGAAGATCCTCGACGTACCTGTGCAGTTCTTCTTCGAGGAAGCGCCGCATGTGGGTAATGTGCGACCGGCTCGCGGCATGGCCGAAGCAGATTCGGAATCATTCATCCTCGAATTCCTCAACACGCGCGAAGGGCTTGAGCTCAACCGCGCGTTCGTTAAGATCCGCGATTCTAAAGTGCGCAAGAGTGTCGTCGATCTCACGCGGGCCCTAAGCGCAAACGACGATTAATTCAGCCACTACCGTCGGGGTTGACCCGGTCGCCGCGGTTTGCGAGAACCGCGCGCCGCGACCTGCGGCTTGATCATCGCCACTCCGACGAGGGGGTCACCCAAGTGTCCCGGGCCAATTACCTTTTCACCAGCGAATCCGTGTCGGAAGGGCATCCCGACAAAGTGTGTGACCGCATTTCCGATGCGGTGGTCGATCTTTATCTAGCCGCTGAGCCGCAATCGCGCGTGGCCGTGGAGACACTGGTCACTACCAATCGTATCGTCATAGCCGGCGAAGTGCGGGGGCCGGAGACGGTGACTCCCGAGAAGATCGAGGCTGCTGCCCGCCACGCTGTGCGGGAGATCGGTTACGAGCAAAAGGGTTTCCACTGGAAAGATGCCGAGTTCCAGAATTACCTGCACGAACAATCCGCCGACATCGCCGTCGGAGTCGATGCGACCGAGAGCAAAGACGAGGGCGCTGGCGACCAGGGCATCATGTTTGGCTTCGCCTGCCGCGAGACCGAACCGTTGATGCCCGCGCCGATCTTCTACGCGCATCGTATTCTGCACGAAATGGCCAAGGCGCGTCACACGGGACGCACGCCCGAACTCGGCCCCGATGCCAAGAGCCAGGTAACGCTCGCCTACGAAGACGGCAAGCCGGTGCGCGCCGATTCTATCGTGGTCTCAACCCAGCACGGTGAGGATGTGAGTCAAGAGCGCGTGAAAGAGATCGTGCGCGGTTTCATCGATGAGGTAATGCCCAAGGGTTGGGTCAACGGCTCTACAAAGTTATATGTCAATCCGACCGGACGTTTCGTCATTGGCGGACCTGACGGAGATACCGGTCTCACCGGGCGCAAGATCATCGTAGACACTTATGGCGGCGCGGCCCCTCATGGCGGCGGCGCCTTCTCAGGGAAAGACCCGACCAAGGTTGATCGCTCGGCAGCTTACGCGGCGCGCTATCTCGCCAAGAATGTGATCGCCGCAGGCCTTGCCGACAAATGCACCTTGCAGCTCTCCTATGCCATCGGTGTATCGCAGCCGCTTTCGCTCTACGTCGACCTGCACGGCACCGGCAACATTGCCGAGGACGAACTTGAAAACGCCTTGCGTCAAGTCATGGATCTGAGTCCACGCGGTATCAGGGAGCATCTCGGTCTCAACCGGCCGATCTACGAGCGCACGGCCGCTTACGGTCATTTCGGCCGTCAGCCCGATAATGACGGCGGTTTTTCCTGGGAGCGTCTCGATCTTGTCGAGCCGATCCACGGCGCTCTCTCTTAGACCTTTCGCGGACTACAAATAGCCCAAGAGCCTCAGCGTTTGATAGACAACGAGGATCAGCACGAGCGTGCCTACGGCAACACCCAGCGTCCGCGGCGAGATTCGCTTCACCACATATCCAGCAAGTGGCGCCGCGCACAGGCCGCCAACAATCAACCCCGCGACGGCCGTGGCATTCTGCGTCAGATCGCCGGCATCCTCCCAGTGCCCCGTCAATAGAGCCGCGAGGAAGGCGGCTGAGACGGCGGTGGTAAGCACGAACTCTGCGGTGTTGACCGTACCAATGACATAGCGCGGTTGGCCCCCCGCACCAACCAACGTTGTGGTTACGACCGGGCCCCAGCCTCCGCCACCAACCGCATCGACAAAGCCACCTGTCAGGCCAAGCGGTACGACGCCGCGTACCGGTTCTGTGCGCTGCTTAACGCCGTAAAGCGTGCGCCAGATGATGACGACGCCCATGACACCCATATAAGCCACGATGTACGGCTTGATCGTCGCACCGTCGACGGAGGTCAGTACGAAAGTCCCAACAACGCCACCGACCACACCGGCCGGGGCTAGTTTCCAGAAAAGATGCTTGTCAACGTTGCGATGCCAAAGGTGGGATAATGCCGAGGCAAAGGTTGTGAACATTTCGGCGGTGTGTACGCTCGCCGAGGCGTTGGCCGGAGCCACGCCGATCGACAGAAGGACTGTGGTCGAAACCACGCCATACGCCATCCCAAGCGCGCCATCGACGATTTGAGCCAAAAACCCAACTGCGACGAACAGCAGGAAATCCAATGACATAGGTTGCCCCCGGGCCTTGAGAGGCTTCCAAAATACCATTTATTCCTACCGAGTAACTAGTGTTTTCTTTGCCAGATTTGAGGGCGCGGGCTGACGCACAGGGCCCGCATCACATCGGCGAATGAGGATAATTAGGGCTGCTCTTATCCGCCGCTTCAAGCAAGCACTGCTGGAGTACCGAATTTGACGGAACTTAGACCCCTCAGATCCTATGGCAGACGCAAGGGCAAGCCCTTGAGCGCGCGAAAGGAGCGTCTCGTCCGTGATCTTCTGCCCAAACTTCATCTGCCTCTTGGGAAACAGCCTCCAGGAGATTTGCGAAATTTGTTCCCGATCCCGGTCAGGGAAGTCTGGCTCGAGATCGGTTTCGGCTCCGGCGAACACCTGCTCTGGCAATCGGATCATAATAAAGATGTGGGTTTCATCGGTTGCGAGCCCTTCATCAACGGCGTGGCGAGCCTGCTCGGTGACATCGAGGATCGTGGCATCAAGAGCATCCTCATCCACGAAGGAGATGCGCGCGATGTATTGGTCTGGCTACCTGGCGGCTCGATTGCCAAGATCTTTTTGTTGTTCCCCGATCCATGGCCGAAAAAGCGCCAGCAGAAACGGCGGCTCATCTCGTCTGATACGATCAGAGAAATTGCGCGTGTGCTGGCACCAGGCGGTGAGCTTCGTTTTGCTAGCGATGACGCTGAATATGCCGCGCAGGCACTCTTTGCAGTCGATGGCAGCGGCTCTTTCAAATCGCTGGCGGAGAGCGCTTCCGATTGGCCGGAGACCCGCTACGAGCGCAAGGCCTTGAATGAAGGCCGCAAGCCTGTCTATCTCAGATGGCGCCGCCTCTGAACAAAGGAGCATCCCATGCGCGCTCTCATTCTTGGTGCCTTGATTCTGTTGGCGCCCACCGCGCCGGCGATAGGCGATATCATCGCCACCTGCTACTCCGACTGCGAAACCGAGACCGACTCGAACCCGGCTTTCAAGGCCTGTCTTGCCCGCGCCGTCAACAAAGCCGACCGGCTGCTCAACCAGAGCTACACAACTTTGCAGGATGCTGTCCGCAAGCAGGCGAAGGCGATGGATCAGAGCCCCGACGGGGCGCTTGCGGCGCTCACGACCGCCCAGAAGAAATGGATCGATTACCGCGACAGCAATTGCACCTTTGAGGACGCGCTGGCTTTCGGCGGCACGGCCTCCGGCGGCAATTATTCCGGCTGTCTTTGTGCGCTGAGCTATGAGCGCATTAACGATTTCGACCGGATCCGGGAGCAGGTCATCGGGGAGTGACTTTCCCCGCTTGAAACCACCGCAAAAGCCTTTATATTACGCCTCGAAACTCATGATTGATTTGATCAGGAGTGGGCTGCGGCCCGCTCCTTTTTGTTAGGCTCATCGCTTCCTCACGTCGTGAGGATTGGCCAAGACCCATGTCGAGCCCGCTTACAAGCGCCGACCGCAGATTCGCCCGCGAGACGGGGACCGAGCGGACCATTGCCGATCTCGCCGAGCCCGTGCTCGAGGAACTCGGTTTCCGGCTGGTGCGGGTCAAAGTCTCCGGACGCGACGGAGGAACGGTGCAGATCATGGCCGAACGGCCGAGCGGAGATATGAGCGTGGAGGATTGCGCCATCATCAGCCGAAACCTATCGCCGGTGCTCGATGCCTACGATCCCATGCCAGGGCATTACAACCTCGAAATATCCTCGCCCGGGATCGACCGGCCGCTGGTGCGACCGAGCGATTTCGCGTTATGGACCGGTCATGAAGCCAAGGTAGAGCTGAAGGAGCCAGTGGACGGGCGTAAACGTTTCAGGGGCGTCATCGAGGGCATCGAGGACGATGAGGCGCGTCTCAGAATCGAGCTGGAAGGCAAGGCCGAACCGGTCGTGATCGGCCTTCCCTTCTCGCTCATCGGAGAGGCTAAGCTCGTGGCGGACATCGACCGCTTCAAGGCCGATCTCGCCGGCAAGAAACATTGAAATAGAGGAGACTTTAGACATGGCTCAGGCAGGCGTAAGCGCCAACAGGCTCGAGCTTTTACAGATCGCCGACGCGGTAGCGCGCGAGAAAGCGATCGACCGCCAGGTGGTGATCACCGCCATGGAGGACGCAATCCAGAAGGCGGCAAAATCCCGCTACGGGAGCGAGAACGAGATCAGGGCTGAGGTCGACCCCAAAACCGGCGAGATCAGACTCTCGCGTCTGCTCGAAGTGGTAGAGGACGTCACGCTCGAAGCAACGCAGATCTCGCTCGAAGAGGCGCGTCGCCGCAACCCGGCGGCCCAAGTCGGTGACTTCATCGCCGAGCCCCTGCCCCCGCTCGATTTCGGCCGCGTCGCGGCGCAGAACGCCAAGCAGGTGATCGTGCAGAAAGTGCGCGATGCCGAACGCGAGCGGCAATATGAAGAATATAAGGACCGCGTCGGTGAGATCGTCAACGGTATCGTCAAGCGCGTCGAATACGGCAATGTGATCGTCGATCTCGGCCGGGCCGAGGCCATCGTCCGCCGCGACGAGACCTTGCCGCGCGAGAATTTCCGCTATGGCGACCGCATCCGCGCTTACGTCTATGACGTTCGTCGTGAGCAGCGCGGGCCGCAGATTTTCCTGTCGCGCACGCATCCCGAATTCATGGCCAAACTGTTCGCGCAGGAAGTGCCCGAGGTTTATGAGAACATCGTCACCATCAAATCGGTGGCGCGCGATCCCGGCAGCCGTGCCAAAATCGCCGTGGTGTCGCGCGATTCCTCAATCGATCCGGTCGGCGCCTGTGTCGGCATGAGGGGCAGCCGCGTTCAGGCGGTGGTGAACGAACTTCAGGGCGAGAAGATCGACATTATCCAATGGTCGCCCGACGCCGCCACCTTCATCGTCAACGGGCTCGCACCAGCCGAGGTAGTCAAGGTCGTGCTCGACGAGGACGCCGAACGTATCGAGGTGGTGGTGCCGGACGCCCAACTCTCGCTCGCTATCGGCCGCAAGGGCCAGAACGTACGCCTTGCCTCTCAGCTCACCGGCTGGGACATCGACATCATGACCGAGGCTTCCGAATCCGAACGCCGGCAGGCCGAGTTCGCCGAGCGTTCAGCGACGTTCATGGAGGCTCTCGACGTCGACGAGGTGATTGCGCAGCTACTCGCTTCCGAGGGCTTCTCCTCGGTCGAAGAAGTGGCCTTCGTCGAGCCGTCGGAGATCGCCTCGATCGAGGGGTTCGACGAGAATACCGCCTCCGAGATTCAGACGCGTGCACGCGAACATCTGGAGAAGATCGAGGCCGAGCTTGACGCGAAGCGCAAGTCGCTCGGAGTCGCCGACGATCTGCAAGAGATTCCCGGTATCACCACCGCAATGCTCGTCACCTTCGGCGAGAACGGCATCAAGACCGTTGAGGACTTGGCCGACTGCGCCACCGACGATCTTGCCGGCTGGACGGAACGCAAAGAGAAGGAAAAAGAGACCATCCGTCATGACGGTATTCTCTCTGGCTCCGGCCTGACACGGCCGCAGATCGAGGATTTGATCCTTGCCGCTCGCGTCAAGGCCGGATGGATCGAAGAGGCGGCACTCGCGCCGGAAACTGGCGAAGGCGAGGTTGAGGCCGATGCCGGCATCGAAGATGAGACGCAAGGCCCTGGCGCCACCGCGTCATGAGCCCAGTTAGGAGATCAACGGTTGCGGTTAGAAGCAGCGGAGCACGTAAGGCAAGATCGGCAGACGGCGGAGACCGTCCGCCGCTGCGCCGTCACGCGCCGGCGACTTGCCAAGGACTCCCTCATCCGCTTCGTAATCGATCCTGACGGGACAATTGTTCCGGACATCAGGGAAAAACTCCCCGGCCGTGGCGTTTGGCTGACCGCCGCCCACGACACGGTGGCCGACGCTACGAAACGCAATGTCTTCACCCAGGCACTGAAGACAAAGGTTTCGCTCCCCGAGAATCTAGCCAGCCAGGTCGACGGGCTACTGGCCGAGGCCGCCCTGTCCGCGCTCGCTCTGGCCAACAAAGCCGGCGACGTTGTGTTCGGCGCAGCGAAGATCGAGGAGACGATGCGCAAAGGCCGCGTGATCGCTCTTATCCACGCCAAGGAAGCGGCGGAGGATGGACGCAGAAAACTCGACGGTAAAGCCTTGGCAATGACCGGGGGAGAGCCGATTCCTACTATTCGCATATTTACCGAAGGCGAATTGGGTTTGGCATCCGGGCGGACAAATGTGATACATGCTGCCCTCATCCAGGGCGGAGCGGCTCGAAAATTCCTTGCGGCGGCGGCGCGCTTGGAGCGCTACCGTAAGGGTAGTGCTGCGTTTGCCAACGAGAGCAGAGTGGATACGGAATGAGTGAGACTGAGACAGAAGAAAAGACGGCCCGAGGCGCGCGCAAGATGTCGCTGAATGTGCGCCGGACGGTGGAGTCCGGCCATGTGCGCCAGAGCTTCAGCCATGGGCGCTCGAAGTCTGTCCTGGTCGAGAAGAAGAAGCGCCGCGCAGTCGGCGCGCCCGGCACGCAGCCGGCTGAAGAGGTAAAGGCCAAGCCGCAGGCGGCCGTACCTACAGCAGAAGTCACCCCCCAGCAAAAGTCCGAGGAAGCCCAGGCGCGCCGCGTGGGCGTGGTGCTGCCGCAACTCTCCGAGGAGGAGAAGGACGCGCGCACACGAGCTCTTGCCGAAGCGCGCCAGCGCGAGGCCACCGAGCGCGAGAAGGTCCAGGAGACCGTCGCCCTTCAGGTTGTCACCGAAGAGCAGCGGGAGAAGGAGCGCCAGGAGGCCGAAGAGCGCAAACGCAAAGAAGAAGAGAGGCATGAGGTCGAGGCCAAGGCACGCCAGAAAGGCGAGGAGACCGCTCGCAAGCATCTTCTCAAGGAGGAGATGGAGGAGCCTGCTCGTCCAGCCGATGCCCGGCATAAGAAGAGTCCTGTGGCGCCGCGGCGCGGCGAGGAGCGGCGCGTCCGTGGTCGCCTCACCATCACCAACGCGCTCGATGAGGAGCAGCGGCAGCGAAGTCTTGCTTCGCTGAAGCGCCGTCAGGAACGCCAGAAGAAGCAAAGCACGGGCCCACTCACGCAGCAGAAGATCCAGCGCGAGGTCGTGGTCCCGGAAGTCATCACCATCCAGGAGCTCGCCAACCGCATGGCCGAGCGCGGCGTCGACGTCATCAAGTTCCTGATGAAGGACGGCGAGATGCACAAGATCACAGACGTGATCGATTCCGATACGGCCCAACTCGTGGCCGAGGAGTTCGGCCACACGGTGCGTCGCGTGTCTGAGGCCGATGTTGAGGAAGGCTTTATCGGCGACGACGACCAAGCCAGGGATTTACAGCCGCGCGCACCGGTCGTCACCATCATGGGCCATGTCGACCACGGTAAGACGTCGCTGCTCGATGCGATCCGCGCCACCAACGTGGTCAGTCAGGAAGCCGGCGGCATCACGCAACATATCGGCGCCTACCAGGTGGAAACGCCGGCGGGACAGAAGATCACTTTCATCGATACGCCGGGCCACGAGGCGTTCACTGCCATGCGCGCGCGTGGCGCCAAGGTGACGGATATCGTCGTGCTGGTGGTTGCCGCCGACGATGGGGTCAAACCGCAGACGGTGGAAGCCATCAATCATGCGCAAGCGGGTCATGTGCCGCTGATAGTAGCCATCAATAAAATCGACAAGCCGGGCGCCGATCCGCAGCGCGTACGCACCGAATTGCTGAGCCACGAGATCGTGGTGGAAAGTCTCGGCGGCGAAACGCTTGAGATCGAAGTCTCAGCCGTGAAGCGCACCGGTCTCGACAAGCTGCTGGAGGCTATTTTGCTGCAAGCCGAGGTGCTCGAGCTGAAGGCCAATCCGGATCGGCCAGCAGAGGGCGTGATCGTGGAAGCCAAACTCGAGCGTGGACGCGGCCCCGTGGGCACCGCACTCATTCAGCGCGGCACACTCCGTCTTGGCGATCTCATCGTCGCAGGCTCGGCCTGGGGCCGCGTGCGTGCACTGATCAACGATCTCGGCGATCAGGTGAAGGAAGCGGGTCCTTCCGTGCCGGTCGAGATGCTTGGCTTCGATTCCGCACCGGAAGCCGGCGATCAATTCGCAGTGGTCGAAAACGAGGCACGCGCCAGGGAGATCACCGATTACCGCATGCGCGAACGGCGCAAGCGCCTGGCGGTAGCCGGCCAACGCGGCAGCCTCGAACAGTTGATGAATCAAATAAAAGAGGCTGGAATCAAAGAGTTACCCTTGGTGGTCAAGGGGGATGTGCAGGGTTCGGTCGAGGCCATCACCACGGCGCTCGCCAAGCTCGGCACTGACGAGGTCAAGGCCCGCATCATTCATGCCGGCGTCGGCGGCATTACCGAGTCCGACATATCGCTTGCCGCCACCTCCGGCGCAGTCGTTCTCGGGTTCAATGTTCGCGCCAACACGCAAGCCCGGGAAACCGCCGAGCATGAAGGTGTCGAAATCCGTTACTACGCGGTGATCTACGATCTGGTCGATGACATGCGCCAGGCCATGTCAGGCCTGCTTGCACCGACCTTGCGCGAGACCTTCCTCGGCAATGCCGAGATCCTCGAAGTGTTCACCATCTCCAAGGTGGGCAAAGTCGCGGGCTGCCGTGTCACCGAAGGCAAGGTCGAGCGCGGCGCGAGCGTCAGACTGATCCGCGACAACGTCGTAGTCCATGAAGGCAAGCTCTCCACTCTCAAGCGTTTCAAGGACGAGGTGCGCGAGGTAATCGCCGGACAGGAATGCGGCATGGCCTTCGAGAGCTACCAGGACATGCGGCAGGGCGACGTCATCGAGTGCTTCCAGGTGGAGCAGGTCCAGCGCACGCTGTAACAATGCCCGTCATGGTGAGGTGCCCGGCCATCCTTCGAGGCTCGCTGCGCTCGCACCTTAGGATGACGGCCGGCCCTCGAACCATGCGGGCCTTACTTCCAGAGACGTAGGAAATGACAAATCGCAATAAGGCACCGTCACAACGCCAGCTTAAAGTGGGCGAATTGATCCGGCATGCCCTTGCCGACATCTTCTCTCGCGGCGCGATCAGGGACGAGGTGATCGAGCGGCATTCCCTAACAGTGCCGGAAGTGCGGATGACGCCGGATTTGAAGCTCGCCACCGTCTATGTGCTGCCGCTCGGCGGTGGCGAGGTTGACGAGGTCGTCGCCCATCTCGACCAGCACAAGCGTTATCTCCGAGGCGAGGTGGCGAAGCGGGTCAGCATGAAATTCATGCCGGAGCTCAGATTCAAAGCCGACACCTCCTTCGAGAGTTCACGCCGTATCGATGAACTGCTCGCCTCGCCTAAAGTAGTGCGCGACCTCGGCGACTGAGGCGGAACGCAGAAGATGGCGCGGCAGCGCAAAGGCACCCCCATTCATGGCTGGCTGATCCTTGACAAGCCGCCAGGGATGAACTCGACCAAGGCCGTTACGAAAGTAAAGCGCCTGTTCGATGCGGCGAAGGCCGGACATGCCGGCACGCTCGATCCGTTGGCAACCGGCATTCTGCCGATCGCGTTAGGCGAAGCCACCAAGACCGTGCCATTCGTGTTCGAGGGCAGTAAGGCATATCGCTTCACGCTACGTTTCGGTATCGAGACCAATACCGACGATGCCGAGGGGAAAGTCGTCGCCACAAGCGACGAACGCCCCACGCGGGGCGAGATCGAGGCGTGTCTGCCGCGCTTCACCGGTGAGATCGAGCAGGTGCCGCCGCGTTTCTCAGCACTCAAGGTCGAGGGTGCCCGTGCCTATGACCTCGCACGCGACGAGGAGGCGTTCGAACTTGAGCCACGGCGTGTGGTGATCGACCGGCTGACGCTGATCGACCATCCGGACCCCGACCATTGCGTGCTCGAGGCCGAATGCGGCAAGGGGACCTATGTGCGGGCGCTGGCGCGCGATATCGGCCGCGCGCTTGGTTCCTTCGGCCATGTCGAGGCGCTTCGGCGTACCCGGGTCGGCCCGTTCGGCGAGGACCAGGCCATTCCCTTGGACCGTCTGCAAGAATTGGCACAAAGCGCCTCAACCGAGGCTCTGCTTCAGATGCTTCAGCCGGTCGAGGCGGCGCTAGGCGGCATCCCGTCACTGTCGCTCAGCACCTCGGATGCGGCGCGCCTCAGGCAAGGCCAGTCCGTGCTGCTTAGGGGACGCGATACACCCATCATGAGCGGTACGGTCTATGCAACGTCGCGCGGCATGATCGTGGCGCTGGGTGAGGTTGAAAAGGGAACGCTCAGTCCGCGCCGTATCTTCAATTTGCCGGGATAATTGCGGCGAATACCGGCGAATTTGCCCAGTAATTTCTGCTAGCTTCGAGGCCGATAATCCCTATATTGCGGCCATTGCGCGGGCCCGGTAACGGCCAATTGCGCAATTCGAACCGACCGTGCTGGACGACATCCCGGCTCGGCCTTGTCCTAACTCCTAACAAAGAGGATCATCCGATGTCGATAAGCGCTGAGCGCAAGCAAGAGCTCATCAAGGAATATTCGACCAAATCCGGCGACACCGGCTCACCCGAGGTCCAAGTCGCCATCTTGACCGAACGCATCACCAATCTCACCGATCACTTCAAGACCCATACCAAGGACAATCATTCGCGGCGCGGTCTGCTCAAGCTTGTGAGCCAACGGCGCCGGTTGCTCGATTACGTCAAATCTGCCGATGAGGATCGGTATCAGAAGCTGATCAACCGGCTGGGTATCCGCCGGTGACGGCCGATCCTGTTTCACGCGCAATACTGAACGAGCCCTTCGGCAAACCGGCTGGAAGCGGTCTCCATCGCCACCCATTGGGACACAACCATGTTCGATAAACACACCGTAGAAATTGAATGGGGCAAACGACCCCTCAGACTCGAGACGGGGCGTATCGCCCGGCAATCCGATGGCGCCGTGCTCGCCACCTATGGCGAAACTTCCGTGCTCGCCACCGTCGTCGCCGCCAAGGAGGAGAGGCCTGGTATCGACTTCTTCCCCCTCACCGTGAACTATCAGGAAAAGACTTTCGCCGCCGGCAAGATTCCCGGCGGTTATTTCAAGCGCGAAGGACGCCCGACCGAAAAGGAGACGCTGACCTCGCGACTCATCGACCGGCCGATCCGTCCGCTCTTCGCCCCGGGCTTCAAGAACGAGACGCAAGTCATCGTCACCGTGCTCTCGCACGATATGGAGAATGACCCCGACATCGTCGCCATGGTCGCCGCATCCGCGGCGCTGACGCTTTCCGGTGTCCCCTTCCTGGGCCCGATCGGGGCGGCCCGCGTCGGTTATATCGACGGCAAATATGTGCTGAACACCATGATCGACGAGCAGCCCGAAACAGCACTCGACCTCGTCGTGGCCGGCACGGCCGATGCGGTACTGATGGTCGAATCGGAAGCCAAGGAATTATCCGAAGAGATCATGCTCGGCGCCGTGGTTTACGGGCAGCAGCAGTTCCAGCCGGTGATAGACGCCATCGTCAAGCTGGCCGAGCGCGCCGCCAAGGAACCTTGGGATCTGAAGCCCAAGGAGGAAAGCGACATTCTTGTGAGGGTCCGCGATCTCGGCGAAGCCGATCTGCGTCAAGCCTATACCATTCCTGCTAAGGCCGAGCGCCGCGACCGTGTAGCTGCCATCAAGGATAAGGTGGTGGTGGCTCTGGTTCCCGCCGATGACGAAGGTACTTTAGCCGCCAAAGTGTCGAGCGCTTTCAAGGAGGCGGAAAAGGACATCGTCCGCTCGACCATTCTCGAAACCTCGAAGCGCATCGACGGCCGCGACCTCAAGACCGTGCGGCCGATTTCCTGCGAGGTCGGCATCCTGCCCCGCACCCACGGCAGCTCGCTCTTCACCCGCGGCGAGACCCAGGCTCTCTCCGTCGCCACACTCGGCACCGGCGAGGACGAGCAATATGTCGACGCGCTCCAGGGCACCTATAAAGAGACCTTCATGCTGCACTACAACTTCCCGCCATATTCGGTCGGTGAGGTTGGCCGCATGAGTTCGCCCGGACGGCGTGAGATCGGGCATGGCAAGCTCGCCTGGCGGGCCATTCATCCCGTTCTGCCTGACCGTGAGAATTTCCCCTACACCATCCGCGTGGTGTCGGAGATCACCGAGTCGAACGGCTCATCGTCGATGGCCACGGTCTGCGCCTCCTCACTCGCCATGATGGACGCCGGTATACCGCTCAAGCGGTCGGTGGCTGGCATCGCCATGGGGCTGATCAAGGAAAGCGACCGCTTCGCCGTGCTGTCCGACATTCTCGGCGACGAGGACCATCTTGGCGACATGGACTTCAAGGTCGCCGGCACCTCCGAGGGGGTGACCTCGCTGCAGATGGACATCAAGATCACCGGCATTACCGAAGAGATCATGAAAGTCGCGCTCGATCAGGCGCGCGACGGCCGTATGCACATCCTTTCGGAGATGAACAAGGCTCTCAACACGGCGCGGCCAGAGCTTGGCGAATACGCGCCGCGCATCGAGACCATCCATATCCCAGTCGACAAGATCAGGGAGGTGATTGGCTCGGGTGGCTCCGTCATCCGCGAGATCGTGGCGGAATCCGGCGCCAAGATCGATATCTCGGACGACGGTACGGTGAAAATCGCCTCGGCCAACGCCGAATCGATCAAGGCCGCCATCACTCGCATCAAGTCCATCACCTCTGAGCCCGAAGTCGGCGAGATCTATCAAGGCAAGGTGGTCAAGGTGATGGAGTTCGGCGCGTTCGTGAACTTTTTCGGCCCCAAGGACGGGCTCGTCCATATCTCGCAGCTTGCGGACGGGCGGCCAAAGGCGGTGACCGACGTGGTCAAGGAAGGCGACCAGGTCTGGGTCAAGCTGCTCGGCTTCGATGAGCGCGGTAAAGTCAGGCTGTCGATGAAGGTTGTCGACCAGAAGACCGGCAAGGAGATCGAGCGCGCCGAAGCGAGCTGATCTCCCTCATCTGGACACCTAAAGAAATGCCCGGCCGAAAAGCCGGGCATTTTCGTTTTCCGAGTCGTCCTTCCCGCTGCTAATTTTCCTTATCGGCTTTCTCGCAGCGCCAGCCGATGACAAAATATTGGCTGTTCTCTTTTTGCCACTCAATCGCCTTGTCACCCGCCTGCTTGAGGCAGGCGATGATGCCCTCGGCGGATGCACCGGGCACCGACTTCTCAGAGCATTTCTCCGGCGTGGCTGTAAGGCAAATGAAAACCACTAGCTCGAACATAGAGTTACTCCGCTACATCCTGAAAATTTATTGGGCGGCTTCGCGAGGTGCCTTCACAACGGCCCCTTCGATCTCCTCCGCCTGCTCCATAGCCTTGAGTGCCGGCAGGTTTGGCATGGCAATGGTCGAATAGCCGCAATCCACGAAATGCACCTCACCCGTCACCGCGCCTGACAAATCTGAAAGCAGATAGAGTGCTGCGCCTCCCACCTCATCGAGCGTTGGTGAACGGCGCATTGGAGCGTGGCGCTGCTGATAATGGAAGAGCGTGCGTGCGTCAGAAATACCGGCGCCGGCAAGCGTGCGCATGGGGCCTGCCGACAGCGCGTTGACCCTGATCCCTTGCGGCCCGAAATCCGAGGCAAGATACCGGACGGAAGCCTCGAGCGCCGCCTTGGCCACGCCCATGACATTGTAGCAGGGCACCACCCGGGTCGATCCGCCATAACTTAGCGTCAGCAAGGAACCGCCGCGGGGCATCATGTCGGCAGCGAGCTTGCAAACCTCGGTGAAAGAGAAGCACGAGATGACCATCGTGTGCTCGAAATTGGGGCGCGTCGTGTCGCAATAGCGGCCCTTGAGTTCGTTGCGGTCGGAGAAAGCCAGCGCGTGTACGACGAAATCGACCGAGCCCCATTGCTTGCGGACGGCCTCGAACACGCGTTCGACGCTTTTTAGATCCTCGACGTCCGCCTCTTCGATAATCTTCGCCCCGATCGATTGCGCCAAGGGCACAGCGCGACGGCCGAACGCACCGCCCTGATAAGAGAAGGCCAACTCTGCCCCATGCGCATGCAGAACGCGGGCAATACCCCAAGCGATGGAACGGTCGTTGGCGACCCCCATGACCAAGCCCCTCTTGCCCGCCATGAGGGAGACCGGTTCGGCGATATTTTTTGTTGTTGTCATGACATTTACTCTGGTTGCGATTGACTTTCTGGTTCCTGGTTCCTGTTCCTCAGCCATCCAGTCGGCGGAAAACCAGTGTGGCGTTAGTTCCGCCAAAACCGAAGCTGTTCGACATAACGGCGTTAATGGCGACATTATCCTGGCGCTTCCGCGCGATCGGCATGTCGGCAACCTCGGGATCGAGTGTGTCGATATTGGCGGATTCGCAGATGAAACCGTTGTTCATCATCAATAGCGAATAGATCGCCTCATGCACGCCTGCGGCGCCGAGTGAATGGCCGGTCAGCGATTTCGTGGCGCTGATCGGCGGACATTTATCGCCGAACACTTCGCGGATCGCTTCGATCTCGCGCACATCGCCAATCGGCGTCGAGGTGGCGTGCGGATTGATATAGTCGATATCGCCGTTGCCATTCTGCATAGCCATGCGCATGCAGCGCACCGCGCCCTCGCCCGATGGAACCACCATGTCGAACCCGTCTGAGGTGGCGCCATAACCGGCCAATTCCCCATAGATACGCGCACCCCGAGCTTTCGCGTGTTCGAGTTCCTCGAGCACGACCACGCCCGCACCGCCGGCGATGACGAAGCCGTCGCGCTCGGTATCGTAGGCACGGCTCGCTTCTTCCGGCCGGTCATTGAAATCCGAAGACATGGCGTTCATGGCGTCGAACAGGACCGAGAGCGTCCAGTCGAGCTCCTCGCCGCCACCGGCAAACACGATGTCCTGCTTGCCCATCTGAATCAGCTCGCCGCCATTGCCGATGCAATGCGCCGAGGTCGAACAGGCCGAGGAGATGGAATAGCTAACGCCCTTGATGTGATAGGGCGTGGCCAGTGTCGCGGAGTTGGTCGAGCACATAGATTTCGGCACTTCGAAGGGACCGACCTTCTTCGAGCCCTTCTCGCGCGTCGTGTCGGCCGCCTGCACAATGGCGCGCGTGGAAGGGCCGCCCGAACCCATGATCAGCCCGGTCTTCTCGTTGGAAATATCGCTCTCCTCCAAGCCCGCGTCGCGGATCGCCTGCTCCATGGCGATGTAGTTCCATGCGGCGCCTTCGCCCATGAAGCGGCGCACCTTGCGGTCAATCATCCCTTCCCAATCGAGCTTGGGTGCGCCATGCACTTGGCAGCGAAAACCGAGCTCTTCGTATCTGTCGGCTTTGACGATGCCCGATTTCGCTTCGCGAAGGGAAGCGAGCACCTCTTGGGCGCTGTTGCCGATCGAGGACACGATGCCCATGCCGGTCACCACCACGCGTCTCATGGGATTGGGCATCCTTTGAATGAGCCGTTTAAATGAACAAGGTCAGACACTAGCAGGTGCGACATCGTCCGCCTGGAATAGACCGACCCGTAAGTCCTTGGCCGTGTAAATCGTCTCGCCATCGGCCTTCAACCAACCATCCCCCGTGCCGAGAGTGAATTTACGCCGGATCACGCGCTTGAGTTCGACGATATATTCGAGCTTTTTCATGGTCGGCAGCACCATGCCGGAAAATTTGACTTCGCCTACGCTTAAGGCGCGGCCCTTGCCCGGCGCGCCGAGCCAGCCGAGGAAGAAGCCAAGCAACTGCCATAATGCGTCGAGCCCGAGACAGCCCGGCATGACCGGATCGCCCTTGAAGTGGCAAGAGAAGAACCAGAGGTCAGGCTTTACGTCCAGTTCGGCGACGATACGGCCATGGCCGTGCTCACCGCCCTCCTCCTCGACCCGCGAGATGCGGTCGAACATCAGCATAGGGGGAAGCGGCAGCTGAGCATTGCCGGGGCCGAACAATTCGCCCCGCGCGCAAGCGAGCAAATCCTCGTAATCGAACTGAGACCGCCGTTCTACCCTCGATTTTTGCACGCTTTCCTCGCTTTTTACGCAACCTTGGACTTGGTTGAGAGGTTTCCTAACATAGACGCAGGCCTATCAAAAGCCTATGGAGCGTCAGTCCTGGCTAGAGCCGAAGAGGCTCCGGCATTGTGACGCATCGGAGGCTAGCGAGGCGACATTGCGGGGGCGGTCACTTCCGCTTATATTTTCTTGAGAATCCAACCCTAGGACGGATCGAAGCGAGATAACCCTTGCGAATTGAGACCACGATAATGGACGTTGCCAAGCGCTTGCGCGAGGCGGGTTTACGGCCCACGCGCCAGCGCGTGGCGCTCGCCCATCTCCTTTTCGCCAATGGGGACCGTCATATCACCGCTGAGGCCCTGCACGAAGAGGCGCAAGCCCGCAAGGTGCCGGTCTCACTCGCTACCGTCTATAATACGCTACACCAATTCACCGAGGCCGGACTATTGCGCGAGGTCGCGGTCGAGGGCGCCAAGACTTATTTCGATACCAATACCTCGAACCACTATCATTTCTTCTGCGAGACCTCCGGCAGGCTGATGGACATCTCGACCGGTGATATCCGCATCGAGGGTCTGCCAGAAGCGCCGGAAGGCATGGCCATCTCACGTGTCGATGTACTGGTACGTCTGACCGATAAGCGCCGCCGCTAAGTCTGGCTAGTTCACCTGTTCGCCGCGATAGACGCCCCAGAGCTTGTCCTGCTGGACATAGCCTGAATAGGTGTCGATCGATAGCTGACACCATTCGCCGTCGCAGGACGTCACGTTACCAAGCACGCCAGCCTGTAGCGATGCCACCGCGTGCGAGTTGGTAGATCGGCTTGCGTAGAGCGGCACACTCTCTCCCCCTTTGGTCCAAGGGGAGATGAGAACCGTGCGGCGCCCACTGAGAAGGCTATGGAACACCCAGCCGTCGGCGCCTTCGCTGTCGCGTACGCGCCGCCAATTTTCCGACTCGGCAATCACCTCGACCGGCAGACCGGCGCGCGAAAATACCCAGACAATTGCCTGGTCGCTGCTCGGCCCACGGCGCACATTAACCTTGTCGGATTTCAGACTGACGAAACGCGGGACCGGCAGCGCATTTTTGCGCCCCTCGTCAGGGGTAGACTTGGCCCCGTCTTCCGCCGCGCTAAGGCTTGCGACAGCTAGAAGGCTGAGCCCGAGGGCCAACCCGACCTCGATCAGGATCCGTTGCCGCACTGCCACTCCCCGCGTCCTTATGCCCCGAATCGCTTGTCCTCTCATGAAGCAGAAAAGTGAACGGATCGTGGCTCTAAGCCAATATGACGCTTTATCTCGGAAAGCCGCTTCTGTTAGAGAAAGCCCTATTGACTGCTTAGGGGGAAGACTCCCCCACCAATATCCAACGGGACGGGGTTATGGCCGAACGACCGCTGATTATTGTTACGCGTAAGCTCCCGGATGTGGTGGAGACGCGGCTTCGAGAACTCTTCGACGCGCGGCTTAATCTCGACGACCGGCCGTTTTCGCGCGAGGAGCTGATTGAGGCGGTGAAGACCGCGAATGTGCTAGTGCCAACCGTCACCGATCGCATCGACCGGGCGGTTCTTAGTCAGGCCGGTCCCAACCTCAAGCTGATCGCCCAGTTCGGCACGGGCATCGATAATATCGACCTCGAGACCGCGCGGAACCGCTCGATCCTCGTCACCAACACACCGGGGGTGCTTACAGAAGACACCGCCGACATGACCATGGCGCTCATCCTCGCCGTACCTCGGCGGCTCACGGAGGGTGCGGCCCTGCTCAAGGGCGAGAATGGCGGCTGGCAAGGCTGGTCGCCGACCTGGATGCTCGGACATCGCATTTACGGCAAGCGGCTCGGCATCGTCGGCATGGGACGCATCGGTCAGGCCGTGGCCAAGCGGGCGAAGGCGTTCGGCCTGCAAATTCACTATCACAATCGCCGCCGCGTTCCTCCTGACATCGAACATGCGCTCGAAGCGACATATTGGGAGAGCCTCGACCAGATGCTTGCGCGCATGGACATCATCTCCATCAATTGCCCGCATACGCCGGCGACTTACCATTTGCTTTCGGCGCGGCGTCTCGGACTGATGAAACCATCCGCCTACATCGTCAACACCGCGCGCGGTGAAGTGATCGACGAGAACGCTCTCGCGCGTATGATCGACAACAACGAATTGGCCGGCGCCGGCCTTGACGTTTTCGAGCACGAGCCGGCAGTGAACTCCAAGCTACTCAAGAGCAACAAGGTCGTGGTTCTGCCGCATATGGGATCTGCCACACTCGAAGGGCGCGTCGACATGGGCGAGAAGGTCATCATCAACATCAAGACCTTCCTCGACGGCCACGCCCCGCCTGATCGCGTCCACCCGGCGATGTTCTGATTTCAGGGTTCAGAAATCAGTGGTCAGTCGTCAATTTCTGATTTCTGATTTCTGATTTCTGGTACCTGAACGTGTTCGGGGCGGAAGCCCATACCGATCAGGCGGCCGGGAATGCGGCGCAGAAACGGAAAGCGTTTGAGCAAACGGGCCACGAAAGGTGGGCGCGGGTCAACTGTCATCGTCAGCACATTTTGAATGATGCGGTTCTGGATGATCAGCTGAACCGCCTGCGTCATCCTGGTCGGCCATTCCCGCCGGTCTTGTACCTTACGCAGCAATCCCTCGGAGACCGGTCCTTCACGCAAGGGTCCGGCCAGTATATTAGCGGCCGCCACCGCATCCTGAATGGCGAGATTGATGCCGACGCCGCCGACCGGTGACATGGCGTGTGCCGCATCGCCGATGCAAAGCAGTCCATCGCGATACCAACGCTTCAGCCGGTCGACCCGCACGGTCAGCAGTTTCACATCGTCCCAGGAAGCGATCTCATTTACGCGGTTGGCAAGGGCCGGGTTCAACGTCGCGATGTCTTGACGAAACGCATCGAGTCCCTTGCAACGGATCTGGCCGAAGCCATCCTTGGGGATGACGTAAGCACATTGCCAATAATCGCCACGGTCAAGCATGACGAATAGCCGCCCGGCCTGAAAGCGGCCAACGGCTTGCGAGCCGTCGCCGGGCCGTTTTGAAAGACTGAGCCACAATACGTCCATGGGCGCGCCGAGATCCTGGACTTCGAGTTTCGCCAATCTGCGCACCGCCGAGTGACGCCCATCGGCGCCGACAACCAGATCGGCATGGACTTCAAGCATGCCGCGCGGCAACTTGGCCTTAAGTCCCACCACGCGATCCCCGCTCCATATGAGATCATCGACCTCGGCCTTCATTTTCAGGTTGAAGCCCGGATAGCGTTTGCCATGAACGGCGAGGAAGTCGAGGAAATCCCATTGCGGTATGAAGGCGATGAAGTGACAGCGCGTCGGAAGATGCGTGAAATCGGCGATGGTGATGGTTTCGTCACCAATGACGCCGCTGATCTCCTGCACCTTCTGATGCGGCAGCTTGAGGAATTGATCGAGTAGGCCGAGCTCGTGCATGACCTCGAGCGTCGAGGGATGGATGGTATCGCCACGGAAATCGCGCAGGAAATCGGCGTGCTTCTCCAGTACTAAAACCTCGACCCCGGCGCGAGCGAGCAGGTAGCCGAGCATCATCCCCGCCGGACCCCCTCCGGCAATGGCGCAGCCCGTGGTGATGGTCTTTGCCATGACTGACGTTCCCTCTCGCCCCTAGGTAGGAATGGTTAGCGAGATTTTATATCGCTCGGCCGCCAACGGGACACTGAAGGTAACGATGTACGGAGCTTATCGCTCCATCACGCGCCAGCAATTGCCATTGTATTGCGATGATGAGAGAGATCGGAGAAGCGAGGATTACGCCCATTCAGAGGATTTTCCGGATCCCATGCGTAAGTGACCGTCGAGAAGCGGGTTTGTAGGGCGTCGTAAAGCAGAAGCCTGCCGACAAGGCTTTCACCGATACCGAGCCGTTCCTTGACCACTTCGACCGCCTGGAGACAGCCGATTACCCCGGCAACGGCGCCGAGGATGCCGGCCTCCGAGCAAGGCGGCACGGTGCCGTCCGGTGGCGGCTCTGGAAACAAGCAGCGATAGGACGGGCGCGGCACACCGGCCGCATCGTTTTCGAAGGAGCGGAAAGTGGTGAGATGACCATCGAACGGCCCGACCGCGGCGAATACCAGCGGCCGCTTGGCGAAGTAGCAGGCGTCGTTGACGAGATAGCGCGTGGGGAAATTGTCGGAGCCGTCGGCGACGAGATCGTAGTCGCCGATGATGTCGAGCGCGTTTTCCGGCGTAAGCCGTGTGGTGTGGAGATGCGTTTCCACATTCGGATTGAGGCGCGCGATGGTTACGGCGGCGCTCTCAGTCTTGGGCTCGCCAACGCTCACCGTATCATGCAGCACCTGGCGCTGAAGATTATCGATGCTGACGCGGTCGTCGTCGATGATGCCAATGGTGCCGATACCTGCCGCGGCGAGATAGAGCATCAGCGGCGAACCGAGACCGCCGGCGCCGACGACCAACACGCGCGCGTGCTTCAAACGCTGCTGGCCTTCGCCGCCGATCTCCTTCAGCACCAGCTGACGCTTGTAACGTTCGATTTCTTCAGTTGTAAGCATGATGGAAATGTAGGCCATCCCTCTCCCTTATGGGAGGGTCAGCCGGTGGAACCGAAGCCACCAGTACCTCGCGTTGTGGGTCTAAGTCCCTCGACCGCGACAATCTCGACATGGGACACAGGCGCGATCACGAGCTGGGCGATACGATCCCCGCGCTGGATCCGGAAAGTCTCGGCGCCGAGATTGATGAGCAGCACCTTCACCTCGCCGCGATAATCTGCGTCGATCGTGCCGGGACTGTTAAGAAGCGTCACCCCATGTTTGAGCGCGAGCCCCGAACGCGGACGGACTTGCGCCTCGTACCCTTCCGGTAGCTCGATGAGCAGCCCGGTCGGCACCAGCGCCCGGTCGCTCGGCTCAAGCGCCACGGGGCTATCTTCCGGCAAAGCCGCGACCAGATCGAGCCCGGCTGCATGGGGCGATTGATAGGCAGGTAGCGGCAGATTCTGCCCATGCGGCAGGCGTAGAACACGCACCACTATAGCAGGCCGGCCGGGCTCGCTCATTCGGCCGCCGGGCGCATGGCGGCAAAAGCATCGGCCACACGGGCAAGAAGGCGCGCCGCCATCTCGTCTTTGCTCATGGCCGGCCAATCCTCGACGCCCTGCGCCGTTATGAGGTGAATTTGCGTCTGATCGCCGCCCATGGCGCCTGTCCCCGGCCATACATCGTTGGCGACGATCCAGTCGGCGCCTTTGCGTGCGCGCTTGGCTGTCGCATTCTCGATCAAATCCTCGGTCTCGGCGGCAAAGCCTATGACAAGGCGCGGACGCTTGGGTCCTTTCTTAGCGAGGGTGCTCAGGATGTCCGGGTTGAGTGACAGCTTGAGCGTGGCCTCACTCACTTGACGCGGTTTCTTCAATTTATGCGGTGCCTCATCCGCAGCACGCCAATCGGCAACCGCTGCGGCGCAAATGGCGATGTCGGCCGGAAGCGCCGCCTCCACCGCGGCCAGCATCTCATGCGCCGTGTCGACCTTGACCACCCGTACGCCTTGGGGATCGGGAAGGGTCACTGGACCGCTCACCAGCGTCACCTCGGCGCCGAGTGCGGCGGCCGCTTTGGCAAGCGCATGCCCCTGCTTGCCTGAAGAACGGTTGGCAATATAGCGCACGGGATCGATCGGCTCCTGCGTCGGGCCTGAGGTGATCAACACATGCCGTCCACTCAGCGGCTTGGCTGAGTCCGAGACGAGGCGTGGCGTGGCACGCGGGGCTGCCGCCTTTGCGCCGAGCAATGCGCCGATAGCCTCGACAATGGCGGCAGGTTCGGTCATGCGGCCCGGCCCATATTCGCCGCAAGCCATCTCGCCTTCATCGGGCCCCACGACATGAATGCGGTCGGCGCGCAGTGTCCCCAGGTTCCGCTGCGTCGCCGCGTGCTGCCACATGCGCACATTCATGGCGGGCGCCACCAACACAGTCTTGTCAGTGGCGAGCAGCACGGTCGAGGCGAGGTCGTCGGCCAAGCCATGCGCCATCTTGGCGAGCAGGTCGGCGGTGGCCGGCGCCACTACGACGAGGTCCGCTTCGCGCGACAATCTGATATGGCCGATCTCCGCCTCGTCCTTGAGGTCGAACAGGTCGGTGAAAGTCTTCTCTTCGGAGAGCACGGAGAAGGAGAGCGGCGTGACGAACTCGGCGCCGCCGCTTGTCAGGATCACGCGCACGGACGCACCGCGCTCCTTCAAGCGGCGCACGAGATCGAGGCTCTTATAGGCGGCGATACCGCCGCCGACGATGAGCAATATGCGCTTACCTTGCATTACTCACACACTCCGCGTCATGCCCGGCAATGACAAGAAATAAGGCCGACGGTCAAGAATCAAAACAGCAGCGCTAGCGCAATCGCCACAAGCGCGATGGCGCCGATCCAGATGCCGATGCGGCTTCCCCGGTTTTGGCGGTCCTGGGCCTCGGCCAAGCGCTCCACGGTCTGATCGTCAAGGCGAAGCCCATCCTCGGCCATGGCTGAAAACGCATCGACCGTGCGCTCGGCCTGGCCGAGAAGTTTGGGGATTTCACCAACGAAGCGGCCAACGCTCACGGCCCCTTCCGCCGCCGCTTCGATCTGGGCGCCGGCGCCAAGCTCCCCCTCCATCCATTCGCGCACCACGGGCTCTGACACCACCCACATATTCAACTCGGGATCGAGCGAGCGCCCTACCCCCTCGACCACCACCATGGTCTTCTGCAGGAGCAGCAGCTCGGGCCGCGTCTGCATGTCGAACACTTCGGTATATTGAAAGAGCTGGCCCAGCAGATGTGCCATGGAGATTTCGCTTGCCGGCCGGTCCATGATCGGCTCGCCGATGGCGCGCAAGGCTTGAGCGAATTGCGCAACGGAATGTTTCCGCGGCACGTAGCCTGCCTCGAAATGAACTTCTGCCACACGAAGGTAATTACGTGTGATGAAACCGTGGAGAATTTCGGCGAGGAAGCGCCGCTCCTTCATGCCGAGCCGTCCCATGATGCCGAAATCGACGGCGACAATACGACCCTCATCGTCGATGAACAAATTGCCGGGATGCATGTCGGCATGGAAAAAGCCATCGCGTAGCGCGTGCCGCAGGAAGGTCTGCATCAGACGCGCGCCGAGCGCCTTCAGGTCGTGGCCCGCCTCTCGCAAGGCGTCGTGGTCGGCGATGGGAATGCCGTCGATCCATTCGAGGGTCAGCACGCGGCGCGCGCTGCGCGTCCAGTCGACCTCCGGCACGCGGAAACCGGCATCGTTCTTGGTGTTCTCCGCCATCTCGGAGATGGCCGCCGCCTCCATGCGGAGATCCATCTCGATGGCCACGGATTTTGCGAGTGTATCGACCACGGCGATGGGACGGAGTCGCCGCGACGGGACGTGGAAGCGCTCGATCATGCGCGCGGCGAAGAAATAGGAATCGAGGTCCCTCTGGAAGCGCTGTTCGATGCCGGGGCGGAGCACCTTAACCGCGAGATCCTTGAGCTTGCCATCAGGCGTGCGGACCTTCGCTTTATGGACCTGCGCGATCGAGGCAGCCGCGACCGGCGGCCCAAATTCGACGAAGAGTTCGTCGATCGGCGCTTCGAGCGCCTCCTCGACGGCCTGCTTCGCCTCGGTCTGCGAGAACGGCGGCAGGCGGTCCTGTAGTGTCGAAAGATCGCGCGCAAGCTCACGCCCAATGATGTCATCACGCGTAGCGAGAAACTGTCCAAGCTTGATGTAGGACGGCCCAAGCGAGGTGAGGGCCTCGGACAGTTTCGTCTCGTTGCCCCCCTCCGCGCTGCCGTTCTTGCGGAGCGGCGCGGTGACACGCGCGAACAGTGCAAGCGGCCCAGGCAGATTGGCATGTGCCGGCAGAACGCGCGCGCCTGACCAGGCGATGACCGTGCCCGCCTTGGTCAGCCGTGCCATATTGGCGATCGCGTTCACTTGGTCCTCATCTATAGACGCCAGGCGGAATGGATGGCGGCGATACCGCCGGTGAGATTGCGATAGCGCGTGCGCTCGAAGCCTGCATCTTCGATCAGACCCGTGAAGGATTTCTGATCGGGAAAGCGGCGGATGCTCTCAACGAGATACCTGTAGGCGCCGCTGTCTCCTGCCACGAGGCCGCCGAGCACGGGGATCGCCCCGAAGGAATAGGCGTCGTAAAGCCTGTCGAGCAGCGGCACCTCGACGGACGAAAATTCGAGGCAGAGGAATCGCCCTCCCGGCTTCAGCACGCGATAGGCCTCCTCGAGCGCCAGGTCGATCAGCGTGAGATTGCGCATGCCGAACGCAATCGTATAGGCATCGAAGCTCTTGTCGGCGAAAGGCAGCGCTTCTGCGTTGCCCCGCACGAAGGTCAGCTTCCCCTCGCCGTTAGCGCGGGCACGGCCTGCCTCGATCATCTCGGCGCTGATATCGCACACCACGGCACTCCCGCCCTTGCCTGCCTGCTCGAGAAAGCGGAAGGCAATATCGCCGGTGCCGCCGGCCACATCGATGAGCGCATAAGGCACGGCGCTCTTGGGCGGTGCGAGCCAGGCCAGAAGCTCTGATTTCCACAGCCGATGCAAACCCCCCGACATGAGATCATTCATCAGGTCGTAACGGGTTGCGACCCTGGTGAACACGTCGTTCACCAGCTTCTGCTTAGCGCCTGCGTCAACTTCGGCGAAGCCGAAGCTCACCGGGGTTTGGTAACCCCCGGATTTTCCTAAGTCCTCGGACATGCGCGCGACAATAGCGCAAGGGCGAAGTTCAGGCTATTGTTGCGGTGCAGCGGAGATTCTTCCGCACTGCAGTATAAGATCGCCATGCCAGAGTTGCCTGAAGTTGAAACCGTTCGCCGTGGCCTTGAGCCGATCCTGGTGGGCAATGCCATCGCGCGGGTCGAGCAGCGGCGCAACGATCTGCGCTTTCCTCTCCCCAAGGATTTCGGCAAGCGACTGTCCGGTAAGGGCATCGAGGCACTCGACAGGCGGGCTAAATATCTGCTGGCGCGGCTCGACGATGGCGAAGTGCTGGTGATGCATCTCGGCATGACGGGCCGTTTCTCCATCGCGCATGCCGGCGGCACACCGAGAGCCAAGACGCCCAAACACGAACATATCGTGTTCCATCTGCGCGACGGCACCGCGGTCCGCTACTCGGACACGCGGCGCTTCGGCCTCATGGATCTCATTCCATCGCGCACGCTCGAAAGCCATAAGCTGTTCAAGGGCCTGGGCATCGAGCCGCTCGATCCAGCCTTTACGCCGGAATGGCTTGCCGCACGTCTCAAAGGCAAGGCCACCTCGATCAAGGCGGCGCTGATCGACCAGAGGCTGATCGCCGGACTCGGGAATATTTACGCATGCGAGGCGCTGTTCCGCGCACGCATCTCGCCACTCACGCTTGCCGGTACGCTCGCTACAAAATCCGGAAAACCAACCAAGAAGACGGAAACGCTCGTGGAAGCGGTGAAGGCGGTGCTGGAGACCGCGATCAAGGCCGGCGGCTCGTCCCTGCGCGACTACAGGCGCACGGACGGCAGACTCGGCCGCTTCCAGCACAGATTCAACGTCTATGGCCGCGAAGGAAAGCCGTGCCGCAGGAAGGGTTGCGGCGGGATCGTGCGCCGCATTGTCCAAGCGGGACGCTCGACTTTCTTCTGTCCAACCTGTCAACGCTAGGGAACTCAAAAACATGTACGCCGAACCGCTCAGCAAAGAAAAAGACGATACGCGCTACGCCGACGCTTACGAGACGATCATCGTCACGCGGCAGGGGAAGGTCGGGCTTATCACGCTAAACCGTCCGCATGCGTTGAACGCCCTCAACACGCAGCTCATTGGCGAACTCAATCGCGCGTTGAAGGCCTTCGAGGCCGATCCGTCGATCGGCGCAATCGTCATAACCGGCAGCGAGAAAGCCTTCGCTGCCGGCGTCGACATCAAGGAGATGCACAAAAAGACCTTCGTCGAAGCTTATGGCAGCGATTTCCTCGCGCCTTTCGACAAGATCGGCACCTGCCGCAAACCGATTATCGCCGCCGTCGCGGGCTATGCTCTCGGCGGTGGCTGCGAGCTGGCTATGTCATGCGACATCATTCTTGCTGCGGATACCGCCGTGTTCGGCCAGCCCGAAATCACGCTTGGCATCATGCCTGGCGCCGGTGGAACGCAGCGCTTGACCCGAGCCGTCGGCAAGGCCAAGGCCATGGAGCTGTGTCTAACCGGACGGCGCATGAATGCGGAGGAGGCCGAGCGTTCAAACCTCGTGAGCCGTGTGGTGCCGGCCGGCGAATTGCTACCCGAGGCGATGAAGGTGGCCGACAAGATCGCCAACCTGTCACAGCACGCAGTGATGATGATCAAGGAGGCGATCAATCGCGGGTTCGCGACCACACTCGCCGAAGGGGCCCGTTTCGAACGCGGCCAGTTTTATTCTCTCTTTGCCACCGAGGACCAGAAAGAGGGCATGGCCGCATTCATCGAAAAACGGAAGCCGGTTTTCACGAACCGGTAGGTATCAATCAGGAGATGCGTGCGCTGCGCTCTGGACTGAAGTCAAAGGCTGAGTTTCATACCCGGTAGTAGTCGCGGTACCAGGCAACGAAGCGTTCGATCCCCTCCTCGAGAGGTGTCGAAGGCTGAAAGCCGATAGCCGCTTTCAACGCCTCCATGTCGGCATAAGTTTCCTCAATGTCGCCGGGTTGGGCCGGAAGCAATTCCATTTTTGCTTTGCGCCCAAGCGCCCTCTCCAACATCGCGATATAGTCGAGCAGTCCGACGGATGTCTCGCTGCCCATATTATAGAGCCGGTAAGGCGCCGACGAAGTCGCTGGGTTTGGCGCGGTGGCGTCCCAATCGGGATCGGGCGCAGCTACATGATCGAGAATGCGCACCATGCCCTCGGCTACATCGTCGATATAGGTAAACCCTCTGGCATGATGCCCACGATTGAACACCGGGATCGGTTCGCCCGCGAGGATCTTGCGGGTAAAGATAAAGAGCGACATGTCAGGCCGCCCCCAAGGGCCGTAAACGGTAAAGAACCGCAAGCCTGTCACCGGTAGCCCGAACAGATGCGCATAGGAATGCGCCATCAGCTCGGTAGCTTGTTTCGTGGCGCCATAGATGTTGATCGGATGGTCGGCGGGATCACTCTCTTTGTAGGGCAGTTTCCGGTTGCTGCCATAGACCGAGCTCGACGAGGCATAGACGAGATGCTCGACGCCGTAGTGACGGCAACCCTCCAAAACATGCAGGAAGCCCGTGACGTTAGAGCCGACATAGGTGTGGGGATCATCCAGGGAATAACGGACACCGGCTTGCGCAGCGAGATGGATCACCCGCTCGGGGTTCTCTTCAGCGAAAATTTTCTCGACTTCGTCCCGCGCAGCGATGTCGCCCTTGATGAAGCGGAAACGATCGTGCGGCGCAAGACGGGCGAGGCGCGCTTCCTTAAGCGAAACATCGTAATAGGGGTTGAGATTATCGAATCCGATGACCTCGTGCCCGCGTTCGAGCAGACGAGCCGCCGTGTGATAACCGATGAAGCCGGCGGCGCCGGTAACCAGGATTCGCATGTCGCGGCTTGTCGCTCTTCTTCGCTGCTCGGCAGCGAAAGAGCCACCGCTATCCTGATCTGTCAATTCCAAGGACCATCGTAGGGAGGCCGCGCATTTGAGCGCGGTTGACGCTTTGGGGGCTGCTCGCTATAGAGCAACCCAATCATCCCTATTTTCCGCGCTTTTTCGCGCTCCGCATAGCCGAAGGGCGCACGAGGATCGACAATGGCCAATACCAAATCGGCGAAGAAAGCTGCTCGCCAGACCGTCCACCGCACCGACGTCAATAAAGCTCGCCGCAGCCGCATGCGGGGTTCCATCCGCAAGGTGGAGGAGGCGATCGCCGCCGGCAATAAGGAAGCCGCTCTGGCTGCCATGAAGGAGGCTGAACCCATCCTCGCCAGCACGGCGCAAAAGGGCATCATCCATCGCAAGACGGCATCGCGAAAAGTATCGCGGCTGACCAAGCGCATCGTCGCTCTCGGCAAAGCCTGACACAAAAAAAACCGCTCTGTTGCGTAATGGCAACAGAGGTCGCGCGCCTGATTGCGCGGCGCATGTCAATTCGACGAATATTTCAACTGCTTGGCCTCAACCTTGATGCAGCGGGGCAGCGCGGCAGACTTCTTAACAGGCCCTCGCAAAAAAAATCGCACCGTCACAAAGCGCAAAATTCTGCGGCTTTCCGCCTGCATCGAGGCTCGTCTGCGCGCGATTCAAGCAAGCGGGACAGAGGCTTGCGCATCGCTGCTGAATGCTCTGATTACCGCGCTTTCCGGCGTAATTTGGCAAGCCACCTAACTTGATCAGCACTAGCCCCGTGTGTATAGTCTAATCATCCGAACGGGGTATTCACCTCTTTACAATTGAGTAGCTTGTGCCTGGCGATTGCCGGGACGGGTTTTCTTTGTCTCTCTGTGTAAAGTGGTGGAAATTCTGTGGAAAGCTAATGCGTAACCTGTGGTTGGGCATGGTCTAAGCGAGGGCAAGGCCCCCACCAATAGTAGTCAGCGCCAAATTTGTTCTTACGTAATTCTCTTTTTGTCGGGGAGGAAACCTCCATTTGGGCGCTCAAAACGACGAAATGGTGGTCGATGCGGTCGACGTGGAAACGGCCTGGAAAGGCCTCACGTCCAGCCCCCGCTCGCAGCTCGTCGATGTGCGTACGCGCGCGGAGTGGACCTATGTGGGTATTCCGGACCTCGGACCGGTCGGTAAGCGGGCTGTCCTCGTCGAGTGGCAGGCCTTTCCCGACCAGACCATCGATCCGCGTTTCGTCGAGCGTCTTGCCGGCGAACTCAAGGCATTAGGCGTCCAGATGGAGGATGATCTCTTCTTCATTTGTCGCTCGGGAACGAGAAGCTTGGCTGCGGCCAAGGCGATGGCAGAAGCAGGATTCCGCAAATGTCACAACGTCGCTAGTGGGTTTGAAGGACCGCTCGACGACGAGAGGCATCGCGGCTCAGTTGATGGGTGGAAGGCGGCAGGTCTGCCTTGGCAGCAAAGCTAAGGCAAATAGGCCGTAGGGAACGGACATGACTGTCCGCGTCGAATTTGTTGACTGCTTGAGTGTGAGGCGTGCGGTGCGTAACGGCGCGAACGATCGAATGGGAAAGAGAAAGAATTGTGGCACAGCAAGAACAAGGCGCCCCAAGCGAAGCTTGGGCGAGGATCAAGAGCCGGCTACGCGGCGAGTTGGGAGAGGATGTTTTCGCCAGTTGGTTTCGGGGGGTGGAACTCGAAAAGGTGGAGGGTGAAGACCTCCACCTTACCGTTGCCACACGCTTCCTCCGCAACTGGCTCAGGTCGCACTATTATGATGTTGTGTTGAGGCTGGCGCGTGCTGAATGGCCGCCGGTCGAACGCATCGAGTTCAAGGTCAGGCAGCCGCATTTCGGCGTCGAGGCACCTAAGGAGCAGCGACAGCGTCCGGTGCAGCCGCTGTACGCAGCTGAGGCACCATCCCTGCCCTTGCCACTTCGAACCGGCTATGGCGGGTTTGAAGGTTCGCCGCTCGATCCACGATTGACCTTTGCGAGCTTCCTGGTTGGTGTCTCGAACCGGTTGGCACATGCGGCAGCACAAGAAGTCGCTGTCGCCTTCTCGAGTCCGCAGCCACTCTTCAACCCATTGTTTCTCCATGGAAATGTTGGGCTCGGCAAAACCCATCTGCTACATGCCATCTCTTGGGACGTGAAGCAGCGCAAGCCCGAAGCCGAAGTGCTCTATCTCACTGCCGAGCGCTTCATGTCGGGCTTCGTTCAGGCGCTTCGCGCGCGCGATGCGCTCGCCTTCAAGGAGAAGCTCCGCAAAATCGACATTCTCCTGATCGATGACATGGAGTTTCTGCAAGGACCGACCATCCAGCAGGAGTTTTGCCACACGCTGAATTCGCTGATCGACGGCGGACGCCAAGTGGTGGTGGCGGCGGATCGCGCGCCGACCCAACTCGACAAGCTCGACATGCGCATGCGTTCCCGTCTCGGCGGCGGTCTCGTGGCCGAGATCGGCGCCATGGATTACGAGCTTCGCCGCAAGATCCTGGATAGGCGGGCGCAGGAAGCCTGTAGCGACACCAAGGGGCTCGAAGTCTCCGATATCGTGCTGGCCTTCCTCGCCGAGCGCCTGACCGAGAGCGGGCGCGAGCTCGAAGGCGCCGTTCACCGGTTGCGCGCGAGTTACCAGCTCACCGACGAGCCGGTGACCATAGAAACGGCCGAGCAGATCGTGCGCGATCTCATGCGCGGGGCAGAGCCTCGGCGCGTGCGCATCGATGACATCCTGCGCACCGTGTCGAAGCATTACGGCGTCAACCGTGGCGATCTGCTTTCGGGACGGCGGAATCGTTCGATCGTGCGGCCGCGCCAGATCGGCATGTATCTCGCAAAGTTGCTGACCTCACGCTCGCTGCCGGAGATCGGCCGGCGATTCGGCAACCGCGATCACACCACGGTGCTGCACGCCATCCGCAAGATCGAGCAATTGATGAACGACGACAACCAGCTCCGCGAGGAGATCGAGCTTCTGAAGCGCCTGCTGCGCGACTAGGGGGAGGGACGGGTTGGGGGCTTGGCCTAAGGCCGAGGCGTCCCCCACCCGCTCTTGCAAATTCGGCCCAGTTCGGGTCAAGTTTGGGCGGTTCTTCGCTTCCCAGCGCGTATTTTATAGGGGGTCTGGACCGAAGCCTGGCGCTTCGGCCATGGCCGAACCTACCGGCGGCAAGCGGCAAATTCGAGGGTGCGGTCACTTATGCGTCTTAGCATTGACAAACCGAGCTTGGCCAAGGCGCTCGCCCATGTGGCGAGCGTGGTGGAACGGCGCAACACCATTCCCATTCTCTCCAATGCGCTGCTCGCTGCGGCCAAGAATGAGCTGAAGCTCACGGCCACCGATCTCGACATGGAGGTTGTGGAAACAGTCTCCTGCAAAAGCAAAGGGGAAGCCGCCACCACCGTGCCTGCCCACATGCTCTATGACATCGTGCGCAAGCTTCCTGAAGGGAACGATATCGAGCTCGTTCATGACGGCGAGCAAGGCCGGCTAACCATCACCAGCGGTCCCGCGCAATTCTCGCTTCAGACCCTGCCGTCGGACGACTTCCCGGCGCTCAGCGTCGACGATCTCGGCCACAGCTTCACCATGTCAGCCGCCGATTTGAAACGCCTGATTGATAAGACGCGGTTCGCCATCTCCACCGAGGAGACCCGTTATTACCTGAACGGCATCTATGTCCATGCCACGGAAAGCGGCGGCAAGCCTACCCTCAGGGCTGTCGCCACAGACGGGCATCGTCTCGCCCAAGTCGAATTGCCGCTTCCTTCGGGCGCCAAGGGCATGCCGGGTGTCATCGTGCCCCGCAAGACCGTGCTCGAGCTTGCCAAGCTCGTGGAGGATGCCGACGGCGAGGTGCGTATCGAATTGTCGCCGTCCAAGATTCGCGTTTCTTCCGGCCGTGTCGTGCTGACCTCGAAGCTGATCGACGGTACCTTCCCCGACTATGAACGTGTTATCCCGCAAGGCAACGATAAGCGCATGGAGGTCGATAACACAGCCTTCGCTCAGGCCGTGGACCGTGTTTCCACGCTGTCGAGCGACAAGGGGCGCGCGGTGAAGCTCAGCCTTGACAGCGGCAAGCTCATTCTGTCGGTCAACAACCCCGATAGCGGCAGCGCCACCGAGGAACTCGCCGTCGATTATGCTTTCGATCCGCTGGAAATCGGCTTCAATGCTCGCTATCTGCTCGACATCTCGCAGCAGCTCGAAAGCGGTACTGCCGAGTTTCAGCTCGCCGACCCGGGCTCCCCCACCATGGTGCGCGACGTGAAGGACGCCACCGCCCTCTATGTCCTTATGCCGATGCGGGTATGAAGTCTTCGCGCAAGCATCATGGCAGGCTTGCTGCGGCCGAGGCTGATACCTTGCGCCATGCACCTGAGCGGCTTTACGTCGGTGAACTCAGGCTGACAGACTTCCGCAATTATGCAACGGCGAAACTTTCCCTCGACGCCCGGCCCGTGGTGCTGGTGGGCGATAACGGCTCAGGCAAGACCAATCTGCTGGAAGCGGTGTCGCTACTCAGTGCCGGACAAGGTTTGCGCGGCCGCCCCTATAGCGAGCTTTGCCGCAAAACCGGCGCCGGCGGTTTCGCCATAGCCGCGCGCGTGACTTCCCGTCACGGTGAAGTCGAGATCGGCACCGGCATCGCCGCAGGCACGCCCGAGACCGCGACAGGCCGTGTCGTGCGTATCGGCGGCAAGGAGCAGAGCGCGGGTGCACTCGCCGATCACGTCAAGCTTGTCTGGCTCATTCCCGCCATGGACGGCTTGTTCACAGGGCCCGCGTCCGAGCGGCGGCGTTTCCTCGACCGGCTGGTGGTGACCGTCGATCCCAAGATGCGCGGACCACTAGGCCGCTACGATCGCGCCATGCGGCAAAGGAATCGCTTGTTCCAGCTGCGTGAATATGCCGGAGCCTTGTTCGCGGGCCTCGAGGAGCAGATGGCTGAAGCTGGCGTCGCCATCGCCGCCTCACGCCGTGATGCCTTGGAGCGCCTCACCCGCCTGATCGAACGCACGCATGCGACACGGGGCGACGGCCCCTTCCCTCACGCCGTGCTTGCACTCGAAGGCACACTCGAAAGCGCTCTCGAAGACCGGCCGGCGACCGAGGTCGAGGACGAATTTCGTCATGCTCTGATGCAGGACCGGGAGCGGGACCGGGCCGCTTCGCGAGCCCTTGCAGGACCGCATCTGAGCGACCTAATAGTGATCCACGGCCCTCAAAATGCCCCGGCGCCCCATTGCTCCTCTGGTGAGCAGAAAGCCCTTTTGCTCGGGCTGATCCTCGCCAAAGCCGAGCTGATCAAGGAGCTCGAAGGGGTTTCGCCTCTGGTCCTTTTGGATGAGGTAGCGGCCCATCTCGACGCCTCCCGCCGGGAGGCGCTTTTTGCCGAGATCCTGCGGCTAAATGCCCAGGCCTGGATGACCGGAACCGACCGGGATCTGTTCCAGCCAATCGCGCAAAACGCCCAAATTTGGAGCGTGAATCGGGGTAAGATCGGAGCCTGATTCTCAAGGGTGGCAAGCCGCCCAAAAGACTACCAATTGCTCTCAGGAAATCATGACACCAGCCTCTAAACGCAAAGCCGAAGCCGCTGCCGATTACGGCGCCGAATCGATCAAAGTTCTGAAAGGCCTCGATGCCGTCCGCAAGCGGCCGGGCATGTATATCGGCGACACCGACGACGGCTCGGGCCTGCATCACATGGTTTACGAGGTGGTGGATAACGCCATCGACGAGGCGCTGGCCGGTTTCTGCGACGAGATTCAGGTGACACTCAACGCCGACGGCTCGGTCACGGTCGAGGATAACGGCCGTGGCATCCCGACCGAGATCCACAAAGGCGAAGGCGTGTCCGCGGCCGAAGTGATCATGACCCAGCTCCATGCCGGCGGGAAGTTTGACCAGAACTCCTACAAAGTGTCCGGCGGATTGCACGGCGTCGGCGTGTCCGTTGTGAATGCGCTGTCGGCAAAGCTAGACCTGATCATTTGGCGCGATGGTAAGGAGCATTTCCTGCGCTTCGCCGACGGCGTGCCCGAAAAACCGCTCAAGGCTATTGCCGATTCAGGCGGCAAGACCGGAACGCGCATCACCTTCGTGCCGAGCCAGAAGACCTTCACCATGGTCGAGTTTGACTATGCGACGCTGGAGCATCGCCTGCGTGAGTTGGCCTTCCTGAATTCAGGCGTGCGCATCGTGTTGTCCGATCATCGCGGCGTCGAGCCGAAGGTCGAGGAGATGCGCTATGAGGGCGGTCTAAAGGCCTTCGTCAAATTCCTCGATCGCACCAAGCATCCGCTGATCCAAGAACCGGTCGTGGTCGAAAAGACGCAATCGCGCATCTCGGTGGAGGCGGCGCTGTGGTGGAACGACAGCTACCACGAGAACGTGCTCTGCTTCACCAATAACATCCCCCAGCGCGACGGCGGTACGCATCTCGCCGGCTTCCGCGCCGCGCTCACCCGCACCGTCAACACCTATGCGGCGGAATCCGGTATCGCCAAGAAGGAGAAGGTGGCTCTGACCGGCGACGACGCCCGCGAGGGATTGACTTGCGTGCTCTCTGTCAAAGTCCCCGACCCCAAGTTTTCCAGCCAGACGAAGGACAAGCTCGTCTCTTCCGAAGTGCGGCCGGTGGTCGAGAGCGTGATGAGCGACGCGCTGTCCGGATGGTTCGAGGAGAACCCCGGTGAAGCGCGCAATATCGTCCAGAAGATCGTGGAGGCTGCGGCGGCACGAGAGGCGGCACGCAAGGCGCGCGAACTGACTCGCCGCAAGGGAGCGCTCGATCTGGCGTCGCTGCCGGGCAAGCTTGCCGACTGCCAGGAGCGCGATCCTGCCAAATCCGAGTTGTTCCTGGTCGAGGGCGATTCAGCCGGCGGCAGCGCCAAGCAGGCACGCGACCGCGCCTTTCAGGCGGTGCTCCCCTTGCGCGGCAAAATTCTCAATGTCGAGCGCGCGCGTATCGACAAGATGCTGTCGAGCGCCGAAATCGGTACGCTGATCACCGCGCTCGGCACCGGCATTGGCGATGAGTTCGACCTCGGTAAGCTTCGCTATCACAAAGTCATCATCATGACCGACGCCGATGTCGACGGCTCGCATATCCGCACATTGTTGCTCACCTTCTTCTTCCGGCAGATGCCATCGTTGATCGAGGCAGGCTACCTCTTCATCGCTCAGCCGCCGCTCTATAAGGTCAAGCGCGGCCAGTCCGAACGCTATATCAAGGACGAGAAGGCACTCGAGGACTACCTGATCGGGGAAGGTCTCGAAGACACGGTGCTGATTACCGGCGACAGCGCCACCCGTGCATCAGACGACTTGCGCGATATCGTGGAGACGGCGCGGAAGATAGGCTCCATACTCAAAGGCCTGCACAGCCGCTATCCACGCTTCATCGTCGAGCAGGCGGCCATTGCCGGCGCACTAAGTCCCAAAGTCTTGAAGGATAAAAAGCAGGCTCAAGGCGCTGCCACCTATATCGCCAAGCGGCTCGATTCGCTCGCCGACGAGACCGAGCGTGGCTGGCATGGCGAGGCGTTGCCCGAGGGTGGCTTGCGCTTCTGGCGCGAGTTGCGCGGCGTGATGGAGTCGCATTTGATCGACGGGCCGTTCATCGCCTCGGCCGATGCGCTCAAGCTCGACGGCTTTGCCGGGCATCTCCAGGAGGTCTATGCCAAACCCGCCAAGCTCAAGCGCAAGGATACGACGCTCTTCGTGCATGGGCCGAGCGACCTGCTTGAGGCGGTGATGACCGCGGGCCACAAGGGGCTTGCGCTGCAGCGTTATAAAGGGCTTGGCGAAATGAACCCCGATCAGCTCTGGGACACCACGCTCGATCTTAACACGCGCACCATCCTGCAGGTGAAGATCAAGGAAGGCGAGGACGCCAACGACATCTTCTCGCGGCTGATGGGCGACGAGGTCGAGCCGCGCCGAGAATTCATCCAGACCAACGCCCTGCAGGTCGCCAATCTCGACGTTTGAGGTGGGCTTTTCCCGTTCCTTAACGCTGTGGCAAGGCTGAGCGCCTAGCTTGTCTTTGACGCGGGTCGAAGGGGCGCAAATCCATGCAGAGTGCGCGGGGAAGCAGCAGGCCTGGTGGCGCCAAGCCGAAGCGCGCTCGGCCTATAGCTGGCGCCCGGCAAGCCTCACCGCGACGCCGCCGGCCAACCTCACGCCTCAGGAAACGGCTTAACCGGCTGAGGCGCGCAATTGCCCGGCATCCAGTTCTGGTTGGCACTGTCCGTTACACGCTGTTCGCCTCTCTTAGCCTCGCGATCATCGGTGGAATCGCACTGGCAATTTTCATCGCCCGCCTGCCCGATCCCATGCTCGACACACGGCCGCCCAACGTCACAGTGCGCGCCGCCGACGGCACCATTCTCGCCGAACGTGGCTTCCGTCGCGGCCATATGTCCCTCGATGCGCTGTCGCCCCATCTCGTCAATGCCGTACTTGCCACCGAGGATCGCCGCTTCTATTGGCATATGGGCATCGACCCACTCGGCCTCATTCGCGCCGGCATCCGCAACACGCAAGAGGGCGCCGTGGTCGAAGGTGGCTCGACCATCACCCAGCAGCTCGCCAAGAATTTGTTTCTCAAGCCTGAGCGCACCATCGCGCGCAAGCTCGAAGAGCTGATCTATGCTGTGTGGCTCGAACGGCGCTTCTCCAAGGATGAGATCCTCGAGCTCTATCTCAATCGTGTCTATTTCGGCGGTGGCGCCTACGGCGCGGAAGCCGCGGCGCGGCATTATTTCGGCAAGCCCGCGCGCGACCTCACCCTTCCCCAAGCCGCGTTACTCGCAGGACTGCTCAAGGCACCGTCGCGCTATACGCCGCGGCGTAGCGTAAAGCTCGCCAATGGCCGCATTACCGAGGTCCTCGACCGCATGGTCGATGCCGGTTTCATCGAAGAGGCGCAAGCGCGCGTGGCCTCCGCGCAGCCGCTCGGCCTCGTCGCCAAGGGAGACGATACCGGTTATCCTTATGCAGTCGATTGGGTCGCGGAGCTTCTGCCGGAGTTCGTTGGCGAGAACCACGGCGATCTGATCGTCGACACCACCATCGATACCGGGCTACAGCGCAACGCACAAAAAGCGCTGCGTCAGCTTCTCGATAGAGAGGGTCAGAAATCGGCGGCGGAAGAAGGCGCTGTGGTCGTGCTCGATCCGTACGGCGGCGTTAAGGCGGTGGTTGGCGGCCGTTCCTACCAGGCAAGTCCCTTCGACCGGGCGATCAAGGCTCTGCGCCAGCCAGGCTCGGCCTTCAAGCCGTTCGTCTATCTCGCCGCGCTCGAAGCCGGCTACTCGCCCAACTCGCGCGCCATCGATGGGCCGACCACCATCGCCGGTTGGTCGCCCCGCAATTATACCGGCACCTATCGGGGCGAAGTAAGCCTGCGCGAAGGCCTGACGCATTCGCTCAACACCGTGGCCGCCAAGGTCGCGGCCGCGGTGGGTCCTTCGCGCGTGGCGCACACGGCGCACCGGCTCGGCATCCAGTCGGCGCTGCATCACAACCCTTCGCTTGCGCTCGGCACCGCCGAAGTCACGCTGCTCGAATTGACCGGCGCCTATGTGCCGTTCGCCAATGGCGGCCAAAAGGCCATGCCGCATATCATCACGCGCATTCGCACAAGCGACGGCAAAGTGGTTTATGCGCGTAAGCCGCGTGCACCGGGCCAGGTGGTGGCATCCGCGCATGTCGGCGCCATGAACGACATGTTGAATTCGGCGCTCGTCCGCGGCACGGGCAAGCGCGCCGCGATACCGGCTCACGTCGCTGCCGGCAAGACCGGCACGACGCAGGCCTCGCGCGATGCCTGGTTCGTCGGCTACACCGCCCATTACGTCACAGGCGTATGGATCGGCAATGACGACAATAAGCCCATGCGCAAGGTAACCGGCGGCTCTCTGCCCGCACAGCTATGGCACGACATTATGGTGCAGGCCCACGCCGACAAGACACCGCTTGCCCTGCCGGGTACGCGCGGATCCTACGATGCCATCGCCCGGCTGCCGTGGAACGATTCTCCCGCGCAACGCACGGCAGAGCGCCCACTCATCCGCCGTATCTTTAGTTTTTTCGGCGGCTGATTTAAGCACCGTAGCAATGCAGGCTGGCGCCATGCTTGCGCAGCCACACCCGCGCCGTCTCGTGCTCAGGCATGGTGCGCCTGACCGTTGCCCAGAAGCGCGGCCCATGATTCATGTGCGCAAGATGCGCGACTTCATGCGCGGCGAGATAATCGAGAACGTATGGCGGCGCGAGCACGAGTCGCCACGAAAAGGACAAGGCGCCCGTCGCCGAGCATGAGCCCCAACGCGAGGTTTGGTCGCGCACGACGATACGCTTAGGCTGCAGACCGAGTCGGTTCGCATGCCGGTCGACGCATAGTTTGAGATCGGCATGTGCCTGGCGTTTCAGCCAATCGAGCAAACGACGCGGCGCATGATTCTCCTCACCTGCCACGCAGAGTAGCGGCAAGCTCCCGGCTGGCAAATTTGCCGTATCCGGCCAGGTGAACGATGCCTGTGCATCCTCCGCGGTTTCGATCCACACCAGGCCGCGTTGCGCTCCGACGAAGCGAATCTCGTGGGCATCACCCCGTATGGGCACTATGGCACCGGGGGCAAACCGCACGGCCTTGCCCAGGCCGGCAAGGCGTTTCTTTAGCCAGGTGAGATGCCGCGACAGAAACTCGTCGGCTTCGGCATAACTCGAATAGAGCGGCACGGTGAGCACGGCACCGCGCCGCGTTTCACTCACTTGTAGGCTCAGACGTCGCGCGCGGGGGTTTCGCCGCAATAACAACGGCATCTCGAGACCGTCGATCTCGACTTCGATGCTTTCGCCGCGCCTGCGTTTGAGCCGCTTGAGCATATCGTTCCTGTCGCCCGCCTTACGAATCGGCGGAACAGTAACATAGGCATTTGCCGGAAACGCTTTTGCGATCTAACCGGTAAGGCTGAACGCTCTGGCCAGCACGCCTTTGAAGGGCTCATGCGCCTCGGTAAAGACGCGTATCTTCGGCACGATCTCGGCGCGGAAGCGCGAGCCGTTAAACACGCCGTAATGGCCGACGCCCGGCTGCACATGGTGCTCGCGAAGCTCCTCGGGGAGATTGATGCTTAGAGCATGTGCAGCCTCGGTCTGACCGATGCCGGAAATATCGTCCTTCTCGCCTTCCACCGTCATGAGTGCCACGCGCTTGATCTTGCTCGGGTCGATCTTGGTATTGCGATGGACCATCAGGCCTCGCGGCAGCTTGTGCTCCAGGAATACGGTCTCGATGGTTTGAAGATAATAATCGGCGGTCAGGTCCATCACTGCCAGGAACTCGTCGTAGAAGTCGCGATGCTTATCGGCCGAGTCGCCGTCGCCCCGCACCAGATTGTGGAACAGGTTGCGATGCGCGGTGAGGTGACGGTCGATATTCATGCCCATGAAGCCCGAGAGTTGGAGGAAGCCCGGATAGACGAGGCGCATCATGCCCGGATAAGGCCAGGGCACCTGGGTGATGGCGTTGTTGCTGAACCAGCTGAGCGGCTTGGTCTCGGCGAAACGGTTGACCGCGGTCGGGTTCTTGCGCGTGTCGATCGGACCGGCCATGAGGATCATGGATCTCGGCACGTCACGGTCGCCACTTGCCTCCATCAACGCGACCGCGGCAAAGACAGGAACTGTCGGCTGACATACGGCCATGACATGCACGTCACCGCGGAACATTCGCAGGAATTCGATGACGTAGTCGATATAGTCATCAAGGCCGAAGAGCCCTTCGCCGCGCGGCACGAAACGCGCATCTTGCCACTCGGTGACATAAACCTCGTAATGGGGCAGGAGATCGCGCACCGTGCCACGCAAGAGCGTGGGGTAGTGGCCGGCTAGCGGCGCCACGAGCAGGAGCTTGGCGTCTTTGCGCCGTTGGCGCGCGGGCAGGTCGCGCTCGAAATGAACGAGATGGCAGAAAGGCTTCTTGACCAACACACGCTCGCGCACAGCCACCTCGCGACCGTCCACATCGGTCGTCTCAATGTCCCAATCGGGCTTGCGGTAGCGGCGCGTACTGCGCTCGAACAACTCAAGCGCCGCCGAGGCCGTGCGGCCTAAGGGGGTGTGTGCGGCCGGATTCAGCGGATTGCGGAAGAGGAGCCGGTAAGCGTCGGCCGTGGCCCGGGCAGGGCCCAGGGCGGCGTAATTCAGCTCATACAGGTGATAGAGCATTCATCTCCCTCGCAATTGCTGCATCTTAATGCTGCATCGCAATAAGAGATGGTGATTCTATGTTGCACTGCAACGACATCTTGACGCGGGGGCGTATCCGCCGCGCGGCGAAAAGTAGTGGGAAAACCTAAGAAAAGAGCCCCCCTGATATTTGGCGGGCTCTTTTGGTCGGGCCGGATTGCGGGCTGTTTCAAGCAGTCCAATCGGCACCGGCGGGGATGGGCGATAAGCGAAAGCGGGGACGAGACGATTGTGATGCATCATAGGACCTTGTTTGAGGTGCAGTTTCTGCCTCGGGTGAAGTTCCCAGAGGGGCCAAGGTGGCTGACGTTACGATCCAGGCCGCCGCAATGCTTATCAGGGTGGTTCCGATCGTGCTGGTGATCAGCAGGTGCGGAAACCGTTGATTTGACTTGATCTTGGTCATGGCGGTTATCCTCCGTTGTGGTTTTGTCGTCAGGTGAGAGTACCTAGGCGACGAGAACTGGCGCGACTTGTAGGGCAGTGCTGATCCAGACCGCGGCAAGGCTGATGACCGTGCCGAGCGTGCTGCACACCAGCACATAGGGGAAAGAACGGTCCGCATGGAAAGCGGGAACCTGTTTCGTTGAGCGGGTCATTTCAAGTCCTCCAAAATTCGCTGCTCAAGACCATCTCGAGCTCCAGCGTGAGGAGAACATGCGCCGACCCGCGGATTCTCGCTGTGGCATTTGTCACACGACAAACACGTCTCTTTTTTGGGTAAATCCCAGCCCTCTCGGCTATTGTTTGCCGGCTAGGACGGTATCCAGGGGGAGCCGCATGGCACAGCCCGAGACCATGGATAAGCGCCACTCGCTGGCGCGCATCGCCATATTTTCCGGTCTGCCGTCCGAGAGTGTCCGACGCATCGAGCAGCGTTGCGCGTGGCGGCACTATGTGCCGGGCGAGCCCATTGTCAGCTATCTCGATGCATCGGATGACGTGTTCTTCGTGGCGCTCGGCGAAGTACGCGTCACCATCTATTCCACGGCCGGTAAGGCGGTAAGTTTCCGCGAATTGGGGGGCGGTGAGACTTTCGGCGAATTCCCCGCCATCGATCAGGGACCGCGCTCGGCAAGCGTCGAGGCGCGCACCAATTGCATCATCGCCTCAATGCCCGGATCGACCTTCCGGGACTTGCCGCTATCCGAGACCGGCCTCGCCCAGGCGCTGCTGCCGCGGCTCGTGAAGACGATCCGTGCCTTGACGACGCGCATCTACGAGTTCAGCACGCTTGCCGTGAACAACCGCATCCAGGCCGAATTGCTGCGGTTGGCGAGTCTCGGATCGCGGCAGGGGAAGACCGCGCGCATTGTTCCGGCACCGACTCATGTGGAAATCGCCAGCCGCATCAGCACGCATCGGGAGGCGGTTACCCGCGAGCTCAACCGGCTCGCGAGGATTGGCCTGATCGAGCGGAAGGGCGCGGCGTTGCTGGTCAAGGATGTCGACCGTCTGGAAGAAATGGTGCACGACGCCACTGGCGAATAGGCCCCCCGAGGATTAACCAAAACCAAACCGGGAGCCTTGTTGCGCCGCAACTTCCCCAAGACTCCTGCCCCGATTATGCGATAAATGGCCAAAGCGGTTTCAGCCGGCGGGAAGTGAGCCTCTCAAGGAGGCGCTGGATATGGTTGAGTCTGGCCATCCCTTGAGGGAGGCAAAAACGAGTACAACGGCGCTCGGCTCCGCTTCTTCAGCCGCCAAGAGCGATGCGAAGAAGTCAAGGCAAGAGCTTCTCGACGAGATCGAGAGCCTACGCAGTCGCATAAGCAAGCTCGAATCCTTCGAAACTGACCATGAGGCCATCCAGACCGAGCTGAAAGGGACGCGGCAGCGCCTGCAATATCTGCTCAGTGTAAGCCCCGCCATCATCTACACGACGCAAGCCTCCGGCGACTATACCTGCACGTTCGTCAGCAACAATGTCGTCTCGATCCTGGGTTGCTCGCCCGAGGAGATGACCACCGATCCGAAATGCTGGCCAGATCATCTCCATCCAGAAGACGCGAAGAGAGTGCTTGCCGAGATGTCGCCCCTGATCGAGCGCGGTGGTGGGACGGTCGAGTACCGTTTCAAGCGCCGAGGCGGCGACTACATCTGGATCCAGGACACCTTCAAGGTCATCTATGACGACACCGGCAATCCGCTGGAGCTCGTCGGCGCCTGGGCCGATATCAATTAGCGCAAGCAGGCTGAACAAACGGCCCTCGATGCCAACGCGGAACTTCAGGAGACCAAGCGTTACCTCACCCGTCTGATTGAGAGCTCGCCCGACGCCATCATTGCCGCCGATAAACAGAACAAGGTCGTGCTGTTCAATGAGAGCGCCGAGACGTTGCTCGGCTACCGCGCCGGCGACGTGATCGGCCGGAGCACAATCGTTCTTTACGAGAACGAGGACCGCGCCCGCGAGATTATGCGCGAAATGCGCAAACGCGGCGGCACGGCTGCAGGCTTCGAGAGCGCGCTCCGCACCAAGGACGGGGGGACCATTCCCGTTCTCATGTCAGCCTCCGTCCTCCTTGACAAAGACGGCGCCGAGACCGGCATGGTCGCCTTCGCCACCGACCTTCGGGCGCGCAAACGCGAGGAAGGTGAGCTTCGCCGCACCCATGACGAACTGGAGAAGCGGGTCGAGGAACGCACCACCGAGCTGAAAACGGCGCGTGAGCGGTTGCAGTACCTCATGACCGTCACACCAGCCATCGTCTACACCAACCAGGCGAGTGACTATACCTGCACCTTCGTCAGCGAAAACGTCTCCCGCATCATGGGATTCTCGGCTTGGGAGATGCTCGAAGACAAGGATTTCTGGACGGTTCGCCTGCATCCAGAGGATGCGCCCCACGTATTTGCCGAAATGCCCCCTCTCATCGAGCAAGGTGGTGGCGCCGTCGAATATCGTTTCCGTCACCGGGACGGGCATTACATCTGGATTCAGGATACGTTCCGCGTCATCCAGGACGATCAGGGACGACCTTTCGAGATTGTCGGCTCTTGGGCTGATATCTCCGGCCGCAAACAGGCCGAGCAGGCGCTCGGCGAGCGCATGGCGGTGATGAACGATCTCGAGACGCTGGTCGGCGCGAGCCCCGCGATCATCTACACAACGCAGGTGACAGGGGATTACGCCTGTACCTTCGTCAGCGAAAATTTGGATTCGATCATGGGGTACGCACCATGGGAAATGCGCGATGACAAGAAGTTCTGGGTCAAGCGCCTTCATCCCGAGGATGCCGATCGTGTGTTCGGCGACCTCGATCGGCTGATCAAACAGGGAGGAGGCAGCCTTGAATACCGCTTCCGCCACCGCGACGGGCATTACATCTGGATCCAGGACACTCTCACCGTAACCCACGACTCGGAAGGCAAGCCGCAGGAAATCGTGGGCTCGTGGGCTGACGTATCCGACCGTAAGCGCGTCGAAGCCGAATTGCAGCGCCTCGCCGAGCAAGTCGAGCTGCGCAACCGGTTCATCCGAGAAACCTTCGGGCGCTATCTCACCGACGAGGTGGTCGACACCGTGCTCGAATCGCCGAGCGGCCTGCAAATGGGCGGCGAGAAGCGCAAGATAACCATGATGATGACAGACCTGCGCGGCTTCACCTCGCTGTCGGAGCGGCTGCCGCCGGAACGTGTTGTGGCACTGCTCAACCGTTATCTCACGACCATGATCTCCATCATCAAGCAATATCAGGGCACGATCGACGAGTTCATCGGCGATGCCATCTTCGTTCTGTTTGGAGCACCGGTCTGGAAGGAAAACGACGGCGAACGTGCCGTGGCTTGCGCCGTGGCAATGCAGCTCGCCATGGCCGAGATCAACAGGCAAAACCGTGCGGAAGATCTGCCTGAGATCGAGATGGGCATCGGCGTCCATTCGGGTCAGGTGGTGGTGGGCAATATCGGCTCACCGGAGCGCATGAAATACGGCGTGGTGGGAAACAACGTGAACCTCACTTCGCGTGTCCAGTCCTTCACCACGGGCGGTCAAGTGCTGATCTCGGAGGTGACGCGGCAGGAGGTCGGCTCGATCCTAAAACTTGGCAAAGAGATGGAGGTGAAAGCGAAGGGCATCGAACATCCAGTCACCCTCTACGAGGTCTTGGGGATTGGCGGCTCGCATAAACTTCTCCTGAGCGACAGCGTCGAGACCTTCGTGCTGCTCACCGATGAAGTCCCCTTCCGATACGAGGTGGTTGAGGCAAGCGAGATCGACGGGACGACACACAAAGGCCGACTAACCAAGCTCGCGGCCAAGTCGGCTGAGGCCAAGCTGGACGGCCCGGTGCCCGAGTTGAGCAATCTCAAGATGCAGTTCCTAGATGTCCCGGGCTCCGTCTATGCCAAGATCGTTGGGACCGTTGATGGGAACGATACCGACGTCTGCTTGCGCTTTACCTCGGTGCCGCCGGAAACCGAATCGTTCCTGCGTGGCCTCTTGGCGCCGAAACCTGCGGAGGTGGCGCTGAAAAAGACGCAAGCCTCCAGGCAGCGGAGTGTGTCTTCTGCATAAATTCGTCTAAAGATAGCGCCGCAGCGTCTCGGTCATCTTGGCTGCCGGAGTGCCATAAGGAATATGCGTGATGAACTCGCCGTCAGGGCCCATGAGGTAAACGAGCGCAGTGTGGTCGATGCTGTAATTACCGGCGTCTTCCGCGCCCTCGGGCGTGAATTTGGAGTAAGCCACACGATACGACTTGGCCGCTTCTGCGATGGCCTCGGGTGAGCCGGTCAACCCGACGAACTCGGGTCCGAAATTTTTCACATAGCTTGCGACCACCTCTGGCGTGTCGCGCTCTGGATCGAGCGTGATGAAGATCGGCACCACATCGTTCGCCTTGTCGCCCAATTCACCGAGGCTCGTGGCCATCACCTGAAGCTCGGCAGGGCAAATATCCGGACAATGGGTAAAGCCAAAGAACACGAGCATGTGGCGCCCGCGGAAATCGCGGTCAGTGACCGTCCCCTTCTCGCCGACAAGGGTGAAGGGACCGCCGACAAGCGCCTTGCCGGTGGTGGTTACTTTCGCGCCCGACGTAGCCTGACTCATGATGAGCGCCGCAGCGCCACCGAGAGCGCCAATGAGAAAGCCGGCTATAATGACCGCAAGCAGACGACGCTGCATTTACTCACCCAATCGTAAGAGCGTGCCGTTGACCTTGGCGCTGGCCAGGAAACGGCTGAAGGTCATATAACCCACGATCAGATAGATCGCGTTCAAGCCGAGCGCCCACCAGAGTTGGGTCACATCGAAGGTGTTGTGCAACAGAATTGATCGCATGCCTTCGAACACGTGGGTCGGGGGTAGCGCGAGTGCAACGGGCTGCAGCCAATCTGGCAGAACCGATACGGGATAGTACACGCAGCAGAGCGGTAAGAGCAAAAAGGCGAGCGACCAGGCAAGCTCCTCTGCGCCGAGCCCATAACGCAATATGACCCCTGCGGCGATCAGCCCGAGCGCCCAGCTCGTCAGCACCAGCACGCCGAAGAATGCGGCGAGCGGCAGGCCGAGATCGAGCAGGTTGAAGCCGAAGATGAAATAGGCGGCAAGCGTGACCGGCACCATGCCGACAAGCAGACGGATAATGCTCCATACACTCAAGCCGGCAACGAGCTCGAACGGCCGCAAGGGACTGGTGAGCAGATTGCCGAGATTCCGCGACCACATCTCCTCGATGAAGGTGGTGGAGAAACCGATCTTGGAGCGGAACAGAATGTCCCAAAGCAGAACCGAGCCGATCAGTACGCCCGCGGCCATGGCGAGCGGCGACGTGGTATCGGCGAGATATTTCTGCAGGAAGCCCCAGGTAAGCATCTGCAGGAACGGCCAGTAGATCAGCTCGATCAACCTCACCCCCGAGCTGCGCAATAGATACATGTAGCGCTGAACGAGCGCCGAGATGCGCCGGAGCGAGGCATGCAAGCCCGTCGGTGGTAGAAGCAGCGGCACCGCGCCGCTTCTTATGGCGCTTGTCGCGGTCATGATGCTTTCCGTTCCGGCACGGCCTGCTTGACGCGGCCGCGTACCACGTCGAGAAAAACGTCCTCAAGGGTTTCGCGCCCGTAAGTTTCGATCAGTCTCGCCGGCGTGTCGTCCTCGATGATCCGGCCGGCATGCAGCAGGATGACCCGGTCGGCGAGCCGCTCCACTTCCGTCATATTGTGTGAGGCGACGAGCAGCGTAGCGCCGCGCTCTTGCGCGTAAGCCTTAAGCTTGCCTCTGATCCAGTCGGCGGTGTCGGGATCAAGCGAGGCCGTGGGCTCGTCAAGAAGCAGCAGCTCTGGCGCGTTGAGCAAGGCCTTAGCAAGCCCGACACGTGTCTTTTGCCCGGCCGAGAGCTTGCCGGTCGGCCGGTCGAGCAAAGACTCGATCTGCAAGTCGTTAGCGATATAGGCGACGCGCTCGGCAACGTTGGCGACGCCGTAAAGCCCGGCATAGACGGTGAGGTTTTCCTTCACGGTGAGGCGCATCGGCAGATCGACATAGGGGCTCTGGAAATTCATCCTGTGGGCCACCGCGCCGCGGTTGGTACTCATATCGGCGCCGAAAACCCTGACCTCGCCCGAAGTGGGCATGACGAGGCCGAGCAGCATGGCGATGGTCGTAGTCTTGCCCGCACCGTTGCCGCCGAGCAGCGCCACCGTCGTTGCTGGGTGCAGTGCGAAGCTTATGCCGTCAACCGCGGTAACGGCGCCGTAGCGCTTGGTGAGATCGCGTACCACCACGGGGAGGCCCGATCCGCCAAAACCGGCTCTGTCAGCCAAATTGCCGATACTCTTGTCCATGGCCTTGCGCTGCGCGCCTGCTTTGTCGGAATTATGACTGGGGCTCCGTGCTAGAATTCACCTATGACCGCGCTCGACCATAGTCAAACCACCCGCCCCGCCACCGTACCGGAATGGCTGCGCGCGGGCGAAAGCCGTCTTAGGCTTCAGACCATCGTCAGGCTGCGCTGGCTCGCGGTGCTGGGCCAGACCATCACCGTGATCGGCGCCTATTGGGTGCTCGGCATCGAGTTGCCGATCGGTGCCTGCCTTGCAGTGATCGCGCTCTCGGCCTGGATTAACGTAGCACTCCGTATCCGCTTTCCGGCCAGCCACCGGTTGAAGAGCCATTATGCCTTCCTCATGCTCGGTTACGATATCCTACAACTCGCGGTCATGCTTTTTCTGACCGGCGGCTTACAGAATCCTTTCGCCTTCCTGCTCATCGCGCCGGTCACGGTGTCGGCCTCGACACTCCCACTCAAGATCATCTTCGCGCTGGGCGCGCTTGCCATCGGCGCGGCGACACTTCTCACCACTTTCCATTATCCGCTGCCCTGGTTTGATCACACCAATCTCGTCCTACCCTTCCCTTATGTGATGGGCGTCTGGGCGGCGCTCGTCTCGGGCATCTTGTTCATAAGTTTCTACTCCTGGCGCACGGCGGAGGAGGGACGGCGCATGGCCGAGGCCCTTGCCGCCGCCGAGCTCGTGTTGGCGCGCGAGCAGAAGCTCTCTGCGCTCGACGGTCTTGCGGCAGCTGCCGCGCATGGTCTCGGCACGCCGCTGGCGACCGTCGCCGTGGTAACCAAGGAATTGATGCGCGACGTGAAGCCTTCCGATCCGCATTATGAGGATCTCGTTCTCTTGAGGGCGCAGGCGGAGCGTTGCCGTCAAATACTTGCCGAGCTGGCCGGACGCGGCGAAGAGCTCGATGTCATCGTCTCGCGGCTCTCCTTGAGTCATCTCATCGAAGAAGTCGTTTCGCCGCACCGTCTGGTGGCGGTGCCGATCGAAGTCGAGACCGGACCTGCCGAAGGCGTTCAACCCGACAGCCCGGCGGCATATGAGCCGATCACCCAACGTAACCCGGGCGTCCTTTACGGTCTCGGCAATCTCGTTGAGAACGCGGTCGACTTCGCCACGAGCAAGGTCGATGTCACCGCGCGCTGGTCCAAGGACGAGGTGAGGATCGTCATCGCCGACGACGGCAAGGGCTTCCCGCCAAACGTGCTGGAGCAGCTTGGCGAACCGTTCGTCACCACGCGTCCCGATGAGGCATTTGGAGAGGATGCCCCCGACCGTGTCGGCATGGGCCTTGGCTTCTTCATCGCCAAGACCCTTCTCGAGCGCTCGGGCGCCCGACTTGAGCTTGCCAACCGCGAATCGCCGCAAAGCGGCGCTGTGGTCACGGTGGTCTGGCCAAGAGGACGATTCGAGCGCGCGGGGGAATGGGGTTCGCGCGAGTTAGACTAACGCTCCGTTAACCATGCCGCCTTATTATGGCGGATGGTGACGCCAATGAGTCTCAAGCACGAAATCCTGATTCTTGCCGCCCTGGTGGTGGCAACGCTGGTCACGGCCCAGGCGCTGGAAAGCGGCGCCATCGATCTCTCCCATTTCCGCCATATCGTGCTGGCCCGCACCTAGCAGGCCATCCCCGAAATTCGTCATGCCTGCCCTTGCCGAAGGGGGGCAAAAGACATAGCTAGGGCGTTGTAGGCACTCGCATTGCCCGTAAGCCTTTTATTTCCAAGGAGTCTGGCACGGCTCGTTTCGAGCCATCCGTTGCGAGCGAGAGGAGAGCTTGGACATGGAAGCGCAACCCGTCTCCCCCCTCCCGAAGGACAATACTCTCCTGATCGTCGACGATGACCGGGCCTTCCTTGCGCGGTTGGCGCGTGCCATGGAGGCGCGGGGCTTCGAGGTCGAGCAAGCCGCTTCCGTCGAGGACGGACTCACTTCGTTGAAGCGCCGGCCGCCGGCTTTCGCCGTGGTCGACATGCGCCTCGATGATGGTCACGGCATCGATGTCATCGCCGCGCTGAAAGATGTGCGACCCGAGGCGCGTGCCGTGGTGCTGACAGGCTACGGCAATATCGCCACCGCAGTGACCGCCGTGAAGCTCGGCGCTGTCGACTATCTCGCCAAACCTGCCGACGCCGACGACGTCTATAATGCGCTGGTCGCCGCCGCGACGGACAAGGCGCCACCTCCACCTGAGAATCCGATGTCGGCCGACCGCGTGCGTTGGGAGCACATCCAACGCGTCTATGAGCTATGCAACCGCAACGTCTCGGAGACGGCGCGACGGCTCAACATGCATCGCCGCACTTTGCAGCGCATCCTCGCCAAGCGCGCTCCGAAGTAACGCGCCTCAAATCTCGAAATTGCAGCCTGGATCGAGATGAAGTTGCAAGCGCAGCGCCGCCGCGCGTGCGAAAGCGAGCATCATGGCCTTGCGCCGCGCCGCATTGAGCCGCTCCTCGCACGCCTCGCGCATCATTTCGGCGCCGTAGCGGTCGGCGAGGATCAGCCCCGCTTGCTCGGGTATGATCTCGCACGGGAAATCTGCCGTCACGGCGAAATAGAGCCGGTCGCAATAGGGCAAATAATCATGCCACTTTCCGTCGCTCTGATAGTCGAGCAGGCAGGACTTGATCTCCACGATCAGCACATCGCCAGCCCCCGTCAGCGCCACCACGTCAGCCCGGCGTCCATTGGCGAGCGGCAGCTCGGTGACCACAGAATGGCCGAGCATTCGCAAGGCGCGGCATACGCCACGCTGAATCGCCGCCGCCACGGGCGATCGGCGTCCATCGAAAGGTATCACCACATCATGGCTGTCACCGCCAAGCATGAAAAAGGCTCCCGGGAATCAGATGATCGTCACAGAATTGTGCATGGTTAAACATTCCGCTTGATGGAACAAGTTGATAAAATTCGCGTTGTGACCCGTTGCCTGATTGCCGGCATTTGCCTTGGGAGGGAGTGATTTGAGTCTCGATAACGCCGTTCTCGCCGAGCCTATTAGGCGTGAGGAATCGACCTCCTCATCCTTGCGTGAACGCCTGGCTGAGACGCGGCAGCTCTCGACTGAGCTTGCATCCCCGTTAAGCGATGAGGATCAGGTCGTCCAGGCCATGGATGACGCAAGCCCCACCAAATGGCATCTCGCGCATACCACCTGGTTCTTCGAGGCCTTCCTCTTGAAGCGGTTCCTGTCTGGGTATCGTCTGTTCGACGATAGCTTCGAATATTGCTTCAACTCCTATTATGAGAGTGTCGGGCCGCGTCATCCACGCCCCAAACGCGGACTCTTAACCCGGCCGTCCGCTCAGCAGGTACGCGCCTATCGCACCCATGTCGACGAGGCTCTCGACCGCCTCCTCGAAGGCGATCTGCCGGACGACGCGGCTTCGCTGGTCGAGCTTGGCATCAATCACGAGCAACAACATCAAGAGCTTCTGCTCACCGACATCTTAAGTCTGTTCGCGGCGGGACCGCTAAAACCCGCCTATCGCGAAGCCGGTCCCGGTGTGTTTGCGCAAGAAACTGCGCCACTCGAGTTCGTGTCCTTCGATGGAGGCGTAGTGCCGGTGGGACATGACGGCAAGGGCTTCGCTTACGACAATGAAGGCCCCCGCTACGAGGCGCTGCTCCGCCCCTTCAAGCTCGCGCAACGTATCGTCACCAACGCGGAATGGATCGAATTCATCAAGGACGGCGGGTACCGCACGCCGACATTGTGGCTCGCCGATGGCTGGGCCACGGTGCAAATCCAAGATTGGCGCGGACCGCTTTATTATGAAGAGGCTGAAGGCGGCTACATGCAGATGAGCCTGCTCGGTTTCCGTCCCGTCGATCCCGCCGCACCGGTCACCCATATCAGCTATTACGAGGCCGATGCCTTCGCCCGCTGGGCGGGCTATCGGCTCCCTACCGAGTTCGAATGGGAAGTGGCGGCGAGAAGTGTGCCAGTTCGGGGTCGCATGCTCGGAGAAGATCAATTGCGCCCGATGCCCACCAAGAACTGCAGCGGCCTTACACAGATGTTTGGCGATGTGTGGGAATGGACGGGAAGCGCCTATCTTCCCTATCCCGGCTTCAAAGCGGCGCCCGGCGCTGTCGGCGAATATAACGGAAAGTTCATGGCGAATCAGTTCGTGCTCAGAGGCGGATCCTGCGCCACGCCAGACGGGCACATTCGCGCGACCTATCGCAACTTCTTCTATCCCCATCAGCGTTGGCAATTCATGGGGCTCAGATTGGCCGGCGACGCGTGACCGAACTGGACGAGCCCTTAGACCTGCCGGACGGCTCCGAAGCCTTAGCCGTCAAATCAGACGGACAGATCGACTCGTCGCATGAAGACTTGCGGGTGGCGGTACTTACTGGCCTCGCACGAAGACCGCGCAGCATCCCCTGCCGGTTCTTTTACGATGCGGTCGGTGCGGAGTTGTTCGAGCAGATCACCCGGCTCGAAGAATATTATCCCACCCGCACAGAGACCGCTTTGCTCGAAACTTACGGCGCAGACATCGCGGAAAGTGTCGGATTGCCGCGCGTGCTGGTCGAGTTCGGCTCAGGCTCGAGCCGAAAGACGAGCCTCCTGATCGACGCTCTTGGCGAGGTTCCCGCCTACATTCCTATCGACATCTCCGCTGAGAGCTTGCAGTCGGCCGCAGCTTGGCTTTCCGCCCGGCATGTGGGTTTGCCAATCCTGCCGCTTATCGCCGATTTCACCAAAACATGTACGCTGCCGAAAATCGCCGAACGTCACGCGAGGCTCGGTTATTTCTCCGGCTCGACCATCGGCAATCTTACCCATGAAGAGGCGAAAATATTTCTCGCCAGTGCCGCGCGGCTATTGGGCAAAGGGAGTGCCTTCCTGATCGGTGTCGATCTCAAGAAAGATCTGTCGATATTGTTGCCGGCATATGACGACGGCGCAGGTGTGACAGCTGCCTTCAATCTCAACCTGCTCGAACGCATCAATCGTGAGCTCGACGGAGATTTCGAGCTAAAGCGCTTTGCCCATGAGGCTATCTACAATGACCGCGCTGGACGTATCGAGATTTATATTGTGAGCCTTGCCAATCAGGTGGTGCATGTTGACGGCCATGCCTTCGCCTTCGCCAAGGGCGAGCGCATTCACACCGAAAACTCGCACAAATACACCGTGGCAGAATTCCAAGCGCTGGCCCACAGCGGAGGCTGGAGTCCCGCCAAGGTGTGGGTCGATCCCGCCAATCTCTTCAGCCTTCACCTGCTCCGGCTTTAGTCTGCATGGCTTGCCAGACGGCAATCGTCCGGGGCATGGTGCGCGGCCATCCTAAAGGGAGCGCTTCGTGCCCGATCTTGTCACTGGGAATGCGGCAATCGGCCAGTCTGGTGGGCCGACGGCGGTCATCAATCAATCGCTTGCCGGTATCGTCGAAGGCTTGCAGACGGGCCTCGCCGCCTCAGGCCAGGTGAAACGCATCATCGGGTTGCGCCATGGCGTGCGCGGGCTGCTCAAGCCGGGTGCAGAAGGCTTTGTCGATCTGACCACCATTGGCAAGGACAAGCTCGAGGCTATCGCCGGCACGCCGTCGGCGGCTCTCGGATCGACCCGCGACAAGCCCGACGAAGCCTATTGCGAGAAGATCCTCACATCCTGCCGCAAGCATGAGATCCGCTATTTTTTCTATATCGGCGGCAACGACTCGGCCGACACCTGCCGCATCGTCAGCGAAAAGGCGCGCGCCGCCGGCTACGAACTTCGCTGCTTTCATGTCCCAAAGACGATCGACAACGATCTTCTTGAGAACGACCACACACCTGGTTTCCCCTCGGCCGCGCGCTACGTAACACTCGCCCATATGGGGGACGCGCTCGACAATGCCTCGCTCGGCGGCATCAAGATCAATATTATTATGGGACGGAATGCTGGCTTCCTTACCGCCGCCGCCTCGCTCGCCCGAGGCGGTCAGAGCGATGGCGCTGCTCCGGCAGACCGATCCCCACCGCATCTCATCTATCTCCCTGAAGTCCCTTTCTCCACCGACGCCTTCCTTGCCGATGTCGAGGCCGTCTATGCCAGGCTGGGGCGCTGTCAGATAGCGGTAAGCGAGGGCATTCGCGACGCGAAGGGAGAGGAGATCGCACCAAAACTGATGGGCACCGGCGAAGTCGATGCGCACGGCAATGTGCAGCTCTCAGGCTCCGGCGCGCTCGGCGACGGGCTGTCCGATCTCGTCAAGAAGGGACTAACACCGAAGGGAGGCAAGACGCCGCGCGTGCGGGCCGATACGTTCGGCTACCTCCAGCGTTGCTGGCCCTATACGTCACCTGTCGATGCCGAGGAAGCCCGCGCGGTCGGACATTTCGCGGCTGAGCTTGCCGCGAAGGGTGATGCAGCCGTTTCGACGATTCTCGTGCGCACGAGCAATGCACCTTATCGCGCCGAATGCCGCCGCGCGGACCTTGCCGCGGTCGCCCGCCGCACGCGCCATGTGCCGCCGGAGTTTATTGCCGGTTCAAATGACATCACGGATGCGTTTATCGACTACTGCCGGCCATTGGTTGGAGATCTGCCGAAATTGGAGCGGCTCTAGATCGATTGACGCGATAGTCGATCAATTGGTCATCACGCATGATCGCCGCAACATCATTTCCCGAGAGCGGGGTTCCGGTGCTTTGATCGAGAGGTCAAAGAGCAACAAGATGGAGCCCTGCCATGAGAAAATATCTAATCGCTGCCGCTTTGATCGGCGTATTCGCCGGTCCGGCGCTCGCCGCTGAGTACTATATCATGTATGACATGACGGCGAAGAAATGCGTGACGATGAAGACCCACCCTGCGGACATGAAGAAGTTCAAGATGCTTGGCAAATACCCCACCTTGGGTGAGGCCGAGACCGCCATGCATACGATGACCGAGTGCAAGTAGCTTTCGGTCTTCGATCATTGCTCTAAGCCCCGCCATTCAGCGGGGCTTTTTTCCCAGGAGGTTGGCGCTGCCCCGTCAGGCCTCGACAAGCTCGCGCACATAGGCGGGGAGCGCAAAGGCCCCGGCCTGCACAGCGGGACTCCAATAGCGCGTGGCAAAGCCGCCGGCCTTGGCGTGGCGTTTGGCGATCTTGCGGGGTTTATGCTGCCTGAGCTTGGCGTTGTCGGTAGCCCAGCCATAGGACATTGGGCCACCGAAATAACTCGGCGTGGTGGCGAGATAGGCATAAGCATCATCGAACAGGTCACGAAAATAGGAAACGCTTTGCTTAAGTTCGGAAGCCTGTAGGAAGGGTATCCCGTTCTGCGTGACGAGAACGCCGCCATCGGCCAGTGCCCGGCGGCAATCGGTATAGAACTCCTTGGTGAACAGCACGGCTCCCGGCCCGATCGGGTCGGTCGAATCCACCAGGATCACGTCGAAACGCTCGTCGGTCTCCGCCACGAACTTGGTGCCGTCAGCGATTACGATGCGAGTGCGCGGATCGTCGTAGGCTCCGGCGGAAATGTCCGGAAAATGCTCTCGGCAGAGATCAATCACGCTGCGATCGATCTCGCATAGCGTAACACTCTTCACCTTCTTGTGCCTAAGGACTTCGCGCAGCACGCCGCCGTCGCCCCCGCCTATGATCAACGCCTTGCGCACGCGGCCATGCGCGAACAGCGGCACATGCGCCATCATCTCGTGATAGACGAAGTCGTCACGGGTGGTGAGCTGGACGATGCCGTCCAGCATCATCACCCGGCCGAAATCTTCGTTCTCGAAGATAATCAGGCGCTGGTGCTCGGTCTCGCTATCAAAGAGGACGCGATCGGTCCTCAGACGGACACGGAAGCCGCTATGGAGCGTTTCCTCGACCCAACGTTCCATCGGTTCATTTCCTTGCCGCGTAGCTGCTCCTTGACCACCACCCGTTTCGGGCTGAACGCTTCCTTCAAGACGTCTATGGACGCCCGAGGGTTGGTCTGGCCGCACATGAACACGTCAATCGCGGCGTAGCCATATTCAGGCCAGCTATGGATGGAGATATGTGACTCCGCCAGAACGGCGACGCCGGAAACGCCGCCATTCGGTGTGAAGTGATGGAGATGTATATGCAGGAGCGTAGCGCCCGCGACCTCCACACACCGCCGAAGAGTCTGGTCGATGTGGTCTATATCGTCGAGGCATTCAGCCCGAACGAGATCGATGATGAGATGAGTGCCCGCGAAGCAGACCCCATCGCGCTCACAGAAAAAGTCCTTGTGTCCCTCTCCTTCGGAGTGGGTACACCGGGAAAGCTTTTCTTCCGTTTGGGCGGTGCTTGAACCATGATCCAAGTCCATCCCCAATTGGAAGAGGGCGTCACTGGACATGGCGTCCTCCCCAACCAGCAGATGTTCAAGACAAACGACGCGCTATTTGCACCCCGTGTCCCCCCGATGCAAGAGTTTTTTGACCCTCCTCGGGTCAAGGATCTCCGGCGTTGGCGACCTCCTCTCCGCCAGAGCAAATGTGACAGCGTGAGAAGGATCAAGAAAGGATTAAAACCATGACGCTGCGCAGAGCCAAGTCCGTACTCGCTATCCTGATCGCAGCGCCCCTTGCCGCGCTTACTCCCTCGCCGCAGGAGGCGCATGGGGCCGACATGCTGCCCGCTCTTGGCGCTGACCTCGCTGCCACGTCCGTCTCTGGATTATCGTCGGGCGCCTATATGGCCGGACAGATCCAGGTGGCGCATTCGACGAAGGTCGTTGGCGCCGGACTCGTCGCCGGTGGACCTTATGCTTGTGCGGAAAGTCCCTTGAGCCGGCTCTTCCCATTCTGGCCGACGGCCGTCGGACAGAACGGCATGCAGGCGCTCTACCAATGCATGCAGACCTCGTTAGGCCATCCCGATCCAGCCAAATTAGTAAATCGCACCAAAGAGTTGGCTGATAGCGGCGCCATCGATCCGATTGCCGGGCTTGCCGATGACAATGTGTATCTCTTCGCGGGCGACGACGATCAAACCGTCACCTGGCCTGTGATCAAGGCAGCCGAGATCTACTACCGGAAGGCCGGAGTCGATCCAGGCAACCTCACCCTTATCGAGGACGCTGGCGGACACGCATTCATCACCGAGCATGGAGGGGCGGCTTGCGGCCTCTCCGTCGTACCTTTTGTCAGCGACTGCGACTACGGCCAGGCTCAAGCCATCCTGGCCTGGATCTACGGCCCGCTCGCCGCGCCATCCGACGAACCGCAAGGCGAGTTCCTGGTCTTTGACCAGCGGACTTTCGCCCAGCCCGGCGACGGCCTCGCCGATCAGGGCGTCGTTTACATCCCTCAGGACTGCCGCACCGCGACAGGCTGCCGCATCCATATCGCCCTCCACGGCTGCGAGCAGTCACGCGAGGTGGTGGGCGACGTCTTCAGCAAGGAGACCGGCTTTGCCGAGGCCGCCGATGCCAATCGGATCATCGTTCTGTTCCCACAAGCGAAGGCGAGCGCGGTCAATCTCAAAGGCTGCTGGGATTGGTGGGGCTATACCAGTCTTGATTATCTCGGGAAGGACGCCCCCCAGATCGCCGCCATTTGGGCCATGGCCGAGCGGCTGGCAAAGGCGCCGTAGGGCTGAATGACGAAAGAGCCAGACATTGCGGTCATTGAGGCGGTCTACGGCTCTGACCTCTATCGCCTGTCCTTGCGCCTCCGTGAGACCATCTTACGCAAGCCACTGGAAATGACTTTAACCCCTGAAGAACTTGCCGACGACGTTACGCGCCAGCATTTCTGCGCAATTTCCCACGGCGTCGTGCTCGGCACGGTGTCGCTGAAACCGCTCGATGAAGCGACGCTTCAGCTCAAGCAGATGGCCGTGGCCGAGCACCGGCGGGGGGAAAGGATCGGCGCACGACTGCTTGCGCATGCCGAAGACTGGGGCCACGACGCGGGCTTCAGCCTGATGGTCCTGCATGCCCGTATCGGCGCCGAGGGCTTCTATGCAAGATTGGGGTATGCCGCCGAAGGAGAACCCTTCGTGGAGACAACTATTCCACACATCAAGATGACCAAAGTCCTGGCCAGCGGCTAGGAGGCGTCTTCGGTTTCGGGCTTGGGCGCCGTGACCATAATCTTGTCGATGCGCCTCCCGTCGAGGTCGACCACCTCGAACCGCCAGCCTTTCCAATCGAAATGCTCGCCGGCCGTCGGCAAGTGGCCGAGCTGATGCAGGACGAAACCGGCTACCGTGTTGAAGTCCCCTTCTTCGGCCATACCCTCAAGGTTGAGCGCTTTCTCGACGTCGTCGACCGACATCAAACCATCGAGCAGCCATGAACCATCATCCCGCTGCACCGCTTCCGGCTCTTCCTCCTCCTCGCCTTGCGGCAGGTCGCCGGCGATAGCGGTGAGGATGTCCGTCGGCGTGACGATGCCCTCGAAGGAGCCGTGCTCGTCAACAACAAAGGCCATATGCACGGTGGACGTCTTGAAGCGTTCGAGCAGTCTCAGCACCGGCATGCGGTCAACCACGTAGGGCGCTTCGCGCGCCGCGACGATGAGATTAATTGTCCCTGTCTTGCGCTGTTGCTCGAGCAAATCCTTGGTATGCGCTACGCCGATAACGTCCTCGATATCGCCGCGCGCAACCGGGTAACGGGAATGGCCGCTGTCGCCAATCGTGGCAAAAATCTCTTCAACCGTATCATCCACGTCGAGCCAGACTACGGCGGTCCGCGGTATCATGATCGAGCGTACGGCGCGGTCGCCCATGCGCAATACGCCTTCGATCAGCTCCCGCTCGGCGGGTTGGAACACGCCTGAGGAAGCGCCTTCAGCGATCAACGCCTTGACCTCTTCCTCCGTCACCGCGCTCTCTGCCGCCGGCCTGAGGCGCAACAGGGCGAGTACACCGTGGGTGCTGATACGCAGGAACCACACAAATGGTGCGCCGATAGCAGCCAAAAACTTCATCAGTGGCGCTACGGCGCAGGCGATGGTCTCGGCATGATTGAGCGCGATACGTTTCGGCACCAATTCGCCGACCACCAGCGAAAAATAGGTGACGGTGACCACCACCACGGCGAAGGCAATCTCTTGAGCGTAGGTGGTGATTGGCGTGAACCCCTGCAGATATTCGGCGAGCGGCTCGGCGAAGGTCGCACCGCTATAGGCGCCGGCGATGATGCCTACGAGCGTGATTCCGACCTGCACCGTTGAGAGGAAGCCGACCGGGTCGTTGATCAGGCTGAGTGCCGCCTTCGCACCTCGTTTGCCCGACTTAGCCATCTCCTGCACTCTAATGCGACGTGACGACACGAGGGCGAGCTCGGCCATGGCGAAGAAGCCGTTGATCAATATAAGTAAAGCGAGGACGAGCAGTTCCCAGAACATTATGACTGCCGGTATAGGGGTGTTGATGTGATGGAGGTGTCGCCGATCGAGCCATTATTGCTCATGACGCGGCAGATTTTGAGAGGAAACAGCATGTCCCTGGCGGTGGGCGACGAGGCCCCTGATTTCACCCTTCCGACTGATGGTGGAGGCAAAATCTCCCTGAAAAGCCTGAAAGGCAAGTCTGTGGTGCTTTATTTCTATCCCAAAGACGATACCTCGGGGTGCACTGCCGAGGCTTGTGCCTTCCGCGACGCCACCCCCGATTTCTCCCAGGTCAAGGCTGAGATCGTGGGTATTTCCCGCGATTCGGTGGCGAGCCACGACAAGTTCAAGAAGAAATACCAGCTCCCCTTCCCGCTGGCCTCCGACGAGGATGGCAAGGTCTGCGAGGCATACGGCACCTGGGTGGAAAAGAGCATGTATGGGCGGAAATACATGGGTATCGAGCGCTCGACCTTCCTTATCGATGGCAACGGCATGATCCGCGCCATCTGGCGCAAGGTGAAAGTGCCCGGCCATGCCGAAGACGTGCTCGAAGCCGTCAAGGCATCTTAGCCTGCGTCTTTGGGATAGAGAGGAAAGCGCGTGGCGCAGGCAACACTGAGCAATCGGCTCGACCGCCCGGTTGATGAGGCGCACGACCACGTGCTCGGGCCGTCCAGCGCCCCTATCTCCCTCGTCGAGTATGGCAGCTACGCCTGCCCGCATTGCCGGGCGGCGAACGAGCGCATTGCACAGGTGCGCGACGAGCTTGGCAATCGCCTGCGCTACGTCTTCCGGCACAAGCCGCTGACCGGCAGCGACCTCGCCCGCCGCGCCGCCGAGCTGGCTGAGCGGATTACCGATCCCAAACAGTTCTGGGACGCTCACGTCACCTTGATGACTCGCTCGGGAGAATTGACCGAGGAGGATCTCATTTCCGTCGCCGAAAAGTTTGGCCTGCCGCCGGAGGCTTCGAAAGAGGGAAAGGAACAAATCGAGCGGGCGAAAGAACGCGTCGAGGCCGACGAGAAAAGCGCTCGATCAAGCGGCGTCATGTTCACGCCAACCTTTTTCATCAACGGGCGGCGCTATGACGGCCCATGGGACGAGAGTTCGTTCACCGATGCCATGCTCGGCCGGCTTGGCCATCGCGTGCGCGCCGCGGCGCTCGACTTTGCCGCCTGGGCGCCATCGGCCGGCATTTTGTTACTGCTTGCGACGATCATCGCCATCGCGCTCACCAATTCGCCTGCCGGCCCGGGCTTCCAGGCGTTCTAGCAGGAGAATTTCGGTTTCACGTTCGGCGGCGAAAGTTTCGATATGCCGCTGCTCTATTGGGTCAATGACTGGCTATTGACCATTTTCTTTCTGGTGGTGGGACTCGAGATCAAACGCGAGTTCACGGTCGGCCATCTCGCCTCGATCAGGTCAGCCGCGCTGCCCATCGCTGCTGCCATCGGCGGCATGGTGGTGCCGGCCGCCCTCTATATCGCGCTACTCCCTTCCGGTCCCTGGGCGCATGGCTGGGGCGTGCCGATGGCGACCGACACAGCCTTCGCGATAGCGCTGATCGTGATGATGGGGGCGCGTGTGCCGGTGGCGCTTCGTATCTTTCTCACGGCCGCGGCCATCGTCGACGATATCGGCGCAATCATCGTCGTGGCGCTGTTTTACTCCGAAGCCATGCACGTTGAATACCTCGTCGCGGCAATGGCTATCGTCGCGCTATTGGCGCTATTCAACCACCTCCGCATCTATAACCTCGCGCCCTACATAATCCTCGGCATTGCCCTGTGGGCCTTCGTACATGAAGGCGGGCTTCATGCGACTTTGGCCGGCGTGATCCTCGCCATGTTCATACCGACGCGCCCGCCTGCCGATCTTTATGCCTTGATGGCCCAGGCGAATGCCATCCTCGAGGTCGAGGCCCAGCGCCGCGACGAGGTATTGCGGCATGGACCGTCGCTTCCGGCACTGCGGTCGCTTGACTCCATCCATGATCGGCTGGAATCACCAGCCGACCGGCTGTTGCGTTATGCCGGCGCCCGATCAAGCTATATCGTGCTGCCGCTGTTCGCGCTTGCCAATGCCGGCGTACCGTTGACCATGGAAGTGGTGCACGGCCATGAAGAGTTGATGGGCGCGATCATGGCCGGCTTGATCGTGGGCAAGCCGCTCGGGTTGTTAGGCGCTTCGGCGCTCGCGGTATGGCTCGGTCTGGCGATCAAGCCCGATGACTATTCATGGCGGCAATTGGCGGGCGCCGGTGCGCTCGCCGGTATCGGTTTCACCATGTCACTATTCATCGCGAGTCAAGCCTTCCCGACGGTAACGGATTATGCCGCCGCCAAGATTGCGGTATTCGCCGCCTCGATCATCTCGGCATTGATCGGCGTAGCGATATTGTGGGGTGCTGGACGAAATACAAATGCCACAGACAGCGCTGCCGAGCAGTCACCGGCGCACTGAATCCCGCGCCGCAGGCGCGAGACGGAAACTAAGCTAGATCCAAGGTAAGCGGGCGGTCAGCATCAACTCCGACCGCCCGTTCCAGGACTACTGTTCGGCCGGCGGCTCTGCCATTGGTGACTCGGGGGCTGCAGCCGGAGGCGTCTCCGGTGCGGGCTGTGCCTGCTCCGGTGCCTTCTGTTCACCACCGCATTGATTGGCCGACAAGCCGACAAGGGCGATGGCCCCGGCGGCGGCGACTAAAAGAAATTTGCGTATCATGTAAATCCTCCTTCCCCTCCTCAAACGGGCTTACGCGAGCCCGTTGGTGGTGCCGCTGTTTGATCGCGGGTAACAAGAAATTAGCCGACCCACGCTGTAAAAACCATAGTCCCCTGAAATGGTTTCCCCTGCCGCCTCCTTATATGGTCCCGGCCGGCCGCATGCCGTTTCCGACCGCATTAAATAACATCCTCAAGGCCTTAGTCGAATTGTTCGCGGCCTTACGGGTCCTGCGGCACGGTGCCTCCCTTAAGTCTGACGAGACCTAAATTTGGTCTAGCCGATAGGCGGCGTGGATTTTTGCCTTTCCCGGTACACGCCGCCGGGCCAGCTTCTATCCGTCTCAGGACCTTGGCCAGGAAGATGCAAATGGGTCGATTTGGCCTGCTCTTTTGTAGCGCCGCCGTCTTAAGCGATCTTGCGGCGAAGCGTCGTGCGGATAACGTCTAGGCTTTCTCGGACAGCGTGAGCGCATTGCCGAACGCCGCGCCTGAGGCAGTGTTGTCGAAGATGCACCAGGCCTCGGCACCGCGCGTCCGGCTCTTGTCGAGACGCCGCCGCAATGAGGCCAACGCCGCCTCGTCGTATTTGGAATAGTAAATCTTCGGCGATCCGTGCCACCGGTAATAGACGAGCCCTTCCCAACCGCCGGGCTCAGCCCCGCCATCAATCTTTGCAGGATCAGCGATAACGCGTGCAACGTGACGCTTGGCAAGCCAGTCGCTGAGTTCTGGTGCGAACCAGCTCGCATTGCGTGGCTCCAGCGCAACTGGCGTGGCGATGAGCGCGTGCAGTTCCTTGAAGAATTTGTCGGCAACCTGTTCGTCGAAAGCGAGCTTCGGCGGCAATTGCACGAGAAGCACGCCGAGCTTCTCGCCGAGGCCCGTCACTTCGCCCACGAAGCGATCGAGCATGGCATCGCAATTTTTGAGTCGGGCAAAATGCGTGATCGACTGCGGCATCTTGACCGAAAAACGGAATACGTCAGGCGTGGACTTTGCCCAACGTTCATAAGTCACGCGCTGATGCGGCCGGTAGAACGAGGAATTGATTTCGACGGCGTTGAGCGCGCGCGCGTAGCGTTCGAGCTGGCTGCCCTCTTTCGGCACATCTGCGGCATAACGCGCCGGCACGGTCCAGCCGGCGGTCCCGATCCGTAAAGGCGCCTCGCCATGTAAGTCATTGGAGAGATTGGCGCACCCGACAGGATTCGAACCTGTGACCTCTGCCTTCGGAGGGCAACGCTCTATCCAACTGAGCTACGGGTGCTTGTGCTACGGAACGTAGTCAACCGGAACCCTTTAAGCAACTTGAGCCCGGCCAGACAAAGGCATAGGTAAGGGACAAGAAAGGCTGGGCAAGCCAATGAACGAAAAAGCCCCCAAGAAAGTCCGAAAAAGCAAAGCCACCAAGCCCAAGCCCGAGGCAAAAGCCTCCAAGACCAAAACCTCCGAGAGCAAGATCCCCGGCAAGAAGAAAGTCCTGGTTCTCGGCGGCGGCTTCGGCGGGGTTTATGCCGCCAAGGAGCTCGAGCGGCTAGGGCGAGGCAAGCTCGATGTCGAGCTGGTCAATGCCAACAATTATTTCGTTTTCCAGCCGCTGCTGCCCGAGGTGGCGGCGGCAAGCATCCATTCCGCCGATGCGGTCGTGCCGCTCCGCCAGCTCCTGCGCCGGGTGCAGGTCCGCCAAGCCGAGATCATGGGCATCGACTTCGACGAGAAGAAGGTCATCGTCGTGCAGGGGACGCGACGCATTCCCGTTGACCTTTATTACGATGAATTGGTGATCGTACTCGGCACCAGTGTCGATCTCAAACGCTTCCCCGGGCTATCCGAGCATGCCCTGACCATGAAGGACCTCGCGGACGCGCACCGTCTCCGCACGCATGTGATCGGCTGTCTCGAGACCGCCGACGTCACCGACGACCCAGAAGTTAAGCGGCAACTTCTCACTTTCGTGGTGGTTGGCGCCGGTTTCTCAGGTGTCGAGACCGTGGCGGAAATGCGCGAACTCGTGCGCCGCGCACTGAAATATTATCCGAACATCAAGCCGGAAGATGTCAGCGTTTATCTCATCGAATATGCCAACCGCATCCTGCCGACCTTCCCGGCCGATCTCGCCGCCTACGCGACAAAGCGCCTGACGATTCACGGCATCGAAGTGCTGACCGGCGTCGGCACCAAGTCGGCGACCGGCACAGCCGTCGAACTAACCGACGGACGGGTGATCCCAACTTCCACCATCGTCGCCACCATCGGCAACGGGCCGCATCGTCTAGTCGAGACGCTCGACCTCGACATGCATTGGGCCCGCATCAAGACTGACCGTTATATGCGCGTACCGGGCCGCGACCATGTCTGGGCGCTTGGCGATGCGGCGCTCATCCCGCTGGTCGACGATCCGAAGGAAGACCCTGCCGATTACGCCACCCAAACCGCGCAATTCGCCGTGCGCGAAGGCTGGCAACTCGCCGCCAATATCGTCGCCAAACTGAACGGACAGGAATTGAAGCCCTTTGCCTACAAGTCCAAGGGCTCGCTTGCATCGCTCGGCATGAGCAAGGCGGTCGCCGACGTCTACGGTTTCAAGCTCTCCGGCACGCTCGCCTGGCTCTTATGGCGCGGCTTTTATCTTTCCTTCCTGCCGGGCTTTGCCGCCAAACTCCGCGTGGGCGTGACCTGGCTGCTCAACAGCGTCATGCCGCCGAACATCGTGCAGGTTCAGGCCCCGCCGCCGGCGACCCGCTACATCCACTACCGCAAGGGCGACAAGGTGTTCGAGCCCGGCATGCTGATCGACGGCTTCTATACGGTGATCAGGGGCGCCTTCCGCCTCACCATCGACAATCCGGAGACTGGCGAGCATTTCGAGAAGGTGTTCGGCCCCGGCGAGCATTTCGGCGAGCGCGTGCTGGTTCGCTCGGCGCTGCGCACGGGTCTGGTCGTGGCTTTGGAAGACGGCCTCCTCCTGTTCATCGCCCAGAAGGACTTTACCCGCTTCGCCCGCGCCTTCCCCTTCCTCGATAATTACTTCAAGGACTATATCGAGCGGACCTTCGGCGGCCTCGACAAGTCCTTCGCGCCTGGCAGCACTAACGCCAAGACCGAGCTCGAAACCCTACCTTAAGGGCGGTCACCGCTTAATCGAAATCCTTTTCGTCAGCCCCGAGGGATCGATGAGCTCAGGATCCTGCGGCGTGCAGGCTTCGTCGAGCGCACCGCTCGTTACTGCCGCCTCGCAGCGCAGCATCGCTTCGGCGGAAGTTTCCTTTTGCGCCTTTTGAAACGCATCGTGCAGCGTCGGCGCCCCTGACCGAATGGCCGCCAGGAAATTACGGGTAAACGCGGCCGAGATGAGGTCGGCGAAGGCGATTTCGTGCGCCCGCGCCGAGGCGATCAGAGTGACCTCCTGTCTCGCGAGCTGAGCTGACTTGGGCGCGATTTCGTCGTCCGCGCCCGAGGCCTCGCAGGTGTCGAGAATGATCAAGATGTCCTTGGCAGGTAAGTCATCGACGAGCCTGGAAAGCTCGGAGCCTGTCATCCAGATACCAGAATGGACCGCCTGAACGGCGGCAAAAGGAGCGGAACTCGACCAGAGAATGAAGGCCTCCTCGGCCTCGTCCTCACCACCGCTCTCAGCCGGCACCAGCATGCCATGGCCAATATAGTAGACGATCAATGTCGATCCGCGCGGCAGGGTCTCCTGAAGCTTGCTGAAAGTCGCGCGGACCGCCGGTGCGCTTGCATCTTCATCTATGAGAGTCGTGATGCGATCAGGCGAGATGCCCATCACCTTTTCGGCGGTCTCGACAAATTGTGCCACGCTAGGGGCGCATACTTTGATCCTGTCCCGCCAGGGCGGGCAGGTGCCTATGGCAAGAACATAGATCGAGGCGGGATCTATGGGGACGCTTTCTGGGTCGGCGAGAGCGGTATGCGGTGCGAGGAAAATGGCCGCGGCCAGCACCCAGCGTGCCGAGCCGCCGCCAAGCCAAGCGAAGGCTTCCGCCATTATCTGTCCTGCTGAGGAACCGCGGCAGAGGTCGGGCTCTGACAGGCTTCGAGAGTGGCGAAGGTCTTGCCACTGATCTTGCCGCAGTCCGCCTCAGTCTGCGCGATGACACAGACATCCTGGATACGGCAAAACGTCCCCATCGGTAGGTCGCCAGGACCCATATTCGCCCGGACTGTCATTTCGGACACTGGCGTTGCAAGCAGAAAGGCGGCAATAGCAGCTTCGATCATGGCGGTCTCCTTACGGCATCTCAATTCTATATGGCGTGAGAAGAGGGGAAAAGCCCCTGACTGAGAGGCCTGACGTGCTGACGGCACGCCAAGCAATCCCTATATTTCGGCTAATCATGGCAAGGGCAAAATCCAAGGACGAGGCGGCCGGCAAGCCGGTTGCCAAAGGCGATCACGTCTATCTGGTCGACGGTTCGGGCTACATTTTCCGCGCCTATCACGCGCTGCCGCCTCTGACCCGCCCTTCCGACGGGTTGCCGGTAGGCGCCGTGCACGGCTTTTGCGGCATGTTGTGGAAGCTGCTGCGGGAAACCGGCGAGCTTGCGCCTCCGACCCACTTGGCCGTGGTGTTCGACTATTCGGCCAAGACCTTCCGCAACGATTTGTTCGACGGGTACAAGGCGAACCGCCCCGAGCCGCCTGGCGACCTCATTCCGCAATTTCCGCTCGTGCGCGACGCGGTGCGCGCCTTCAACGTGGCTTGCGTCGAGCAGGAGGGTTACGAGGCCGACGACATCATCGCCACTTATGCCTTCCAGGCGCTCGATGCCGGCGCCGAGGTGACCATCGTCTCCTCCGACAAAGACCTGATGCAAATCGTCCGGCCAGGCATCCGCATGTACGACACCATGAAGAACAAGGTGATCGGCGAAGAGGAGGTTATGGAGCGTTTCGGCGTGCCGCCGACCAAGGTCGTCGAAGTGCAGGCGCTGATCGGCGATTCATCCGACAACGTGCCGGGCGTGCCGGGGATCGGCGTGAAGACCGCGGCGTTGCTCATCAACGAGTTTGGCGACCTGGAGACGCTGCTCGAACGCGCGTCCGAGATCAAGCAGGAGAAACGGCGTGAGAATCTGATCTTTTTCGCCGACCAGGCGCGCCTCTCCAAGACGCTGGTCATTCTCGACACGCATGTGCCGATCGATGTGGAGTTGGCCGAGACCGCGGTGCGGGCACCTGACACCGAAGCGCTCGCCGCCTTCATGCGCAAGCTTGAATTCAGCACGCTGCTCAAGCGCGTGGCGGAAGGTCTCGGTGCGGAGTTGCCGCTTGGCGAGGGCGAAGCCAAGCTGCCGGCACCCAAGCGCAAGAAGAATGATTACGATCATCCCTTGCGGCGTTCGCCGCGCGGCGAGGCGGGACAGGCCAGGGAGCACAAAGTCGTCGGCGGTTCGCCGGCCGAGCTTGCGGTTGAGCGCGCGACAAGGCTCGAAACCGTGCCCCTCGATCGCACCAATTACGAGACGGTGACGGAAGCCTCCCGCCTTGCCGATCTCCTGGAGGCCGCGCGCTTCCAGGGGCATTTCGCTTTCCGGGTCAAACTCTCCTCTTTCGATCCCATGCAGGGCGAACTCGTAGGCGTCGCGCTCGCGCTCGTGCCGGGGCATGCGGCCTATGTGCCGCTCGGCCATCGCGCGGGTGAAGGTTTCGACCTCGGGGGCGGCGAGGCCATCGTCCAGATGAAGATGCGCGAAGCGCTCGATCTGTTGAAGCCAGTGCTTGAGGATGAAGCCGTGCTCAAGATCGTGCAGAACGCGAAGTTCGACATGGTGGCGCTTTCCCGTTACGGCATAAGGCTCGTTTCGGTCGACGACCCCTGCCTCATGTCCTACGCACTCGATGCCGGCCGTGCCGAGCATCTGCCCGAGGAGCTTGCCTCCCGCCTCCTCGGCCATACCTGCCTCACCGACAAGGAGATCATGGGTTCCGGCCGCGCCGCCATCGATTTCGATCAGGTGAGCGTGGCGCGCGCCACGGAATATGCCGGCGAGGAGACCGATATCGGGCTCAGGCTTTGGCTCATCCTTAAGCCACGCCTGGCAGCCGAGTCCGTCACTGCCGTTTACGAGACCCTGGAGCGGCCGATTGCGCCGGTACTTGCCGATATGGAGCGCGCTGGCGTCAAGGTCGAACGTGCCACGCTAGCCAGTCTCTCGGGATCGTTCGCCCAGACTATTGCCCGCCTCGAGGACGAGATCAGGGAGCTCGCCGGAGAGGATTTCAATATCGGCTCGCCCAAGCAGCTCGGCGAGATCCTATTCGACAAGATGAGCCTGCCCGGTGGGCGCCGCACCAAGACCGGCGCCTGGAGCACCGATGCCGCCGCGCTCGAGGAATTGGCGGCTGAGGGTCACGAACTGCCACGCAAGGTGCTCGAATGGCGCCTGCTCGCCAAACTGAAGAGCACCTACACCGACGCACTGCCCAACTATATCCACCCCGAGACCGGCCGTGTGCACACTTCCTATCAGCTCGCCTCGACCACCACGGGACGTCTCGCCTCGACCGAGCCGAACCTGCAGAACATACCCGTGCGCACGGCGGAAGGCCGTTCGATCCGCAAGGCCTTCGTGGCCGAGAAGGGCAAGAAGCTGATCAGCGCCGATTACAGTCAGATCGAGCTTCGCGTGCTGGCGCACATGGCCGACACGCCGACACTGCGTCAGGCTTTCGCCGACGATCTCGACATCCATGCCATGACTGCGAGCGAGATGTTCGGCGTGCCCATCAAAGGCATGGACCCTGCTGTCAGGCGCCGCGCCAAGGCCATCAATTTCGGCATCATCTACGGCATCTCTTCGGTGGGGCTCGCGGCGCAGCTCGGCATCGGCAGGAGCGAGGCCGGCGCTTACATCAAGACCTATTTCGAGCGCTTCCCCGGCATCCGCGACTACATGGAGGCCATGAAGGCCGAGGCGCGCCGCCAGGGCTATGTCAAAACGCTGTTCGGGCGGAAGGTGCATTACCCCGAGATCAACACCAAGAACCCGAGCCTGCGCGGCAATTACGAACGCGCCGCCATCAACGCGCCGATCCAGGGCAGCGCCGCTGACATCATCCGCCGCGCCATGATCCGCATGGTGCCGGCGCTCGCCGAAGCGGGGCTCACCGCGCGCATGCTGCTCCAGGTGCACGACGAGCTCGTATTCGAGGCGCCTGAAGATGAGATCGATAAGACCATGGAAGTGGCGCAGGCGGTGATGGAGAAGGCGCCGGAGCCTGCTTTGAAACTCAAAGTGCCGCTGAAAGTTGACGCCCGCTCAGGCGACAACTGGGAAGCCGCGCATTGAGAGCATAGTTGCTTAGCCCTTCCGTGGGCGAACCACGGCGATGATGTTGGTCTGCACCACGCCGTCGACCTTGGCGATGTTGTTGAGGATCGCCTTATCGCCGTCGGTGGAATCCTTGCAGTCGAGTTGGGCCACGAGCTTCTCGTCGGAGAGCATGACCACATTGGCGAATTTGCATTTATCCAGCGACAGTGCCTTGAGCGTGTCGACGGTGGCCGGAGCATCGGCCGAACCGAGCAGCTCGATGAAGAGATAGATATTCACCATGTGGCGGGCTCCTTTGGTTTCCTTGACCTGTGTGAGAATAGGTGCGTTAGGCTAGCAGGTCACGCATACTTGGAGGTCCAATGCGTCGCTGTCTCAGTTTTTTCAGGATATTCACGGCCATTATATTGGCAGCACCTGCCACGGCTTTCGCGCTGCCCGCGCCCATGTCCGAACAGGAGCTTCTGGAGAAGAGCGACGTCGTCGCGCTGGTCCGCGTGTTGTCGGTGGCCTGCACCAGCGTGACCAAGGACGAACAGACAGGCGAGGAGCTGCCGGGCTATCTCGCTACTTTGCAAATCCTCGAAGTGAAGAAAGGCGATGTGAAGCCGGGCGGCGAGGTATTCGTGACCTGGCGCGCCATTCCGACCGGCATCGTCGGACCGTGGGCCGTCTATTACTATCCCGGCGAAGAGGTGTGGACGCATCTCACCAAGCGCAGCGGCGGGGCGAGCTATGCCACGACCTGGTGGAACGCCAAGGGCGATCCAGTAGAGAAGGCGCAGATCACCGAACTCCCCACCAAGGTCGGGGATACGGTCACCGTCATCACCAAGCCGAAGGAATAAGTTAGGCCGACGCGCCGTCGAGCCAGGCGTTGAACAGGCGCTTGCCCGCATCGTTGGCGGCGGGCGCGAACCGCGCCGTCTCAGCGCGCATGGCATTGAGATCGACCTTCGAGTTGGCAAGTTCGCCCGTATGGCCGATCAACCAGCGCTCCATGTTCCATGGCTCAAGTTCGACATGGAATTGCAGCGCCAGCACCTTCGGCCCATAGGCGAAGGCCTGGTTCGGCGTGATCTCGGTCGAGGCAAGACGCGTAGCACCGGCCGGCAGGTCAAACGTGTCGCCATGCCAATTCAGAATAGGCACGCCTTCGAGCACGCCGAGCGGCGAGGCCTTGCCTTCTTCGGTCAGCGTGAGCTCGTCCCAGCCGAGTTCCTTCTGCTTGCCGGGATAGACGCGCGCGGCGAGCACGGCGGCGAGCGCCTGGCAGCCGAGGCAGATGCCGGCGACCGGCGTGCCCTGCTTCACCGCCGTCTCGATGGTGGCGAGTTCGTCTTTGAGGAACGGATAGCGCTCGATCTCGTAAATGCCGATCGGGCCGCCAAGCACGAGCAGGAGGTCGGCATTCTTGGCGGGTGAGAGATCGTCGAGGCCGGCTTCGAGATAACTGAGCGTAATCCCGCGCTCGGCCAGCACGTCTGCCATGATGCCGGCATCCTCGAAAGACACATGACGTATGGCGACGGCATTTCGCATGGTGGCCCCTCACCCGCTATCGGCTTCCACGCATCCTGCTCTGATGAGCCGGAACCCACTTGGCAATTAGCGACGCTCGATTGACGGTTTGCGACCCACTTACACGATCAAGGCGACGCCTTGGCGGCGCGGATCGCCCGCCCCTTCCACCCCGCCATGTCCGCTACGGCGCGCGGCATGCACACCGCCGAAGAACAGATTGCGCTCCGGCCATGCATGCGTCTGCTCGGCTTGCACGAAATCCGCCAGCCCCGGTTCGAAGCTCGTCCGGCCGTCGCGCTCGACATGCAGGCGGGGCGCAACGACCGCCGCCTCGAGGTCCATGCCGTGATCGAGCAGATTGACCGCCACTTGCAGAATGGCGGTGCGGATGCGGTTCGAGCCGCCGGTGCCAAGCGCCGTCACCGAGCCGTCCGGTGCAAGGATGATGGTCGGCGCCATCATGGACGACATACGGGTGCCTTCGCGCCAAGCGTCGAGGTGTCCACGCGCGAGATCCTCCTCACCCAGCATGTTGTTCAGCATGAAGCCGAAATTGCCGACGATGTGACCGTTACCCTCGCCGTTCGAAAGGCTGATCGCGGCGGCGTTTCCGGCGGCATCGATGACGCTGATATGCGTGGTGCCGCGATAGGCTTGCGGGTGACGCTCCGCGGCGCGCAGTTTCTTGGCAAGCAAGCCACTCGCCAAATGCTCGGCAAGTCTCTCGCCATGCGCGGCACGCGCTTCATTGGTGGCGTCCATAGCCCGCTTCAGTGCCAGGGCATCGATCACGCGGCCCTGCGCTTCGAGATACGCAAGTCCGTAGGCGATCAGCGCGCCGCTCGCCGCGGGCGGTGGGTTGAGCGCCACGGTGGCGCCGGCATGTTTCCAATAAAGGGGCTCGCGCAGCATCGCGCGGTATGACTTGAGATCATCGTAGCGCAGATGTCCGCCAAGTGCTTCCGACTGTGCCACGATGGCGTTGCCGACATCGCCATCGACGAAGAGGCGCGCGCCATCCTCGGCGAGCCATGCAAGCGTCTCGGACAAACCTTCATTGCGGAACGTCTGGCCGGCTTGAAGCAATTTGCCCCCCGGTGCGAAGATCGCCGCGACGCCGGGACTTGCGGTGAGGATCGGGGCGATGACTGTGAACAGATAGGCCTGAAAGCTGGTCAACGGAAAGCCATCGCGCCCCGCGCGCACCGCAGGCTCAACCAGCCGCTTCATCGGCAGGGTGCAGAGCGCCTCATGCATGGCGAAAAGGCCCTGCACCGCGCCTGGCGTCGCAGACGAGCCGAGACCGATATGGAATTCCTGTTTGGCCGGGCCGAAATCGGCGTGGATGGGATAGAAGGAAATCTCACTTTCCGGCCGGCGTTTCAGCGGCGTCTCGACGAAGAAATCGAACAACGCCGCCTTGTCGCTTTCGGCGCGGCGCGCCATGAGGAAACCGCCGCCGCCCGGCGCGCAGAATACGGCTTCCGCCACGAAGGCCATGAAGGTGCCGGCAAGGGCAGCGTCGAACGCGTTGCCGCCGTCCTCGAGGATTTCCGCCGCGGCGCGTGCGGTCAGTTCATGGCCTGCCGCTACGACACTGTTCGTCCTACCCATGCGCCTTGCCTAAGGCGAAGCGCCGCATGCGGCAAGACCAAGCAGAAGGCTCTAGCTCAGACGCTTTTCCAGCGTGGCGAGTTCGTCCTTGAGGCCTTGCGGAAGCTTGTCGCCGAAAATGGCGTAATGCTCCTTGATGAGCGGAATCTCGGCCTTCCAGCCTTCCGTGTCGACCGTGGTCATCGCTTTCATGTCGGCCGGGTCGACCTTCACACCCTTGACGTCGACCGCGCCTTCCGCCGGAACCTTGCCGATCGGCGTGTCGACGGCCTGCGCTTTGCCGTCGCAACGCTCGAAAATCCATTTGAGCACGCGCGAGTTCTCGGCGTAGCCAGGCCACATGAACTTGCCGTCGCCGTTCTTGCGGAACCAGTTCACGTAGAAAATCTTCGGCATTTTGGCACCGCCCTTCTCGCCCATTTTCAGCCAATGCGCGAAATAGTCGCCCATGTGGTAGCCGCAGAAGGGCAGCATGGCCATCGGATCGCGGCGGATGTCGCCCTTTACGCCGGAGGCGGCGGCGGTCTTCTCCGACGCCATGATCGAGCCGAGGAACGTGCCATGCTTCCAGTCGTTCGCTTCGGTGACGAGCGGCACAACCGAGGCGCGGCGGCCGCCAAACAGGATGGCGTCGATCGGCACGCCTTTCGGATCCTCCCATTCCGGCGCGATCACGGGGCATTGCGCTGCCGGCGCAGTGAAGCGGGCATTAGCATGCGCGGCGGTGCGGCCCGCGCCCGGATGCCAGTTGCGACGCATCCAGTCGATGGTGTGCTCGGGCGTCGTGCCCATCTGCTCCCACCACACGTCGCCGTCATCGGTCAGCGCGACGTTCGAATAGATGCAGTTCGCCTTCAGCGTCTTCATGGCGTTGGCGTTCGATTGGTCCGAAGTGCCGGGCGCCACGCCGAAGAACCCGGTCTCCGGGTTGATCGCATAAAGACGTCCATCCGCGCCGAATTTCATCCAGCAGATATCGTCGCCGATGGTCTCGGCCTTCCAGCCGGGAAGCGTCGGCTGCACCATGGCGAGATTGGTCTTGCCGCAGGCGCTCGGGAAGGCTGCGGCGATGTACTTCGCCTGGCCTTCCGGATTGGTGAGCTTGAGGATGAGCATGTGCTCCGCCATCCAACCCTCGTCGCGTGCCTTCACGGATGCGATGCGCAGCGCATGACATTTTTTGCCGAGCAGCGCGTTGCCGCCATAGCCTGAGCCGTAGGACCAGATCTCGCGCGTCTCGGGGAAGTGCGAGATGTATTTCGTCTCGTTGCAGGGCCACGGTACATCGGCTGTCGTGGGCGTCGAAAGCGGATAGCCCACGGTGTGCATGCCGCGCACGAAATCCTCGCTGTTGCCGAGTGCCTTCCAGACCTTGTCGCCCACGCGCGTCATGATGTGCATGTTGGCGACGGCGTAAGCGGAATCGGTCACCATCACACCGATGCCGGCAATCGGCGAGCCAACCGGCCCCATCGAATAGGGGATCACATACATCGTGCGCCCGGCCATGGCTCCGTCATAGAACTTGCGGAGCGTCTCCTTCATCTCCTTGGGGTCGAACCAGTTGTTGGTCGGCCCGGCGTCTTCTTTCTTCTCGGAGCAGATGTAAGTCTGGTCCTCGACGCGAGCGACGTCCTTGGGATCGGAACGAACCAGAATGGAGTTCGGACGCTTCTCCGGATTGAGCCACAGCGCCGTGCCGCCATCGACCAGCGCCTTGAGCATTGCCTGGTATTCTTCCTTGGAGCCATCGCACCAATAGACGGCGTCGGGCTTGAACAGCGCCCGAGCCTCTTCGACGAAGGCCAGCACCTTCTTGTTGGCGGTCTTGACGTCTTCAGGCGCAATCTTCGGCTGTACGCTCATGCGGCATGATCCCCGGCGAAATGGTGGATTGGGTGGCGAGAGGCCGACCCTCACCTAGCACCGAATATGCAAGGCTTTCAAGCTGGGCCGAGGACAAAGCAGGCATGCCTAGGATTTGGCCGCTTCCCGCGCTTCCGCTTCGGTTGCCGTGCCCGCTCACTTTCTGTTTGGCAGGACCGCTCTCGCGTCATAAAGGAACAGCGCCCTGAGCTTGTCCCAGAACTCGCCGCCCAGGACGAACAGGCTCGCGACCAGCACCAGGTCCAGCGCCAGATTCGCCCATAAGCGGGCGCTCGGATCGCTTGGCATGAGTTCGGGAACGTAGGTGCCGAGCCAGGCGTAAGCAATCGCCCCAATGAGTAGCACAAGTCCGATCGTGTAGCGGGTACGGCTAACCTTGCCGGCAAGTACGACGCCCTTCACCCGGCTCACGATGCGATCGAAATTCTCTTTGCCCATGAGGGCGACAGCCGGAAACATCAGGATTTCGAAGCCGAAGATGAGAAGGCCGCTCACGCTGTTCTTCACCCAGTCAGGCCAATCCGTCTGCAGAACCAGCACTGTGCCGAATGGCATAATCAAGCCGACCACGAGCAAAGCCAGTCCAAGCTTGAGCCGAGTGTCTGCGCTCATGACCTGACCTCCCGTGCCAACTCAGCGAGCAGCGGAGTTCTGCCTGTAATCGGCGATGTGACTGAGGAACTGGACCATCAACTCGGAGATCGTGAGCGCCGTGATCTGGCCGGGATTGTCGAGCGGGGGGCAGAAGCAGACAATGTCAGCGCCGACGATATCGATACCGCGCAGTTTGTTCATGATGGAGAACAGTTCGCGCGTTGTCATACCGTTGACCTCGGGGTCGGCAACCGCCGGCGCATAGGCTAGGTCGAGAACGTCGAGGTCGAAGCTGAAATAGGTCGGACCATCGCCAACGACGCGCCGAATCTCTGACGCGACCCAGTCGACCCCGCGCTCGAACATCTGTTCGAGGTTGATCACGGTGAAATGCTCTTTCGACCAATCGTCCGCCGTCAAGGCCGCCATAGAACCATGAAAGCCGACTTGCACTGTTCGGGCCGGGTCGATTAGGCCCTCGTCAAACCCGACGCGAAACGGCGAGCCGGCATGGTGGAGCGTGCCCAACGCGGCACCGTGCGCGTCGGGATGAGAGTCGAAGTGAATCATCCCGATCGGTCCCCCGCGGCGGGACTTAGGACCGGCAATGGCGCGCAAGATCGGCGTGGTGACCGAGTGATCGCCCCCGATGCTGATCGGAATAATGCCGTGCTCGTCGACCCGCCGGTAGAACGCTTCGGCATCGCGTGCCGTCAGATCGGGATTTAGAATGTTCGGCATCGGCACATCGCCGAGATCGCTGATCCGCAATAACGAGAAGGGATTGACCTGAAACACGCGGTGCGACCGGCGATAAGCGACGGCGCGGTCGCGGACGGCGCGTGGCCCGAGATACTGCATGCGCTCGATGCCGTTGCCACCGCTATAGGGAAAGCCGATCAGTCCGACATCTGTGTCGCTCAGGTCCGGCTTGAGCGGGCATCGCATGAAGGTGGCGATGCCGTACCAATGCCAGTAACCCTGTATCGCTGCTGCGATCTCTTCGTCCGTCATTTCGTTGGACATGAAATATTCCCCCCAACACAGCGATTTGAGCGCTTTGTGTAGAGTAAGTTTATCCCGGCTGCAATTCGGCGGCTACGCCTCATGGCTTACCGCTTTAGCTTGCGCGCCTGTTCGGCAAGTTGCACCAGGGCCTTGCGCGCCTCGGCCGTGGTGCCGATACGCTGCTCGAACGCGATACGGCGGGCGTCCTGGCCGAGCACGAGATCGCAGCCCTCGGGATCGATGCCGGTCATGCGCCACGCGCCCGGCGATGCGCCGGCAAACGCTGTGGCATAAAGCGCGAGCGCATCGGCATGGTCTTCGTTCATATGGGCGATGATGCCGGGCTCGGCTTCGAGCAACGCCTCGGCCCCTTGAAGGGGGACCAGTAGCTCATCTGGTTCGAGATCGAAGATGCGGCCAAAGCCACCGATATAATGCCCGCCCTCCACCTGTAGGCGCCAAAAGGCGAAATCCGGGAAATCGGCATAGAACTCTGCCTCTGGGTGGCGGGCGAGGAACCGCCCCCGGATCCCGTTATCGCTGACCTTCTCGGCCCGTCCGAATAGCGTCAACCGGGCGCCTTGCAAGGGATCGGCAAGCGCACCGGTCGCATCCACCAGGATGGAAGCCCTCGGGTCCTTGGCCAGATTGGCGGTATGCCGCGCCAGATTGGAGATGAGGAAGATGGGCGCGCCAGCGGGGTCGGTAGCGACGATAATCAGAGAGGCATAAGGATAGCCGTTGCCGCGCTCGATGGTCGCGAGCGTGCCCTTGAAGGCGCGGCGGATAAGCCCCCGCGCATCGGCCGAGATGGCGGCTTTATTGGGCATTTCGGGCTTATTCACTTGCGCCATAAGGATATTTGTTGCACCACGGAAAAAGATGGGTGGCGGACTGCGCCCCAATGCTGCCATAATTGAAGGCAGCCCTAGAACCCTTAATCCCCCAACCCCCCAAGGGCCCCCAATGCCAACAATCGCACTTGTCGACGATGATCGGAATATCCTCACTTCCTTGCGCATGGTGCTCGAGGCCGAGGGCTATAAGACCCAGACCTACAACGATGGCGCCAGCGCGCTTGACGGCTTCGCCGAGAGCCCGCCCGATCTGGCCATTCTCGATATCAAGATGCCCCGCATGGACGGCATGGAACTCCTTAGGCGCCTGCGCCAGCGGAGCGAACTGCCGGTGATCTTCCTCACGTCCAAGGACGAGGAGATCGACGAGTTGTTCGGCCTCAAGATGGGCGCCGACGATTTCATCCGCAAACCGTTCCCGCAGCGCCTTCTGGTCGAACGGGTCAAGGCGGTGTTGCGCCGGGCGCAGCCCCGTGACACCGCGGCGGTGGTCGAGGACAAATCCAAGGTTCTGGAGCGCGGCAAGCTCAAGATGGACCCTGAGCGCCATACCTGCGTGTGGGACAACCGGCCCGTAACCTTGACCGTGACCGAATTCCTGATCCTCCAGGCTCTTGCTCAGAGGCCGGGCGTGGTGAAAAGCCGCGATGCGCTGATGGACGCAGCCTATGATGATCAGGTCTATGTCGACGACCGCACGATCGATAGCCACATCAAGCGGTTGCGCAAGAAGTTCAAGGCGGTCGATCAGACCTTTGACGTGATCGAGACGCTGTATGGAGTTGGCTACCGTTTCAAAGAGTAGCGGATCGGGCCAATGACCGTTGAGGCGGACAGATCCTGGGAACGGGCTGAAGCCACAACGACCAAGGAGCGCTTGCGCCGCGCCTTGCGGGTCGCAGGCCAGCGCACGCGCCAGGCCTTCGTCTGGCTCGCCGACTACCTCCCCTTTAGGCATGGATTCTCCAGTCTGACGCGGCGCATCGTCGTACTCAACCTGATCGGGCTCGCCATCCTGGTCTCGGGCATCCTCTATCTCAATCAGTTCCGCGCCGGCCTGATCGACGCCAAGGTGCAAAGCCTGCTCACCCAGGGCGAGATCATTGCCCGCGCCATCGCGGCATCCGCCGGCGTCGATACCAACGAGGTGCAGCTCGATCCCGAGAAGCTCCTTGAAATCGCCTCGGGCCAGCCCGGCGCTGCTGACGATGATACGCTCGGCGGTTCGCTCGGCTTTACCATCGATCCGGAGCGCGCCGCGCCGATCCTGCGGCCTTTGGTCAAACCCACCGGCAGCCGCGCCCGCATCTATAACCGCGACGGCGCCTTGATCCTCGACTCCGACACGTTCTACTCGCGCGGCGAGGTGCTGCGTTATGACCTGCCGCCGCCCGACGCCCAGGAGCCTGATGCGCTCACCCAGTTCTGGCAGGCGGTCAAGACGCGCACGACGCAATATGACCTGCCGCTTTATACCGAGATCGGCGGCGCCAACGGCAAAGCCTATCCCGAGGTGGCGACGGCGTTGACCGGGGCTTCGGTGCCAATCGTCCGGGTCAACGATAAAGGCGAGCTTGTGGTGTCGGTCGCAGTGCCGGTGCAGCGCATGCGCGCCGTGCTCGGCGTGCTTCTGCTGTCAACGCGTGGGGGCGACATCGACAATATCGTCGCGGCCGAGCGCTGGGGCATTGTGCGTGTCTCCTTGTTCGCCGCGCTTGTCACCATCGTGCTGTCGCTCATTCTCGCCAACACCATCGCGGGACCCATGCAGCGGCTCTCTGCCGCGGCCGAGCGCGTGCGTCACAGCGTCAAGGCCCGGGCTGAAATTCCGGACTTCACCGACCGCACCGACGAGATCGGCCATCTCTCCGGCGCTTTGCGCGACATGACCCATGCGCTTTACCGCCGGATTGACGCCATCGAAAGCTTCGCCGCCGACGTGGCGCATGAGCTCAAGAATCCGCTCACCTCCTTGCGCAGCGCCACCGAGACCCTGCCACTCGCCAAGGACGCTGAGGCGAAAGAACGTCTGCTGGAGATCATACAGCACGACGTGAAGCGGCTCGACCGGCTGATCAGTGATATTTCCGACGCTTCGCGTCTCGACGCGGAACTTGCGCGCGAGGTCGCAACACCCGTCGACATGGCGGAACTCCTGCGCGCCACTGTGTCGCTGTTCAACGATATCCATCGCGACGACACACCCGAGGTGGTTCTCGAAATCTCATATGCCGCCGGCGCCCATCCTTATCGCGTCACCGGCCATGAGAGCCGCCTAAGCCAAGTGATCGTCAACCTGCTCGACAACGCGATTTCCTTCTCGCCGCCGGGGGGCCGCGTGGCCGTGCTCGCCCAGCGCAAGGGTTCGGAAATTCAGATCGCGGTCGAGGACGCGGGGCCGGGCATTGCGCCGGAGAATCTGGAGCGCATTTTCGAGCGCTTCTATACGGACCGCCCGCAAGAGAATTTCGGACAGAATTCGGGGCTCGGCCTCAATATTTCGCGTCAGATCGTGGTCGCCCACGGTGGACGCCTCTACGCCGAGAATCGCACCCTTACGGGTGGCAACGCGAATGGGAGCGGGGGCGCGCGGTTCGTAATTCGACTGCCAGCCGCTTGAGCCCGGAATAAGAGGGAACGTTTGGCGCGTAAGCTCGTTCATGGCACTTGCGTGGCTTTGGGTGCCGATGCGGTGCTCTTGCGCGGACCGTCCGGCTCCGGCAAATCCGATCTGGCATTCAGATTTCTCGCGCTCCCCGGCGAAGGCAGTTCACTGCCGAAACTCGTCGCCGACGATCAGCTTTGGGTCACGGCAAGCGCCGAGGGGGAACTCATCGTTTCAGCCCCCAAGTCCATCGCCGGTAAGATCGAGGTCAGGGGTTTGGGCATTGTGACAGTGCCATTTGTTCCACAGGCGCGGCTTAACCTGGTCTGCGATCTCGTAAAATGCGAGGACGTGCCCCGACTTCCTGAAGACCCGTGGGAACGCACGGAAATCGCAGGCGTTGCCGTGCCGTTGCTCAAACTTTCCCCTTTTGAGCCATCAACGCCCCTGAAATTGAAAATGGCGCTTTTACTGGCATCGTCAAAACAGTTTGTTTGAAATGCAGCTTGTGACTTGCGCTTGGCACCTCACCCGACAAATATAGCGGCCTTTGGCCGAAGGCACCTTCCCCAAGAGGCACAATGATCGGCGTCGTCATCGTTACCCACGGTAGGCTCGCGCACGAATTTCGTGCCGCGCTTGAACATGTCGTCGGCCCGCAGGAGCAGATCGAGACGATTTCCATCGGTCCCGATGACGATCTCGACGAGCGACGCAGCGACATGCTAACTGCGCTGTCGCGCGTCGACAGCGGCAACGGCGTCATCGTGCTGACCGATATGTTCGGAGGCACGCCGTCCAACCTTGCCATCTCGGCCATGGAAAATTCGAATGTCGAGGTAATCGCCGGCATCAATCTGCCGATGCTGGTGAAGCTCGCAAGCGTGCGGGGCGCATGCGGGCTTGAAGAGGCGATCACCCAGGCGCAAGAAGCCGGCCGCAAATATATCAGCGTCGCAAGTAAAATCCTCGCAGCCAACTAGAGTCGCGTTTCGCGGCGTTTCAGCAGGGCAAGGCACAATGGGCGCGAGCATGCGCAGTCGGATGCGGCAAGGCGAAGACGGGACGCCGCGCGCGGGCCTCTACTTTGCCGAGGTGACGATCCCCAATAAGAAGGGCCTGCATGCGCGCGCCTCCGCGAAGTTCGTGCGCTGTGCCGGGGAGTTTCAATGCAAAGTCCAGGTGACGCGGGAAGGCCACACCGTCGGTGGCACCTCGATCATGGGGCTGATGATGCTCGCTGCGGGTCAAGGGCATACCATCCTGATCGAAACCGAAGGCGAGGATGCGAAGGCTGCGCTTGAAGCGCTGATCGCTCTCGTGGAGGGAGGCTTCGAAGAAGAGGACTAAGAGGGGTTCGACGTCAATGCCTCACCGGTGACGGTCAGGCTGTGGTTCACTCAGACTGCGGTGCCGACCAAGGTTCCGATCCCGAACGTGACTGCCATGGCCAGCGCACCCCAGAACGTAACACGCACAATGGGCTTCAGAATATCGGCGCCGCCGGCCTCAGCGCCGAGCCAGCCAAGCACGGCTAGCGCAAGCAGAGATCCTCCCGCGACAGTGGGAACAAGCCAGTCCGTGGGAGAGACGAGAACGAGCAGAAGCGGCGTGGCGGCTCCCACTGAAAAGGTGGCAGCCGAGGTGAGTGCGGCCTGCACCGGACGTGCCGTTGTGATCTCGGAAATACCGAGTTCGTCTCTGGCATGCGCGCCGAGTGCATCCTTGGCCATCAGTTGATCGGCAACCTTGTGCGCAAGGCCGGTCTCGATCCCACGTTCCATATAAATTTGCGCGAGCTCCTCATGTTCGGCTTCCGGCTCTGTCGCGAGTTCTTCACGCTCGCGCGCGAGGTCGGCATTCTCCGTGTCGGATTGGGAGCTAACCGAAACGTACTCCCCCGCGGCCATCGACATGGCCCCCGCCACGAGACCGGCGATACCTGCAAGCAGGATACTGCTCTTCGAGGCCGAGGCGCCGGCAACACCGAGGATCAGGCTCGCCGTCGAGATGATGCCGTCATTGGCGCCGAGCACCGCGGCGCGCAGCCACCCGATCCGCCAAACGAGATGACGTTCCCTGTGAGCCTTGGCGATTGGCGCGCGCGTCACCGGTCAGATACCTTTGACCGGCGGCACGAGGTTGAGCTGCTGGAGTAGCGCCAACGCATCGTAGTTCACCCAGGATTCGACGATCTTGCCATCGACGATGCGATTAAGGTCCATGCCGGTGTAGCTCACGCTTTTTCCAGAAGGACGCAAGCCGAGAAATTCGCCCGTCTGCGTGCCGCTGGCCGAGAAGCGGCTTAAGACCAGTTCGCCCTCGGCGAGTTGCGCCTCGACGACATAAGTTAGATCGGGGAAGGCCGTGCGGAACAGCGTCACCGCCTGCTTGATGCCCTCAGGCCGCATCACGCGCGAAGCTTCCGGCCCGCGGCCGACATGATCGACATAATCGGGTGCATAGAGTTCGTCGGCGACTTCGAGTCTGCCTTCGCCCCAGAGTTCGACCAGCACCCGCCGGCCGATCAGCTTGTTCGCCGCCAGCCTCGCCTCGTCGCTCATGGATGCCCTAGCTGCTCGAGCGCCAATCGCAGCGGATCCGGTCTCACCTTGATGAACCCGCTATAGGGCTGATCCATCTCGAGGATGAGGAAGATTGACCCGGCGACCGACAATCCCGCGACGAACAGCGCCGCGACGACGAGGTAATTTCGCGGCGCGAACAGGCCGAAACTCGCGAAGATGACCGAGAGCCAAAAGATCAGCACGACCAGAAACGCCCAGCGCATATTGCTCGCTATCTGCTGGGCCATGAGCCAGCGGCTTGCCGCGATGTTTTTGGTGATCTCAAGCGCCGTCGATTTAAGCCAACGCTGCGCATCGTTTTCGGGGGTCAGCGCGAGTAGCGCCTGCTGAACGCCCTCGATGCCTTGGCCTTTGGTGAGAATTTCTGGTGACACATGTTGGTCGCTGCCTGACCAGACCTGGTTGATCCGCATGGCAACCGTCCGCTTCAAGAGATCGCGCGCTTGCTGCGTCTCCGGTCCGTATTCGGCGAGCGTGCGATCGAGCAGAATGACCTGCGATGCCCAGGCCTTCACCGCATTCTCCTTGTCGTCGAGTGAGTTCTTGGCCGAGGCGGTCAAAAGACCAAGCACGAGCGCCGCGAGTGTGGCGATCATGGCCATCGTCACCTTGATGACGTCCTTGGCGTCGCTGCTCAAATGCTCCTTGGGCAAGACATTGCTCAAAAGCATGCCGGACAGCGCGCCGGCAAGGACGCAGACGAGGACGATCGTGGCCACGCTGAATGCGGTCATGCTGCGGTTCCTATACCGGCCTTCCCTTAGGCTGGCAGGCTATCTACCACGCGGAGGCCGGATTTCCAGTCCAGGGTGGGCTTGACTCCAAGCGTCTCAAGTAAGATATAAGGACTTCTTTATATCTTTATACACCCGGAGCGGAGCGTATGAATTACCACGTCAAGGATATCGGGCTCGCCGATTGGGGCCGCAAGGAAATCGCCATCGCCGAAACCGAGATGCCCGGCCTCATGGCTGTGCGCGAGCAATATGCCGCGAAGAAGCCGCTCAAGGGCGCGCGTATCGCTGGCTCCCTGCATATGACCATCCAGACCGCCGTGCTGATCGAGACGCTTGAGGCGCTCGGCGCCGAGATCCGCTGGGCCTCATGCAACATCTATTCGACGCAGGATCACGCCGCCGCAGCGATTGCCGCGCAGGGCATTCCCGTGTTCGCCTATAAGGGCGAGAGCCTCGAAGATTATTGGGACTACACCCATCGCATCTTCGAATGGGCCGACGGCGGTACACCCAACATGATCCTCGACGACGGCGGCGACGCCACCCTCCTCGTGCATCTCGGCGTGCGCGCCGAGAAGGGCGACACCGCCTTCCTCGACAAGCCGAGCAACGAGGAAGAGGAAGTTCTATTCGCCGCCATCAAGAAAACGCTGAAGGCGAAGCCCGGTTGGTATTCGGAGATCGCCAAGAACATCCGCGGCGTCACCGAGGAGACCACGACCGGCGTGCATCGTCTTTACGAGATGCAGAAAAAGGGCACGCTGCTATTCCCCGCCATCAACGTCAACGACAGCGTCACCAAATCGAAATTCGACAATCTCTATGGCTGCCGTGAGAGTCTTGTCGACGGTATCCGCCGCGGCACCGACGTGATGATGGCGGGCAAAGTGGCGATGGTTGCGGGCTTCGGTGATGTGGGCAAAGGTTCGGCCGCCAGCTTGCACAACGCCGGCTGCCGAGTGCTCGTCGCCGAGATCGATCCGATCTGCGCGTTGCAAGCCTCGATGGAAGGCTACGAAGTCACCACCATGGACGAGGCTGCGCCGCGCGCCGATATCTTCGTCACCGCGACCGGCAATCTCGACGTCATCACCGTGGACCATATGCGGGAGATGAAGGACCGCGCCATCGTCTGCAATATCGGACATTTCGATTCCGAGATTCAGGTCGGCGCGTTGCGCAATTTCAAATGGCACAATGTCAAGCCGCAGGTTGACGAGATCGAGTTCCCAGACGGCCATCGCATCATTCTGCTGTCGGAAGGACGGCTGGTGAATCTCGGTAACGCCATGGGCCATCCGAGCTTTGTCATGAGCGCATCGTTCACCAACCAGACGCTGGCGCAGATGGAGCTGTGGAACAATCCTTCAGCCTATAAGAAGGAAGTCTATACATTGCCCAAGCAGCTCGATGAGAAGGTAGCAAGGCTGCATCTCGGCAAGGTCGGCGCCAAGCTGACGGAGCTTCAGCGCTATCAGGCCGATTATATCGGCGTGCCCGTCGAAGGCCCTTACAAGCCCGACACCTACCGCTACTAAGTATGACAGATCATACTGCGCGCGATGGTGGGCAAGACTCCACGAAGCGGCTAATCTCAATCTGATTCGCCTTGAGGGTCGCGAGTTTGGACCGGCCCGCGTCATGTCTTCGACACTCAATCGAAGCGAGGCGGATGTAAGGCCATGGAGCGGCGGCGTGGAGCGAGGGGACCATGCGGACCAGCGGGGGCAAGGCTGCACCTTCATCAAGGTGGCCTGAGAAGCTGTCACGCGTCTCTGCCTTCATCATTGCGATCGTCATCGCGGAGGCGGCGCACGCTGCTTCCGGCGTAGCCCCTATCGACGCGCAGACGCTCCTCATGCTCGGCGTCAATCTCGGCATCATCGCCTTCGCCGTGGGCACGGCTATCGCTTGCCTGCGTACCACCGAGCGCGCGCGCAAGGCCGAGATCGCCGCGAAGCATGAGGCCGAGCTTTATCGCCTGCACGAGACCATGCTCGACAAGGTGCTCGCCGCCGAGCCGCAAGCGCTTCTCACCGTCGACGAAGTTGGCAAACCGGAACTGCTCGCCGCCACCCTGGCGCCAGAACTGGGCGTGCCGAGCGAAGCGAGTAGGATTCTGCATTTCGCCGCCTGGCTCGACGAAACTTCCGCCTCTGCGCTGGTCGCGGCCATGCAAGCTCTGCAAGACCGGGGCGAAGTCTTCACACTGACACTTCGCACGCAGCGCGACAGATATGTCGAAGCCGATGGCCGCGCCGCCGGTCATACACTTATGTTAAAGCTGCGTCAGAGTACCGATGAGCAGATCGGGCGCGCCAATCTCGCCATCCGGCATCAAGAACTCGAAGAGCAGGTCGCTGCTTTGCGCGGTTTGCTCGAGGCAGAAAATGACCGAGAGCGCAGCAAGGCCGAATCAAAGCCAAGCCTCGAAACCCGTTTCCGCAGCTTCGATCGTCTCGCCACCGCCTTTGCCGTGTTCGATGTCGAGCAGCGGCTCACGCATTTCAATCAGGCCTATGTCGCATTATGGCAGCTCGACTTGGATTGGCTCGCGAACCACCCGCGCGATGGCGAGATTCTCGATCGCCTGCGCCAGGCGCGGCGGCTACCCGAGAAGGCCGACTACCGTGAATGGAAAACGGCGTGGCTGTCTGTCTATGGCACCAACGCCCAGATCGAGGATCAGTGGCATCTTCCCGACGGCCGGACCCTGCACGTGGTCGCCGACAGCGACAGCGATGGCGGCATCACCTATCTCTACGAGAACGTCACCGAGCGTCTCGCGCTCGAGAGCCGCTACAACGCGCTGATCCAGGTCCAGCGGGAAACGCTCGACACTTTGCGTGAAGGGGTCGCGGTGTTCGCCCCGAGCGGCCGCCTGCGCCTCTATAATCGCGCCTTCGCCACAATCTGGCAATTAAGCGAAAGCCAGCTCGACGCCGAGCCGCATATCGACGACATCATCGCGTGGTGCAGCGGCCTCTATGACGCGCCTGGAGAATGGGAACGCACCAAGGCGGCCGTAACCGCTATCGTTGCCGAGCGTCACCCCTATGAGAGCCAGATCGACCGTTCCGACGGCAGCGTGCTCGCCTGCGCCGTGCTGCCGCTCCCCGACGGCGGCACGCTCCTCACCTATGTCGATGTGTCGGATTCGAAACGCGTCGAGCGCGCCCTGATCGAGCGCGCGCACGCGCTCGAAGCCGCCGATCGGCTCAAGAACGCCTTCATCAGCCATGTGTCCTACGAGCTGCGCACGCCACTAACCAACATCATCGGCTTCAGCGAGCTGCTCGCCAGTCCCATCGCCGGACCGCTCACCGACAAGCAGCACGATTATCTTGCCGACATCCGCCTATCGGGCCGCACGCTGCTCGCCATCGTCGATGACATTCTCGATCTCGCCACCATTGATGCCGGCGTGCTCGAGCTGAAGCTCTCCGATGTGCGGGTGCACGACGTGCTCGATCAGGCGGTGCAGGGCGTGGAGGAGCGGCTGAAGCAGAACGATCTTGCGCTCTATATCGGCATCGAGCCGGGCATCCACAGCCTCACCGCCGACGGCAAGCGCGTGACCCAGATCCTCTATAATCTTTTGTCCAACGCCATCGGTTTCTCCACCGCAGGAGGACGGATCTCGCTGACTTGTGCGCGCGACGATTCTATGCTCGCCTTCACCGTCGAGGACCAGGGTGTGGGCATTCCGGAGGACTTCCAGCAGGCCGTGTTCGAACGTTTCGAAAGCCGCTCGCTCGGATCGCGCCATCGCGGCGCGGGTCTTGGCCTTTCCATCGTCAAGAATCTTGCCGAGCTGCATGGCGGCCGCGTCAAGCTGTCCTCCACGCCGGGCCAGGGAACGCGCGTCACCGTGCTGCTGCCGATCAGGCAAAAGACGGAAGGGCAGGCGGAGCTCGATCTCAAGGTCTATAAGTCAGCGGGATGAGCGCCGCATGGAGTCTTGACGACGTCGACCTCGTCCGGCTCGACCTTCTCGCCAGCCGCCTCGCCCTGATCCTGAAACCGGGCGATGTCATCGCGCTGAGCGGTCCGCTCGGAGCGGGGAAGACCACCTTGGCGCGGGCGATCGTCACCCGCCTCGGTGATGAGGAAGAAGTGCCGAGTCCGACCTTCGCGTTGATGCAGCGCTACGAGACGCCGCGGCTCACGCTTACCCATTGCGATTTCTACCGGCTTGAGCCCGGCGAGATCGACCAGCTCGGCCTCGATGATGAATTGCGTGAAGGCGCCGTGATGATCGAATGGCCTGAGCGCGCGGAGCGCTGGCTCCCCGCCGACCGTCTCGACATCGCCATGGATGAGACGGCGGAGCCCAACCTTCGCCGCATCGTGCTAACCGGCCACGGCGACTGGGAGGCGCGACTTCTGCGCCTCAAGGCGCTCACTATATTTCTTGACGAGACGCCTTATGCCGAGGCGCCTGCCCGTTATCTTCTCGGCGATGCTTCGACGCGGAGCTATGCCCGCCTCGTCCTACCCGACCGTACCGCAATTTTGATGAATTCACCGCCGCAACCCGACGGGCCGCCGATCCGCGACGGCAAACCTTACAGCGCGCTCGTGCATCTCGCCGAAAACGTAACTCCCTTCGTGGCGATAGCGCACGCGCTCACCGCATGCGGACTCTCCGCACCAATGATCTATGCCTTCGATCTCGATCGGGGCTTTCTCATCCTGGAGGACCTCGGCGATCTCGTGTTCGGCAGCGAAGTGGCCAAAGGCCGCCCGCTTGGCGAGCTTTACGGCCCGGCCATGGAGGCCCTGCTCGTGCTTGCCGAGAACCCTCCGCCCAAGAGCCTTGCCGTCGAAGGTCATGCGCCTTATCAGCTTCCCCGCTATGACGCCGACGCCATGCTGACCGAGGCCTCGCTCCTCATCGACTGGCTCTGGCCGGCGCTGCACGGCAAGGAAATACCGGCCAAAAGCCGTGAGGAATTTACCGCCCTGTGGCGGCCGCTCCTCGAGCAAGCGGCCGAATCGGACCTCGGCTGGGTGTTGCGCGACTACCACTCGCCGAACCTGATTTGGCTGCCCGACAGGGAGGGGGCGCGCCGGGTCGGCATCCTCGACTTCCAGGACGCGCTTTTGGGGCCGCTCGCCTATGACCTCGTGTCGCTCCTCCAGGACGCCCGGCTCGACGTGCCGGAAGCGCTTGAAGCGGAGCTTCTCGCTCGCTACTGTGCCGACCGAGGCGCGCAAAGCCAGCACTTTTCGAGCGATCAGTTTGTCTCGCTCTACGCAACGCTCGGCGCCCAACGCAACTCTAAGATCCTCGGCATCTTTGCTCGATTGGCGAAACGTGACGGCAAGCGCGGCTATCTTGCTCATATCCCGCGGGTCACGCGCTATCTTGAGCGGGACCTGGCCCACCCGGCTTTGTCTAAGCTTCGGGCGTGGTATGCGCGCGAACTGCCGAAAGCCCAAGACCTGCCTCCCCTCACCCTCTAGGAGGGCAGCATGAGCGAGGCGCGCACCGCCATGGTGCTGGCCGCGGGGCTTGGCGAGCGCATGCGCCCGCTCACTCTGCGCATGCCGAAGCCGATGGTCCCGCTTGCCGGCAAGCCTCTGCTCGATCACGTTCTCGACAGGCTGGCGCAGGCTGGCGTCGAGACCGCGGTCGTGAACGTGCATTATTTTCCCGAGCAGATCGAAGCGCATGTCGCAAGCCGCACGGGCAAGCAACCCGACCTCGTCATCTCCGACGAGCGTGGCGTGCTGCTGAACACCGGCGGCGGCGTCGTCAAGGCGCTGCCTCTGCTCGGACCGGGGCCATTCTTCGTACACAATGCCGATTCGGTGTGGAGCGAAGGTCCAGGACAAGCTCTAAAGCGTATGTTGCGCAAATGGGACCCGGCGCGGATGGACGCTTTGCTGCTGCTTGCGCCGCTGACCACCAGCGTCGGTTATGTCGGTAGGGGCGATTTCGCCATGTCACCGGACGGACGACTAACAAGGCGTGGCGAACGGGAGGTCGTACCGTTCGCCTTTGCCGGCGTGTCGCTCTGCGATGCGCGCATGTTCGAGGAGGCGCCGGAGGGTCCCTTCTCACTCAACCTACTCTGGGACCGCGCGCTGACCAAAGGCCGGCTGTTCGGGCTGAGGCTCGACGGACGCTGGATGCATGTCGGCACCCCGGATGCCTTGACCGAAGCCGAAACGTTGTTCGAGCGTGAAGGTGCCTGACCGACCGAAAACAGGGCCAAGGCTCTATACCATCCCGCCGACGGCGCCGTTCCTCACCACGCTTGCCGGCGCTATTCTCTCGGGCGATTTGCCCCTTCCCGGCGGGCCCAAGCCCGATCCGCTGTATCTGCCATCCTTCACCCTCTATCTGCCGACACGACGCGCGGCACGGGCGCTGCGCGAGGCCTTCCTCGCCGAAGCGGGGGGCAACGCCATGCTTTTGCCGCGCATCCGCACCCTCGGCGATCCCGATGAAGAAGCCGCCCTTATCCTCGGAGCCGACGACACGGAAGGTGGTGACTCCGAGGGAACGGCCGGCGCGCCCGCCATCGGCGCGCTACAGCGGCGCCTTGCCCTCATGCGGCTCGTACTCGCTTACAGGCATCGTCCTCCCCCCGCCGCCACCGAACTCGACATCGATTCGATTCGCTGGGACCTCTCGCCTGGTCAAGCCTCAGGCCTAGCCGCCGATCTCGCCCGGCTCATGGACACAGTCGAAAGCGAGGAGGTTGACCTCTCCGCGATCGACACGATCGTTCCGGAAGAATTTGCCGAACATTGGCGTAGCACCGTCGAGTTTCTCAAGATCGTCACCGAGCATTGGCCGCAATATCTCGCCGACAACGGCCTGGTATCGCCCGTCATCCGCCGCAACGCATTGATGCAGCGTGAGGCCGAGCGTCTCTCCGCCGGTTCGCAGCATCCGGTGATCGCCGCGGGATCGACCGGCACGGTGCCCGCCACGGCCCGTCTCCTGAAGGTCATCGCCTCGCTGCCCAACGGCGCGGTGGTGCTTCCGGGGCTCGACCGCTGCCTCGACGAGGAAAGCTGGGAGAGCCTCGAAAAACATCCCGAGCATCCGCAGGCCGGCATGGCCTCGCTTCTGCGCGAGCTTGGCGCGGGGCGAAGCGACGTCGCCGACCTGCCGGGAAGCGCGCCCGATGCCGCGGCAAATGCGCGGCTCAGTTTCGTGAGCGAGGCGTTGCGTCCGGCGGCGACCACCGATCATTGGGAGAAACTGATCGAGGATGGCCCAGAAAAGTCGGATCGTGATGCAAGCGCGAACCTCGCCAACGCGCTTCCCAATGTCCATCTGGTCGAGGCGCCGACCGCCCATGACGAGGCGGAGTCTATCGCTCTGATCCTCCGGTCCTGCATTGAGACACCGGGCAAGACGGCGGCGCTGGTAACGCCGGATCGGGTGCTGGCGCGGCGCGTGGCCGCGAGGCTCAGGCAATATGAGCTTGCTATTGACGATTCAGCGGGGCTGCCCGTCGCCCGCACCGCCCCCGGCGCCTTCCTCGATCTTGTGCTCGGCGCGGTGGAAAAGGACTTCGCACCGCAAGCGCTCATGGCGCTGCTCAAGCATCCGCTTACCCTGCTCGGCCGCACGCCAGGCGATATCCGCAAGACGGCACGGATGCTTGAGCGTGGCGCCTTCCGCGACATCTATATGGGCCAAGGCTTGGGTGGCGTTCGCGACGCGCTCGAGGCGCCACGCGACGAAGCCCTGAAACGGAAGCGCACCGAGCTCAGCTCTGACGAAAAGAAAGATGTTCTCGCTCTGATAAAGCATCTCGAAACCGCTTTCGCGCCACTGATGAACCTATTTTCGACGACGACGGGCCACAGCCTCGCTGATTTGACGGAAGCCCATGTCGAGGCGGCGCAAGCCTTGGCCCGTGATGCCAGCGGCTCGCATGCGTCCTTGTGGCAAGACGAAGCGGGCGAAGCGCTGGCGGTGCTTCTTGCCGAGATGATCGCGGCCGGGGCGAATGTCGACATGCCGGCCGCCGATTATCCCCCCTTCTATCGCAGTCTGCTCGCGGGCCAGGTGGTGCGGCCGCCAGGGCGCGCGCATCCGCGTCTCTTCATCTGGGGACCACTCGAAGCACGCCTGCAACAGCCCGACATCGTGGTCCTCGGTGGCCTCAACGAAGGTACATGGCCGCGGCCGCAGGAGGCCGGCCCCTGGCTTAGCCGTCCCATGCGCCAGTCACTCGGTCTTGCCCCGCCCGAACGGTTCACCGGTCTGTCGGCGCATGATTTCGCGCAAGGACTCGGCGCCCGTAACGTCTATCTCACCCGTTCGATGAAAGTCGAAGGCGTGCCGACCGTACCGTCGCGCTGGTTGCAGCGCCTGCTCGCACTGGCCAAGGCGTCGCGGATCGACCAGGAGGCCGCACCCGAGCCGCCGTGGGTTGCTTGGGCTCGCGAGCGTGACTGGGAGCCTATGTTCGATCCAGCGAAGCCGCCCAAGCCCAAGCCGCCGGCTGCGGCACGACCGCGCGAAATGAGCGTGACCCGAATCGAGCGATGGATTGCCAATCCTTACGAGATCTTCGCCCGCAACATCTTGAAGCTCGAAGCATTGAAGCCGCTCGGCGCCGAACCCGATCCGGCCTTGCGCGGCAGCCTCGTCCATCGCGCCCTGCATGACTTCGCCCGGGCCTTTCCCGACACGCTGCCCGACGACATCGAGGGCGAATTGACCAAGCTCGCCGATAAATATTTCGACGAACTGGGCGGGTCGCCACGCGTCGAGGCCTTCTGGCGGCCGCATTTCCAGCTCTTCGCCCGCTGGTTCGCCGCCACCGAACCGGGACGGCGCGCCGAGATGACGCGCACATGCACCGAGATGCGGGGCGTGATCGATCTCCCGGATGGTTTCCGCCTCACCGCCCGCGCCGACCGCATCGACATCCACACCGACGGCGAAGCCACGATCTACGATTACAAGACCGGCAAGCCTCCATCGCCCTCGAATGTCGAAAAGCTGTTCGCGCCGCAGCTTCCCCTCGAAGCGGCCATCGCTGGAGCCGGCGGCTTCGCCGATCTCGAATCGCTGACGGTTAAGGGGTTACGCTACATCCGTGCGTCCGGCCGGAACGATGGCGGTGAAGATAGCGCGGCTGCGAACGCCACGGCGCAAGCTCTGGCGGAAAAGGCGCTCGGAGACTTGCAGCGCTTGGTCAATAAATATGCCGATCCGGGGATGCCCTATGAGGTGAAGCGGCGTCGCGGCACGGCCTTCACCAATGCCTATCGCTACGACGACTACGAGCTTCTCGCGCGCGTCCAGGAATGGCTGACGCTCGAGGCCGAGGAGGAGTGGTGACGAGCATCGAGACCCTTCTCCAGGAAGCCGATGCCAACCAGGCGCGCGCTTCGGACCCGGAAGCCTCAGCCTGGGTGTCGGCCAATGCCGGCACCGGCAAGACCGCCGTTCTGGTGAAGCGTGTGTTGCGGCTTCTGCTCGCCGGCTCGAACCCTGAAGCCATCCTCTGCCTCACTTACACCAAGACGGCCGCCGCCGAGATGCAGAACCGGCTGCTTGGCGCGCTGGCCGCCTGGGCGACCATGACGCGCGATGCGTTGCGCGAGGATCTCGGCAGGTTGCTGGGCCGCGCACCGGACGACAAGGAGCAGAAAATTGCCCGCCGTTTGTTCGCGCAGGCGCTCGAAGCCAGAGGCGGACTCAAGATTCACACCATTCATGGCTTCTGCCAACGGCTGTTGCAGCGATTCCCGCTCGAAGCGCGGATCACGCCACATTTCACCGTGCTCGAAGAACAGGACGCCGCGCGGCTCAAGCGGGAAGCCTACGAAGCAACCATCTCCCGCGCCGCACAGGACCGCGACAGTGCGCTCGGCAAGGCGCTCGCCAAGGCCATCACCTTCACGAGCGACGATTATTTCCGCAAAGTGGTTGAGACGGTGATGGAACGTCGCGGCGATCTTGACCGCATGATGGCCTTTCACGGCGGCATCGACGATTGGGCCCTGGCGGAGGCCGATTCCCTCAAGCGCCTGTTCGGCGTTGCCGAGCAGGCAGAAGAAGAGGCGCTGATCACCGGGCTTGCCGGCGTTCTGTCCGATGCCGACATCGATGCGGCGATAGAAGCTTTCGAAGCCTGCGGCAGCGCCGCCAAAAGGGATTGCGATACGGAGCGGCTTCTGCGTGAGGCGCGCTCCAGCACGGGCGAAGCAAGGGTGGCGGCACTCAAATCCGTGTTCCTGACCACCGCCGGCGATCCAAGAAAACAGATTTGTACCAAAGGCTTAGCCGACAGCGCGCCCAATATTGCCAGCAGCCTCAATGCCGCCAAGGAGCGCTATGCCGCGCTCAACGACAGGCTCGCGCATCTGCGCGTGGCCGAGGCAAGCGGCGCCGTGATTGCTTTCGCCGATGCGATCCTCGCCGATTACGAACAGCGCAAGCGCGCCGAAGCCGCGCTCGACTATGACGACCTTATCGCCAAGACGCAGTTCCTCTTCTCCCGCGTCGGCGCCACGTCCTGGGTGCTGTACAAGATCGACGGCGGCATCGATCATATTCTGGTCGATGAGGCGCAGGACACCAACCCGGCGCAATGGCAGATCATTCAGTCGATCGCCGAGGAGTTTTTTGCCGGCGCTGGCGCGAGTGACAAACTGCGCACGCTGTTCGCGGTCGGTGACGAGAAGCAATCGATCTATAGCTTCCAGGGCGCCGACCCATCGCGCTTCGGCGTGATCGGCAAAGATTTCCAGCGAAGAGCCGTGGCCATCGCCGCCAAATGGCACGACGTGCCGCTCAATCTATCCTTCCGCTCGACCAAGCCGATTCTCGATGCGGTCGATGCCGTGTTCGCCTCCACCGAGGCGCAGCACGGGTTGATTTTCAGCGAGGGCACGATCGTCCAGCATTACGCGCGCCGTAAAGGTCAGGCAGGATTGGTCGAGCTGTGGCAACTCCAGAGCGAGACCAAGTCCGATCCGGTCGAGGCCTTCGAGCCTTGGAAAGAAGAAACGAGCGGCGCCCACTCGGTCGATCTGCTCTGCCGCCGCATCGCCGCGACCATTAGGCGTTGGCTCGACCAGGGGGAGATGCTCCCCTCGCGCGGCCGCAAGATACGCGCCGGCGACATCTTAATCCTGGTGCGCCGCCGCGATCCCTTCACCACGCCCATGATCCGCGCGCTGAAGCAGTTGGACATCAATGTGGCCGGCGCCGATCGCATGAAGCTCATGGGTCAGCTTGCCGTGCAGGATCTGGTGGCGCTTGCCGACGTGCTCTTGCTGCCGGAAGACGATCTTGCGCTCGCCGTGGTGCTGAAGGGTCCCTTCTTCAATCTCGATGACATGGCGCTGTTCGACCTCGCTTATCGCCGGGAGGGCTCGTTATGGGCGGCACTCAAGTCCAAGGCAAAGACGGACGCGCGTTTCGCCGAAGCGGAGCGGCGCCTCACCGAATGGCGCAAACGCACGGACTTTCAACCGCCATATGAATTCTTCTCCGAAGTGCTCGGCGCCGAGAACCAGCTTATGCGCAAGCGCATGCTAAGGCGGCTTGGCCCCGAGGCGGCCGAGGCTATCGACGAGTTTCTCGATCTCGCCCTGCGTTGTGACCGCGACGCCGCACCGTCACTTCAAGCCTTCATCGACCAGCTGCGCATGAGCGATATCGAGATCAAGCGCGACATGGAACAGGAGCGTGATGAAGTCCGTATCATGACAGTGCATGGCGCCAAGGGGCTCGAGGCGCCGATCGTGTTCCTGCCTGATACCTGCATGCTGCCGCGCGCGCAGGGGCCGCGCATCTTTCCTCTTGAGCGCGCGGGCGAACCGTCGGACGCGGTGCCGCATCTCGCCTGGGCGCCAGGCGGTCATTCCGACCTCGAGGGCCTGGCAAGGTCCAAAGACGCCCTGAAACGGGCTGAGCGCGCGGAATATAACCGGCTGCTCTATGTGGCCATGACGCGGGCGAGCGATCGTCTCTATGTCTGCGGCTGGATCGGCCAGAAGAAGGAGCCGGAAACCAAATCCTGGTATCCGCTGATTGAAGACACCCTTGCCGGGCTTCTCACCGAAACCGGGGATGCTGACGGTATCACCGTGCGGCGTATGGCGAGCCCGCAGGAGACGCCGGTCAAAGACGAGGATGCCAAGGGCGAGGGAAAGGACGTTCCGCCGCTTCCCGCCTGGGCGCTTACGCCGGCCGCGCCGGAACGGACAAGGCCGCGCTTTGCCCCATCGAGGCTGGCCCTTGGCGCCGTAGCCGGCGGCCACGGTTTCATCCAGCCGCCGCTGGGACCGCTCGCGCTCAGCGCAAGCAACCGCTACGCCCGGGGCCGTCTGGTACACGCCCTGTTGCAGCATCTGCCGGAGGTCAGCCCCGAGAACCAGGAGAAGGCGGCGCGCGCCTTCGTTACCGTGCGCGGCGCCGGCCTCTCGGAAGATTTGAAAACAGAGATCATCACCGAGTGCTTGGCGATCGTCCAAGATGCCGGCTTCGCGCCGTTGTTCCAGCCGGGAAGTCTGGCCGAGGTTCCGGTCGTGGCCAGGATTGGCGACGGCGATAAAGCTTTCGAGCTCGAAGGCCAGATCGACCGTCTGGCCGAACACGAAGGCGATCTTATCATCCTCGACTACAAGACCAACCGCCCGCCACCCGAACGGCCCGAGGAGGTGGCACCGGCCTATATCGCCCAGCTGGCTGCTTATCGCTTGGCTCTGGCGCCGATCTTCCCCGGCCGCAAGGTGCGTGCGGCCCTGCTATGGACCGATGGGCCGAAGCTCATGGAGATCCCGGAAGCCATGCTAGATGCTGCCGAATGTCGCCTCATGCAGGGCGGAGCAAACCTTGACGGCCCGGAAGGGCGCACCTAGGTTCCGGTCTTCCAAAAACGGCCGCTCAGCACGAATCGGCCTCGGCACGCGAGGAATAGCGATATGGCAACCGAAAAAGTCTCCGACGACACCTTCGAAGCCGAGGTGCTCAAATCCGCAACCCCCGTGGTGGTGGATTTCTGGGCCGAATGGTGCGGCCCGTGCCGGCAGATCGCGCCGGCACTCGAGGAGATTGCCAAGGAGTTCGACGGCAAGGTGCGCATTGCCAAGCTGAATGTCGACGAGAACGCAGAAATCAGCACCCGCTACGGCATTCGCAGCATCCCAACCCTGATGCTGTTCAAGGACGGCCAGGTCGCCGGAACGCTCAAAGGCGCTTACCCCAAGACCCAGCTCGCCGCCTGGATCAACGGCACCCTCGGCACCGCTTAAGGGATTTTATTTTCCGTGCAGCTTCAGCACGTGGCCCGCGAGATAGAGCGAGCCGCAGATCAAGATGCGCGCCGGTCCCTTTACCGTTGCCTGGGATTGCAGCAACGACGCCTGCACGCTTTCCGCGGCAACAACATCGAACCCTTCCGCCTTGGCGATCTCGGCGAGCGCGGCCGAGCCGAAGGCATTCGGCTCTTCGGGGATCGGCACGGTGTAGACGCGCTCGACCAGCCCCTTGAACGGAGCGATGAACGCGTGCGCGTCCTTGGTTTCCATCATGCCCCAAATAAGATGCACGGGCCGAGCCAGGCGCTCGTCGAGTTCGGCCAGCGCATGCGCCGTGACCTGACCGCCGGCGGCATTGTGCCCGCCATCGAGCCAGATCTCCGTGCCCTCACCGACCAAAGCGTGCAGCGCGCCGACGGGTAAGCGCTCCATGCGCGCCGGCCATTGCGCGTGCGTCAGGCCATATTCCAGCGCACGCTCGGTGAGCGCTTCGCCGAACACGATGCTCGCCTCGGCGATCGACATGCCCGCATTGTCGATCTGGTGACGTCCGGCAAGCCGCGGCAGCGGCAGATCGAGCAGGCGTTCCTCCGTCTGGAAGATCAACCGCCCATGCTGCTCGAAAGCGTCGAAATCGCGGCCCGACACATAGAGTGGCGCGCCGACTTCCGCCGCCCGACGTTCGATCGTCTCGAAGGCTTGCCGCTCCTGCTTGCCCACGACGCAAGGCACGCCAGGCTTGAGGATGCCGGCCTTCTCGCCGGCGATCTCAGCCATAGTCTCGCCCAGAAACGACACGTGATCGATGGAAACGGGCGTGATGGCAGTAAGCAGCGGCTTTTTCACCACATTGGTGGCGTCGAGCCGGCCGCCCAGTCCCGTTTCCAGCAGCAACAGATCGGCGGGCTCTTCGGCGAAGGCGAGAAAGGCCGCGGCGGTGGTGATCTCGAACAGGGTGATCAGCTCGCCGTCATTGGCATCTTCCGCACGGGTCAGGCAGTCGACCAGAAAATCTTCATCGATAGGCCGCCCGCCATGCGGACCGGCCAGAACGACGCGCTCATGAAAATTGACGAGATGCGGCGACGTATAAACATGCACGCCCTTGCCCAGCCCCTCGGCGATGGCGCGGAGGAAGGCTTGGGTTGAGCCTTTGCCGTTGGTGCCGGCCACATGCACCACCGGCGGCAGCCTGTCTTGCGGGTTGCCGAGTTTTGCCAGCAACCGCTCGATGCGCCCAAGCGACAGATCGATCGACTGCGGATGCAGCCGTTTCAGGCTTTCGAGCAGGGTATCGCTCGACGTTTGCCTTGGGCGGGCACGCGCCCGCCCGGCGCTGTGAGGGAGTTGGGTCAAGTCCGTGAGAGCCTTCAGGCATTGTGCGGCGGCGGGGGATTAGCGCCATCGCGAATGCTCCCCGTCAAGGCGTCATGATCGCGCTGGTCGGTCAAGGCAGGCTGCCCCTTGCCGTCCGGGACCGTGCCGGAATTGCCCGAGTTCAGCGAGTTTCCGGAGTTTCCGGAGTTCCCCGAGTTGCCCGCGTGATGCGCCAGGCCGTGCATCTCCTCGGCGACCGCGGCATGGCGGGAGGCGTGGCGGTGAGTCAAGAGATGGCAGAGACGGGCAAGTGTCGCGCGCAGTTCATGACGGTGCACCACTATATCGACCATGCCGTGGTCGTAAAGATATTCGGCGCGCTGGAAGCCGTTCGGCAGCTGTTCGCGGATGGTCTGCTCGATCACGCGCGGTCCGGCGAAACCGATCAAGGCGCCGGGTTCGGCGATCTGGATGTCGCCGAGCATGGCGTAAGAGGCCGTGACGCCGCCGGTGGTTGGGTGCGTCAGCACCACGATGTAGGGCAGGTGCGCCTCGCGCAGCTCTTGCACCGCCACGGTGGTGCGCGGCATCTGCATCAAGGAGAGAATGCCTTCCTGCATGCGCGCGCCGCCCGAGGCGGCGAATAGAATGAAGGGAGTTTCGCGCTTCACGGCGGTGCGCATGGCGGTGATCACCGCCTCGCCCGCGGCGGTGCCGAGCGAGCCGCCGAGAAAATCGAAATCCTGCACCGCGGCGACGATCGCCTCGCCTTCGAGCCGCCCAGCGCCGGCGAGCACCGCGTCGGCCAAGCCCGTTTTGCTCTTCGCATCCTTGAGGCGGTCGGTATAGCGGCGTTCGTCGCGGAACTTGAGCGGATCGACCGGTACTTCCGGCGTAGGCAGCGTCTCGAATTCGCCGCTGTCGAACAGGCTCTTAAGCCGCGCCGACGCCGACATGCGCATGTGATAGTTCGAGCCGGGGACCACGAACTGATTGGCTTCGAGGTCCTTGTAATAGATCATCTGCCCGGTCTCAGGGCACTTCACCCAGAGATTCTCCGGCATCTCCTTCCGGCGAAGGATGGAGCGGATTTTGGGTCTTACGACGCTGTTGATCCAGTTCACGGGTCTACCGAACTCTCAAAAAACGATCACACGATGGCTAGACGGCCTCGGCTTCAGCCGGGTGATGCAACGCCGAGGCAAGACGTTTAACAAAATCAATTACTTGCGGCTTGGTCGCGGAACTCGCCTGCCCCTTGCCGTCAAGGCTTTGGGCGATGGCGGTAACGAGCGCCGAACCCACAACCACGCCTTCGGCGAGCCCCCCGATCGCACTCACCTGCGCTTCCGTCTTGACCCCGAAGCCGACGGCAATGGGCAGATCGGTATGCGCCTTGAGGCGCTCGACATGCGCCTTGACATCGCGCAAATCCGGCGCCGCCGTTCCAGTAATGCCCGCGATCGACACGTAATAGACAAAACCGCTCGTGTTCGCGAGCACTGCCGGCAAGCGCTTGGCATCGGTCGTCGGTGTCGCCAGCCGGATGAAGTTGAGCCCCGCCGCGCTCGCGGCCGGGCGAAGCTCGGCATCTTCCTCAGGCGGCATGTCCACCACGATCAATCCATCGGCGCCGGCTTCCGCCGCATCGGCGACGAAGCGGTCCACCGGATAGACATATATGGGGTTGTAATAGCCCATTAGCACGAGGGGGGTCGTTTGATCCCCGGCACGGAAATCGCGCACCATACGAAGCGTCTTTGCCATGGTCTGGCCGGCTTTGAGCGCGCGTTGCGAAGAGGCCTGGATCGCCGGCCCGTCGGCCATGGGATCGGAGAAGGGCATGCCGAGCTCGACGATGTCGGCGCCCGCCTTCGGCAATTCCTTCAGGATGGCGAGCGAGGTGTCGTAATCGGGATCGCCGGCCGTGATGAAGATGACGAGCCCCGCGCGCCCTTCGCGTTTCAACGCGGCAAATCTTTTATCGATCCGTGTTTGGCTCATGCCTTGGCATCCAGATAGTTCGCCACGGAATCGAGATCCTTGTCGCCCCGGCCTGACAGATTGAGCACCATCAGATGCGATTTCGGCTTCTGCGGCGCCACATCGAGTACGCGGGCAAGCGCATGTGCGGGCTCAAGCGCCGGAATGATGCCCTCGAGCTTGCTGCAGAGCTGGAACGCGCTGACCGCCTCGTCGTCGGTCGCCGAGAGGAATCGCACGCGGCCGACATCGTTGAGCCAGGAATGCTCCGGCCCGATGCCGGGATAATCGAGACCCGCCGAGATCGAATGCGCCTCCTCGATCTGGCCGTCATCATCCATCAACAGATAGGTGCGGTTGCCATGCAACACGCCCGGCCTGCCACCGGCGATCGAAGCGGCATGCTTGCTGTCGAGCCCATGTCCGGCTGCCTCGACACCGTAGATTTCGATGCCGCGTTCGTCGAGGAAGGGATGGAACAGGCCCATGGCATTCGAGCCGCCGCCGATACAGGCGATCAGCGAATCCGGCAGCCTTCCCTCAGCCGCCAGCATCTGCTCGCGCGTCTCCCGCCCGATGATCGACTGAAAGTCGCGCACCATGGCCGGATAAGGATGCGGGCCCGCCACCGTGCCGATGCAATAGAAGGTATCGTGCACATTGGCGACCCAGTCGCGCAATGCCTCGTTCATGGCGTCCTTCAGCGTCTTGGAGCCCGATTCCACTGCGCGGACCTCGGCGCCCAGCATCTTCATGCGCAGCACATTCGGCTTCTGCCGCGCCACGTCGACCGAGCCCATATAGATGATGCAGGGCAGGCCGAATTTGGCGCAGAGCGTGGCGGTAGCGACCCCATGCATGCCGGCGCCGGTCTCGGCGATGATGCGCGTCTTGCCCATGCGCTGAGCGAGCATGATCTGGCCGAGCACGTTGTTGACCTTGTGCGCGCCGGTGTGATTGAGCTCTTCGCGCTTGAAATAGATCTTGGCGCCGCCGCAATGCGCCGTCAGCCGCTCGGCGAGATAAAGCGGCGACGGACGCCCGACATAGGTTGAGAGATGCGCATCCATCTCCGCCTGGAATTTCGGATCGGCCTTGGCTTCATTATAGGCGCGCTCGAGATCGAGGATCAGCGGCATCAAAGTCTCGGCGACGAAGCGGCCGCCATAGAGCCCGAAATGGCCGCGTTCGTCGGGACCGCCGCGATAGGTATTCAATGGGCTTTGCTCGGATCTCGCGCTCATGACGCCTTCGCCCGCGTTTGCGGCGTCGCTTCTTTCGCCGCGTGAATGAAGCTTCTCACCAACCCTGCATCCTTTTCTCCGGGCGCGCTTTCCACCCCGGAGGAGACATCGACCAGAATTGCGCCGGTTATCGCGATCGCCTCGCCGACAGTGTCGGGGTTGAGACCGCCCGACAGGGCGAACGGCGCGCCGACGCCGCGCAGCAGCGTCCAATCGAATGCGACGCCGGCGCCGCCAGGGACCTCCGCATCAGCCGGGGGCTTCGCGTCGAACAGAACAAGGTCGGCAATCCCGGCATAAGCATCAGCCTTGGCCGTGTCGGCTTGGCCCTGAACGCCGATCGCCTTCATGACCGGCAGTCCGGTACGCGCCTTGACGGCTTCGACCCGCTCGGGCGTCTCGCTGCCGTGCAACTGCAGGAGAGAAGGCCGGACCCGCTCGGCGACCGCATCGATCAGCGCGTCGTCGGGATCGACCAGAACGGCCACGGCACCGATTTTGCCGCGCGCGATGGCCGCAAGGACCCGCGCCTCCTCCACCTCGACATGGCGCGGGCTGTGCGGAAACAGAACCAGACCGACAAAATCGGCGCCTTCGGCCGCCGCCGTCTCGATAATGGCCGGCGTCCGCACGCCGCAGATTTTAATCTTGACCGCCACGGGCTTAGCTCACGAGGTGGGAGTTGCCGGCTTATGGGCTCGCGCTGGGGCAACCCTATGCCAATCCGCTCATCCAAGTCTATCGCACTGCAACATCGGCCTTGCCAAGGGGTTTAGGGCGGATCGGTTTACGCGCCCGCCGGCCGCCAGACCGTGAGCCATGGTGCGCGGACCAGAAGACCGTCTAATTGGCAGGAAGCCGCGGATGATGGGCCGGGTCGCGCTCCTCGAGCTCCTGCTCGAGCTTGTCGGCGCGTGTGTGCCACTCATCGGCTTCACGGCGCCGCACCCGCGCCGATTTGCGCCATTTCCCCTGGCTGAGCCAGGTCGCGATACCACCCACGATGAGCCCAAGCGCGAAGGTGACGAGCAGGAACATGAAAAAGGGGCCTTGCCAGATCAGGCCGGGATCAGGACCCCCGAACGGGTCGAGGATCAGCTCGACCGGCTTACGGTTGACCACGGCAAGGGCGATCAAAAGCACGCCGAGGGGCACAACGATCAGGGCAAATGCGAGCTTACGCCACAAAGGCAGCTCCATAAATGGCGCCAGCGCCAGGTTTTAAGCGCGCGGCCGCCCGGCTCTAGGGTTCAGCCGCTCGCGCAGCTCCTTGCCAGTCTTGAAGAAGGGCACGTGTTTGTCCTCCACGAAGACCGTATCGCCGGTGCGGGGATTGCGTCCCTGCCGAGCCGCGCGATGCTTGACTGTGAAGGCGCCGAAACCGCGCAACTCCACCCGGTTGCCGCGCGCCAAAGCGCCGGTAATTTCGTCGAGAATGATGTTGATGATGCGCTCGACGTCACGATGAAAGAGGTGCGGATTGGCCGCAGCCACTTTCTGAATCAACTCAGACTTGATCATTATACGCCCCACCGGCCGGCCACCCGAAAAGGCGGCGGACGCCCCCCACTATCCCGAATTAGGGTGCCAAACCGAGACAAGACCGTCAAGCTTAAGGGTTGACGCTGCTTGCCCAATCAAACCAGCGATTGTGCCCGAGGAAAGGCCGAAAGCGTCGGCCATCGAGTGGATCAGCCAGCCAAATAGGCCGCTGGATTCCGCCTTGGGCTTCCACTCGACGATCTTCAGGCCCGCCGGTACGTCCCGTTCCGTCCTGAGCCAGCTCATGGCCGTTTCCTCGTCGCCGATCTGGTCGGCGAGCTTGAACTCGACTGCCTGCCGGCCAGAATAGATGCGGCCCTCGGTCAGGCCAGGAACCGAGGAAGGCTGGATATCGCGGCGCTTGCCGACCAGATCGACGAACCAGGTCTTCGCTTCCTGCACCATTTCCTCGGTCAATTCCCGCGCTCTCTCGTCTGCCGGCTGGAACGGGCTCGGCACGGCTTTCAACGGTCCGCTCTTCACCTCCTCGACCTTGATGCCGAGCGTTTGCAGAAGCTCGGTGACCTCGGCCCATTGGAAGATCACGCCGACGGAGCCCGTGATGGTGTTGCCATAGACGAAGATACGGTCGGTGGCGAGCGCGACGATATAGGCGGCGGAGGTGGCGAGCGTGCCGCACACCGCGACCACCGGCTTTTTCTCGGCGAGACGGCGCACGGAGTCGTAAAGAGCCTCGCCCCCCGTGGTGGTGCCGCCGGGACTGTTGATGTCGAGGATGACGGCCTTGACCTGATCGGACTGTCCGACCCGCTCGATCAATTCCTGCATCTTGCGATCGTCGGTAATGACGCCGCTGACCGTCACTCTTGCGACATGCGGCAGGATGCCGGCCGAACTCGTCATCTCCTGGTCGCCCAGGAACAATGTGCCGATCAGGAGGAGGCCGAAAGCGACGGCGGCGATGCGCCAGGCGGCGATCCGCCGTCTCAGGCGGCGGCGTTCGATCACGCTTTCGGGGTCGAGAGCCATCGGGCTTCGCTCAAATTCGTTCTGCTGCAAGCGGCGCCAAGAGTATCAGGTCAGGCTTGGCTCGGCCGCTCATTCTTCCGGCGCGGCTTCGGTTTCTTCAGCCTTGGCCTTGGCGCGCTTGCGCTTCGGCTTGGCCGGAGCTTCCTCGTCCTCGCCCTCGTCGCCCTCGTCGCCTTTCGCTTTATTCAAGGCTGCGCCGAGAATGTCGCCAAGCGAGGCGCCGGAATCGGTCGAGCCGTATTGGGCCACCGCTTCCTTCTCTTCGGCGATTTCGAGCGCCTTGATCGAGGCCGTGACTTTGCGGGCTTTGGCATCGACCTGGGTGAGCACCGCGTCGAACTTCTCGCCGACGCCGAAGCGGTCGGGTCTCTGCTCCGAGCGGTCGCGCGATAGATCGGCGCGGCGGATGAAGGTCGTCAGGTCGTGGTCGACCAGCTTGACGTCGAGCCCGTTATCCTTGACCGCGGTCACCTCGCAAGTCACGCGCATGCCTTTTTTGAGCTTGGCAGACGGCGTGCCCGAAGCGAACGGGTCGGGCGTGAGCTGCTTGATGCCGAGGCTGATGCGCTCCTTCTCGGAGTCGGCTTCGAGCACCACGGCTTTGACGGTATCGCCCTTCTTGTAATCCTTGAGCGCTTCCTCGCCTGCCTTGGTCCAATCGAGATCGGACAGATGCACCATGCCGTCGATGCCGCCGTCGAGTCCGACGAACAGGCCGAACTCGGTGATATTGCGAATCTGGCCTTCGATATTGGTGCCCGGCGGATGATTGGCGGTGAAGGCGACCCAGGGATTCTCCTGCGTCTGCTTCAGGCCGAGCGAGATGCGGCGCTTGTCGGGATCGACTTCGAGCACCTGCACCTCCACCTCCTGGCTCGTCGAGATGATCTTGCCGGGGTGGATGTTCTTTTTCGTCCAGCTCATCTCCGAGACGTGGATCAAGCCTTCCACGCCGGCCTCGAGCTCGACGAAGGCGCCATAGTCGGTGATGTTGGTGACCGTGCCCTTGAAGCGCGACTCCACCGGGTATTTGGCGGCGATGCCTTCCCAAGGATCCGATTCAAGCTGCTTGATGCCGAGGCTGATGCGCTGCGTCTCGGGGTTGATACGGATGATCTGCACCTTCACCGTGTCGCCGACATTCACGATCTCAGACGGATGGTTGACACGTCTCCACGCCATGTCGGTGACGTGCAGCAGGCCGTCGATGCCGCCGAGATCGATGAAGGCGCCGTAATCGGTGATGTTCTTGACCACGCCGTCGATGATCTGACCCTCTTCGAGACGCGCCACGATCTCGCTGCGCTTCTCCGCGCGCGTTTCTTCCAGAACCGAGCGGCGCGATACGACGATATTGCCACGCCTGCGATCCATCTTCAGGATCTGGAAGGGCTGCGGCATGTTCATGAGTGGGCCAACGTCGCGAATCGGGCGGATGTCCACCTGGCTGCCCGGCAGGAAGGCCACGGCCCCGTCGAGATCGACGGTGAAACCGCCCTTGACGCGATTGAAGATCACGCCTTCGACGCGCTCGCCGGCTTTGTATTTCTCTTCCAGCCGCGTCCAGCTTTCCTCGCGGCGCGCTTTCTCGCGCGACAGCACGGCTTCTCCGGCTGAGTTCTCGACGCGCTCGAGATAAACGTCGACCTCATCACCGACGGAAAGCGTCGGTGCGCGGCCTGACAAACCAAATTCCTTGAGTGGGATGCGTCCTTCGGTCTTCAGTCCGACGTCGATAACCGCGACGTCCTTCTCGATCCCGACGATGGTGCCTTTGATGACACTGCCTTCCTGGAGCGCGGTGCCGGTCAGCGACTCTTCAAGAAGGGCTGCGAACTCGTCGCGGCTCGGATGGCTTACATTCGTCTGCGGTTCGTTCATCTAGTATCCTACTCGCCGTCCCATCATATCGCTGAACCCTGACCCCAAAGGCTTGTTTAGGGAGCAGCGCGTCCAAGGCTGCCACCCGACTCCGCACGAATTTTTCGCGGAAAACATCGAAAAAGTGGTGTGCCAATGCAAAATGGGCAGGAGCCTCAACCGGCCTGCCCCGCATGGCCCATCGCAGCATCGACTATATCAATAGCTGCCCTGAACGCGGCGTCTATATCCAAATTCGTGGTGTCGAGCAAGACCGCGTCTTCCGCCTGGCGAAGGGGCGCTACGGCCCGGTTTTGATCGCGTTCATCGCGGGTCTTGATGTCGTCGAGCACTTCGTCTTGCGTAACCTTCGCCCCGTTCTGTTTCAGTTCGAGATAGCGCCGGCGTGCGCGCTCCTCGGGTGAGGCGGTGACGAAGAGTTTCACGTCGGCGTCGGGGCAGATTACGGTTCCGATGTCGCGCCCGTCGATCACCGCGCCGGGGTTCCTCCGCGCGAACGCCCGCTGATAGGCGCGCAAGGTTTCGCGTACTTTGGGATGACGCGCCGCGAACGAGGCGGCTTCGCCGATCTTCGGGCCGCGCAGCGCGGCATCGTCGAGGCTTTCGGGATCGAGAGCACGCGCGGCCGCAAGTGATGCCGCTTCATCGGCAGGATCGCCGCCCTTGGCAAGCGTGTCGCGCGCCACCGCGCGATAAAGCTGGCCGGTGTCGAGATGATGAAGGCCGTAATGGGCGGCGATGCGCTTGGCGAGCGTACCCTTGCCCGACGCCGCGGGTCCGTCGATGGCGATGATCATGAGAATTGCGCGCCGAGCTTGGTCAGCAGCTCGGCAAAGCCGGGGAAGCTCGTGGCGATCATGCGCGTGTCGTCGACCGTGACCGGTTCGCGGGCGCCGAGCCCGAGAACGAGGAAGGCCATGGCGATGCGGTGATCCATATGCGTCTCGACCATCCCGCCGCCTTTCACTTCGCCCGACCCCTCCACGATCAGATCGTCGCCTTCGATACGCGCCGCAACACCGCATGCGGCGAGACCTGTGGCGATGGCGCTCAGACGATCGCTCTCTTTCACCTTCAGTTCCGCCAATCCCTCCATGCGCGTCTCACCTTCAGCGAAGGCCGCCACACAAGCAAGGATCGGATATTCGTCGATCATCGACGGCGCACGCCCCGGCGGCACGCGCGTGGCCCTGAGCGGCGCGCCCCTGACACGCAGATCGCCGACCTGCTCACCGCCCGCCTCGTCGAGATTTAGCACTTCGATATCGGCGCCCATTTCGCGCAACGTTTCGAGAAAGCCGATACGCGTTGGATTGAGCAGCACGCCTTCGATGACGATCTCGGAGCCCGGACAAATGGTGGCCGCGGCAACCAGGAAAGCAGCGGAACTGGGATCGCCGGGAATCTTCAGCTTGAAGCCGCCAAGCTCGGCGTCGCCGCCCACCGTAACCACGCGCCCGCCTTCCTCGGTTTCCTCGACGGAAATTTCCGCGCCGAATTGTCCAAGCATGCGCTCGGTGTGATCGCGGGTGGGAAGCGTCTCGACCACCGAGGTGCGCCCCGGCGCATGCAAACCGGCCAGCAGGATCGCCGACTTCACCTGCGCCGACGGCACCGGCAATTCGTAGACGATGGGGATGAGGTCGCGTGTGCCTGAGACCGTGAGCGGCAGGGTCGCTTCCTCGGCGCTTGCCGCATTCGTCCTGAGTCCCATGGTCGCGAGCGGCGCCAGCACCCGGTGCATGGGACGGCGGCACAAGGAACTGTCGCCGGTAAATTCCGCAACCATGTCATGGCCGGCGACCACCCCCAGCATGAGCCGGCTACCCGTGCCGGAATTGCCGAAGTCAAGACGCGCTTGGTGTGCAAAGAGGCCACCGACGCCTTGACCGCGCACCTCGAAGGCCCCATTTGACCGCGCGACCTCGGCGCCGAGTGCCGCAAGCGCCTTCGCTGTGGCCGTTATGTCGTCTGCCTCGAGCAGGCCTTCGATACGGCTGGTACCTGAGGCAAGCGCGGCCAGGATCAGCGCCCGGTGCGAGATCGACTTGTCGCCGGGTACGCGCACACGGCCCGTAAGGGGTTGCGAGCGGGTGGCTGTCAGGGGCTGGCGCATAGGCTTTAAAATAGGGTTTTTCGGGCGTTCAATAGCTTTTGACAGCACAGATGAGGCGTGGCAATGGGGAGCGCTACTCAAGAAAAGCAACGAGGGGTGTCAATGTCGAAGCCCGCACGGGGAACCAAGCGTGTTTGCCCGAGCTGTGGGGCGCGGTTTTATGATCTGGGCCGGTCGCCGATCGTCTGTCCCAGCTGCCAATCCGTCTATCAGATGGCGCCCACGCGGCGCGCCGAGCGCGCGGCCCCGGCGCCGGTCACAGTGAAGAAGCCCGAGGTGGTCAAGGCCCCGGCCCCGGTGCTGAAGCCCCGTCCCGAGGTCGTGAGCCTCGATGAAGCCGACGAGACGGGATCCGACATCCCCGTCGAAGAGGAGGAGATTGTCGACCTCGGCGACGACGACACCGAGATCCCGGCGGCAGAGGACGACGACACCACCTTTCTGGAAGAGGAAGAAGAGGGCGAGACCGACGTGAAGGGTATCGTGGGTGGCGGCCAGGCCGAGGAAACCTGATTTCAGGGATCAGAAATCAGTGATCAGAAATCAGAGGGCCGTGCCTCCTGGCAGGACGTGCATTTTCCTTGAACCTCGAAGATCGCGGCCCTAAGTCAGATGCCAAGATTGGTCCGTGGCGATAGAATTCAGTTTCCCTGATCACTGATCTCTGATCACTGATCCCTGAATGGGGCCATAGCTCAGTTGGGAGAGCGCGTGAATGGCATTCACGAGGTCGGCGGTTCGATCCCGCCTGGCTCCACCAGTCTCCGGCGTGCTTTCGCAACGCGGTAATCTCATCCACGATCGATAGTGACGCGCAGGAAGGTTGCCGGAATGCAGGTGACGTCCGGGCTCTCGCTCGTGTTCTGGCTGTCGAACAACATTTCGAGTTCTGACTGCAGCTCGCCGGCGCGACCGCTCGCTTCAGCCGCGGCGAAGGCGTTCATGGTCGGCCCGTAATAGGAGCGGAACGCGTCAACGAAGCCCGCCGGGGTGCCGGGATATATGAAGGTAAAGGTGTCTCGCGCGAAGGCGATGTTGCCTTTCGGAATCCCCGCCGCCGCAAACCGCTCAATCACCATGTCTTCGATTCCCCAGGTCATGGGGCTGATGAAGCCTTCCGGCGGCGGCGGCGTGTAGGCTGAACAGATCTTCAGGATCTGCGCGACGAGGGTTGGGTCGTTCGGGATCCAGTTCCCCATGACGATCCGGCCGCCCGGTCGCGTGACCCGCACCATCTCCTTGGCAACGTCGAACGGCTTTGGCGCGAACATCGCCCCGAAGATGCTGACGACGAGATCGAAGTGTTCACTCTCCAGAGGTTGAAGGTTCGTGGCGTCCCCTTGCCGGAAGGTGCAGTTGGAAAGTCCCTGCTCGCGTGCGCGTCGGTTGCCGGCCGCGACGAGATTTTCGGCGATGTCGACGCCGAGCACATCAGCGCCAAGTGAAGCTGCCGGCAAGGCCGTGGTTCCGTCGCCGCAGCCGAGATCGAGGACATTTTGCCCCTTGGTGATGCCCAAGCTTTTGACGAGCGCTTCACCGCTCTCACGCATGGTCGCCGCGATGCGCGTGAAGTCGCCTTTTTCCCAAAGAGCCTTGTTGGGATTCATGCGTGTCGGGTCACTCTCGTTGACGTCTGGAGGCCCATCATGCGCGCAAGTCCCGAATGCTACAATATCGCGAGCTGCACACAAAAATGTGCGGGCTTCTCGCGGGCGCATCAATTGCCCGTGAAACGCGTCATTTTCGATACCAAACCCGCGCGTCCCGTCATATCTCCATATGGTGCGAGAACGCTGTCGGAGGTGATCATGACCAAGCTGTCGAAGGCTTCCCGGATTTCCACGCAGATAAGCGGCGGTTACCTGACAAACTTCATCAATACCGCCGTTATGATGCTGCTTCTCGCCGGCTTGCTGTTCACGTTTTCGTCGGGCGCTGAGGAGGCGCGGTCACTGCCGCCGCCCACGCTCGACCAATCTCCAATACCTGAGGCGAAGGAAGAGGTCGCCGTGTTTGCCGGCGGCTGCTTCTGGGGCGTGCAGGGCGTCTACCAGCATGTCAAAGGCGTGACCAACGCCGTCTCGGGATATGCCGGCGGCAACAAAGACACCGCGCATTATGATCTGGTCGGCTCTGGCAGTACGGGACATGCCGAGGCCGTGCGCATCACCTACGACCCGAGCAAGATCTCTTACGGCCAACTGCTCCAGATCTTTTTCTCGGTGGCGCATGATCCGACCCAACTCGATCGCCAAGGCCCCGATATCGGCACGCAATATCGCTCGGCCATCTTTCCCATGAACGCCGAGCAGGCGAAAATCGCCGATGCCTATATCACCGAGATCGACCGCTCGCGTGCATTCGATTCCAATATCGCCACCAAGATCGAGCCGGATCAGTCCTTCTACCCGGCCGAGGATTATCATCAGGACTTCATGGTGATGAACCCGGCCTACCCCTATATCGTCATTCACGACAAGCCGAAGGTCGAAAACCTGAAACGCCTCTTCCCCGAGGAGTACCGTTCAGATCCCGTGCTCGTGTCGGCGCAACCCTCGAACTGACCACGCGCATTGGCGCTAGCGGTTGAAGTCTCTAGAGTGCCGGTCTCAACTTGGAGACTGCCATGAGACGCTCGCGTCAAAAGATCCTTGCCTTGCCTCCCATAAAGGCGCCGGCCATGGCGGGCGGGGCTTTATCAGCCGGCACCTTCGCGCTCGGCTCTTTCGCCATCGGCGCACTTGCCGTCGGCGCAGTGGCTATCGGCGCTCTGGCCATCGGACGCCTGGCCATCAAAAGAGCCACCGTGCGCAAGCTGCAACTCGGCACGGTCGAAATCGACGATTTGACGGTCAAACGCCTGCGCGTGATCGAGACGCTAGAGGATGACGGCAAGAGCGAAGAGACGGCGTGATGCCTATTCGGCGCCGACCACGCCGATGGTGAGGTTGAGCGCGCGTGCCGCACTCACTTGTTGCGGCAGGTCCTGATCGTAGGCGCCCGGCGCGAGCATGATGGTATCGCCCGGTTTCGCCGCGCCTACGGCATGCGCCAGCGTTTTGAAGGCCGAGGATGGATTGCGGCCGTCGTTTGAATCGATGCCGGTCTTTGGGTTGACGTACCAAGTCATGAGAGCCCGTGTGCCATTCCGATCAACACAGTCCGCGATAGGGCCGAAGGTGCTTCCAGGTCAAGCCCCTCGGCTTGAAACCGTTGTGGAATTCCCCATATCCCTGTTCCCTCCCTTACGGCTACGACAGGACCAAGGTCGATGACCGAAGAGAAAGAAGCCCACCAGCCGACCGCTTTGATGAGCATGAAGGAGCTTGCGTTGCTCGGCGACGGCGAGGTGGCGTATATCAAGCAGCTCGACGCCGATACCGCCGAGCAACTCTTCCCATCGCTCAAATCCGCCCCGAAAGGCATCGATCTCTACGCCGTGCTCGGCGCCGACGGCACGCCGATCGCGTTGACCGACAGCCGCCATGCGGCCATCGCCAACGCCCTCGAGAACGACCTCGTGCCGGTCAGCGTGCATTAAGTCTCGCCACCTTCCTGCGTCTCCACAACGCCACTCCTGATCTGCTATGAATGGCCGGGGTTGGCCGTGGGTCAGCTATGACGATCAGCAGAAAGACTGGAAACGAGGTGACCCGCCGGTCGATACTGGCGTTGGGCGCCGCGGCAACGGTAAGCGCCGTCATGCCCTCGGCGCCACGCGCCGAGAATGCGCCCGCCAAGACGGCGCAAGCGCCCCTGCCGAAATTCCAGGTTACTCCCGATCAAATCATCGGCGCGCGGGCTGGATTGCGTCCCTTCCGGCCTTCCGGTTTCGTAGTGCGGAGCGAGCCGTTCGGCGACAAGACCCTCATCCACAATTACGGGCATGGCGGCTGCGGCATAACGCTCTCCTGGGGCACAGCCGACATGGCGGCGAAGCTCGCGCTTGAAACGCCGCATCGCCAGGCGGCGGTCATCGGCTGCGGCGTGATCGGGCTTACCACCGCCCGCCTGTTGCAGGACCGCGGCTTCACCGTAACGATCTACGCCGCAGCGCTCCCGCCGTACACGACCTCCGATGTTGCCGCCGGTGCGTTTGGCGTGACCAACATCGTCGACGATGCCCACCAGACCGGAGAGACCGGCAACCGCGTCGCCGAGGCGGCGCGGTTCGCATTTCGCTATTTTCAGAGTCTCCCGGCCCGCTACGGCGTGAAGCCGATGGATCTCTATTTTATCGGGCCGCGGCCGATCGACGTGCCGTGGGATTTCGCCATCACGCCCGATCTTTTTCCCTTCGAGAAATTCGGCCCGGACGAGCATCCGTTTCCCAATTCCTATGCCGTCTTCACCAAGACCCTGATCGCCGAGACCAACACACTGCTCCCGGCGCTCATGGCCGACTTCCGGGAAGCTGGCGGCAGAATCGAGACTCGCGGCTTCGCCGACAGATCCGAGCTGCAAACCCTCCAGACGCCGCTGATCGTCAATGCCACCGGTATCGGCGCCAAGGCATTGTTCGGCGATGCCGAGCTTGTGCCGGTAAAGGGTCAACTCACGCTTTTGAAACCGCGCGCGGATATCCACTACGGTTATGTCGATCCGGTGCTCGATCTCTACATGTTTCCGCGCAGCGACGCGCTTGTCCTTGGCGGCAGCCATGGTCATGACGACTGGTCGCTGGAACCCGATCCGGAGCGGGCGGCGCAGATCCTCGATGGACACGGACTGATCGCCAACGGCATGAAGGGCTGACGCCGTCAAGGCGCGCCATCAACACAGAATACCGCCTAGGCGGCTCTCTCCGTCTCGTGCATAGTTGCAGCTTCAGCCAATCGGGGAGCGCCAGTATGAATCACAGATCATCGTTGCGCGCGGTTCGCGCCGCCATCGCCGCCGGCCTTTGTACCGCAATGCTCGCTTTTGCACCGGGACACGCGCGCGCCGAGAATAAACTGCTCGCCGATACGGTCGACCTGACCGGCACCATCCTGTTTCTCAGCGCCGATGTTCCGGGGATGGTGATCGGCGTCATCCGCGACGGCGAAACCGTGGTGCGAGGTTTTGGCGAGATCGCCAAGGGCAGCGGCAAGGCGCCCGACGGCGACACGCTGATGCGGATCGGCTCAATCACCAAGGTATTGACTGGGGCAACATTGGCGAGCCTGGTGGTCGACGGCACGGTCAATTTCGGCGATCCTCTCCAGGAGCGGCTCGGCTGGGACGTCACGATCCCCGAACGCGACGGCAAGAAGATCAGGCTTATCGACCTTGCCACCCACTCCTCGGGCCTGCCTCGCGAAGCCGAAATCACATTCATCGAGGGCCATCCGACGGCGATGGGCACCAAAGAAGACTACATCGCCACGCTGAAGGACGATCCGCAGCTGTTCGCGCCGGGCACCGGCATCCTCTATTCCAATTTCGCCTTCGATCTCCTGGCGCTGGCTTTGGCCAATGCCGCCAGCAAGCCCTACGCGGAACTCCTCAAGGAGCGCGTGCTCGATCCTGCCGGGCTGAAAGACACGCGCTTCAACCTCACCGAGGCCGACAAGGCGCGCACCATGCAGGGCCACAATTTTGACGGCTCACCGCTCGCCTTCGTCGAAACCGCGCCGATCATCGAGGGCGCCGGCGGTCTCTATTCGACGGCCAACGACATGTTGCGCTGGCTTCACTGGCATCTCGGCAACGACGCGAAAGATTTCGACATGCGGCTCCTGGAACATGCCACCTATCTCCAGCGCGACGGCCTCGATCCGGTCATCGGCCTGGACGAGGGCGGCGAGATGGACGCGATGGGATTGGGCTGGGTGATCCAGAACCCCGCAGGCAACCGCCCCCTGATTTTGCAAAAGACCGGCGGGCTGAACGGCCAGTTCAGCTATATCGTGTTTGCGCCGTCGCGCGGCATCGGGGTCTTCGTTTCGATCAATCAGTTCAACGTCCCCGCCTTCTACGCCATGGTGCAGGCGGCGAACGGCCTGATCACGCAACTCGCGCCGCGTTAGGTGCTGGATGATGGCGGTGCTCAGGCCGCGTGTGACGAGGCGGCCTGCTCGGTCATAACGGCGTAGAGAGCCGCCGCATCCCGTGACCCCCTGAGCTTCTCGACGGCCTCGCCGTCGCGCAGCACCCGCGAGACGCTTGCCAACGCCTTCAGATGATCGGCGCCGGCGCCCTCGGGCGCGAGCAGCAGGAACACGAGATCGACCTTCTCTCCGTCGACCGAATCGAAATCGATAGGCTCGGCAAGCCTAGCGAACATGCCGACGATCTGCTTCAAAGCGGGAAGCTTGGCATGCGGTATGGCGACGCCGTGACCGAGCCCCGTGGAGCCGAGCCTCTCGCGCTGCCACAGCGCGTCGAAAATATCGCGTTCGGAAAGGCCGGTGAGCCGGCTGGTTTTGACCGACAATTCCTGCAGGAGCTGTTTCTTGGTCTTGACCTTGAGCGAGGGAATCACAGCCTGGGGTGAGATGAGATCGCCTAAATGCATATGCCTACCCACCAGATTCTAGGGGAACGACAGGGGTCGGTCCGGTTCCGCTTCAGCGGCGCTTGACGCGCCGCACACCCGTAAGATCGATCCAGCCGATATTGCCGTCGTCCCGACGATAGACCACGTTGACTTCGCCGTGGCTAGCGTTGCGAAAGACGACAAAGGGCCGGTCTGAGAGATCCATCTGCATCACGGCGTCGCTGACCGCCATCTCGTGCACCATGGTCTCTGATTCGGCAATGATGATCGGATTGTCTTCATCGCGTTCATCGTGCTCCTCTTTCGCGGCCTGGATGACATAATCTGCCGCCGGCGTCTGTTTACGGTGTGTATCGCCGCCACTGTGCTTCTTCAATCGGCGGGTATAGCGGCGCACTCGCTTCTCGAGCCGTTCGCAAGCAAGATCGGCGCTCTGATACGCATCCGGCGCCATGCCATGAGCTTCGAGACTCATGCCTTGCCACAAATGGATCGTGCAGTCGGTACGAAACTCTCCACGCTCCTTTTCGATCCGCACATGCCCCGAGGGCCGGCGCCCGAGATACTTTTCTACGGTGCTTGCTACGCGTTCCTGGACGTGACCGCGCAACGCCCCACCGACGTCCAGGTTTTTTCCGGTTACTTGTATCGCCATACCCGTGGAAGGCTTAGTCGAATGGCCCCTTACCGTGCTTCCCGGGACGCAATTTGCGGGACCGATATCGCCAAAGCCATGCAAGCGCTTTGAACCCAACTTGTTCGGCCGTACACGCGAAGCGGAGGCTAGACGCCCCCTACTGGGGTGTCAAACCAACTATTTTTACATCTCGGCTTTACAGTTATTGCCAGCTTTTACAATGACTTACCCGCCATCAGGCGCTCGCGCCGAGGCCCATGCGCTTCAGCCTTCGGCGCTGCACCGAGGACGGGATCCTGAGCGCCTCGCGATATTTCGCCACGGTACGACGGGCGATGTCGATTCCGTCCCCTTTTAGGCGTTCCACGATCTTGTCGTCGGACAGAACGTCGCTTGCCGGCTCCGCCTCGATCATCTCGCGGATGCGGTCTCGCACCGCTTCGGAGGAATGCGCATCGCCGTTCATGGTCGCGGCAATGGCCGAAGTGAAGAAATATTTCAGCTCGAACAGGCCGCGATTGGTGGCCATGTACTTGTTGGCGGTGACGCGGCTCACGGTCGATTCATGCATGGCGATGGCATCCGCCACGGTCTTGAGATTCAACGGCCGCAAATATCGCACGCCGTAGGCGAGGAACGCATCCTGTTGGCGCACGATCTCTTGCGCGACTTTAAGGATGGTGCGGGCGCGCTGATCGAGACTCTTCACCAGCCAGTTTGCCGTCTGCAAACATTCGCTGAGGTAACTCTTGTCCTGCTTGCGCATCGCCGATTTCGAGACGGTCGCATAGTAGGATTGATTCACCAGTACGCGCGGCAGCGTGTCGCTGTTCAGTTCGACATGGAAGCTGCCGTCGGGAAGGCCGCGCACAAGAACGTCTGGCACGATCGGCTGGGTCGGCGCCGAGCCGTATTTCAGGCCGGGCTTCGGATTGAGGCGCTTCACCTCGGCGATCATGTCATGAAGATCTTCATCCGACACGCCGGTCGCTCGCCTCAACGCCGTGAGGTCATGCGATGCCAACAGAGGCAGATTATCGATCAGAGAGGCCATGGCGGGATCGCAGCGATCCTGTTCCTTCAGCTGAAGCGTCAGGCATTCGCGCAAGTTCCGGGCGAACACGCCGCAAGGCTCGAAGCCCTGCATCACCGCAAGCGTCTCCTCGACCAGCGCGAGGTCGGCGCCGAGAAGCTCGGCGAGCGGCTCGAGTTCGCCCTGCAAATAGCCGGCTTCGTCGGTCATATCGATGAGATGATGGCCGATCAGGCGGCGCGCCGGATCGGCGAAGGCGAGCACGAGCTGATCGGCGAGGTGATCGCGCAACGTGCGCGCTTCGGCGACATAGGCTTCGAGATTGGCGTCTTCGTCGCCGCTGGCGCGCGGTCCTTGCGTAAGCCCGCTCCAGCCTGAATCCTTCAGCGCATTGGGCGAAAATCCGTCAGCGTCGGGAAAGACATCCTGCGGCTCGATATCGAGATCGTCGCTATGGTTGGCGCCGCTATCGGACTCAAGATCGACCCACTCATCCGCGGCTTCGGTCTCGGTTTCGCTTCCGCCGTCTTTATCGGTTTGTTCTTCCTTGACAGGCGCAATTGCGGCCTCACCCGCCAGCCCGCTAGGCTCCTCGGCATCGGCGCGTTCCAGCAGCGGATTGCGCTCAAGCTCCGCTTCGATGAACGAGACCAGCTCGAGATTGGACAATTGCAGCAGCTTGATCGCCTGCTGCAATTGCGGCGTCATCACCAGGCTGTGCGCCTGGCGCAGTTCGAGCTTTGGATTGATCGCCATAATCGTACTCACCCGCGATCAGATGCTCAGATCCTGAACTGGTCACCGAGATAGACGCGCCGCACGTCCTCGTTGTTGATGATCTCATGTGCGGTGCCGTGGGTCAGCACCATGCCATCGTGGATGATATAGGCGCGGCTGACCAGCTCCAGCGTCTCGCGCACATTATGGTCGGTGATGAGGACGCCGATGCCGCGCTCGGTGAGATGGCGTACCAAGGCACGGATGTCGTTGACGGCGATCGGATCGATGCCGGCGAACGGCTCGTCGAGCAGCATGAAAGACGGACGCGTCGCCAGTGCGCGCGCGATCTCGACGCGGCGGCGCTCGCCGCCCGACAGACGCATTGAAGGCGATTTCCTGAGACGCGTGATGCGGAATTCTTCGAGCAGCGCGTCGAGCTGCTTCTGGCGCTCGCGCTTGTCCGGCTCGACCATTTCCAGCACGGCGAGGATGTTCTCCTCGACGGTGAGGCCGCGAAAGATCGACGCCTCTTGCGGCAGATAGCCGATGCCGAGCCTTGCGCGGCGATACATCGGCAGCTTGGTCACGTCGCGGCCGTCGATCCTGATCGATCCCTCATCCGCCGGGATCAAGCCGGTGATCATGTAGAACACGGTGGTCTTGCCGGCGCCGTTCGGACCGAGCAGGCCGACAGCTTCGCCGCGCGCCACGTCGAGGCTCACGCCGCGCACCACAGTGCGCTTCTTGAAACTTTTGACAACGGAGCGGACCGTCAGCCAGCCGGCGGCGGAATCCGGCCGCACGCCCGGCGCCTGGATCTGTGGCTCAGCCGGTACGGCAACGGCCTGCGGTTGCGCGGCGGCGAATATCTGACGGCCTGGGAATGACAGCAATTTGCCCACCGACTTCTTTCCCGCTTCAGTTGAAGCGCCGGCCTCTTAACATCGAATGAAATGCTTGGCTCACTCTACGGCTGCTCAGGAACGAGCGGCAAAGGCCCACCATCGTCGGCGGTCGCAGCCGCCGGCTCACTGCCGTCATCTTCCGCCGTAGGTTTTTTCTTGCGCTTCTTGCCATCCTCCGGCTCGGCAGGGGCATCTTTCGGCATGAACAGCGCACGTATGCGGCCTCCGGCGACGGTATTTCCTGTGTTTTCAAACCGGCTTTCGCCCGTCTTCAAATCGATGACGAGCCGGTCTCCCTTTAGCACATTCTTTCCTTGCATTAACACCACATTGCCACCGACGGTTACCATCTGTGTCGGCACGTCGTAGAGCGCCCAGTCGCTGGTCGTGGTCTGGTCGTCCTCGCTGGTAATGACGACATTTCCTTTGGCCTCGATCTTGACGATCTGCGTGCCGCTCTCCTGTTTGACGGTAACAGGCACCTTCCCGGGTTCAGTGGGCGTGGCGGCGTCGCCGGCTTGCACAGTCTCTGGCTCCGCCGTCTTGGCGGCCTCGGCGGCGGCACCGGTAAGTTTTTCGCGGCCGCCGACATAATGAACGTCGAGCTCGAGCGACCGCAGTGTCGTGGTGCCTTGGACCGCGACCACATTGCCTTTGAAGGTCGCGTATTTCTTCGCGTCGTAAACCACGAGCACGTCGGATTGGATATCGATGGGCTCATCGGAGCTTTCCGAAAGTCCGCCGAAGGTCGGCGTCTGCGCGAACGCCGGTGCGGCGACAAGAAGCGCCGCGGCCAACGCAGCCATGTTCATGCTCGTGCGGAAGAGTGTATCGCTCATTGCGGCATCGGCGGCAGTTCGGGCATGCCGCTCTCTTGCATAGTGATACCTGACGGAGGCGGTGGCGCTGCAACTTCGGCAGAAGGCGCGACGGTTTGTGGCGCAGGTGCGGCTTCGGATACCGGTTCGGCGACTGCGGGCATTTGCTGCGCGGCGGCTTCAGGCGGCGGCAAAGCTGCTTCTGCCGCCGGCACTGCACCTTCAGGCTTGGGCGAAGCGGACGTCTTGCCTTCCTCCTTAGGGGGCTTGACGAGATGGACATGCACCTTGCCGAGGAAGGTCAGCTCGCTCACATCGGAGCGCAGTTTCATCGCGCGCGCCGTAACCTTCCCATTCGGCAGATTGAAGAACACCGGCAGGTGCGAGCGGAGCGTCTGGGTCTTCATGTCAAGCGTCGCGTGTCTGAGTTCGCCATCGACGCCGGAATCCGTGGCAACGGTGATCTTGTCCTGCATCACCAGGCGTTCAGCGGTGCTGTCGAACACGCCGCGCTTGGCGGTCATGCGCGACCAGCCGCCATTCGGATTGGCAACGTCTGCCTTGATGGCGTTCAGCTTTATGATCTTGGGGTTCTTAACGTCCTGGTCGGCCCAATCGGCGGCGATGACATATTTCCCGTTCTCCTTGTTGGAGCCTTTGAGCGTGGGATTGACCATGCGCAGATTGCCGTCGGAGATCTCGATGCCGCTGATGCTCGCCGTCATGTCTCCGACCGTGACGCTGAGATGGGTGGAAATGAAATATGTGAAGAGCACGATCACGGCCAGGACGGGCAGCGTCTTACGCAAAATGCCGACGAGCTTGGTGTGCTTCGCGGCGACAGTGAAGGCGCGTTCGCGTTCGGCGGCCGTTCGCACCCGATGGTCGTGGCCGGCCGGAACGAGATTCGCCTCGAAGGTCATGGTTCCCGCCATTTCTCGAGGACACCCTACTCCTTATGGCTTTGCCCAAGCTAGCCGCAGGACTTTGATCAGATTGCGACCGGAAAGCCTGGAAACTCGATCCCTAATGCGCGAAGGGATCGATATCGGCCCAGCCGGCGAGATCGAGCTCGACGCGGGTGGGGAGGAAGTCGAAACAAGCTTTAGCCAGCCTTTCGCGCCCTTCGCGCTGTAGCATAGCGTCGAGTTTCTCCCTTAATGCGTGCAGATGCAACACATCGCTCGCGGCATAGTTGAGCTGCTCGGTGGTGAGTTCCGGCGCCCCCCAGTCAGAGGATTGCTGCTGCTTCGACAGCTCGATGCCGAGAAGCTCGCGGGTGAGATCCTTGAGCCCGTGCCTGTCGGTGAAGGTTCGCGCGAGCCTGGACGCCACCTTGGTGCAATAGACCGGACGCGGCATGACCCCGAAGAAATGCTTGAGCACGGCCATGTCGAAACGACCGAAATGGAAGATCTTGAGCACGCTCTCGTCGGCGAGCAGGCGCTTCAGCTCCGGCGCGTGGTAATCGCTCCCGCTGAACTGGAGCAGCACGGCGCGGCCGTCACCTTGCGAAAGCTGCACGAGGCAGAGCCGGTCGCGATAGGGATCGAGCCCCATCGTCTCGGTATCGATGGCGATCGCACGTGTGGTCATCCGCCCGGGCGGCAGGTCGCCTTTATGGAAATCGATGGTTGGCGGGCTCTGATTCACGTTGCAACGCTCCTTGACGGCCGCATTGTGGACGCGAGGGGCTTAAGAAACCGGGAATGGTGCCCAGGAGAAGACTCGAACTTCCACGCCCTTTCGGGCACTAGCACCTGAAGCTAGCGCGTCTACCAGTTCCGCCACCTGGGCTTGGGACCCGTTCAGGTACGATCAGCCCTCCCCAAAGTCAATCGGGGCCCTTGGTCTTCAAGCCTTTGCCGGCCTCGTGTATTGCTGCAAAGGTTAACCGGCGGAAAGCAGGTGTTACGTGGCCATAACACTCAATAATCGGACTTTGGTGACCATCTATGGCGGGTCCGGCTTTCTGGGCCGCCATGTGGTGCGCGCCATCGCCAAGACCGGCACGCGCATGCGGGTCGCGGTCAGGCGGCCCGAGCTTGCCGGCCACCTTCAGCCGCTTGGCGGCGTGGGCCAGATCGTCGCCGTGCAGGCCAATGTGCGCTTCCCCGACTCGCTGCTGGCCGCAGCACAGGGCGCCGACGCGGTCATCAATCTCGTCGGCATCCTTTTTCCAAGCGGCAAGCAGACCTTCAAGGCGGTGCAGGACGAGGGCGCGCGGCACGTGGCGGAAGCAGCGCGTGTTTCAGGCGCGCGAGCGCTGGTGCATGTCTCGGCCATCGGCGCCAATGCCGATTCGCCGTCGATCTATGCCCGCAGCAAGGCCGAAGGCGAGACCGCAATCATCGAGACATTTCCCGAAGCGGTCATCATCAGGCCGTCGGTCGTGTTCGGCCCCGAGGACGATTTCTTCAACCGCTTCGCCAAGCTCGCGCGTCTCTTGCCGGCGCTGCCGCTGTTTGGCGGCGGCAGGACCAGGCTGCAGCCGGTGTTCGCCGGCGACGTGGCGAAAGCCGTGGTCGCTTCACTCGAAGGCAAGGCGCAAAGGAGCGGCGCTTACGAACTCGGTGGACCGGAGATTCTGACCCTGAGAGCCGTGATGGCCCGCGTGCTTGCTTACACCATGCGCAAGCGCCTGCTCGTGCCGGTGCCCTTCTGGTTCGCCAAGCTGCAAGGCGCTTTCCTGCAATGGCTCCCCAACCCGCCGCTCACCGTCGATCAGGTGCGTCTGCTGCAAACCGACAACGTGGTGAGCGAGGGCGCGATACGGACCGGCCGCACCCTCGAAGGTCTCGGCATCGAGCCCGTCGCCATCGCCTCGGTCGTGCCGGATTATCTCGAGCAGTTCCGCCCGCGCGGCCAATTCTCGATCTACCGTCCTTAGGAGGTGTAGAGCAGCACCAGCAGGAAGCCGCCGAGCACCATGCGGTAAAGCACGAAGGGCAGGAAAGAGATCCGCCGCACCAGCGCCATGAGGAAGGCGATGGCCGCGAGCCCTGCGAAGAAAGTCAGGATGGCGCAATAGAATGCATCCATGGTGATGGGGGCGCCGCTCGATATAGCATCGCCGAGTGTGAACACCCCGGCGCCGGCGATGGCCGGAATGCCGAGCAGGAAGGAGAAGCGCGCCGCGTCGGGCCGGTTGAAGCCGAGAAACCGCGCCGCCGTCATGGTCACGCCGGAGCGACTCGTCCCGGGAATCAGCGCGAGCGCCTGGGCCACGCCGATGATCAACGCGCTGCCGAGCGTCATCTTCGCCATGGTCCGGTCCTGCGGCCCCACCATGTCGGCGATCAGCATCAGAATGCCGTAAAGGATCGTGTTCCACGCCACCACGGCGACATTACGCTCGAGATCGGCGAAACCGAACTTCTTCAGGAAGATGCCGAAGGCCACCGCCGGAATGCTGGCGAGCAAAATGTAAATGGCCAGACGGCCGTCATCGGTGACATTGCCCTTTAACAGCTCGAGGCCTCCCAGCGTGAGCCGCCAGACGTCGCGCCAGAAATAAATGAGGATGGCGAGCAGCGTGCCGACATGCACCATCACGTCGACGAACTGGCCCTGGTCCGGCCAATGCAACAGATTGGGGATAAGGATGAGGTGCCCGGAGGAGGAAATCGGCAGGAATTCAGTGATCCCCTGCACCACGGCGATCACGATGATCTGCTCTATGGTCATTGACCCTCTTGCCCCGCTTGTTCCCCGCGCGAGCAGGTTCTATACCGAGCCCCTAGCGTCTGCGCGATAGAATTTCTGCGAAACAGCCACCGAATGGGACGATGGCTACGCTTCTGCATTACCCACTCTGCGCCTTTTCCCGCTCGATCCGGCTCGCGCTTGTCGAATGCGGGTTCGAGGCCGAGCTTGCCGAGGAGCGCCCTTGGGAGTGGCGGCGCGCTTTCATCGAGTTGAACCCGGCCGGCACCGTGCCGGTGCTCGTCACCGACGAGCATGGCCCGATCTCGGGGACTTACCCCATCTCCGAATATCTTGCCGATACGATCGACGAACGCGACCCGCGCGGCTTCCAGCTTTTCCCGGGTGAGCCGCCGGCAAGAGCCGAAGCGCGCCGCCTGGTCGACTGGTTCCACCGCAAGTTTTACGACGAGGTGACATCCTATCTCGTCGACGAGAAGGTGTTCCGGAGATTCGGGCCGCAAAGCGCCTCGCCCAACATGGAAGCGATGCGCGCCGGACACGATAATCTGCGCTATCATCTCACCTATATCGGACACCTCGCCGATACGCGGAGCTGGCTCGCGGGCGAGGCGTTGAGCTTCGCCGATCTCGCCGCCGCGGCGCATCTGTCGGTGCTCGATTATCTCGGCGAGGTGCCGTGGGAGGAATTCGAGGCGGCGAAGAACTGGTACGCATTGTTGAAGTCGCGGCCGTCCTTCCGGCCTCTGTTGCAGGATCGGGTGGCTGGTTTCACGGCTTCGGAGACTTATGCCGATCTCGATTTTTGAGCGCGGCGTTCCGACATAGTGGCGTATGGCTGAGACACTGAAAGCAAGGATCGCGAAAGAGGCGAGCGCGCTCGGCTTCGATGCCGTGCGCTTCACCTCGGCCGACGCAGCGCCAGGCGCCGGCGGCTATCTTGACGCGTTCCTCGCCGAAGGCCGCCACGGCGACATGGACTGGCTCGCTTCGACCGCCGATCGTCGCAAGGCGCCGCGCGCGCTGTGGCCCGAAGCGAAGAGCGTCATCGTGCTCGGGCTGAACTATAACCACCCCGGCGATCCTCTCGCCATCCTCGAAGAAAAGTCGCGAGGCGCCATTTCTATCTATGCGCAGAGCACCGACTATCACGACGTGATCAAGCCGAAGCTGAAGGCGCTGGCGTCATGCGTGCAGGCGCTGGCCGGCGGCGCGGTCAAAGTGTTCGTCGATACCGCGCCGGTGATGGAGAAGCCGCTTGCCGCGCGCGCAGGCCTCGGCTGGCAGGGCAAGCATACTAATTTGGTGTCGCGCGAGTTCGGCTCGTGGCTGTTCATCGGCTCGATCTTCACCGATATCGAGATCGAGCCCGACGAGGCCGAACAGGATCATTGCGGCGCCTGCCGTCGCTGCCTCGATGTATGCCCGACCGATGCTTTCACCGCGCCCTACCGGATCGATGCGCGTGCCTGCATCTCGTATCTCACCATCGAGCATAAGGGACATATCGATGCGCGCTTCCGCACCAAGATGGGCAATCGCATCTATGGCTGCGACGATTGCCTTGCGGTCTGCCCATGGAACAAATTCGCCCATGCCGCGCGCGAAACCAAGCTCGCGTTGCGCGCCGAGACCGGCAATCCGCCGCTCGCCGAGTTGCTCGCTCTCGATGATTCAGCGTTCCGCGCGCGTTTCCGCGGCACGGCCGTAAAGCGAACGGGGCGCGACCGCTTCCTGCGCAATGCGCTGATCGCCGCCGGAAATTCCGGCGACAAGACGCTTCTGCCGCTCATCGAGGCGCGGCTCGACGATGCCTCGCCGCTGGTGCGGGCCATGGCGGTCTGGGCCCTGTCGCGGCTTGCGCCGGAACGTTTCCGCGCCCTGCGGGCCATGTACGCCGCCGCCGAGTCGGACCCTGACGTGCGCGGCGAATGGCTGGCGGAAGCGGCATGAGCCGGCTGTTCGCCTTCGGCCTCGGCTTCTCGGCGCAGGCGCTTGCCGAGCGTCTCGCGCGCCGAGGTTTCGAGATCGCCGGCACCGCGCGCGACCCCGGCAATGTCGTGAAGCTCGACGCGCAGGGCTATGCCGTCACCCGCTTCGCCGGCGAGAAGGGCAACGCCGCGCTGCCCAAGCTCCTCCAAGGCACCACGCATCTTCTGCTGTCGATCCCGCCGGGCGCGGAAGGCGATCCGGTGCTCGCCCATTATCGGGATGAGCTTGCAGCACTCACCTCACTCCAATGGATCGGTTATCTCTCGACCGTCGGCGTCTATGGCGATCAGGACGGCAACTGGGTGGACGAGACCACCGTGCCCAAGCCGAACAATGCGCGCACCGAAGCGCGCGTCGAGGCCGAGCGCGCCTGGCTTGGATTCGGTGAAGCGGCCGGCGTGCCTGTGCAGATCTTCCGCCTGGCTGGCATTTATGGTCCAGGCCGCTGCGTGTTCGACAAATTACGCGACGGCACGGCGCGGCGCATCCGGAAAGGCAATCAGGTGTTCAGCCGCATCCATGTCGAGGACATCGCCCGCGTGCTCGAAGCCTCGATCGCCCGCCCGCGCGCCGGCGCCATCTACAATGTCGCCGACGATGAGCCCGCCGCGCCCGGCGATGTCGTGGCCTATGCCGCCGACATGATGGGAATGAAACCGCCGCCTGAGGTTCCTTTCGAAGAGGCCGACCTCACGCCCATGGCGCGCAGTTTCTATGAAGGTAGCCGCCGCATCGGCAATGCGCGCATCAAGTCCGAGCTCGGCGTCACGCTCCGTTACCCAACCTATCGCGAAGGCCTCGCCGCGCTCATGGAAAATGCCTCACGCTGAACAGCGTATTGAAGCAGGCCGGTCTCAAGGAGAAGAAGTGATGCGTTACGCAGTGGTGATCGAAAAGGCGAATGGCAACTATTCTGCCTATGTGCCCGACCTTCCCGGCTGCGTGGCCAGCGGAGATAGCGTTGAGGCGGTAGAGCGGGAGATTCAGGCAGCCATCCGCTTCCATATCGAAGGTCTGAAAGCCGACGGGCTGGAGGTTCCTGTCCCGACCAGCATCGCCGATTACGTTGAGGCCTGACGCACTTTCTCCACCAGCGCCGCGACGGTCAGCTCCAGGCGGCGGAGATCTTGCGGCCGCGACAGGCGGTGATCGCCATCCTTGATCAAGGTTAGCACGACGTCATCATTGGACAAGAGATCGACCAGATCGAGCGCGTGTCCCCACGGTACATCCGGGTCTTCCATGCCCTGCAGGATGCGGATCGGCAGATCGAATGCGAGCGGCCCCGCGCCCTCGCCGATGAGATGATTGCGGCCTTCTTCGATCAGGCGCTTGGTCAAGGGATAAGGATCGCCGTAAAGCGACGGCGCGTAGAACACGCCCTCTGTCTCGATGATGGCCTTGGTCTTCTCCGACAGCTTCCGCCACATCAGCCGTTCGGTCATGTCGAAGGCCGGTGCGAGCAGCACGAGGCCGGCGAGCCGCTCAATCTCTCCTTCCTGCTGCAATTGGCGGGCAAGCAGCAACGCGATCCAGCCGCCCATCGACGAGCCGACCAGGATGACGCGGCGCTGGCCGGCAAGGCGCAGCATGGCGCGGGCTTCCTCCAGCCAGTCGCCGATCGTGGCCTCGAGCATGTTCCCGGGCGACAGGCCATGCCCCGAATAGTCGAAACGCAGCATCGGCAGCCCTTGCGCCTCGGCGAACGTGGCCAGCGATACCGCCTTGCTCCCGGCCATGTCGGCGAGGAAACCCGGGAGCCACAGCAGCACCGCCTCGCGCCCGTTCTGGTCGGCGAAGCGGTAAGCGACAGGGCGGGTTTTTGCCCCCTCGCCCACTTCCAGGAATTGCGGTTCGTCAGCGTCCATCCTAAGAACCTTCCGCCATGCCGGACGTGACCATATTGCAGGTCGTGCCGCGCCTCGAAACCGGGGGCAGCGAACAGGCCGCCATCGAGATCACCGAAGCGCTCAAGCGCGCCGGTGCGTCCGCTCTGGTTGCCACCGAAGGCGGGCGCATGGCAACCGCCATCACGCGGGCCGGCGGCGAGATCGTGAAGATGCCCGTGGCGAGCAAGAACCCGCTCACCATGCTCGCCAATGCCCTCCGGCTGGCGCGCCTCATCAAGCAACGCAATGTCGATCTGGTGCATGCGCGGAGCCGCGCGCCGGCCTGGAGCGCCCTTCTCGCCGCGCGCCGCACCGGGCGTCCGTTCGTCACCACCTATCACGGCGCCTATTCCGACATGGGGCCGGTCAAGGCCGCCTATAACAGCGTCATGGGCCGCGGCGACCGGGTGATCGCCAATTCCCTTTACACCGCCGACCTCGTCGCCACCCGCCAGCACGTCGCGCGCGAGCGCATCCGCATCATCTATCGCGGCATCGATACTGCGCTCTTCGACCCGCTGGTGGTGCCGCCGGGACCCGTGGCGCGGCTGCGCGAAAGCTGGGGCGTCGCGCCCGGCACCAAGATCGTGCTGCTCGCCGCGCGATTGACCGCGCTGAAGGGCCAGCGCGAGACGATCGAGGCGGCGCGCCTCCTAGATGCGGAAGGCGCGCTTGACGGCGCGGTGGTGATCCTTGCCGGCGATGCGCCCGGCAAGGAAGTCTATCGCCAAAATCTCCTCGCCGTGATCGAGAGCCATGGGCTCAGCGACAAGGTCAAGCTTGTCGGCCATTGCACCGACATGCCCGTCGCCTTTCTAGCCGCCAATGTTGCGCTCGTGCCTTCCCTCGTGCCTGAAACCTTCGGCCGCACCAGTATCGAAGCGCAAGCCATGGGCTGTCCCGTCATCGTGTCGGATATCGGCGCGTTGCCCGAGACCATCGTCGCGGCCGAGCAGGACGGGGCGGGCTTCACGGGCTGGCTCGTGCCGATCGGCGATGCCGAGGCCTTGGCCGAACGAATAAAGCGCGCGCTGAGCCTGGCGCCAAAAGAGTTTGCCGCGATCGGGGCCCGCGGCAGCGCGCGTGTCCGCGCCCTGTTCGATCTTTACCAGATGCAGGTCAAGACCTTGGCTGTCTATGACGAATTGCTCGGGACGCGCCTGGCCGCTTCTTTCATGCATCCTCCGTCATTCACCGTCATGGAAGACGGGGCATGAAGGCCGAGCCCCGCCTGCGGGCTTGACTTGTCAGGGCCAATTCCCATCCTGTAAAGATGGACAGCTAACGCGTCATTTGGGGAGCGCCCCATGCCTCGCCGCGGCCGGGCGCTCGTAACACGGGAAGAGGAGAACTGAACATCGTAGCAAGACGGCCTATGAAGCTTGCCCCCTCGCGGGAAGGCCCTCGTATTAACGAGGAAATCGACGTTCCACAAATTCAACTCATCGACGTCACCGGAGATAATGTCGGCGTGGTCGCCATCGCCGATGGTCTGGCGCGCGCCGCCGAGGCCGGGCTCGATCTGGTCGAGATCGCGCCGAATTCCGAACCGCCGGTGTGCAAAATCCTCGATTACGGCAAATACAAATATCAGGCGCAGAAAAAGGCCGCCGAGGCGCGCAAGAAGCAGCGCACTGTCGAGATCAAGGAAATCAAGATGCGGCCGAACATCGACACGCACGATTACGACGTGAAGATGCGCTCGATCCGCCGCTTCTTCGAGGAAGGCGACAAGGTCAAAGTCACCTTGCGCTTCAGAGGCCGGGAGATGGCCCATCAGGAGCTTGGCGCCAAGCTGCTTGATCGCGTCAAGGACGACACCTCGACCATTGCCAAGGTGGAATCCGAGCCCAAGCTCGAAGGCCGGCAGATGGTCATGGTGCTGGCCCCGCGCTAGTCCCTCGCCACTTGCACTAGGTTCGTTTTCGGCCTTATAAGGCGCCCATAAGGGAGCCGCCCGGCGGGGCATGCCGTGGCGGCTCGCATGCTTTCAACCGTCAAACGTGTGCGTTCGCGGGCCAAATGCCCGCCGTGGCGCCGAGAAAAGGAAGCCAAATGCCCAAGCTCAAGACCAAGAGCGGTGCCAAGAAGCGCTTCAAGGTCACGGCCTCAGGCAAAGTCAAATGCCAAGCCTCGCGCAAGCGGCACGGCATGATCCAGCGCCCCACCAAGTTCATCCGGAACGCGCGCGGGACCATGGTGCTGTCCGACGAGGACGCCAAGATCGTGAAGAAGAATTTCCTGCCCTACGGCCGCTAGGCTAAAGGCGACAGTTTCGAAGGAGCACTGCTATGTCCCGTGTGAAACGCGGCGTTACCGGCCATGCTCGTCACCGCAAGGTGCTGGCCAAGGCCAAGGGCTATTACGGCCGCCGCAAGAATACCATCCGCGTCGCCAAGCAGGCGGTCGATAAGGCCGGGCAATACGCCTATCGCGACCGCAAGGTGAAGAAGCGGACCTTCCGCGCTTTATGGATCCAGCGCATCAATGCCGCGGCGCGCGAAAACGGCACGACCTATGGCCGGCTGATCGACGGCTTGAAGAAGGCCGGCATCGAGCTCGACCGCAAGGTGCTTGCCGATATCGCCGTGCACGAACCTGCTACCTTCAAGGGTCTGGTCGAGGCTGCCTCCGCCGCACAGGCCTAAGATCAGCGCCTCCGGGCCAGGGGAGCCGGAGCCATGAGCGCGCCAGAACTCGATATGCTGAAGGAAGAGCTGCTCGATGCAGTCGCGCGCGCGCCGGATCTTGCCGCGCTGGAGGACGTGCGCATCGCCGCCCTCGGCAAGAAGGGGCGGGTGGCCGACCTGATGCTGCTTCTTAGCGATATGCCGCCGGATGAGCGTCGCGCCTTCGGACAAGCCGCGAACACTATCAAGGATGCCGTCTCGCTCGCTATCGATGCCAAACGCGCGGAGCTGGCCCGCGCCTTGACCGCCGAGAAGCTCGCCCATGAGCGCGCCGATGTCACGCTGCCCGTGCGCGAAGGACCGCTCGCCGATGGGCGCATTCACCCGGTCAGCCAGGTCACCGACGAGCTCACCGAGATCTTCGCCGATATGGGCTTCAGCATCGCCGAAGGCCCCGACATCGAGACCGACTTCAACAATTTCACCGCGCTCAATATCCCGCCCGAGCATCCGGCCCGGCAGGATCACGACACGTTTTATTTCGCGCAAAGGCCGGACGGGGAGCGGCCGGTGCTGAGGACGCATACGAGCCCGGTGCAGATCAGGACCATGCTCGCCGAGAAACCGCCGCTTCGCATCATCGCGCCGGGAAGGGTCTATCGCTGCGATTCCGACCAGACGCACACCCCGATGTTCCATCAGGTCGAAGGGCTGGTGATCGACGAGGAGACCCATCTCGGTCATCTGAAATGGGTGCTGGAAGAATTCGCCAAGGCGTTCTTCGAGGTGAAGCAGGTGAAGATGCGCTTCCGCGCGAGCTATTTCCCCTTCACCGAGCCGTCGATGGAGGTCGATATCGGCTACGCCAAGGTCGGCGACGAGATCAGAATCGGCGAGGGCGATGAGTGGCTGGAGATTCTCGGCTGCGGCATGGTGCACCCGAATGTGCTGAAGAATGTCGGGCTGGACCCTGAGCGCTATCAGGGCTTTGCCTTCGGCCTCGGCATCGACCGTCTCGCCATGCTGAAATACGGCATGCCGGATCTCCGCGCCTTCTTCGCCGGCGATCTCCGCTGGCTCAAACATTACGGCTTCCCGCCGCTCGCCATCCCGACGCTTGCCGCCGGGCTGTCGCTATGAAGTTCACGCATGCATGGCTGAAGGAGCATCTCGACACGCGAGCGAGCGTGACCGAGATCGCCGGCACGCTGACCCGCATCGGTCTCGAGGTCGAATCCGTGTTCGATCCGGCGGTGGCGCTCAAGCCGTTCCGCGTGGCGGAAGTGGTGAAATGCGAGAAGCACCCGAACGCCGACAAGCTCACCGTCTGCGAGGTCGATACCGGCTCGGAGCGCCTGCAAGTCGTGTGCGGTGCACCGAACGTGCATGTGGGCATGAAAGGCGTGTTCGCACCCGTCGGCAGCTATATCCCCGGCATCGATCTCACCCTCACCAAGGCCAATATCAGAGGGGTGGAGTCAAACGGCATGCTGCTGTCCGAACGCGAGCTTGAACTCTCCGACGAGCATACCGGCATCATCGAGCTGAACCCGAAGGCGAAGGTGGGAAGCCCCGCCGCCAAGGCGCTCGGCCTCGACGATGCGGTGTTTGACGTGGCCATCACGCCGAACCGCCCCGACTGCCTCGGTGTGCGTGGCATTGCGCGCGATCTCGCCGCCGCGGGTCTCGGCAAGCTGAAGAAGGATCCGGTCAGGCCGGTCAAGGGCCGCTTCGCCAATTCCGTTCGCATCAAGCTCGAATTCGACAAGCGGAGCGCCGATGCCTGCCCCGTGTTCGCCGGACGCCTGGTGCGCGGGGTGAAGAACAAGCCAAGCCCCGAATGGCTGCAGCGCCGCCTCAAGGCGATTGGGCTCCGTCCCATTAACGCATTGGTAGATATAACGAATTTCATCTCGTACGATCGCGGACGGCCGCTCCATGTCTATGACGCCGACAAGCTCAAAGGTGCCATCCGGGCGCGGCTCGGGCGCAAGGGCGAGAAATTTCTTGCCCTCGACGGCAAGACCTATGCGGTCGATGCCGATATATGCGTCATCGCCGACGACCGCGCGGTGCTCGGGCTTGGCGGCGTGATCGGCGGCGAAGACACCGGCGCCACGCTCGACACCACCAATGTGTTCATCGAGTCGGCGTATTTCGATCCGAAGCGCACCGCGCGCACCGGCCGGCGGCTCGGCATCCTGTCTGACGCGCGCTACCGTTTCGAGCGCGGCGTCGATCCCGATTTCGTGGTGCCGGGGCTTGAACTCGCCACCAGGCTGGTGCGCGAGCTTTGCGGCGGCAGCCCGAGCAAGGTGACGGTCGCCGGCAAGAAGCCGAAGCCCAATCCAGCTTTCAAGTTCAATCCGGCACAGGTGAAGCGGTTGAGCGGGCTCGAACTGCCTGAGCGTAATATCGAGCGTCAGCTCCGCGCGCTCGGCATTATGCTGACCGGCAAGGGCAAGACGCTGAAGGCGACGCCGCCCTCCTGGCGTCCCGATATTTCGGGCCCCGCCGATCTCGTCGAGGAGATGGTGCGGCTTACCGGCGTCGATGCCGTCCCCGCCACACCGATGTCGCGCGAAGCGGGCGTCGCCCGTCCCGTTCTCACCGAGACCCAGAAGCGGCAGCGTCTGGCGCGCCGCGTGCTTGCCGCGCGCGGTCTGGTCGAGGCGGTGACCTGGTCGTTCATTCCGCCCGACCAGGCGAAATTGTTCGGCGGCGGCCAGATGGAATTGACGTTGAGCAATCCGATCTCGACCGAGATGGCGGTGATGCGGCCCTCGCTCCTGCCGGGATTGATCACGGCAGCGCAACGTAATCGCGATCGCGGCTTTGCCGATGGCGGCCTGTTCGAGCTTGGCCAGGCCTATCGTGGCGCAGCCCCCGAGGATCAGTTCGTCGCCGCCTCGGGCGTGCGCTTCGGCCGCTCGTCTTTGCAAGGTTCCGGCCGCCACTGGTCGGGCGATGCCCCGGATGCCGAATTGTTTGCCGTCAAGTCCGACGCAGTCGCCGTGCTTGCCGCGCTCGGCATGGATCAGAGTAATTTGCAGATCGCCCGCGATGCGCCGTCCTGGTTCCATCCCGGACGCTCCGGCGCGCTCAAGCTCGGGCCGAAAACCCTGCTCGGCACCTTCGGCGAGCTGCATCCCGACCTCATCGCCACGCTCGGCGTCGATACGCCGATCTCAGCCTTCGAGCTTTATCTCGACGCGCTGCCCACAAAGCGTAAAGGCGCTAGCAAGGCGCTCGACGCGTCCGGCCTCCAGCCGGTCAGGCGCGATTTCGCCTTTCTGCTCGACCGCGATATTGCCGCGGGCGACGTGGTCCGCGCCGCCGCATCAGTCGACCGCGCGCTGATCGCCGAGACGCGCGTGTTCGATGTGTTCACCGGCCAGGGCGTGCCCGAGGGCAAGAAATCGCTCGCCATCGAGGTGACGCTGCAGCCGCGCGACAAGACGCTGACCGATGCCGAGATCGAGGGTGTGGCGGCCAGGATCGTCGCCGCCGTGCAGAAAGCCACCGGCGGCACGTTGCGCGGCTAGCTGTCACATTGCAGGGAACCAAACACCCTGCTTGGGCGTCTTATTGATATCCCCGCCCATGCGTATCCTCCTGACCAATGACGACGGCATCGAAGCGCCAGGCCTCGATGTGCTCGAGAAGATCGCCACCGATCTGACCGACGATGTGTGGGTGGTGGCGCCGGAGATGGACAATAGCGGCGCCTCGCACTCGCTTACGCTGGCGGAGCCTCTGCGCATGCGCGAGCTGGCCAAGCGCCATTTTGCCATCAAGGGCACGCCGACCGATTGCGTCATCATGGGCGTGCGCTTTCTGCTGCAAGACAAGCCGCCAGACCTGGTCTTGTCCGGCGTCAATCGCGGGCAAAATCTCGCCGACGATATCAGCTATTCCGGCACGGTCGCCGGCGCCATTCAGGGCTGCCTGCTTGGCGTTCCCTCCATCGCCATGAGCCTCGTCACCGGCCCCGCCGAGTCCGATCAGGGCACGGGCGAGCCGTTATGGGAAACGCCGATGCAGTATGGCGCCGATCTCGTGCGCCGATTGATGCGCGAGGGCTGGGCGGAGGGCGTGGTGCTGAACGTCAACTTCCCGAACTGCCCGCCTGAATCGGTCAAGGGCATGTGCGCCACGGTGCAGGGCCAGCGCGATCCGGACATCTTCCGCATCATCGACCGGCTCGATGCGCGCGGGCGCGCTTATTACTGGATCGGGGTTGAGCGCCGGCGCGCCAAGCCGCCTGAGGACACCGATCTTTGGGCGGTGCGCAGCAACAGGATTTCGGTGACGCCGCTTTGCCTCGATTACACCGACCAGGACACGCGCAAGCAGCTCATGGCTGTGCTCGACGAGCGGCAGGACGGCAAGCGGGTCAGCCGTCCTTCGCGGGAAGGTCCGGCACCAGGACGCGCAATTCACAATCATCGCGAGTGATCTTCACCGCACCGGATTTTTTGGGTGGATGATACACCCGGTCGTCGATGCGCGCGTGACCGTGCTCCCAGCGCAGCCGCACCTTGCCTCCTTGCCGGACCGTGACGGGAGGCGGTTCGCTTTCCGGATTTTCAAGCCATGAGAGCATCGGCTTCTTGTCGTGCTCGAACAGGAAGACCACATCGAACAGCCCGTCGCCGGGCGCCGCCTCCGTGGACAGCGGCAGAGCCGGACCCGTGCGTCCGAGATTGGCGATCTCGACTAGCAGGAACTCCCCGGCGAATACCTCGCCGTCGACCTCGATTTCGTAGCGTTCCGGGCTCGCCTCTTTCAGATATTGCTGCAGCTCTTCCCGCCCCCAATAAACGCGCAAGCCGATCGGCGGCTTTTCGCGGCCGTCGCTATGGGCAATCGCTTTGGCAATGGTGCCGAAGCCGACCGCTTCGAGAAAGCGGCGCTTGCCCCAGGGTCCGTGCGCGAGCCCGACATCGAGCTTTTTGGGTTTGGCGCTTTGCAGCCCGGCGATGAGCGGCTCGATCTCGCCATTCAGGCCGAGTGCGCGGGCGACATTGTTAGCCGTGCCGACGGGCAGAATGGCGAGCAGCGTTTCGCGACGTTCGATGGCGCGGGCGACCTTGTTCACGGTGCCATCGCCGCCGGCGACGACGACAAGATCCCATTTTTTGCGAAGCGCGCGCTTGTAGCCGTCTTTGCTCGATTGATATTTCGGCGAGAAGCCAGCGCTGGCGAGCAAGTCCATGAGCTCTTCGCCGCTGGGATCTTCTTTTCCGGCTTTCGGATTGTGAAGCAACAAGGTACGCAATGCGCAATGCCTCTCGGTTGACCGCTGAAACACCCCAGCGGAAAACGCCGAATGGCAAGGAAAGTTTCCGCGTTTCTTACCGGAAGCTGCCGAAGGGCGAAGCAGGCGCGGCGCGGCGCGCGGGCCCGGGCCGCGTCGTGCGGCGCTTCGCTACGCCGGGCTGGCCGTAGAACGGTTTGTCCTCGCAAGCCTTGTCGATTTCCTCGGCAAGCTCCGCCGCTGGCGCCGAAGCCTCGCGCCAACCCTGGCAAAGCTCGCCGAGCTTGCCGCCGAGATCGGCGGCGCCGGACGCGCAATAAAGTCCCGTCCCGTTGTCCTGCGGCGTGAAGCGCACGCCTATTGCGCGCTTGCCGTCGTCGAGCGCGCTAGACAGATGGTTGAGCGCATAAATGCGCCTCGTACTCTCGGAAGGCGGGAATCGCTTGGGCCGCATATGCGTATTGGTAAGCGGGATCGCCTCGATTGCCGCCACCCGGAAATCCCCGCCCTCGCGCACGAGATGAACCTTGGCCATCAGACCGTAATCGCGGCACATGCCGAAGCGCGTCATCTCCGCCGTGCCGGGATGCATGAAATTGCCGAGGCCATAGAAGATGAGCGACTTGCCGTTCATTTCGACGCCCTGCGCCACATGTGGATGGTGACCGGCGATCAGGTCGATGCCCTTCAGCTCGGCGGCAAAGCCGCGCCATTCGGTAAGCTGCCTGTCGTCCGGCACGACACGGCCTTCGACCCCGTAATGGATGGAGAGGATGCGGTAACCGGCTTTCATGGTGGCGAGCCGGTCGACCACCGTCTCGAAATCGAGACGGTTGCGGTAGGAGGCCTGCCCCGGCTTCTTGGGCCCGGCGCGATGCTGCGGGATATCGCCAGTGACGATGCCGATGGCGCCGAGCCCGATACGCGTGCCGTCGACCTCGAGACAGGTCGGCCGCGTCGCCTCATCGAAATCGGCGCCGACGCCGGCAAAGGCGATCGGCCGGTCCCCGCCGGCCACGGCCATGTGAAACAGCGTCTCCTCGAGGCCCTTCGCGCCGTAATCCATGGCATGGTTGTTGGCGAGCGAGAACAGATTGAAGCCTGCCGCCGTCAGCGCCTTCACCCCGTCCGGATGGCTGCGAAAATGAAACGCGCCGCCGGATTTGTTGCCGTCGGTCTTGATGTCGTTCTGGTCGGTGACCACCGTCTCCAGATTGACGAAGGCGAGGTCGCCGTCGACTTCGTTCGCCACGCCCGAGATGGTATCGGCGAAGCTCATCACTTCGCCTTCCTTCTGCGCCACGCCGGCCGGATCGACCGGCGCCAAACTCGCGTTGAAGCCGGTATCGCCGACCAGCACGATGGTGAGACGGTCGGCGCCTTTACCCTCCGTGGTATCGGTCGAGGCGGTGCTGTCCGCCGTCGCGCATGGACGCACCGTGGCCGCGGCATGAAGCGGCTGAGCAGGCGCGAGGCCGGCAAGGGCGACAACACCGAATAGGATGAACCGATCAAGCACCACTTCGTCCCTCAAGCCGCTTCCGTGTTGGCGCCGGTATCGAAGCCGAGGTTGTGGTCGCGGGCAAGATGCACCATGGCGCGCTCGGCAAGGGCGGTGATGGTGAGCAGCGGATTGACGCCGATCGAGCGCGGAATCACCGCCCCGTCGCAGACATAAAGGCCCTCATGCACGCCTTCGCCGCCCGGTCCGGCGAAGACCTGGCATTTGTGATTGACCACGCCGGAGCCGGCATCCGCGCCCATGCCGCAGCCGCCTAGCGGATGCGCGGTGGCGGGCTTGGTGCCCATGGTCGTCGCCGAGAGCGGGCTCTTGATGTAGCGCGCGCCGACCGCCTGCGCCGCCTTGGTCAAGGCGTCGTCCACCCGGGCATAGACCTCCTGCTCGGCGACGCCCGGCCAATGGATTTGCGCGCGGTCCTTATCGAGGCGGATGCGGCCCTTGGCGTCGTCATGCGAGACCACGAAGAACGTATGGAGATGCGACAGCGGGCCCTGATAGACACCTTTGATCAGACTTTGCGCCGCACCAAGCAGCCGCCCACCCGAGATGAAGAACACCGGCAGGAGCGGCGCGAGCGCCGAAGGCAGCACGCCTTCCTGGATGATCATGCTCCGGTCGAGCGCTTCGCCGTCGGGAAGCTCGATCTGTCCGGCGACACAGGCGCCGATGATGTCGCCCACGAATTTCGGCGGCTCGCCGACGCCGACGGCATTCACCCGCTCCCTGCCGCCAAGGGCAAAGGCGATGATGTCGCCATTGGCTGAGAAGCCCTCGCCGAGCCGGTCCGAAAAAGCGAGCCCCTTCTCGCGCGAGCGCAGCAGGATCTCGGTCGAACCGAGCGTGCCCGCGCCAAGCACCACGGTCTTCGCATCGACGAAGGCCCCCTCTTTATCCGTGCCGTTCGACGGCAGGAAATGCACGCGCCATCCTCCGGCGCGCTTTTCGATATGGGTGACGGCAAGCTCGGTGAAGATCTCCGCGCCATGCGCCCGCGCATCCGGCAAATAGGTCATGGCCACGGTGTTCTTGGCGCCGACATTGCAGCCCGAGCAGCAATCGCCGCACAAGGTGCAGGCGGGTTGCATCACGCCGGCAGGATTTACCGTTTCCTCGAAACTCACCACTACCGGAGCCGCGACCGGGTCCACGCCGAATGCCGCGCTCGCCGTCTGAAGCGCACGATATTTCGTCAGTCTATTCGCATCGGCATAACGCGACGGGCGCAGCATGGCGTTCGCGCGGCCGAAGCCGAGATCGAGCAGCCCGTCACGCGTGACTTCCTCCGGCCAAGCCGCATCGGCGAACACCCGCGCATCGGGACGCAAACCCACGCCGGCATTGATCAGCGAGCCGCCGCCGAGACCGCAGCCCACCAGCACATGGATGTCGGCGCCGACCCTGAAATCGAACAGCCCGGTGCGCGAGCCCGAGCGCATGGTGCCGCCGGTCAATTGCAATTCGCGGCGAAGCTCGGGCAGGCGGCTCGGAAACTCGCCGGTCAGGAATTCGCGCCCGCGCTCGATGACGCACACGCTTTGCCCGGCGCGCGCGAGCCTGGAAGCGGCGACCCCGCCGCCATAGCCGGAGCCTACCACCACCACGTCATAGGCCGGCTTCAGCGCTGGCCGCGGTAAGGACAAAGGCTGCATCAATCCTCGAGTCTCAGGCAAAGGGGTCCCGGGCCGGGCAGGTTAGGTGACGGACAGGGAAATGGGCAATATATGTCGGGTTTGCTGTTGGCGCCGGACGCCATAGATAAACCCTGTAGAATCGATCCTATAGGATGTATTTCCGCGCTTTTCTCATGGTGAACGGCCAATGGCGATCACGATCAAAGTCCTGACCAAGTCCAATGTGGACGTCAGAGGGCTCTTGGGCCACGTTGCCCATGTCGACGACATCGACCCGCGCGGCGCGGCGCGCTTCACCGGCGAGGACAACAACCACAATTTCACCTTCGACGTCAGAGGTTCCGGCTTCAAATACTCGCTCATCGGCATTCCCACTGACGGCCTCGTCTCCCGCATAACGATCGACAAGGGCTCCGCCGCTCAGCTTCAGATCGACCTGTCGCCGAAGCTTGCCGTCAAGAAAGCGCTCACGGCGAGTTCGCTGGAGAGCTTTATCGACAGCCAAGACATCCACATGACCGGCAACAGCGGCAAGGACACATTCTCCGCGGGCAAAAAGAACGACATCCTCAAGGGTAAGGCGGGCAACGACAATTTCGAAGGCGGCAGAGGCAACGACACGCTCTACGGTGACGATGGCAACGACACGCTGCGCGGCGAGAAGGGCAACGACAAGCTTTATGGCGGCAAGGGCAACGACCACCTGTTCGGCAGCGCCGGCAACGATATTCTCACCGGCGACCATGGCCGTGACAATTCGCATGGCGGCGCCGGCGCCGACCGCTTCGACTTCAACAAAGTGTCCGACAGTCCGGCCGGAGCAGGCCGCGACACGATCCACGATTTCAGCCAGTCGCAAGGCGACCGCATCGATCTCCGCGACATCGATGCCGACACCATGATGGGCGGCAAGCAGGATTTCACCTTCATCGGCGATGATGCGTTCACCGGGGTGGCGGGCGAATTGCGCCAGGGTGGAAATATTATTCAGGGCGACACCGACGGCGACGGCGAGGCCGATTTCGAGATCAGGCTGGTCAACGCGCCGACCCTGACCGACGCCGATTTCCTGCTCTAAAGACCGCCCCGGCCAAGCCCTGGCGGGGGGCTCCCAAACGTCTAATAAATGCCCGGCGGGCTTCACTTTATTTCACGCCCACGCGAGGGCCTCTTTGCGATTGGCCGGGAATGGCGTTTATTTCCATTGGCGCCGCAAAGAGGCTACCCAATGAAGCAGGACGAAGTCGTCTACCGCCATTCGCGCACCGTACGGCTGACGCATTGGATCAACGCGCTGATCCTGCTCGTCCTACTCATGAGCGGAATGCAGATCTTCAACGCGCATCCGGCGCTCTATCTCGGCCAGGCCTCGGATTTCGATCATCCCATCCTGGCCATGAAGGCGGTACGCGACGGCGAAGCGATGCGCGGCGAGACCACGCTGTTCGGTTACAGCTTCGACACCACGGGCGTGTTCGGCGCCGGCGGCGACGCCGAGAGCGGTTATCAGCGATACGGCTTTCCCTGGTCGGTCACCCTCCCCGGCTATCGCGATCTCGCCATGGGGCGGCGCTGGCACTTCTTCTTTGCCTGGCTGTTCCTGTTCAACGGCGTGATCTATCTCCTGTGGAGCCTTGCAAGCGGCCATCTCAGGCGCGACCTCGCGCCGTCGAAACCGGAGCTCAAGCATATCGGCGCCTCGATCCGGGAGCATTTGCGCTTCAGATTCCCCAAGGGCGAAGAGGCGAAACGCTATAATGTGCTGCAGAAGCTGAGCTACCTCGTCGTCGTTCTCATGCTTCTGCCGCTGATGCTGCTGTCGGGGCTTGGCATGTCGCCGGGCATGGACGCGGCCTGGCCCTGGCTGCTTGACGTGATGGGCGGGCGGCAAACCGCGCGCACCATCCATTTCGTGACCGCGAGCCTGATCGTCCTGTTCTTCGTGGTCCATATCGTCATGGTGCTCGTCTCGGGCGCCTGGAACAATCTTCGCTCCATGATTACCGGCCGCTACGTCGTCGAACCCGCAGAGGACAAGCCATGAGTTCCGGAAACCCTATCGATCGCCGCAATTTCCTCACGCGCGGCATGGCGCTGGCGGGCACCGCCATGCTCGGTGGCTGCGACGCGCTGTCGAGCGAGCCGTGGGTGAGGAGAATTCTCGATTTGGCGGAGCCGCTGACACGGGTCACACAACAGGCGCTGCTCACGCCGCAAGCGCTGGCGCGGGAATTCTCCGAGGCCGATATTTCCAAAAATTTCCGTGCCAACGGCTCGATCAATCCTCGCGACCCGCAATATGTCGCCCATGCCGAGAACGGCTTCGCCGACTGGAAGCTCACGCTTGGCGGGCTGGTCGAGCAGCCCCTCGAGCTTTCGCTTGACGAGCTACGCGCCTTGCCTTCGCGCACGCAGATCACGCGGCATGATTGCGTGGAGGGATGGAGCTGCATCGGCAAATGGAAGGGCGTGCCGCTGCACGGTCTGCTCGAACGCGCGGGCCTCAAGGCGGATGCGCGCTACATCGTGTTCTATTGCGCCGACGATCTGGGCAAAACCGGCACCGAGGCCGGCAAATATTACGAATCGATCGGGTTGGACGATGCGTTCCACGCGCAGACCATTCTCGCCTACGAGATGAACGATCAGGTTCTGCCCATCCCGCACGGCGCGCCGGTCAGGCTGCGGGTCGAACGGCAGCTTGGCTACAAGATGCCGAAATACGTCATGCGCATCGAAGCCGTCGACGATCTCGCCAGGATTCGCCGCGGGCGCGGCGGCTATTGGGAAGACCGTGGTTACGAATGGTATGCCGGCATCTGAAAAAGAAAAGGGGCCGCAAGGGCCCCTTTCCGTGGCTACTGAACCGGTAAAGCCGATTAGCCCTTCTGAGCGTGCTTCCAGTTGTGCTTGCAAGACTTCTTGTAGTGGTGACGCATCTTGCGATCGTCCGGATACGACATCTTTGCCGCCTCTTTGCACGGCGTTCCGGGAGCGACCGAGGCTGCCTGGACAGGCGTGAAAGCGGCAGCAATAAAACCGGCCGCAACCGCGGCGCAAAGCACTTGCTTGAGCATGTTCTATTCTCCAATCGGTTGAGGAGCCCCTTCTAGCAGACCCGGCCTAGGACCTGACAACGAAAAATTTATGGCAACCTCACGGTTTTGCCGCATTTTCTCCCTCCCGCGCTTGACCGGCGGGCGCCCGCGCCCCTACCTAGCCCGCCATGAGTCCAAAAGAGGCAACCTCCCTCTCCCGCATCCGCAACTTCTCCATCATCGCCCATATCGACCACGGCAAGTCGACGCTCGCCGACCGGCTGATCCAGTTATGCGGCGGCCTTACGGCCCGGGAGATGAAGGAGCAGGTGCTCGATTCGATGGATATCGAGCGGGAGCGCGGCATCACCATCAAGGCGCAGACCGTGCGCCTGGATTACCGTGCGCATGACGGACAGCTTTACGAACTGAACCTGATCGACACGCCGGGCCATGTCGATTTCGCCTATGAGGTGAATCGCTCGCTTGCCGCCTGCGAGGGATCGCTTCTCGTGGTCGATGCCACGCAAGGGGTCGAGGCGCAGACACTCGCCAATGTCTATCAGGCGCTCGACAACCATCACGAAGTGGTGCCGGTTCTGAACAAGATCGATTTGCCGGCGGCCGAACCCGACCGGGTGCGCGAGCAGATCGAAGACGTGATCGGGCTCGACGCGCATGATGCGCTGGAAATTTCCGCCAAGACCGGCCGCGGCGTGGAAGACGTGCTGGAAGCCATCGTACATCGTCTCCCCGCGCCGACGGGCGACGCGCAGGCGCCGCTCAAGGCGCTGCTGGTCGACAGCTGGTACGACGCTTATCTCGGCGTGGTGGTGCTGGTGCGCATTTTCGACGGCACGCTCACCAAGGGGAGCCGCATCAAGCTGATGTCCACCGGCGCCGCCTATCAGGTGGACCGTGTCGGCATCTTCCGTCCCAAGCAGGAAATGCGCGACCGGCTCGGCCCGGGCGAGATCGGCTTCTTCACCGCATCGATCCGCCAGGTCGCCGATACCCGCGTCGGCGACACCGTCACCGAGGAGAAGCGCGGCGCCGACACCCCGCTGGCCGGCTTCAAGCCGGCGCAGCCCGTGGTGTTCTGCGGCCTGTTCCCGGTTGATGCATCCGATTTCGAGGATCTGCGCGAGGCCGTGGCCAAGCTCAGACTGAACGATGCGAGCTTCTCCTACGAGATGGAGACCTCGGCCGCGCTCGGCTTCGGCTTCCGCTGCGGTTTTCTCGGCCTGCTGCATCTGGAGATCATCCGCGAGCGGCTCGAGCGCGAGTTCGATCTCGACCTGATCGCCACCGCGCCGAGCGTGATTTATCGCGTCTATCTCACCGACGGCACCATGAAGGAGCTGCACAATCCGGCCGACATGCCCGAGCCGCAGAAGATCGCCAAGATCGAGGAGCCGTGGATCGAGGCGACCATCCTCGTGCCGGATGAGCATCTGGGCTCGGTGCTCAAGCTCTGTGAGGACCGGCGCGGGCGGCAGAAGAACCTGACCTATGCCGGCAGCCGCGCCATGGTGGTCTACGAACTGCCGCTCAACGAAGTGGTGTTCGATTTCTACGACCGGCTGAAATCGGTGAGCCGTGGCTATGCCTCGTTCGATTACCACATCACCGGCTACGAAGACGGCGACCTGGTCAAGATGGCGTTGCTCGTCAACGACGATCCGGTCGATGCCCTGTCGATCATCGTCAACCGCTCGCGCGCCGAGATGCGCGGCAGAGCCATGGTGGAGAAGCTGAAAGACCTCATCCCGCGCCACATGTTCAAGATCCCGATCCAGGCGGCGATCGGCGGCAAGGTCATCGCGCGCGAGACGATCAGCGCGTTGCGCAAGGACGTGACCGCCAAATGCTATGGCGGCGACATCACCCGCAAACGCAAGCTTCTGGAGAAGCAGAAGGCCGGCAAGAAGAAGATGCGAAGCTTCGGCAAGGTCGACATTCCTCAGGAGGCCTTCATCGCCGCGCTGAAGATGGATGCCGATTAGCTATTCATGGACGTGCGGCGAAGGACACAGTAACGTTTCTCTATGAGGATAGAGATACACCCTCATGCACGGGCACGCATGAAGGCCCGCGGCGCCAGCGAAGAAGAAGTTAACCAAACCATTGCCGAAGGTGAGCGTTTTCCAGCAAAGCATGGAAGACACGGGTTTCGGCTTAAATTCCAGAGAGAAGTTCGATGGCGCGGCAAGCATTTCAACGGAAAGCAGATTGAGGCCTATGTGGTGGTAGAGAACGGGGCCACCATTGTGATAACGGTGATCGTGAAATATCTCACAGAAGTACAGCCATGAGACTGACCTACGACCCGAGCCGCAACATCGCCTATATCGCCTTTCGTGAGAAGGGCGCCGAGGTCGAGGCTTTGCGTGTGAGCGAGGACCTGATCGTCGACATTGCGCCGGACGGCACCGTGTTCGGCATCGAGCTTCTGAACGCCAACGAGCAGCTGGGAAGCGCCGATGGTGGCCGCTTCATCTTCGTCGACCCGGTGAGCGGCAAAGAACACACGCTCAAAGTCGCTTAGCAATCTATTCTAAGACTTTGCCTTTTAACCCTGAATTGCAACCGTGCCGCAAACTTGCGCATCCCGGGTTGATTTGCGGCGAAGATGCGGCAGAGCCGGGGTCTTATTGTGCAAAAGGCCCCTAACGTCTTGACCGGTCCCGGACAATCGAGTCTCATCCTCAGCCGAAGAGGGAAGCAGCCAGACGGGGGAACAAAGTCGCGAAGGTTTTCGCCGAGCCGATTTCTCCGGACAAAAATTCAGCTGCTAAATAGACGCCCCCGGGATCGCGCTCTCGGGGGCGCCGCTTTTCTGGGCTCACTTAATCCGATCAGAGCTCGCGCACTTTCCAGGCGAGATAGGCGAGCGCCACGCCCTCACTGACAAGCAGAATGCCGAGCAGCACGCCGAGCACCCATTCGGAAGAGACCGGCATGTTCGCCCACAGATAGACCGCAAGCAGGATGCCGACGAGCCCGCTTCCCAGCACCCAGCCCCAATTGGGGAACGGCTTGATGGTGAGCGCGAAGATCACCTTGGAGATGCCCTCGACCATGAAATAGACGATGAGCAGCACGGTCATGATCAGGAGCCCGCTATCGGGCTGACGCAGCAAGAGCAGGCCGATGACGATGGCGAGCACCGCGGAGATCAGCGACAGCCAGTAATGCGGCACGTCGCGGGCGCCGATCAGGCTGATGCCCTGCAGCACGCCGGTGATGATCAGGATCCAGCCGAGCAGCGTGATGATCGCCACCGACGCGATGATCGGATAGACGAGCGCCAGAACGCCGGCCACGATCAGCAGCACGCCCTGCAGGAGATACCACAGCGAATATTTCTTCACCGTCTCGCGCATGGCCTCGCGCATGGCCGCGGCGGCGGCCTCCAATGGAATTGCCATTTGCGTATCCTCCCCATTTTGAGCCGAATCGGCTTGCCTAGTGACCCAAGAATACTCCAATGACTGACGGTCCGCCTCTCCTCCGAGGGGCATCGGGGGGTGGCATGGACCAGGAACGGGCATTGCAGTCTGCTGTCGGCAAGGCCGTGCGCCGACTCATGCCGTTTCTCATCCTTTGCTACATCATCTGTTTCCTCGACCGGGTGAATGTCGGTTTCGCCGCGCTCGCCATGAACGAGGATCTCGGCTTCACCCCCGCCGTATTCGGCACCGGCGCCGGCATTTTCTTCATCGGCTACATCCTGTTCGAGGTGCCGAGCAATTTGGCGCTGCACCGCTTCGGGGCGCGCATCTGGATCGCGCGCATCATGATCAGCTGGGGCCTCGTGTCGATGGCCATGGCGCTGGTGAGCGGCGTCACCAGCTTCTATCTGTTGCGCCTCCTGCTCGGCGTGGCCGAGGCCGGCTTCTTTCCCGGCATCATCCTCTATCTGACCTATTGGTTTCCCGCCCGCGAGCGCGCCCGCGTGGTGGCCATGTTCATGGCGGCGGTGCCACTCGCCACCGTATTCGGCGGACCGTTATCCGGCGCGCTGCTCGAACTCGACGGCTTTCTCGGCATCAAGGGCTGGCAGTGGATGTTCCTGATCGAGGGCCTGCCCGCCGTGCTGCTCGGGCTTATCACGCTGCGCTTCCTCACCGACCGGCCGGAGCAGGCCTCATGGCTCACGGTGGCGGAGCGCGAAGCGCTCACAGCGCGGCTCGCGGCGGAGGCCGATGTCACCCGCGAGACGGGCTACCACCAGCTCAGCCATGCCTTCATCCGTCCGCGTGTCCTGATGCTCGGACTGATCTATTTCTTCCTCTGCTCCGGGCTCTACGGCATCGCCTTCTGGATGCCGCAGGTGATCCAGACTTTCGGCCTGTCGCCGCTCAAGATCGGTTTTCTCACCGCCATCCCTTATGTCTTCGCCGCCGCCCTCATGGTGATCTGGGGACGGCGCTCGGATCGCGTCGGCGAACGCATCTGGCATACGGCGCTGCCGCTCGCTCTTGCCGGCATCGCCTTCATCTGGTCCGCCGTGAGCGGTCCGCTGCTCCCCACCATGATCGCGCTCACCCTGGTCACGATTGGCATCTATGCCGCGCTCGGCGCCTTCTGGTCCCTGCCCACAGCCATCCTCACCGGCCTTGGCGCCGCGGCCGGACTGGCGCTGGTCAACTCGATCGGCAATCTCGGCGGTTTGATCGCGCCGGCCGTCATCGGCGTCTTGCGTCAGGAGACCGGCGACTTCAGCGCCGCGTTGTTCTTCCTCGCCGGCAGCTTGCTGACAGGCGCCGCGCTCACGCTGATTTTCGGCTATGCGCAGCGGCGGCGCGATCGCCTCGCCGAGGCGGCATGACTTTAGGGAGAGGACAGACGCGGCGAGATATGCGAAAGCGATGGCTGTTCACGCGGGAGGGACGCATGCCTGACACACCATTCGCGTTGACACGACGAAGCCTGATGACCGGCCTCGCTTTGATCGCAGGCGCCGCCGCTCTGCCGGCGCGCGCCCAAGCCGCTTCGGGCAAGCATGTGGTGCTGCTCGGCGATTCCGCTTTCGCCAATGCCGCCTATACCGAGGGCGGACCCGATGTCGCCGCGCAACTGAAGACGCTTCTGCCCAGCGACTGGCAGGTGACCGTGCTTGCCGCCGACAGCGCGCTCAATGCCGACATCGCCACCCAGCTCGAGCAGCTTCCCCCCGATGCGAGCCATCTCGTGCTGTCGGTCGGCGGCGACAACGCGCTCGGGCTGGAAGCCTTCTTCGAGGACGAGGCTGACACGGTCGCCGACGCGCTCGAGCAGCTCAACGAAATCAGGGAGGATTTCACCGCGAGCTACCGCAAGATGCTCGACGGGGTGCTCGCCAGCAAGCTGCCGGTCGCCATCGCCACCATCCACGATACACACTACAGCGACGCCGCGCGGACCGGCATGTCCAACACCGCGCTTGCCGCCTATAACGACATGATCACCCGCGAGGCTTTCGCGCGCGGCCTGCCGGTGATCGATCTCCGGCTCATCATGAGCGAGAGGGACGACTACGCCAATCCCATCGAGGCCTCGGTGACGGGCGGCGAGAAGATCGCCCGCGCTGTCGCCACCCTCCTCACCACCCACGACTTCGCCGCCAAGCGCTCGGAGATCTACACGGATTAGCTTCCGAATGTGCGCCCGTTACGACCTCGTCATCGCCCAGGAAATCTACGCCCGCGCCTTCAAGGCCGCGCGCCTGCCGCAATCGAATTTCCCGCCGCGCTACAATATCGCGCCCACCGACGCCATCCCCATCGTGCGCATCGACCCGCGCGACGGGGAGCGCGAAGTGGTGATGGCCCGCTGGGGCCTGATCCCCGCCTGGATGAAGGAGAAGCCGAAAGCCCCGCATATCAATGCGCGGGCCGAGACGGTTCATGAGAAGCCGCTGTTCCGCGAAGCCTTCCGTAAGCGCCGCTGCCTGATCCCGGCGACCGGCTTCTTCGAGTGGGAGCAGCGCGCCGACGGCAAGCAGCCCTGGCGCTACACCCGCAAGGATCTCGAGCCGTTCGCCTTCGCCGGGCTGTGGGAATTCACCCGGCAGGGCGGTGAGGACATCGTGTCGGCGGCCATCATCGTCGGCGGCCCGAACGATCTCGTCGCCCGCGTGCATGACCGCATGCCGGTGATGCTGATGCCGGAGGATTACGATCGCTGGCTCGGCGCCGGCGCAACATCCGAAGAATTACGCGCCCTGCTCAAGCCTTACGACGCCAAGCTGATGGAGGCTTACGCCGTGAACCGCGCCGTCAACAGCGTCAAGAACGACACGCCGGAGTGCCACGCGCCGGTCTAACGGTAAACAGCGCGCGGAGACTTACGTGCGGCAAAGTAACGCCCAACCTGGACAAGAACTTTGCCCGTTAAGCTTGATTTGATTGGGGAATTCGGCGCTGTATAAACTTAAAGTGAAAGTATTGGCGTTATCAATACTTAAAAAATCGCTGGCGGACGCGAACGCGTAGGCTTATCGTCATCGGTTAAGCGCGGTACCCCGTCGCGCGGCGCCCGTGTCGGCAACCAACAACGACCCGATAGCCCACGGCCGCCAAGCCCCGGTCCCCCGTTCATACGCGCGATAACCGCGGGAGGCGGCCATGGCCAATGCAGGGGCGAATCTCTTCGACGGCTACCAAGATTATTTCAGCTTCACCACCGGCTTCAAACCACAAGCCGAGATCGCGTCCACGACCTTCGAAGTTGTATCATCGTTTGAAGGATACAAGTATATTGTCACCTTCGCCGACAATTCGAGAATCGAGTTTCGCCTACCCGAGAAAAACAGCCCGGAGAACCTCGACCCGCCCGGCTTCGATAATGTTGAGCATTATCACTTCGCCTTGAGCGGCGGCTTTCGTATTCTCGATCAAGGCGGAGACATCAACTTCAAGATTTTCAGCTCTACCGGCGCTCTTGTCCTCGACTCTCAGACGCAGGCTGCGCAGCCGCTCGGTAACGTCTCGATCTTCTCGCCGGATTTCGTTGAGACCTGGTTTGATGGCTTCGGTTTTATCGCGCCGAACGAAAATGAAACTATACACGGTGACCAGGTAATCCACGGCTGGGGTGGACAGGACAACCTCTATGGCGGCAGCGGCGACGATACCATCTTTCTCGACAAGTCAGGCCTTACCGTCATGGCGGGAGGGACACCGAATAGCAATGTGCCAACCGGAAACGATACGTTCGTCTTCCTGGCCAATGTGATTCCACCGCCGGCCAATCCCCGGCCTGTTACCATCGTCGGCACAGAATCGAACTTCAACACAGCACCGGTCACGGGCGAAATCAACACCATCGAGGCGCGAGGCAACAACGATTTCTCCTACGCCTCGATCTTCTGGATCAACAAGATCGTTTTTAACGGCGCGAGCGATCTCAAATTTGGCGGCGGCAATTTCTTTAGCAACGATCACATCGCACCCAATTCGACTGTCGTCGGCGACTCTGATGCGAATACATTCGAGGTGTGGGCTAATCCTGCGAATATCCAATCCGGCCATTCGGACGCGAACTTGTCACCGGATATCGATCTTTCAAACTTTACATTCCAGAACTGGAGCCCCAACGACAAAGTCATCATCACCGCCGACCAGACCAACACCGCCGGCTCGGCTATCATCAAAGCGCCCAATGTCCCGACTATCATCAAAGGGGGTCCGCAGGCCTTCGGCGACCAGCTCTTCGGCGGCTCTGCCAACGACCAAATCACCGGCGGCATAAATGATGACATTTTGCGCGGCAACGGCGGCAATGACACGCTTGATGGCGGGTCGGGGAACGACACTCTGCGCGGCGATGCCGGCAAAGACATTATCAAGGGAGGTTCCGGCAACGACGCGCTGAGAGGCGACGATGCTAATGACACGCTTGATGGCGGGTCGGGCAACGACACTCTGCGCGGCGATGCTGGCAAGGACATCCTAGTCGGCGGCAAGGGGCTCGATATCCTCACAGGTGGATTCGACGCCGATCGGTTCGACTTCAACGATATTTCCGAGACTAAGTCCGGTAATAACCGCGACACGATTAAGGATTTTTCGCGCGGCCAGAACGACAAGATCGACCTCGAGGACATCGACGCCAATACCAAGAACGGCGGCAATCAGAAATTCTCATTCATCGGCGTCGATAAATTCAGCGGCAAGGCCGGAGAACTGCGTTATAACGACCACGGCTCGAAGGTCACCATCCAGGGCGACGTCAACGGCGACGGTAAGGTTGATTTCGAGATCAGGGTGGACGTCGGCAGTCTGGTGAAGGGCGATTTTATTTTGTAGCGGCGAAAATCCCCACGATGTGCTTTAAGCCACGCGGCGCGGTGCCGGTTTGCGCGGCGGCGGGGCGTCGGGCGTTCCGCCCTCCTCCTCATCTTCCGCTTCCGCCTTCTCGGCCTTCAGCTCGCCGCGCGCCGCCTTGACGCAGATCTCGACCGCGCCGCTCAAAGACGTGGCATAGGCGTCGGCCTCGGCCACTTTGAGCCGCTCAAGCACATCCTTGGCGTGATCCTCGTCGGTCCAGCAGGCAACGAGAATGAGCGTGCCCTCAGGCAGGATGCGCCTCAGGCGCCGCACGAGATAGCGGATCGGCGCCGGGCCCTTGCCGAGCCCAAGATAAGAGATGCAGACGAGCTTTGACTCCGTGCCATGCAGCGAAGCGATGTGCCCCGCTGACAAAGTCTCGGCCGGCAGCGCCTTGGCGGCCAGCCCCCGCTTGTTCAATACGGCGGCGAGCATGGCGGCGGCCGCCTCGTCGAGCGGGTTCCGCGCGCCGATGGCGAGCACCGGGTGCTCAACCACCCAACCCGGCGCCAGCTCCGAGCGCTCGATCACCGGCAGCGTCTCTTCTTCTTCCTCCTCCTCGTTCCCTTCGAGCGAAGCGAGCCCGCTCTGTTCCTCCTTGTCGCCATTCTTGGGCTTGCCGCGAAGCTTGGCGAACCAGCGGCGCGGCTCAAAATCGGCGAGGTCTTCCAGCATCTCCTTGACCGTGGCGCCGATCCGCTCCGCCTGCTCGGCGTCGAGCCGCCCGGCCGCCGCGTCGCGCCCGGCAAGCTTCAGCCCGCCAAGCGCCACCGTGCCGAGATAGGCCTGCAGGCTCTCGTCCTTCAGCGCGAGTTCGGCCTCGTAAGTGGCCTCGGCCGCGTCGCCAGACAGCGTGCGCTGATAGAAGCTCTGCTCCGGCGTCAGCGCCGGCTCGTTCGACAACAGCACGTCGAAGAATTGCAGGCCCTCGACATGCCGCCCGAGCACGGCGAGGCAGACGGTGAGCGGATAAGCGAGCACCAGCCCGAGCGGCCCCCATAACCACGTCCAGAACACGGTCGAGACTACGAGCGCGAGCGGCGACACGCCGGTGCCGCGGCCGAACACCAAGGGCTCGATCACCTGGCCCATGACCATCTCGCCGACCACGTAGAGCGCAAGCACCAGCGCCACCATCGACCAGCCGGGATCGATCATGGCGGCGAGCAGCATGGGCGGTATGGCGGCGATATAGGAGCCGATGAACGGCACGAAGCGCATCAACGCGGCGAGCGCGCCCCACACGATCGGGCTCGGTATGCCGATCGACCACAGCGCGAGCGTCATGAAGGCGCCGTAGGCGGAGTTGATCAGGAGCTGGCGCAGGAAGAATTTGCTCAAGCGGTGCGCCGCGTCGTTCATGGTGGTGGTGGCGCGCTGCATGTCGGAGGAGCCCGCGAGCCGGATGAGGCGGTCGCGCAAATCTTCGCGCTTCAGGAGGATGAACACGACGAAGATCAGCACGATGCCGGCGATGGCGAGCGGCGGCAGCACCGTGCCGGCGATGCGGCGGAAGAGCTCGAAGCCGGTCGGCTCGCGCGCGGTGATCTCGACCTGGATCGGCTTGTCGTCATCGCGTGCGTCTTCGAGTTCGGCTCGCGGCGGCGCGGGCGTGACGGCGGCGTCCGGCGCCTGCCCGTCGGCCTCGGGTTCGAGCAGCTGCTCTTCCAGTTTGGAGACGACCTCGCCGGCTTTCTTGAACACGGGCGAGGCGGAGGTGCTATCGCGTAAGCCTTTGATCTTTTCGCTGAGCGCCTGCTGATAGGCGGGCAGATCGGCGGCGAGTTGCGTCGCCTCGCGCGACAACAGCCAGCCGAGCGCGAAGATGATGGCGAAGGCAAAGGCGACGACGATGGCGACGGCGGCGACGCGCGGCACTTTGAGCTTGCGGAGGAAGAGCAGCGGCGGCGACAGCACGAAGGCGAGCAGGATGGCAAGCGCGAGCGGGAGCAGCACGTCGCGCCCGACATAGAGGCCGGTGATGACGATGGCGGCGATGAGCAGGCCTTGCAGGATCGCCGTGCGCTGATCCGAGGGCTTGGTGAACAGGGGGAGGGCTGAGCGGGGCGACATGAGGGATGAGCCTAGACGATCGGCGGCCCTGGCGGAACGCGAAAGCGTGATTTTGCGGGTTTCCGGGGGTGCGCCCGCCGACATGGCGTGTTTCCGGGCAAAAACGCGCAATACCGGTAGAGTTTCCCTGTAAAAGGGACGCGCGAAGCCGCCGATTTTAACCGCGATTGCGCCGGGGCTCGCGTGTGGGGCGCGCGATTTGCTATGCTCCGCGGCCTAACGACTGTCGTCAAAAGGAGGACCCACGTGGTCAAAAATCTGTTTGTTCTTCTTGCCTTAGCTGCCGGGTTGTTGGTCATCACCCAGACCGGCGATGCCGATGCGCGCTGGCGCTGCGGCCCCGGTGCCTGCTGGTGGACGCCTGGTTATACCGGCTACGTCCCGCCTTACGCTTATGGCTGGGGTCCGCCCCATCGCTCGCACTGCTTTTGGCGGCTTAATCGCCGTGGCGTATGGAGATACGACTGCTAGCAGAAGGCGTTAGCCCAGCGGGCCGTCGCGGCCCGCTGGCATTTTTTCCGGCGGGCGGATCAGGTGATCTCGTCGCTCCGCTGCACGGGCTTGAAGATCAGGCCCGATTTGAGCGTCTCGGCATCGCAGACATAATGGAACGCCGTCTTCCGCTCCTGGTCGAAAATATCGACATATTCCGTCCATCCCCACACCAGGATCACCGCATTGCCCTTGCTCACACGATCGGCGATGTTGCGGGTCGCTTTGCACTCGACGATGCTGGCGCTGATCGCGTCGCGCCCTAGCCGCTGCGTGCCTGAATTCGCCGCGCGATCCGGCAACGGCATTATGGGAACCTCCGCGCCATCTTCCGGCTCGTGAACCTTGACTTCGGCGGCGCTGCGCTGATCGAAGGCAGGCGTTTGGCCGCTGTTCTTGAACACGAGCTTGATCTTGACGATGCCCTCTGTCTCCGGCGCTTCGACAAACTCGAGCTTGTCCACGTCGACATAGGCCCTAAGCTCCTGCCGGCGCGCCTGTTCGAAGGCACGGGCAGCCCTCCAAATGACATATGCCCCGGCAAGCAGAGCAAGCCCGATCAGCGACAATAGGGTTGCTACCGCAGCCGCAATCAAAGTCTGCAACCAGGCATGCCGCGCCGCGCGCTGCGTGGCGGTCGCGGTCTGCTTATCCGCCAGTGCCGTTTCTTCAGCCGCTTGTGCCTGGCGCCATTGCTGGCAGAGATCGGCTTCGTAAGGGTGGCGGTAATTTTCGCAGGGTGTCTCAGCGCTCCAAAGCGCCGGACTCTCTTCCTGAGCTTTAGCCTTCAGGCCGGTCAAGGCCAGGACGGTGAGTAGAACGGCGGCCAAGACCGCCAAAGAAATGTGCCGCACTCGAAAAGACATGGAAGCGCCAAACCCGAGATTACTCTTGGGCGCCGATCTTATTCGGCAAATCTGTCCCTGTCTCCCTCTCGAAAACAGGCCATTGAGCGCCTAATTGCCGCTTTCCACATCGGCCGAGACATTGGCGAACGGCTGCTTGGACTCCATGGAGATCGTCATGATCGCCCCCTTGGCAGCTTCGAGTGCCTCCTTCAGATCGACCATGCGGATCGACTGGTCCTCGAACGTGCGAAAATACCAGCGCAGGTTCTTGAGGTCCGAGACGCTCGTCCACTCGGTGGTCTCAGGCTGGGCGCTGCCGACCGAGGCGTTGATCACTGAGCCTTTCGGGATGTCAAACTGATTCAAGATGTGGAACGCGCTGAAGACTGCATCTTCGGCCTTGGGATTGGGCGTCGCCGCCTGGCCGAAGATCGCCGCGCGTACGAAGCGCGAGGGTGAGGTGAAGTCGCCGGGCAGCCCATGCAAGCCAAAACCCGAACTGACCGCATTCAGCGTCACCGGACCAAGTTTCTCGGAGTCGACGTCCTTCACGCTAAGGTTCAGGTAGTTGTTGAGATTGGTCATATGCCAATCGTAGGTCGGTGCGTTGGTCATGATACCGAGTGGCGCATCATGCACTTTCAGCGTGTTGTCGACAGGCTCAATCGCGATCGACTTACCGCTTTTGTCTTGTATGAAGAAATGCGCGGGCGCCACCGCGCCTTGCGGACTGCCGAGACCCTTCGCCGGCGTCGGCACCAAGACGATATCCTTCACGCCTGCTTTCACCTCATCAACCGTGGCGAAATTGGCAAGAACCCATAGACCGAACTCGTGCGGCGCGAGGGCGCGCTTGGCATTGTCGGCAGTCACTGGCGTAAAGCTTGCGTAGCCAGGAAAATAGAACAGGCCGACAGCGAGACCTTGATCGTTGATGCCGTCGAGAATGACCGGCAGGTTGAGAGCATCGGCGCCGACAATGCCATAACGCGTGGTGTAAGTGAGACCTTTGCCGCCGTCTGGCAGCGTGCCGCTGAATTCCTTACCGGCCGGGATGACGATCACATTCGATCCCATGGGAAAGCCGAACTCGAGCGTGCGGCCGCGAATGGCGGCGCCGTCCTCCGCCTTCAGGCTAATGCCGGTGCAGGCGATGGAGGGCGTCGTGCTGAGACTGAAGGCGGTGATGAGGGTGAAAATCGCAACGCGGTGAAGCATTATTTCCTCCCGGTGACTGAGTTCGAGCCCCTTGCACAGAAATTAGCACGCTAAGCGAATAGGCATAACCGAGAGACGCCGGTCCCGCTGGAAATCATTCCTGGGACCGGCGCCGGCCGAGGTCGGTCCTACGATTGAAGCAGGTTCACCTTGCCGGTGGCGATGTCATAAACACCGCCCGCAATATCGATTCTCTTGGCGTCAAACGCCTCGGCGATGATCTTTGAATCTTTTCTCATCTCCTTCATGCCATGCAGGACATTTTCCTCTATGGCGGCTGCGAGGAGATCGCTCGGGTGGCGGGCGTGCGCCGCGATTACAGCGGGCTCGATCGCTGCGATCAGGCCGGGCAGATGACCGGGGAGCTCGACGCGGTCTTTGACCACCTTGATCGCCGCCTCGACCGCGCCGCAACTCGTATGGCCCATGATAAAGACGAGCGGTGCGTTCAAGACCATCACGGCATATTCGAGGCTCGCATAGACGTCGTCATCGACGATATTTCCTGCCAGTCTCACTACGAAGAGGTCGCCTGGTGACTGATCGAACACGAGATCGGGCACCACCCGGCTATCCGAACAACTCACGATCGCCGCGACCGGAAACTGCGCCTGGGCACGGGCAGCCCGTTCCGCCGAGAAATCTCTTTCATTGGGTGTATTGGCGGCGTAGCGCGCATTGCCTTGCATCAGACGCTCGAGCGCTTCGGCGGGAGGAATCGCATTCTGGGCTGCGGCTTTCTCCTCCGCGCGCGTGCTATGAGGCAAGGCGCTCGCGGTAAGCAAGGCCGCCGCTCCGGCCATCATGCTCCGCCGCGACAAAATGGGCAGCGAAGACTCACAAAGCTTGCACATTTAACCCCTCCCTTGTGGTTATGGGCGGTAGCCTCGCCCGCCAAGAAAAAAGGCGTCAAGTGAGATACTGGTTTGGATTCTAAAGGTCTGGAGAGCTCGTCTGGTTTGTATGTCGAGCGGCAGGTCGATGCTGCAAACCACTCCACCGGGATCGAACCGCCAATCGATGGTCGCAGACGGAAGCCCCCGCTCGATCAGCTTGCTGCCAAGGCCCTTGCGCGATGGCGGCGAGACCTGCGGTCCGTCGCGTTCAGTCCAGATAAGACGCACACGACCGTCAGACACGGTCCAGTTGAGCGATACCTTGCCGCAATTGTTGGAAAGCGCGCCGTATTTCGCGGCATTGGTACCTAGTTCATGCAATACAACGCCGAGTGCAATCACTTGGGTCGGCAGGAGCCTGACTCTCGGCCCCTTGATGTCACAGCGTTCCGCCACGTCGAGACAGAATGGAGCCAGTTGTCCCTTGGCAAGCTCGGCGAGATCGGCGCCGGCCCAGTCTTTCGCCAATAGCAGGTTATGCGCTTGCGCCAACGCCTGAAGACGTCCCGTGAAAGAGGCAGCAAAGGCTTCAGGCGATGTCGCGTTGCGCAAACTCTGCTGTGTGATGGCGAGGATCACTGCAAAGCTGTTGTTGACGCGATGCGCAAGCTCACGCAGGAGCAGCGTCTTCTGCTCCTCGGCGTGTTTGCGCTCCGTGATATCGACCAACATGTTTACTGCGCCGATCATGCGGCCTTCGGTATCGTGAAGCGGTGTTGGATAGGGCAGAATGGGGACGCGCGTGCCGTCGGGGCGTTCGACGATCTTCTCTGTACCGCGCACCGGCTGGCCAGTCTTGAGCGCCATGGCCATGGGACAATCTTCGTAAGCGATCGGTGTGCCGTCGGGCCAAAACAATTTTCCGCCCACGCTCCAGGCATCGGTGCCAAGGATCGGGGTTCTCCCGGATAGATCGACGGCGGCTTGATTGTAAAAGGTAAGGCGTCCCTCGGCATCGGTGGTGTAGATGGCCGCAGGAAGGGCATCGAGCAGCGCGCGATGCCATGTCTCGCGTTCCCCCAACCTGTCTTCGGCGAGCTTTCGCGCGGTGATATCCTGGAAACAGCCGACACCGCCGACAAGATTGCCCTCGTCGTCGAACAATGGGTCGAAATGACCGAGAAGCGTCAGTCGCGTCCCGTCAGGCCGCTCGACGTCTAGCTCACGATCGCGGATCGGCCGTCCTGACGCCAGCATCTCGGCCATCGGCATCTCGGCCGGCTCGAGCTCTTCACCGTTAGATCTGTAAGCTTTATATGTCCCGCAATAGCGATGCCGTTCCTCGGCGGGGTCGGGAGCATGGCCCCAAAGCTCAAGGGCGCGCTGATTGTATTGGACGAGATAACCGTCGCGATCGCACGCATAGACGCCGATCGGCAGCCACTCGAGAAGCTTGTCCCATGAACTCAGCGCCTGCTGCAACGCCCGCGCAATCGACGGCGCGGCGTGTTCGTCAAACGCCACATTGGTCATGCGAACCTTGCCTCTCACGCTTACAAAAGACCCTGTAGCGTAAAAAATGCATGACCCTTCAGAGGGTTCCACCTCCGAAAGCCAAGGTTATGCTGGCTTAGATGGCGAGTAAGCCGCTATGGCACAAGGGCTGAAAACCCACGAGAGGGAACGGGCGCCCAGTCTAAGCTGGTTTGTGCAGGATCATCCGGTAGCAATCGAGGCTGCGCTGCAGGAACTCATTGGTTGCGCCCCATAGATACAGCCTGAACTTACGGAATTCGAAATCGCCGAAGGTTGCTCGCACATAATCCTTATGCGCATCGAGATTTTGCGCCCATTGCCGGAAAGTAAGGAAGTAGCTCCAACGATCGTCATGGATTTCCGAAACTTCGAGATCGGTCTTGAAGAGCTTATTGATAAAGTCGTCAAGCACCAGGAAGGAGTGATTGCCGGGATAGATGTGTCGCACCATGAAGGTCGACAGCTCGTATTTTTTCTTGGCGGCACTGCCGTCGAGGAACACACGCCCGTCCGGTTTGAGCAAGCGTGAGAATTTCTTCAGCACCCGTTCGTAATCCGGCAGGTGCTCGATAACACCCATGATGACGATCGCGTCGAACGGCTCTTCCGGCTCGTAATCGTAGAAATCGGTGAGCACGATGTCGAACCTGTCGCCGAAATTGGCGAGCTTCCCCCTGAGATAAGATTGCGACACTTCGGAATTGGTGATGCCGGTGAAGTGTACGCCGGCTTGTAGCGCATGGCCGGCGAACGCGCCCCAGCCGGGACCGATTTCCAGAACTCTCTTTCCTGGACCAAGTTCGCATTTCTCGATTGCCCAGTCGAACTTCCGCTCGAGTGCTTTCGACAAAGGTTCATCGTCATGCTCATAAACACCCTGGCTGTAGGCCGGGAACACCGGATCGAGAAAACTCAGGAAGAGTTTCGGGTCGAGATTGTAATGGGAGGCGATCGCCTGCTTGTTGGTATAGACCTGCCCGAACAACAACGGCTCGATGAAGCGCCAAGCCAGCACCAAAGGATGGCGATCATGTAGCGAGCTACGCAGCTGGAAGGGCTTCAGCATGTCACCCTCGATGTCGATATCACCCTGTACATAGGCTTCGGATATATTGCCCTCATCGAGCGAACGTACTGCCCGAAGCGCGCGCTCGTTGCGCAAGGCCACATGGAACTCGGGCTTCCCCTCGCCCACGCTGCGCGTCTCGCCATCCGGTAATTCGACAATAAAAGGCGTGGTGACCGGCCCGATACGGTTGATCAAGGCGTCGATCGTGCTGGCAGCTAATGACATTCTCAAAACCCCCGACTTAACCATTGCCCGCGGATCAATCCTACGGGCCAAATCTTGGCGTCTGGCCTAATAGTGACTCGGAAATCGGCGGATTGAAATGCCTTCGTCTAGGGCGGATGCGCGCGGTCGCGTAAACGGGCTATCATCCCTCTGCGACAAAACGGGAGTGGAGAATGCAAAAAATCGGGCATTGTTTGGGACTTACGGCCACAGTTCTCGTGGCATTTTGGCTTGGCTTCGGCTTCGGCGGCAAAGCGCTCGCGAACCCGCCGGGAACGATCCTCAATGTCTGGCCGCTGACCGGTGGGGGTCCTGGCGGCGGCGATGCCTTCCGCATTCTCTACAGCTCGACCGGGTTGAACGGCGAACCGATTGAGGTTTCGGCGGCGATATTCATCCCGGCCGGAGAGCCGCCGGCGGGGGGGCGCAACGTGATCGCATGGGCGCATCCGACCAGCGGCGTGGTCGAGGCTTGCGCGCCTTCTTTGATGCCTGATGTCGCTGGCATGACCTGGGGTCTCGCCGACATGCTAGCCAAAGGTTACGTTGTCGTTGCCACCGATTATCCCGGGCTCGGCGCGCCAGGGGTCCACCCTTATCTGATCGGTGCGAGCGAAGGACGCGCGGTGCTCGATTCGGTTCGCGCCGCGCGCAATCTGCCACGGTCCGGCGCATCTGAACGCTTCGTGGTTTGGGGACACAGCCAAGGCGGTCACGCCGCGCTTTATACCGGTGAAGTTGCTGCTGAAGGTTATGCGCCGGATCTGAAGCTTGTCGGCGTCGCCGCGGCATCACCCGCCACCTACCTCATTGAGTTGTTCAATGCCGACAAGTCGAGTTCCGCGGGCAAGGAGCTTACCGCCATGGCGCTCTACTCCTGGTCTAAGCTTACCAATACGCCGGCATCGAGCCTCGTCGAGCCTGACGCCATGAGCGTGTATGAGGAAATGGCGCAGGACTGCATCGAATCGATTGCCCAGTTCGTGGCGCTTGACCAAGCGGAGAAGCCCCTCACCCACGAAAAATACCTGAAGGCGAACCCCGCCGAGACCGAGCCGTGGAAAGGAATCATGGAGAGCAACTCTCCCGGAAAAGGCAGAATCGAAGCACCGGTGTTTCTCGCACAAGGAACCGCTGACACGACCGTGCTTCCCGCGATTACCAAGCAATATGGCGACGTGCTCTGCGCGCAAGGCACGCGGGTCCACTTCGTCGAGCTCCCCGGCGTGTCCCATGTTTTCGCCGCCAAGGAGAGTGTCAATGCGGCACTCGCCTGGATGGACGACCGCTTTCGCGGTACGCCCCCGCCATCAAGTTGCGGGCGCTAGAGCAGGTGGTGCCTCGGGCTCAACGCCGATCAAGCTGAGAATCAGGAGCGTGACGAATAACACCAAAAAGAAGACGAACATGAATTTGGCCCAGCTGGACGAGCGGGTAGCATATCGCGAATAGCCGATAACCCAGGCGATCACGGCGATCACCAGGCAGGCGCCCGCCCATATCAGCAAATTAAAATCCATAATGCCTCCCCTCTGTATCGCTTAAGGCGTGATCTTTATGCGCGTCTTGCCCGGCCCGTACCGCTGGACGAGGGAATACAGCTTTGCGGCGTTTTCGGGATGCAACCGCACGCAACCATGCGAAGCCGGACGCCCAAGATGTTTGATCTCATAGGAACCGTGAATGGCGTAGCCGCGCAGAAAGAAGATCGAGTGCGGCATGGGCGAGCCATCATAGATGGTCGAGCGGTGGTAACGGACCAAAGCCGTGGGCTTGAAGGTGCCGGTGGGTGTGCGGTAGCCGGCCCTCGCGGTCGAGACCGGCCAGCTGTAACGTGGCTCGCCATCGACATAGACACTCATTCTCTGGGTCGAAAGGTTGATCTTGGCGACAACCGCCGCATAGGCGGCATAGGGCAGCGTGAGGATCAAGCCGAGCAGCCCAGCTAGCAGAAAGCGCCTCATAGGGTTGCATCTCCCTTTGGGTAAGGTGAAATGGAGCCGTTTCCTAGCTTTCGGCATCTGAATATCGGGTGAACAGGCACTGAATAAAGGTGGCTCGCAGCTGGAAAGACGTCTCGGCTTCTAATTGCCGCCATGATTTATGCTAGGCTTTAGCCTTGACGGGGCCTCACGGGGTCGAGGGCCTATGCTGAAGCTGATCTTGAGTCTTGCGCTCGTGCTGTTCTCCTGGACGGCAGTATCTGCCGAGCCAGCCGGGACAACCACGAAGGCCGCTGTCGCGACGGCCAAAAAAGCTAAGCCTGCCCGGAAGCCCGTACCCAAGGGACCTCCAGCCAAAGAACTGTTCGCCGCGGCTTCAACGCCAGCGCCTCTCGCCGCCCGCGCGATCGGAGCCTATTCCAAAGGCTGCCTCTCAGGCGGCGTTCCTCTCTCCCTCAACGGGCCCAACTGGCAGGTGATGCGGCTGGCGCGGAACCGAAATTGGGGGCATCCTCGCCTGATCGATTATCTGGAGCGGCTCGCCAGTGACGCGCGCGCGCTTGATGGCTGGCCGGGTCTTCTTGTCGGTGACCTGTCGCAGCCGCGCGGCGGCCCAATGCTCACCGGCCATACCAGTCATCAGATCGGTCTAGACGGCGACATTTGGCTCACCCCTATGCCCGACCGCACACTCAGCTGGCAGGAGCGCGAAGATGTAGAAGCTCTATCGATGCTGAAAGACCCGTTCAGCGTCGATCCGAACGTGTTCACCATCCAGCAGGTGAAGCTCATCAAGCGCGCCGCTTCCTATCCGGAGCTCGAACGCATCTTCGTACATCCTGCGATCAAGAAGGCGCTATGCGAGCAGGCGCCGAGCATCGGCAACGAACGGGCATGGCTCGGCAAGGTCAGGCCTTGGTGGAACCACCATTATCATTTCCATGTGCGCCTCTCCTGCCCGCCCGGCGTCGCAGGATGCGACAATCAGAAGCCGGTGCTGGGTGACGACGGCTGCGGCCAAGAATTGAAGAATTGGTACGAAATGCTTCGTAAGTCCGCGATCTGGCAGGCTGAGCAGCAGGTAAAGCTGGATACGGTAAAACCCGATACGGTAAAGCCCGATACCAAGCCAGCTCCCAAGAAAAAGGCGATGACACTCGCAGATCTGCCGAAGGATTGCAGCACGGTGATCGCCGCCGGTGGTAACAAGCCGGTCGTGGCGGCATCGGCTGATGCGATGCCGGTGGCCCTCACCGCGGCGGCGAACAGTAAAGAGGCTGGTCCTCCCGTGCCGGTGCTGGATCCTGACGCACTCAAGGCACTACGCAGCGGCAAACCGGTCACTGCTCTTAGCAACGTTGCAATGCCCCTACCTGAGCGCAATCCGGTTCGCTAAGGCTTCACCTCTTCGCCAGCATCGGGCACTATGCCTCGCATGCAGGAGCGACGCGCACATCCGCTCGAGGGACAACGCAACGTTTATGGCGAGCCGCTGCAAAGCTGCTCGGAGCGGCCGTTGACCGGCTTCTATCGCTCCGGCTGCTGCCATACCGGGCCCGAAGATCTAGGACTTCATACCGTGTGTGTGGAGGTAACGGCGGCGTTCCTCGCCTTTTCCAAATCGCGCGGCAACGATCTCTCGACGCCGCAACCCGAGTTCGGCTTTCCCGGCCTTGAACCAGGCGACCGCTGGTGTCTGTGTGCCGCGCGCTGGCAGGAGGCCTTGGAAGCGGGTAACGCGCCGCGCGTCATCCTCGCTGCCACGCATGAGGCAACACTTGAGATCGTGGCGCTCGCTGACCTCAAGCGATTCGCCATCGATCTCGCTTGAGGGTTCTGGCGCCGCTTGTTGGCGGCCCCGACTGATGGCAGCATGACCTCATGGCCAAGACCAAAGCCCCTGTAAAATCGAAGACCGCCAAACCGGCCAAGCCTCGCAAGAAGCGTGAGATTTATGCCGAAGGCCACAAGCGCAAATTCCTCGTCGTTGTGGACGAGACGCCTGAATGTGAGAGCGCGCTTGCCTTCGCCGCGAGCCGTGCCAAGCGCACGCACGGCCAACTCGCGCTGCTTTACGTCATCGAGCCGGGCGTCGAATTTCAGCCTTGGCTCGGCATTGAGGAAGTCGCCCGCGAGGAGGGTTTGAATAAAGCGAAAGCGGTATTTCGCCTGTTCAGCCGCAAGCTCAAGGCCATGGGGTTTGAGAGCCTCGGGCCGGAGGAGATTGTGCGTGAAGGCTTGAAGGATGAGGAGATCACCCGGCTGATTGAGGAGGATCAGGATATCGGGGTGCTGGTACTCGGCGCTTCAAAAGATCCCTCGGGACCGGGCCCCCTGGTCTCGACGCTCGCCGGCGGACACGCGGGAACCTTCCCGGTGCCTATCACCGTGGTGCCCGGCCATCTCTCCATCGAGGAGATCCTGGCGCTCGCTTGACATATTCATTGACACCGAAAGGAAAAAATGACCGCCCACATTATCGACGGCAAAGAAATCGCTGCCGGCTTAAGCCAATCCGTCGCCGCCGCCGTCAAGCGCGTGACGATGGCGCATGGCATCGAGCCCGGTCTAGCCGTGGTTCTGGTTGGTGACAATCCAGCCAGCGAAATCTATGTGCGGAGCAAGACCGCCAAGACCGCAGCTGTCAATATGCGCTCGCTGTTCTACAAATTGCCGGCTACCGCCAGCGAAGCTGAGCTGTTGGATTTGATCGAGCGGCTGAACCAGGATCCCAGCGTGCACGGCATTCTGGTCCAGCTACCGCTGCCGCCGCAGATCGATCAGCGCAAGGTGATCGAGGCGATTGCGCCATTGAAAGACGTCGACGGGTTCCATCCGCTGACGGCAGGCCTGCTGTCGACCGGCCTGCCCGGCATCGTGCCCTGCACGCCGCTCGCTTGCATCATGCTCGCCAAGAAGGTCCACGGATCGCTCGCCGGACTCGAGGCCGTAGTGATCGGACGCTCCAATATTGTCGGCAAGCCGCTGGCGCAATTGCTCCTGATGGAGAATGCGACGGTCACCATCGCGCATTCTAAAACGCAAGATCTGCCGGATGTATCGCGTCGCGGAGACATCGTATTTGCCGCTGTCGGTCAGCCCGAGATGGTGCGAGGTGATTGGGTTAAACAAGGCGCCACAGTCATCGATGTCGGTATCAATCGCGTGCAAACGGGCGACGGTAAAAGTAGGATCGTCGGCGACGTTGCCTACGATGAAGTCGCCGAGGTCGCCGGCGCTATCACGCCGGTGCCGGGCGGCGTCGGACCCATGACCATAGCTTGCCTGATGCTCAATACTCTGAAGGCCGCCTGCGCTCAGAACGAGCTGCCGGCGCCCGAGGTCACTGCGTGAAGCTAGCCTTGACTTTCGACGGAGCCGGACCAAGTATAGAATAATTCTAATGTGGTGCGGACGTTTGACCCCTCCCGCGCGTTAGGAGCCTTAGAGGCACCCATGTTCATACAGACCGAAGCCACGCCGAACCCCGCTACCTTGAAATTCATTCCGGGACGGCCCGTACTCGAGTCCGGCACGCTTGAATTCCTCGACTCCGAGCAAAGCAAGGCCTCGCCGCTCGCCGCGCGTCTGTTCGAGATCGAGGGTGTTAAAGGCGTCTTCTTCGGCACCGACTTCATCAGCGTAACCAAGGGTGAAGGCGAGTGGCAGCATCTGAAGCCCGCCATTCTCGGCGCTATCATGGAGCACTACCTTTCCGGCGACGCCGTAGCCGAGACGAAACCGGTTGGGAGCGAGGGTGAAAGCGAGTTCTATGCGCCGGAGGACGAGGAGACGGTCAAGACCATCAAGGAATTGCTCGAGACGCGCGTGCGTCCGGCGGTCGCGCAGGATGGCGGCGATATCACTTTCCAGGGCTACCGTGATGGCGTCGTGTTCTTGCATATGCGCGGCGCCTGCTCCGGCTGCCCGAGTTCGACGGCAACCTTGCGTCACGGCATCGAGAATCTCCTCCGGCACTTCATTCCCGAAGTGCAGGAGGTACGGCCGATTTGACGGAGCGGATCAAAGAGGCTTGCCTCGATCAGATCTTTCACGAGGCCCGCACCCATAATGCGTGGCTCGACAAGGATGTCCCCGACGCTCTGCTGCATGAGATCGTCGACCTCACCAAGCTCGGCCCTACTTCAGCGAATTCGAGTCCCGCGCGATTTCTCTTTGTGAAGTCGAAAGCGGCCAAGGAGAAGCTCAAGCCGCATCTGTCGGAAGGCAATCGTGAGAAAACCATGAAGGCGCCCGTGTGCGCCATCATCGGTTACGACCTCGATTTCTATGAGCATTTGCCGAAGCTCTTTCCTCATACTGATGCGCGAAGCTGGTTCGCTGGCAAGGACGCCAAGATCTTCGATAACGCCTTCCGCAATGGCACGTTGCAAAGCGCCTATCTAATCATTGCGGCAAGGGCTCTGGGCTTGGATTGCGGGCCGATGTCGGGCTTCGATAACAAGGGCGTCGATCGCGATTTCTTCGCCGGCACCAACATCAAATCCAATTTCCTGTGCAGTCTCGGTTACGGTGATAAGAGCGCATTGTTCCCGCGTTCGCCTCGTTTCACCTTCGACGAGATGGCGCGCATCATCTAAAACGGCGCCATGAACGTTCTTGCGCTCGATACCAGTATGGGCGCCTGCTCGGCCGCCGTGCTTCGTCAAGGAGGCGCGGCGCAACCTCCATTTTCGCGCTATGAATTAATGAGTCGCGGTCATGCCGAAGCTCTGATGCCAATGACGGCGGAGGTCATGGAAGACGCCGGCCTCTCCTTCAGTGATCTCGATGTGATTGCCGCCACGCTTGGACCAGGCAGCTTCACCGGCGTACGTATCGCCATCGCTGCTGCGCTTGGTTTTGCACTCGTCATTCCCGTCAAACTCTTCGGTATCGACAGTCTTAGCGTCATGGCGCGCATGGCATTGGCCGAGGGCCTCACACCGCACGGACCATTCGCTGTGGCGGTCGATGCAAGGCGCGGCATGCTCTATTTCGCGCTTTTCGATGCTGACGGGGTAAAGCGCGAGGGCCCGCTTCTTATCGGGCCGGATGATGCCGTCGACATGCTGCCCACTGCACTTCACGCCGGCGTCGGTAGCGGTGCTGAGCTTGTCGCCGAGGCTGCCGCGCGACGCGGCAAACGACTTGAGGCGATGTTGCCTGAACTACAGCCGAACGCGAGCGCACTTGCCGAGATTGCCTATTCGTCCGATGAAACTTTCTCGACTTTGCGGCCACTCTATCTCCGTCCACCGGATGCAAGACCGCAAGGTTACACCCTTGTCGCGAGGCGTTGATGTCGGAATTGTTCATCCCTCGATCAATCGTCGTACGTCAGGCGCTCCCCGCCGATGCCCCGGCTCTGGCTGCCCTACACGCGCGCTGCTTCGCGCGCCCCTGGGACGAGGGAGCCTTGGCCCAGTTCATCGGCGTTCCAGATTGTCTAGCCCTCATCGGCGCGCTCCGAGATGAGCCTCCGCAGGGGTTTCTCATTGTTCGTGTTGCCGCTGACGAAGCCGAGCTCCTCACGCTTTGCGTTCTGCCGGACCATCGCCGCCGGGGACTTGCCCGCGCACTGCTTGGCGCCGCCGCCAGCCAGCTCAGAGGAGGGGGAACCAAACGTCTGTTCCTGGAAGTGGACGAGCAAAACACGCCCGCTTTGGCGCTTTACCGCACTCTCGGTGCGGAAAAAGTCGGCCTGAGGAGCGCCTATTACGAGCATGGCGCGGACGCGGTGATCTTCAGTCTTGCCCTTTCGGGTCCAGGCTCCGATGATGGTGGCCGGAAGCGCCAACTCACCATGGCTAAAGCGGAGACCGGCATAAGCAGGTTGGAGCGCCTTTGCGCCGAGAGAGGCCTGCGCATGACCGGTCAGAGGCGCATCATCGCGCGCGTATTGTCGGAGGCCGAAGATCATCCCGACGTCGAAGAGGTTTACCGGCGCGCGAGCACGCTCGACCCGCGCATCTCGCTTTCGACTGTCTATCGCACAGTCCGTCTCCTGGAAGGCGCGGGTATATTGGAACGGCATGCCTTCGGTGACGGACGGGCCCGCTATGAGCCTGTGGGTCACGGCCATCACGATCACCTGATCAACGTTAACACCGGTGAAGTCATTGAATTCCACAACGAGCAGATCGAGCGCCTGCAAGAAGCGGTGGCGCGAGAACTCGGCTTCCGTCTGATCGGGCATCGGCTCGAACTGTTCGGAATGCCGATCAAGAAGAGCTGAGTCGCAGGTCTCCATGCGAAGCGTGCGTGCCTTTCTGGTGCTGGCCACCTTCTTTGCCTTCACCTTGCCCCTGATGCCGCTCCAACTTTTGTTTCTGTGGACCGGCTCGCGTTACGCGCGCACCTTCCCGCATTGGTATCATCGCCAAGTGTGCAAGATCGTCGGCATTCGTCTCAACATCGACGGCGGCATCGCCAAGGATCAGGGCGTCCTGTTAATTTCCAATCATGTTTCCTGGCTCGATATCACCGTGCTCTCGGCCGTTGCGCCTGTGTCATTCGTGGCCAAGCAGGAGGTGGCGTCCTGGCCGTTTGTAAGCTGGCTCGCCAAGCTGCAACGCTCGGTGTTCGTGGACCGCACCCGTCGTAACCAGGTTGGAAACAAAGCGAATGAGATTTTGAGCCGTCTCGAAAGCGGCGATCACATCGTGCTGTTCGCCGAAGGAACATCGAGCGATGGAAATTGCGTCGTGCCCTTCAGGACGGCACTGTTTGCCGCGGCCAAGCCCATTGACGGCAATGCGAGTGGCGAAACAATCTCGGCGCAGACGCTCGCCATAACCTATACCAAGCTTCACGGCCTTCCGCTCTGCCGCCGCGGGCGTCCCCAGGTCGCCTGGTACGGTGACATGGATTTGGCGAGCCACGCCTGGCGGCTCCTGGGCCTAGGGCCGCTCGATGCGCATATCCGTATCGGGCCACCGGTTCCGCTCGATGCGTTTCCTGACCGCAAAGCTTTGGCCCGATACGCCGAGGACAAGGTCCGGAACGACGTGGTGAACCTGCTGCGCGGAACGGCAGCGGTTTCGTCTTAAGGGTCTTCGTCGCGTCAGATAGCCCGGCGCATCCTGATCGTGTCCAACACCGTGGCGGGAGCGAAGTTGCCGTTGGGCAATTGCCGGATAAAACCTGCTTTCACCACATTGACGAGGGTCGCGTGCACGCCGCGCTCGGCACTGTCGCCGTCGGCGAAATAGCCCTCCTGAACCGCCAGGCGGCGCAGATCGTCCCGCGACATGGCGCCGACTTCGCCGAGCTTCCGAATAAGGAAATCGGCAAGAGGTTGATGCGGCTGCGCGGCCTGCTGTTTATGAGATTGTACCGAGTGAACAGGTTGAGGTTGAGGTTGCTGATGCAGCTTGGGTTGAGTCTGAGACATTGAGCCCGCCCCGGACATGCGACGATTCTCGATCTCCATCAGCGTATTGACGGCCGCTTGCTCGATCCGCAATTCCTCAAGTCGGCTCTCATGTTCCCGTTTAAGCTGTTCAACCAGCTTTTCGAATTGTGCCTGCTGTGCCTTGCACTGCTCTTCGAGCAGATTGGCACGATCTTGCAGGTCCCCGCGAATATCACGCATCGAATGCCCCCTGAATTGACTGACCTCAATCAAACAACCAGCCTGAAACGGAGTTCCCCCGCGCGACCCTCATCAAAGGTCGCCGATCACCGTTAGGCCGGTACGCAATACTGGGTTACGAGAGACCCCGGCTGAGTCTCTAGCCTGGAGTCATGGTGCCATTCTAACCGCTCCCGCGGTCTCTGTCTCGTCTCCCGGCGCGAGCCTGTGCCCGGCGCGTCAAGTTCGACGGCAGACAATGCCGGAACTAGCCAGAACTAGACGCGCATCGGCAGGCACCCTACATCGCTTAAAGAGCGCGCCCACTTGGCGGGCAGGCTTGCTTGACCGGGATGCCGCTTCGCTATAGTTGCGGCCTTTTCCCGGCGTTTTTCCGTTGAGGAGGGGTGGCCGAGTGGTCGAAGGCGCACGCCTGGAACGCGTGTAGGCGGGCAACCGTCTCGAGGGTTCGAATCCCTCCCCCTCCGCCAGTTCACGGCGCGCTCAAGCAAGGCTGATTTGAACGTGACGCGCCAATGGCTTATGTAACGGCTTGAGGCTCAAACAACTCCACTTAAGGTTCGCATGCGTACGCTGCTGCGCATTCTCGGCGTCTGGCTTTTACTGCTGGCCATGGTCGCCGCCGTCGTCGACGCCACGAAAAGCCTGGCGGGCGGCGGCGCGTGGGTGGTCACGCCGCTCGGCGAGCAATGGAAATCCCTTAATGTCGAGACACTTACCGGCTTCGAAAACTGGACAAAGACCACGGTCGGGACATTTCTGTGGGATCCGGTGCTGATCACCATCCTCGCCGCGCCGACCTGGTTAGTCTTTGGCATCCTTGGCGTTTTCCTCTACTGGCTCGGCCAGAAGCGGAAACAGGTGGAGATTTTCATCAATTAGACGGGGATTTTTACGCACCGAAAAACGGGGGAACCACGCCGGGATTGCGGCCTTTTGTACGGAAACCCTTAGCATTTGAACGGAAACCACGCATGTTCACCCTGAAACGGAAACCCCTCACCATCCCCTCACAAGCTGACGCCCTTCCCGGCCGTCCCGATCCCATCCCCACCGCCGAGACTCACTTCATCACCGGCGCGAAGCTCAAGGGCCCCTACCCGGCGGGTAGCGAGACGGCGATGTTCGGCCTTGGCTGCTTCTGGGGCGCCGAGCGCAAATTCTGGGAGCTGCCCGGCGTGCAGGTCACCGCGGTCGGCTATGCCGGCGGCGCCACGCCCAACCCGACCTACGAGGAGGTCTGCTCAGGCCGCACCGGCCACAACGAGGCGGTGCTCGTCGTCTACGACCCCAAGCAGGTGAGCTACGCGCAATTGCTCAAGACCTTCTTCGAGGCGCACGACCCGACGCAAGGCATGCGCCAGGGCAACGACATCGGCACGCAATATCGCTCCGGCATCTATACCTTCACCGAGGCGCAAGCCCGCGAAGCCGAAGCCGCCAAGGCGATGTACGAGACGGCGCTCCGCGCGCAGGGCCTCGGCCCCATCACCACCGAGATTCTGCCGGCGCCCGAATTCTATTTCGCCGAAGACTACCACCAGCAATATCTCGCCAAGAATCCGCGCGGCTATTGCGGGCTGGGCGGCACCGGCGTGTCGTGTCCCATCGGCACAGGCGTCAGCGCCGCCTGATCCTCCTGCAAACGTTTCAGTAACAGCTTCCAAGTTCGCTTTGAACCGACATACGGACGAGTTGTTACTTTCAGAACCTGACGCTCCCGAATAACCGTACATTGGCGCCTGGCTCCAGCACACCCTCGCGCCGTTTGAAGGAGGCCGAGTTCAGCACCTTCTCGTCAAGCAGGTTGTCTCCTCTGAGGCCAATGAGCATGGTTGGGGCAAGTCCGGTTGGCCCCCCGGTCTTCACCACATAGCTAAGCTCGGCGTTGAGCAGGGTGTAGCCCGGTGTGGTCAGCTCGTTTGGTGCGACCTGATCCTGGTCGAAGGCGTGTAGCATGCCCACGCGCGCGAACCAGTTGCTGTTCCTGTAATAGACGCCGCCTCCGAGGCGGTGGGGTGGCATGCGCGGCACATACCCGCCCTCGTCAAATCTAGCGTGGACGAAATCATACTGACCATCGATGCCCCAAATACCGCGCCAGATTGATCCCACGTCGTATTCGCCAAGCAACTCGACGCCATAAAAGGTGGCATTGCGTTGCTGGAACAGCACCTGGTCGAAGCTATGAGCATGGCCGTGCTCTTCTTCTTCTCCATGCTCTTCTTCCTCGCCCTCCGCGTGGCATGAATCGAGATCGACGCCACAGGTGAGCCCCGTTAGCTCGCGGAAAATGAATCCGTCATAGTTCGTGTAGTAGCCATTGGCATCGTAACGGAATTTTCCAGCCGTGCGCTTCAGGCCCACTTCTAGCGTCTGGGCCTTCTCCTCGTTGAGGAAGGGATTGCCAATCTCGAAGGTGTTGCTCGCATGGTGCGCCCCTTTCGAGAAGAGCTCCGCCGCAGCCGGCGCACGCTCGACTGCCTGACCGTTCAGCCGAAATACCGTATTGTTGCCCAGCTCGTAAAGCGCCCCAAGCCCGCCGCTGACCGGCACGAAGGACCGCTTGCCAGTGAAGATCACGGGGGCGGCGGGATCATCGATGCTGGAATACCCAGTTCCATCGACGCTGGCACCCTCTACCCGCAGCGCAGTTTGGAAGCGCCACCGGTCGGAGGCTTCCAGCTCTTCAAACCAGTACCCTGCGAAGCTCTCTGCATCCACGGGCTCGAGCAGCGAGTCGCCCTCATTGCTCAGACCTGCCGTGTCAGCGTGGTCCCAGTGAAAGCCGATCGCACCGCTCAACGGGCCGAACCTGCTTATGGCCGGAGTGTGTTGGATTTCTATACGGGCTTCCTGCTCCTCGTTGGTGAAAACTGAGCCAACTTCGAAGCCTGCAGGTTCTTCCTCATGCTCGTGTTCTTCGTGCTCCTCGTGTTCGTGCTCGTGACCTCCTTCAACATGTCGTTCGAGCTCATCATGCGCATAGTCGGACGCGCCGAACCAAAGACGCACGGCTTCGATGCCTGACGAAACAGGTCGCCACTCGCCTTTGACGAGAACCTTGTCCTGCTCGAGATCGATCCTTGGCAAGAAGCCTTCTTCCGCCTCTTCGCCCGGGATACCGTAGAAGCTCTCGAAGCGTGAAAATGAAACGCCGATGAAGCCGTTCGCCCAGACATGAGAGACGCCCGCCGATCCGCCTCTGCTGTTGACAAAACTATTCAGCTCCTCGCCGAGCGGTGTGTCGTAGTCGTTCACGTCGCGAATGAAGCCGTCGGCATGGAGCACTATACTCTCGGCGCCACCAGTCACGCTAAAGGCGCCGTCGCCACCGTCATCGACCGTATTGCCGCCGCCCTTGATCATGGCTGAGAACCCACGCTCCGGCAGGTAAGTAGGGACGCGTTGGTTTTCGACGGAGACGACACCACCGATCGCTTGCGACCCGTAGCGCAATGTGGAGGGACCGCGGACTACCTCGATATTGTCGGCGTTCGATGGGTCGATGGGAACGGCATGATCCTCGGAGATTGCCGACACATCGTGGGTGCCGATGCCGTTCTCTTGGATGCGGATGCGGTAGCTGTCGAGGCCGCGTATGATCGGCCTGTTGGCCCCCGGAGCAAACGTCGTGCCCGCAATCCCGGGCTTGTTCTGCAGACTGTCTGTGATGGTCTGGCCGGGGTTCGCAAGGATCTCGCGCTCCGTAGCGACCGTCACCGGTACGAAACTGTCGGCCCCTGAAACGATGGCCACGCCCGCGGGGATATCGATGTCCAACGTTTCGTCGATGCGTTGTCCGGATGCAGGCTGTGCTTGTCTGGAAGGCGCGGTGGACGTGCTTCGAGACGTTCCGCCACTTGTGGCTTTCTTGGGCTTGGCTACTGGGCTCGCCGTGGTGATCTCGATCGGTGGCAGTTCATAGGCCTCTCCCGAATCCTGAGCCTGAGCTACGCCGGCACCGCCAGCAAAGACCAAGGAAATTGGGCACAGGAACGCAAGGTTCCTGTTGAGCGAAACAGACATGACCGCCCCCGAAATACGTTATAACAAATCGAATGTTATAGCATATCACCGTCATTGCCAAGGTACGTCCCTCCTCACCTTGCTGTGGATGATGCGCGCGCGGACTCGCGCGCCTTGGCCGCCCTGCCCTAGCCTGGAGGGTCGCGGGAGGATTCGACTCATGGCAGACGACTATCAGATCGAGCGCACGCGCTCAGGCATGCAATATCTCATCCCCGGCACGGAGCGGCGCACGCTGCCGAAATGCGCCAGGCCCGAACACGCCCGCGAAGGCGATCAATATGTGATCCCCGGCGCAGAACCGATCTCGACCGGGGAATTGCTGACGCGGCTTGCCGGCAAGCCGATCAGCCCGCGCCGCGCACAACAGGGCCTCAAGGGCACGAAACTGTTTCAACTCGGTTAGGCCGGCGCTTAGTCATCGCCCTCACCCGGTTCGCGCTCGCGCATGGCTTCGCGCGACCCACCCTCTCCCGCTTGCGGGAGAGGGAAGCGAGGTCCGCCAGGACCGAGCAGGGTGAGGGCTAGTCGGAGACTAGCTCCGGATGAAGCCGACGATGTCCTTGGTCTTGGCGAGGATCGGGTCGGCGATGTCATGAGCGCGGCGGGCGCCATCTGAAAGGATGCGGTCGATCTCGACCGGATCGGCTAACAGCTGCCGCATCTCGTCACCGATCGGCGTGAGCCTGGCGGTGGCAAGCTCGGCCAACGCCTCCTTGAATTTCGAGAAAGTGGCGCCGCCGAACTCGCGCAGCACGTCGTCCTTGGAAATCTCGGCGAGCCCCGCATAAATCCCGACCAGATTGTCGGCCTCCGGCCGCGCTTCCAGTCCCTTCACCTCCGACGGTAGCGGCTCCGGATCGGTCTTGGCCTTTTTGATCTTCTTGGCGATCAGGTCGGCATCGTCGGTGAGATTGATGCGCGTCATGTCGCTCTCCTCCGACTTCGACATTTTGCGCGTGCCGTCGCGCAAAGACATCACCCGCGTGGCCGGCCCGGTGATCAGCGGCTCGGGCAGCGGAAAGAAACCGTCAGGGTATCCGGCACGCGCGATGGTCTTGGCAAAATCGTTGTTGAATTTCTGGGCGATGTCGCGCGCCAATTCGAGATGCTGCTTCTGGTCCTCGCCGACCGGCACGTGCGTGGCGTGATAAAGCAGAATGTCGGCGGCCATCAGATTCGGATAGACGTAAAGCCCGGCGCTCGCCGCCTCGCGGTCCTTGCCGGCCTTCTCCTTGAACTGCGTCATGCGGTTCAGCCAGCCGAGCCGCGCCACGCAATTGAAGATCCAGGCAAGCTCGGCGTGGCCGGAGACCTGGCTCTGGTTGAACACGATGTGGCGGGCGGGGTCGATGCCCGAAGCGATGAAGGCGGCGGTCACCTCGCGGGTGTTGCGGGCGAGCTCGTCGGGGTCCTGGAAGGTGGTGATGGCGTGCAGATCGACCACGCAATAGAGGCAGTCGTGGTCGGCTTGCAGCTTCACGAAACGCGTGATGGCCCCGAGATAATTGCCGAGATGCAGATTGCCCGTGGGCTGAACGCCCGAGAACACGCGGGTTTTATGCGCCATGCGTCAGCCCCTGTCGCGAAGCGCCGGTTATGGCTTGGGGGCGGGGGTTAGGCAAGGTATCTGCCTTCACCGCTTCGCCATCGGCCGAGTTCAGTCTTTGCTATCCAAGTACCTTCCGCCTGCGCGATGATCGCTCCACGCGGTTACGCAGATGAGAACTCGCGCGTAAAACAGCGTGCTTTAGTAATCTGCCAGCCCGAAAATAACGGGAAAAGTTCACTCTTTCTTAGGAAATATTTGTATGATAATATTTCTCAAGGAAGAGCCATGAAATCTGCTCCTAAGGATCGTGAACTCCCCGGAAATCGCCGTGCGGCGGTGACGAAAGCAACCCTTCGAGCTGCCATCCAGTTAGCAATCACTCAGGGTCAACTCGCTACCATCATCGGTGTTTCACCCACATCAATCTCTCGGATGGCGAACGAGGGAGTGAACCTGAAACCTGACTCCAAAGAATATGAACTCGCAGTCCTATTCATCCGGCTCTATCGCTCGCTGGATTCGGTTGTTGGTGGTGACGACCTAGTTTCACAACAATGGCTCCAAAATTTTAATCGTGCATTCAATGACAAGCCAATTAACCTGATAAGACGGGTATCAGGATTGATGAATGTCATCCAATACTTGGACGATAGCAGAGCTCGTATCTAGTATCCATTCGCTTTCGGGCGCATGTTGGCGCGTTGTCGAAACGCAATACAAAAATTCGACAATGAAACTTACCGACACTCTCGATGAGCAAGCGATCATTGAGCAAGAAATCGAGGAGACGAAGCCTCCCATACCCGCTGAATGCCAACATTTAGACGTGTTGCTTTATACGCCGTTTCGCTATCGCCCATATAAATTCAATTCTCGTTTTCGAAGGTCGGGAAGCTTGGAGGGTGCCTTCTACGCTTCAGAACACGTCGAAACCGCTGTCGCCGAGCAAGCATTTCGTCGTCTACTTTTCTTTGCGGATTCACCGGACACCCCATTTCCTGAAAATCCCACCGAATACACTGCCTTCAAAGCTGATTTTGAGACCAACAGAGCAATCGACATCAGTGCAGGAGCGTTGGCGCGACCGTATTTTCTAGACCCTATCGATTACTCCGAATGTCAGCGTCTTGCAGAAGCGGCACGCGCCGAAGGTGTTGACGTCATCCGATCGACTTCCGTTCGCGACCCACAGGGGAAGGCGAACATTACCATTCTCCGCTGTCGCGCATTTTCCAAACCGACCACTCGCACGAGACAAACGTGGCATCTGCATCTAGGTTTTGAAGGCATAAGGGCCTACTGCGAGATGCCCGCCGCTTCATTGATGTTCAACCGAGACACCTTCACTGACCCGCGGCTGGACGCATTTTCTTGGGACCGCGCGAGCCCTTAGTCTCGGTCGAAGGTTCCTTGCCTCTTCCTGATTCGCTCCTGGATGCTCCGAGGGCCCGTGCGGTTGGCTTTGGATTCCCGCTTTCGAATGAGCGGATGCCCCCGCGGGGCCCGCCTAGTAGACGCCGATCAACTTCAGGCCGGCAATCAGCAGAACCACGCCAAGGGCCTTCAAGATCGCCGGCGATGGCAGGCGTATGCCGAGTGTGGTTCCGACCAGCGCCCCGCCGAGAACGGCCACGGCATAAATCGGCAGCTCGGCGGGCAGCGACTGAACAATCGTATAATTGCCCGCAAGCCCCGCAATCGAAACGCAAAGGATGAATAATGCGACCACGCCAGACGCCGTGCGAACGTCCGACCAACCGAGAAAGAGCAACAGGGGCGACAGGAATATGCCCCCTCCTGTTCCCGTGAGACCTGCGAGCAACCCTATGCCCGCGCCGGCAACGATGCCCCATGCTATTGGCGGCTGACGCGGTTCGAGGACGCTTTGCATGTCCTTAGGCCACAGCAAGCGCGCCGACGCGATCAGCAGAACTGCGCCGACCAGGACCTTATAGAGGTGGCCGGGAACAGGAGTCGCCCCACCGATGAAAGCGAGGGGCACGGCCCCGATCAGGAATGGCCACAAGGTTCGCCACTTGAAGAAGCCCGCGCGCAAATAGCGGTAGGAGGTGAAACTCGCCACCAGGACATTCAGCGTCAAAGCCGTGGGGCGCATCACCTCGGGCGCGATCCCGAACAAGGCCATGAGTGCGATGTAAGCCGAGGCGCCAGCATGCCCCACGGTGGTGTAGAGCGCGGCAGCCAAAGCCATGCAGATGGCGAGAAGAAAATTCAGCTTGGCACCGCCTCAACCGGGTTGGGTCATCTTTTAGAGTCCGAGAAGCATATATTGGCCATGATTTCTCCATCGGATTTTTTCGCAACGGTGGGATACCGGCGTAGCCGTCATGACGATCAGCGGCCGAGCAGAATCTGGGGCAGCGATCTCAGCCTGACCGCGCCGGAAAGCTCGACCGCGGCGGCATAGATCAGAAGGCCAACGCCGACGAGGAGAGCGAGCGCCGCGCTTTGCACGAACAGCCCAGCCCCTGGCGCGAGATATGGCTCGAGCCAGGACGCCAGCACCCAAATACCGGCGCCCATAGCTGCGCTCGAAGCGACGATGCCGGCAAGCGCGCGGGCCAATTTGGCGCTTAAGCTGAACTCGCCGCGCCGCTGCAGCGTGACCGCGAGCAGGGCGAATTTGAGCCAACCCGAGAGCGTGGCGGCGAGTGCGATGCCGATCGGGCCGATCCAGAAAAACAGCGCGAAGCTCAGCACCGCGTTCACCGCAAGCGCGACGGCGGCAAAGATCATCGGCGTCCTGGTGTCCTCGCGGGCGAAGAAGCTCGGATGCAGCACCTTGACCATCACGTAAGCGGGGAGGCCGAGCGCCAGAACCGACAGCAGGGCGGCGGTGGCTTCGGTGTCGGTGGCGGCGAAGGCGCCGCGCTGGAACAGCACGCGGATGATCGGCTCGGCGGCAATATAAAGTGCCGTGGCGGCAGGCACCGTCAGCAGCAGCGCCACCTGCAACGCGCGGTTCTCGCTCTCGGCCACCGCCTGATGATCGCCGGCGCGGAGCTTGTGGCTGAGCTCGGGCAGCAGCACCACGCCGATGGCCACCCCGATCACCCCCAGCGGAAGCTGGAAGATGCGATCGGCATAATAGAGCCATGACACCACGCGGTCCTGCAGCGTGGCGATGATGGTGCCGATGAGGATGGTGATCTGCGCCATGCCGCCGGCGATGAGGCCGGGGGCGGCGAGCTGCATCAGCCGCTTCATTTCCGGGGTGAGGCGTGGGCGCTGCCAGGAAAGTCCCATGCCGGATTTCACCACCGCATAGATCACGAGCAGCACCTGCAGCACGCCGGAGATGGCGACACCCCAAGCGAGCGTGATCGCGGCCGTGCCCTTCTCATCGACGCCTGCGGCGATCATGGCGAGCAGCGCGGCGATCAGCACCACGTTGAGGAGGCTCGGCGCGAACGCGGCCAGCGCGAAGCGGCCGAGCGCGTTCAGCATGCCGGTATAGAGCGCGACGACCGCCATGCACACGAGATAGGGCAGCGCAATACGGGCGAGCAGCACGGCGAGGTCGAACTTGGCGGGATCGCCCCGGAAGCCCGGCGCGAGCAGCAGCATGAGCCAGGGCATGGCGATTTCGGCCAGAACCACCAGCACCACGAGCATGAGGGTGAGCCCGGCGAGAGCCTGGCTGGCGAAAGCGCGCGCGGCTTCCGGCCCCTCGGCGTGGAAGCGCTTGGCGAATAGCGGAATGAAGGCGGCATCGAGCGCGCCTTCGGCGAACAGGCGGCGGAACATGTTGGGCACGCGGAAGGCGACGAAGAAGGCATCGGCCGCATACGACGTGCCCAGCACCGCGGCGATGCCCACGTCGCGCACGAAGCCGAGCACGCGGCTCAGCACGGTCATGGCGCCGACAGTGGCGAAGCCGCGATAAAGCTTCATCTGGTCAAGCCGGGACGAGCGGCGCGGCAGGCTGCGCCTGGAGCGCCTTCATCAGCCGCTCGCGGATGGCGGTCTCGCGCGAGGTGCTCGTGATCTTCTTGCCCGTGAGGTCGGTGACATAGAACACGTCGACCGCCTTCTCGCCGAAGGTGGCGATATGCGCCGAGGCGATGTCGAGATTGAGGTCCGAGATTTCGCGCGTCACGTCGTAGAGCAGGCCGGGGCGGTCGAGCCCGTTGATCTCGATCACGGTGAGCGCGTCCGACAGCGTGTTGTCGATCACCACCTGCGGCTCGACGGTGAAGGCGGCAAGGCGCGCCTTGGGCTTCTTCTTGGTAGAGATCACTTCGGCCAGACGCGTGTCGCCGCGGAGCAGCTTCTCGATGGTAGCGGCGATCTTGCGGGCGCGGCGCTCCTCGTCCTCGGCGTGATCGAACTCGCGCTCGAGCTGGATGGTGTCGAGCGCCATGCCGTCGCGGGTGGTGGAGATCTGCGCGCTGACGATATTGGCGCCGGCGCCGGCGCAGGCGCCCGCGACCAGCGCCAGCAGGCGCGGATGATTGGGCGCGAGGAAGGTGATCTCGGTCACGGCGCGGAAGGCGTCGGTGGCGATATGGGTGACGATCGGCAGGTTCTTGGCCTCGGCGTCGCGTACGAGCTTGGCATGCTCGGCGATGACGTCGAGATCGGTCCGCAGCCAATAAGACGGGTAGTGCCGGCCGATGAAGCGCTCGAGCTCCTTCTCCGGCCAGCCGGCCAGGCGTTCCTGCAATGCGGCTTGCGCCTGCGATACGCGCTCGCTGCGGGTGAGCGTGGTGTGGCCGCCGCCGAGCAGCGGCTCGGTCTCGAAATAGAGCGTGCGCAGCAGCTGGCCCTTCCACCCGGTCCACACGCCGGGCCCCACGGCGCGGATATCGGCCACGGTCAGGATCAACAACAGCTTCAGCCGCTCGCGGCTCTGCACCAGCTCGGCGAAATCGCGGATGGTCTTCGGGTCATTGAGATCGCGGCTCTGGGCGAACAGGCTCATGGCGAGATGATGCTCGACGAGCCAGGTGGCCGTCTCGGTCTCCGACGGCGTCAGACCCAGACGCGGGCCAAGCTCGCGGGCGATGCGCGCGCCGGCCACCGAATGATCCTCGTTGCGGCCCTTGGCGATGTCGTGCACGAACATGGCGACGAACAGCGCGCGCCTATTGTCGATGGTGCGCACGATCTCGCTCGATACCGGATGTTCGGCGGCGTAGCGCCCGCGCTCGATGCCTGAGAGGAAGCCGATGGCGCGGATCAGATGCTCGTCCACCGTGAAGTGGTGATACATGTTGAACTGCATCATCGACACCACGCGACCGAAATCCGGCACGAAGCGCCCGAGCACGCCTGCCTCGTTCATCTTGCGCAAGGCATCTTCCGGATTGCGCGCGTCGGTGAGGAGACGCATGAACAGGCGATTGGCGGTCAGATTGGCGCGCAGCGTATCGTCGATCAGGCGGAAATTGGCGCGCACCTGGCGCAGCACCTCTGGCGAGAACGACGCCTGGTGCTCGTCGGCGATGACGAACAGGCGGATGAAATTGACCGGGTCCTTGGCGAAGGCGTCCTTGTCGACGGCGTAGATGCGCCCGTTCTCGATGCGGAAATCGGATGTGCGCCTGAGCTTGGCGCGCCGGCGCCAGCCGAACGGCTTGAGCAGCACATCCAGCGCCGGGAGCGATTTGAGCTGCTTCATCTCCAGCGCCGAGCAGACGATGCGGGTCAGCTCGCCGACTTCCTTGGTGACCAGGAAATAATGCTTCATGAAGCGCTCGACCGCGCTGAGCCCCGCATGTCCGCGATAGCCGAGCCGCTCGGCCATCATCTGCTGCACGTCGAAGCTCAGGCGCTCCTCGGGGCGGCCGGTCAAGAAATGCAGCTGGCAGCGCACCGACCACAGGAAGCTCTCGCAGCGGCGGAAGCTGCGATATTCGTGCCGGTTGAACACGCCGGCCTCGACGAATTCCTGCTCGGCCTTGTCGGGATAGAGGTGCTTGGCGAGCCAGTGCAGCGTGTGCAGATCGCGCAAACCGCCCGAGCCTTCCTTGACGTTCGGCTCGACGAGATAGCGCGAGGCGCCGGCCCGGGCATGGCGCGCGCTCTGCTCGGCGAGCTTCGCCTCGATGAAGGGCCTGGCATTGCCGTCAAGCACCTCGGCGCGGAAGCGCCGCTGGAACGCGTTGAACAGCGACGCCTCGCCGAGAATGAGCCGCGCGTCGAGCAGCGCCGTGCGGATGGTCATGTCGGAGTGGCCGAGCCGCAAGCATTGATCGATGGTGCGGGTGGCGTGGCCGACTTTGAAGCCGAGATCCCACAGAAGATAGAGAATGTATTCGGCGACGCTCTCGCCCCAGGCGGTCTGCTTGTACGGCAACAGGAACAGGAGATCGATGTCTGAGCCCGGCGCCAGCAGTCCCCTGCCATAGCCGCCTTGCGCCACGATGGCCATGCGCTCGGCCGCCGAGGGATTGTCCTGAGGATAGACGTGGGTGGTGGTGAAATCGTAAGCGAGCCGGATCAGCGCGTCCTGAAAGGCGGACAAATTCTCGGCGCAGGCGCGGCCGTCGCCATCCTGCTCGAGCTGGCGCCTGGCGGCTTCGCGCGCTTCGCCGACCAGCGGCCGTAAGCGCTCGACCAGCGCGGCGCGCAAGGCCGTGACCTGCCCCTCATAGAGGCGGGCAAGCTCGGACGCCTCGTGACGCAACAGATCGAGGTCGAAATATGGGGCTTTTCTCGGTGCCGGCTGGTCCATGGCAAGGCCATCAAGTGCCTAGGACATGGCCTCTTTAATCTCTGTCCGCAAGCAAAGCTTTCAGCCGATAAAGCGCTTCGAGAGCCTCTTTCGGGCTCATGGCATCGGGGCTCAACGCCGCGAGCGCCTCCTCAAGTCGCGAGGCATGATCGGCTTTGGGTGGGGAAGCGCCCTTCGCCGCGCTGAACAGCGGCAGATCGGCCGCAAGCTCTGACGGCTTCGGCCTTCCATCGGCCTCCTCGAGCGCACTCAAGACCTCGTCGGCGCGGGCGAGCACCGGTCCCGGCAACCCGGCGAGCTTCGCCACGTGAATGCCGTAAGAGCGGTCGGCCGCGCCCTGCACCACGCGATAAAGGAACACGATCTCCTCGCGCCACTCCTTGACCTCGACGGTGGCGTTGGCGGCGAAGGCGAGCCGTTCGGCGAGCGCGGTCAGCTCGTGATAATGCGTGGCGAACAGCACGCGCGAGCGGTTCACCTCATGCAGATATTCGAGCGTGGCCCAGGCGATCGACAGCCCGTCGAAGGTCGCCGTCCCCCGCCCGATCTCATCCAGCACCACGAAGGAGCGCTCCGTCGCCTGATTGAGGATCGCGGCGGTCTCGACCATCTCCACCATGAAGGTGGAGCGTCCGCGCGCGAGATCGTCGGCGGCGCCGACCCGGCTGAACAGCCGGTCGACCACGCCGATATGCGCGGCCTTGGCCGGCACGAACGACCCGGCCTGTCCAAGCACCACGATCAAGGCGTTCTGGCGCAGGAAAGTCGATTTGCCCGCCATGTTCGGGCCGGTCACCAGCAGAATGCGCGGCCCGACCGGACCATCGCCGAGACGGCAGTCATTGCCGACGAAGTTCACGCCGTCGCCCCGGCGCAAATTCTGCTCGACCATCGGATGACGCCCCTCCTCGACGATGAAAATGACGCTTCCGTCGATTTCGGGGCGAACATAATTCTGCTCGACCGCCAGCTCGGCGAGCCCGGCGTGATGATCGAGTTCGGCAAGCGCGGCGCTCGCCGCGGCGAGCGCATTTTGCGCGGCAAGGACCTGTTCGCTGAGCTTCCCGAAAAGCGCCAGCTCGATGGCGAGCGCCCGATCGGCGGCCGAGGTAATGCGCGCCTCGAGCGCGGACAGCTCCGTGGTGGAGAAACGCATGACATTGGCGAGCGTCTGCCGGTGGATGAAGGTCTCGACATGCGGCGGCTTGGTCAACGAACCGGCATTCGCCGCCGTCACCTCGACGAAATAGCCGAGCACGTTGTTGTAGCGCACCTTCAGCGACTTGATGCCGGTGACGTCGGCGTAGGTTGCCTGCAAGCCGGCGATGACCTGACGGCTGTCGTCGCGCAAGCGGCGCTGCTCGTCGAGATCGCCATTGGCGCCTTCTCTGATGAAACCGCCATCGCGGGCATTGACGGGAAGGCTTTCGGCCAGCGCCGCCGACAGAGACTCCGCCACCGCGGCAGGCGCGCCATGCAGACGCTCGGCGATCATCGTCAGCACTGGCGGCAGGCCAAGCGCGCTGCCGGCGCGCCCGAGATGCGCGGCAAGCATCTGTGCCGACAGGATGGCATCGCGCACCGCGCCGAGATCGCGTGGACTGCCGCGGCCGAGCGCCAGACGCGCCAGAGCGCGGGCGAGATCGGGCGCCTGTTTCAGCGTTTCGCGCAAAGTTTCCCGCAGGCGCGGCTCTTGGGTGAGATAGGACACGGCATCGAGTTGGGCATTGATGGCCGCAACGTTGGTCAACGGGCTGACGATGCGGCTTGCCAGCTCGCGCGCGCCGGCCGGCGTCACGGTGCGGTCGATGACCGCGAGCAGGCTGCCTGCGCGCTGGCCCTGGTTCGAGCGGGCAAGTTCGAGATTGGCGCGCGTCGCGGCATCGATGATGAGCAGGCTTCCGGCGCTCTCCTTGCGCGGCGGCCTGAGCAGCGGCGTTCTGCCGACCTGGGTGATCTCCACATAGGTGAGCAGGCCGCCGAGCGCGGCAAGTTCGGCGCGCGTGAACTCTCCGAAGGCATCGAGCGCGGCGACGCCGAGACGGTTCTTCAGCGCGCGTTCGCCGCGCACCGAATCGAAATGGGCGCGCGGGGCAGGCGTCAGCGCGGCCCCTGCTTCCTTGATCAAGCGCTTGATTTCGGCGTTACCGGCGAGATCGTCGCCGACCAGCACCTCACCCGGCTTCAGCCTGGCTAATTCTCCCGCGAGGTCGCTGAGCCGCGCCGAGGCCGCGATCAGCTCGCCGGTGGAAATGTCGAGAGAGGCGAGCGCGTAAAGCAGCTCATCGCCAACATCTTGCGACGGTCCGCGGAACAGCGCCGTGAGGAAATTATGCGCACGCGCATCGAGCAGCGTCTCTTCGGTCAGAGTGCCCGGCGTGACGAGACGCACCACGTCACGCCGCACCACGGATTTCGCGCCGCGCTTCTTGGCTTCCGCCGGGTCCTCGGTCTGTTCGCACACCGCCACGCGATGTCCTTGCGCGATCAGGCGCTGGAGATAGTCGTCGGCGGACACCACCGGCACGCCGCACATGGGAATGTCCTGGCCCTGATGCTTGCCGCGCTTGGTGAGCGCGATGCCGAGAGCGCGCGAAGCAATCTCGGCATCATCGAAGAACATCTCGTAGAAATCGCCCATGCGATAGAACAGGAGACAATCGGCATTCGCCGCCTTGATCTCCAGATATTGCGCCATCATCGGTGTGGCCGCCCGGGCCTCAGAGGCGCCGTCGGTCAGCGGCGCCTGCGCACGGCTCTCGAAACCTGGCGATAGAGCCTCTTGCGCCATCTCGTCCCTCATGCCGGCCGCTTCGTGGCCCGCAGTATGCAATGGCAAGCCACTTGGTGGCGAGCCTACCAGCTCACATCTTCCCTGGCCTTTTCCAGTCTCTCAGTAACTTTCGGACTCATGCCTAAAAACCACACACCTCCGAGCAAATGGCGAAAGCGCGGATTACGGCTGGCTTCCGCCACTATGGCGTCAACCACCGGACCGTCTTCCGCCGGAATCAAATCTTCCAGCATGCCGGCGGCGAGAAGACCAATTACATGCGGGTTGTCTTCGATTTCCACAATGGCCTTGGTGAGCTCAAGCGCCTTGAGCGGGTCCTCGTTCACGAGTTCGAACTGGTAGTCGAACAGCGCACTCCAGTTGCCGTCTTTTTCCTTGTCGAGATCGGAACGCGAATTGATCTCGACCCAGAGCGGCGCAAGCTCGGCGACCGACAGCGATGCGAAATCGATGATCTCGTGGGATTTGTAGCCTTCCTCCCACGCTTTATAGGCATCCTTGTCGGTTATGGAGAGCAAGCGGCGCTTGGTATCCGCATCCTCGATGCCGCCGCTGATGCTCCAATAGGCGGTGCCCATCAGCCAGCGAAGCTTCGGCTCGCGCATGGCAAGTTCCTGAAGTGAGCGGGCCACACGCGCACCGTTGAAATGCAAAAGCTGCCCAAGCAATTTACCCTGGCCGGTCAGGGCCACGACCGCATCATCCGGTTCCTGTTTGAGCAGCGCCTCGATGAAAGCCACGGCGCGCTCCGGCTCGTTGTGCCCCAGGCCGTCGAAATACATCATCACCGCATGCGTGCCGTCAGTCCGGTCCTTGAGACCGGTGGTGCTCATCTCGCGCCAAGCCCGCACCAGATCGTCCAGGGAGAGCGCATCGAGCCGCGCCTTGACTTCTTCTTCCGTCGGCGCCGTGGGGCTGAAACCGAGCTTCTGGTCACACCAGTTCATGGTTAGCGTGGGTAGCTTTTCGCTGGAACGGGCACAAGGCCACGGCCGGAAGGAGTTGGGGAAAGGGCTTTGCCCTGGGCAAAGCCTCCTCTAGGGTGCGCGCGGTTTTCAAGGAGAATAGCCATCGTCCGCCCCTCAAAACGCGCACCCGACGCGCTGCGCCCCATCAGCCTGGAACGCGCCGTGTCGCGGCACGCCGAAGGCTCATGTCTGGTGCGCTTCGGCGAGACCCATGTGCTGTGCACGGCGACCGCCAGCGAGCCGCTGCCGCCCTGGCTCAAGGGTCAGGGGCGCGGCTGGGTCACGGCCGAATACGGCATGCTGCCGCGCGCCACGTCCGAACGCACGCGCCGCGAGGCGGCCGCCGGCAAGCAATCCGGACGCACGCAGGAAATCCAGCGCCTGATCGGCCGCTCGCTCCGCGCCGTCACCGATCTTTCGGCGCTCGGCGAGAAGCAGATCACCGTCGATTGCGACGTGCTCCAGGCCGACGGCGGCACGCGTACCGCTTCGATCACCGGCGCCTGGATCGCACTGCACGATGCGCTTGCCTGGATGCAGGCGCGCAACATGATCAAGGCTGGCGTGCTGCGCGATCATGTCGCCGCCGTGTCTTGCGGGCTCTATGGCGGCGAGGCGATCCTCGATCTCGATTACGCCGAGGATTCGGAAGCCGACGCCGACGCCAATTTCGTGATGACCGGGGCTGGCGGCATCGTCGAGGTGCAGGGCACGGCCGAGACCGAGCCCTTCAGTCAGGAACAGTTCGACAGATTGATGTCTCTGGCGCGGGCGGGCATCGCCGAGCTCGTGCAATTGCAAAAGCTCACCGTCGCCTGAGATGCGCGGGGTGTTGCGGCGCGGCGCGAAGCTCGTCATCGCCAGCCATAATGAAGGCAAGGTGCGCGAGCTGGCCGAATTGTTCGCGCCATACGGCATCGACTGTATCTCTGCCGGAAGCTTGGGCCTGCCCGAGCCCGTTGAGACCGGCGCGAGCTTCGCCGAGAATGCGCGCATCAAAGCCGTTGCCGCAGCGTGTGGCGCAGGGTTACCGGCGCTTGCCGACGATTCGGGGCTCGAAGTCGCCGCGCTCGGCGGCGAACCCGGCATCCATTCGGCGCGCTGGGGCGGCGCGGCCAAGGATTTCACATCCGCCATGACACGGGTGCATGAGGCGCTTCAAGCGCGCGGCGTAAGCGGCGCAAACGCCAATTTCACCTGCGCCTTGGCGCTTGCTTTGCCCGATGGCGAAACATCGGTGTTCGAGGGTAAAGTGTTCGGGACGCTGACCTGGCCGCCGCGCGGCGGTCGCGGTTTCGGCTACGATCCGATCTTCGTGCCTGACGGCCATGATGAGACCTTCGGCGAGATGGACCCGGAACTGAAGAACAGGCTGTCGCATCGCATGCGCGCCTTCGAGAAACTGATACAGGCGAGCTATGTTAATGAGTGATGCGGCTTCCGCCGCCCCGTTCGGCGTCTATGTGCATTGGCCGTTCTGCCGCGCCAAATGCCCCTATTGCGACTTCAACAGCCACGTCCGTCATAACGGCATCGACGAGAGTGGCTTCGTCGCGGCCTATCTCAGAGAGCTCGACTATTTTGCCGTACTGTCCTCCGGCCGCAACGTGTCGAGCATCTTCTTCGGCGGCGGCACGCCGTCGCTGATGCGTCCCACAACCGTTGCTGCGATCCTTGATGCCATCGCCGCGCATTGGACCGTCGCGCATGACGCCGAGATCACACTCGAAGCCAATCCCACTTCCGTCGAGGCGGAGAATTTCGCGGGCTACGCCGCCGCCGGCGTCAACCGCCTGTCGCTCGGCGTGCAGGCGCTCGACGATGCGAGCCTGAAGGCGCTCGGACGTCAACACACCACCCAGGAAGCGCTCGAAGCGCTGGCGCTTGCCAAGCAGCATTTCGGCCGCGTGTCCTTCGACCTGATCTACGCACGCGAGGGGCAGACGGTGCGCGCCTGGGAAACTGAATTGAACCGCGCTCTCGACCACGCCGCCGATCATCTCTCGCTCTATCAGCTCACCATCGAGGACGGCACGCCATTCGCAGCGCGCCATGCCGCCGGCACGCTGCGTGTGCCTGACGCCGCCAAGGCGAGAGCCCTTTATGAATTGACGCAAGGATTGTGCGAGGCGGCCGGGCTACCGGCTTACGAGATTTCCAACCATGCGCGGCCTGGAGCTGAATCGCGGCACAATCTGCTTTATTGGCGCGGTTACGATTACGCCGGCATTGGCCCCGGCGCTCATAGCCGCATCACCCTGAACGGCATGAAGCGCGCGCTTATAGCGACCAAATCGCCGGAAGCCTGGCGCGAAGAGGTGGCAACGCGCGGGCATGGCATCGCCTCAGACGAGACTTTGAGCGCGGCGGAAGCGGCGGAAGAATATCTGCTGATGGGCTTGCGCCTCGCCGAAGGCATCGACCTTGCTCGGCTCGCTTCCATCGATGGACGCAGGATCGACGCGCAAATTCTCGGCGCGCTCGCCGGTGAAGGCCTGCTCATGCGTGACGGCGACCGGCTCGCGGCCACACCCAAAGGCAGGCTCGTGCTCGAGCGCCTGATCCTCGAACTTGTCGATTAGCAAACACGCGGGCGACGCGGTGCAAGATCACCAACACCGAGAGAAAAACGCGCTACTGCCGGAACGCGCGCGTGAAGCTCTGGAAGAGCTGATCGCGCGGCCGCTGGCGCCTGGGCTTTATCTTGTGGCGACGCCGATCGGCAATCTCGGCGACATCTCTTTGCGCGCGCTGGCCGTGCTGGCCCGTGCCGATTTGATTGCCGCCGAAGACACACGCCATAGCAAGAAACTCCTGTCCCATTTCAACATTCAAGCGAAGCTTGCGCCTTATCACGAGCATAACGCCGCGCGAGCGCGGCCCGCCCTCATCGCACGCCTGCGCGCCGGCGATGCCGTGGCGCTGATCTCAGACGCCGGCACGCCGCTCGTCTCGGACCCCGGCTACAGGCTGGTGCGCGAAGCGCTCGATCAAGGGATCATGGTCACGAGCATCCCCGGTCCTTCGGCGCCGGTCGCCGCGCTCACCAGTTCGGGTTTGCCGACCGACACGTTTCTGTTCGCGGGTTTCCTGCCGCCGAAGCAGGGCGCCCGCCGCACGCGTCTTTTGGAGCTTGCCGCCATGCCGGCCACGCTTCTGTTCTTCGAGACGGCGCCGCGTCTCGCCAAGAGCCTCGCCGACATGGCCGAGATTTTGGGTGCGCGCGAGGCGGCGGTCGCGCGCGAATTGACCAAGCTGCACGAGACGGTGACGCGCGGGCGGCTCGACCAGCTCGCGCGCGAACTCGCGCAAGCGGAGACTTTGAAGGGCGAATTGGTGGTGCTGGTCGCGCCGCCCTTTCCCGCAAGTCTCGACACCAGCGATGAAACGATCACGGCCGAGCTTAAGCGGTCTCTGAAGACGCAAAGCTTCCGCGACGCCGTGCGCGATGTGACCGAGTCCCTCGGGGTGAAACGCGCGCGCGTCTACGAGCTTGGCTTTGCACTCAACCGTAAACGAGACTGATGCGGCGCGAACGCGAAAGAGCCTATCGCCGCGGCGTTTTTGCCGAAACCTTGGTTGCCTGGCTGCTTCGGCTCAAAGGTTACACAATCGTGGCGCGGCGCTACAAGACGCCGGTCGGCGAGATCGATCTCGTGGCGCTCAAGGGCAAGCGTCTCGCCTTCATCGAGGTGAAGCGGCGCAAGACGCAAGAGGACGCCGCCTGGACCCTGCCCGCCAGACAAAGGCGGCGCATCGTGCGCGCGGCGCAATATTGGCTGGCCGGACACCCGAATTATTCCGGACACGACATCGCTTTCGACGTGGTGCTCGCCGCGCCGTGGACCTTGCCGCGCTATATCGCCAACGCCTTTCCCGTGTCATAACGGCGCGCCATGGCCCTCAAAGTCGCCTTCCAGATGGACCCCATCGAGCGCATCGATATCAGGGGCGATTCCAGCTTCGCGCTGCTGCTCGAAGCGCAACGGCGCGGCCACGATGTGTTCTATTACACGCCCGACAATCTTTCGCTGCGTGACGGCAAGCTCATAGCCGAAGGCCACAGCCTCACGGTCGAGGACAAGCCCGGCGATCATTACCGGCTGGCTTATCCCCGCGGCGTCGATCTCGCCGGGTACGACGTGGTGCAGCTCCGCCAGGATCCGCCCTTCGACATGGCCTATATCACCACCACGCATCTGCTCGAGCGCATCCACCCCAATACGCTGGTGGTCAACGATCCGACATCCGTGCGCAATTCGCCGGAGAAAATCTTCGTGCTCGATTTCCTCGACCTGATGCCGCCGACACTGGTGACGCGCGATCCGGTCCAGATCCGCGCCTTCCGCGACCAGCACAAGGACATCGTGGTGAAGCCGCTTTACGGCAATGGCGGCGCCGCCATTTTCCGCATTCCGGAAGACGACACCAATCTCAATTCGCTGATCGAGCTGCTCGGCATGACCTTCCGCGAGCCGATCATGGTGCAGCGCTATGTGCCGGCGGTGAGAGAGGGCGACAAGCGCATCATCCTGGTCGACGGCGAGGTGGCGGGCGCCATCAACCGCGTGCCGCCGCCCGGCGAAACGCGCTCGAACCTGCATATCGGCGGCAAGGCGGAAGCGACCCAGCTCAGCAAGCGCGACCGGGAAATCTGCGCGCGGCTCGGGCCTGAGTTGAAAAAGCGCGGGCTGATCTTCGCCGGCATCGACGTGATCGGCGACTATCTCACCGAGATCAACGTCACTTCGCCGACCGGCATCAGGCAGGTGGCGCAATTCGGCGGACCCGATATCGCCGCCATGATCTGGGACGTGATCGAGAAGAAGGTGAAACGCACACGGAGGGTGTGATGACTTCTGATCCGAAAGATCTCGGCACCGTGTTCGACGCCCATACCGCAGCCGAGTTCAAGACCCGCGACATCGACGCGACCATGGCGACGATGAGCGAGACGCCGCACCTGACCCATGTGCCGACCATGACCGGCGGCAATGGACGCGAAGCGGTGCGGCACTTTTACGAAACCTGGTTCATCGGCCACTGGCCCGGCGACACGGCAATCGAGCTGGTGTCGCGCACCGTGGGCGAAACCAGAGTGGTCGACGAAATCATCGTGAGCTTCACGCATGACTGCGAGATCCCGGCGATTCTGCCGGGCGTCGCGCCGACCGGACGCAAGGTTGTGCTGCCGCATGTGGCAATAGTCGGATTCAAGGACGGCAAGATCGACTACGAGCATATCTACTGGGACCAAGCCTCGCTGCTCGTGCAAATCGGCCTGCTGGACAAATCGAAGTTTCCGGTGACCGGGCCGGAGCAGGCCGCGCGGCTGCTCGACCCGAGCCTGCCCTCGAACACGCTCATTCCCAAAGTTTAGCGCTTGGCGCGGCGCCGGCCGAAAACGCGCCAGGCGTGAAAGGCGAGGCCTAAGCCCCAGCCGAGCGCCACCCAGTAGAACCACCAGACATTCGGCGTCACGGTGAGGTTGACGAACAGCAGAAGCAGGATGACCGCCACATAGGCGAAGGCGTGCACGGCGAAGCCGCGCGCCTTCCTGTCCACGAAGATACGTTCCCGCCGCCGTGCGGTGCGCAGATAGAGCGCGAAACCGTGCGTGGCGATGGCGATGCCCCAACCGAGTAGCACCCAGATGAACCAGCGGGTGTGCGGCGCGACCCACAGATTGATCGCCGCGCAAACCAGCACGGCCACGACAAAGACCGCGAGATGGATGACGAAGAGACGCTCCGCCGGGTCTTCTTTGTGTTTGGCTTTAGCCATAGGGCTCCGGTCCATCCGATCGACATTAGCCTGGCCCATCTGCCAACGTATTGACACAACACAAAGGTTAATGTTCGCTAATTGTTCTTGCGCCTTGGTACACGCTTGGCTAGAGTAGATCAGACACAAACGGGGGTTGAGCGATGTTCGCCCGGGTCACCACGGTCGCATTCGAGGGCATCGAGGCGCGCGGCGTCGACGTCCAGGTGCAGATCGGGCCCGGCATGCCCCATTTCACCATTGTCGGCCTGCCCGACAAGGCAGTGGCCGAGAGCCGTGAGCGGGTGCGCGGCGCGCTGAACGCCATCGGCTTGGCGCTGCCGCCGAAACGCATCACCGTCAATCTCGCGCCGGCCGACCTGCCGAAAGAAGGCAGTCATTACGACCTCCCCGTTGCGCTCGGTCTGATGGCCGCGGTCGGCGCCATCGCCCGCGATGCCATCGAGGGCTATTGCGTGCTGGGCGAGCTTGCCCTCGACGGCTCGATCGCGTCGATCGCCGGCGCGCTGCCCGCGGCCATCGGCGCCAATGCCATGGGCAAGGGCCTGATCTGTCCCGCTTCCTGCGGCGCTGAAGCGGCCTGGGCCGCTGCCGACATGCCGATCCTCGCGCCGTCAGACCTGCTCGTGCTGATCAACCACTTCAAGGGACTGCAGACCCTTAGGCGGCCTACGCCGACACCCGACCCGGGCGACGAGGCGATGCCCGACCTGAAAGACATCAAGGGTCAGGAGACCGCGAAGCGCACGCTCGAAGTGGCCGCGGCCGGCGGGCACCATCTCTTGCTGATCGGGCCGCCAGGTGCCGGCAAATCGATGCTGGCGCGGCGACTGCCCTCGATCCTGCCGCCGCTCGAGCCCGCCGAAATGCTGGAAGTGAGCATGATCAGAAGTCTGGCCGGCGATCTTGCCGGCGGGCGCATCGGCCGCAGCCGTCCCTTCCGGGCGCCGCATCATTCGGCGAGCATGGCCGCACTGGTCGGCGGCGGCACGCGTCCGCGTCCCGGCGAGGCGGCGCTCGCCCATCTCGGCGTGCTGTTTCTCGACGAGCTGCCCGAGTTCAATCCGCAAGTGCTCGATGCGCTGCGCCAGCCGCTCGAAGCGGGCGAGACAGTGATCGCGCGCGCCAATCACCGCATCACCTATCCCTCGCGCATCCAGCTCATCGCCGCCATGAACCCATGCCGCTGCGGCCGCGCCGGCGAGCCGGGTTATGTTTGCCGCCAGGGGCGCGCCTGCGCCGACCGTTATCAGGCGCGCATCTCAGGCCCCATGCTCGACCGCATCGATCTGCAGATCGAGGTGCCGGCGGTGTCAGCCGCCGATCTCGTTCTGCCGCAAGCTTCCGAAGGCAGCGCCGAGGTGCGGGCGCGGGTGGCCGCCGCGCGGCGCATGCAGATCGCCCGTTATAAAGATCTGGGCTGCGTGCGCATTCGCACCAATGCCGAATGCGACGGTACCCTGCTCGAAGAGATCGCAGCACCTGAGCCCGCCGGCCTCGTACTATTGCGTGACGCCGCCGATACTCTTTCTTTAAGCGCGCGTGGCTATCACCGGACACTGCGGGTCGCGCGCACCCTCGCCGACCTCGACGGCGAGGAATGCGTGGGGCGCATCCATATCGCCGAGGCGCTCAGCTATCGCGGTGAGACCCTGCGCCGGGCCCAGGCCGCCGCCTGATTCCAGGGACCGGCAGGCGCTAAAGCCTTTCTCAAGCATTGTCTGCTTGGCTGGCCATATGGCCAGGCCGGCGAAAAATAAGCGGCGGAACACGGCGCTCGACAAGGATCTCGAGGCGCTCAAGGACCTGCAATGGGAGATACGCGAGCGCGAGGCGCGTTACCGGGAGCTGGCGCTCGCCGCGGCGCGCGACCAGGCGATGAGCGCCAGCGAGGCGAAATCGCGCTTCCTCGCCACCATGAGCCACGAGATCAGAACGCCGATGAACGGCATACTCGGCATGACCTCCCTCCTGCTCGACACCACGCTCACACCCGAGCAGCGCACCTATGCGCGCGCCATCTCGACCTCGGCCAAGACGCTTCTGTCCCTGATCGATGAAGTTCTCGATTTTTCCAAGATCGAAGCCGGACGCATGGAACTTCGCACCGAGCCCTTTGACGTCGCCGACGCCATCCAGGGCGTGATCGAACTGCTGGCGCCGCGGGCGCATGACAAGGGGCTGCAGATCGGCTGGCTCGCTTCGCCCCAACTGCCGCGGAGAGTCATCGGCGATGAGACGCGCATCCGTCAGGTGCTGACGAATCTCGTGGGCAACGCCATCAAGTTTACCGAAACGGGCGGCGTCGTTCTGTCGCTTCAGCCTGCACCCGAAATGCAGAATGCCAAGGACGGAAAAGTCTGGCTTCGTTTCGCGGTGCGCGACACCGGCCCCGGCGTGCCGGCGAATGCCATCGGTCACATTTTCGAGGAATTCGAGCAGGCCGAACCCGGACCGGCGCGGCGCCATGGCGGCACCGGATTGGGGCTCGCCATCTCCAAGCGCCTGATCGACGCCATGGGCGGACGCATCGAGGTCGCCAGCGACCGGGGGAGAGGCGCCACTTTCACCGTCGATCTGGCCTTCGTCACGCTTGCCGGCAATGAGGAACTCGGGGCGGATTGGCCCAAGCCGCGGCGAGGCGAGAAAGTTCTTCTTGCCCTAGACAGCGCTGTCGAAGCCGAAGCGATCAGCGCCCAGCTCGCCGAGATTGGTGTCGAGGCTGTCCATGCAAGTGCGGAGACCGCCGCCTCGCTTGCGTCCGGCGCCGCGTCTCACGGCAAGCCTTTCACCGCATTGCTGACCGATGGCCCCACCATCAAGGGCGCGGCGCATCTCGTTCCTTTGTTGCGGCCCAAAGCCCGCGCCGTGGTGGTGATCGATCCGGCCGAGCGCGGCGACATCACGAAATTCCGCGTGCTCGGTTTCAAAAATTATCTCGTCCGCCCGGTCAGGCCCCTATCGCTGCTGACCCAGTTGTTCGGTTCCACCGATAAAGATCCGGCGCACAATTCGCAGACACTGTCTTCGCAGGCTTGGCGCCGCACATCCGGGATGAGACACGTTTCGGTTCTGCTTGCCGAGGACAACGATATCAATGCGCTGCTCGCCAGCACCATATTGGAGAAAGAAGGCGCGCATGTCGTTCGCGTGAAGAACGGCCACGATGCGATTGCGGAAGTCAACGGTGCGCGCGCCGATGGCCGCGCCTTCGACATCGTATTGATTGACATCCATATGCCCGACATGGACGGTGTCGAGGCGGCGCGCGGCATAAGGTTGCTCTATCCCGACCATGCCCGTCCCGCCGCCGGACGGCCGCCGATCGTCGCCCTGACCGCCAACGCTTTTGCCGAGGATCGCGCCGCCTATCTTGCCGCGGGCCTCGATGACTACCTCGCCAAACCCTTCGAGAATGCCGATTTGGCGGCCTTGCTGGCCCGCTGGTATCCCGGCCGCAAGGATCAGGAAAAGCCTGGTCTTTGCGCCTCGTGATCCGCGCAAAAAGGCCTTTTCCCGCCCCTTTCCCCAGCCTGTCACATTGGCTTCGAATTGGTTTGCTAACCGAGCCGTGTTGTGGCCGAATCGGTAGCGGCGACCTCGGCAGCTAAATCAGTCCCGTGGCGTATTCCTCCCCTCGAATCGCGGTGGCGCAATGTTTCCAGGATTGACGTTCAAGCCAAGCCAAGCCGGCGCCTTGCCGCTTCTTGGCCGCCGCTTGTTCGCCGGGGGTGCGTTCGGCCGGTTTCAATCGCCTAAAGTCTATGGCCGCATCGGGCCGCTCGAAGTGCGGCTCGCCTCGAAACGTGCCGAGATTAGGCGCGCGCAGCGACTGCGTTATAAGGTCTTCTATGAGGAGATGTCGGCGACCCCAGGCGCGCTCGCCATCCTCTCCCGGCGCGATGAGGACGCTTATGACGGGATTTTCGATCACCTCCTCGTGCTCGATCGCGGCGACCCCAATGACGGGCGGCGCTGGCGGCGCTCGAAAGTGGTCGGCACCTATCGCGTGCTGCGCCAGGAAATCGCCTCGCTCTATGACGGCTTCTACACGCAAGACGAATACGACGTCGCTTCGCTGATCCGGTCGAAGCCCGATTACACTTTCATAGAGCTCGGCCGCTCTTGCGTGCTGAAGCCCTATCGCAACAAACGAACCCTTGAACTGCTGTGGCAGGGGGTCTGGTCATATGTCCGCGAGCATGGTGCCGACGTCATGCTGGGCTGCGCGAGCTTCCCGGGAACAGATCCCAAGGCGCATGCCCTCGCGCTGAGCTTCCTCCACCATAACGCGCTTGCGCCCGAAGAATGGCGCGTGCGCGCGCATGCCCATCGGCATGTCGACATGAACATGATACCGCGCGAAAAGGTTGACATTCGCGCCGCGCTCAAGGCGTTACCCCCTCTGATCAAGGGCTATTTGCGGGTCGGCGCCTATGTCGGCGACGGCGCCGTCATCGACCATCAATTCGGCACGACCGATGTCTTCGTCATCATGCCGGTCGAAGCGATCAAAACACGCTATTTCGCCCATTTCGGCGCGCCGGATGCGCTTCCGTCAGAAATGGCGCCCGTATACGCCCCGTTAAGCTGACTTCTGGCTCACTTGGCGGGCGGGTTTGACGCGCCTTTGGCGCGGCCGTAAATTTCCTCCCATCATGCGCCATACCGATGCCAACGAAATGCGTGCGGCCGCCGAGGCCGCTCTCGGTCTCCGTCAGCTCAACGAGCGCTCGCGCGAGATCTTCAAGCGCATCGTCGAAACTTATCTCGCCACCGGCGAGCCGGTCGGCTCACGCAATCTCAGCCGTGTCCTGCCGATGACCTTGTCGCCGGCATCGGTTCGCAATGTGATGTCGGACCTCGAAAGTCTCGGACTCATCTATGCGCCGCATACCAGTGCCGGCCGGCTGCCGACCCAGACCGGCTTACGCCTGTTTATCGACGGACTGCTCGAGATCGGCGACATCACCGAGGAGGAGCGCAACCAGATCGAGGGCCATCTGGCCGGAAGCAACCGCCGCCGCGCCTTTGAGGATTTTTTCGCCGAGGCCGGTGAGATGCTGTCGGGTCTCTCGCGTTGCGCCGGCGTGGTGCTGGTCGACAAGCAGAGCAAGCGATTGAAGCATGTCGAGTTCGTCAATCTCGGGCAGGGCAGGGCGCTCGCCGTGCTCGTCAGCGAGGACGGCGACGTCGAGAACCGCATCGTTCACCTGCCCGAGGGACTGCCGCTTTCTTCGCTCAACGAGGCATCCAATTATATCAACGCGCGCATCGGCGGACTGACGCTCATGGAAGCACGCACACGCATCGAGAAGGAGATCGAGCAGCGCCGCGCACAACTCGACGAGTTGACCGCGCGGGTGGTCACCGAAGGCCTTGCCACCTGGTCCGGCAGCGGCGGTGACCGCAAGAGCCTGATCGTGTGTGGCCGCGCCCATCTCCTCGAAGACGTCAGGGCCATGGAAGATCTGGAACGGATCAGACTCCTGTTCGAAGATCTCGACGCCAAGAAAGACTTGATCCAGTTGCTCGGACTTGCCGAGGGCGCCGAGGGCGTGCGCATCTTCATCGGTTCGGAGAACAAGCTGTTCTCGCTTTCCGGCTCAGCACTGATCGTCTCGCCCTTCGAGGACAGCGAGCAGAAAATCGTTGGTGTGCTTGGGGTGATCGGGCCGACACGGCTCAATTACGCCCGCATCATTCCCATGGTCGATTATACCGCGAGGCTGCTCGGGCGCCTTGTCCCTTGATTTTTCTCGGCCTACGGTCGATATCCGCTGAACTCCTTGAGTGAAACAATACGCCGAGATCGCCGATGCCCGACGACAAGTCCGATTCGCGCGAGAACAACGAGGATCAGGCGAAATCCGCCGATCCCTCCAAGAACGACACCGGCGTCGAGGCGGCGAAGGAGCCCGGGGCCGATCTCGACACTTTGCATGCCGAGAACACCGAGATGCGGGACAAGCTTCTCCGCACCATGGCTGACATGGAGAATCTGCGCCGCCGCACCGAGCGCGAGAAGTCTGATACGTCACGTTACGCCATCTCCAACTTCGCGCGTGACGTGCTGACCATCGGCGACAATCTGCGCCGCACCATCGAACACGTTCCGGCCGAGGCCGCGGCACAAGATCCCGCGCTCAAGAGCTTCCTCGAAGGGGTCGAACTGACCGAGCGCGAATTGCACAATATGCTCGAGCGCCACGGCGTCACCCGCATCGAGCCGCTCGGCCAACGCTTCGATCCGAATTGCCAACAGGCCATGTACGAGGTCGAAAGCAAAGACGTGCCTGAGGGCACGGTGGTCGAGGTGATGCAGTCGGGCTACATGATCGGCGACCGTTGTCTCCGTCCGGCTTTGGTGGCGGTTGCCAAAGGCGGCAGCAAGCCGGCCGCGCCACCCAAAGGCAACGGCCAGTCGGGCCCTGCCCGCCGCGCCGCCAATGACGACATCCCCGGCGGCGCGCAGCCCGGCGATTAAGACTATGGCTTAGTCACGCGGCGGAGTGTCAGATTGATGCGGCCGCCCTCCGGCAACAGGTCAGAGGTGCCGGCAAGGATGCGGTCTATGCCGTGAAAGGCGAGGCGATCCTCGCCGTCAAGCATGAACACGTCTCCCGACTTGAGCTCGAATTTCCGGGTCGGGTCTTTGCGCGAGCGTCCGCCGACGCGAAAGATGCCGGTAGCGCCGAGCGACACCGAGAGCACGGGCGCGGCGAAATCCTCCTCGTCCCGGTCCTGATGCAGTCCCATCTTGGCGGCGCCGGCATAATAATTGACGAGGCAGGCCTCGGGCGGAAACGGGTAGTCGGCCACCTCATCCCAGAGATCGAGCAGCATTTGCGGCATCGGCGGCCACGGGTTACCCGTCACCGGATGGGTGGCCTGATAGCGATAGCCGCCATCCTTGTCGGTTATCCAGCCGAGCGGGCCGCAATTCGTCATGTGCACCGACATCGGTCTGCCGGAGCGCGGCATGGTCGGGGTATAGAGCGGCGCGACCGCCATGATGCGGCGAAGCGCGTCAAGCAGCGCGACTTGCGCCTCCCGGTCGAGCTTTTGCGGGTAATATTGCAACGGCGTCTTTGCTCCGAGCCTGCCTCTGTCTTACCTTCAGCCCCTATAGCGCATCGGCGCCACCAGGAGACATAAGCCAACGATGGTGAAGTCGCAGTCCGCCAATCCCGACGGCTATATCCACGCGCGCGACCCGCAGGAATATGAACGCCTGCGCGACCAGGCGGCCATGTGGCGGGAGGCGACCGAGAAGGTTCTCGACCGGATCGGGCTTGGGCCCGGCATGAGCTGTCTCGATGTCGGCTCGGGCCCCGGCGCGGTGATGCGGCTCATGGCCGACCGGGTGGGGCCGCAAGGCCGCGTCACCGGCATCGAGATCGATGGCCAGCTCGGGGCTCAGGCGCTCGCCGATCTGCGCGCCCAAGGGGGCGCCAATTTCGACCTCATCGACGCCAATATGTTCGAGCTCGATACACCGCGCGGCGCGCCCTTCGATCTCACCTATTGCCGGCTGTTCCTCATGCATATGCACGATCCCGTCGCGGCGCTTGAGAGGATGGCTTCCTGGACAAAACCCGGCGGTGTGGTGGCGGCGCAGGAATTCGACTTCGGCGCAATCGCGGTCGAGCCCCTCTGCCCGGCCATGGCCGAGTTCAATCGCCTGTTCGAGGGCGTGTTCAGGGGCCGCGGACGAAACCTGCGCGCGGGGCGCCAATTGCCGGCCCAATTCGAGGCGGCTGGTCTCGGACTGCCGGACGGCACGCTGTCGGAGGCCAAGTTCCTGCCGCTCGGCGACATGGCGGCCATGCTGATCGGTGTTTATGAGGGACTCTACGCCTCGGCGCTCGATCTTGGCATCGCCGACAAGGCAAGGGCCGAGGCCTTCAAGGTCGAGATGACCGAGGCCGGCGCCGACGGCCGCTATTACTGCCTGACCCCGATCCTCATCGCCGCCTGGAAACGCCTCGGCTAGCCCCCATCTCCTTGCGGGCCATAGGGTTGCCACCTATATAACCGCGGAACCCTGCCGAGGTGTCGGCGGGCTTGCCGGAACATGGGGACCGGCGCCACGCCAGGTTGGTTGCGAAGGCGCGTTGTCTCGGGTGCCGCTTCAGGGCCCGGGGGGTCTGCCAAAAGAGGAGGTTTGTAATGGCGAAAGTGATCGGTATCGATCTCGGCACCACCAATTCCTGCGTGGCCGTGATGGAGGGCAAGAGCCCGAAAGTCATCGAAAACGCGGAAGGCATGCGCACCACGCCCTCGATGGTCGCCATCACGGATGACGGCGAGGTCCTTGTCGGTCTTCCAGCCAAGCGCCAGGCCGTTACCAACCCCGAGAACACCCTGTTCGCCATCAAGCGCCTGATCGGCCGCCGCTACGACGACCCGATGGTCGAGAAGGACAAGAAGCTCGTCCCCTACAAGATCGTTAAAGCCGACAATGGCGACGCCTGGGTCGAGTCCCACGGCAAGAAATATTCTCCCTCGCAGATCTCCGCCTACATCCTGCAAAAGATGAAAGAGACCGCCGAGTCTTATCTCGGCCAGAAGGTCGAGCAGGCGGTGATCACCGTTCCCGCCTATTTCAACGACGCCCAGCGCCAAGCCACCAAGGACGCCGGCAAGATCGCCGGTCTCGAAGTCCTGCGCATCATCAACGAGCCGACCGCGGCCGCTCTCTCCTATGGTCTTGAGAAGAAGGAAGGCCAGACCATCGCCGTGTACGACCTCGGCGGCGGCACGTTCGACATTTCCATTCTCGAAATTGGCGATGGCGTATTCGAGGTGAAGTCGACCAACGGCGACACCTTCCTGGGCGGCGAAGATTTCGACATGCGTATCGTCGATTATCTCGCCAACGAGTTCAAGAAGGAGTCCGGCATCGATCTGCGCGGCGACAAGCTCGCCCTACAGCGCCTCAAGGAGGCGGCGGAAAAGGCCAAGATCGAACTTTCCTCGACGCAACAGACCGAGATCAACCTTCCCTTCATCACCGCCGACAAGTCAGGTCCGAAGCATCTGACCATGAAACTCACGCGCGCGAAGCTCGAGAGTCTGGTCGACGACCTCATCCAGAAGACCATCGGCCCTTGCCAGAACGCGCTGAAGGACGCCGGGCTGAAGCCTGCCGAGATCAACGAGGTCATCCTGGTCGGCGGCATGACCCGCATGCCCAAGGTGGCCGAGACGGTGAAGACTTTCTTCGGCCGTGAGCCGCATAAGGGCGTCAATCCCGACGAGGTGGTGGCGATCGGCGCGGCCATTCAGGCCGGCGTGCTGCAAGGCGACGTCAAGGACGTGCTGCTGCTCGACGTGACCCCGCTCTCGCTCGGCATCGAGACTTTGGGCGGTGTGTTCACCCGCCTGATCGACCGCAACACCACCATCCCCACCAAGAAGGGCCAGGTGTTCTCCACCGCCGAGGACAATCAGAACGCGGTGACCATCCGCGTGTTCCAGGGCGAGCGCGAGATGGCGGCCGACAACAAACTGCTCGGCCAGTTCGACCTGGTCGGCATTCCGCCGGCACCGCGCGGCGTGCCGCAGATCGAAGTGACCTTCGACATCGACGCCAATGGCATCGTCAACGTTTCGGCGACCGACAAGGCGACCGGCAAGGAGCAGTCGATCCGCATCCAGGCTTCCGGCGGCCTGACCGATGCCGACATCGACCGCATGGTCAAGGAAGCGGAAAGCCACGCCGAGGACGACAAGAAGCGGCGCGAGCTCGTCGAGATGCGCAATCAGGGCGAAGCGCTCATCCACTCGACCGAGAAGATGCTGGCGGATTTCGGCGACAAGGTCGCGGCCGCCGACAAGACGGCGGTCGAGGCGTCGGTGGTCGAGCTGAGAACCGCACTCGAAAGCGAGGATAAGGACGCGATCAAGCAAAAGATCGACGGCGTCATCCAGACTTCGATGAAGCTGGGCGAGGCCATGTATCAGGCAAGTCAGGGCGCGGCAGGCGGCGACGGCGGTGATGCCGGTCCGTCGGCTTCAGCCGGCGGTCCCGACGACAAGGTGGTCGATGTCGACTTCGAGGAAGTCAAGGACGACGACAGCAAGAAGTCCGCATAGAGTTTTATGGAGTTGGCGGGGGCCCTTTGGCCCCCGCTTCGTGCCCAGCAGAAGAGGCTCTAGCGCCGCCGGGAAGCGGGCGGCGGTGTGAAGGTCCGGAGGGGCGATGGCCAAACAGTGCTACTATGACATTCTGGGCGTATCGCGCAGCGCTGGCGACAGCGAGATCAAGACCGCGTTCCGCCGCAAGGCCAAGGAATGTCACCCCGACCGCTGCAACGGCGATCCCGATGCCGAGACGCGCTTCAAGCAAGTGAACGAAGCCTATGAGGCGCTGAAAGATCCCCAGCGCCGCGCGGCTTACGATCGTTTCGGTCACGCCGCGTTCGATACCGGCATGGCTGGCGGACCCGGTTACGGCTTCGGCTCGGACTTTTCCGCCTCCATGTCGGCGATGTTCGACGATTTGTTCGGCGAATTCATGAATCAGAGGCGGCCGCGGCAACGCTCTGCCCGCGAGCGCGGCGCCGATCTCCGCTACAACATGGAAATCGAGCTGGCCGAGGCCTATAACGGCAAGGCGGCGCAGATCCGCGTGCCGACCAGCGTGACCTGCGAGAGCTGTACAGGCTCCGGCGCCAAGTCCGGCACCTCACCCACCACCTGCCGTACCTGCGGCGGTGGAGGCAAATTACGCGCAAGCCAGGGTTTCTTCACCATCGAGCGCACCTGCCACGCCTGTCAGGGCCGCGGCGAGGTTATCGAGACGCCATGCCCGTCCTGCAATGGCGCGGGCCGCGTCGTGCGCGAGCGCACTTTGTCGGTCACCATTCCCGTCGGCGTCGAGGACGGCACCAGGATCAGATTGGCCGGCGAAGGCGAAGCCGGTGTGCGCGGCGGACCGCCCGGCGATCTCTATATTTTCCTGTCGATCAAACCGCATGAATTCTTCCAGCGCGACGGCGCCGATCTGTTCTGCCGCGTGCCCATCGCCATGACCACGGCGGCGCTTGGCGGCCAGATCGAGGTGCCGACCATCGACGGCGGCAGGAGCCGGGTGAAAATTCCCGAAGGCAGCGAGAGCGGCAAGCAGTTCCGCCTCAAGACCAAGGGCATGCCGGTGCTGCGTTCCAAGCAGCAGGGCGATCTGTACATCCAGGTCGAGGTCGAGACACCCAAGAACTTATCGCCCAAGCAGCGCGAGCTGCTGAAATCCTTCGAAGAAGCCTCCAATTCGAACACGAGCCCGGCCTCGAGCGGATTTTTCGCCCGCGTCAAAGAATTCTTCGACGGCATCGGCGAGTAGTTTCCCTTTGACGTAGATTGCCTTAAGACCGGCCTTGCGCGGCTTTGCCAAGGCGGAGGTGGGGAATGGTGCGACTGTTATCTTTCGCCGGCAGCACACGGGAAGGCTCCTACAACAAGAAGCTTGCCCAGCTCGTGCAGCGCATCGCCGAAGCAAACGGCATCGAAGCCGTGTTCGTGGATCTCAAGGACTATCCCATGCCGATCTATAACGGCGACCTCGAAGCGGCGGAGGGGCCACCGGAGAGGGCGCGCGCCTTCAAGTCCCTGCTGCAGGAATATCAGGGGGTGTTCATCGCCAGCCCCGAATACAACGCCTCGGTGACGCCGCTGCTCAAAAACACCATCGACTGGGTGACGCGCGTACGCGCCAAGGGCGAGAGCGGGCTCGAAGTCTTCAAGTCGCGTGTGTTTGCCATCGGCGGCGCCTCGCCCGGCAATTACGGGGGGATGCGCAGCCTGTTGCAGCTACGCCAGATCCTATCCGTGGGTACCGGCGCTCTGGTGATCCCGCAGCAGATCGCCGTGCCGCGCGCCGGCAGCGCCTTCGAGGAGGACGGCAGCCTGAAGGACGAGGGCCAGCAGAAACTCTGCACCGATACGGTCGAGGCACTTGCCGTCTGCGCCAAATGGTTCAAGCCGTCATGAGCGCGCCCCGCGACAGACTGATCGTCGCCCTCGACGTGCCGAATGTCGACGAGGCCAAGGCGCTGATCGACAGGCTCGGTGACAGCGTCGGCGTCTACAAGATCGGGCTCGAGTTGCTGTTCTCAGGCGGCTTCGCCCTGGCGCAGGACTTGGCGCGTCAAGGTCACTCCGTGTTTGTTGATGCCAAACTGCTGGACATCGAGGCGACGGTCGAGCGCGCCACCGCCGTGATCGCCGCAAGCGGCGCCGCCTTTCTCACGGTGCATGCCCTGGACCGCAAGACAATCGCCGCTGCCGTACGCGGCCGCGGCGATTCCAGGTTGAAGCTGCTTGGGGTGACGGTGCTCACCAATTTGTCACGCGCCGATCTTGCCGAGCACGGTATCGACGAGGCGCCACTCGCAGTGGTGCAGCGCCGCGCCATGATGGCGCGGGATGGCGGTTTCGATGGGGTGATCGCCTCGGGCCAGGAAGCGCGCGCGCTGCGCGAGCGCTTGCGGCAAATCCTGATCGTGACGCCAGGTATCAGGCCGGCCGGCGCCGACACGCAAGACCAGGCCCGCGTCATGACGCCTTCCGCCGCGATCAAGGCGGGCGCCGATTATCTCGTGGTCGGAAGGCCTATTACCCGCGCCGCCGATCCGCGCGCGGCGGCTGAAGCCATCGTCGCGGAAATCGCCGCTTCACTACCGAAGTAGCGCGACGATCGCGGCTTCGAGCGCGTCAGGGTCGCCGGCGACTTTCACCTGCTTCAAGCGCGACTTGCCGCCTTGCGCGACTTTTACCGACGACGGCGGCACGTTCAGCCAGCGCGCGACGAGTTTCTCGAGCGCTGCATTGGCGCGGCCCTCTTCCGGCAGGGCGCGCACCCGCGCTTTGAGCACGGCGACATCGCCAAAGGTTTCGACGCCCGCGATCTCGTCGCGCGCGGATTTCGGCCTCAGCCGCACCGGCAAGATGATGCCGGTTTGGGTGCGCCGCAGGTTGAGGCGTGCCGCGCTCACATCCCCGATGACGGCATGACCGCCGGCAGGACCCAGCCGAGCAGCACCACATCACGGATGAACAGGAGGAACAGGATCAGAATCACCGGTGAGATGTCGATGCCGCCGAGATTGGGGATCACATTGCGGATTGGCCGCAGCGCCGGCTCGGTGACACGATAGAGCACCTCCGCCACCGTATAGACGAAGCGGTTAGAGGTATTGACCACGTTGAAGGCGATCAGCCAGCTCAGGATCGCGCTTATGATGACGACCCAGATATAGAGGTCGATGACGAGAACGATAAATCCGATCAATGGCACCATCGAAAACCTCTCCTCCTCAAGCTGTCAGCCGTCCTCGCGTCAGATACCAGAAGTGAGAGGAATCAGCCAGTTGCCTGATATCTTGACACCCGACATCCGATACCTGACATACCTTGCACCTGATCGGGGCCGTAGCTCAGTTGGGAGAGCGCAGCAATCGCACTGCTGAGGTCAGGGGTTCGATTCCCCTCGGCTCCACCACCCCTAATTATGGTGCCCCATATTTTGGATGGCCGATGCCTTGTGAGTGTGTCCAGGCTTCGGCAAACTCGTCGATTAAAGTCTCGATGGTCGCTTCAATCCTGGCCGTTATCTGCTCGTTTGGTTCATAAATTACCCGGCCGCCCTCTCCGTACATGTTCTCCCAAATCGTCACGTAGGTGGGATTTTGGAGGGGCTTCTTGTCGTATACAAATCGCGCTCCCTCTACGGGGGCGATCACTCTAGCGGTAACCGAAGCGGCGCATCCGGAGTCTGCCGGCAGCGCGGTAACGATTAGCTGGAACAATGGGCGCTCAAAGAAGTCACTTACATCACTACGCACAAATCCGAGCTTCGTTCGCATGAAGGCGCTCGTCGCCGACTCCCTGATGTGCTGCTCGTCCAGATCACATTTATCGAGCAGTTTGAGCACCCAAGGCATTTTTTTGATGCCATCGAGATAGCTGGTTGGTCCTCCAGACAGCCCCGTAACGATACTGAAATCCTCATCAATATCGTCGTCGTCAGTAGAATTCTGAGCGACTTTATCGCCGGTGATTATCTGAACGCTTTTTATTGGGTTCGGTACGGCTGGCTGCGGACCACTCTGTTCCGCGTGAGCAAGCGCCGGTATTGCAAGAGCGGAAACGGCGGCAATTAGCTTTAGTGTCATAAATCGCTTCCCCCTAACCGGTTCTCTCTTTGGTGACGTCCTTAAGCGTTTCAGGCTTGGGGAGAGGACGCGGCTCTTGCAGATTGCCTTCCGCGTCACGCACGCGGAAGAACCAGCCGACCGAGGGGATCAGGAAGAAACCGGGAATGAAACGCACGCCGAGCGCGATCAGCCGGTTGAACCAGCCGGCGATGATCACCCAATTGCCGCGCTTGAATCCGCGATAGGCCGCGTGCGCCATCTCCTCGGCGCTCATCATGGGGAGATACTGCACGTAGCGCGAATGTTCGGCGCCGGCCTTGGCATGCATTTCAGTGGTGATGGGGCCTGGCGCTGCCACCGAGATGCGGACGCCGCTACCCATGGTCTCGTAGGCGAGCGCGCGGCTCAGCGAGATTATCGCTGCCTTGGTGGCGGCATAGATCGCTTGATACGGCACCGGCATGAAGCCTTCGACCGAAGCGATGTTGAGCACGCCTCCCTTGCCGCGCGCCAGCATGCCCGGGAGAAAGCGAAGCGTGAGATCGGCCACGGCGCCGACGTTGAGATCGACGATCTGCCTGATCTTCGATAAATCCTCGTCCTGGAAGAAGCCGGCGGTCATGACCGCGGCGTTGTTGACGAGGACATCGGCGTAGAAACCGGATTGGCGCAATGCCTGCTCCACGCGGTCGCATCCCTCGACCGTGCCGAGATCGCAGGCGGCAAATCTGACCTCGATATTGTGACGCTTGGCCAGGTCGCGCGCGACATCCGCAAGTCTTGCCTCGTCGCGGGCAACGAGAAGAAGCGCATGGCCATCTTGAGCGAACTCATCGGCGAGGGCGCGGCCGATGCCTTGGGTCGCGCCGGTGATAACCACGGCAGGAACCAAGGACCCAGTCTTCCGGTTGGTATCGTTCATTGCACGTGGCCGTCCCTGGAGCCAACGTCGCCTTTGGCGCATAAACTCCTAGCATACGTTCCGGGATGCCGCCTATGTCTCGTCCTTAAGACTAAGCCAGGCAAGGGGCTGTGACACCTCACCTCTCACGCGTTAGAATACGCAAAAATTGCTGCCTGCCTGCCGCCTTTAAAAGAGCGTTTCGATGGTCCTGCGTACCGGTTTTCGTCATCTCTTGATCGGGTTGCTCGGTCTTTCTCTTCTGCCAAGCCTCGCAGAAGCAAGGGAAACCCTGGCCGAAGCCGTCAGGAAGCTCGATGGCAAATATCTCGATGCGCCCGATGTAGTGGGCATCGATGACGGGCCCAAAATCGAAGCCGGCAGTGGGGAAGAGTCCGAACCCGAACCGCAGGAGATTGCCAAGGGACCGGTCAAGGCGACGCTCACTTATGTCGAATCCACCGATGACGACGGCAACGTCACCCGCGATCCCATCGTCACCGTGTTCGTCGACGAAGAAGAGGTCGCCAAGATCGAAGGTGATGGCGGCTTCACGGAGGATCCGCCGGTCGGCGTGCAGATCGCCGAACTCGATCCGAGCAATGCCCATCCGGAGGTCGTCGTGTCGTTCTATACCGGCGGCGCGCATTGTTGCTCGGACACGAGCGTGATTTCGAGCAATGAAGACGGCTCAGCCTGGACTACTATCAATGTCGGCGAATTCGACGGCGGCCCACTGCTCGCGGTCGATCTCGACGGCGACGGCCGTTATGAGTTCGAGACGCGCGACAACGCCTTCCTCTACACCTTCGCCTGCTATGCCTGCTCGGAAGCCCCGCTTGAAGTGCTCGCCATCGAGAATGGCGCCGTCAAGACTGTCAGCGCCGACCCACGCTTCCGTCCGGCGCACGCCGCTTGGCTCAAGAATATGATCGCGAACGTGCCGGAGGATGACGTGAACGGATTTCTCGCCGGCTATGTCGGTGAAAAGATTCTGCTTGGCGAGGGCAAGCCCGCCTGGGAGCTGATGCTCGCCCATTACGACAAGAAATCGGATTGGGGGCTTGAGACCTGCGACCAGGAACTCAACGAGAACGGCGAGTGCCCGGGCAAGGAGGTCAAGCTGACTTTCCCCGAAGCCCTCGAACGCATGCTTAAGGAAAGTGGTTATACTATCGAGCCATGAGGCCGGTCTCGCGGATTCCGGCCGAATCTCAAGGAATCTGGCTGTCAGTCGAGGAGTAAGAGTATGGCACCGCGCGCGTTCTGGACCGGCCATTTGCGGCTCTCTCTCGTTAATGTCCCGGTGAGGCTCTATCCGGCCACCACATCGGAGCGGCGCATCGAGATGCATCAGATCCACGAGCCTACGGGGAAGCGCATCCGCTACCAGAAGATCGTGCCCGGTGTAGGCCCGGTCGAGAACGAGGAGATCACCAAGGGCTACGAGTTCGAGAAGGGGAAATATGTCCTGCTCGATCCCAAGGAGATCGACGAGCTCAAGCTCGAGAGCAAGCAGACCATCGAGCTCGTCCGCTTTGTCGATGAGGACGCCATCGATACCCGCTATTTCGAGACGCCGTATTATCTCATGCCCGACGGCGAGATGGCCGACGAAGGCTATGTCATTTTACAGAAGGCGCTGAAGGATACCGGCAAGATCGCCATCGGCCAGCTCATCCTGCGCGGTCACGGCAATATCGTGGCGATCAAGCCCTTCGGCAAAGGCCTGCTGATGGAGATTCTGCGTCACGCCAATGAGCTCCGTTCGCCCGATGCCCTGTTCAAGGAGATCCCCGACGTCAAGGTCGACAAGGAGGCGCTCGGACTTGCCAAGGAACTCGTCAAGCGCAAATCGGGCAAGTTCGAACCTGAGCGAATGAAGGACGAGTATGCCGAAGCGGTGTGGGAGCTGATCAACGCCAAGATCGAAAAGCGTGCGCCGGACATCGTCACGGCCGAAGCGCCAAGCGCCAAGGTGATCAACATCATGGACGCGCTGAAGAAGAGCGTACAGCAGGGTAAAGGGGCTACCGCCTCCAAGTCGGCGGGTTCCAAGCCGGCGAAGCGCGGCGCCGCCAAGAAGGCGGTGAAGACACCAAAGCGCAAGTCGGCCTAGAAGCATGGCACGCGCGAAAGCCGATGACCTGCTTGCCGCCTACAAGGCGAAGCGCGATTTCGGCAAGACGCCAGAACCGGGAGCGAAGCGCGCGCGGGCCAAGGGCAACAGCTTCGTTATCCAGAAACATGCGGCGCGGCGCACGCATTTCGATTTCCGGCTCGAGCATGACGGGGTCTTGAAGAGCTGGGCCGTGACCAAGGGCCCGAGCCTCGATCCGAGCCAGAAGCGGCTTGCCGTCATGACCGAAGACCATCCGCTCGAATATGGCGGATTTGAAGGGGTTATTCCCAAAGGCCAATACGGCGCGGGGCCTGTGATGATCTGGGATAAAGGCACCTGGGAGCCGCTAAACGATCCCGATGAGGGCCTGGCCAAGGGCGACTTCAAAATCCGCCTGCACGGCCATCGGCTCAACGGGGATTTCGTCCTGGTGCGCATGAAGCCGCGTCCGCAAGACCGCGGCAAGCAGAACTGGCTGCTCATCAAAAAGCGCGACGAGTATGCCGGCGACGGCGACGAGCCCACGCAGGAGTTCGACACCAGCGTCAAGAGCGGGCGCACCATGGAAGAGATCGAGACGGGCGACGTGCCGATCTGGAATTCCGACAAGGCTCAAAAAAAAACTCAAAGCCGAAGCAAACGCGCGGTAACGGCAAAGCCCGCACGAAAACCCGCTCGAAAAAAAGCGCGGTAAAGATCGCTTTCGTCGAGCCCGAGCTTGCCATGCTCGACGATGAAGTGCCCACGGGCCGGAACTGGCTGCACGAAGTCAAATATGACGGCTACCGCATCCTCGCGCGTAAGGCCGGTGACGACATTACCCTGTTCAGCCGGAGCGGCCTTGACTGGACCGTGCGCTTTCCGGCGATCGCCGAGGTGCTCAAGACCCTCCCCTGCGATAACGCCCTGATCGATGGCGAGATGGCCTTCTTGCTGCCGGACGGTTTGACCGACTTCAAATCGTTGCAGGAGCATATCGACACGCGGCACCCAAGCATCCGCTATTTCGTCTTCGATCTCCTCTTCCTCGACGGCAAGGACTGGCGCAAGAAGCCCTTGCTGGAGCGCCGGGCTCGCCTTGCCGAATTGTTGTCGGATGAGGACATTTCCAATTGGCTGGTTTATGCCGACTACGTGCAAGGCTCGGGCCCCGAGTTCTTCGCTCAAGCCCGCGCCGCGGGATTAGAAGGCATCATGTCGAAGCGCGCCGATGCGCCCTATCGCTCGGGACGCAGCCGGGACTGGCTCAAGATCAAATGCAACCAGCGCGATGAGTTCGTGGTCGGCGGCTATAGCCGATCGGAGGTGCGGGGCAAGCCCTTCTCCTCGCTGCTGCTCGGAACGTTCGCCGATGGCAAGTTGATCTATGCGGGCAAGGTCGGCACGGGGTTCGACGGGTCCGATTTCCGAAACCTCGCCAAGACATTCAAGCCGCTCGAACGGCAGACCTCAGCCTTCGAGGAGGTGCCGCGCGAGGAACGCAAGGACGCGGTGTGGCTTGAGCCCAAGCTCGTGGCGCAAATTGCTTTCACCGAGAAGACGCGTGACGGCCGACTGCGCCATCCGAGCTTTCAGGGCTTGCGCGACGACAAGAAGGCGCGCGAGGTGCATAGCGAGCAGAGCGAAGATGAGGAGACCGGCATGGCTAAAGCGAGCGCCAAACAAGACGGACCCGTGCTCGACGGTATCAGGCTCACCAATCCCGACAAAATTTATTACCCTGATGCCGGCCTCACCAAGATCGACGTTGCGCGATATTACGAGAGCATCGCGCCCGATATCCTCGCCTATGTCGCCAAGCGCCCGATCAGCCTGGTGCGCTGTCCCGACGGGATCCAAGGGCAGCATTTCTTCCAGCGCCACGCCATGAAAGGCATGAGCGAGGCGATCAAGCAGATTCCCATCGCGGGCGGCGAGAGCAAGAAACCCTATCTCTATATCGACAACGAGAAGGGCCTGCTCGGGTTGGTGCAAATCGGCACGCTCGAGATTCACGATTGGGGCGTGTCGCTAAAGCATATCGACAAGCCGGACCGCATCGTGTTCGACCTCGACCCCGACGAGGATCTCCCCCTTCCCATGCTGAAAGCCGCGGCGATCGAAGTGCGCGATTTTCTCTCAGACCTCGGCTTGAAGAGCTTCCTGAGATCGACCGGCGGCAAGGGGCTGCATCTCGTGGCGCCGCTCACGCCCAAGGAAGGCTGGCCGGAGGTCAAAGCCTTCGCCAAGGCGGTCGCCGACGCGCTCGTCTCAGCCAGGCCCGACCGCTACACCGCCAATCCGTTGAAACGCACGCGAATCGGCAAGATTTTCGTCGATTATCTGCGCAATCAGCGCGGGGGCTCGTCCATCGTCAATTATTCGACCCGGGCAAAGCCCGGCGCGCCGGTCGCTTGCCCGCTGCGCTGGGACGAGCTGAAAGGTCTGAAATCGGCAGCGCCCTACAGTCTCAAAACCCTGCCCACCCGTCTCAGGAAGCTGAAAGGCGACCCTTGGGAGGGATTTTTCTCGACCCGTCAATCGTTTACGGCCAAGGCACGCAAGGCTCTGGGGATTGGTTAGGCCGGCCGGTCGGCCCCTAATTTTGGTCCGAGCGTGGCTTAAGTGTCACAGCATTCCGCGCAGAAATGGTTATATTCGATTCCAGAAATTACTGGGGAACGGGGGATAGCCATGCGTGTCTTTTTTGCAATCGCGATTGTTCTTTCGGCTGCGATCGGTCTTGGTGGCTGCTTTGGTCATCATGAAAAGGCCGTCGTGACAGAGCCGTTGAAGCTCGGTTAAACGACGACGAGATAGCCCTTCAAAAATATCTCTCCGGCATGTGCCAACCCCGGTCGAGCCCGCTCGGCCGGGGTTTTTCATGCCTTTTGGTCTGATTCTCCTTCTCCGTTAGCGCCCTAACGCCCGATCCTGACCGTATTGAAGGATTGTTCAGACCCTTGCTCCAATTTCGGGGCTATGGGGCTTCGTATTGCGTATCTCATGGCCGTCCTCGTCATGGCGGCAGGCCTTAACGGCTGCGGCGGGGGCGGTGCGCCTTACGAATCGCGGGCTGAATGGCGCGACCGGGTGGAAGAGTCCTGCCTGAAAAGCGGTGTGGTCAGGGCCTCGTCCTACGTTCAGGCCGGATCTCGGCTGAAAGGCCCAAGTGCCTGCGGGCTCCAGGCGCCCCTCAAAGTGTCAGGCACCGGTGGCGGCAGGGTCATGGTCACGCCCACGGCGACCATCGGCTGTCCCATGACGGCGGCGCTCGATCGCTGGGTCCAGAAGTCGGTGCAACCGGCCGCCCATCGCCAATTCGGCATGCCGGTGGTGGAGATCAAGCAGATCGCCTCATATAACTGCCGCGGGCGCAACGGCAGCCGGAGGGGACGCCTCTCGGAGCATTCCTTCGGTAACGCGCTCGACATTGCCGGCTTCCGCCTCGCCAACGGCCAGGTCATCACCGTGGTCAAGGGTTGGTGGCGCGGCACCCCCCGTGAGCGCGCCTTCTTGCAGGAGGCGTTCGCCGGCGCCTGTGCCGAATTCTTCACCGTGCTCGGGCCAGGCAGTGACCGCTACCATTACAACCACATCCATGTGGACCTCCTGGTCAACAACGCCTCGCGCGGCCGCCATTATTGCCGGCCCCAGCCAAGCCGGGGCGGCATCCCGGTGGCCGAAGCCCCAGGCGATCTCACCACCACCGCCTCGATCAAGCCGATACCCTTCGTCGGTCCCGGCGAGGACTAGCGAAAAGTCTCGCCACTGTTGCTGACCGGCAACGTTCCGCGCCGCGAAAGCGAGTATGATCTTGAGTCGGGGAAGCACCAAGAAGGCGTGACCGAAGCAAGAGCCTGATGGGCTCGGCCGATGGGGGACGCAATGGCAGGCGAATCGCTGGTGCAGATGCTTGAAGAGATCGCCGTCGGTCTCAAGTCCGGCGACGAGGAGATTTACGGCTGGCTGCGCGAACAGTTGAAAGAGTGCGGCGCTAGCGACATCTCCGTCGAGCTCGCCATGGGGGTCATCGCCAGACTCCTACCGGAAGACGTGCAGGGCGAGATCGAAGCGACCCAGCAGCATACGAGGCGCTGGGCGCATTAGCCGCTAATCACGATCGCTCCGCAAAGGAGGCGAGCGCGGCGCCGAAACGCTCCCATTCTGTCTCGCTACCGGGAAGTCCGAAGCGGAGCCATGACTTCTGTTCGGCGAAGCGGCGGGTAAGGATGCCGGCACGACCGAGATGCTGAAATACTTCCGAAGCCTGTGACGATCGCGCGAGGCGGAACAGCGTCGTGCCGCCCACGATCTCGAACTTCGCCTTGGTGAGCATCGCATCGAGCCGTCCTGCCGACTGAGCCAGGGATCTGCGCGTTGCTTCCCGCCATGTCTTGTCGGCCAAGGCCGCCATGCCGATGTCAAGCGCCGCGCCGGAAACCGGCCATGGCCCGAGCGAAGCCGCGAGACGCGCGGCAATCACTTCGCTCGTCAGGGCAAAGCTCAGTCTCAAACCGGGCAGGCCGTAGAACTTGCCGAAAGAGCGCAGCACGATGATGCCGCCGGCCTCGATCGCATCACCAAGGCTTGCCGCGTTCGGACCGGCATCCATAAACGCTTCATCGACGATGAGCAGACCGCCGCGTTGACGGAGTTGATCGGCAATCGCCAGCAGCATCTCTTTGGCGACGACACGCCCGTCAGGATTGTTCGGATTGACCACGATGGCGAGATCGGCCGATCCGAGGTCTTCGACAGTGGCGGTTTCGGTAACCTGATGCCCTGCAATCCGCGCCACGCGCGCATGCTCGGCATAAGTCGGCCCGAGAATTGCGGCCCGGCCCGGCGGCACCAAACATACGGCAAGCGCCATCAAAATCTGCGTGCCTGGAGATACCACCGCATGTGCGGCCGATGGCGCGCCATAAGCTTTCGCCGCGATCATCGCGAGACGTGATACGTCCTGCGGCTCCGGCAGTTTGGTCCACAAATCTGCGTCGAGCGGAGGAACCAGATAGGGATTTGGATTGATCCCGGTTGAAAGATCGAGGAAAGGTTCAGGCGCGCCGGGAAACAGCTTCCGTGCGGCGGTGAGATCGCCGCCATGGTAAAGAGGCGCGAGTGAGGGGGATATTTCCATGGGGGCGCCGCTTACCTTCATCGCTTTGCTGATCGAGCTCATGATCGGCTATCCCGACCGGCTCGCAAAGGCGATCGGCCATCCCGTCACATGGATGGGCAGACTGATCGACTGGCTGGACACCAAGCTCAATCGCGAGAATGCCGGCGCCGAAGCACGTCGCAGGGCAGGGTCGATCGCCTTGCTGATCTTGCTCGTGGTGGTCGGTCTCATCTCGTTTATGGTGGAGCGAACGCTTCTGCTGCTTCCGCTTGGCTTCTTCGCCCTCGCGCTGGTTGCCAGCACCTTGATCGCCCAGCGGAGCCTGTTCAGCCATGTCGCAAGTGTCGCCGATGCGCTCGAGGAAGGTGGTGTCGAGGCCGGACGCATGGCGGTCGCGAAAATCGTCGGACGCGATACCGCGAGCCTCGACCAAGCGGGAATTGCCCGCGCCGCGATCGAGAGCCTGGCCGAAAATTTCTCCGATGCGGTGGTGGCGCCGTCTTTCTTCATGGTGCTCGCAAGCCTCCCGGGAGCCGCACTTTATAAGGCGATCAATACCGCCGACAGCATGATCGGCCATCGCACCGAGCGCCACCGTGACTTCGGGCGCACGGCGGCGAAACTCGACGATATCGCCAATTTCCCGGCATCGCGTCTCTCGGCAATGCTCTTCGCCGCGGGCGCCGCCATCACCAAAGGGGCTTCGGGAAGCGCCGCGTGGCGTTCGGCGTGGCGTGACGGCCCTAAGCATGTTTCGTCCAATGCCGGCTACCCCGAGGCGGCTATGGCCGGCGCGCTCGGGATTTCGCTCGGTGGTCCCCGCTCCTATCACGGCACGGAAACCGACGGCGCATGGCTTGGCGACGGCCGGCGCGAGCTCACCATCGCCGACATCCGCGCGGCGCTCAATCTCTACGCCCGTACCAACGGTCTCCTCATCTCTCTCGTTCTGCTGGTCGCGCTGATCACCTCGGCATTGTAAACAGACGGTCGATGTCGACATGGGTCTCAAGATGGGCGGCGAGCCTGTCGAGCGTCTCTTCGATCGCCGCGTCATAGGCAATCTCCGTCTTGCCGCCGAAACGCTTGAGCCACGCCGCACGCTGAGCGTCGTCGACAAACAGGCCGTGCAGGTAAGTGCCGATCACGCGCCCATCTGCCGATTGCGCGCCTTCCAGGGTGCCGTCGGCGAGATGCCCGAAAGGCCGTGCGCGGTCAGGCCCGTCGGTTACACCTTTGTGGATCTCGAAGCCGGTATAGCTTGCGCCGTCGACACTCCTTCCCGCGACATTCGCCAGCCGCTTCTCCGGCAAGAAGCTGGTTTCGACATCGAGCAAGCCAAGCCCTTGCGTGGTGCCAGGCGGGCCCTCGACGCCATGCGGGTCGTGCAGCACTTTCCCAAGCATCTGGTAGCCGCCGCACATGCCAAGCACCATGCCGCCGCGGCGGAGATGCGCGGCGATGTCGGTGTCGAAGCCAGCCTCGCGCAAAGCCTCGAGATCGCCGACCGTCGATTTGGAACCGGGCAGCACGATGAGATCAATATCGCCCGGTATGGGCATGCCGGGTCGCACACGCACCACGTCAACCGAGGGCTCGGCATCGAGCGGATCGAGGTCGTCGAAATTGGCGATATGCGGCAGGATCGGCACCGCGATCCTGATGCTTGCGTTCGGCTTGGCGATATCGGCTTCATTCAAGGCGAGCCCATCCTCCGCAGGCAGGTTTCGCGCCTCGGCGAAGAAGGGGATGAGCCCGAGCGGCTCCCAGCCCGTTGCCTCCGCGACCCGCGCCATGCCGTCAGCGAATAGCGCAGGGTCGCCGCGAAACTTGTTGACCAGAAAGCCGCGGATCAGCGCCGCATCTTCAGCATCGATCACCGCCTTGGTGCCGATCAGGCTCGCGATCACCCCGCCCCGTTCGATGTCGCCGATCAGCACCACGGGAACGCCGGCGGCGCGGGCGAAGCCCATATTGGCGATGTCGTTGGCGCGGAGATTGATCTCAGAGGCGCTGCCGGCGCCTTCCACCAGAACGATGTCCGCATCTCCCCTGAGTTTGGCGAAACTTTCCAGCACGAACGGCATAAGCTCGGGCTTGAGGCGCTGGAAGTCAGCGGCGTTGGCGCGGCCATAGACGCGGCCTTGCACCACGATTTGCGCACCGACATCGCTTTGCGGCTTGAGCAGCACCGGGTTCATATGCACGCTCGCGGCAATACGCGCCGCCCGCGCCTGTAGCGCCTGCGCCCGGCCGATCTCCCCAATGTCCGCCGTGACGGCAGCATTGTTGGACATGTTCTGCGGTTTGAACGGCGCGACTTTAAGCCCGCGCGCGACAAGCGCCCGCGCCAGGCCTGCGACGATCAGCGACTTGCCGACGTCGGAGCCCGTGCCCTGGAACATGAGCGCGCGGGCCGGCACGATCAGAACTCGATGCCGGCTTGCGCTTTGACGCCCGCGGCGAAGTGGTGTTTGACCAGGTTCATTTCCGTGACGAGGTCGGCGGTGTCGATCAACTTCTGCTTCGCGTTCCGACCGGTGACCACGACATGCAGATCGGGACGGCGCTCGCCAAGCGTAGCGATCACCTTGTCGAGATCGAGATAATCGTAGCGTAGCGCAATATTGAGCTCATCGAGAATGACGAGCGCGAAGCTTTGATCGGCCATGAGCTCTTGCGCCTTTTCCCAGGCACGCTCGGCGGCAGCAATGTCGCGCGCGAGATCCTGCGTTTCCCAGGTAAAGCCTTCACCCATCGAGTACCACGCGACCTGATCGCCGAAATTGGCGAGCGCGTCGCGTTCCGAACTATGCCAGGCGCCTTTGATGAACTGCACCACGCCGACGCGTTTCCCCCGTCCGAGCATGCGGAGCGCAAGCCCAAACGCCGCGGTCGATTTACCCTTGCCGGTGCCGGTATGGACGATCAGCAGGCCCTTCTCCTTGGTCTTGCCGGCAAGCTCCTCGTCCTGGCGCACCTTGCGATTGGCCATCTTGGCGCGATGGCGTTGCGCCTCTTTATCGTCGACGATCTTGGTCATGGGGAATCCTTCACGATAAGCGGCAGCCCGGCGACCATGAGGATGACCCGGTTCGCCTTGGCCGCGATGCGTTGATTGAGCAAACCTTGCAAGTCGCGGAAATTTCGTCCGAGCGCAGTGTCGGGCACGAGGCTTAAGCCGACTTCGTTGGCGACCAGCACGAGGGCGCCGTCATGGGCAGTCACGGCCTCCGTCAATGCACTCACCTCCGCATCCAGATCGGCGCCGGCCAGCAGGCGGTTCGAGAGCCAAAGCGTCAGGCAATCGATAAGAACCGCGGCGCCAGCCGGCAGTTTGCCGAGAGCGGCAGCCAGATCGTGCGGAACTTCGACGGTCCGCCAGTCCGTGCCGCGTCTCGCTTTATGCGTGGCGATGCGCGCCGCCATCTCCTCATCCCCGGCCTCCGCCGTCGCCAGGTAAATCCACGGCTTGGGCAGAGCCTCGATCAGGCTTTCGGCGTAGCGGCTCTTACCGGAGCGGGCGCCGCCAAGCACGAGCGTCAAACGCCCGTGCGAGGCTTCGGCCTTGGTCATCAAGACATCATGCGCCAGGTAAGAGTTGACCTATGAGCGCGGTCAGGCCCACGCCGACAACCACGGCGCCGGCCAGGCGCGGGGCGATCGCTGCGACACCTTCGCCGCTGCGGCGTGTGATCATGGCGATGCCGACCGACAAGGCGCTCTGGATGATGACGAGACCAATCAGATAGGCAAAGAGCGGCGCAGGCTCGGCGCCGACAATCGACTCGCCATAGGCATAGCCGTGCGCGATGCCGGCAAGGCCGAACAGAGCGGCCCAGGCTACTAGCGGCAGGGCGCGCCCCGAAGCCACCAGTGCCCCGATCAGCACGACGGAGGCCGCGACGATCAGCTCGACGCCCGGCAAGTTAAACTCGAGAACATGAAGCCAGACGCCAAGCGCCGAGGCCGCGACGAAAAGGATGGGAAGCGCAAGGCTCAGCCCGCCAACGCCGACGGCCACGCCGACGGCGATGAGGAAGGCGAGATGGTCCAGCCCGATCACGGGATGCCCAAGTCCAGACAGCAGGCCCTGGGTGAAGCTCGAAGGCAATTCGCCGTCCATCATGTGATGCGCCGAAGCCGGTGAGACCGCGACGAGGCAAGCGGCGAGCGCAAGGAAGGCAGCGAACGATAACGGATTGGTCTTCATATGATCCCCCTTTCGCCCTCCACCCGAGGGCGCGGTTTGAGTTGAGCCGCCGGCAGGTCTCCTGGCTTGCGGGTCGACGCCTTCCCTCGGCCTTCCCGGCGCGATTATGCACCAGTGGCAGGTGGAGGGGTGCTCGCCGCTTACAGTTGCGGGGGCAGCCGCGGTCTTGGTTTCCCTCACCGCGTTCCCTTTTACGTCCCGCACATCGCGGGAACCAACGACGCAGGGACTATAGCCGTCGCATTGTCGGGCGCAAGCCGAGCCGGTAGGCCCTGCATTGACAAGGGACCGGGAGGCCCCTTTAGTGGCCTGATCGACGGTCTCTCACGAAGAGAGCGAACAGGGAACGCGGTACGGCTATCAGCCCAATCCGCGGCTGCCCCCGCAACTGTAAGCGGCGAGCCCAAGCCTTGAGGACCACTGGGAATTCCCCGGGAAGGCGGTGAGGGCAAAGACCCGCAAGCCAGGAGACCTACCGTCGGTCTGATCGCGTGCCGGGCGGGGTGCCTCGGCGACGGTTGGTAAGCGGCGGCCCATAGGCCGCTTCGGCACCCTGGTCGCAACGAGCCAAAGGCTGGCCTTAGGGAGCGGCTTCGGGTGGCCATCACCGACATTTCGCGCAGGTCCGATGACGAGATCGAGACGCTGGTCTCGGCTACCGTCTATGTGTGCATTACCTGCCGCAGAGCGGGTTTGCCCGAGGGCGCGCCGCGCGAAGGACCGGAGCTGGCCCAAGCCACCGCTGCTGCCGCGAAAGGAACCGGCGTCATCGTTCGCCGCATCCGTTGCCTTGCCAATTGCAACCAGGGCCTGAGCGCGGCGCTCCGCCGTGACGGCGCCTGGACCTATATATTCGGCCGGCTCGACCCTGACAAAGACGCTGACGCTTTGATCGAAGGCGCGCGGATGCTGGCGCGTTCAGCCGACGGTTTGCTGCCGTGGATTGGCCGACCCGAAATCCTGAAACGCGGGCTGATCGCCCGCGTGCCCCCTATCGATTATCCGGAGGAAGAGTGAATGACCTCGCTTGCCCGCGTGCCTTGCACCATCGTCACCGGCTTTCTTGGTTCGGGCAAGACGACACTCATCCGCCATGTGCTTGCCAATGCCAATGGGCGCCGGCTCGCGGTGATCGTGAATGAATTCGGCGATGTCGGCATCGATGGCGAGATCCTCAAAGGTTGCGGTGATGCCGCCTGCCCCGACGAGAATATCGTCGAGCTGGCCAATGGATGTTTGTGCTGCACCGTCGCCGATGAGTTCGTGCCGGCACTCGACGCGATCCTTGCCCGCGAGCCGGCCGTCGAGCATATCGTCATAGAAACGTCGGGCCTCGCCTTGCCGAAACCGCTGGTGCAGGCGTTTCATTGGCCAGCGATCAAAAGCCGGGTCACGGTCGACGGCGTGGTCGCGGTGGTCGATGGCGCAGCACTTGCCGACGGGCAGGTGACCGGCGATCTCGATGCGCTGGCGCGCCAGCGCGCAGCCGACAGCGCGCTCGATCATGACGATCCGATCGAAGAGGTGTTCGAGGATCAGATTGCCTGCGCCGATCTCGTGGTGCTCAACAAGCGTGACCTGCTTGATGAAGCAGGTCTTGATCGGGCCCGCGCCACGGTGTCCTCCGCGTTACCGCGCGCGGTAAGCGTCGTCACCGTAGCCGACGGCAAAGTCGATCCGGCAGCGCTGCTCGGCCTCGGCATCGGCACCGAGAATGATATCGACAATCGCGCGACACATCACGATCTCGAGCTTGAGCATGACCACGACGATTTCGATAGCTTCGTCGTGACGCTCCCCGAAATCGCCGATCCGGACAGCCTCACCGCGCGTATCGCCGCCCTCGCCGAGGACAAAAACATATTGCGAGTCAAAGGCTTCGTGGCTGTGGCCGGCAAACCTATGCGGCTGCTCGTCCAGGCGGTGGGCGCGCGTGTCAGCCATTACTATGACCGGCCATGGGGCGCATCCGAAGCGCGCGCCGGTAACCTCGTGGTCATCGGCCTGAAGGGGCTCGATCGTGACGGGGTGACAAAGACCTTGCTTGGGTGAGCGATGCATCTCTTGCAAACCAGTTCCGCCGGGCTTGACGATCTTATCGAACCGGTCGACATCGCCCAGCCTCCCGGCGACATCGTCGTGCTGTCCTTCGCCGACAGCGACCTTGCGGCACTCGCCGCAGCCTATGCAGCGGAGAAGGAGAGACTGCCGAGCGTGCGGCTCGTGCATCTGCGCGATCTGCGCCACCCAATGTCCATCGATTTGTGGATCGACAAGGTGGCAGTCCATGCCAAAGTGATCTTGGTCAGGCTGCTCGGCGGCCTTGACTGGTGGCGCTACGGTGTTGAAGCGCTGTCCTCGATTGCGCACGAGCGTGGCATTGCGCTCGCCGTGCTGCCCGGCGACGACCGCGACGACCAGCGTCTCGACCGGGTCTCGACGCTTGCTCCTGATGAACTGCAAAGGCTGTTGCGATTTTTCCGGGAAGGCGGCGACAACAATATGCGCGCATCGCTGCGCCACCTTGCTTGTTACGCGGGGATGAAGCTCGATGTCCCCGCACCGCAATCCGTCCCGAGGACAGCCGGCTATCTGCCCGGCAAAGGTGCGATCGCGTTCGGTGAGCTGCAAGCCGCATTACCTCCAGGCAAGCCTGTGGTGCCGATCTTATTCTATCGCGCGGCCATGCTTGCCGCCGACACCGCACCCATCGATGCGCTTTGCGAACAACTTGCCGCGCGCGGTCTTGCGGCAGCGCCGCTTTATGTTCCAAGCCTCAAGGATTCGGAAGCGAGCGTTTTCATTGGCGACGCGCTGAAGCGTATTGCGCCATCGGTGATCATCACCACCACGGCATTTGCCGCGCGCAGCGATGCCGACACATCCGTATTCGATACGGTGGATGCGCCGGTGCTGCAGGCGGTGATCGCCACCACGCGGCGCGAGGCATGGCGTGAGAACGCACGCGGGCTCGGTCCCGCCGATCTCGCCATGCATGTGGTGCTGCCTGAACTCGACGGACGCGTGCTGTCCGGCATGGTGGCATTCAAGGACACATTGCCTTGCGACGATGCGCTCGCCTTCACGGCCTATGGCAGCCGTCCCGAATTAGACCGCGTGGCCATGGTGGCAGACCGGGTCAAGGCGCTGGTCCAGCTGCAAGAAACACCGAAAGATCAAAGAGTTATATCCGTGGTGCTGCCCGATTATCCCGCCGCTGGAGGCCGGGCCGGCTATGCCGTGGGGCTCGACGTGCCGGCCAGTGTGCTCGCCCTGCTCGGCGATCTCGCTCAGGCCGGCTATGACGTGCGGCAAGCCCCTGCGAATACCCATGCCCTGTTGGCGCAATTGGTGAGAGGGACCGCTCAGCCGGCCCACCCGCTTGCGGACTATACAAGACTGCTGGCCGATCTCCCCGACGGCATCGCCACGCACATGACGACGGCATGGGGCGATCCGGCCGAGGATCCCGATTGCCGCGACGGCGCTTTTCATTTCCGTGCGGCGCGCTTCGGCAATTTGCTGGTGGTGCTGCCACCCGACCGTGGCAGCGCGCCTGACCGCCGCGCCGACTATCACGATCCTGTGCTGCCGCCACGGCATGCATTGCTCGCTTTCGGACTTTGGCTGCGTCACCAGATAAAAACCCACGCGATCGTGCATATGGGCGCGCATGGCACACTCGAATGGCTGCCGGGCAAGGCCGTGGCGCTTACGGCGTCCTGCTTCCCCGAAGCCGTAATCGGGCCATTGCCGGTGTTCTATCCCTTCATCGTCAGCAATCCCGGCGAGGCGGCGCAGGCCAAGCGTCGCATCGCCGCCACGACCATCGGTCATTTACCACCGCCGCTCGTCAACGGCACGCTGTCGGGCGCTGCGCAGGAGCTCGAGCGTCTGGTCGACGAATATGCCATCGCCGACGGGCTCGACCGCCGGCGGCGCGAGCGTTTGGCGCAACTCATCGTCGACAAGGCGCGAGCCGCGAATCTTGCCGGTGAGGCCGGAATCGATGCCGGAGACGACGCCGATGGCGCGCTTCGCAAGATCGATGCCTGGCTTTGTGACCTCAAGGATTTTACCGTCAAGGATGGGCTGCACGTCTATGGACGGCCACCGCAAACTTCCGATCCATCATGGCAGGCGAGCAGCATCGCAGAACGCACCGCCCTTCTCGCTGCGCTCGACGGCAAGCGCGTTGCCGCGGGTCCTGCCGGTGCGCCTGCGCGCGGACGCCGCGATGTGCTGCCGACAGGCCGCAATCTGTTCACCGCCGATCCGCGCATGTTACCGACGCCGACCGCCATGGAGCTCGGCAAGCTCGCCGCCGAGGAAGTGATCCGCCTCTATCTGCAGACCAACGGCGACATGCCGCGCGCGCTGGTCATTGATCTTTGGGGAAGCGCCACCTTACGCACCGGCGGCGAGGAAATCGCGCAAGGTCTCGCGCTCATGGGCTGCCGTCCCGTTTGGGATACCGCCACTGGCCGTGTGACCGGCATCGAGGCTCTGCCTCCTGCCAGCATGGGCAGGCCGCGCGTCGACGTGACCTGGCGCATCTCGGGACTGTTCCGCGATCTCTTTCCGGCGCAGATCGCTCTGCTCGATACGGCGACCCGTCTCGTTGCCGCGCGCGGCGAGGAGGGGTCGGACAATCCGCTTGGCGCCGCCGCCCGCACGGGCATGCCGGCTCGCATTTTCGGCAATGCCCCCGGCACCTACGGCGCAGGCATCGAGGATCTGCTCGGACGCAATCCCGATCGTGATGCGCTTGGCGCCGCCTATCTCGCCGCCACTTCTCACGCCTATGGCGGGGCAGAGGGCGAGGGAAGGCCCCTGCCTGGCGCCTTCGCCGCAGAGATCGCCAGAGCCGATCTCCTGCTGCATGGCAGCGACGATCCGACCCGCGATCTGCTCGAAGGCGCCGAAGATGTGGCCCATATCGGCGGCTTCGCCGCGGCCGCCGCTGCGCTCGGACGCGAGGCCGATCTCATCATGCTCGATACGACCGACCCTATACGTCCACGCGCGCGGCCGCTCGACAAGGCGCTTGCGCGCATCGTGCGCGGCCGCGCCGTCAATCCGCGTTTCACTGCCGGCATGATGCGGCACGGGGCGCGCGGTGCGGCTGAGCTGGCCGAGACCGTCGATCGCCTGGTCGATTTCGCCGAAACGACCGGACAGGTTGAGAGTGCGCTATTCGACCTCGTGCATGAGGCCTATCTCGCCGATCCGAAAGTGCGTAATTTTCTTCTCCGCGAAAATCCTGAAGCGGCACAAGCCATCGCCGAACGGCTCGAAGCCGCACGGCGCAAGGGGCTGTGGCATCCACGGCGTAACGATCTCGATCTTGCGGTGGCGATGGAGACGGCTTTATGAGCTCATCATCCGTCCGGGGAGCGTGTCCGAGTATGCGTGCACCGATGCAGACTGGCGACGGTCTGCTCGTGCGCCTCCTGCCGGCCGGTCCTACCAAGCTCAAGGCATTCGCCGGTCTCTGCACCGCTGCCCTGACGCATGGCAACGGCGCGATCGAGATCTCTGCCCGAGGCAGTGTGCAGGTTCGCGGTCTCACGCCCGTCTCCGCACCGTTGTTTGCGGCCGCGGTCTCTGCGCTCAGGATCGATCTCAACGACGGTGTGCCGATCATTTCCGATCCCCTGCCGGAAGAACCCACTTCCCTTTTCGACTCGAGCGCGCTTGCAACGGAGCTGCGCCGCGCCATCGCCACCGCCGCGCTGCGTCTCGCGCCGAAAGTATCGGTGATCGCTGATGGCGGCGGCAGGCTTCACCTCGATGCCCTCAACGCGGATATCAGGGTCCGCGCCGTGGCCGCAGCGAACGGGCCGCTGCTGCGTATGGCGATCGCGGGCGACGACGCGACCGCTTCGCCGCTCGGCACGGTGGCCCCGGAGGAGGCGTGCGCTACCGTGCTGCGTCTGCTTGCAGCGATTGCCGCGCACGGCCCGGAAGCCCGCGCCATGGATGTGCTGCGAGGCCACGGCATCGAAGCGTTCCAGGACGCCATCAGCACCCCTCACGCGTTCGAGCCATCCTTGCCGCGCCGGCTTCCCGCCGAGATGATCGGTACGCACAGTCTCGACGATGATCTCTATGCGCTCGGCGTGGGGCTGACCTTCGGCCACGCCGAGGCCGGCACGCTCCGCGCACTGACCGATATCGCCCGTGCCCATGGGGGTCTATGGGCCCGGCCTGCGCCGGATCGCGCGCTCCTGCTTGGGCCTTTCCAGAGACCAACGGTGAAGACGGTAAGAGACGAGGCGCAACGGCTAGGTTTCGCGGTGGATCCCTCGGATGCGCGCCGCCGTATCGTAGCTTGTCCCGGCGCGCCATCATGCGCTTCGGGCCTGATCGCCGCCCGGACCATGGCGGCTGACATCGCGAAATCCGTCGAGCTTCCCGGTCAGGGCATTGCCGTCCATGTCTCCGGCTGCGCCAAGGGCTGTGCCCATCCCGCACCGGCGCTCCTGACCATTGTCGGCACGGCGCAGGGTTGCGGGATTGTGCATGAGGGAACGGCACGCGGCACACCCTTAGCCTACGCCGCACCCGCGAGCCTCGTCGAAGAGATCGACCGCATCATCGAAATGCAGGAGACCGTCGATGCTTAAGCAGGATTATCTGCGCGACGGCACCGCCATCTATGAGCGCTCCTTCGCCATCATCCGCGCCGAGGCCGATCTGTCCCGCTTCACGGAGGACGAGGCCGACATCGTCGTGCGCATGATCCATGCCTGCGGTCAGGTCGAGGCCGCTAAGTCGATAGACTTTGCCCCAGATCTCGTGACCGCCGCGCGCGAAGCCCTTATGCGTGGCGCGCCGATCCTGTGCGACGCCGAGATGGTGGCGCATGGTGTCACCCGGGCACGGCTACCGGCCGGCAACGATGTCATCTGCACCTTGCGCGATGCCCGCGTTCCGGATTTGGCGGAGAACCTCGGCACCACCCGCTCGGCCGCCGCGCTGGAACTTTGGCGCGACCGTCTCGCAGGGAGCATCGTGGCCATCGGTAACGCGCCAACCGCCCTGTTCCGCCTGCTGGAAATGCTCGAGGCGGGAGCAGCCAGGCCTGCGGCGATCCTCGGCATGCCTGTCGGCTTCGTCGGCGCCGCCGAGTCCAAGGAGGCGCTGGCCGCGAACCCGCATGACGTGCCTTACCTCATCGTGCGCGGGCGTATGGGCGGCAGCGCCATGACCGCGGCGGCGATCAACGCACTCGCGAGGCCCGGACTATGAGCGGCCGTCTCATCGGCGTCGGTGTCGGCCCCGGCGATCCCGGGCTCCTCACCTTGAAGGCAATCGAGGCGCTTGGGAGAGCGGATGTCGTGGCGCATTTCGCCAAGATGGGCAACGCCAGCAACGCGCGCGCCCTTGCCGCCATGCACTTCAGGGACGGCATCGAGGAATTGCCGCTGCTCTATCCGGTGACGACCGAGATTCCCAAAGAGGACGAGGCCTATCGCGAGGCACTGCGGGCCTTTTATGACGATGCTGCCGCGAAAATCTCGGCGCATCTCGATGCCGGACGCATCGTGGCGGTGATCGCCGAAGGCGATCCGCTGTTCTACGGCTCGTATATGCATCTGCATGTGCGGCTAAGCCCCCACTACCCGACGGAGGTCATCGCCGGCGTCACCGGCATGTCCGGCTGTTGGTCGGCCATCGGCACGCCGATCGCGCAGGGTGACGACGTGTTCACCGTACTGCCCGGCACGCTCCCTGAATATGAGCTCGAGCGCCGTCTTGCCGACGCCGATGCCGCAGTGGTGATGAAGATCGGCCGTCATCTCGCCAAGGTGCGCCGCGCGCTCGATCGCGCCGGCCGGCTCGACCGCGCCATCTATGTCGAGCGGGGCACCATGGCTAATGCCGCGGTGATGCCCCTGGTCGACAAGCTCGATACATTCGCGCCTTATTTCGCCATCGTGCTGGTGCCTGGCTGGGAGGTTCGATCATGAGCGGACGTCTTTCCGTCATTGGCCTTGGCCCCGGCGACCAGCGTTATCTCACCCAGGAAGCGGTCAATGCTCTGCATATCGCCGACGTGCTTTATGGCTACGGCCCTTACCTCGATCGCGTACCGGCGCGAGACGGCCAGTCACGACACCCGTCAGACAACCGCGAGGAAGGCGAGCGGGCCCGGTCTGCGCTGCGTCATGCCATGGAAGGCGCGCATGTCGCCATGGTCTCGGGCGGCGATCCCGGCGTGTTCGCCATGGCCGCCTCGGTGTGTGAGGAGATCGAGGCGGGACCTCCTGCCTGGCGCAACCTCGATGTGAGCATCGTGCCGGGCATCACCGCCATGCTCGCCGCTGCCGCGCGTGCCGGTGCGCCACTCGGGCACGATTTCTGCGCGCTGTCGCTCTCAGACAATCTGAAACCTTGGGAGACGATCGAGCGGCGTCTCGATGCCGCCGCCGATGCGGGATTCGTGATTGCCCTCTACAATCCCGTTTCCAAAGCGCGGCCGTGGCAGCTTTCCCACGCCTTCGCGCTGTTCAGCCGGCATCTGCCCGGCACCGTCCCCGTGATCTTCAGTCGTGCCGTAGGCAGGCCTGACGAGAGCCTGACGGTGACGACGCTCGCGACTGCGGGTGAAGTTGCCGCCGACATGGCGACCTTGATCATCGTCGGCTCGCGCGAGACGCGCGTGATCGCGCGCCAAGGGAAATCCCCTCTCGTCTATACGCCCCGCGCCATGTCGAAGGTGCCGGCATGATCGAGCCACGCCAAGACCTCGTCGACGGTCTCTACCGCTGGCACGTCAGGCAGTGCCGGACGCTTAAGCATGATCACCGGGATCTTGAGGGCGCGGGCCGCGTCGATCTTGCCGCGCGCCGCGGCGCCGCCGCTGTTCTTGGCCACCACCACGTCGATGCGATGGTCAGTGAGCAGCGCGCGGTCGTGCGTCTCGCTGAATGGGCCGCGCGCGGTGATGTAAGTTGCCTGGGGCACGGCAAGCGGCGGATCGACGGGATCGACGCTGCGCACCAGATAAGAATGTTGTGGCGCGGCGGCAAAGGGCGCCAGGTTATTGCGGCCGATGGCGAGAAAGACGCGCTTCGGATCCCGCCCAAGCGCCTCGACAGCCTCTTCCATGCTCTCGACATCGATCCATTTGTCGCCGGACATTTTGCTCCAGGGCTCGCGCCGCAAAGAAAGCAGCTTCACGCCTGCCGCTTGCACCGCTGCCGCTGCATTCGCCGAAATCGCAGCGGCATAAGGATGCGTGGTATCGATCAGAATATCGATACGCTCCTTGCGAAGATAATCGGCAAGCCCTTCCGCTCCACCGAATCCGCCGATCCTGACCGGGACCGGCAAAGGCGGTACGGACTCCGTGCGTCCGGCAAGCGAGACCGTAACGGCGATATCGTCACGGAAGCTGAGCGCTTCAGCGAGCCGCCGCGCTTCGCTCGTGCCGCCGAGAATGAGGATGCGCCTGATGCGCGCTGAACCAGCCATGCCGGACACTGACTCACCGAGGCGCTGGCTGTCCATCGTCGGTATCGGCGAGGACGGCGTGAAGGGCATGAGCCCGATGGCGCGCGGCCTCGTTTCCCGCGCCGAAATCGTCTTCGGCGGAGAACGTCATCTCGGGCTTGCGGCGTCCCTGATCCGGGGCGAGAGCAAGCCCTGGCCAAGCCCATTCTCCGGCGCCGTTGCCGAGGTTCTGGCGGAACGCGGACGGCAGGTCTGCGTGCTCGCCTCCGGCGATCCGTTTTTCTATGGCGTCGGCTCGGTACTGGCGAACCATGTGACGCCGGAAGAGACCCTGGTCGTGCCGGCACCATCGGCTTTCAGCCTGGCCGCGGCCCGGCTCGGCTGGTCGCTGCCGGAGACCGTGCTCATATCGCTGCATGGCCGTGCGCTCGACCGCATCCGGCCGCATCTCCATCCCGGCGCGCGCATCCTGGCACTGACCTCCGATAGCGACGAGCCGGCCGGCCTTGCTCGTCTGTTGGCTGAGACAGGATTTGGCGAATCGCGCCTGACCGTGCTCGAAGCGCTCGGCGGCGAGCATGAGCGCGTGCGCACGACCAAAGCCGCAAGCTTCAATCTCACGGAGATAGCGCCGCTCAACACCTTTGCCATCCAAGTCCGTGCCGCTTCGGGCGCGCGGGTGATCGCCAATACGCCAGGGCTTGCCGATGAATTATTCGAGCATGACGGCCAGATCACCAAGCGCGAGATACGCGCCGTCACGCTGTCGGCGCTGGCGCCGCTGCGTGGCGAGCTTCTGTGGGACATCGGCGCCGGCTCAGGCTCGGTGGCGATCGAATGGATGCTGACCGATCCGTCCATGCGCGCCATCGCCTTCGAGAATAATGCCGACCGTGCCGCGCGTGCCGCCCGTAACGCCGCGGCCTTCGGGGTGCCGGACCTCCAACTGATCGAGGGCTCGGCGCCCTTGGCGCTGGTGGGACTGCCGCAACCCGACGCGATCTTCATCGGCGGCGGCGCGAGCGAGGAAGGCGTGATCGATGCAGCGATAGATGCGCTGCGACCCGGCGGCGGCCGTCTCGTGGTCAATGCCGTGACGCTTGAGTCCGAAGCCCTCCTGATCGCGCGGCACGCGGCACACGGCGGAGAGCTCACGCGGATCGCCATCGCGCGCGCCGAAGCGGTCGGCAGCAAGACCGGCTGGCGTCCGGCATTGCCCGTCACGCAATGGGTATGGGTGAAGCCGTGACCGTGCATTTCATCGGTGCCGGCCCGGGAGCGCCCGACCTCATCACCGTGCGGGGACGCGACCTCATCGCGCGCTGCCCCGTCTGCCTCTATGCCGGGTCTATCGTGCCGAAGGAACTTCTCACGCATTGCCCCAAGGGGGCTCGCATCGTCGATACCGCGCCGCTCTCGCTCGATGAGATCGAAGCCGAGTTCGTGGCAGCGCATGAGGCTGATCTCGACGTGGCACGGCTACAATCGGGCGATCTCTCGATATTCAGCGCCGTCGCGGAACAGCTTCGCCGGCTCGAAAGACGGGGTATTCCCTACACGCTAACGCCAGGCGTCCCGGCCTTTGCCGCTGCCGCGGCCGCCATGGGACGAGAATTGACCGTGCCGGAAGTGGCGCAGAGCGTGGTGCTGACCCGGGTTTCAGGCCGCGCCTCACGCATGCCCGAAGGCGAGCGTCTCGCCGCTTTCGCAGCGACCGGGGCAACTCTCGCCATCCATCTCGCCATCCACGCCATCGACCGTATCGTCGAGGAGCTCACGCCGTTCTACGGCGCGGATTGTCCAGTGGCAGTGGTGACGCAAGTGAGTCAGCCGGGCGAACGGATCGTGCGCGGCACGCTCGCCGACATTTCGGCCAAGCTCGCCGCGGAACCCATCGAACGCACGGCGCTGATCCTGGTCGGCCGCGCGCTCGCGGCGGAAGAGTTCCGCGACAGCGCGCTCTATGATGCAGAGTATCGGCGCCGGTTCCGTGAAGGCGGATCGCGCCGGTGACCGCGCGTTCTCTCATCGTTGCGGCGCCGCGCTCAGGTGCCGGCAAAACCACGGTGACCTTGGCGCTGCTTTCCTCCCTTCACCGGCGAGGGCTTTCCGTGCAAGGGGCCAAAGCCGGTCCCGATTATATCGATTCCGCCTTCCACGCAGCGGCGACCAACCGGCCGAGCTTCAATCTCGACAGTTGGGCCATGTCGCCATCGCTGCTCGATGCGCTTGTGAGCGAAGGCACGGCGCGCGCCGACCTGCTCATCATCGAAGGCGTCATGGGCCTTTACGATGGGATCGAAGCGCCGGCGCGGCGCACGGGCGCAACCGCAGATCTCGCCGCGCGTTTTCGCCTGCCGGTATTGCTGGTGATCGATGTGGCGGGACAATCGCAATCCGCCGCAGCGCTCGTGCGCGGCTTTACCATGCACGATCCCGAGGTTCGGATCGGCGGCGTGGTGCTCAATCGCGTCGGCAGCGATCGACATCGGAGACTCGTGACCGATGCCATCGCCGCATTGGGCGTGCCGGTGCTGGGTGCAATACCGCGCGACAACGCATTGGTGCTGCCCGAGCGGCATCTCGGTCTGGTACAGGCAACCGAGCATCAAAATTTAACGGCCTGGCTGGAACATCTGGCTGAAACGGCCGAGCAATATCTCGATCTCGACGCCATTATCGCATTGGCTGAACAGCCACAGGTTTCGCCGGGTCATCGACAGCTTGCGATCAACCCGCCGGGGCAGCGTATCGGGCTCGCTCAAGACGCTGCCTTCAGCTTCGTCTATCCGCATGTGATCGACGGTTGGCGCAAAGCAGGCGCCGAGATCGTGACGTTCTCACCGCTTGCCGATGAGCCGCCCCCGGAGAGCGGCGATTGCTGCTGGCTTCCCGGTGGCTATCCTGAATTGCATGCTGGCCGGCTCGCTGCCGCCAATAATTTCCGCGACGGGCTCAAGCGATTTGCCGCGACGCGTCCGGTGCATGGCGAATGCGGCGGCTACATGGTGCTCGGCGAAGTCCTCGAAGATGCCGATGGCGCGCGCCACGCCATGGCCGGCCTGCTCAGCCACGCCACCAGTTTCGCCAAGCGCAAATTGCATCTCGGCTATCGCGAAGCGCGTCTGCTTGACGATGGCCTGCTCGGCCGCAAGGGCGATGTCGTGCGCGGGCATGAGTTCCATTACGCCGCGCTGATCGAGCCTGGCGCCGATGCGCCTCTCGTTGCGCTCACCGACGGGAAGGGCCAATCGCTCGGCGAGGCGGGGGGACGGCGCGGCCGCGTCACCGGCACCTTCTTTCACGCCATGGCCATGACCGGTTAAGTCTCTTTGCCCGACACCTGCGCTTCGGCGAAAGTGGCCATGCCGGTATGACAGGCGAGCGCGGCGCGCAGCACAAGCACAGCGACCGCGGCGCCAGACCCTTCGCCAAGCCGCATGTCGAGATCAAGCATCGGCCTGAGACCGAGTTCCTGCAGCAGCACTCGATGGCCGGATTCCGAGGACAGATGTCCGGCCATGACATGGTCGAGCGCGCCCTCACGAAGTTTGGCGAGCGGCGCCACCGCGGCCGTCGAGACGAAGCCGTCGATCAGAACGGGAATATGAGCGTGGCGCGCGGCAAGGCATGCGCCGAGAATGGCGGCAAGCTCGCGCCCGCCTAGGCATGCGGCAATGCGCAGAGGATCGCTCAGGATATCGGCGTGATGCGTGAGCGCCTGATCGATCGCCTCCCTTTTGCGTTTGAGGCCCTGCTCGTCGATTCCGGTGCCGTGACCGGCGAAACGCGCCCCACCGCCACCGAACAAGGAAGCGGCGACGGCAGCCGCGGCAGTGGTGTTGCCGATGCCCATCTCGCCGAGGACGACAAGATCGGCCTCGGGCGAAAGAGCCTCATAGCCTGATGACACGGCGTCGAGAAACGCGTCCTCGTCCATGGCGGGGGCTTGCGTGAAATCTGCCGTCGGCCGTTCGAGCGACAGCGCCACCACACGGAGTTCCGCTTCCGCTATGCGTGCGAGCTGGTTGATGGCCGCGCCCCCAGCGGCGAAATTCGCCACCATCTGCGCGGTGACTTCGGCCGGATAGGCCGACACGCCTCTCGCCGTCACGCCGTGATTGCCGGCAAACACCAGGATCTCGACCTTGTCCAGGCGTGGCGGACTTTTGCCCTGCCAATGCGCGAGCCACGCCACGGCGTCTTCGAGCCGTCCAAGGCTCCTTTTAGGCTTGGTCAGCACAGCCTCGCGATGCCTGACCTTGGCCTCGGCCTCAGGATGCCCCCCAGGCAGGTCGAGACAGGCCTGCCGCAAATCTTCGAGGGAAACAAAACGCGTCATTCGGGTTCCCTCACTGGTGCGTGGCGGTAGACTCTGCTCAAAACCACATTAAAAGAATGCGGCAAAGCGGGGAGGGGAATGACGACTGACGTCTCTTTGAGCGGCCTTAGCACGGACCTCAAGACCGGCCTAGCGTTCTTGACGCGCCTGCCGATCCCGTATTCGGCGCCGCCCAGCTTCGGTGAAATTGGCCGGGCAGGCTGGACCTTCCCGCTGGTCGGGGCGCTCGTGGGGGTGTTTGCGGCGATCGTCTATTGGCTAAGCAATACGCTCGGTCTCAATCCCTTCGTCTCGGCCCTGCTCGCGGTCGGCGCCACGCTCGCCGTCACCGGCGGGCTGCATGAGGATGGCCTTGCCGACACCTCTGACGGCTTCGGCGGCGGCGAAACTCGTGAGCGCAAGCTTGAGATCATGCGCGACAGCCGGACTGGCGCATTCGGCGTGTCGGCGCTTGTTCTATCGATCTTGCTTCGCGCCGGCGCAATCGCCAGTCTCGCCGAGCCTGCTCTGGTCGCTCCGGCCTTGATCGCGGCACATGCCGGCGCGCGGGCCGTATTGCCTTTCTTTATGTGGCTGGTGCCAAACGCGCGGCAGGATGGTCTCGCCGCTTCCGTCGGACAGCCGCCGACAGCACCCGTTATGGTCGCTCTCCTTATCGGTTTCACGGCACTCGTTCTCTGCCTTGGCCTGAGCGGCGCGCTCATCGCGGTTCTCACGATGGTCGCGGTGATAGGAATTCTGGCCTGGCTTTGCCTGGGGCAGATTGGCGGTCAGACGGGTGATGTGCTTGGCGCACTCGAGCAGGTCTGCGAGATCCTGATCTTGCTGGTCGCTTCGGTGTGGCTGTACTGAAATCCACCCCTTAGTGTTCAGCCTGAGTAGGGAAATAGTAACAGCCGGCCCGCTCTTTATGGCAGTGTGCGGCGCGTGACCCCTCCCTTTGATGCGATAACCACTCGAGCGCTTGAATTTGCGCGTCAAGGCCTTGCCCGGCCGGGTTCTCCCGCCAAGCTTCCCGCCCGGCTGCTGGTGGTCGATGTCGAGTATCAAGTGGCGGTGTGGCTCGAGGCGGAGAAGGCTGTTGCCGCCTGGCCGGTCTCGACCGCGCGCGCCGGGATCGGTGGAACCGAAGGCTCTTACCGGACGCCGCCCGGCTGGCACCGTATCAAGCAGCGCATCGGCGAGAACGCTCCGGTCGGGACTGTCTTTGTGTCGCGCGAGCCGAGCGGCGCGACATGGCGCAGTGAGACGTCTGCCGACGATCTCATTCTTACCCGTATTCTTACCCTTGATGGGCTTGAAGACGGCGTCAATCGCGGCGCCGGCCGTGACTCGCTCGAACGCTATATCTATCTCCACGGCACCAATCAGGAGGCACTTCTCGGCAGACCCGCATCCCACGGCTGCGTGCGGTTATCGCAGCGCGATATCTGCGAGCTCTTCGCCCGCATGCAGGAGGGGGATCATGTGCTGATCGCCGCGCCGCTTACCCGCGTGCTTCCCGATCCAACAGGCAAAGGGCGCTTCCATTACGCCGGACTTGGCGGCTCGGGGATGAGCGCTCTCGCCCAGTTCCAGGTGATGATCGGCGGACAGGTAAGCGGCAGCGACCGCGCTTTCGATCACGGCGAGCGCGGTGCGCTCAAAGCGCAACTCGAAAGCCTCGGCATCGAGATCATGCCGCAGGACGGCAGCGGCATCGGCCCCGGCTGCGCCGCGCTCATTGTTTCCACTGCCGTCGAGGAGCAGGTGCCTGACTACACCGCGGCGCGCGAGCAACACATTCCGATCGTCCACCGTTCGGAACTGCTCGCCCACTTCGTCTCCACCTATCGCTCGATTGCCGTGACCGGCACCAGCGGTAAATCGACCGTGGCCGCCATGATCTTCGAAATTCTGCGCGGGGCTGGACGCGATCCCTCCGTCATCACCGGCGGCGACCTGCCGCTGCTACAGACGCAAGGCCTGCCGGGGAATGCCTATGCCGGAGCCTCGGATCTTCTCGTGGTCGAAGCCGACGAGAGCGACGGCTCGCTTGTCCGCTACGCGCCTTCCATCGGCGTGATCCTCAATCTTCAGCGCGACCACAAAGAAATGGCCGAGGTCGCCGCCATGTTCAGCGTGTTGCGCGCGCGCGCGCGTGAAGCGCTGGTGGTTGGCGATGCGGAAAATCTCGACAGCTTCGCCGGCGGGGCGCTGAGATTCGGTTTCAGCGCGCGCGCCGATATTCGGGGTGAGGCTGTCACCCTTGGCGCTTCTTCCAGCCGCTTCCGTGTGTCGGGTACGGCGTTCGAGCTGCCGGTGCCCGGTGAGCACAATGTGACGAATGCGCTTGCGGCAATCGCCGCGTGCCAGATAATCGGTGTTCCATTGGCCGACATGGCCGGGCCGCTGGCGCATTTCAGCGGTATTGGGCGGCGGTTCCAGACGATCGGGCGCGCCGGCGGTATCGAAGTCGTCGACGACTTTGCTCACAACGCCGAGAAGATTGCCGCCGCCATCAGAACGGCGCATCTCCGTGCCAAACGCGTGCTCGCGGTCTATCAGCCGCATGGCTACGGGCCGACCAGATTCCTGCGTCCGGATTTCGTCGCCACATTCAGCCGCGAGCTCAAGCCTGAGGATCGCCTGTGGATGCTTGAAGTTTTCTATGCCGGAGGCACGGCCATTCGCGATTTCTCCGCCGCCGACATCGTGGCTGAGATCGCCGCACACGGAACGGCGGCAGAGTTCGCGCCGTCACGCGACTGGCTGGTAGAAAGAATCGCCGAAGTGGCGCGTCCCGGCGACCTCGTGCTGGTGATGGGAGCGCGTGATCCCTCGCTCACTGAACTCGCCGGTAAGATCGTTGCGGCTCTCGAACAGAGCGCCACCCTGGCCGGGTGAAAAACTAGTTCCCGAACAATCCCGAGATGACGCTGCCGAACGCCGCAACGGGATCGCCGGACGCCCGCCTGGCCGGCTGCTGCCTCTGGTTTTGGGCTACCGCGGCGGGAGCGGGAGGTGCTGGTCCCGGGAAGTTCGCCGCCGCCTGGCCGAACAGCGCCTGAGCCATGGGGCCATCGATCCCGTAAATGTCGGTATAGGTCCGGATGCTGCCGCTTTCGTCGGCGACGGCCGTGAAATAGGTGAGATGTACCGGGATTGAGCGGTTGAGCTTCACCGTGCTGTTGCCGCCGGCGAGCATGTTCTGCACCTGTCCCGCAGACCAGCCTTTGTCCTCGGCGAGCAAGAGCGTGGCGAAGCGGTCGGGCTGGTGCACGCGAATGCAGCCATGACTCAGTGTGCGTACCGTCTCGTCGAACAGCTCGCGCTGCGGCGTGTCATGCATATAAACCGCGTGCTTGTTCGGGAAATTGAACTTGAACTTGCCGAGCACATTGTGCGGTCCCGGTGACTGGATGAAGGTGTATTCGCGGATGTTCACGCTCGGCCAATTCACCGAGTTGGGATCGATCGTCTTTCCTTTGTAAGCGACCCTCAGCTTGTGCTGTTGCAGGACTGCCGTATTCGAGCCGAAAAATCCGGGTTGCTGCAGCGATGGCTGTAAATCCTCTCTCAGGATGGTTTCGGGCACCACCCATTCCGGATGGAACACGATCGAGCGCATCGGTGCGGAGAAAAAGGGCGTGGCGTATTTGAGTTGCCCAACGATGGTCTTCTCCACATGGACGGCATTGCCGTTCTTGACCACGCGCGCGTTGAACTCGGGCACGTTGTTCCAAACGTGGAATGAGCCGAGCTCACGCGGCATCCAACGCCACCGTTCCATGTTGAGAATGAGACGCTGCGTATCGATCTCGTTGACCGGCTCGTAGGGATTATTCTTGGTTCTGAGCAATGACTGCCGCAATTGCTCGAACTGCTTGTGCTTCGGGTGCAAATCGCGAAGGTAAGCGTCCGGCGATTCCGCGGCGGCTATCTCGGTCAACACCGTCTCCGGCTTGGGCAGGCTCGGCCTCTGATCGAATAGCTTGTTCACCCGCGAGGGTGTCAGCCGGCCACCACGTGCATGGCGTGCATATTTCAAGATGGCGAGGTCGAGCTTGATCTCATCGGCCGCCTGTTCCTCCACGGAAGAAGGCACAGCATCCGCTGACGGCAGGTCGAAAGCCTTGGGATCGAGACCCCAGGATGCGGCGTCCTGAATCTCCTTGATGGCGGCCTGGGCCTTTACGGAAAATCCGGCATCATTGATCCACAGCGGCGGCTCAAGGCGCTCGCCATAGAACGATTTGAGCGCGGCGAGATCATCGGCGCCGGCGCGCTTTGCTAACGCGGGGTCGTCAAGCTGCGCGCGTATCGCTCCCACAACTGGATGAGGCGGCGGCGGCGGAGGTTCCTCGACAATCTGCGCTTCGGTCTCGGTCTCGGCGGGCTGTTCGGCCTCCGCATTCGGATCGACGGGGGCAGGCGTCATGGCCGCGTCCGGCGGAGGCGGGACGGATTCGACGGCGCTTGGCGTCACGGGAGCCGGGTCGACCGGCAGTGTGATCGTATGTCCCTCCTCGGCACGCGCGAAGCCTACGACCAGCAGGCCCAATAACAAGCCTTTTGCCAGACATAACGCGTACAAGGAGTGTCCGCCCATCTCCCACCGCCTTTGGAGCTCTTCTAGGGTAGCCTTGGAGCTACGTCAGGGCCACCCCGAATTGCCGGGATCGGCGGCCGTTTTCATGGGAGGTTAGATAAAATCGGTCCGGTAGATGTCCAATTTTGGCGGGAGATCGCGCATGCGTAGTGAATCCGACATTTCTTTCACATTGAACCGGCGCCATCTGGTCGTTGCTGCGCTGGGCGCCGCGACGCTTCCGATGACTACCCGCGCCATCGCCCGCGCCGTCGACATGCCGGCGACCGAGGAGGATATCGCCTTCATGCGGCTGGCCATCGAGGAGGCCGCGAAAGGCGATTTCCCCTTCGGCGCGGTGATCACGCGCGACGGCAAGGTGCTGGCCAAAGGCCGCAATCTCAGCAAGCAGGAACGCGACCCGACGGCGCATGGCGAGATGGTCGCCATCCGCCGCTTTCTCGCCGAGTACGGGCCCGAAGAATTGAAGGGAACGACGCTCTATACGTCAGGCGAGTCATGCCCGATGTGCATGGGCGCCATCGTCTGGTGCGGCATCTCGCGCGTGGTCTTCGGCGCTTCGATCGCCGAGCTCGCCACCAAGATCGGTCAGATCATGATCACGGATCAGGAGATCGCCGACAAGACGCCCTTCGCCGAGATCAGCCTGACCGGCGGTGTGCTGGCCGAGGAGTCTCTCGCGCTGTTCAAGTGACGGCGTTGCTCTTTGAGTGGTGCCGCTGGAGAGATTTGAACTCCCGACCTTGGCTTTACGAAAGCCCTGCTCTACCCCTGAGCTACAGCGGCGATAATGTGCCCTGGACGAAGGCCCCGTGCTTAAAGCCTATATCGGCATGGCGCAAGCCGGACGCCAGTCCGTCATCAGCGGATTTGCGCCGCGCGCAGACGCTCGAGCGAAGCTGGACTTTCATCCGTATCGGTTGGCGCCACGCCAGGATCGTCGGGCGGACGCTCGGGGACGAAGACGGCGGGTTCGCGCTTCTTCTCGCTGCTTGGGGCAGCAGCTTTTGGCCGCGTCGTCTCGGGCCGGCTATCCTTGCCACTGCCAGCCGCGACGACCGCCGCAGGCTCCGGCGCCGAAGCGACATCTTGGGCCGGAACCGGATGCTCCTCGATCAAAAGCGTATCGTCGCCGCGGCCGATGGCATCGACCGGCGCCTTCCAGGCGAAAACATCGACGGCGCCGCTAATCGGCGACACCGGCAACCAACGGTCGGAAACATAACCTTCGGCGATCCAGGCGCGATCGCGCGGCGCGCGCACGGCCCGCGCCAGCCATTCGCGCTCGCGGCCTCTATCGCCTTCGCCCGCTTCGATCCGCGCCATGAGCGTGCAGACCCGCGCCGAAGGCCGATCCTCAATGTAAGGAGAAAGCGCCGCGCGGGCCTCCTGCCAGTCATGCGCCTCGATGGAAGCGCTGGCGACAGCGATATGTCCCTCGATGTCGTTTGGCGTCAGGCTCGCCAATTGCTTGACCCGCTTCAGGCGTTCGCGCGGCGAGTCGCCATGCCTGGCGAAGGCATAGACCATTGCGAGATCGGGATGTGGCGAGAGCTTCCACGTCTTGGCGATAAGGCGCGTAGCCTGCCGGGTCTCCCCGCGCGAAACAAGGATGCGGCCGGCAATCTCCGCAGCCGGCACGAGCGAGGGCGCAAGCTTCAAGGCATCGCTCGCGAGCGTGAACGCCCGATCGGAATCGCTGTTCTCGAGATCGCGTGCTTCGGCGGTGAGCAGCACGGCGCGGCGGCGATTGGCGATGGCGGCTTCGACATGGCCGTTCTGGCGGGCGATGGCGAGGGTCTTCAGCGCACCGTCCCAATCGCCCGCGCGCGCCTGCATATCGAACAAGGCATTGACGCCCCAGCCGAGCTTCGGATCGGTGTTGACGGCCTGCTCGGCCAAAGCGCGCGCTGCCGCCAGGTCGTTGCTGCGCTGCGCTTCGAGGAACAGGCCCCGCACACCGAGCAGTTTCGTCTCGGGGTCTTTGAGCATGGACTCGAAAGCGCCACGTGCCGCCTCCTTGTCCCCTTTGAGCTGGGCGGTCTGTGCCCGCAGTAGCGCGGTCAAGGGCTCGCTCGGCAGATGACGACCGGCGAGACCGGTAAAACGTTGAGCCTCGGCGCGATTGCCGACGCCGATGGCAATCAACCCGCGAGACAGCGCTTCATAGCCTTGCTGCTTGCGCCGTTCCTTGACATAGGCCCTGACGGCGGCGGGACGCGTCAGCAGGTAATGCACAACGGCATAGATCAGGATCAACGCCGCCACCAGGACGGCAATGGCGACCGCGGCGACGAATGCGGTGGTCTCTATGCGATAGCCGAGCCAGTCCATGGTGATGGTGCCGGGCCGGTCGGCGAGCCAGGCGAGCCCAAGTGCTACCGCCAGAACCAGAAGGACGAAGACCAAGACACGGCTCATGGCTCAGTCTCGTCCGCTTTGCCGGGCCGGATTGCCGACGGACACGATCAGGCGGCTTTCGAGCCGTTTCAGCTCACCCTCGGCATCAAGACGGGTATGAGCCTGATCGAGCCAAGCGGCAAACGCGGCGCGCGGCGCCCCGTCCAGCGTCTCGACTTCTCTGACACTGTCGGCGAGCCTGCCTTTGCCGAGATCAGACTTGGCACGCGCCAGTATGGCGGCCGGCTCATTACCGGTCGCCGCCTCATCGAGACGGCGAATGGTGATGAGCGACTGCGCGCGCGCCTGCAGATCGCCGATCACCGAACCATCGGAGACCGGCGGCGCTTCCGTCAGGGCATTATCCTTGGCCGCTTCGAAACTCTGCGCCAGAGCGGTCATGGTGGGGATGCCCGTTTTGGCATGAGCGGCAAGCGCATCGACATCGCTATCGGCAGACAAAGTGTGAAGCGCATCGAGTTCAGGAGCATAAGGGCGCCCCTCGCTGACGGCGGAGCGAAGATTGGCAAAGGCAATGGCCAGCGCCGCGGCTTTGGCTTCTTCCGTTTCCTTGCTGACGATCTCGGCGATGCCTGGAATGGCGGTTTCGAGCTTGGCGAGGCGGCGATCGAGCGCATCGAGCTCCGGTTGCAGTTCCTCGGTCTCGGCGGCCAGACCGGCCTCAGCCAGAGCGGCAAGTCTTTTCCTCAGATCGGCGATCTGATCCTGCAACGCCTGCACCGTCGCTGCATGGGCATCGTCCGTCTTGGCGAGCGCCGCATCGATCTTGGCGGCAAGCTTCTGCTCGGCCTCGGCTATCTGCTGGTTGACGGCGGCGGCATCGGCGCTTGAGCCGCTTTGTGGGGCTTCAGCCAGGGTCTTGAGCGTGGCTTCGGCCTGACCGACACGCTCTTGCAGCGCGGAGAGTTCAGGTGGCGTTTCCGGTACGCGTGTCTCCAGCGTCTTGGTCGCAGATTCGACCTGCGCCAGACGATCGTCCATGGCTTCGAGCTTGGGCGTTACGGTCTTGTCGCCGGCGAGGTCCAAACCACTCCAGGCCAATGCCAGGGCGGCAGCGGCGATCAGACCGCCGACGAGGCCGGCGACGAGATGGCTGAAGATACCCTTGGAGCTGGTAGGACTTGGCGGCGGAACGAAATCGCTCTGGCTCTGCCCGCCGCTGTCGCGCTCATCATGCGTGCCGGCAGACGAAGTGGCCTCGTCCTGCGACTCGACTGACACTTCGGTCGCCTTGCCCTCGATCGTTTGTGCCGGCCGCTTGCTCTCGTCCGGGCCGTCATTCTTCTTGCCGAATTGTGCCATCAAATCATGCCTTAAGCCGAGGATGCCGCCTCGGAGTCCAGAAGCGCAAGGACATCTTCCTCGCGCGGTGTCGCGGCCACTCGCACCTCAACGCCGAGCGGCGTCAATTCCTCTGCTATCGCCTCGGACAGGCAATAGCAAATAAGGCCTTTTCCCGCCTCTGCCACCTCATGCTTGACGAGCAACTCCATGAAAACCCTGGCGGTTCGTGGCGACATCAGGATGACCGCGTCGATCCTGCCGTCTTTCAGCATCGCCAAAGCCTCGGAGGGCAGCGCGCTTACCGGGACTCCCCGGTAAAGCAGCGTTTTTCGCACGGCAAACCCATGCGCTTCGAGCGCGGCGGCAAGATCGTAGGCAATCACGTCGCCGGTCAGATAAAGGAGCGGACCTTCTTTTGGCTCGAGCTCTTGCTTGATCAACCCGGCGAGTGCTGCGCCCGTGCCGAGGCCAATCGTCACTTCCCTGAAGCCTAGTTCCTGCGCGGCATGCGCGGTCGCGTCCCCCACGGCAAGCACGGGAACTCTAAGGGCTTCGTCGAGCTGCTTATGAGCGGCCAGCGCTCGTAGCGCGTTGCGGCTGGTAACGATCAGAGCCTGGGCTCCGGCAAGATCGAGGGTCGCATCATCGAGATATTCGATGGACAGGAGCGGCGCGACGACCGGCTCATGGCCGCGCGCGGAGAGCATCTCAGCCTGGCGGCTTGCATCGGGTTCAGGTCTGGTCACCAGCACGCGCATCAGGCAAGCCTCGCCATGAATTGCGGACCGGCGCGCGCCAGCACGTCTTTACCAGCGTCATCGCCAATCCGCAGCGCCTCGTTCGTTGGACCGCTTATCTCGACCTCATGCCATTCGCTGCCGTCGGGCAACAGGATAAGCCCGCGGAGATGCACTTCGCCATCATCGATCTCCGCCAGCCCGGCAATCGGGGTCTTGCAGGACCCGTCGAGACTGGCAAGGAAGGAACGTTCACAGGCGACGGCGGTTGCCGCCGCATTATCGTTCAGCGGCTCAAGAAGCTCGCGAGTCCTGGCATCATCGGCGCGGCAAATGACGCTGATCGCACCTTGCGCGACCGCCGGCAGCATTTCCGATGGGGCAAGAATGGAGGTGATGTGCGCGGCAAGTCCCAACCGTTCCAGCCCGGCGACCGCAAGCAGAGTGGCCTCGGCTTCGCCCGCCTCGAGCTTCTTCAGACGCGTCTCGACATTGCCGCGAAACTCCACGACGCGAAGGTCGGGGCGCAGACGCTTGACCTGCGCCTGGCGCCGCAAGGACGAGGTGCCGACGCGCGCGCCGGGCGGGAGATCGGCGAGCGACTGGCCCGTGTTACTGATGAAGGCATCGCGGACATCGCCTCTGGGCAAAATCGCGGCGATGCAAAGGCCCACCGGCAGTTCGGTCGGCAGGTCCTTCATCGAATGCACGGCCATATCGACATCGCCGCGCAACAACGCCTCGTCGATCTCTTTGGTGAACAGGCCCTTGCCACCGAACTCACGCAGAGGCTTGTCCTTGATGCGATCGCCGGACGTGGTGATGACGCTGAGCCCGATATCGCCCTCGCCAAGCCCCGTGTTGTCGAGGAGGCGTGTCCAGACATGACGCGCTTGCCAAAGCGCCAGAGGGCTGCCACGGGTGCCGATCAGGAGCGATTGGTCCGGCAAGACGAAACTCCTTGAGATATTTGGCGGAAGTGCGCCAATTCAGTCCGCATTAATGGCCGGTTTCGCCGCCCCCTTCAATCGTTCCCCGCGAGCCCCTACAAGGCAGCATGTCCGGAAACACAAAAGACGTACTGACCGTCCTCGGTATCGAAACGAGCTGCGACGAGACCGCCGCCGCCATTGTTCGCCGGAATGACGATGGGCGCGGCGAGATCCTTGCCAATGTCGTGCGTTCGCAACTCGACCTGCACAAGGCCTATGGCGGCGTGGTGCCGGAAATCGCCGCGCGCGCTCATGTCGAGCTGCTCGACAAGGCGATCCTGCAGGCGCTTGACGAGGCAAAGCTCGCTATCGAAGACATTGACGCGGTCGCCGCCACCTCCGGCCCGGGCTTGATCGGCGGATTGATCGTCGGCGTGACCATGGGCAAAGCCGTCGCGCTCGCGCGTAATGTGCCCTTCATCGCCGTCAATCATCTCGAGGCGCATGCGCTGACCGCGGACCTCACTGATGGATTGTCATTCCCCTATCTGCTGCTGCTCGTGTCGGGTGGCCACACGCAAACGCTCATCGTCAAGGACGTCGGTGACTATGAGCGCCTCGGCACCACGCTCGACGATGCGCTCGGCGAGGCGTTCGACAAGGCCGCCAAGCTGCTCGGGCTCGGTTATCCCGGCGGACCCGAAGTCGAGAGATTTGCCGCACGTGGAAGCGCGTCCATAAAACTGCCCCGTCCGATGCTTGGGCGCGAGGAAGCTCATTTCTCGCTAGCCGGACTGAAGACCGCTCTCCGCCATGAGGCGCTGGCGCGTGCCCCGTTAAGCGAGCAGGACGTCGCCGATCTTTGCGCAAGCTTTCAGGAGGCCGTGGCCGACATCGTCACCGATCGCACCGCGCGGGCCATGGACATTTATGTCGAGCGTCTCGGGCAGAAGGCGCCACGCGTGCTCGTGGTGGCCGGCGGTGTCGCTGCCAATCAACGGCTCAAGGCGGCGCTCGAAACCACGGCGCGCGACCATGGATTTCGCCTGATCGTGCCCCCGCAAGCGCTCTGCACCGATAATGCCGCCATGATCGCCTGGGCAGGTGCTGAGCGCCTGGCCCGTGGTCTTATCGACGATCTGGCCGCGCCGGTGCAGGCCAGATGGCCGCTCGATCCGGAGGCACCACCGGCGCTCGGCGCCGGTATCAAGGCTTGAGCCCCATACGCGCTTGACTTAATGGCGGGCCTACGCAGGGTAACGACATGGCGCTTCAATCGGTGGGAATTGTCGGTGCGGGGGCCTGGGGAACCGCCCTTGCCGTGACGGCGCGCCGCGCCGGACGCGACGTATCGATCTGGGCCTATGAACTCGAGACGATCACCGACATCAACGAAGCGCATCGGAACGGCATCTATCTTCCGGGCATCACCCTCGACCGATCCATCCGGGCGACGGCAAGTTTCAAGGAGGTTGCCGCACGCGACCTGTTGCTGCTGGCCACGCCCGCGCAGCTTATCCGCGCCGTCACAAGCGAGCTTGCCCCATACATTAAGGACGGGCAGCCGGTCGTCATTTGCGCCAAAGGCATCGAGCAGGAGACCGGCAAATTGCTGTCGCAGGTCGTCACCGAGACACTGCCCAAGGCCGACATCGCGGTCTTGTCCGGGCCGAGCTTCGCCGCCGAAATCGCCCGCGGACTTCCCGCCGCCGTGACGCTCGCGACCGCGCGCGAGACGCAGGGCAGCGCGCTGTCCTATGCGCTGAGCCACTCGCCCTTCCGCTGCTATTGGAGCGACGATGTCGTGGGCGCCGAGATCGGCGGCGCCGTGAAGAACGTTTATGCCATCGCCGCCGGCATCGTCGCCGGCAAGAAATTCGGCGAAAGCGCGCATGCGGCGCTGGTGACGCGAGGCTTTGCCGAGATGGCCCGGTTCGGTACGGCGCTGGGTGCGCGGTTCGAGACCCTGGCGGGCCTGTCAGGTCTCGGCGATCTGGTGCTCACCTGCGGCAGCCCGCAATCGCGCAACATGTCGCTCGGAATCGAACTCGCCGAAGGGCGAAGCGTCGAGGAGGTCCTGAAGAAACGCCCGACCGTCACCGAAGGCGTCTACACCGCGAGCGCACTCATTGAGATGGCGGCAGCGCGCAACATCGACATGCCCATCGCGCAGGCGGTCGATGCGGTGGTTTCGGGCCGCGCCACGGTGGATCAGGCCATCGAGGCGCTGCTGGCCCGTCCGCTCCGCGCCGAGGTGTAGGGGGGAAGCGATGCTTTATGCGCTGATCTGCACCGACAAGCCGGGCAGCCTCGCGTTGCGCAAGGCCAACCGTCCGGAGCATCTCGCTTATCTCGAAAGTCTCGGCGATGTGCTTGTGTTCGCCGGGCCGTTCACAGAGACCGATGGCGAAACCATGAACGGCAGCCTGATCGTGGTCGATGCGCCCTCGCTCGATGAAGCGCGCAAGATTGCCGAAGGCGATCCGTTCGCCAAGGCCGGTATTTTCGCCGAAGTCGATATCCGTCCATGGCGCTGGTCCATCAACCGCCCCGCCGAGGAAAAGTGATGGCCTATTGGCTGGTGAAGTCCGAGCCCGACGAATGGTCCTGGACGCAGCAAAAAAAGGAAGGCCGCAAGGGCTCCGAATGGACGGGCGTGCGCAATTTTCAGGCGCGCGGCAACATGCGCAAAATGCAACGCGGCGATCTCGCCTTCTTTTATCACACCGGCGACGAGAAGGCCGTGATCGGCATCGTCAAGGTGGTGAAAGAAGCCCATCCCGACTCGACCGATCCTTCAGGCGAATGGGACTGCGTCGACGTGGCGGCGGTCGCCGATCTGCCGCGTCCGGTGGCGCTTAGCGAAATCAAGGCCAAGCTCAAGGATATGGCGCTGGCGCGCAACCCGCGCCTCTCGGTGCAGCCTGTGACGGAGGCCGAATGGCGCAAGGTCTGCACCATGGGAGGCCTTGCCAAGCCTCCCGCCGCCTAGTGCCGCAAGGTTCATCCTGGGGTAAAGTCGGCAAGCCAACATCGACTAGGGGGAAATCATGAGGGTCATAATGGTGAATTACCTCGCCATCGTCATCGCCGCCTTGGCCGCGTTAGGCCTCGGCCTGATCTGGCGAATCGTGCTGCTCAAACCTTGGCTCGACGCCCTCGGCAAGAGCAAGACAGAGGCCGCAAAGCAAAGCGTAGTCGTGCCCTTCCTCACGACCTTCGTCGCCCTGATCGTCATGGCCTGGATGCTGGCCGGCGTCATGACCCATATGGGCCAGGTCAACATCAGAGGCGGTCTCATCACGAGTTTCCTCGTCTGGCTCGGCTTCGTCATCACCGTCATAGGCGTCAGTCACGCATTCACCGGCGCGAAGCCGCTTCTCACTCTGATCGACGGCGGCTATTGGCTTTTCGCACTCCTGATCATGGGCGCGGTCATTGGTTCCTTTGGCCCCTAACGGAGTTTCCAAACATTAGCGTTGTGTAGGGAGGAACGGACGCATGTCCGAGCACAAGATTTATAAAGTCGATGCGGTGAAGGTGCCGAAGAAGTGGAAGGAGCGTGCCTTTATCGACAAGGACGCCTACCGGAAACTCTACAAGAAGAGCGTGGAAGAGCCCGACAAGTTCTGGGCGAAGGAAGCCAAGCGCATCGACTGGATCAAGCCTTTCACCCGCGTCAAGAATTCGAGTTTCGATTACCCCGACATCTCGATCAAATGGTTCGAGGACGGCACGCTCAACGTCGCCGCCAACTGCACCGACCGGCACTTGAAGAAGCGCGGCGATCAGACCGCCATCATCTGGGAGCCTGACGATCCCAACGCGGAATCAAGGCATATCACCTATCGCGAACTGCACGAAAATGTCTGCCGGCTCGCCAATGTTCTGAAGGCGCTGGGCGTCAAGCGCGGCGACCGCGTCACCATCTATCTGCCGATGATCCCAGAAGCGGCTTACGCCATGCTCGCCTGCGCGCGCATCGGCGCGGTTCATTCGGTGGTGTTCGGCGGTTTCTCGCCGGATTCACTCGCCGGGCGCATCGAGGATTGCAAGTCGCGGTTTCTCATCACCGCCGATGAGGGACTGCGCGGCGGGCGAAAAGTACCGCTCAAAGCCAATGCCGACGTGGCTCTCGCCAAGGTATCCGGCGTGGAGAAGGTCCTCGTGGTCAAGCGCACCGGCGCGGATGTGCCGTGGACGCAAGGACGCGATTTGTGGCTCGACGACGAGCTCGCCAAGGTCGATGACGATTGTCCGCCAGAGGAAATGAACGCGGAGGACCCGCTATTCATCCTCTATACCTCCGGCTCGACGGGAAAGCCCAAGGGCGTGCTGCACACTTCGGGCGGGTATCTGGTGTTCGCCTCGGCGACGCACCAATACGTGTTCGATTATCATGACGGCGACATCTATTGGTGCACGGCGGATGTCGGCTGGGTCACCGGTCACTCCTACATCGTCTACGGACCGCTCGCCAACGGCGCCACCACCTTGATGTTCGAAGGGATACCCAACTATCCCGACGCTTCGCGCTTCTGGCAGGTGATCGACAAGCACAAGGTCGACATCTTCTACACGGCGCCGACGGCCATCCGCGCGCTGATGGGCGCCGGCGACGACTATGTGAAGCGCACCAGCCGCAAATCACTCAAGCTGCTCGGCACCGTGGGCGAGCCGATCAACCCGGAGGCCTGGGAGTGGTACTACCACGTGGTCGGCGACAAGCGTTGCCCGATCGTCGATACCTGGTGGCAGACCGAGACGGGCGGCATTCTCATCACGCCGCTGCCGGGCGCCATCAAGCTGAAACCGGGCTCCGCGACTTTGCCCTTCTTCGGCGTGCAGTCGGCCATCGTCGACGGCGAGGGCAATCTGCTTGAGGGCGAGACTGCCGGCAATCTCGTCATCCTCGACGCATGGCCCGGGATGATGCGCACCGTCTATGGCGACCATCAGCGCTTCGTCGAGACCTATTTCTCCACCTTCAAGGGCAAATATTTCACCGGCGACGGCTGCCGCCGCGACGCCGACGGCTATTACTGGATCACCGGCCGCGTCGACGATGTGATCAATGTCGCGGGTCACCGCATGGGCACGGCGGAAGTCGAATCGGCGCTCGTCGCCCATCCCAAAGTGTCGGAAGCCGCCGTGGTCGGCTACCCGCACGACATCAAGGGCCAGGGCATCTACTGCTATGTCACGTTGATGGCCGGCGAGCAGGGGTCGGACACACTCAAGACCGAACTGCGCGACTGGGTGCGCAAGGAAATCGGGCCGATCGCATCGCCCGACATGATCCAGTTCGCACCCGGCCTGCCCAAGACGCGGTCGGGCAAGATCATGCGCCGCATCTTGCGCAAGATCGCCGAGGACGATTATGCCAATCTCGGCGATACCACGACGCTTGCCGACCCGTCGGTGGTCACCGAGTTGGTCGAAAACCGGCAGAACCGCAAATCGGCTTCAGCGCCGTAAAAAAGGAAACCACATGTCACGGCTCACGCAAATTCTGATCGCCTTCGGCGCCGTCTTGGCGCTTGTGCTCGTCATCCTGATGATGGCGGGAATTTGGGGCTCAAGCGTGCCGAGCCGGACCGTCGAGGCAAGCTTCGGCGATCACCTGGTGACGGTCAAAGGCCATTATCAGGATCTGAAGCAAGAGACGCTCGCCGAAGGTCTTCTGATCACTGTCGACGGTCAGAAGATCGCGGTCACCAACGATCAGGTGACCGCCGCCGGCCTGACGCATGCGCTCCAGCCCGGCCAGGACGTCGAGATCCTGGTGAATGATAAGGGAGACGTCGAGGTCAAGGTCGCTGAGCCAGGAGGATGACTCCGCTTCTGCCGACACAGCCTCCGAATAGACCCTAGCCGCCCAGAACGCGCGTCAGATGCCTGAGAAGCGTATTCCACGCCTCCTTGGTCTCGCGCCTGAATTCGTCCTCGAGCGATTGCTCGAGCGTCCAGATCAGGGCCTGCGACATGGTGCGGTAATAGCGCGGCTTGAGACCGAGCTGGCGATGACGCGCGCCGAGCAATTTCAGGGTGGGAACGAGCCCATCCTCCTGTCCAAGCGAGATGATCATGAGCTTCATCCCGGCGGCGAATTTGCGCGCCTGCACCTCGAGCGGTCCCTCGAACCGCTTGCGCAAGGACGGATCGATCCGGAACAACTTCAGAAAGAATAACTGGGCCACCAGATCGCGGGCCGGCTCGAGCCGCCGGAAACTATCGCGGACCAACTGTTTCTGCTTGGCGGTAAGCGGGATTTCCGGTGAGGCCGGCGCAATGGACCGGGATGAGCGAGTGGCTTTGATGGCAGACATTTGTACGGCAGACATGGCGAACTCCCGCGACGCAAGAACGTTGAGACGGAGCATGCAGGGACAGCTCTTGACGAACCGTTAAGGTAACCGCTTCGGAAACCAATTTCGTTCAGGCAGCGCCCGCGCCTTGTGCGGAGGGGCAAGACTTCCAACATATTAATGGCTCTCGGACGGCCAATCCCCGCCCGGGCAGCCCTTTGAGGAGGTCAGATGAGTTATTTCCGTACCGCCATCCTGCTCGCGGCGATGACCGCGCTGTTCATGGGTATCGGCTACCTGTTCGCCGGCCAGACGGGCATGATCGTCGCCCTGCTCATTGCCGGCGGCATGAACCTGTTCGCCTACTGGAACTCCGACAAGATGGTGCTTCGCATGTACGGGGCGCGAGAAGTGGACGAGCGCTCGGCGCCGGAGCTTTACGCCATGGTACGGCATCTCTCCGCTTCCGCCGGTCTGCCCATGCCGCGCGTCTATGTCATGGAAAACCCGCAGCCCAACGCCTTCGCCACCGGCCGCAATCCCGAGAACGCCGCCGTCGCCGTCACCACCGGGCTGATGCAGACAGTCGACGATGGCGAACTCGCCGGCGTGATCGCGCACGAGCTCGCCCATATCAAGCATCGCGACACACTGCTTATGACCGTCACGGCCACTCTGGCCGGCGCAATCTCCATGCTGGCGAACTTTGCCATGTTCTTCGGCGGAAACCGCGACAACAACAACCCGCTTGGCTTTGTCGGCGTGTTGCTGATGGTCTTCCTCGCGCCGCTTGCCGCAGGTCTCGTGCAGATGGCCATCAGCCGGACGCGTGAATACGAGGCCGACCGCGAGGGTGCCGAGATCAGCGGGCGGCCTTTGTGGCTCGCCTCTGCCTTGCAGAGAATCGCCGGCGCTGCCCAGCGCATCCCCAACATGGAAGCCGAGCGCAATCCGGCTTCCGCGCACCTCTTCATCGTCAATCCGCTGTCGGGGGCGCGCATGGACAATCTGTTCTCGACCCACCCCAATGTCGAGAATCGCGTGGCGCGTTTGACGGAACTCGCACATCAGATGGGCGAGCTCTCCGTGCCGCCGCGCATGCGCGAGACGGGCCATTCGGGACCGTGGTCCTCCTCACAGGCGACGCGTAAACCTTGGGACTAACGCGCGGACACTCCCACATGCCTGATGCCCAGGCAGGTTTGCCGGCACGGCGGGCAGCGGTCGAATTGCTCGACGCCGTATTGCGCAAGAAGCAACCGCTCGGTGACCTCTTGAGCCGTTCGCTCGACGGCGGCATCATGTCCGACCTGCCGCAGCGAGATCGCGCGCTTGCCCGCCTCATCGTCGCCACCACCTTGCGCCGCAAAGGTCAGCTCGATCATGTGTTGAACGCTTTTTTAGAGCGCGGCATGCCGGCGAAATCCGGCACGCTCTATCCGATCCTGCTGTCGGCGGCGGCACAGCTTATATTCCTCAAAACACCGCCGCATGCCGCCATCGATCTCGCGGTGCGGCTCGCCCAATACGATCCGCGCGCCAAGCGCTACGACAAGCTGACCAATGCCGTGCTGCGGCGCGTCGCCTCTCAGGGCGAAGCAATCGCGGCGAAGCTCGATGCGGCGCGCGTGAACACGCCGGACTGGTTGTGGGACCGGTGGATGGAGAGATGGGGCGAAGAGCGTGCCCGTGCCATCGCCGAAACACATCTCATCGAGCCGCCGCTCGATCTAACCGTCAAATCAGATCCCGAGAGTTGGGCCGGGGCAGTCGAGGGCCGCGTGCTGCCGACGCAGAGTGTGCGCCTTCTGCCCAAAGGCCGCATCGATCAGCTTCCCGGTTATGCGGACGGCGCATGGTGGGTGCAGGACACTGCCGCTTCATTGCCCGCGCGGCTGCTCGGCGATGTGTCAGGCAAACGGGTCGCTGATCTCTGTGCCGCCCCTGGCGGCAAGACGGCGCAGCTACTCAATTCTGGAGCTTCCGTCGTCGCCGTCGATAATGCCAAATCCAGGCTCAAATTGCTCGAAGCCAATCTCGCCCGGCTTGGGTTCGAAGCGGAAATCGTCCTGGCCGATGCCGATGCTTGGCGCCCGGAGGAACGTTTCGATGCGGTGCTGCTCGATGCGCCCTGTTCGGCCACCGGCACCATCCGCCGGCATCCGGACATCCCCTATACCAAGTCGCCTAAGGATATCGAGGCGCTTGGCGCGCTTCAGGCGCGTCTCCTCGACAACGCCGCAAGCCTGTTGAAGCCCGGCGGCAAGCTCGTCTATTCGACCTGCTCGCTCGAGGCTGAGGAAGGCGAAGCTCAGATCGCTGCTCTGCTCGGCCGCAACGACGCGATCCGGCTCGATCCCATCGCTCCCGGTGAGATAGACGGTGAAGCGGATTGGATCTGGCCCTCAGGCCTGCTCAGGACCTTTCCCTACCAACTCAAGCTCGAAAGTCCCGAATGGAGCGGCCTTGACGGTTTTTTTGCCGCAAGGCTGATCCGGGCCGCCTGAATGGTCCGGCAAGGCAACATTTGCCCACCGGCACGGCCTGGTTCATATATGTGTTATGTGCCTTGCGCAAAGGCGCCTACCAGCTTGGAGAATAGGCAGAAATGGCTGATCCTCGGACCTTCGAGCGCACCATCCGTGCTCTAGGGCCGCGTCATAGCGGGCCGGGACCGTTGCGACGGCTGGTACGCGCCAGCATGGCCAGCATCTCTTATCCGGGCTCCCAGGCCGAGTTGCTGCTGCTCGCCCCGCAAGAGCTCCGCACCGCCGACCCCAGCTTCGCCACGGAAGTCTATAACGGGCATTTCGGGCTTGCGGGAAAACTCGCCGAGCTGGAGGCGCAGTCTCCCTTCGAGATCATCGCGCCGTCAGAGGCCTGGGCACGGGAGCTTTACGGCTTTGGCTGGCTCAGGCATCTGCGCGCCGCCGGCAGCGAATTGGCCCGCGAGCAGGCGAAAGCTCTGGTGCATGATTTCGTCCAGAATGGCCAAACCATCCAGGGGGTCGCGTGGCTGCCGGAAATTATCGCCAGGCGAGTGATCTCCTGGCTGTCGAACTCGGTTCTCTTTCTCGATTCAGGCGAGCCCGAAGCCTATGAGGCCTTCTTGCGCTCGTTGACATCGCAGCTTCGTTATCTGTCTGCGAGCTACCGGGATGCGCCTGATGGCGTGCCGCGCCTGCTCTCCTTGATGGCCCTGATCTATGCGGGGCTGTGCATCGCCGAGCAGCAGGCGGTGGTTGACCGCTACGTCAAGCCGTTCTGCAAGGAGCTGAACCGGCAGATTCTTCCCGATGGCGGCCACATCTCGCGCAACCCTGACGCTCTGGTCGAGCTTCTTCTCGACCTTCTTCCCCTCAGGCACTGTTTCGTGGCGCGAGACCGCGTGCCGCCAAAGGAGCTCACCGACGCCATCGACCGCATCATGCCGATGCTGCGTTTCTTCCGCACCGGTGACGGAACGCTGGCACGCTTCAACGGCTGCGGCCCGACCCCGACCGACGCGCTCGCCACCGTGCTTGCCTATGACGACGTCGAGGGCAAACCGGTGCAAATGGCGGCTAATTCCGGCTACATCCGGCTGGCCTGCGACTCCACGATTGTTATCGCCGATATGGGTCTGGTGCCGCCTGGCTCGCTCAGCACCACCGCGAATGCCGGCTTCCTTTCATTCGAGATGAGTTCCGGCGACTGTCCGATCATCATCAATTGCGGAGCGCCGCCTCCCGACCATGACGAATGGCGGCTGTTCTCGCGCTCGACCGCGGCGCATTCGACGCTGACGCTGGAGGACGATTCGCTGACGGAGTTCGCCAGCAGCGGCAATGGCGCTCAGCCTGCCCCCGACGCGCAGATCAGCGGGCCCGTCAACGCGCACGCCACCTTCAACGACCAAGGCGACAATCTGCGGATCAAGGGCTCGCATTACGGCTATGTCCTGCGCTACGGCGTGAGCCATTCGCGTCAGATCCTTGTCTCGTCCGGTGGCCGGCTGATCAGCAGCGAGGACAAGCTGTCGGCGCCAAATGGCCTTAAGAGTACCGATGGCCTGATCGCCGGGTCTTACGCCATCCGTTTCCATCTGCACCCTTCCGTCAAGGCGCGCATTGTCGATGAACGCACCGCCGAGCTTTCGCTCCTCAACGGTGAAAAATGGCGGATCAGCTCCAATGCGCCGGAAATCACCCTCGAAGAGAGTTATCTGATCGCCGATACGCGCGGACCGCAGCCAAGCTCGCAAGTGGTGCTTAGCGGCATGATGGGCGAGGCGCACGAAGTGCGGATCGTGTGGAATATCGAGATGGTGGAGAATAATCACGATAGCGGCCAACTCGTCGTTCCCTCCGAATCCGAGCCAATGGACAACGAGCCCACCGGCCCTGAGCCCGACACAGCCTAGATCCGACCTCATGGCGAACAGAAAGATTGTCCGAGCGCTGCTTTCGGTCAGCGACAAGACCGGTCTTGTCGATTTCGCCAAGGCGCTCGAGGCACAAGGGGTCGAAATCATCTCGACCGGCGGCACTGCCAAGCTTCTGCGCAATAACGGCATCGGGGTGATCGACGTCGCCGACGTGACGGGGTTGCCCGAGATGATGGATGGCCGGGTCAAGACGCTGCATCCAAAAATTCACGGCGGGCTACTCGCCAAGCGCGGCGACGCGGCGCATGAGCAGGCGCTCAAGGATCACGCGATTCCCGCGATCGACCTGCTCGTGGTCAATCTCTATCCGTTCGAGGAGACGGTGCGGAAGGGCGCCGATTTCGCCACCTGTATCGAGAATATCGATATTGGCGGACCGGCCCTGATCCGCGCCGCCGCCAAGAACCACGAGAGCGTGGCCGTGGTGGTCGAGCCGTCAGACTATGCGCGCGTGCTCGACGAGATGAAGACGCAAAAGGGAGCCACGACGCCTGCGCTGCGCCAGGCACTGGCGGCCAAGGCCTATGCGCGCACCGCAGCCTACGATGCGGCGATCGCCGCATGGTTCTCCGAGCAGATCGGTGAGGGACTGCCGGAGACAACAGTGATCGCCGGCAAGCTCGCCGAGGCGCTGCGCTACGGCGAGAACCCGCATCAGACGGCAGCCTTCTATCGCACAAGTGAGCGGCGCCCAGGCGTCGCCACTGCCGTGCAATCCCAGGGCAAGGAACTCTCCTACAATAATCTCAACGATACGGACGCGGCCTACGAGCTGGTGGCCGAGTTCGATCCTAAGAATCACGCGGCGATCGCCATCATCAAGCACGCCAATCCGTGCGGCGTCGCCGTCGCCGAAACACTTGCCGAGGCTTACGCCAAAGCCTTGGCCTGCGATGCCGTCAGCGCCTATGGCGGCATTGTCGCGGCCAACCGGCCCCTCGATGCCGATGCCGCGCGCGAGTTCGTCAAAATTTTTACCGAGGTCATCATCGCCCCCGATGCGAGCGACGAGGCGAAGGCGATTATCGCCGCGAAGAAAAATTTGCGACTGCTGCTGGCGGGCGGCCTGCCCGACCCGAGGGCGCCAGGGCTTAGCTTCCGCTCGCTCGCCGGCGGATTCCTCGTGCAGTCGCGCGACAATGGCGCCGTCGCGGCCTCGGATCTCATGGTGGTAACGAAGCGCAAGCCCACCGATCTGGAACTCGCCGACCTCCTCTTCGCCTTCACGGTGGCGAAGCACGTCAAGTCGAATGCCATCGTCTTTGCCCGCGACGGCGCCACGGTCGGCATCGGCGCCGGGCAAATGAGCCGCGTCGACTCAACACGCATCGCGAGATGGAAGGCCGAATTCGCCGCTGATGAAATGAAATTGCCGGAGAGCCTGACCAAGGGCTCGGTTGCCGCCTCGGACGCGTTTTTCCCCTTCGCCGATGGCATCGAGATCATCGCCGCGGCGGGCGCGACCGCCATCATTCAGCCGGGCGGGTCACTTCGTGACGATGAAGTGGTTGCCGCCGCGGACGAGGCAGGGCTCGCCATGGTGTTCACCGGTATGCGCCATTTCCGCCATTAGGCGCCCGGACAAACAGCAGCAACAGCAAAAGCCCGGCGATCAGAAAGACCAGGCTCATCGAGATGCCGATGCGCTGGCTGCCGCTCAGCGCCGTCACCGCGCCGATGGCGAGCGGCGCGGCAAACGCCGTGACCTTGCCGGAGAAGGCGAACAGGCCGAAGAATTCCGTGAGCTTCTCCGGCGGGCACAATCGCGCCAGCAGCGTGCGGCTCGAGGCCTGGATCGGGCCTGACGCGAGCCCGATGACCATGGCGAAGGCGAGATAGACCTGCTCGCCCACGGAAGAGAATGTCGGGCTGTCCGGAATCTTCGGTACGACCGGCAGCACGAATAGCACGTGATCCTTGCCGACCGACAGCACGCCGATCGAAGCGGCGATGAAAATGACAAGCGCCACGGCGATCACCGCCTTTGAGCCTTTCCGGTCGTCGAGAAACCCGCCAAAGGCCGCGCCGATCGTGCCGGCGATGGTCAGCACGATGCCGAACAGGCCGAGCTCCATCGCGCCCCAGCCGAACACGGTCGCGGCATAAATGCCGCCGAAGGCGAACACCGCGCCGAGGCCGTCGGCATAAAGCATGCGCGCGAGCAGAAACAGCGCGACCTGCGCATGATGGCGAACGAGGTCCTTCAGCGATTGGACGAGCTGGACGAGTCCCGCTTTGACCACGCTTGCCATGAGCGGCGCCTTCGGGCGGTCTGGCGTGAACAGGAACAGCGGCAGCACGAAGATGGCGTACCAGAGCGCGGAGAAAGGCCCGATCAGCCGGTCGCCCTCGCGCGTCGCCGGGTCGAGAGGCACGATAGGCGACAGCCCGAGCAGGGTCTTGCCGGTATGCGGATCGGCCACCACCAATCCCGCCACCAGCACGAGGCTCACCAGCCCGCCGACATAGCCCGTGGCCCAGCCGATGCCCGAGAGCCTGCCGAGACGTCCGTTCGGCACGAGCGAGGGCATCATGGCGTTGGTGAACACGGTGGCGAGCTCGACCCCGATCATGGCGAGACCGAAGGAGATCATCACGATCGGGATCAGGCTGTGTTGGCCGGGCACGGCCAGCCACAAGCCGCATAGTCCGATCACGAGTAGCGCCGAGAATCCCGCGATCCACGGCTTGCGCGGCAGTCCGGTATCGGCGATGGCGCCGAGCACCGGCGCAAGCAGCGCGGCGATCAACTGGGAGAAACCCGTGGCGTAGCCCCAAAGGGCAGCGCCGCGCACGGGGTCCCCCACGAATCCGCTGACGAAATAAGGTGCGAACAGGAAGGTGACGACCAGCGTATAGAAGGGCTGCGCCGCCCAGTCGAACATCACCCAACCGAACAGTGCCCCGCGTTTCTTTCGCTCAGGCTCAGCTGCGATGACATCGCCTCTCTTATGGGCCATCGAGCACGATCAGATGGTTGGGCAATTCATTCGTGTCGACCTTGCCCGGCGGAAAATGCTTGGCGAGAATCTTGCCGCATCGCTCGACGGCGCGAACCAATCCCTCTGTCCTCGTGCCTTCGCCGAGATGGTTGGTCAGTTCCCCGATGACATCTTCCCACATTTCCGGCGACACTTTGCGATAGATGCCGTCGTCGGCGATGACTTCAGCGTAATGCTCGGCGAACGACACGAAGATCAGCACGCCGGTCCGCCCCCTGGTCGTGTGTAGGGCTTGCGCCAGGAATTGCTCGACCGCCTTTTGATGCGCGCGCGCGTGCTTGATGCCTTTCGGCACCAGAGCAAAGCGGATCGTCTCCCACTGGAATAGAACCAGGCCGACGAGGAACACGACGAGCTGCGCGACATAGACATGTTCGATCGGCCATTGCGTCGCCCAGATGAACGGAACCGGCACGGCGAGAGCAATCAGAGCCGCCCAGAGGATGGGGAGAGAACGGTAACCGTCCGAGGCGCGCGTCACCACCACGACGATCTCGCCGGAGGTTTTGGCTTCGGCCCGCGCGATGGCCTTGGAAATCGTCGCCTGCTCTTCGGGACTGAACGGTTCCATGACGCCCCTACCAGCTGCCCGAGGAGCCGCCGCCACCGAAACTGCCGCCGCCGCCGGAGAAACCGCCACCGCCTCCGCCGCTGCTCCAGCTGCCGCCGCCGCCGCTCCAACTCGGGCTGGAGTCGAGAACAGATCCGCTGCTTCGCCGCTGGCCCGCACGCGGCGTGTAATGGATGCTCCGCCAGATGCTGTACAGGATCCACAGCAGGATGACGGTCCAGATGATGACCGTGATCCAATCGATGGTTGAATCGTCGGCGTCTTGGCGGGCTCTGGCGCGTGCTTCGACCTCCGCGGCATCGCCGGTCAGCACACGGACGATATCGCTGACACCGTCCTTGATCCCGCCGGCAAAATCCCCGGCCCGAAAGCGTGGCAGGATGGCGTTGTCGATAACGATCCTGGACAGCGCATCGGTAAGCGTCGGCTCGAGACCGCGGCCAACCTCGATACGCACTTTGCGTTCGTTGGGCGCGACGATCAGCAGCACGCCGTTATTCAGTTTCGCGGTGCCGATACCCCAGTGGCGGCCGAGCTGATAGCCGTAATCCTCGATGGTGTAGCCTTGCAGCGACGGCAAGGTGACGACCACCAGTTGATCGGAGCTTTTGTCTTCCAGCGCCTTGAGTTCGGCGTTGAGCGCCGCACGATCGTCCGGGGTCAAGAGTCGCGCGTTGTCGACGACGCGACCGGTGAGTTCGGGAAAGACGAGTTGTGCCGCTGCCGGAAACAGCCAGAGGCCAAGGACTAGCGCGAGTCCCAATAAACCGAAGCGCAACACCATCCGGGCCATTTTGGCGCTCGACTTGACCGAAGGCTAGAACTTCACCTCCGGCACATCGGTCGTGCCCTCGGCCACGGTGAAATTCTGCATGGGCTCGGCGTCGGGATAAAGTATGGCGCGCCACCAGCGGCCCGGGATGGTCCTGAGTTCCGTGTTGTAGTCCCTGACCGAGGTGATGTAATCGCGGCGTGCGATGCCGATGCGGTTTTCCGTGCCTTCGAGCTGCGACTGGAGCGCCAGGAAATTCTGGTTCGATTTGAGATCGGGATACCGCTCCACCACGACCAGCAGCCGGCCCAATGCGCCTGAAAGATTGTTCTGCGCATCCTGGAATTTCTGGAAGGCTTCGGGGTTGTTGAGGATATCGGCAGGGACCTGCACCTGCGTTGCCTTGGCGCGCGCCTCGACCACGTCGGTGAGCACTTTGCTCTCCTGCTCGGCGAAACCCTTCACCGTCTCGACCAGATTGGGGATCAGGTCGGCGCGGCGCTGATACTGGTTCAAGACCTCGCTCCAGGCGGCTTTGGCCTGCTCTTGCAAAGTGGGGATGGTGTTGATGCCGCAACCGGCGAGCAGAGTGCCCGCGAACAGGATGCAGATGATAGGGGTTATCTTGCCCAGCCGAACGCGTGCGATTGCCAGCATGGCACCCTCCTTGAACACTCGGCCATTCCTGTATTGAGCGCCCGCCTGGTAAGCAAGCGGTTTCGGGGTAGCGGCCAAGAGGGTCACGCCAGCAATTCGGGCGAACCCAACAAGCGATGGCATGGCCGTAATTCAACCGTGCCGGCACGCCCTCATGCGCTTGATGAGCATCCGCTCGAACCTGTTGCGAGAATGGAACACAGCGGAAGTTTTCTTGGTGCTTCCGGCGTCTACAGCGACACGATCGCGGCGCGAAAATGTGCGGGCTTATCCCATAAGTCACGGTAATTACTGGTTATTTTGCAATACTTCAAGCTCGAGCGCGATGGTTAAGATCTTCCTTAGACGTAAGACATTGGTAAGGCTCCTGCTGGTCAAATCGGGGACGCCTCTCTTAGTGTGATTCGGGAGTTGGAGGGGGACTCACAGAGAGGCACCTATGGGTCCCGACCATGCCTGGGGGGCAAGTGCCTTGCGCAGACCAAATCCGATATCCGGCGAGACGTTACGGTTCGCCAAGAAATCCCTGCTGACCTCGACGATGTGGTTCGGCATAGCAGCCCTTGCCACTGCGGTTGCCGCCTTGCCCGCCGACGCCCAGTCGAAGCGCAAGAGCGCCGCACAGCAGGTCGAGGATCCCATTCCCGACCCGGCCAACGGCCAGCCGATGACGCTGATCATCTCTCTCAATCAGCAGAAACTCGATATTTACCGGGGCACCACCCATATCATCAGCACGCCCGTCTCCACCGGCATGCGCGGCTATACCACCAAGGCCGGCGTGTTCTCCATCATGGAGAAGAAGCGGCATCACCGCTCCAATCTCTATAGCGGCGCGCCGATGCCGTGGATGCAGCGGCTCACCTGGTCGGGCACTGCGCTGCATGCCGGCGTGTTGCCGGGCTATCCGGCCTCGCATGGCTGTATCCGCCTGCCGTTTTCTTTCGCGCCCAAGCTGTTCGCCATCACCACGGTCGGCGACAACGCGGTGGTGGTGCGTGAGCGGGTGGCGCCGGCCCTGATCGAGCACGCCAATCTGTTCCAGCCTCTGCCGCAGCCCGAACCGCCGATCATGGCGAAAGAGGCAAAGCCCCATCGCCAATCGAGCAACGAGCTCAAACCGGCTGGCGGTGGTCAGCCTCTCGTGCTGGCCCGGGCAGAGGTGAGCGGCGTTACCACGGACGTGCCCGCCGCCATGAAAGTGGCTCCCGAGCCGAAGAGATCTGCGATAAGCCATGCCGCCGACAGAGAAGATACGCGCACGCATGCCATCGATCCGTTTACCATGATGACAGCGACCCCGATGGAACAGGTGCCGGCTACGACTTTGACCGCGACGGCCCTCAACGAGAACACTGTCGCCGATACAGTCGTCCAGGACGAGCAAAGCGCGCCCGAAGTTCCGGCCTTGGCGGCGATGATCCCCGCCGTAGCCGTCGTGCCGGCCATCATCGAGACGCCGGCCGAGCCGGCGCCGATCTTTTCTCCAATCGCCGTCAAGCTTGGCGCGGGAACCAAGGCTGCCGCCATCGAAGCGGCTGAGCCCCGCTCCTCTGCGCCTTTACGTATTCTGCTGACGCGGCGGACGCAGCGCGACCGCATCATCGACATGCAACATCAGCTCGCCGCCATGGGTCATCTCGACGGGCAAGATTTCGATGGCGCGTTGGGGCGGCAGACGGTCAATGCCATCAAGTCCTTCCAGAAAGAGCACGGCCTGACCCAGAACGGCGTGTTCAACGATGACCTGGTGAAGCTCGTCTATCACATTGCCCGCAAGGAGGAGCCGCCGATGGGCCACCTCTATGTCAGGCAGGAATTCGGCAAGTTGTTCGACCTGCCGGTGGGTTTCCGCGATCCCGACAAGCCGCTCGGCACGCATCTCTTCACCGCCCTGAAGTTCGCTCCCGAGGACACCATGATCAAATGGATGACGGTCAACCTCCAAGGCGACAATCCGGCAACGGTGCTCGATCGCCTGATGATCCCCGATGAGGTCCGCAGGAAGATCTCCCAGCTGCTCACGCCCGGTTCTTCGTTCATCGTCGGCGACCTGGCGATCAACTCAGGCAACTTGCCGAAGGGCGCCGACTTCGTGGTGTGGGACAGGGATGCGCAGTCTGGCGTCCAGCGCGCCAGCGTGAGCCCCGATTCATCGGCACGACAGAGGAAGAGGCGGCAGCAGGCCGTGCGTCCTCAGAACAATATCTTCGGCTTTCAACAGCGCCGTTTCCTGTTTCAGCCGCGGTAATTCCGGCTGGCGCTAATCGTTTGCCGGACCGTGCCTGATCGCGGCTTCAAGCTGCCCCTCCGCGGAGGGGCAGTTTTGTTTCTGGCGACGGACCGGCCTTGTTCAGGTGGGAGCCGATCTCGCTCACGGCGCTTCGCCTCAAGATGCAGCCGGGGCTTGCACCACCCGAGGCGGCTGTGCTCTACGCCGGCCGGCTCCTCATTCTGCAGCGCCGCGTCTATGTCGGTCACACCCCGATCAATTACGGCCGCAAGACCAGTGTCACAAACGGTATGAGCGAGAGCGGGAATTTCCTCGGCCGCATCGTCGTCGGTCAATCGCTGGAGACCGTTTTGAGCCTCACGAACCTCACGCCGTCCTGGTACCGGTCCAATATGGAGCCGTTCGTCACGGCCGCGCGCGAGGCACCGTTTTTCTTCGCCTGGAGGCCTGGCAGCTACCCGCGCGAGGTGGGCTACGCCTGGCTCAACAACGACCCGCAGCCCGTCAATCAGCGCCCGAACGGGATGATGGGGGTCGAGCTCAAGATGTCGGGCGTCGTCTAGCACCAACATGCAATCCCTCACTTATGTCGAGCTCGACCTCGACTATTGCGGGCTGGCCTATGGTCAGGCCCCGTGCCTTGCCGCTCTTGGCGTGACCGGTGCGGACAAGTGCTTCAACACGGTCAAGACCTGCCAGGACCGGGAGAATTTCAACCGGGCTCCGGGTACGAAGCCCCGCGCGCTGCAAGTATTCCTGCATCTCCGTGACGTCCGTGTCGCGCACCGGCCGCTCAGCGTTGAATACCGCCGCACAGAGCATCTCGTCGTATGATAGCGCGCTATCGAGCTTCGGGTCGCTGCGCAGCGCCGTCATGACGTTGGCCAAAATAGGGAGTGGCATACGCTTGTCGTCACAAATGGCATCCCTTAGCCAGCCAGGCGGAAGGGTCGCCTCGACCTTTGTGTCGACCTCCCCGGCCTCACCCACGAGCTGCTCGAGCTCCTCGAGCGTTCCTTGCCAATCATGAGGGTCACCCTTGTGAGGAAGTCCCGGCAGGCGCAACACCTTGACGCTGGCTGCTATGCCAGTCAGTGATTGCGCCACTTGAAAGGCGTGCAATTCGCCTGGCTCGTCGTTGTCGGGTAGGATGACGACATGGGCGCCTTTAAGGAACCGCGCATAGTCGGCTCGCCACTTGCCCGCGCCGCCCGGGCTGCAAGTCGCCGTAACGCCAATCTTCAATAGAGCATCGGCGGCTTTTTCCCCCTCGCAGATGAAGATCGCCTGATCCTCGGTGACGGCCTCGATCACCTGGGGCAGGCGGTACAATACCCGCCGGACCCCCTTGAGGCTCCACGTCCAAGTGCCATTGCCGTTAGGGCGGCGCTGCCGGAACTGCTTCGGGTGAAAGCGAACTACTTGAAAGAGCAATAGACCGTGCTCGTCGGTGTAGTCGTATACCGCGACCTCCCTCTTGCCTTGAGCACTGGCGTTCCCATTCCAGGGCGGAAGGCCGAGCTTTTCTCGCACGTAGTCCTTGGCGTCGATGGGATCGTCGCGGGGGGAGAATGTGTAGACAATGAATCCGCCAGGGGCGTTCACTTCCAACTTGACTGTGAGCGACCGATCTTTAGGGCTATGTCCCGGCCCAGGCGCTCGAACCTGATTGCCACAGACTTCGCCGCCAAGGGCACGCGCAAGCTCTTGCAGAGTCATCATGCGGCGCCTCCCGCTAAGCCGGCATGATGCTCTGATTTATAGACGCCGAAATACGTTGCGAACTTAGCTTTGGCCTGCGTGCGCTCGCCTAGCGCCCGCTGTTGCCAGCGGCAACCACACGAGGTATATGTTGGATTGCTATCACTTCTTAGTGGATCATTTGCGCCGCCGCCTTGGTTCCAGCCTCGGGCGGCGGTTTTGTTTGGTGGATGCCACCGTGAACGGCCATCGAACGGATAACGCCCCCGTTCCGCGCCCAAGCTCTCTTGCTCGCGGTCCGGAACCACACCTAAGTGGTTGAAGAAATTGGAGCGGGCGAGGGGATTCGAACCCCCGACCCCAACCTTGGCAAGGTTGTGCTCTACCCCTGAGCTACACCCGCACTCCAACAGCCCTGTCACGCTCGCTTAAAGTCCGCGCTTCCGGGGCAGGTGCCGCTTTTAGTCGATCAATCCAACGCTGTCCATGCGCGTGACGCCAAGCGACACCGACGAAGGATTCAATGATCCATCTCGGGGTGGCGACCCCGCGCCACCGCAAGGAGATAACCATGCGAAACTAAGGTTTCAAACGCAATCGTCACGCTTTTTCTGCCTCCCGTCAGAATAAAGAGTGTAGACTTAGGGTCGAGAGGATGCTTTCACTCGCATCCTCCTCACGGGCGGAGCCTGGCAATGGGCAATGACGCTGACCTCTGGGCTCGGCATTGGGCTGCCCGGTGGCTCGGCATTGCTCCTCTCATTCTCGCTTCCATCGTTTCGATATCCCTTCCCGCGGCCGCGCAGGATACGGCGATCATGCGGCGCGGCGACGCCGCCGTCACGGCCTTCTCGGGCGCGCGGCAAATGGGCGAAGTGCGGGAAGACCTGCATCCGCTCGATCTCACTTTCATCAACCCGAATGGCGCAACGCTTCAGGTCTTCGACCTGACTGAGCTTGGCGGGGCGGCTGACGGGCAGGTTGCGCGAGCACCGGTCAAGTTCAAGGCGACGGCAGGGGAGATCGGCCAGGTTTACGGCGTGGCGCTCGACGGAGATACGGCGAATGCGACGCCGAACATCTATGTGACATCGACCGCGTTGTTCGGCTTGCAGATCGTCAGCGCCGAGGGCGATCGTCTCGTCAAGGGCGAGCCCGGCGCGCGCTGGATGCAAGGCCAGCTCGGCAAGGGCGGCACGCCCGGCTCGGTGTGGAAGATCGACGGCGTGACCGGCCTTATCTCGCTCTTCGCCGACCTCAAGCATGACGGAAAGGACAATGCCGGCCCCGGTCTCGGCGACATTGCCTACGATTCGGCAACCCGCCAGTTCTTCGTCAGCGACCTCGAGACGGGCCTCATCAGCCGGCTGGATGCCGACGGCAAGGTGCTCGGCACGTTCGACCACGGCGTGAGCGCGCGACCGAAGGACGACCTTGAGCCTGTGGCTTACGATGCCGGCAAGCGCATGAATATTGAAAGCCCCGACTTCGATATCGAGAAGCCATCGACATGGGGCTTCGCCGACAAAGCCCGCATGGTGTTCGCCGTCGCGGCTCAGAACGGCCGCCTCTATTACTCAACCGCTGAAGGACCGCAAGTCTGGTCGGTCGGCATCAATTCAGACGGCAGCTTCGCCGACGATGCGCGCTTCGAGATCGATGTCGCAGACACCCCTAAAGGCAATCTCATCACCGACATCGTGTTCGATGGCACCGGCGCCCTCTATCTCGCGCAGAGGGGCGAACTCGTCGGCAGCTACGATTACAGCGTCTTCGCCAAGCCGGAAGAGTCGGCCGTGTTGCGTTATGTGTGGGACGAAACCGAGGAGCACTGGTCGGACGAGCCTGAGGAATACGCCATCGGACTTAAGAAGCCGCACCGTTCGACCCAGGGCGGGATCGCGCTGAACTACGGCTACGATGACGACGGCCAGATCGACTATGACCAATGCCGCGCGAGCCTGTGGACGACAGGCGAGCATTTGCGCGAGGGCGAGGAAAGCGACCGCGTCTATCAAGGCGGAGCGCGCATCATTCACGGGCTGCAAGGCAACGACAAGGGCCTGGTGCGCCCGGAGAACGAGCCGCCTTTCGCGGCGTGGTACGTCGATAATGACGGCCTTTACCTCGACGCCAATGTCTACGGCCATGTCGGAGACATTGCGATTTTCGATCCGTGCGACAAACGCACGATTGCCGAGTCCGAGCCGCTGCCCTACCCGCCGCCCTTCGCGGACTATCCGCCCCTGCCCGAACCAGAGGAGGTCGGCCCCGGCATCTTCATCGACAAGATTTGCGAGCCGGCCATCTTCGGCGGCGAGATTCATTGCATCATTACCGTCACCAATATCGGCGAGACGCTGTCAGACCCGGTCGACATCTGGGACGCCGCGACGATCCTTTCCGGTCCCGGCGCTGGCGGCGGCATCGTCATCGCCGGCGTCGCGCCTGACGGGCCCGACTGGACGTGCTCGCCTACGCCGACACCCGATCTTTGGTGCAGCCTGCCGCCCGACGCCATCGAGCCCGGCGAGACGCGTTCGATCGACGTTTGGATCGACACCGGACCGCTCTTCGCCGGCGGCGATTTCGGCTTCCGCAACTGCGCGGTGCTTGAAGAGCCGTGGGGAGGCGTGTCCTGCGACGACGGAGGCACCGACATCACCGTAACGAAGATGGCACCCGCCGCCTGCATGCCCGGCGCGGACTGCACCTTCACCGTGACCATCACCAACACTGGCACGCTCGGCTTCAGCGGACCCGTGCTCTTGACCGACAACATGTTCCTGCCTGGTGGTGCCCCGCTTGGCGCTCCCATCACGGGGATTGTGCCGGCCCTTGGGTGTGCGCCCGAACCTGCCGCAACGCCGTTCTCCTGCGCGGCGACACTCACGCTCGCGCCCGGCGAGGCGCTGGACTTTGCGATTACCGTGACTATGCCGCCAGGCGTTCCCCCCGGTTACTGGGCGCAAAATTGTTTCGCCCTTTCGGCTCCAGGCCTCCCGGCGCCGGCTCTGCCGCTCGCCCCCGGGGCGACCAGCTCGACCGTGAGCTGCGCTTGGGTTCCGGTCGGTGCACCTGCTCCGCTGAGCAACATCAGACTCGAGAAGACGGCATTGCATGGCGGCGTCTGTTACAAGATGGGCGGCGATGTCATCGGTTGCGATTACGAGATCGAGATCATCAATGACGGTCCTTCGCCGTTCCTCGGTCCGATCGGCTTTGTCGACACGATTCCTGCACCAGCCACCCTGGCCCCCGTTCCGGCAGATTGGATCTGCCTTGGAGGGCCGCCAATCTATGGCTGTCACTCAGCAGCCGCCGCTGTCGCCATTCCGGTCGATGGTTCAGTGACGATTCCGATGACTGTCACGATCCCGCTCGCGCCGCTCGAGATTGCCGGTTGCGGAATGCCAAACACGGCGTGGCTAACGGCGCCCGGTGCCGGCACCGACTCCAATTTCTTCGCCGGCGACGACACGAGCACCGCCGCGGCCGATGCGTGGATCGAATGGGTCCTGCCGACCGGCGAGGTGCTGGTCACCTGCGATCCCACCAATCTCAAAGTGACGAAGGCGGCGAAGGGCGATTGCGTCGCCTCGGCCGGCGGCTATCGATGCGCTTACAAGGTGACCGTGACCAATATGGGTCCAGATCCCTATAAGGGCCCGATCGAGATCGATGAGCAGTTTGGCTTTGCACCGTCCTCGGTCACCTTCCCGGGTTGGGGACACACGGTCGATGGCGCGATCCATCATCTGAAGCGTCCAAATGTCAGTATCGAAAAGGGAGAAAGCGTCGAGCTCGAAGTGACGGCCAACGTGCCGGAAGGCAAGCAGTGTAAGCTCATGAACACCGCTGCCTTGACCAGACCCGTGGCCAACACGCGGTGGAACAAGGATCCCGCCGACGACGCCGCCACCGCGTGGGCAAAAATCCCCTCGCCGCAATGCGTCGAACCAGAGCGGCCGCAATGTGAACCCAAGACCAACGAGCTGCGTAGCGCGAGTGGCGCCTGCGTGTGCAAGACCGGGTTCGTGCGCAACGAGAAGGGCCAGTGCGTCGATCTTACCGAACCGCCAGTCACCGAACCGCCGGTCACCGAGCCGCGTCTCTGCCCCGACGGCAAGCCGGTGCCGAAGAGCGGGCGTTGTCCCGAAGCGCCGCCGCTCTGCAAGCCAGGGCCGAACGAAGAGCGTAACGCGCAAGGTCAGTGCGTGTGCAAGCACGGTTACGAGCGCGACAAGCGCGGGAATTGCGTCAAGCCCACGACCCCGCCAAAAGCGTGCGGGGCGAACGAGGTGCGCGATGCAAAAGGCCGATGTGTGTGTGCCAAGGGCTTCGAACGCGACCGATATGAGCGCTGCGTCAAGGCCGAAGACCCCGCGCGCGAATGCACGGAGAAGGGGTGGACTTGGAATGGCAAGCGCTGCTTAAGCCCGGCTGATGTCTGCAAGCTCAGACATGGAGTCTGGGACGGCAAGCGGTGCCGGACCCAAGCCGAAGCCTGCACCGATAAGGGCTGGGTCTGGGACGACAAGCGCAAGACCTGCACCGCGCCGGTCGACCCCGCCGAGGAATGCAAGAAGAAGGGCTGGAGGTGGGACGGCAGACGCTGCCTGCCGCCGATCGACCCGGCTATCCTGTGCAAGGCCAAAGGCTGGAATTGGGATGACAAGCGCAAGACCTGCACGGCGCCGGCCGACCCAGCTGAGGAATGCAAGAAGAAGGGCTGGAACTGGGATGGCAGGCGCTGCCTGCCTCCGATCGACCCGGCTACCCTGTGCAAGGCCAAAGGCTGGAAGTGGGACAGCAAGCGCAAGACCTGCACCGCGCCGGCCGACCCGGCTGAGGAATGCAAGAAGAAAGGCTGGAGGTGGGACGGCAGACGCTGCCTGCGCCCGTCAAGCTCCATCCCGAAGCTGAATATCGTTCCGCGGCCGAGCACGGTTCCCCAATAAGACATCGCCGGGGTGTTCCCGTCGCGCCGCAACACGTTTCCGGACAAAAGACCCCAATCCCGGCGTAGTTTCCTCATTATGCAGGCCGATCGGAGCACCTTATTTCGCCGTTTGGAGGCGCTTGGCATCGACACCGTGACGGTCGAGCACGCCCCGATGTTCACGGTGGAGCAGTCCAGGGCGCTCCGCGGCCGGCTCCCTGGCGCCCACACTAAGAGCCTGTTTCTAATCGACAAAGACGGCCGCATGGTCCTGGTCGTCGCCAAGGAGGACACCAGGGTCGATCTGAAGGGGCTCGCCGCACGCTTGAATTTGGGCAGGCTGAGCTTCGGCAAGGATGCGCTCCTCGAACAAGTGCTTGGAGTCACAGCCGGATCGGTCACCCCATTCGCGCTGATCAACGAAAGCGCGCGGGAAGTGGCGGTCGTGGTCGACAAGGCTCTCCTCGATTTCGACGAGGTCAATTGTCATCCGCTGGAAAACACCGCCACGACCAGGCTTAAGACGGCCGACCTTTTGCGCTTCATCCGCGCCTGCGGCCATGAACCCATCGTCATGCCTCTCGTTTGATGGCCTCGTCTGAGGTTGCCAAATAGGGTCCAGCAGACCATCTTTCCGGCATGAGCGTAGAAAATTCCATCCTCAACCAGGACGGGGCGGGCACAGCCGGCGCCGATCTCATCAAGGACACGACCACCAATGACTTCATGCGCGATGTGATCGAGGCGTCGCGCATCGGGCCGGTGCTGGTCGATTTCTGGGCCCCGTGGTGCGGGCCCTGCCGCCAATTGACCCCCGTGCTGGAGAAAGTGGTGCGCGCCGCCAAGGGCGCAATCAGGCTGGTCAAACTCAATATCGACGACCATCCGCAAATTCCCGGGCAGATGGGCGTTCAGTCGGTGCCGGCGGTTTTCGCTTTCCAGGACGGCCGGCCCGTCGACGGTTTCATGGGCGCGATGCCGGAATCGCGCGTCAAGGACTTCGTCTCACGCCTTATCGGCGACAAGACTGCAGACGCCACCGCCGATCTTGACGCTGCCGAAGCGGCGCTGGCTGCAGGTGATGTGAATACCGCGGCACAGGCCTTCGGCGAGATCTTGCAGAAAGATGCCGAGAATGCCCAGGCGGCCGCGGGTCTTGCCAAATGCTACATCAAAACCGGCGACCTTGCCCGCGCCGAGCAGACCCTCGCGCTTGTAGCGCCAGCTAAGGCGGATAGCGCATCCGTGGCCAGCGCGCGTGCTGCCCTCGATCTAGCGCGCAAGTCAATTAATACCGGCGATATTGAAACACTTCGCGACAAATTAAGCGCCGAGCCGACTGACGCGCAGGTGCGTTTCGATCTTGCTCTCGCACTTAACGCCAAAGGCGACCGGAGCGGTGCATTGGATGAGTTGCTCACCCTTGTCGCCAAGAACCGCACCTGGAATGACGATGCGGCACGGAAGCAGCTGTTGCAGCTGTTCGATGCTTGGGGTCCGGGCGATCAGGCCACTATTCAGGGCCGGCAAAGGCTCTCTTCGCTTCTATTCGCGTAATGGAGGCCCACCGCTTGGGAGTCACCGACCGCTATCACGAGGCTGGCGACATGCCTAGCGAGCTCCCCGTTTTTCCTCTGCGCGGCGCGATCCTCCTGCCGCGCGCCACTCTCACTCTAAATGTTTTTGAACCACGCTATCTCGCGCTCCTCGATTATGCCCTTGGCCGTGATCATTTGATCGGCATCATCCAACCGGCCACTGAGTCCGGAGCGGCAGAGTCACCACGGGGAAAAAATTTTGCACTGCGTAACATCGGATGTGCGGGACGAATCACAGCCTACACGGAAAGTGACGAAGGCCGCGTAGTCGTCACCCTCGCAGGAGTCGCACGCTTTCGTTGTCGACGCGATATTCCGTCAGAGGATCCCTTCCGCATCTGCATAGTAGATTTTGCGTCGTATGAAGAGGATTTCGTGGGCGGCCATGGTGAAGATGCGGTAGACCGTTCACGCCTCCTCGCCACTTTGAGAAGCTATCTTTCCGCCAATAATCTCAATGCCGATTGGGACCGCATCAACAATGCCAGCAATGAGCGTCTCGTGAATACGCTCGCCATCCTCAGTCCTTATGGGCCGGAGGAGAAACAAGCACTACTTGAAGCGGCAGACCTTCGGGCACGTGCCGAAGCCCTGGTGGCGCTTGCCGAGATGGAGCTCGCGGCAAGAGAGGATGGTTCGGGAAGCGCGCTACAATGACCGGGGAGCCAGCAAAATGACCCAAGAATCAGATCGCCGCGGTGAACGTAAAATCGATCCGAAGCTCTTGGAGATTCTGGTTTGTCCCCTGACCAAGACCTCACTCGATTACGACGCCGATCGCCAGGAACTCATCAGCCGCGCTGCCGGACTTGCCTATCCAATCCGCGACGGCATCCCCATCATGTTGCCCGATGAGGCGCGCAAGCTCGACGTGAGCTAGCAGCGTTAGAAGCTTTCCCCTAACAACAGTCGCGGCGCATTTCCGGTGGTACCGGCTGCTTCGCGGACGAAGAAGCGCTTGAGTGCCGGAGCTCTGTCCACCACGCCGAGGCCGAGATCGCGCAGCGCGCGTAACGGCGCGTTATCATTGGAGAACAAGCGATTCAATCCGTCCATGACCGCGGCTGAAAAGGCGCTGTCAAACCGACGCCAGCGCTGGTAGTGCTCGAGCTGTACCGGCGAGCCAATGTCTAGGCCGAGCCTCGTTGCCTCAACCACGATCTCTGTCAGAGCCGCTACGTCGCGCATACCGATATTGAGGCCCTGGCCGGCAAGCGGATGTACGACATGAGCCGCATCGCCCACGAGAACCATGCGGTCGGTGACGAAATTTCGCGCCACCTGAAAATCGAGGGGGAAGGACTGGATCGGGCCCACAATGGCGAGTTCGCCCAGGTGATTCCCGAACCGCGTGGTCAATTCGGACAGGAAGTCTGCTTCATTGGAGGCGATGATCGTTTCGGCGCGATCTTTTTCTTCCGTCCATACAATCGCTGAGCGGTTGCCCTTGAGCGGCAGGATGGCGAATGGCCCGGCTGGAAGGAAGTGCTGCGTAGCGCGTCCTTGATGCGGGATGGTGTGCGTCACCGTAGTGATGATGCCCCTTTGCGGGTAGGACCAACTCACACACTTGATGCCGGCACGCTCTCTCAATTGAGAACGCTTACCGTCAGCGGCGACTAGAAGTGCGGCTTCGATCGTTTCACCAGTCGCGAAATGGGAAACGACGCGAAATGCATCAGATTCAAAATCGGTAATGCTTCCCGGCGTGAAGGAATCGATGGCAGGCTGCTCAGCGACCACAGCGGCAAGAGCGTGCTGAATATCTCGATTTTCGACCATGAAGGCGCTGGGCTCGCCCTCTTTGAGCTCATCGTCGCCGAAGCCAAGAAGATGGGGGCGAAGCCCTGCGTGAAGCGGTGAGTCAGTGATCTCGATCGACTCGATGGCCTGCGCGTCTGGCGCAAGCTTGGGCCACACATCGAGCACAGACAGGAGATTCTTCGTTGCGGCAGACAGCGCCGAGGCGCGCGCATCTCTGATTGCATCACCGCTCTTGCTTGGCTCGGCATCAACCAGTGCGATGCGGAACCCTCGCGGAGCAATCTTGGCAAGAGCAAGCGCTAGCGACTGACCGACAAAACCGCCGCCGGCGATCACCACATCGTAGAAACGATCTGTCATCTGCTAAGGAATGCCACGTTCCGCTTGGAACATGAACCTGCTAAAGGGCTTGCGGACAAATCCTTCGCAAAGGCCCTGATGATGAGCCATGCGCTAGAAGAGCTCCTGTCGATCCTCGACCTTGAACCGCTTGAGCACAATCTGTTCCGTGGCCTCAGTCCGCAAGTGGGCTGGCAGCGCGTCTTCGGCGGACAGGTAATCGGGCAAGCGCTCGTCGCAGCCAATCGCACGGTCGAGGAGCGGCTTGCGCATTCGCTGCATGCTTATTTCCTGCGCGCCGGCGATCCCGCAGTGCCGATCATCTATGAAGTGGACCGCATCCGTGACGGCGGCAGCTTCTCCACCCGCCGCGTGGTCGCCGTACAACACGGTCAGGCGATCTTCTCTATGAGCGCCTCTTTCCACAAGCCAGAGGAGGGGCTGCATCACCAATTACCCATGCCGGAAGTGCCGCCGCCAGAGGCGCTACCGAGCGAGGCCGAATTGAAGGAGCGGTTCATCGACCGCCTGCCTTCCCAGGTCAAAGCCTATTGGCAGCGCGAGCGGCCGATTGAGATCAGGCCCGTGGATCTGTCCCGCTACCTCACACCGGGGAACCATGCGCCGACGCAGCTTGTATGGATCAGAGCCACCGGCAAGCTCGGCGACGATCTCGCCATGCATCAATGCGTTCTTGCCTATGCCTCCGACTTCACTTTGCTCGACACGGCCTTGATTGCGCATGGCCGCTTTGTGTTCGACCCGGCGCTGATGCTGGCGAGTCTCGACCATGCCATCTGGTTTCATCGCCCTTTCAGGGCCGATGATTGGTTGCTTTACGCCCAGGACAGCCCTGCTTCCGGTGCGGGTAGAGCCTTCTGCCGCGGCACATTTTTCACGCGTGATGGCGAGCTGGTCGCCTCGACCGCCCAAGAAGGCCTCATCCGTCTGCGTCGAGAGTAACATATTGCCTATATTCTATGCATCATGTCGTATTTGCCTAATATCTAGGCTAACTCCGAGGCTCTAACGGGCATCCTTACCTCCGACGCCTAGAAAAGAATCAGAAAATCCAATGGCTTGTTGCGCCGCAACGGAGTTGGCACGCGGCTTGACTCTGCTTTCAGGTTCGCACGGCCGGAACGGGGGAGGAAGCAAGAACCCGGGGGCCGAAAACATGGAGGGGTGAAGCAATGAAGCTGGTGATGGCGATCATCAAGCCATTCAAGCTCGATGAGGTGCGCCAAGCCCTCACCGAGCTTGGACTGCAAGGCATGACCGTGACCGAAGTCAAAGGTTACGGGAGGCAAAAGGGCCACACGGAGATCTATCGCGGCGCCGAGTACGCCGTGAACTTTCTGCCAAAGATCAAGATCGAGGTCGTGGTGCCGACCAAGCAAGTCGACAAAGCGGTGGACGCTATCGTCTCCGCGGCCAAGACCGGACAGATCGGCGACGGGAAGATTTTCGTCGTGCCTGTCGAGCAGACGGTGCGCATCCGCACCGGCGAAACAAACGAATCAGCGCTCTAAAGGGGGAGGTAGAGATGGTGACCCTTGCCAAATATCTTTTCGCCGGTGTGGTGATGCTGGCCTTTTTGGTCCTTTGCTACATCGATCCCGCGCTTGCCCAAGAGGCAGCGGAACCCGTGGCTGAAGCTGCGGAAGAAGCCGCACCGACGCTCAACACGGGCGACACGGCGTGGATGCTGACTTCAACGGCGATCGTACTTTTGATGACGATCCCAGGCCTAGCCCTGTTCTACGGCGGCATGGTGCGTAAGAAGAACGTCCTGTCCGTCGTTATGCAGTGCTTCGCGATATGCTGCGTCATCACCATCGCCTGGTTCGCGATGGGTTATTCGCTCGCCTTCACCGACGGCGGGGGCATGAATTCCTATATCGGTGGCCTGTCGAAAGCCTTTCTCAAAGGTGTGGGTATCGACACGCTGACGCTGACGATTCCGGAATCGGTGTTCTTCACATTCCAGGCAACATTCGCGATCATCACACCGGCTCTTATCGTAGGCGCATTCGTCGACCGCATGAAATTCTCGGCGTTGCTGCTCTTCATGGTGCTCTGGTCGTTGGTTGTCTACGCGCCGATCACGCACTGGGTGTGGGGCGGCGGCTTCCTGGCCAACGCCGGCGTGCTCGACTTCGCGGGTGGCACGGTCGTGCATATCAACGCCGGTATCGCCGGACTGGTGTGTGCGATTTACCTCGGCAGGCGCTCTGGCTACGGCACGGAAAACATGGCGCCGCACAACCTCGTCTATAGTGTGATCGGTGCCTCCTTACTGTGGGTCGGCTGGTTCGGCTTCAATGCCGGTTCCGCAGTGGCCGCCAATGGCGCTGCCGGTATGGCCATGGCCGTGACCCAGATCGCCACCGCCGCCGCCGCATTGGGATGGATGTTTACCGAGTGGCTCATACACAAGAAACCGAGCATTCTCGGCATAATCTCCGGCGCGGTCGCCGGACTTGTGGCCATCACACCGGCGGCGGGCTTCGTTGAGCCGATGGGCGCACTTTGGATCGGTATTGCAGCCGGCATCATCTGCTTCTTCGCCTCGACCACGGTGAAGAAGGCGCTCGGCTACGATGACTCGCTCGATGTGTTCGGCATTCACGGCGTTGGCGGTATTGTCGGCGCCATTTTGACTGGCGTGTTTGCCGCCGAAGCGATCGCCGGCAAGACCGGACTGCTTGAAGGCAATGCCGGCCAGGTGTTGACCCAGATCTGGGGCATCACTGCCACCATCGTTTGGTGCGCCGTGGCGACCTTTGTCATTCTCATCATCGTCAACATTCTGGTCGGTGTGAGAGTGTCGCAAGCCGCTGAAGTCGAAGGCCTCGACATCAATCTGCATGGCGAGGTGGTTCAGTAGATTCCGCGTGACCAACCGAGGGACCAAAACACTAGTAATCCGGAGCTAGATCTCCACCTCCCTTGATATCTAGCTCTTGCCTGAGCCCCGGCATATCGCCGGGGCTCATTTATTTTGTCGTGGAAGGGCCATTGCCGTGGGCGGGATCATCGCCTAACACCGCTCGCATGAAACCCGACGCTCACACCTATCTCGACGAGCTGGTCGCCTCACCTTTTTCGCGTCTAGCGCAACGGCTCGACGGCATCAAACCGGGTGCTTCTCCGATTGACCTATCGCTGGGTGAGCCGAAGGCGATGATCCCGCCTTTCGTCGGTCCGATATTGCAGCAGTATTTAACTGCATTCGGCCGCTATCCACCGATCAAGGGTATTCCGGATTTGCGCCAAGCGATCGCTGGATGGATCGGGCGTCGATACCCAACACTTCAAGGAAAGATCGAACCCGAAAGTCAGGTGCTGCCGCTCAATGGCTCGCGCGAGGGGCTATTCTCGTCGATCTTTCCGGCGATGGCACGCAAGTCGGTCGAGAGACCTGCGGTGCTTATCCCAAATCCTTTCTATCAAGCCTATGCCGCTGCCGCGGTTGCCTCCGGGGCCGAACAACATTTTCTGCCGAGCACAGCCGACAACGGGTTCCTTCCCGACCTTGAAGCGATCGATCCGGCGCTACTTGAGCGCACAATTGCTCTCTACCTTTGCTCGCCTTCGAACCCGCAAGGCGCCGTGGCCGGAAGCGACTATCTCACCCGCGCCATCGGCATCGCCCGGCGATTCGATTTTATGCTCTTTGCCGACGAGTGCTATTCGGAGATCTACAGCGACACGCCACCCGTCGGTGCCCTGGAGACGGCCTATAGGGAAGCCGGGAGCTTTAAGAATGTCGTTGTATTCAATTCGCTCTCCAAGCGTTCCGGCCTCCCCGGACTGAGATCCGGCTTCGTCGCCGGCGATGCCGATTTCATTGCCGCGCTGACCCGCTTCCGCAATGTCGCCTGCCCACAAGTGCCTCTTCCTGTGCAGTATGTCTCTGCCGCAGCCTGGGCTGATGAGGACCATGTCGAAGAAGGCCGGACGCTCTACCGGCAAAATTTCGACCTCGCGGATCGTCTGCTTGACGGGCGTTACGTTTATGGGCGCCCCGCCGGGGGCTTCTTTCTTTGGCTGAATATGGCGGCTTTTGGCGGTGGCGAGGCGGCCGCGACAACCCTTTGGAAAGGGTGTGGTGTCAAGGTGCTGCCGGGGACCTACCTCACGCATGCGCAACCTGACCTTGAAAGCCCGGGACGGGACTATGTCAGGGTCGCGCTTGTCCACGAAGCGGACATCACGCGCGAGGCCCTGACGCGGATCGTGAGCACATTGGGTTAAACGACATGGCTGTAAGAAGTAGATCGAAGGAGCGTCGGCGCCTCCTGCCGAACGCGGTCGAAACGGGTTTGCGGCGCCTCATGTTTGGCGCTTACGGGCTCGGCATCCTCACTGTGGCTTGCGCCGCTTGGATGAGCCTTGCCACCTGGTCGGTGCACGACCCGAGTCTGAACAACGCGACTCGCGTCAGTCCCCGTAACCTCCTAGGAGAATATGGCGCGGTCGTTGCCGACCTTGCCATCCAATCCCTGGGATTAGCCGCAATTATATTTTTCCTGCCGCTCGCTGCCTGGGGCTGGCATCTCGTTTTCCAAACCATGCCGAACCTTCGCAGGTACAGGCTTGTGGCATGGCCCGCCGCTGTCCTGCTGCTCGCCGCCGCTCTGTCGGCCTTGCCGCAGCCCAAGAGTTGGCCCATGCCGAATGGTCTCGGCGGCATCCTCGGTGATTTCTTCATGGCCGGCGCTCATATCATTGGGCCATTCCTGCCTATCGCTGCAGTGTCCTTCGTCGCGGGATTATTCTTCTTAGTTGTTGGCACAATGCTGCTTCTGTTCGCTTGCGGCACCAGCACGTCGCGGTTGATCGCGCTCTGGGCGCCCCGCTCAAGCGCCGCGGGTGAATGGGCTAATGCCCGGCTGGGGGGCATGATGCATTTCGTCATGCATGTGGGCGCCAAACTGAAGCGTGTCTTCCGTCGTAAGCCTAAATCATCTGACAACGATGAAATGTATGACGAGGAGGCCGAGGAAGATATCGAGGAGGAGCCGGAGGTTTATGCCGACGGCCGTATAGAGCCTTCATTCGGTTCTGCGCCGGCAGAATTGGGAAACGATGCCGAGGGCGAAGACATCACAGGCTATCGCATCACTCGGACCGAACAAAAACCTAGGAAGCGGCATACCGGTATCGGACGGACCCCGCGTCTCGATACGCCGTATGAGCCGCCATCTTTCCGCTTTCTCCAGCAGGCGCGCTCTTCTCGAGGACGCGGCGTGAGTGACGAGGTTCTACAGGAGAACGCCCGCGAGCTCGAAGGCGTGCTTCAGGATTTCGGTGTTAAGGGCGAGATCACCAATGTCCGTCCCGGGCCGGTTGTCACGCTCTACGAGCTCGAGCCCGCTCCCGGTACCAAATCCTCGCGCGTGATCGGACTTGCGGATGACATCGCCCGATCGATGAGCGCGATAGCCGCTCGTGTGGCCGTGGTGCCGGGACGCAATGCCATCGGTATCGAACTGCCCAACGATCAGCGCGAAATGGTGATGCTGAGGGAAATGCTGGAAACCGAAGACTTCCAGGAAACCGATGCGCGGCTTGCGCTCGCGCTTGGCAAAACCATCGGCGGCGAGCCGATCGTGACCGACCTGTCGCGCATGCCGCACCTGCTCATCGCCGGCACCACCGGCTCGGGCAAGTCGGTCGGCATCAACACCATGATTCTCTCACTGCTCTACCGGCTTTCGCCCGAGCAGTGCAAATTTATCATGATCGATCCCAAGATGCTGGAGCTCTCCGTCTATGACGGCATCCCGCATCTGCTCGCACCAGTGGTGACCGATCCCAAGAAGGCAGTGGTCGCGCTCAAATGGACGGTGCGCGAGATGGAGGAGCGCTACAAACGCATGTCGAAATTGGGCGTGCGTGACATCAAGGGTTATAACGCCCGAATCCTGCACGCTGAGGCCAAGGGTGAGGTACTGACGCGGACTGTACAGACCGGCTTCGACCGCGCCACCGGCCGCGCCGTCTACGAACAAGAGGAGATGGATTACGATGTGATGCCCTACATCGTCGTAATCGTCGACGAAATGGCCGACCTCATGATGGTCGCCGGCAAGGACATTGAGGCTGCCGTTCAGCGCCTCGCCCAGATGGCCCGGGCTGCCGGCATACATCTCGTCACCGCCACGCAGCGCCCAAGCGTCGACGTCATCACCGGTACGATCAAGGCGAACTTCCCGACAAGAGTGAGCTTCCAGGTCACCTCCAAGATCGACAGCCGCACCATTCTCGGTGAACAGGGCGCCGAGCAGCTGCTCGGCCAGGGCGATATGCTTTATATGGCCGGTGGCGGCCGGATCATGCGCGTGCATGGGCCATTCGTCGCCGACGAGGAAGTCGAGAAGGTCGTGCGACACCTTAAGAAGCAGGGTGTGCCGGCCTATCTCGAAGCCGTCACCGAGGAAGAGGATGAGGAGGAAGAAGGCGGCGAAGGCGAGACATACGGCAATTCCGGTGACGACCTATACGATCAGGCGGTGGCTATCGTGCTTCGTGACGGCAAGGCCTCGACCAGCTATGTGCAACGCCGGCTCGGTATCGGCTATAACCGGGCGGCCACACTCGTCGAGCGCATGGAGAATGAAGGCCTCATCAGCCCCGCCAACCATGCCGGAAAGCGGGAAATCCTCGTCGGAGGAGACGAGGCAGCCTCACCCTATTAGGCTTGCCTGCCGCCAAGAAGTTGACCAGATTTGGCGCAATCGTCTATCGACTGATGCTGTCCTAAGCCGCATCGCGACGGCTAAAGAGGGGGTAATGAACAGCCGTAGAGCCGCCGCGCTATTTCTTGGTTTGCTGCTCTCCCTTGGATTAGGGATGGGACCCGTCTCTTCCCAGGAGGCGGCAACCACGGTGCGGAAAAGCACGGTTACGACCAAACCAATCCAGGGCACCGGACCGGAAGGTCAGCCTAGTCCTACGGTCGAGGAGGATGACGCAAACACCGTACCTCCAATGGAGGAGATCGAATCAACCAACACGGATGAGGGCGCGGGGTGGGAAGCCGCCGTCGAAGCCGCGCTGGCACCTACTCCTCTGATTGGCGAGAAGCAAACCGAAGCCGTCCACCGTATCAACGCTTATTTCAACGACATCACCAATCTGCAGGGAAGTTTCGAGCAGGTAGACCCCAACAACAAGCACTCGACCGGGAGGTTCTACGTGCAGAGACCCGGTAAGATCAGATTCGACTATGCACCTCCAAGCGCGCTGCGCATCGTTGCCGACGGCCATTCTCTCGCCATCGAAGATTCAGGTCTGAAGACGGTCGAGAAATACCCCATCAAATCGACGCCTTTCCGCCTACTCTTGGTCGACTCGGTTGACCTCGAGCGTGACGCCCGTATCGTCGGGGTTGAAAGCCAGGAGGGATTGCTTTCCATCTCGCTGGAAGACAAGGACGGTGACGCCGCGGGCCGGATCAAGCTGTCCTTCGACACCAAGCCTGATCTGGCACTGAAGGAGTGGTTGATTACCGACGCTCAGGGTCTGACCACCAAGGTCACGGTGGCCGACGTCGTCTCCGGCCGTAAGGTCGCGGTAGATTTCTTTACTGCGAAGGACTCGTTTCAGCCTTTCCGGTAGCCAAGACATGGAGCCGGGACAAGCGCATCGGAACCGCCCTCGCCAAATTGGAAATGTGTTCAAAATCAAGTCATTGAACTGCCCGGGCCCGGCTGGTTAACGCTTTATTGAAATTTTTCCGGGAGGGCGTTGAAATCGCCTTAAAACCTACTTATGTCTCAGCCTTAGAAGCGAACTGCACCATTTTTCATCGGTAGTGCCCCCCGTCTAGCCGAAGGTGTGGTTCGTTCGTGCCGGCTTCCCTCCCGGCACGCGCGCGAAAATAAACGCGCTTCTGGCGCCCAACCACGCGCAGCGGTTGGGCGCCTTCTTTATGGGTTGTTGAATGTTTCGAAAAGCAAACGGCGCGGCAGCATGAATCCTTGCCGGGCTCGGCTCCCTGCCTAAACTCGCGTATGCGCTTTCGTCTAGCCACCTGGAACATCAATTCGGTTCGGCTCAGGCTCGATATTGTCGAGCGTTTCGTACGCGCTTCCCAGCCGGACATTCTTTGCCTCCAGGAGATCAAATGCGAGGACGGCACCTTTCCCGAGCTTGCGCTTCGCGCGCTCGGTTTTCCCCATATCGCCGTGGCAGGACAAAAGGGCTATCACGGCGTGGCCATCCTCTCACGCCTACCGTTCAATTCGGTGAAGCGTCGCGACATTTGCGGGCGGGGACATGCTCGTCATTTATCGGTGGCTATCGACGGCACGAGCACAACCAGGTCTCCGCTCATCCTGCAAAACATCTACGTGCCTGCTGGTGGCGATCTGCCCGACCCCACGCTCAATGTTAAATTCCGGCACAAGCTCGATTTTCTGGAGGCGCTCGGCACCTGGTATGGCGGCATGCGTGGCAAGTCCACCAACCGCATGATCATGGTCGGCGATCTCAACGTTGCGCCGCTGCCGACCGATGTCTGGTCGCACAAACAATTGCTCAAAGTGGTGAGTCACACGCCGGCGGAAGTTGAACGGCTCGAAGCGGTTCAAGCCTCGCATCGCTGGGTCGACGTGATGCGCCGGCATGTCCCTGCCGATCAGAAGCTGTTCACCTGGTGGAGTTACCGCAATCGCGATTGGCGCGCATCCAACCGCGGCCGGCGGCTCGATCATATCTGGACAACACCGGCCCTCGATGGAGCGGCCGTATCAATGACCGTGCTGGAGGAGACACGCGACTGGCCTCGCACCTCCGACCATGTGCCCGTCATTGCCGACTTTGTGCTTGAGTAGATCTACGGAACCAGCTTGTAACCGCCCGTTTCGGTGATGAGCAGTTCGGCCTGCGTGGGATCCTTCTCGATTTTCTGACGCAGGCGATAGATGTGGGTTTCGAGCGTGTGCGTGGTGACGCCGGCATTGTAACCCCAAACCTCGTGGAGCAGAACGTCGCGGGTCACGACTCGCTCCCCCGCGCGATAGAGATATTTCAGAATCGACGTCTCCTTCTCGGTTAGCCTGATCTTGCCGCCATTGTCTTTGACGAGAAGTTTGGACGCCGGTTTGAACGTGTATGGTCCAATGGTGAATACCGCGTCCTCGCTTTGCTCGTGTTGCCGAAGCTGGGCGCGGATGCGCGCGAGCAAGACGCCGAGACGGAAAGGTTTGGTGACGTAATCGTTGGCTCCGGACTCAAGCCCAAGAATTGTGTCGGCCTCGGAGGTTTGTGCCGTGAGCATTATGATGGGACCTTTGAAACCTCCGCGCCTAAGCAGCTTGCAGGCTTCGCGTCCGTCGAGATCGGGAAGGCCCACATCCAACAACACAAGATCGATATGGCCGCTTCTCGCTTGCTTCAGTCCGTCGGATGCATTCGCCGCCAGCGCCACATCGAATTCCTCATGCAGAGAAAGCTGCTCGCTCAGTGACTCGCGGAGCTCGTCGTCATCGTCGACGATCAGGATCTTGCGCGCGTTGCTCATAACCGCCTTTGGCTTGCTTAGCCGGTGAGGAGTTGTAAGCATGGCGCGCCCCTCGGACAAGCCTGTAACAGGGCAAAAAGGTTAGAAGGCCATGCGGGTTACGCGCTCGTTACCCATCGTGATCAGACCCGCTCCGGGACGACCCAGTCAAGGTTTGATGGTCCTGGCCCACGGTGTGAAGCGCGTGGCGCTCGGGCGGTCGGGTATAGTCGCCTTGAAACGCGAAGGCGACGGGGGCACGCCGCTCGGCCGTTTTCCCATACGTTTAGTGCTTTATCGCGCCGATCGCATCCTTCGTCCACGTAGTCTGCTTCCAACCCGCGCGATAAGCGGTCGTGACGGGTGGTGCGAGGATTCCGCCGACCGCAATTACAATCGGCTAGTCAAGCTAACACCGGGAAGCAACGCCGACCGTCTGCAACGCATCGACCATCTCTACGATCTCGTATTGGTACTTGGATATAACGACCGGCCTCTCGTGAAAGGGAAGGGTAGCGCCATTTTCGTGCATCTGGCGCGCCCAGGATATCGGCCGACGGCGGGCTGCATCGGGTTAGCGAACCGCGACCTGCAAGCTTTGCTCGCGCAGATTCGTTCCGCCTCATCGATTGTTGTGACGCGCTAGGCACGTGCCCCGAAAATAGCGGTGCCCACGCGCACATAGGTCGCGCCGAATTGTACGGCTCGTGCGAAGTCGGTGCTCATGCCCATGCTCAGATCATTTATGCCGAGTTGCTCGGCGAGTTTGGCCAGCCGTGCAAAGTGCATAGCCGGCTCTTCGTCGAGCGGCGGAATGCACATCAACCCGTCTATCGTGAGTTTATAAGTATCGCGGCAAAGCACGATAAAGTCCTCAGTCTCGTCCGGGGCAATGCCAGCCTTTTGTGGCTCTTCACCGGTATTAACCTGCACGAAGAGGCGCGGATGCTTGCCTTGGCGCGTCATCTCTTCGGCAAGTATGCGCGCAATCTTGGGCCTGTCGACGGTCTCGATCACATCGAATAGCGCAACGGCCTCGCGTGCCTTGTTCGATTGCAAAGGCCCAACCAGGTGAAGCTCAACATCAGGATAACGCTCCTTCAACACCGGCCATTTGGCTTGGGCCTCCTGTACGCGGTTTTCGCCGAAGATGCGTTGCCCGGCTTCAAGGGCTTCCTCGATGACCGATGCTGGCACGGTTTTGGTTACGGCCACGAGACGCACAGAATCGGAGGCACGGCCTATTGCGGCGGCAGCGGCAGTGATCTCTTGCTGCACGTTGAGCAGTTGCTTTGAAACCCTTTCCATAATCGCTGTCTAGCAAGCCTCTCGACAGAGCGTAACTTGGCGGTTACCGCATTTGCACCGATTGCCGCGCTGGCGGCTTCAACTGACAGACAAGAAGCATGGCGGAACGCTACGACGCGCCGAAGCGTGAGAAGCATTGGCAGGATGTCTGGGAGAGGCAGGGTCTCTTCCAGGCCGCCGAGGATGACCCGCGCCCGAAATACTATGTTCTTGAGATGTTCCCTTACCCTTCCGGGCGCATCCATATGGGCCATGTCCGCAACTACACCATGGGCGACGTGGTTGCCCGCTATATGCGGGCCAAGGGCCACAACGTGCTGCATCCTATGGGCTGGGATGCGTTCGGATTGCCGGCTGAAAACGCCGCCATCGAGCGTGGAATCCATCCCGCAAAATGGACCTACGACAACATCGCAACCATGCGCGGCCAATTGAAGAGCATGGGGCTTTCCATTGATTGGTCACGCGAGATCGCCACCTGCGACCTCGACTACTACCACCAGCAGCAGAAGCTGTTCCTCGACCTCTTCAAGGCAGGACTGGTCGACCGCAAGACAAGGAAGGTGAACTGGGACCCGGTTGACCAAACGGTTCTCGCCAACGAGCAGGTGATCGACGGCCGCGGCTGGCGTTCCGGTGCGCTCATTGAGCAGCGCGAGCAGCCCGAATGGGTGTTCAAGATCACTGATTACGCCCAGGATCTGCTCGATGCGTTGAACGGTCTCGAGCGTTGGCCTGATAAGGTCAAGCTGATGCAGGCGAACTGGATCGGCCGATCGGAAGGACTGACCATCCGCTTCGAGACCATCTCCGCTCCGCGAGATCACGACGTCATCGAAGTATTCACCACACGACCCGACACTCTGTTCGGGGCGAGTTTCATGGCGATTGCACCGGACCATCCATTGGCCAAAGCAGTTGCGGAAAAAAATCCGGCGGCAGCCGCCTTTATCGCCGAGTGCCATCATCACGGCACAAGTGCCGCAGAGATCGAGACGCAGGAGAAGAAGGGTTTCGACACCGGCGTTCGTGTCGCCCATCCGACCATCAATGACGCGACACTTCCGGTTTACATCGCCAATTTCATCGTCATGGAATACGGCACTGGCGCGATCTTCGGCTGCCCCGCGCACGATCAGCGCGACCTCGAATTTGCCCGAGCCTATGGCCTGCCCGTCCTGCCGGTGGTTCTGCCACCGGATGCGGATCCCAAAGCTTTCACCATCGGCGGAGAGGCCTATACCGGCGGAGGAACGCTCTTCAATTCAAGCTTTCTCGATTGGCTCGGTGTCGAGGCTGCCAAGCAGGCTATGGCCGAGTATCTCGCCAAGAAGAAGGTCAATGGACGGCCGCAAGGCGTGCGGAAAACGGAATACCGCCTGCGTGATTGGGGCATTTCGCGGCAGCGTTATTGGGGCTGTCCCATTCCCATGATCCACTGCGAAAAATGCGGCATGGTGCCCGTGCCGGAGAAGGATTTGCCAGTGAGGCTCCCTGACGATGTTAGCTTCGACGTCCCCGGCAATCCGCTCGACCGGCATCCCACCTGGAAGCATGTCGCTTGTCCAACCTGCGGCGGACCGGCGACACGCGAGACCGATACCATGGACACCTTCGTAGACTCGTCCTGGTACTTCGCCCGATTCTGCTCGCCGCATGCGAACGAACCGACCGACTCGAATGCCGTCGGCTACTGGCTCCCCGTCGATCAATATATCGGCGGCGTGGAGCATGCGATCCTTCATCTGCTTTATGCGCGCTTCTTCACCCGCGCCATGCACAAGACCGGACACGTGTCCGTCGACGAACCGTTCGGCGGCCTGTTCACCCAAGGCATGGTCACGCATGAGACCTATAAAGACTCGCAAGGCAAATGGCTCTTGCCTGAAGAGGTGACCCGCCGCGAAGGCAAGGCGATGCATGCGAAGACCGGCGAACCGGTCAGTGTCGGAAGCGTCGAGTCGATGTCGAAATCGAAGAAAAATGTCGTCGATCCCGACGACATCATCCAGGCTTACGGAGCCGATACGGCGCGTTGGTTCATGCTGTCCGACACACCGCCAGAGCGGGACATCGAGTGGACTGAAGCGGGTGTCGACGGCGCTCACCGATTTCTGCAGCGCTTCTGGCGTCTTATCGGTGAGGTGGACGCCAGGGCGCCAAAGGAAGCCGCTAAGCCTGGCGGATTCGGTCCTGAGGCCGAATCGCTACGCCGCGCCTCCCATCGAGCCGTTGCCAATGTTACGACGGCCCTCGAAAAGCTCCGCTTCAACACGGCCGTCGCCCAGATCTATGAGCTTGCCAATGCCCTCTCGGCAGGATTGCAGACTTCTGGCCTACAACCCTCTGAGGATATGCGCTATGCTCTGCGAGAGGCCGCCGAGCTGCTCGTCCGTATAAGCGCCCCGATGATGCCCCATCTTGCCGAGGAATCCTGGGCCATGCTGGGGCATACTACACTAGTCGCCGAGGAGCCTTGGCCGGCACCGGAAAAGGCCCTTTTGCAGGAGGATACGGTGACGATTGCCGTCCAGGTAAACGGTAAAAGACGGGACGAATTGACGATTGCGCGAGACGCCGCGAAGGAAGATATTGAAGCAGCGGCGTTAAAGCTCGACAATGTCGTACGCGCCATAGGGGGACGCAAAATCAAGAAGGTCGTGGTCGTGCCGCAGAGGATCGTCAATGTGGTGGCGTAGCCCTGCCCTGATTGCCGCGGTTCTGGCCGGCGCCTTGGCGTTCGGCCTGGCCTCCTGTGGCATACAGCCGATGTATGGTGGCGCCACCGTAGGCGGTGCCAGGCTCCCGGAGGTCATGAAGACCGTCGAGGTGACGCCGATCCCCGGGCGCGTCGGACAGAAGGTCCGCAACGAACTGATCTTCGCCAACACCGGCGGAGGTTATCCCGGCCCCATGCGGTACAAGCTCGATATCACCGTTAAGGAACGCGTGATCGATCAATTGGTGCGGCTTACCGGCGATGCGAAGGGGCAAGTCTTCGAGCTTACGGCGACTTACAAAATCGTGGATCTGAATAACGGGCAGATCATCTACAAGGGCAATGCGATTTCTCGCGCTCCCTATGAGCGCTTCGAGGAAATCTTCGCCAATGTGCGCGCCCGTTACGACGCCGAGAACCGGGCAGCTCGCACGGTCTCCGAAAGCATCAAGACCCAGATCGCTGCAGTCCTCAACAGCGCCGCGTAATTCGTCTTTTTCTCACCGTCGACATCCTGCCTTACCGTTATGGTTGCCTTTAAAGCATCAGCCGTCGCCGGCTTCCTGAAATCTCCCGACCCTAAATTTCGTGCCGCGCTTATCTATGGCCCTGATGCGGGTTTGGTGTCGGAGCGCGCCAACATCCTTGCCGGCATCTTCGCTGGCCAGTCCGGCAAGACCGAAATCATTCGTCTCGACGACCGCGATCTTGCCGAGGATCCGGCGCGACTGGCGGTAGAGCTGCAAACACTTCCCATGTTCGCAGATAAAAAGGTGGTGCGAATTGCCGCCGGCGCCAGGCTCGACGTGCCGTCCCTCAAATCGTTACTGCCGACTTTGAACGACAGTGCTCTCGTGGTCGAAGCCGGCAATCTCAGGCCGGACTCAGCCTTGCGTAAATTGTTCGAGGGCAGCCCGATCGCTGCTGCGCTTCCCTGCTATAGCGACGACCGAACGCTTGCCGGTCTTATCGATGCCGAACTCGCCGAGGCAGGGCTCAGCATCGATAGCGAGACACGAAATTATTTGATGACTCGGCTCGGCGCCGACCAGGCCATGTCGCGCTCGGAAGTGAGCAAGCTTGCGCTCTACGCACGCGGCGAGACCAGTGTGAGCCTCGACGATATCGAAGCGGTGGTAGGTGACGCCGGTGAAATCGCTCTGGAGAATTTCGTCTATGCCGCAAGCAGCGGCAATTCGGTTCAGGCCTTGCGCGAGCTTCAACGGCTGGCGGCTTCGGGCACGGATCGTGGTGCAGCCCTAGCCGCGCTTGGGCGGCACTTCACTCAGTTACATCGCGTGGCGGCGGCTCAAGCCGGCGGAGTCAACCTGGAACAGGCCCTGAAGGCGCTGAGGCCCAAGCCGCATTATAAACGTGAGCCCCAGTTTCTGGCCCATTGCAAGAAATGGGGTGCAGGCCGTCTCGCGCAGGCCCTTCCCCTGATCCAGGAGGCGACCAGGCGCTCACGCCGGGCGCCTGATCTCGAAGCCTCTTTTGCCGAACGGCTCCTGCTCACGCTCGCGTCGAGGATTTGACCACGCGCCACGGCATTGTATGCATGACATCATGGATCAGCCCAAACGACCGCACGAGCTCCGTAACAGACTGTTCGACATCCTGAAGCAGCGCGCCTTCAGGCGCGGACGCATCGTGCTCGCCTCTGGCAAGGAGAGCGACTACTACTTTGACATGAAGCCGGCGATGCTCGATCCGGAAGGCGCCGCCCTGCTCGCTGAGCTCATCTTGCAAGAACTTCAGGAGGTTAAGGCCGATTGCGTCGGCGGGATCGAGATGGGAGCGGTCCCTTTGATTGCCCCGGTCGCCATGCGCAGCCCTGATTTTGGACGTTACCTCTCCGGTTTTTTCGTGCGCAAGACGGTCAAAGACCACGGCACCAAGAAGCGCGTCGACGGCGCCGACATCACAGGCAGACCCGTGGTCATTTTGGAGGATGTCACCACCACAGGCGGCTCTTCCCTGGATGCGGTGACCGCGGTGCGGGACGCCGGCGCCACTGTCGTGCTTGTTCTATCGATCCTCGATCGGGGCGAAGGCGCGGCCGAGCTTTACGCGAAGGCCGGAGTCCCCTTCAAATCTCTGTTCCGCGCCGAAGAATTTCTGAACAGCTGATTTTAGCGGCGGCGCATGAGCCGCGCGCGAACGTCCTCGAGCTGGTCAAAGCTCGTATAACGGATACGCAGCTCGCCCTTTTCACCGCGCCCAGGCCGAATTTCGACGCCAAGACCGAGCACCTCGCTGAGCTCAGCTTCGGCAGCCTTGGTATCGGCGTCCTTGACTTTGCGCTTCTGTTGTCTGGCTTTGCCGTTTTCCTTTTGCGTCAGCGCCTCCGCCTGACGCACGCTCAAGCCAAGATTGACGATGCGCGTGGCAAGCGCGGCCGCCTCATGATGGCCGATCAGCGCCCGCGCGTGACCTGCGCTCAGCGCGCCTGTGCGAACGAGTTCCTGGACACTTTCAGGCAACTTCAAGAGACGTAAAATGTTGGCCAGATGGCTGCGGCTCTTGCCGATGACCTTGGCGAGATCTTCCTGTTTGTAACCGTGCCCATCCATGAGCAGCTTGTAGCCCTCGCCCTCCTCGATGGCGTTCAGGTCCTCGCGTTGAACGTTCTCGATGATGGCGATCTCGACAGCCTCATGATCGCTGAGGGCGCGGACTACGACCGGCACTTCGTGAAGATTGGCGAGCTGTGCCGCGCGCCAGCGGCGCTCACCGGCAACGACCTCATAGGCGCGCGTTTCGCCGGCGACGGGCCGTACCACGATCGGCTGTACCAAACCTCGCTCACGGATCGACGCGGCGAGTTCTTCGAGCTGTTCCTCCGGGAAATTTCGCCGGGGATTGAAACGCCCTTGTTTCAGCGCCGCTAACGGGATGGTCCGCTGTTCCTCGTGGAGGCCGAGCGTGCCGTCCTCGAGGCCATCGCCGATCAGCGATGCTAGTCCCCTTCCCAATCTTGCCTTCTGGCCGCCCGCCGACATGGCCGTCTCCTTCCCGTTGATTCGTCGATAAATGATCATGCTGCACGCATCCGCCGCTCGCGCTCGATGACCTCGGAGGCGAGGCGAATATAAGCCTGGCTGCCGGTGCAGCGATAATCGTAGAGCAGCACCGGCTTGCCGTGCGACGGCGACTCGGCCACGCGGACATTGCGCGGGATGACGGTGGTGTAGACCTTATCGCCCAGCACGCGGCGGACATCTTCCACCACCTGCTCGGACAGGCTGGTGCGCTGGTCGAACATGGTGAGCACCACACCATGGATCTGGAGCTTCGGGTTTAGCCGCACCCTGATTTCCTCCACGGTGTCGAGTAGCTGCGCCAGACCTTCCAGGGCGAAGAACTCACATTGCAGGGGCACGAGGACGGCATCGGCCGCGGCCAAAGCGTTAACAGTTAGTAAATTCAACGATGGGGGACAATCGATCAGGACATAAGTCGTTGAATTTTCTGTATCTTCACCCGCAATCATGGCCGCCAGGCAATCACGCAGGCGATAATGCTTTCCTCCCGAGCTGGTCGCCTCGCGCTCGAAGGCCATGAGATCGATGGTGCCAGGCGCGATCGATAGGCGCGGCACGTGGGTGTCGACGCGCGCTTCAGCGAGTGTCGCCTGACCGTTCAACACGTCGAAGGTCGAGACGGGGCGCTGGTCGATGCCGAGTCCTGTGCTGGCGTTGCCTTGCGGATCGAGATCGATGATCAAGACGTTCTCACCGACCGCCGCTAGTGCCGTGCCGAGATTGATGGCCGTCGTGGTCTTTCCCACCCCACCCTTCTGGTTGGCGAGGGCCAGCACACGCGTACGCTCGCGTCCGCTTATGCTCATGACGTCATGGCCTTCCGTGGGCCTAATCTCGTGACCTCAACGATGGACGCGCCCGCCGACGTTAGGCTGGGATGCAGACGATAGTCGAACGACCACTCTCGCCCGGCATCCTCGATCTCGGCTTCTGCCTCGCGCCCCTTCAGGAACAGCCCCCGTGTGTTTGCGCCGAAAAACGGCGCCGACAGCTCGAACAGACGCGGTAATGGCGCGAGTGCCCGCGCGCTCACCACGTCAGGCTTTAGCCTTTGCGGGCTTTGCGCGAGTTCTTCAATGCGCATGGCATGAATGTCCACAGGAGCCGCGGTTTCGCGCGCGATCTCAGCCAGGAAAGCGCATTTCTTGCGGTTGCTCTCGACCAGATGCATGCGGAAGCCTGGCCTCACGGCTTGCAGTATGGCGATGACGAGACCGGGAAACCCCGCTCCCGACCCCAGATCCAGACTGAGTCGCGCCTCCGGCGCAAGGTTATGGATCTGCGCCGAGTCGGCGAAATGCCGCGACCATAGCGCCGGCAAGGTTGAAGGAGCGATAAGATTGGTCGATTTCTGCCAATGGGCCAGAAGCTCGGCATAGCGGGCGAGCTTCTGGATTGTTTCACGTGGAACGTCGAAGGTTTTGGCGAAATCTTCGGCGCTTTTGATCGAAATTGGCCCCTGCCCGGACGGCATGATCAGGCGCTCTTCGCCGCCGCAGCCTTCTTCAGATGCGCGAGCAGGAGAAGGAGCGCCGCGGGCGTCATGCCATCGAGCCGCGCCGCTTGGCCGAGGCTTGCCGGACGTTGCCGCTCGAGCTTCTGGCGAAGCTCGGTGGAGAGGCCCGGCAGCCGGTCGAAAGCGAAGTCGTGAGGAATGATGATCCCCTCTTCCTTGCGGAAAGCGGCAATGTCCAGCTCCTGGCGCTTGACGTAAACGGCATAGCGCGCATCGACCGCGAGCTGGCTGGCGATAGCCGCATCGATATGTCCAATCTCGGGCCAGATGCCGATGAGACGTGTGATATCGATCTCGGGGTAGCTGAGGAGCTCGAAGGCGTTTCGCTTGCGGCCGTCGCGATTGATGGCAAAACCGTGCTTTGCGGCCTGATCCGGCGTCAGTGTCAGACCGAGCAAGAGCGATTTGGCCTCGGCAAGCTTCTTCTGCTTGTCCAGAAAGGACCGGCGCCGCGCCTCGCCGACACAGCCGATGGCGGCGCCGATCCCCGTCAGGCGCTGGTCTGCATTGTCGGCGCGGAGCGTCAGACGATACTCGGCGCGACTGGTGAACATGCGGTACGGCTCAGTTACGCCGCGGGTGACCAGGTCGTCGATCATCACGCCGAGATAACCGTCGGCCCGGGTCACACCGAAACGATCTGCTGAGCCCGAAGCAGCCAGCGCGGCGTTGATGCCGGCGATCAGACCCTGGCCGCCTGCCTCCTCATAGCCGGTGGTGCCGTTGATCTGGCCCGCAAGAAATAGCCCGCTGATGGCCTTGGTTTCGAGGCTTGGATCGAGTTCGCGCGGATCGACATAGTCGTATTCGATGGCGTAGCCCGGGCGGATAATCCGCGCCTTCTCCAGGCCCGGGATGGTCTTGAGAAAGGCCACTTGCACATCCTCGGGCAGGGAGGTCGAGATGCCGTTGGGATAAACCGTATCGTCGTCGAGGCCCTCAGGCTCGAGGAAGATCTGGTGACTGCCTCGCTCCTTAAAGCGCACCACTTTGTCCTCGATCGACGGGCAATAGCGGGGGCCGACGCTTTCGATCGCGCCGGAGTACATCGGCGCGCGGGCGAGATTCTGTTCGATAATGGCGTGGGTTGCGGCAGTCGTGTGGGTGATGTGGCAGGCGATCTGCGGCGTCTCGATCCTTTTGGTGAGAAAAGAGAATGGCTGAGGCGGGTCATCGCCGGGCTGAACCTGGAGGCCGTCCCAGTGGATGGTGTTGCCGTCGAGGCGGGGGGGCGTGCCGGTCTTGAGCCGTCCCATGCGCAGGCCAAGTCCGTACAGCCGCTCGGACAGCCCCAGCGCAGGGGCCTCGCCGATGCGGCCGGCCGGGATTTTCCGCTCGCCGATATGGATCAGCCCGCGCAGGAAAGTGCCGGTGGTGAGCACCACGGCGCCGGCTTTGAAGCTTTGGCCGTCAGCGGTTAACACCCCGTTAACCCTGTTGTCCTCGACGATCAGGTCCTCGACCGCGGCTTCGATGACCTCGAGATTTTGAGTGGCGCGGATCGCCGCCTGCATTGCCTGGCGATAGAGCTTGCGGTCGGCCTGGGCTCTCGGGCCTTGCACCGCCGGACCTTTGGAGCGGTTCAGCACCCGGAACTGGATGCCGGCGGAATCGGCCACGCGGGCCATCAATCCGTCCAGGGCATCGATCTCGCGCACCAGATGGCCCTTGCCGAGCCCGCCAATGGCCGGATTGCAGGACATCTCGCCGATGGTGGAAAATTTGTGCGTAATCAACGCCGTGCGCGCGCCCATGCGCGCCGACGCGGCCGCCGCCTCGCAGCCGGCATGACCCCCGCCGATGACAATGACGTCGAAACGGTTGATTCGCATGGGGTCTAGGTAATGGCTTCGCGCGCAGGCGTCCAATGTTTCACGTGAATCAAATCCCGCCTGCCGGAAATTCGCCTGCTATTTCCGTGGGTTATTTGCCGATACAGAACTCGGCGAACAGCGCGCCGAGCACCTCCTCGACATCGATATGGCCGGTGAGGCGGCCGAGATGGCGCGCGGCGACCCGCAACTCATCCGCTTTTAGCTCTGGAATCAAAGACTTATCCAGGAAGCGGGCAAGCGCGGCATGGGCTCCTTGCAGCTCCTGGCGATGGCGGACGCGGGTCAGGGGCGGCGCCCCGGCATCCCAGGACGAAGTTGAAATAACACGATTTTCCAATACCTTAACAAGATCCTCAAGCCCTTCGCCGGTCTTGGCCGAGACGGCGATGAGCCCTTCTTGCAGCTTCAGATCGGGCGCGAGATCGCGCTTGTTTAAAACCGCGAACAATACCGGGATTGAGGTCTTTTGACCGGAAACCACGCCATCGGCATTGGCAATTGCGTGGAAACCCTGGAACCCCTCCGGCGGCGACCATTTCGGATCGGTGGCGTCGACCAGCCAGAGCACGAGATCGGCCTCGCCGGCCCTGGCGAGCGCCCGCCGCACCCCTTCCGCCTCGACCGCGCCTTCCGTCGCGCGCAGGCCCGCCGTGTCGATGAGGATCACCGGCACGCCGGCGAGATCGAGATGCACCTCGATCACGTCTCGCGTGGTGCCAGCCTCCTCCGACACGATTGCCGCGTCACGCCGGGCGAGCGCGTTCAGGAGGCTCGACTTGCCGGCATTGGGCGGACCCGCGATCACCACGCGGTAGCCGTCGCGCAGCCGCTCGCCGCGGCGGTCGGCGAGCTGCGTCGCAATCTCTGCACGGAGTTCGCGCACGATCATCTCGGCCTTCGTTTGCACATCGGCCACCACGTCGCCCTCGTCGGAAAAATCGAGACCCGCCTCCATCAGCGCCTGCGCTTTCAGCAACTCCGCGCGCCAGCCTTGGTAAAGCCGGCGCAATGACCCTTCGGCTTGCGCCAGCGCCTGGCGGCGCTGCGCTTCCGTCTCGGCGTTGACGAGGTCGGCGAGGCCTTCGACCTCGGTCAGATCAATCTTGCCGTTCTCGAACGCGCGGCGCGCAAACTCGCCGGGCTCGGCGAGCCGCGTGCCTTCGACGGCGAGCGCCGCCTCGATCACCGCGCCCGTAACGGCGCGGCTGCCATGCACCTGCAGTTCGGCCATGTCCTCGCCGGTGAAGCTCGAAGGCGCGGGGAACCACAGCACGAGACCCCGGTCGAGCAGCGCGCCGGCGCGCGGATCGTGCAATTTGCGCAAGGTGGCGTGACGCGGCGTGGGCAGGGCGCCGCACAACGCCTTCAGCACGTCGGTTGTGCCCGGCCCCGACACGCGGATCACGGCGACGGCGGCGCGGCCCGCCCCACTCGCCGGCGCGACGATGGTGTCGGACTGATTCATGACTGGCGTTCACGCGGCAACTGCACGCCCGGTCGCTGCACCCGGTAGTGCGGCTGCGGAATGCGCTTTCCCTTCTCCCAATCGGGAAAGACAAGTCTTCCCTCTTTGCGAAGGCGTGCCGCTATTTGGTTGACGTCGGTTTTTTTGACTGCATTGCGTGCCAATACCATCGGCCATAGCTCTTCGTAGTGAATGGCGTCGGGCTCCACTGGCGTCAGGATCAGTAACGTCTTTTCAGCCTCATCCTGTTCCGTATCAAGGAAGGCTGTCAGGTCGTCGGGTCCCATTTCATGTAGGGACTGAAAAAACTCCGTCTGACCCGTCTTTGCTTGAGCGTGTCTGACCTTAGTTTTCGCACGCGTCCTCGATTGTTCCTTCAACGCTTTGACTTGGCAATTTCGGAACTCCTCGATGCCGGTTTGGTGACGGGTGGCATAAAACAGGCAATAGAGGGGACGATCCCTTACGGGTCGGAGAATAGTGGTCTCGGCAACATAGGTATACTTTCCTATATGGGAGAGGTTGGCCGCGAAGGCCTCGATCAGGATTGCCTTTCGCTCCTCAGGTGTCGTCGCTGCTTCGAGTGCAGGACGCCAATTTCCAAAAGGGATGAGTTCATCAAGTTCGGCCGCAACGTCTTTGATGCTTGCGGCACGGTTGATGAACTCGAAAATGAAATTGAAAATGACTTCACTCTTAAGGCGGCTGAGCATTGGCGCGAGTGCCGCGAGTCGAATGCGCCAGCCAGTCGGGTCGATCAAAAAGAATGTGAATGCCGTTGCCGGTATATCCCTCAGAATTTCGGGCAGAACGGACACGAACTCCGCCGGATACGTTTTGACCTCCACGTCAGGATATCTTGCAGGAACCTCGGCAAGCTTTTCGTATGCCTCGCTGTGGCGCTCGACGAGAAACGCCGACATCCTGACGTCGCGACCCAACGCTTTCCACGACGCTTTGGCCCTTCGAAGAGCGCTCAAGGCAATACCGAACGAGGTATCCTCAAATTGCTCGTTGGCGCTCTGCCAGGGGCCAGCGAAGCCATCAACATACACAACGTGGGAGTAGTTGCTCGCAACCTTATAAACGAGACGCTCTAAGTATAGCTCAAGGAAAACGTGTTTGACGTAGGATTGCTCGCGGCCAACATAGTCCGAAAGCTCGACCATCTTAGCGAGTCGCGAGCGCGTAGGGGGCGGAGGGTTCCGGGAATTGGCTCCATTCGTGCCCGTAGAGCTTGCGGCCCCCCGATTTAGGTCTAGCGCCGCCCCACTGCTTGAAAAAGAAGGCAACGCCGGCAGCTCGGCATAATTGCTCGATCTCCTCCACCCATGTCTGACTCATGGGTCGCGCGCGAGGTCCACTTTCTCCGCCAACAATCGCCCAATGGAGTCCTCGCAAATTCGCTGCGGCGACAGACCCAAGCAACGGCTCGAATGACACAAAACGAACTGCGGCAGGCGTGGGCCGCAATTCATCCAATCTAAATAGATAATCTGCACTCTCGACGCTCGTCCCAAGCCAGACATTAGGAAGGAGCGGGAGGTTCGGCGCAAGGGTCCGCATCCGCTCCGGTCGCTTAGTCAGGATTTGGAAGGTATGCTGCGGACACTCGCTCATGATGCTCCAAACTCTCACGACGAATTCCTCTGGCACCTCCGGATGAAAGAGATCGCTCATGGAGTTCACGAAGATGCGCCGAGGCTTCAGCCATCGGAGGGGGACCTCCAAGGAACTCTCATCACAGCGCACTTTGCCCTCCCAAACGGCTCGTCCACCGCTGCGGCGGGTTAGACCTTGATATTTGGGCTGCCCCATAGCTTCGAGTCTCGCCGCCATGCGCATCGCATAGCAGTTGCTACAGCCCGGGGAGACAATTGCGCACCCGGCGACAGGATTCCAAGTTGCGTCGGTCCATTCGATCGATGTCTGCGCCATGCCCACTCCCTTCTGGCCGCTACTGAATCACAGGAGTTGCGCGGCTGGAAGGCCGAAATGGGATTATCTTTCCGGACGGGTTGAGGCGAGGGCAGCGATATCGGGGCTCATGCGTTATCTTAATGGGCGGCGAAAGGAAGGGCCATGCAGGAGCGCGTAGAAGGAAACCGGCTTGGGGCGGAGACCAGCCCTTATCTGCTCCAGCACCAGCACAATCCGGTGCATTGGCGCCCCTGGGGCGAGGCGGCGCTTAACGAAGCGCGCGCTACGGCTAAGCCCATCCTGCTCTCCATTGGCTATGCCGCCTGCCATTGGTGCCACGTCATGGCGCATGAGAGCTTCGAGGACGAGGCGACCGCGGCGCTGATGAACGAGCTGTTCGTCAACATCAAGGTCGACCGCGAGGAGCGGCCGGACATCGACGCGATCTATATGGGCGCGCTGCATGCGCTTGGCGAGCAGGGCGGCTGGCCGCTCACCATGTTCCTCACGCCTGACGCCGAGCCGTTCTGGGGCGGCACCTATTTCCCGAAAGAAGAGCGTTTCGGCCGGCCGTCGTTCACGCGCGTGCTGAAAGAGGTGGCGCGCATCCATCAAGAGGAGCCGGGCAAGATCCGGCAGAACGCGGACGTGTTGAAGACGCAACTCGAGCCGCGGCAACGCGGGCGCTCAGGCACCCCGCCGCCAGACGAGGCCATGCTCGCCGACACCGCGCGCCGCATCCTCGCGGCCATCGATCCGCTGAACGGCGGCCTGCACGGCGCGCCGAAATTTCCGCAAAGCACGCTGTTCGCGTTTCTGTGGCGGGCGGGATTGCGCAACGGTTTCGCCAGCCCGCTCGAAGCGGTGGATCTCACGCTCACCCATATCGCCCAAGGCGGCATCTACGATCATCTCGGCGGCGGCTTCGCCCGCTACAGCGTGGACCCGCGCTGGCTCGTGCCGCATTTCGAGAAGATGCTCTACGACAACGCGCTGCTGCTCGATCTCATGACCGAGGCCTGGCGCGAGGGGAAGTCGCCGCTTTATGCCGAGCGCATCGCCGAGACCGTCACCTGGCTGTTGCGCGAGATGGTCGTGGACGGCGGCTTCGCCTCGTCGCTCGACGCCGACAGCGAGGGCGAGGAGGGCAAATTCTATGTGTGGAGCCTCGCCGAGATCACCGACGTCCTCGGCAAGGACGACGCGGCCCTATTCGCCGAGATCTACGGCGTGACCGAGATCGGCAATTTCGAAGGCCACAACATCCTCAACCGCCTCGAATCGCTCGAGCTGCGCGACGCCCAGACCGAGACCCGGCTGATCGAGATGCGGGCCAAGCTGCTCGAACGGCGCGGAGGACGCGTGCGCCCCGGCTTCGACGACAAGGTGCTGGCCGACTGGAACGGCTTGATGATTGCCGCGCTTGCCAATGCAGCGGAGGCGTTGGGCCGCGCCGACTGGCTTGAGGCGGCTGAACGCGCTTATCAGTTCGTGGTTTCGCGCATGAGCGACGGCGGGCGGCTGATCCACTCCTATCGGGCGGGGGAAGCCAAGGCGCCGGCTTCCGCCTCGGACTACGCCAACATGATCCGCGCGAGCCTCGCGCTCGCCACGATCACCGGCAAGCCGGCTTATGTCGAACAGGCGCGCGAATGGGCCGAGGTGCTCGACAGGCATTACTGGGCTCCCGATCTCGGCGGCTATTATTTCTCGGCCGACGACACTGCCGACCTCATCGTGCGGCCGTTCAGCGGCTATGACGAGGCGACGCCGAATGCCAACGCGGTGATGGTGTCGAACCTGATGGCGCTTTATCTGCGCACGGGGGAGGCGCGCTATCGCGACCGCGCCGAAGCGATCCTGCGCGGTTTCGCCGGCGCCATGGCCGAGAACCCGGTGGCCCATGCCGGGTTGTTCGCCGCCGCTCTCGACGTGCTGGCGCCGTCGCTGATCGTGCTGATGGCGCCCGATGGCGGCGACGCCACCGAGCTTCGCCGGGCGCTCAGCAATGTGTCGCTGCCGAACGCGGTGGTGCAGGAGGTGCGGGAAGGCGAGGCGCTTCCGGCGTCATCGCCGGCGCAGGGCAAGACCGCGATCGACGGCAAACCCACGGCCTATGTGTGCATCGGCCCGCAATGCTCCTTGCCGGTGACGGACCCCGCGGCGTTGGTGGAGACAGTGAAGGCCTCACGCGTAACCAATTACGCGAGCTAGTAGTGCCGCCAGAATTGATTTAGCATAGACCCGATAGGAGATCCTTGGTGGCCACCTTTTTCTATTTCGTCTTGGGAGGTATTGGCGCGCTTCTGTTTGCAGCTATAGGTGCTTGGCTACAACACCGATATTGGATTCAGCAGAACTTCGAAAAAAGAAGAGAGGAACAAAAAACGGCGGCATCAACTGTCGCCTATGAAGTTGCCAAACTTTTGGATAGACGACTCTATAGACAGCGCCGCTTTCTTTGGGCCTTGCTCTCAGGAGACGATACAGCCATTGAGGCAGCAAGGGCTGAATATGACGAGATTCTTTTTGAGTGGAACGACAATTTCGGACGCATAAAAGCAGCGCTTTGGACGTCATTCGTACGGGACGTAATGCTTCAATTTGAATCCCTGAATGACCGGTTTTCAGCTTCAGGGAGTGAGCTTGAGGCCGTCTATTTGGGGCGCCTCCCAAAAGACCCAACGCTTCGACAAAATGAGGGATTCCTACGTATCCTCGGCTATGACAACTACCAATTTGTCCACGAATGTCTAACGGATGTAAGGATCGATCATGTCGGTGACTTGCAACTGTTCAGCCATGTAAGTCAGGAAAACTGGAACAGGCTTACGTCGAGCTTCTTGCTACGTCGTCTGTTCGGCCTTGCGCAACAACGCTAGACCATGAGAGCCACGTCTCTTCACGTTACGAACCCAGTTTGGTGCCACCTGTTCACATGCCTCCAGATAGGCCCCTAGATCATTAATTGGAATAAACTTGGCTACTTCATTGCTCTCGACAATCTGCTTGGGCAATGGATAGACGAGAAGACTCGCTAACAGCGCACCCTCGACTCTATCGAGATCAACCGCCTCCTTATCAAAAAGGAACTTGGATGCTTCTTCACAGCCCGTGATGGCATAGCCGTGATATGCTAGGCTGAGATAAGAACGTAAAAGCTCAGTCTTGTCGGCTCGATAAGACAACGCGATAGCTAAAATCACTTCCTGAAATTTCCGTCTTAGCGTTCGCTCCCTATAGCCAAGTATGGTTCGAACCAATTGTTGCTCAATCGTACTGACACCACCGAGACGACCTGTATTCATGAATCGTTTTAATGCGCGTGGAACGCACCAAACATCCACACCATTGTGTAAGAAGAAACGCTGATCCTCCAAGAGGAGGACTATTTTTTCGTAGTCGGTGAGAACGTAACTGGTTGTAAGACTTGTCCTGCTGTATTCAATCTCCCACAGAATATGATCCATCAGAACGTTCAACCGTATCAGGAAGCTCTTTAAATCGGGCGGGAAGCGTGGGCTCCTCCGATACGACATGTGTAACTTCGGCTTGGTCCACGGGAGCCAGCGCATCTAGGTCGTGTCCTGAGCGGTCCAGGGGTGCTTTCTACTGATGCAAGATGCCTCTTGCAACGCATGCAGGCAACATATCTGAATTTCAACCTAGGATAAAAGAGCAAGCCCACGGCCTAAGTGTGCATCGGCCCGCAATGCAGCCTGCCGGTGACGGACCCCGCGGCGCTGGTCGAGACCGTGAAGACGGCCCGCCTAACCGCTGGTCTCTGAAGCCGGCATACCGGCAAATGCATCTAGCTTGAGCTTGTGGGCACAAACCACCCTTTGTTAGTCTGGCTTCTTCGGTGAAAAGCGTGCAGCGCAAGCCATTTCGGGGGACCGCATGTGCAAAATAGGGGCGCCGCGTTCGCGGCGTGATTTTTTCTTGAATCTCGGCGGCGCGGCGATCGCGATCGCCACAATCGGCAAGATCGGCACGACACAGGCTGTGGCAAAGGAGGCGGCTGCAGGGCTCGAGGAGCCGCCACCCATGACCCGCGACGAGATGATTGCCCACCTCCGCACCGCCAATGAGGTCGCCCGCGAGACGGCGGCGCACGGGCATCATCCCTTCGGTGCGGTGCTGGTCGGCCCCGACGACGCTATCATGATGAGGCAGGGCAACCTCGATACCGTGCGCCACGCCGAGACCGAACTCTCCCGCCGCGCCTTCGCCGCTTATGGGGCGGAGTTCCTCCGGGGTTGCACGCTGGTCACGACGTTTGAGCCCTGCGCCATGTGTGCCGGCACGATCTACTGGGCGAATATCGGCCGCGTCGTCTATGGCGTCGAGGAGACCGCGCTGCTGGCGCTTACGGGCGACGATGCCCAGAACCTGACCATGCATCTGCCCTGCCGGACCGTGCTCGGCGCCGGCCAGAAGAAGATCGCGGTGTACGGTCCCTTTCCCGAGCTCGAGGCCGAACTGGTCGCCCCGCACCGCGATTTCTGGAAATAGCCGGCGCTCATGCCGGCCTCTAAGCCCTCACCCTGAGGGCGAGCGAAACCACGAAGTGGTGAAGCGAGCGTCTCGAAGGGTGAGGCCCATGCTTCGAGACGCGCCCCAAAGGGCGCTCCTCAGCATGAGGTTTTAATTGGCGAGCGCGCTAGGTGTTCATCGAGTCGAAGAACTCGGAATTGTTCTTGGTCTGCTTCAGCTTGTCGAGCAGGAACTCGATCGCATCCATGGTGCCCATCGGGTTCAGGATGCGGCGGAGCACATACATCTTCTTGAGCTGATCGGCGGGAACCAGGAGCTCCTCCTTGCGCGTGCCGGAGCGCGCGATGTCGATGGCGGGGAACACGCGCTTGTCGGCCACCTTGCGGTCGAGCACGATTTCCGAATTACCGGTGCCCTTGAACTCCTCGAAGATCACCTCGTCCATGCGGCTGCCGGTGTCGATCAGCGCCGTGGCGATGATGGTGAGGGAACCGCCTTCCTCGATATTGCGGGCGGCGCCGAAGAAGCGCTTCGGGCGCTGCAGCGCATTGGCGTCCACGCCGCCGGTCAGCACCTTGCCGGAAGACGGCACCACGGTGTTGTAGGCGCGGCCAAGCCGCGTGATGGAATCGAGCAGGATGACCACGTCGCGGCCGTGCTCGACCAGGCGCTTAGACTTCTCGATCACCATCTCGGCGACCTGCACGTGACGCGAGGCCGGCTCGTCAAAGGTCGACGACACCACCTCGCCCTTCACCGAGCGCTGCATGTCGGTCACCTCCTCGGGCCGCTCGTCGATGAGCAGCACGATGAGATAGCATTCGGGATGATTGGCGGTGATGGCGTGGGCGATGTTCTGCAGGATGACGGTCTTTCCGGTGCGCGGCTGCGCCACGATCAGGCCGCGCTGGCCCTTGCCGATCGGCGACACGATGTCGATGACGCGGCCGGTATTGTCCTTCTTGGTGGGGTCTTGCGTTTCCATCTCGAGCCACTCGTCGGGATAGAGCGGTGTCAGATTGTCGAAATGGATCTTGTGGCGCTGCTTCTCGGGATCCTCGAAATTGATGGTGTTGACCTTCAGCAGCGCGAAATAGCGTTCGCCCTCCTTGGGGCTCCTGATCTGGCCTTCGACCGTATCACCGGTTCTGAGGCCGAAGCGCCTGATCTGCGACGGCGAGATGTAGATGTCGTCGGGGCCGGCGAGATAGTTCGAGTCGGGCGAGCGCAGGAAGCCGAAGCCATCCTGCAGCACCTCGACCACGCCGGTGCCGGTGATGTCCACATCCCGGGCGGCGAGTTGTTTCAGGATCGCGAACATGAGCTCCTGCTTGCGCATGGCGCTCGCGTTCTCAACATCGACCTCCTCGGCGAAACTCAACAGCTCCGTCGGCGACTTGGTCTTCAAATCTTGCAGTTTCATTTCCTGCATGCAGGTTTACTCCGAAAGGGAAATTGGACTTGGGTTTTGGAACATTCCGCGCATAGCGCGGATCTTAACGGGGGAAGGGAAAAGGACGGTCGGCGGGAAGGCGTAGCTTGGCGCCGGCTCCGTTCCGGGCAACCCGACCTTTTTGAGAGGAGAGCGGGCGCGCGACAGCGTCCCGGAGTGGAAGCGATTCATCTTATAGCAGACCCATGCGGGGCGCGGAAAGAGATAAACTTGACCCCTTAGAAGGGGCGGACAACCGCGAGAATCACGATCAGAATCATCAGAATCGTGGGGACTTCGTTGGCGATACGGTAGAAACGCGCCGGATGCGTGTTCCGATCCATGGCGAAATCGCGGGTCCATTTGGCGAGCAGCCCGCTATAGGCGGAGAGCAGGATCACCAGCACGAGTTTCAGGTGGAACCAGCCGGCGGTGCGCCAGCCGATGGCGTAGATTGCGAGGATCAGCCCGAACACCCAGGACGCGATCATCGCCGGCGTGGTGATGAAGCGCAGCAGGCGCCGCTCCATGATTTTGAAGGTCTCGGACTGCTCGGAGCCCGGTTTCGACCCGGCGTGATAGACGAACAGGCGCGGCAGATAGAGCAGCCCCGCCATCCAGGCGATCACGGCGATGATGTGGAAGGCCTTGATGTAGAGGAGCCACATGTGAATTGCCCAGGTGTCAGGGAGCGCCGGACTTCACCTGTGTCACGAGTCGGGCGACGTGATCAATGGGCGTGTCGGGATGGATGCCATGGCCGAGATTGAACACGAAGGGGCCGCTGCCGAGTATGGCGATGATCTCCCGCGTGCGCGTGTCGAGCGCGGGCCCGCCGGCCAGCAGCAGCAGCGGATCGAGATTGCCTTGCACCGGAATATGCATCTGCAATCGCTGCATCCAGCCGACCGGCATGCTGGTGCCGCAGCCAATCGCATCGATGCCGGTCTCCCTAGCGTAACGCTCCGCGAGCAGGTCTGCGCCGCGGGGAAAGCCAATCACCGGAATTTCCGGCGCTTCCTTCTTCACCCGCGCCACAATCTGCTTGGTCGGGGCGATGCACCAGCGTTCGAACTGATCTTCGGGCAGTGAGCCGGCCCAGCTGTCGAAGATCTGTAGGACACTGGCGCCGGCCTTGATCTGGCCGAGCAGATAGTCCGCCGACACCGCCACCAGAAGGTCGATCAGGGCCTGGAAAATCTCGGGCTCGCGATAGGCCATGAGACGCGAAGCGGCCTGGTCCTTGCTGCCTGAGCCTTCGACCATATAGGTCGCGACCGTCCATGGCGCGCCGCAAAAGCCGATCAGCGGCACGGCCTCTGGCAACTCCGCCACCACGCGCGCGACCGTCTCATAGACCGGCGCAAACGCTTCATCCGCGCGGCTCGCATTCAACCTCGCCATCGCCTTGCCGTCGCTGACCGGATCAAGCTTCGGCCCCTCGCCCTCGACGAACTCCACCTTCTGCCCGAGTGCATAGGGCACGATCAGGATGTCTGAGAACACGATGGCCGCGTCGAGTTCGAACCGCCGCAAAGGCTGCAGCGTGACCTCGGCGGCAAGGGCTGGATTGCGACAAAGATCGAGGAAGGAGCCGGCTTTGGCCCGCACCTCACGATATTCCGGGAGATAGCGCCCCGCCTGGCGCATCAGCCAGACCGGCGGCCTGTCGTTCGGTTTACCGGCGAGTGCCCGCAGCAGGAGCCCGTCGGGACGAGGAACGCGGAGCATGGGCGATCCCTAAATACTAAAAGAGAGAGTCTCTAAAAGGTTTTTATTGTTACAGTTGGGGCGTGGATAGCGGACATTCAGGGTCCTCACCAGCCTATCGACAGGACTCGCAAGCCGCCTCCGGTCTGGCTGGGCCGGATTATGGGCATCTGTGGCTAATTTCGTTGATAAGGACCCTCTCCTTTGGGAATGAGACCCGTCGCGGGGCTTGGCTGGCGTGTATAAAGCCTGGAAAACCTGGTTATAAGTGGAGTGCGGCCATGGTGATGAGGAGAGGTATTGCGAAGCGTCGCCGAAACGCCGTCATTTTCTCGACTCCGGCGAATCTGTGAAGAAAATTTGACACATCGCGGGAGGGAGCGGGAGAGGCCCTGACGCCGCCCGTGTTGCTCCCCTCTCTTCTTCATGGTTATCCAAAGACAGTGCCATGGATATCCCACGCTCCTTCCACCTGCATATGATCTCGGACGCGACCGGTGAGACGCTCATCACCATCGCCAAGGCCGTGCGCGTGCAATATGCGCAAGTCCGCGCCGTCGAGCATTTACATCCTTTGGTCAGGAGCCGCCGCGAGCTCGAGCGCGTGCTCAAGGATGTCGAAGCCGCGCCCGGCATCGTGCTCTACACGCTGTTCAACCGCGAGTTGGCCGACCATCTGGAAGAGGCCTGCAAGAGGCTGAACCTGCCTTGCGTGCCGGCGCTGAAGCCCATTCTGCAAGTGTTCGAATCCTATCTCGGCACCAAGGCCACGCCCACGGTCGGCGGCCAGCACGTCCTCGATGCCGATTATTTCCGCCGCATCGAGGCCCTCAACTTCACCATGCTGCATGACGACGGCCATTTGCCGGAAAATCTCAATGACGCCGATATCGTGCTGATCGGCATCAGCCGCACCTCGAAGACGCCGACATCAATCTATCTCGCCAATCGCGGCTTCAAGACCGCGAACGTGCCCCTCGTACCCCGCGTGCCGGTGCCGCCGCAGCTCGAAGCGCCGACCAATGCCCTGGTCGTGGCGCTGGTGGCGTCACCTGAGCGCATCGCCCAGGTGCGGCAGAACCGCGTCATCGACCAGGCGCAGAACCATCTCGAGGACTATGTCGACCGCGAGACCATCGCCGCCGAGATCGCCCAGACGCGACAGCTCTGCGCCAAGCACGGCTGGCCGATCATCGACGTGACCCGACGCTCGATCGAGGAAACAGCCGCGGCCATCATCCGCCTGTATGACGACCGCGAAGCGCCGGCGCTCGAAGCATGAGCGGGTTCTTGCAGGCCGGGCGTCCGCCGCTGATCCTCGCCTCGACAAGTAAAGTCCGCGCTCAGCTGCTCGAGGCGGCGGGACTTGCCTTCATCGTCGAGGCGCCCGGTCTCGACGAAAGCGCCATGCGCGAGGCGGTCGGCGGCGATGCGCTGCTGGCGCCGCAAGACGTGGCCGAGGTGCTTGCCCGCGCCAAGGCGGAAGCGGTCAGCGAGCTTGCGCGCAAAGCCTATGTGATCGGCGCCGACCAGGTGCTGAGCTTCGGCGATACCATAATGAGCAAGCCCGGCAGCATGGAGGACGCGCGGCGGCAATTGCTCGATCTCAGCGGCAAGACCCATACGCTGCACACGGCGGCCGCCTTGGCCACGGGCGGCGAGATCGTGTGGGCCGACACCCAGATGGCGACGCTGACCATGCGCAAGCTCAGCCCCGAGTTCATCGGCCGCTATCTTGCCGCCGCGGGCGAAGAGGTGTTGAACTCGGTCGGCGCCTATCAGATCGAGTCTGTCGGCATTCAACTCTTCGAGAAGATCGAGGGGGATTATTTCACCGTGCTCGGCCTGCCGCTCCTGCCGCTTCTCGCCGCGCTCCGGCGCGAAGGCGTCATCGAGGGCTGAACCATGAAGCGCGCCTGTGTCATCGGCTGGCCGGTCGAGCATTCCCGCTCTCCCTTGATCCATCGCTATTGGCTCAAGCATTACGGCATCGACGGCGCCTATGAGAAAGAGGCGGTGCCGCCGGGGGAGGCCGAGGCTTTTCTGCGGTCGCTTGCCGAGCGTGGTTATGTGGGGGCGAATGTCACGCTGCCGCACAAGCTCGCCGCCCTCAAAGCCGCGGACGCCGCCGACGAGGCGGCTTACGCCATTGGCGCCGCCAATACGCTTTGGCTCGATGCGGCCGGCAAGCTCAACGCCACCAATACCGACGCCCACGGCTTCATGACCAATCTGAACGAGCAGGCGCCGCAATGGAACAAAGAGCGGCGTTCGGTCCTCGTCATCGGCGCGGGCGGGGCGACGCGCGCCATCCTTTACGGCCTGCTCCAGTCAGGCGCCGCCAAGATCCTGCTGACCAACCGGACGCGGAGCAAGGCCGAGACGCTTGCCAGCTATTTCGGGCCGATGTCCAAAACCGCCGATTGGATCGAATTGATCGATTGGAAGAAACGCGATGCCGCCGTCGCCGAGTGCGGGCTCATCGTCAACACGACGAGCCTCGGCATGATTGGTGAACCGCCGCTCGACCTCGACCTTGCCGCCTTGCGGGACGATGCCGTCGTGGCCGATATCGTCTACACGCCGCTGATGACGCCGCTGCTTGCCGCGGCGCGCAACCGGGGACGGACGACGGTCGATGGATTAGGCATGCTGCTGCATCAAGCCGTGCCGGGTTTCGAATTATGGTTCGGCGTGCGTCCCGAAGTGACCAAAGAGTTGCGGGCGCAGGTCACGGCAAGCCTCGGAGCGGCATGATGCTGGTCATCGGTCTTACCGGCGGCATCGGCATGGGCAAATCCGAGGCGGCCAGACATTTCGCCGTACGCTGCGTGCCCGTGTTCAACGCCGATGCGTGCGTGCATGACCTGTATGAAGGTGAAGCGGTTGCGGCGATCGAGGCTGCCTTCCCGGGCGTGACAAGCGGCGGCAAGGTCGATCGCCAAAAGCTCTCCCAGCAGATTTCCGGCGCGCCGGAACGTCTGAAGCAGCTCGAGGAGATCGTTCATCCTCGGGTGGTCGCCGCCGAGATCGAATTCCTGCGCGCGCAGGATGCGAAAGGCGAGCCCATGGCGGTGCTGGAAATCCCGCTGCTGTTCGAAACGGGCGCGCATCAACGCGTCGACGTGACCATCGTGCTCAGCGCCCCGGAAGCGGTACAACGGGAACGCGTGCTGGCGCGGCCAAATATGACCGCCGACAAGCTCGAGCATCTGCTGGCGCGCCAGCTTCCCGATGCCGAGAAACGCGCCCGCGCCGACTACGTTGTGGACAGCGCCTTGCCTCTTTCCGCCATGCATGCTGAGCTTGACCGGCTCATCGAATCACTTCGCGGCCGCCAAGGCGCAGTGATGGAGCGATTGCGTTCCAAGTAAAGTAAAGTCCTGTCATTGCCCGGCTTGACCGGGCAATCCAGTAACCATTGTCCTTTATGATTACGAAGGCCTGGGGTTACTGGATTCCCGCTTTCGCGGGAATGACCGCCGACTGGGGAGAACCGGACACCTTGCGCGAGATCGTCCTCGACACCGAGACCACGGGACTTGACCCGTATGAAGGCCATCGCCTTGTCGAGATCGGTTGCGTCGAGCTCGTCAACGGCATCCCCACCGGGCGCGTGTGGCATGCGCATGTCAATCCCGAACGGGAGGTGCCCTACGAAGCCTTCGAGGTGCACGGCCTTTCCCTGGAATTTCTGCGCGACAAGCCTCGCTTCGGCGAGATCGCCGACGACATGCTTGGCTTTATCGAAGGCGCCATGCTGGTGGCGCATAACGCCGCCTTCGACTTTGCCTTTCTCAACGCCGAGCTTGAGCGTGTCGCGCGCCCGCTGCTGCGCTGGGACCGTGTGGTGGACACGCTCGCTCTCGCGCGCCGCCGCCATCCCGGCGCGCCCTGCTCGCTCGATGCGCTGTGCAAGCGCTACGGCATTGATCTTTCCGAGCGCGAGACGCATGGCGCGCTGCTCGATTGCCGCTTGCTCGCCTCTGTCTATGTGGAACTGGTCGGCGGCCATCAGGCGCGGCTCGAATTCGCCGTCAATGGCGGGCAGGCGGCCCTGCTCTATGCCAACGGCGAAACCATGCGCCGGCGCGAGCGGCCGCTTGAGGCGCGGGTCAGCGCCGCGGAGATCGAGGCGCATCGCGCCTTCGTCGCCACGCTCGGCGCCGAGGCACTCTGGCTCCGCTACGCCTAGTTCTTGGCTTGAGATTGCGCTGGCTGGGCCTGCTGGGCCTTGGCGAGGTTCTGCGCATAGAGCCTGCCAAAATCGATCGGGTCGAGCATCAGCGGCGGGAAACCGCCGTCGCGGCTGATATCGCCGAGAACCCGGCGCATGAAAGGAAACAGCAGCGTCGGGCAATCGACGAACAGCACGGGCTGGATCAGGTGCTGCGGAATGTTCTGCAAGCGGAACAGCCCGCCATAGACCAGCTCGACATTGTAGATCACGCCGGCGTCGTTCTTGGCGTGGACCTCGAGATTCAGCATCACCTCGTAGATATCCTCGCCGCGCGGCCCGGCATTGACGTTGATGCTGACCTTGAGCTGCGGATTCTGGCCCGTCTGCTGCAAGGTTTGCGGCGCGCCCGGGCTCTCATAGGAGAGGTCCTTGATATATTGGGCGAGCACGGCGAGTTGCGCCTGGGAGGCGGCCTTCGCCTCGCCGGACAGCGGCACATCGACGCCCTTGGCGGCCTCGCCGGCATCCTTGGCCGGTCCGTCGCCGTTCGTCTTCTTGGATCCGTCGTCGCCCTTCGTCATGCTGGTCCCTTTTCTTGAGGCGCTGGCTAGCACGTGAGGCTAGGGGCTGCAATTCCGTTTGGCCTGCCCGCTTATTAGCCAAAGGGGTGTTTAGGGTTGGCTTAGGCACCGCGAATGCCTTAAGTTGGCACCTTAACGCGGGCGGGTAGGGAAATCCTGCCCAAACCATGAGACTCCCGCTGGCAAATCTCTAGGCGTGCACCAATATTCCCCTAGAGCGAACCGCGGAATCGCGGGCTTTTTCATCGATGCGGGTGGCGGCGAAGCATGAGTGAAGCTTTCGATATCTATACATTGCTGTTTCTGGTTCTGGCCGTGGTGATCTTCATCCGGCTGCGCAACGTGCTCGGCCGGCGCACCGGCAATGAGCGGCAGCCTTACGATCCCTATACCCGCACCGAGGCGACCCGTAGCGATGCCAAGCGGGCCGACGAGCCGGTGGTGGCGCTGCCGCGCGGCCGCGCCGCGCGGACGAAGACGGCCGAGGAGCCCGGCCCATCGCTTGCGGATATCGAGGCCAAGCTCGGCCGGCATGCGACCAAGGACAGCCCGCTCGGCAAGTCCTTGACCGCGCTGATGCGCGCCGATCCCGGCTTCGATCCGGGACAGTTCCTCGATGGCGCCAAGGCCGCCTACGAGATGGTGGTCATGGCCTTCGCCCAAGGCGACGAGGAGACGCTCAAGAACCTGCTCGGTGACGACGTCTTTGACGGCTTCAGCCGCGCCATCAGCGAGCGCGAGGAGCGGGGCGAGAAGCACGAATCGAACCTGGTCGGCATCGACAAGGCCGACATCATCGAGGCCGAGGTCAAGAACCGCATCGCCTATGTCACGGTGAAGTTCGTGAGCGATCTCGTCTCGGTGACGCGCGACTCGGACGGCGAGGTGGTCGAAGGCGACCCGAAGAAGGTGCGCGAGGTCACCGACATCTGGACCTTCGCCCGCGACACCACCTCCAGGAACCCGAACTGGAAGCTGGTCGCCACCGAAGCCGCCAATTAGCGTTTCATCTTCGCACTCGATGTTGCAGAGGATCGGCTTACTCGCCATGATCGCACTCCTCTTGGGGGCTTGCGACGTGCGCGAGGAGAAGATCGAGTTCAAGCCGGTGCGCTTCGCCGAGATTCCCGGCTGGGAGAGCGACGATCATGCGGCCGCGTTCGGCGCGCTGCTGAAATCCTGCCGCAAGATAAAAGCGCCGAACACCGCCTGCGAGGCGGCGCTCAAGCTTGGCGACGGCATGGATCGCGAGACGGCGCGCGCCTTTTTCGAGACGCATTACCTGCCGCATGCGGTCAAAGGCGGAGAGAAGGGTTTCGTCACCGGCTATTACGAGCCGGAGGTGAAGGGTGCGCGCCAGCGCGGCGGCGAATTCACGGTCCCGGTCTATGCCCGCCCCGGCGATCTCATCACGCTGAAGCCGGACGACGAGCGCGCCCGCTTCAATGGCGAGATCACCGGCCTGCGCGAAACCACCGATGGGCCGAAGCCCTATTACACGCGCGGGGAGATCGACGGCGGCGCGCTCGACGGCCGTGGGCTCGAACTGCTTTATCTCGACGATCCGGTCGAGCTGTTCTTCATGCAGGTGCAGGGTTCGGGCCGCGTGCGGCTGGAAGACGGCAAGGCTGTGCGGCTCGGCTTCGCCGCCAAGAACGGACACCCCTATACTTCGATCGGCAAGCGGCTGGTCGAGATGGGCGAGGGCAAGCCAGCCGATCTCACCATGCAGGGTGTGAAGGCCTGGCTCCGCGCCGATCCCGAACGCGCCCGCAAGCTGATGCACCAGAACAAATCCTACGTGTTCTTCCGCGAGATCGACGGCGACGGGCCCATCGGCGCGCAGGGCGTGGCGCTTACGCCTGAACGCAGCCTCGCCATCGATACCGAATATCACCGTCTCGGCCTGCCGGTTTTTGTCGCGGCACCCGACCTGACGGCGCCTGACGGCACCAAATTCCGCCGGCTGATGGTGGCGCAGGACGTCGGCTCGGCGATCAGAGGGCCCGAGCGCGGCGATATTTATTGGGGAAGCGGCGAGGCGGCGGGAGACATTGCCGGCCGCACGCGGCACGCGGCGAAATTCACCGTGCTGCTGCCGAAGTGACGATGACCATGGGCAAGAGCGGGAAGGACGACGATACGGACCTTTGGGCGCGGGTGACGGCAAGCGCTACGCCGCTGAAGAAGGATCGTCCCGCGCGGCCGGCGGCTCCGGCTAAGCCGCCAGCGCCACCAAAAACCAAAACATCATCCGGCAAGGCCGCACCCGCCGTGAGCAAGCCGGTCGTGCGGCCGGCGCCGAAGCCCGTGCCAAAGACAGGCGCGCTCGACCGCCAGGCGGCGCGCCAGCTCGATAGCGGCAAGCTCGCCGTCGAGGCGCGTCTCGATCTGCATGGCATGAAACAGCGCGAGGCGCACGCGGCGCTCAGGCGCTTCCTCAAATCGGCGCAAGCGAAGGGCAAGCGGCATGTGCTGGTGATCACCGGCAAGGGCGCCGACAGGTCGGCATCGCGCAGCTTCTATGAGGAAGAGGAGCGCGGTGTGCTGCGCCAGGCCGTGCCGCACTGGCTCGCCGCGCCAGACCTCGCGCCGCTGGTGGTGAGCTTCGCGGAAGCGCCGCGCCGACTCGGCGGCGAAGGCGCGCTCTATGTGCGGCTCCGCCGCCCCAGATAGTTACGGCGCGGATCCGCCGCCGAATTTATAGGCGCCCTGCACCAGGAAGTGCGCCTGCTCGGCGGCATAGCGCATGGCGATGATCTCGCCGGTGCCGCCGAAATTGACCGTGCCGTCCGTGGTCCACATCGACCAATAGCGTCCGCCGACGCCGACGCTCAACGCCTCGCTCACCGCGTAGGACAGCATCGCCTCGAGCTGCAAGCCGGTTCCCTCGCCTTGCTGCGGCGAGACCAGCGATCGCAGGACATGATTGTCGAGACCGGTGAAGTCCACATAAGGCAGATAGGCGGCTTCGCCCGAGAGCGTCAGCCGCGGCGCTATGACGAGGTCGGCGACGGCGCCGAGCCGCAGCGCGCGCCAGGTGTCGTCCTCCTTGATGGCGAGGATGCTTCGCGGAATGGGAACGCCGCAATCGGAGAACGGATTGGCGAGCTGCCGGCAGCCAAGGCCGTTCATGTCCTGGCGAAATTCGGCATAACCAATGAAGGGCGTGACCTTGTAGCCGCCGCCGCGCCACAGATTGTAGCCGATATCGGCGAGCCAATAATCGATGTTGTTGTCGACGCCGGAGATCGTGTTGGAATAGGGAATATGCGCGGTGGGAAAGGGGAGCGCCCAGTCCTCATCGTTCATGTGACCGCCGCTGCTGGCACCCCCAACGAGACCTTTGGCCATGAGGCCGAACGCGGTGTCGAGGCGCGCGAAACCTTCCCCGCCGCTGATGTCCTCGTTGTCATAGGTCAGCCGCGAAGCGAGCGCCGCGAGGCCTTGCCGCTGCAGGCCGAGATCCTTGTGGAACTGACCCCAGCCATACACATAGCGCCCGCCGACCATGAGCGAGGTTCCTGTCGCGGGCATATCAGGTCCGGCGGAAAGGCTCTTGCCGCCAAGGTCAGAATGAACAGCGCCGCCGCTAAGGGCGTAATTCATGCCGAGCTTGAACTGGTGGATGTCCGCGGAGAAATCGGTGCGCGCCCCCGCGACGGGAACGAAGGCGCCGAGCGGCGGCGCGGGCTGGAATTCGCTCGAAGGCGCGGCGAAGCCTTTATCGTCGAAAGCGAGAAAGCCGTACTCGGCCTTCACCGTCCAGCGCGGCGTGATGGCGCGCTCGATGCCGGCGCCTACCGTGAAGCCCCATTGCACGCCGCTTTCGTCAGAAGGGGGCCTGCCGATGCCGCCATTCGGCGTCGTTGCGATATCGCCCTGCATCCAGGCGAGGCCGGCCTTGCCATAGACGAGGGTGCGGGCGTCGAACGGCAGAAAGCCGAAGCGTCCGGTCAGAGTGCCGAGCGCATCGATCTTGGCGCGGCAGTTCGCGCTGACATAAAAACCGCTAAAGGCGAAGCAGGTATTGGTGCCGTCCATGTCGGCGAAGCTTGCGTCCGCTTCCAGGCCGAGCAGGGTGCGCCCGCTCTGCCAGTTGTAACCGAGCTGGCCGCCGGCGAACGGACCCGGCGTGCGCACGGTGTCGCCGAAGATCGAGGCGCCGAAGGGATTGTCGACATCGACGAGGCCGAGCCCGCCCCCGATATGATAGCCGGCATAGAAGCCGTTCCAGTCGAACGCGGGCTCTTGCGCCGCCGCCGGCGAGATCGCCAGCGGGACCAGCCAAAAAAGGAAATTCCGTGTAACCCCCCTCACACGCGCCCCCTCCTTGTCGGAAGACTCCGATCATGCCGGATTCGCACGAGAATCGCCATCGGTGCCGGAGTCGAACGGCCTAGCCGAGAATCGCCCTCATACTCACCCCTGATTATCCACCCGTGTGTGATTGATCAGAGGCGCCCTGCTCAAAATTGCCCGGGTGGGTGTGGTCTAGGATGTCCATCTTCGGGTCGTAGGCCGCGGTTTGGATCTCGAAGAGACCGAGCAAGGTCGAGAAGATGTTGTCGTGAGACAGCTGCTCGAGACGCCTCGCCTGAATGCCCGATAAGCTCTGAGGGTCGAAGTTGCGCCCGAACCACATTACAAAGGGCACGTGTTTCTGGACGTCGGGCGCGAGGAAATAGGGTAGGCCGTGGAGGTAGAGGCCGTTCTCGCCCAGCGATTCGCCATGGTCGCTGACATAGAGCATCGCCGTCTCGAACTCGTCGTCGTTCTGCTTGAGCAGTTCGATGACTTTCGACAGGAAAAAATCCGTATAGAGGATAGCGTTGTCATAGGCGTTGACGATCTCTTCCTTACTGCAGGCTCCCAGATCGTTGGTCTTGCAGGCCGGGGTGAACCGCTCGAAAGCTTGCGGATAACGCTTGTAATATGCAGGTCCGTGATTTCCCATTTGATGCAGGACGATAAGAACGTCCCCTCTTGGGTGACGGTCGATGTAGTCCTGAAGCCCGATCAGCATGCCTTCGTCCCGGCATTCCCCATCGCAATCGGGGTTTGTCTTGTTTGTAAGATAGACCTCGTATTCGACGCGATCCGCGACATGCTTTGAGCTGGAATTATTGTCGCGCCATAGGATGCTGACGCCTGCCCGCTTCAATACGTCAAGGGCATTATCCGCGGCGCTCGCCTTTTCCTGGTCGAACTCTGTGCGGGAATAATGCGAAAAGATACAAGGCACAGATTGCGCGGTGGACGTGCCGCAGGACCAGAAGTCTGGAAAGTCGATCACCTTTTCTGTCTGCAGCCGCGGATTAGTCTGCCGCTCGTAGCCGTTGAGGGAGAAATGGTCGGCGCGTGCGGTCTCGCCCACGACCATGACGACGAGTTCGCGATGAGTGTCCCATTCCGGGATCTTGGCGTTAGCGCCGACGATCAGATGCGGCAAGGAAGCGGACTTCACCGATTCATGGACGAGACTTCCCGCAGCATAAACTGCTTGAATGGGATTGACCCGATACCAGATTTCCCTGTGCTCCCGGAACATCGACGTGTAGTGCGCACTGAACGAGAAGAAAACGGCAACGATGATTGCTGCCGATGTGGACACGAGTTTAAGCCGGGAAACCAACGCGGCTTTGAAGTCGGGACGGTTTAGCTTGGCCTTGTAAATCAACAGAGACGGCACAACGCCCAAGATGCAGACGTAAAGGACAAGCGTGAGGCTGAGGAGATCTCGTGCTTCGCCGGTATCGGTCTCGAGAATATTGACGAGCATGGTGTCATCGATGACGACCCCGTACCGGTTCATGAAATAGGCGATCACCGAACTCAAAAGGAGAAAGACAATAAGGACAGGTTTTGACGCAGCCCGGTGGCACAAAGCGGACAGGATGATGACGAAAATCGCCGTGATGAAGGGCAAAAGCGAACCGGCGAAAAGGATCTCTTCCGTGCCCCCATTGTAGACATTGAATGCGTTGTTAAAGAGCGCGGAGTTGGCGAACAATGCGACGAAGACCGACACTACGACGATTAGTGTATTGGTCGAAAACGGACCCATGGGAAAAAAGCCAACTCTTTTCATAATCCCTCCGAACCCGCGGAGACGTCGGACGCTAACAATACTCCTCGGGTTGACTTTCCCTGGGAACCAAAAGGTCGCAGCAAGTAGGAGGCGGCGACCTTGGGAGGGAAGGCTTTTTCAGCGGCCCCGTGCCGCTCCAATGGGCCGCCGTCGAAATGAATGCCTACAGAATAAATTTCGACAGATCGGCGTTCTTGGCGAGGTCGCCGATATGCTCCTGCACGTAAGCCGCGTCGATGACGATCTTCTCGCCGGGCTTGTCGGTGGCGTCGAAGGAGATGTCGTCGAGGATGCGCTCCATCACCGTCATCAGGCGGCGCGCGCCGATATTCTCGACATTGGTGTTCACCTCCACCGCAATGTCGGCGATGGCGTCGATGGCGTCCTCGGTGAAGTCGAGATCGACGCCTTCGGTCTTCATCAGCGCCACATATTGCCTGATGAGACAGGCCTTGGGCTCGGTGAGGATGCGGCGGAAATCCTCGCCCGTCAGCGGCTTGAGCTCGACGCGGATCGGCAGACGCCCCTGCAGCTCGGGCAGAAGGTCGGACGGCTTAGCGATGTGGAACGCCCCGGAGGCGATGAACAGGATGTGGTCGGTCTTCACCGGCCCGTATTTGGTGCCGACCGTGGTGCCTTCGATCAGCGGCAGGAGATCGCGCTGCACGCCCTCGCGCGACACGTCGGCGCCGACCCGCTCCGAGCGTGCGCAGATCTTGTCGATCTCGTCGAGAAACACGATGCCGTTATTCTCGACGTTCCGGATCGCCTCCTGCACGATCATGTCGTTGTCGATCAGCTTGTCGCTTTCTTCGGCGAGCAGGATATCGAAGGAATCGGCCACCGTGACGGTGCGCGGCTTGGTGCGTCCGCCGAACGCCTTGCCCAGCATGTCTGAGATGTTGATCATGCCGACCTGACTGCCGGGCATGCCGGGTATCTCGAAGGACGGCATGGACGGCGTGTCGGCGACCTGCAGGGTCACCTCCTTGTCGTCGAGCTCGTTGGCGCGGAGCTTCTTGCGGAAGGTTTCACGAGTCGATGGCCCTGAGCCTGGACCGACCAGCGCATCGATCACCCGCTCCTCGGCGTTGAGCTGCGCCTTGGCCGCCACTTCTTTGCGCTTGGCGTCGCGCACCAGCCCGATGCCGGCTTCGAGCAGGTCGCGCACGATCTGATCGACGTCGCGGCCGACATAGCCGACCTCGGTGAATTTGGTGGCCTCGACCTTGATGAAGGGCGCGCCGGCAAGCTTGGCGAGGCGGCGCGAGATCTCCGTCTTGCCGACGCCGGTCGGACCGATCATCAGGATGTTCTTGGGCAGGACCTCCTCGCGCATCTCCTCTTCGAGCTGCTGCCTGCGCCAGCGATTGCGCAAGGCAATGGCCACGGCGCGCTTGGCGTCGCGCTGGCCGATAATGTGGCGGTCGAGCTCGGAGACGATCTCGCGCGGAGAGAATGAGGTCATCAGCGTTACTTCGCGGCGTCGAGGGTTTCGAGGACCACCTGGTCGTTGGTGTAGACGCAGATCGAGGCGGCGATGGCAAGCGCCTTGCGGGCGATCTGCTCGGCGTTGAGATCGGTGTCGAGCAACGCGCGGGCCGCGGCAAGCGCGTAGGAGCCGCCAGAGCCGATGCCCATCACCGCGTCGTCGGGCTCGAGCACGTCGCCCGTGCCGGTGATGACCAGGCTCTCGTCCGGGTCGGCGACGATCATCATGGCTTCGAGACGCCGCAGATATTTGTCGGTGCGCCAGTCCTTGGCGAGTTCGACGCAGGCGCGCTTCAGCTGATCGGGGAAGCGCTCGAGCTTGGTCTCGAGCCGCTCGAACAGGGTGAAGGCGTCGGCGGTCGAGCCGGCGAAGCCCGCGATCACGCTTCCTGCGCCCACGCGGCGCACCTTCTTGGCGCTGCCCTTGATGATGGTCTGGCCGAGGCTCACCTGGCCGTCGCCGGCAATCACCACCTTGCCGCCCTTGCGGACGGTCAGGATGGTCGTGCCGTGCCAGGTTTCGAGGGAAGAGTTAACGCCCATACTGCTAGGCGATATCGGCATAAAAGGCCGTTTCGTCAAGTTGGCGGGTATTTCTCCCGGAGACGCAGGACTCGCGCAGCCATCAGCGAATTGGTAAGAGGCTTGCGATAAGGTCCTCCCATGCTGAAACCGACCAAATCCAAGCGCCAGGCCACGGTCAAGCGCCGCACCAAGGAAACCGCGATCAAGGCGTCCGTCGACCTCGACGGCACCGGCGCCTATGACGTGGCAACCGGGGTCGGCTTCCTCGATCACATGATCGAGCAGCTCGCGCGCCATTCGCTGATCGACATCACGCTGAAAGCCGAGGGCGATCTGCATATCGACCAGCACCACACTACCGAAGATACCGGCATCGTGCTCGGCCAGGCGGTGGCCGAGGCGCTTGGCGACAAGGCGGGCATCGCCCGCTACGGCTTGGCCTATCTGCCGATGGACGAGACGCTGACCCGCGTGGCGCTCGACGTGTCGGGCCGCCCGTTCCTCGTCTGGGAGGTCGTGTTCACCCGCTCCAAGATCGGCGAGATGGACACGGAGCTTTTCCGCGAGTGGTTCCAGGCCTTCGCGCAGCATGCCGGCATCACGCTGCATGTCGAGACGCTCTACGGCGAGAATAGTCACCACATCGCCGAGACCTGCTATAAGGCTCTGGCGCGCGCGCTCCGGCAGGCGGTCGCCATCGACCCGCGCCAGAGCGGACGCGTGCCCTCGACCAAGGGTCAGCTCTAGGACTTTACTGTGGCCGTTTATTCCGTTTATGAGCCGCCTAAGCCGCCGGCCGATCTCAATCTGCGCGCGGAGAGGCTTGCTTTCGTCAAGGAAGGCTTCTCCTGGCCGGCGCTGTTCGTGCCGGCGCTGTGGCTGATCTATCAGCGCATGTGGCTCGAGCTGATCGTGTTCCTGGCGATCTTCGCCGTGCTGCCCTTCGCCTTTGGGCTCGACCGTCAGAACGAGGCGCTGATGGGCTGGATCAGCTTCGGGATCGTGGTGCTGTTCGCTTTCGAGGCCAACGATCTGAGAACCGCCTCGCTCGAGCGTCGCGGCTTCATGCTTGCCGGCGTGGCGATGGGAAGCAGCCGCGCGGAAGCGGAACTCGATTTCTTCCGCCACTGGGTGCCGCTTCAGGCTGTCACGGCCGAACCCGTTCCGGCGGCAGCGGCACCTGTGTCACGCGAGAAGCGCCCTGAACCCAAGGCGCCGCCACAGCCGGCTAGCGGCCCGCGCGAGGAGGTCATCGGGCTCTTCCCGCGGCCTTGACCCTCATGCACGTCGCCATCATCGATTACGGCTCCGGCAATCTGCACTCCGCCGCCAAGGCTTTCGAGCGCGCGGCGCGCGAGGCGGGTTCGCCGCTTTTAATCAAAGTCACGGCGGAGCCTGAGGAGGTGCTTGCCGCCGACCGCGTCGTGCTGCCGGGTGTCGGCGCCTTCGCCGACTGCAAGGCGGGGCTTGCCGCCATCCCCGGCATGATCGAAGCGCTGGAAGAAACCGTGCGTGCCCGCGCGCGCCCCTTTCTCGGCATTTGCGTCGGGCTGCAACTCATGGCCGAACGCGGGCTCGAACACGGGCTGACGCCGGGGCTTGGCTGGATCGAGGGCGAGGTTCGCGCCATCGAGCCTGACGATGCTGCGCTCAAGATCCCGCATATGGGCTGGAACACGCTCAACCTGGTGCGGCAACATGCGCTGCTCGACAACATCCCGACCGGCGATCAGGGGCTCAACGCCTATTTCGTGCACTCCTATCATTTCGTGCCGTCGAGGCTGGAAGACCTCGTGGCGGCGACCGACTATGGCGGGGCGGTGACGGCGTTCGTCGCACGCGACAACATGGCCGGCAGCCAGTTCCACCCCGAGAAGAGCCAGAAGCTCGGGCTTGCGCTGATCGCCAACTTCCTGAGATGGCAACCATGATTCTGTTTCCCGCCATAGACCTGAAAGACGGGCAATGCGTGCGTCTCGTGCAGGGCGAGATGGACCAGGCGACCGTGTTCAACGACGATCCGGCGGCGCAGGCGCGGAGCTTCGAGGAGGCGGGCTTCGATTGGCTGCATGTGGTCGATCTCAACGGCGCCTTCGAAGGCCGCCCGGTCAATCGTCAGGCGGTCGAGGCGATCTATGAAGCCGTGCATCTGCCGATCCAGCTCGGCGGCGGCATCCGCGACCTCGACACCATCATCGCCTGGCTCGATCTCGGCATAGACCGCGTGGTGCTCGGCACCGCCGCGGTGCGTGATCCCGGACTGGTGCGCGAGGCGGCGCACGATTTCCCCGGCTGCATCGCTGTCGGCATCGACGCGCGCGACGGCAAGGTGGCGATCGAGGGCTGGGCCGAGACGAGCGAAATGACCGCGCTCGATCTGGCGCGGCGCTTCGAGGATGTTGGCGTCGCCGCCATCATTCACACCGACATCGCCCGCGACGGCGTGCTCGAAGGCCTCAATCTCGATGCTTCCGCCGAGTTGGCCAAAGCCGTCACCATTCCGGTCATTGCCAGCGGCGGCCTATCCGGCCTAGAAGACGTGCGCCGCCTGCTCGACCCGCGCTACGCCATGCTGGAAGGGGCCATCGCCGGCCGCGCGCTCTATGACGGGCGGCTGGATGCAGGCGAAGCGCTGGCGCTGCTCAAGGATCGCCGCGCGGCGCAGAAGGCGAAAGGCTGAACGACATGCGTGCCAGAGTATTCTTCATCGTCACGCTCGTTCTTATATTGATCTTCGCGCTATGGCCGACGGCGCTTTCCATGGGCGCCGAGGGCCTTGGCAGGCTGTTCGGCTGCGAGGTGGATTTCAACCGCGCCATTCCCTGCACCATCAACGGCCAGGAATGGGGCGAGACCATTTGGGATTATCAGAAGGTCGCCTATCTCTCGCTGTTCACCATTCCGGTGGGCGAGGTGATGCTGGCCATCTGGCTCGCCGTGCTGCTGGTCTATCTGCTCATCCGCTTTATCCGGAGCCGGCGGAAGCCGCAGAGCAGCTGACAGCGATGCTGAAAGTCCGCGTCATACCCTGCCTCGACGTCAAGGAAGGCCGCGTGGTGAAGGGCGTCAAGTTCGTCGATCTGCGCGACGCAGGCGATCCGGTCGAGGCCGCCGCGGCCTATGACGAAGCCGGCGCCGACGAGCTTTGCTTCCTCGACATCACAGCCAGTCACGAGAAACGCGGCACCATCCTCGATGTGGTGCGGCGCACGGCCGAGCGCTGTTTCATGCCGCTCACGGTGGGCGGCGGCGTGCGCTCGACCGAGGATGTGCGCGCCCTGCTCGAAGCCGGCGCCGACAAAGTGTCGATCAACACCGCCGCGGTGAAGAACCGCAGCCTGGTGCGCGCCGCAGCTGAGAAGTTCGGCGCGCAATGCATCGTCGTCGCCATCGACGCGAAACGGACCGGCGCCAACGGCAAGGCGCCGCGCTTCGAGATCTTCACCCATGGCGGGCGCGAGCCGACCGGCATCGAAGCGGTCTCCTACGCCGAGGAGGTCGCCGAGCTCGGCGCAGGCGAGATCCTGCTCACCTCCATGGATCGCGACGGCACCCGCGCCGGTTTCGATATCGAGTTGACGCGCGCCATTGCCGACGCGGTGCCGGTACCGGTGATCGCGAGCGGCGGCGTCGGCACTCTCGATCATCTGGTCGAGGGCGTGCGCGACGGCCATGCCTCGGCCGTGCTCGCCGCCTCGATCTTCCACTACGGCGAACACACGATCGGCGAGGCCAAGGCGCATATGGCCTCAGCCGGCCTGCCCATCCGCCTGGATCGCTAGAATAGCGTTAATATGCCCGATTTGAGGTGAACGCCGCTATTCCCACGCCCGTCGCGGCAGTGTATGAGCCAGAGCATGAGCAAGGATGTATTGAGCCGGCTGGCCGCCATCATCAAATCGCGGCGTCATGCGCGCCCCGAAGACTCCCATACGCGGCGGCTGCTTGACGACGGGCCGATCAAGCCGGCCAAGAAGCTTGGCGAGGAGGCGGTGGAAGTGGCCATCGCCGCGCTTGCCCAGGACGAGAAGGCGCTGGTCGGCGAGACCGCCGACATGCTCTACCACCTGCTCGTGCTGCTCGAGAGCCGCGGCGTCTCGCTCGACGAGGTGCTGGAAGAGCTCGAGCGGCGCATGGCTCTGACCGAGGTCAAGAAGGCCAAGGCCGCCTCGCGCTAACCGTCAGACAATGGGCGTTTCTGTCATGAACCCGCGTCCCACCGTCGCGTTCTCGCCTTACGCCGTCTATAGCCGCGAGGAATGGGCGAGGCTGCGCGCCGACACGCCGATGACCTTGAGCGATGCCGAGCTGGAAAACTTAAGCGGCCTCACCGAGCGCGTGTCGACGCAGGAAGTGGTGGATGTCTATCTGCCCTTAAGCCGGCTGCTCAATTTCTATATCGAAGCGGAGCAGGGGCTGCATCACGCCACCGAGCGCTTCCTGCGCAAAGGCAACGGCAAGACGCCGTTCATCATCGGGCTTGCCGGCAGCGTCGCCGCCGGCAAAAGCACCACGGCGCGTGTGTTACAGGCGCTGCTGGCGCGCTGGCCGAGCCATCCACGGGTCGAGCTGGTGCCGACCGACGGCTTCCTGTTCGAGAACGCCGTGCTCGAGGAGCGCGGGCTGATGAACCGCAAGGGCTTTCCCGAGAGCTACGATCTAACCAAGCTGCTCAATTTCCTCGCCGAGGTGAAGTCGGGCAAGGAACGCGTCGAGGCGCCGGTCTATTCCCATCTCGTCTACGACGTGCTTCCCGACCAGAAACACGCCATCGAGCGTCCCGACATCGTCATCGTCGAAGGGTTGAACGTGCTGCAGCCGGCGAAATTGCCCAAGGACGGCGAGGCGATCCCCTTCGTCTCCGACTTCTTCGATTTCTCGATCTATATCGACGCCGAAGAGGAACTGGTCGAGGAATGGTATGTGGAGCGGTTCTTGCGGCTCCGCCAGACCGCGTTCCGCGATCCCGCCTCCTATTTCCACCGCTACGCCACGCTATCGGAAGACGAGGCGCATGTCACGGGCCTGCACATCTGGCGTTCGATCAATCTGGTCAATCTGCGCGACAATATCCTGCCCACGCGGCAGCGCGCCGACCTCATCCTGCGCAAGGGCGCCGATCACGCGGTGGAAACCGTGGCGCTGCGCAAGCTCTAGCGCGCATCACAACGGCGCTATTTCAAAGCGGGATCGGTGTAGAGCGGCGTCGCGCCGAGGCCGACATTCAGCCGCAACATGGTGCGCACCGCGAAAGCATCGTCGTCATCGATATGGGTCCGGGTGACATTGCCGGCGCAATTTACCTGACCCCCGCCGCAGCCGCTGAGATCCGCGTCGACATAACGGATCTCGGGCGCATAGGAGAAATACTCGTAGTCGGTGACCAGCGACAGGCTGGTGCGCGGACCGAACTGCTTGCGCGTCTCGAAGTTCAAGCCGCCGATAAAGGCAACCTCGTCGTCGGAAAGACCGAGACGCGTGGCGCGGCCGGGGCGCCGGAACAGGCCATTATAGTCGGTGTCGGCGTTATAGATGCCGGCCCGCAGTGCCAGGAGCGAGCGTATGCCCCAGGTTTTGCCGATGCCGAAATAGCCGAGGATATTGTACTCGCCGCCGACGGAGAGGAAGCCGCCCCAATAGGTCGTGTCGATCGTCTCGTTAAGCCGCACTGACGGGTTGACGGGGGCGCCGGGGATATCGAGCCGCAGCCGGATGTCCTGGTCGATGCCGCGGACGTCGGCGCCGATGCCGACATATCCAAGGCGGAACAGATAGCCTCCCTCATCGCGGGCCGGCGCCGGAGCCTTGCCGAAGCGCGCTTCGGCGCCAACGCCAGAAATCGACGTCGCGGTCGGTGTTGGTGACGAAAGTGTTGGCCACAAGGCTGTCGGGACGGTTGGGATTGTCGACAATGTCCTCGGCCGTGCAAAGGGCCGTGCCTTGGCTCACGCAGCCATGGCGGTCGCCGTCGGAGACATTGGCGAAGAACCCGGACACCACGCCGGTCACCGGCGTCGCTCCCCAATAGCCGAGCGGCGTTTCGATCGCGCCGCTCACGACGCCGCCATAGTCGTCGAAATCGTCGGTCTTCTGCTTGCGCAGAGCGGCTCCGTTGCGGCTCGAGCTGAAGAACGTGTAACGGATGTCGGGAAGCTGGAGCAGCTGCACGCCACCCCCGATGGAGATCGTCGTGGCATTGTAGGTGACGGCGGCCGGTTCTTGCGCCAGCGCGACGCCGCCCAAGACGCTAAAGAGCGCGGCACCCGAAAACAGATGCAACCGACGATGCATGGAAGCCCCCCGGCCCCAAAGCAAGGCCGATAATAGCATCGTTCAAGCGAGGCTAAAAGCGAGGTTTAGCGCAGGGGCTCGTCGTAGAGCTGGGTGGGGCCGAGCCCGATATTCAGCCTGAGCATGGTGCGGCTGGCGAACACGCTATCCTCTTCGATGCGGGTCGGACGCCCGGCGCCGTTGTTGTAGCGCACTTCCGGAACCGACGAGATGTACTCGTAGTCTGTCCAGAGCGACAGACTCGACCGCGTCCCAAGCTGCTTGCGCGTCTCCAGAGAGACGCTGCCGATGAAGGCCAGCTCGTCATTGGACTGCGAAATCCGCGAGTTGAACGGCGTGAACTGGACAGCGAAGCGGCTGTTATAGTCGGTCTCGGCCGAATAGAGGCCGGCGCGTGCCTGGATGAAGGTACGCAGACCGAGCCGGTCATAGATGCCGCCGACATTCTTGAGTGCCGGACCAATAACTGGGATGAAGCCGAAGCTGTACTCGCCGCCGATGCCGATATAACCGCCATAATAGGTGGTATCGAGGGTTTCCTTGAGAGTGTAGATCGGCGCGCCGCCGAAATTGCCCCGGAGACTGATATCCTGGTCGATGCCGCGAATGTCCGCGCCGGCGATGAAATAGTCATTGCGGTAGAAATCGGGCTTGTCGTGCACCGGCTCGGCGCGCGCGAATTTGAATTCGATCTGGCCGCCCCAATAGTCGGCATCGCGGTCGGCGCTTGTCGCAAGCACAGGTGGACCAAAGAAGGCTATGCCAAAGGCCGGATCGACTACGGTACACGTCGCGGTGCGGCAATTCGTGTGGTCATCGGTCTCGATATTGGCGAAGAAGCCCTTGACTGCGCCGCTCACACGCATGTTGCCCCAAAAGCCGAGCGCGGTCTCGATACCGCCGGCACCAGCGACGCCGGCATCCCAGAAATCGCCCTCGAGATTTTTCTGCCGGGTGAAATTGCCGGGCGCGCCCCTACCGACAAACCTGACATCGGGGAGCGTCAAAAACTGGACGCCGCCGCCGATCCAGATCGTAGTGCCGCCATAGGTCGCGGTGGTGAAATCCGGTCCCGCGACACCATCCTGCGCCACCGCAGGCTGGGCCAGCGCCGCCATGCCGAGCATGGTAGCTGCCACAAGCGGCAACGATCTGCGCATCAAGGCCCCCAATTCCGTCCGGTGCGATTCGAGAATAGCAGGTGGAGGCCGAGAGAGGGGCTATCTGTAGCGCCTATAAAGAGAATTTCCCCTGGCGTGGCGGAAAAGCCACAATATTTGCGGGGGGTTATCGTTGAAACTGCTACCGCTAATTGACCAGGCCTGCCCTTTTCGCCAGGTCCCGCAAGGACATCTCGGGCCTGGCGCCGATATGCGAGATGATCTCGGCCGCAGCCAGACTGCCGATTCGGCCGCAAACGGCCAGCGGCGCGCCGCGCGTCAGACCATAGAGGAAGCCGGCGGCATAGAGGTCGCCAGCGCCCGTCACATCGACCACTTCAGGTACTTTTTCCGGTGCGACCTCGATCGTGTCGCCGGAGGCCACGATCATCGAACCCTCCTCCGAGCGGGTCAGCACCGCCAATTCGCATTCATGGCGGACCGTGGCCGCGGCCTCAGCGAAGCTGTTGACCTGGTAGAGCGTGGTGATCTCCTTCTCGTTGGCAAACAGGATGTCGGCGTCGTTCCGGATGAAATTGCCGAAATCCTCGCGGTGGCGGTCGACGCAGAAAGCATCAGACAGGCTAAGCGCCACCTTGGCGCCCGCTTCCTTGGCGATCCGCGCCGCCTCGCGGAATGCGGCCTTGGCGTGCTCCCGGTCGAACAGGTAGCCTTCGAGATAGACGATCCGGCTTGCGGCGATCATGTCCGGGTCGAGATCGGCGGGCGCGAAATCGACGCTCGCGCCGAGAAACGTGTTCATTGTGCGCTCGCCATCCGGCGTCACCAGAATGAGACAGCGCGCGGTCGGCGCGCCGTCCATCGCCGGCTCGCTGTTGAAGGCGACGCCGAGCGAGCGGATGTCATGACGGAAGATGCCGCCGAACTGGTCGGCGGCGACCCGGCCGATAAAGCCGCATGTCGTGCCGAACGAGGCGAGCCCGGCGATGGAATTGGCGACCGAGCCGCCGGAGCGCTCGATGGCCGGGCCCATCTCCTCGTAAAGCCGCGCCGCCTCGCCCGCATCGATCAGGCGCATAAAGCCCTTGTCGAGATCGTGCTTGGTCAGGAAGCCCTCGTCGCAGCGGGCGATGATGTCGACGATGGCGTTGCCGATACCGACCACGTCGTAGCTCTTGTCAGCCATGAATTGCCTTCCCCCGCTCTTCGCCCGCCCTGGTTTCGCGGGCTTGCCTTACTATATTCGCCCAGCGAAACGGAACACACGTCATGCTGAAAGCCGCAGGTCAAGCCTTTCGGGAGCTGTTCACGCCGCCTTTCCGCGCCGTGCTGCTCAAATGCGTGGGGTTTACCATCGCGCTGTTCGCGCTGCTCATCGTGGCGATCGTCTGGGGCTTCGGCTATTTCGTGCAGTTGCCGGACCAGATCGAAACCGCGGTGCAAGTGCTCGGCGGCTCGGCGCTCGTGGTCGGCTCGATCTTCCTCATCCCGCCGGTCACCTCGCTCGTGGCGGCGCTTTATCTCGACGACATCGCCGAGACGGTGGAGAAGACGAATTTTCCCGCCGACAGGCCGGGGCGCCCGCTGCCCGTGGCGCAAGCCGCCCTCACCGGGATCAAGTTTTTTCTCGTGGTGCTCGCGGTGAACTTTGTCGCGCTGATCCTGCTGCTCGTGCCCGGCGTCAATCTGATCGCCTTCTATGCCGGCAACGGCTATCTGCTGGGCCGCGAATATTTCGAGCTCGCAGCGCTTCGCCATCTGCCGGCGGCCGAAGCGAAACGTTTGCGCAAATCGAACCGTCCGACCGTGTTCCTCAGCGGGCTGATCATCGCGGGTGTTGCCTCGGTGCCGATCCTCAACCTGGTGACGCCGCTCTTCGCCACCTCGTTCATGGTGCGCGTCTATAAGGGATTGGCCGCCCGCGCCGGCCTGCGTCCGGCCTATGCATGAAAAAGGGCGCCGGATCGCCCGGCGCCCTCGCTGAGTGGCCTATTGTTCAGCGAATCCTAGTAGCCCTTGGGGCCGCATTTACTGGCCGCATCGTCCCACGTGCCGCCGGCCTTGACACACTCGGCTTTGGTCGTGGCCTTGCTGGCATCGCCGGCAAAGGAAGCGGGCGCGGCGAAGGCAAGCGCGAGAGCGATGGCAAAACTCGATACTAGCGTTTTCATGTCATTTCTCCTCGTTACTGCATGACTGCAGGGACGGGAAAAACGCCTCATCCCGACTTGCGTTCCGCGCCGGTTCCCGGACGAAAGAAAAAGACGCCGGTAAACCGGCGCCTTTCCGCATAACGCAAAAAATTTCAGCCTAGCTGTCGCGCTTCTTGTCCTTGTCGCATGCGGTCTTGGTCGTGGACTTGGACTGGCCGTCGGTCTTGGCCTTGTCGTCGGCAAAGGAAGCAGGCGCGGTGGCCACGGTGAGAGCGAAGGCAACAGCAAGGCAAGATAAAAGCATTTTCATGTCATTCCTCCGTTCAGAGCGGCGTTGCACCAACGCTCGCCCGTATGACCGTCTTTGTCAAGTTACGGGCGCCGGAGTCTTCGGCTTGTACAGGCAGATGTCGGAGATGATGCAGCGCCAGCATTCCGGCACGCGCGCTTTGCACACATAGCGTCCGTGCAAGATCAGCCAATGATGGGCGTTATGCTTGTAGCGCGCGGGCACGATGCGATCGAGCGTCAGCTCGACCTCGAGCGGCGTCTTGCCGGGTGCGAGACCGGTGCGGTTGGCGACGCGGAAGGCATGCGTGTCGATGCCGATGGTCGGCTGGCCGAAAGCGGTGTTGAGCACGACATTGGCGGTCTTGCGGCCGACCCCCGGCAGGGTCATCAGCATCTCGCGCGTTTCCGGCACCTTGCCGCCATGCTCGGCGATAAGCTTCTTGGCAAGCGCGATCAGATTCCTGGCCTTGTTGCGGTAGATGCCGATGGTCTTGATCTTGTCGGTCAGTTCCTGTTCGCCGAGTGTGGCGAGCTTCTCGGGCGTGCCGGCGATGCGAAACAGGTCGGGCGTGGCGCGATTGACCGATTGGTCGGTCGCCTGCGCCGACAGCACCACGGCCACCAGCAGGGTGAACGGATCGGTGTATTTGAGCTCGGTCTTGGGATGCGGGTGGACAGCGGCAAAACGGGCGAAAATGTCATCCACCTGGGCCTGCGTCAGGCGCGAGCCGGGCGCCAGTTTGGGCCGGCGCTTCGCCTTGCCGCGCGGGCGTGATTTCGGTCGATCCGCCACAGGCTCTTGTCTGTTCCCGCTCAGAGGTCTTATTTTTAACCGCATGATCTTATCGGAAAACCGGTTTCCACTTTTCCGGATCATGCTCTAATTCAACCTATGGCAGAGCCTTCACCCGTTCCAGCACCTTCGGCGCAAGAGCCCTCGGCTCAAGAGCCTTCGGCACACACGCATTTTAGCGCCGTGCTCACGCCGCATCGGGCGTTAAGCCCGAGAGGCTTCATGGTGCTGATGGCGGCGATCTGCCTGATCAGCTTCGCCACCGGGCTGATGTTCTTTCTGATGGGCGCCTGGCCGGTGATCGGCTTTCTGGGACTTGACGTCCTGCTCATCTATATCGCCTTCAGGCTGAATTTCCGCGCGCTGCGTCTCTACGAGACGGTCGCTCTCACCGACGAAGCGCTCACCGTCACGCGCGTCGATCCGTCGGGCGAGGCGCAATCCTGGAGCTTCAATCCGTATTGGGTGCGGCTCTCGCTTAAACCGCGCATCGGGCGCAGCACGGAATTGTCGATCGCCTCACATGGCAAGAGTCTGGTGTTTGCGAGGTTTCTCACCGATAGCGAGCGCGAGGATTTCGCGCGCGCTCTGACCGACGCGCTCTCCACGGCGCGCAGTCCCGACTTGGCTTAAGCGGCGAGGTCGCGTTTCTCCGCCACGCTGCCGTCGGCATTGAGCCGGTAGATCAGCGGCACACCGGTGGCGATCTCAACCTGCATCACATCGTCGGGCGTGAGCCGGTCGAGCTGCATGATCAGCGAACGCAACGAATTGCCGTGCGCGACCACAATCACGTTCTTGCCGGCTTGCAGGTCCGGCACGATCCATTTCTCGAAGAAGGGCACGACGCGCGAGGCGGTATCCTTCAGCGATTCGCCGCCGGGCGGGGCGATGTCGTAGGAGCGCTGCCAGATATGCACCTGCTCAGCGCCGTACCGCTTGCGCGCTTCGTCTTTGTTGATGCCGACCAGCTCGCCATAGTCGCGCTCGTTCAGCGCGGCGGCCTTGACCGTCGGCAGCTTGGGCTGGCCGAGTTCATCGAGGATGACGTCGAGGGTGTTATGCGCGCGCTTCAACGTACTGGTGAAGGCGCAGTCGAATTTGCGGCCTTCCCCTTTGAGCATGGCGCCGGCGCGGTGCGCCTCGGTGATGCCCTCTTCGCTTAAGCCCACATCCTTCCAGCCGGTAAAGCGGTTGAGCCGGTTCCACTCGCTCTCACCGTGGCGGATGAGAACGAGTACGTTCCCTTTGGACGGGTCTTCCTCGGGTTCAGCGCGGCCTGTCATGCCTGTGCCGGTCAGTTGGTCCACCGAAGCGGTTCCTTTAGCGCGTCAGCCATAGCGGGGAAAAGGTTAAGTTCGGTCTCACCTGTCACCCCTTTTGCGGCCTATTTCCGGCGCGAAAGACGCATGTTTTAGGCAAGTGCAGCCGGTTTTTCCAGATCGAACGTGACCCGATCCCCAGTCCGCTACAGGCCGAGGACATCACGCATGGAATAGAGGCCAGGCTCCTTGCCGCGCGCCCAGAGCGCCGCCCTGACCGCGCCGCGGGCAAAAATGCCGCGATCCGTGGCGATATGCGCCAGCTCGAGGCGTTCGCCGGGTCCGGCGAAGATCACCCGATGCTCGCCGACGACGTCGCCGCCGCGCAAGGCCGCGAAGCCGATATCGCCGTCTCGCCGTGGCCCAGTCTCGCCGTCGCGGGTGCGCACGCTGTGTTCGGCAAGCGACACGCCGCGCGCCGCAGCCGCCGCCTCGCCCAGCATCAAGGAGGTGCCGGACGGCGCATCGCGCTTGTGGCGGTGATGCATTTCCAGAATTTCGATGTCGAATTCGGGGCCAAGCGCCTTCGCCACGTTCCCGGTCAGGAGCGCCAGGAGATTGACGCCGAGACTCATATTGCCGGCCTTGACGATGGCGGCGTGGCGCGCGGCGGCTTCGATCTTCGCCATATCGGCATCACCAAGGCCAGTGGTGCCGATGACATGGACGATGCGCGCCTGCGCCGACAACGCCGCGAACTGGACGGTTGAGGCGGGGCTGGTGAAATCGAGCACGCCGTCGACAGCGGCGAACACGGGTAGCGGATCGTCGGTGATGGCGATGCCCAAAGGCTCGATGCCCGCTACCTCGCCAAGATCGCGGCCGATTGCGGGCGAGCCTTTGGCCTCGATGCCGCCGGCGACGGCGCAGCCGGGCGTGGCAACGAGTATTTGGGTCAGCGCCTGGCCCATGCGGCCGGCGGCGCCGAGTACGGCGATCTTCATGTCACTCATGGCGATCTTCTAGGACGCGAAGGGCTTCGCCGACAAGTGTCGTCAATTCCAGGCGAAGGCCACCTTACGCAACGAGATGTCGCCGAAACGCTCGCCGCCCTCGGCGACGGGCTTGCCGCCGAGGCGGAGATAGAAGGCGCAGGCCGAATCGTTATCAGTCAAAGCCCAGACGAGAAGGCCCTTGAGTCTCAGCTCGGCAAGCCGCTGGCGCGCCCCGTCAAACAGTTTTTCGCCAAGCCCGAGGCCCTGATAGACTGGATGGAGATAAAGCTCGAAGATCTCGCCCTGGAACGGCGAGCGGGCGAGCCGTGATCGGCCGAAGGTCACATAGCCCGCCGCTTCGCCGCCGAAGTCGAGCACCAGCAGTGGCGTGCGGCGCGCCAAGGCATTTTGCCACCAGATCAGCCCGCGTTTGGCGAGCATGCGCTGCAACGACAGATGCGGGATGATGCCCTGGTAAGCGCTGCGCCAGGCGTCCTCGTAGGTCGAGGCAAGCGCCTCAGCGTCCTTGGTCCTTGCCGGCCTTACCTGCACGACATCGACGGTCATGAACGTAGCCTAGCGCATGACCGCGGCGTTGGGCAAAGGGGTCGTCGGATTTTTCCAACGACGCGAGCTAGGCGACCTCTTCGGTGAGGCGGGCGCGTTCGGCCTTCTTGCGCTCGTTGGGATCGAGATGGCGCTTACGCAAGCGGATCGACTTTGGCGTGACCTCGACCAGCTCGTCGTCCTCGATATAAGCCAGCGCGCGCTCCAAGGTCATGCGGAGCGGCGGCGTGAGCCGCACCGCCTCGTCCTTGGAGGTCGTGCGGATATTGGTCAGCTTCTTGCCCTTGAGCACGTTGACTTCGAGATCGTTGCCGCGGGTGTGCTCGCCGACGATCATGCCGCGATAAACCCGCGTGCCGGGCTCGATCATCATCGGCCCGCGATCTTCGAGATTCCACAGTGCGTAGGCCACGGCATCGCCGAGATCGGTGGAGATCAGCGTGCCGGAGCGGCGCCCCTGGATCGGCCCCTTATGCGGCGCGTAGTTGTGGAACAGGCGGTTCATGATGCCCGAGCCCCGCGTATCGGTGAGGAGTTCGCCCTGATAGCCAATCAAGCCGCGGGTCGGCGCCCGGAACACAAGGCGCTGCCGCCCGCCGCCGGAGGGCTTCATCTCGATCAGGTCGGCCTTTCGCGCGGCGAGCTTCTGCACCACGATCCCGGAATGCTCTTCGTCGAGATCGATCACCACCTCCTCGATGGGCTCGAGCAGCAGGCCGTTGTCGGCCCGCTTCAGCAGCACCTTGGGACGAGACACCGATAGCTCGAAGCCTTCGCGGCGCATGGTCTCGATGAGAATGCCGAGCTGCAACTCACCGCGGCCGGCTACTTCCATGGAATCGCGCTCTTCCGATTCGGTTATGCGCAAGGCGACATTGCCTTCGGCCTCGCGCAGCAGCCTGTCGCGGATCATACGGCCGGTGACCTTGCTGCCTTCAGTGCCGGCGAGCGGCGAATCGTTGACGCGGAAGGTCATGGAGAGCGTCGGCGGGTCGATCGGCTGCGCCGGCAAGGGCTCGGTCACTTCCGGCGCGCAAATCGTATGCGCGACGGTCGCTTGCGGCAGGCCGGCGAGCGACACGATATCGCCGGCATTCGCCTCGTCGAGGCCGATGCGCTCGAGCCCGCGAAAAGCGAGCACCTTGGACACGCGGCCCTGCTCGATCAGGCTGCCGTCATGGTCGAGCACTTTGACTTGCTGGTTCGGCGCGATGGAGCCCGAGGTGATACGGCCGGTGACGATGCGGCCGAGATAGGGATTGGCTTCGAGTATGGTGCCGAGCAGGCGGAACGGCCCTTCCTCGACCTTGGGCTGCGCGACGTGCCGCAGCACGAGATCGAACAGGAGATGCATACCCTGGTCTTTCGGACCCTCGGGGCTCGCCGCCATCCAGCCTTCCTTGGCCGAACCATAGAGGATGGGAAAATCGAGCTGCTCGTCGGATGCTTCGAGCGCGGCGAACAGGTCGAACACCTCATTGACCACCTCTTGCGGGCGGGCATCGGCACGATCAACTTTGTTGATCACCACGATGGGCTTGAGCCCCATCTTGAGAGCCTTCGACACCACGAATTTCGTTTGCGGCAGCGGGCCCTCCGCCGCATCGACTAGCACCAATGCGCCGTCCACCATGTTGAGAATGCGCTCGACCTCGCCGCCGAAGTCGGCATGTCCCGGCGTATCGACGATGTTGATGCGCGTGTTCTGCCAGACGATCGAGGTCACCTTGGCGAGAATGGTGATGCCGCGCTCGCGCTCGAGGTCGTTGGAATCGAGCGCCCGCTCGGCCACCCGCTGATTCTCGCGGAAGGCGCCTGATTGTTGCAGCAGCCGGTCGACAAGCGTGGTCTTGCCATGATCGACATGGGCAATTATGGCGATGTTGCGGAGATTCATGGTACCATAACGTACGAACGCGGGCCCCAACGGCCCGCGCTCCTGCCCGGGGATATATAGCGCGCATGACGGCCGTGCAATAGCCTTGGCCAGCGCGGATTCGTAGGACTTCCATAGGCCTATATGGTACGTTTCGGCCGCGCAATTGCCGCACCGGGCATCACTTTGTCGTCCCGAGGCGCTTTGCAAAGTCTGGGCTCTCATGAAAAGTCACTTCTAGATTTTTGCAAAGGACTTGCCTGTGTGCGGCTTGGCTGGTGTCGTCGATCTCAACGGAACGCGTAAGCCCGATCCGGTCATGCTACGGCGCATGGGCGATGCGCTGTGGCATAGAGGCCCCGATGATGACGGGCTTCTGGTTGAGGCCGGCATAGGTCTCGCGCATCGGCGGTTGAGCATCGTCGGCGCCAATAACGGACATCAGCCGCTCTTCAACGAGGACCGCTCGGTCGCCGCCATCTTCAACGGCGAGCTGTTCGACTACCCGGAACGCAAACGTGAGCTGGAGGCGAAGGGTCATGTCTTTAGCACCAACACCGACAGCGAAATTCTCGTGCATCTTTATGAGGAGCACGGCGAAAATCTTTTTCCCTATCTGAAAGGGCAATTCGCTTTCGTGCTGGTCGATCTGCGCCGCCGCGTGGTGCTGATGGCGCGTGACCGCGTCGGCATCTGCCCCCTGTTCTGGTCGCGGCAGGGCGATCTCCTCTATTTCGGCTCCGAGATCAAGGCGCTGATCGCCTCCGGCGCCGTCGCTCCGAAGGTCGATCCGCGCGGCCTCGATCAGATTTTCACCTTCTTCGCGCTGAGCGGCCGCCGCACGATGTTCGAAAACGTCCAGGCGATCGCCCCCGGCCATTATCTCAAGATCGCCTGGCGCAGCGACGGCAAGGCAGCGGAGCCGGTCGAGCGCAAATATTGGGACTTCGATTTCCCGGATTGGGGCGAGGAGGAAAATCTTTCCGAAGAGGCGGCGATCGAGGCCTTCGAAGCGGTATTTTCGCGCGCGGTCGAGATCAGGCTCAGAGCCGATGCGCCGGTTACGGGCTATCTCAGCGGCGGCGTGGATTCGTCCTACGCCCTTGCCGTGGCCACGCGTCTGAACGGGGGATCGCTGCAAAGCTTCACGGCGCAAATCCCGGCGCTTGGGCTCGACGAAAGCGAGCAGGCCTGCGCCACGGCCCGCCTGCTGGGCAATGGCGGCGAACGCATCACGCTGGTCGAAGCGGGCGCAAGCCTCATCGCCGATACCTACCCTGCGCTCGTCACCGCGGCCGAGAGCCCGGTGCTCGACACGTCCTGCGCGGCGTCCTACGCGCTGGCCCGTGCGGTGCGCATGAATGGGCATAAGGCCGTGATCACGGGCGAAGGCGGCGACGAGGGGCTCGCCGGCTATGTGTGGTTCAAGATCAGGGAAAAGGCCCGCACGCTCGATATCGGTGATGCGTTCCGGCCGAGCACCGCCATCAGCCGCATCGCGCGGAAGCTCATGGTGAAGAATCGCTCCTTCGCCGAACTCGCGCGCATTGACGGGATCATCGGCGGGCCGCACGCGCAATCGATCATGTATAATCTCGTTTCCAGCGCGCGTGACCGGTATTACAGCGCCGACATCAAGCAACAGCTCGGCGATCATGTCGCCTATGAGGATATCGATATCGACCTCGAGCGCGTGTCGCGCTGGCATCCGCTGAATCGTTCCCTCTATCTCGGTTACAAGGTGCATCTTGCCGGCATGCTGCTGACCCATAAGGGCGACCGGGTGGCGATGAGCAATTCGGTCGAGACGCGCTATCCCTATCTCGACGAGGACGTCGTCGCGCTGATGTCGCGCTTGCCGCCTAAGCTGAAGCTGAACGGTCTCAAGGACAAATATGTGCTGCGTCGCGCGGCCGAACGCTTATTGCCGCAAGAGGTGGCCTGGCGTCCCAAAGCCATGTTCCGCGCGCCGCTCGCCGAGAGCTTTTTCACTTCCGGGGCCTCTTATGTGGATGAGCTGCTCAGCGAGAGTTCGCTCAAGGCAACGAGCTATTTCGATGTCGCGCGTGTCCGTGACGGGGTACAGCAGCTGAAGAGCGGCAAGTCGACCGGGCGCGACACGTTTACCAATCTCGGCATGGTCGGGGTCATCACCGCGCAGCTTTGGCATCATCTATATCTGGGCGGCGGACTCTGTGAGCTGTCCGAAGCGAATTTCGCGCTCCCGTCCGCCTCCCGTCGCGCCGCCGCGGAATAATGGTGCACAGAGGGCAGCTTTTGTTTAGCGTTCCTGCCCGTGAAGTAACGGCCCTGGTACATCGGTGAGCGTGGAGACGTCATGAGTTGGAGTCCGTTTGGCGAGACGGAGCAGCCTCCCTTCGGACCGGCGCCGGCGCCGCTCGCCGGGCCCGAATTGCCCTCCTTCCGCTTTCCATTCAGCACCAAAACCCCCAAGACCTTCGACGGCGGCACGGCCAAGGAGGCGACCGTCGCCGAGTTCCCGGTCTCGGAGAAGCTTGCCGGCGTCTACATGACGCTCGAGCCGGGGGCCTTGCGCGAGCTGCATTGGCATGCGAACGCCGCCGAATGGGCGTATGTGATCGACGGACGCTGCCGCGTCACGACCATCGATCCGGAGAACCGGTGCGAGATCGTCGATTTCGGGCCCGGCGACGTCTGGTATTTCCCGCGCGGGCACGGCCATTCGATCCAGGGGATTGGACCCGGCACCTGCACCTTCGTGCTGGTGTTCGACAACGGCTATTTCTCCGAGTTCGGCACCTTCTCGATCACCGATTGGGTCGGACATACGCCGCCCGAAGTGTTGTCCAAGACGTTCGGTGTGCCGCCTGAGACCTTCGCCGATTTCCCCAAGAAGGAGGTCTATATCGCCAGCGGGCCGGTTCCGCCCGCGCTTCCGCAGGAGCCCTCGCCGGGCTCACTCGACGATCCCCCGCTCACCCACCGCTATCAATTGCTCGCGCAGAAGCCCGATCAGTTCGCCGGCGGCACCATGCGCACGGCATCGATGCTGGAATTTCCCATCTCCACGACCATGACCGGCGCGCTACTCATTATCGAGCCGGGTTCGTTGCGCGAGCCGCATTGGCATCCGAATGCGGCGGAGTGGCAGTTCTATCTGAAAGGCAGCGGGCGCATGACGGTGTTCGGCAGTCACGGCCGCGCGCGCACCGACGATTTTGCCGTCGGCGATGTCGGCTACGTGCCGCAAGGTTACGGTCACTATATCGAGAATACCGGCAGCGACACGCTGGAGCTGCTCGTCGTACTCAATAACGGCATCTACCAGTCGGTGTCGCTCACCGGCTGGATGGCGGCCAATCCCGATCTCCTGCTCGCCACCAATTTCGAGGTCAAGGAGAGCGTGTTCGCCAAGTTTCCCAAAGACGCGCTCATCATGCCGAAATAGACAGCGCCGCCTGTTCGGCGAGCTGCCGCGTGAAGTCGCGCGCGCCGAGACAGTGTGCGGCGATCGGCCCCTGACCCGACCAGAGCGGGGAAAAATCGCCCAAGCCTTGCGCTTCGGCCTTGGCGCGTAACGGGGCGATGGCCGGCCTCGCGAACGGAAAGTTTGGCGTGGCGTCGTCGATCGGGCCTTGCTCGCGCATGAAGCGGTTCATCACGCCGCGGGCCGGACGACCGGTCAGGATGTTGGTGATAGCGGTCTCGCGTGCCGTCTTCGCCAGCGCCGCGCGATGCACATCGGTGATCGTCGCCTCGGGACAGGCAAGATAGGCCGTGCCGATCTGCGCGGCTGAGGCGCCGAGCGCGAGTGCTGCGGTCACGCCATGTCCGTCGCCAATGCCGCCCGCGGCGATAACCGGCAGACGCACCGCGTCAACGATCTGCCTTGTGAGCGCGAAGGTGCCGACTTGCGTGGCGACATCCGTTTCCAGGAACATGGCGCGATGGCCGCCGGCTTCGGCGCCTTGCGCGATGATGGCGTCGACACCGCGCTCGGCGAGCCATGAGGCTTCGCGCAACGTGGTGGCCGAGCTGATGAGGATGGCACCGGTCGACTTGACGCGGGCAAGCAGGGTTGCATCGGGCAGACCGAAATGAAAGCTCACGATCTCCGGACACACATCCTCGATGGCGGCGCAATGGGCCTCACCGAAAGGCGGATGGCCTGCGGATAGCGGAAGCTCCGGCGGCACGACGCCAAGCTCGGCGAAATAGGGAGCGATGCGCTTCAGCCAGGCGCGGTCCCGATCGATGTCCGGCCCGGCCGGGGTATGACAGAAAAAATTGACATTGATGGGTTTGCCGGTCCGCGCCCGGAACGCGGCGACGCCGTCGCGGATCTCGTCCGGCGCGAGCGCGGCAGCGAGCCGAGCCCGCCCGCTTCGGCTACCGCGACCGCCATGTCGAGACCCGCGAAATTCGCCATCGGCGCCAGCACGATGGGCAGTTCCACGCCGAACAGGTCGAGCAGCCTGCGGTCGGCAGCGCTCATTTCTTCCGGCGTTTGCCGAGGAGGCGCAAGCGGAGTGCATTCAGCTTGATGAAGCCTTCCGCGTCCTTCTGGTCATAGGCGCCGGCATCGTCCTCGAAGGTGACGATCTTGTCGGAATAAAGCGAATTCGGGCTATTGCGGCCGGTGACGATGACGTTGCCCTTATAGAGCTTGAGCGTGACCTCGCCTTCGACATGCTCCTGACTCTTGTCGACCAGCGCCTGCAGCATCTCGCGTTCGGGCGAGAACCAGAAGCCGTAATAGACGAGCTCGGCATAGCGCGGCATCAGCTGATCCTTGAGATGCATCGCCTCGCGGTCGAGCGTGAGCGACTCGATGGCGCGATGCGCGGCATAAAGAATGGTCCCGCCCGGCGTCTCGTACACGCCGCGCGACTTCATGCCGACAAAGCGATTCTCGACGAGATCGACCCGGCCAATGCCGTTCTCCTTGCCATAGGCGTTGAGCTCGGTGAGGAGCTCGGCCGGCGAGAGGCGCGTGCCGTTGATGGAGACGGGATTGCCCTGCTCGAAGCCGATGGTGATTGCGACCGCCTTGTCCGGCGCCTCTTCCGGCGACAAGGTCCGCTGATAGACATAAGGCGGCGGCTCTAGCGCCGGATCCTCGAGCACTTTGCCTTCGGACGAGGAGTGCAGCAAATTGGCGTCGACCGAGAACGGCGCCTCGCCGCGCTTGTCGCGTGCCACGGGAATCTGGTGCTTCTCGGCGAACTCGATCAGGTCGCTGCGCGATTTGAATTCCCACTCGCGCCACGGCGCGATCACCTTGATGTCGGGGTTCAGGGCATAATAGGTGAGTTCGAACCGCACCTGGTCGTTGCCCTTCCCCGTCGCCCCATGCGCCACGGCATCCGCGCCGGTCGCCTTGGCGATCTCGATCTGCCGCTTGGCGATCAGCGGCCGTGCGATCGAGGTGCCGAGCAGATAGGAGCCCTCATAGAGCGCGTTCGCCCGGAACATGGGGAACACGAAATCGCGCACGAATTCCTCGCGCAGATCCTCGACGAAAATCTCCTTGATGCCGAGCAGCTCCGCCTTCTTGCGCGCAGGCGCAAGCTCCTCCCCCTGGCCGAGATCGGCGGTGAAGGTCACCACCTCGCACCCATAAGTCTCCTGAAGCCATTTCAGGATGATCGAGGTGTCGAGCCCGCCGGAATAAGCGAGCACCACCTTCTTGATGTCGCGTGCCATTGGAGGAAGGCCTTATGCCAAGCGACGGGACCTTCCCGTCGCGGCGCGACTATAGGCACACGTTTCGCTGGTGCAAGGCCCGGCGCGACGTTGATCCGGCTCAGGGCGCCGTACTCCCTGTCATAGTTAATTGCTAGCGTAGCGGAACCGGAAGCCGGGGAGCCGCGTTCGATGTTGGAGTACCGAAAGAGGGGCTAAGTCCATGCCCTAGCGGGCAAATCACAAGTTGCCCGATGGCGTGATGAACACCCTTCCGAGTATGCCCGGTGGCCGCGCACAAGACGGCCCGGGTTGCGGCGAGGAACAACGAGGAGGCTTCAAGACATGAGTATCCAGGATTTAGCAGCGTCTTCTCGCTTTATGCCTGCGAACGGCCAGCTCGCGTCGGCGGAAGTCTTGGGGTTTGCCGTGCGAAAGCGCCAGCAAGCCGCGGTCGCCTGGTGGGAGACCGTCACGGACTATGTGCCGGCGCCGTGGCATCCGGCCCGTGCCGTCGCATTCGCCGTGCGGAAGATGCCTAAACCGGCGCGGCGCGGGCGCTCGCGCGCTGCTTGACGCTGGCGCTTTTCAGCTGGCCGCAAGCCGCCATGATGTCCCGGCCGCGGGGTGAGCGCACCGGGCTCGCATAGCCCGCGCGGTTCACCACTTCGGCAAATTTCTCGATCTGCTCCCAGTCGGAACATTCGTATGGCGCGCCGGGCCAGGGATTGAACGGGATCAGGTTGATCTTGGCGGGGATTTTGGCCAGCAGCCGCACCAGCGCCTTGGCGTCGGCGATCGAGTCGTTGACGCCTTTCAGCATCACATATTCGAAGGTGATGCGCTTGGCATTGGACAGACCGGGATAGGCACGGCAGGCGGCGAGCAAATCCTTCAGCGGCCATTTCTTGTTGATCGGCACCAGCTGATCGCGCAATTCGTCGCGCACGCCATGCAGCGAGATGGCGAGCATGGTGCCGGCTTCGGCGCCCCAGCGGGGAATCTCCGGCACGACGCCGGAGGTCGATAGCGTGATACGGCGCTTGGAGATGGAAAGTCCCTCGCCGTCGGCGGCGATCAGGCAGGCGTCCCGCACATTGTCGAAATTGTAGAGCGGCTCGCCCATGCCCATCAATACGACATTGGTGATCTTACGATCGGTATCAGGGATGCCGCGTGGATCCTCCGCTGTGGCACCCGGCCAATCGCCGAGCCGGTCACGGGCGAGCATGATCTGGCCGACGATCTCGCCGGCGGTGAGATTGCGCACGAGGCGCTGCGTGCCGGTGTGGCAGAAGCTACAGGTGAGCGTGCAGCCGACCTGGCTCGAAATACAGAGCGTGCCGCGATCCTGCTCGGGGATATAGACGGTCTCAATCTCCCTGCCGTCGTCGAGCCTGAGCAGCCATTTGCGCGTGCCGTCAATCGAGACCTGCTCGGTGACGATCTTGGGACGTGCCAGCGTGAAACGCGCGGCGAACTCGGCGCGGAGGTCTTTGGCGATATCGGTCATGGCGGCGAACGACGTTTCGCCGCGCACATAGAGCCAGCTCCAGAGCTGGTTCGCGCGCATGCGAATCTGCCGCTCCGGCACGCCGAGCGAACGCAACTGCGCGGCAAGCGCGGCGCGCGTGAGACCGATCAACGGCTCCGCGTCAAGCGATCCGCCCGCACTTATCTCGCGACCCATGAGTGAGGTGGCGTGCATGGCATGTCATATCGGCAACAGAGTTAAGAGAAGCAGTTAGATCGCGCATTCCTTGGCGATGCGTTCCAGCGCCTCGGCAAGGCCGTCCAGGGAATATTCGTCGCTGGTATCGGTGCCGCGGGCAGACCGGCCATCGATCTTCAAGGTGCTGCCGCCCTTCATGGCATCGACGAGCTTGGTCTCGTCCTCCTGCTTCTCGACGAAGGCGCCCTCTTCCTTGGTGAATAGCTCGAATTTGTTGCTGCCGATGGTCACCGTGGTCTTGGCGCCCGGGGCGAAGGGATAGCCCATCTTCACGCTGATCTCGCCGGCCACCTGATCGGCGGGATAACGCGAAATATAAAAATAGATGGGACCGCGCCTGACCCCTTTGGGCAATGACGCTTTGGGCTGGGCCACGACGAAGCACACTTTCGGATTACCGGTCGTGGCATAGGCCGACCAGTCCTTGAATTTCTCCAAGAGGGTGGCCTCTTGGGCAAAGGCGGGTGTGCAGCTTAGAAATCCTAAAACGCTAGCGACTCGAACGGCGCGGCGCATTCTCCTCGTCCCCGAATTCTTGAGTGGCAGGCTCAAAACATACAGACAAGATCACCTTTTGACCAGAAGCGGCATTCACCCGGCCTTCGACCGTGAACAATCTCGCATCAGGGGTCCATTCGCACGCGAGACAGCGATGATCGCGGCAAATGGCGTTGATTCTGACGCATACCGAGCAATGGAACAAAACAGAAACCTGACTGGTAAACCATTTCTTAACGAGCCGGTTGGTCGGGAGTCAAACTTATACTAATCTGTCGGCCGGTGGGCTTTGGCAGGGCGGCGGGTTACTCCACGAACTCCATCTCGGCAGTCACAAGCCCAAGTAGAGCATGCGTTCAGTTGTGTTGGGGTAACGGAGGCGGATCATGTTTGCGTCAAGGAAACAAAAAACAACCATAGCAGAAGGACTGAAAATTGTCGGAACCATAACCACGGACGGGATCGTCGATGTTCATGGTCATATCGATGGCGAGATGAATTGCGCATCGATCATCGTCAGCTCGACCGGGCATGTTTTCGGAACGCTCACGGCCGAAAACGTCATCGTCGACGGCAGAGTCGACGGCCCGATTCAGGGCGGCGAGGTGATGCTGAAATCGCAAGCGCACGTGCTCGGCGATATTCGCTGCCAGACGGTCATCATCGAGAAGGGCGCCTTCATGGAAGGCCGCTTGGTGCGGGCCAAGGCCAATGGCGGGGTTCAGCCTGAGGTCGAAGAGGCAAGGAAAGTCGCGGCAGCTTCTCGTGACCTGACCAGTGCGCTCGAGGCCGAGGCCGCCACGCGTAAGGCCGAGCTGGTTGTCGAAGCCAGGCACCTGTCGGGAAATCCCAACCTGCTGGTTGATGAAGCGCTCGTTTACCTCGCCAAGCGCGGCAACACACAGGCCAAGGCCATTCTCAACGAGTCGCGCGCGGCCGGCGAGAAAAGGGCGAGAAAGTCCTAGGGACGGGCCAACTCCAGCGACGCTAGTTGATGGAAAAGGCGGAGCGGTCATGTAGGCCGCCCTGATTCCGGCGGGACGATCGTGCCTGGAACCGTCGGGCGAAGGGCTTGAGAAACCCATCATCGGGAACGTTGAGATGCGGGGAGTGCAAGCGAACGAGTTCGGCGGCCCGGAGAAGCTCCGTATCGAGGACATCCCCGAGCCGAAAGCCGGCAAAGGCGAGATCGTCGTGCGGCCTTCAGCCGTGGGACTCAATTTTTTTGATACGCTCGTCCTGCGCAATCGTTATCAGGTGACGCCGTCGCTTCCTTTTTCGCCGGGTGCGGAAATCGCCGGCAAGATCGACAGTCTCGGCCCCGGTGTCTCCGGTCTTGAGGTCGGACAGAGGATCATGGCGTTCGTCGGCGGCAATGGTTGCCGCGAGAAGGTGACGGTCGAAGCGAGCGCCGCCGTCTCCATCCCCGACGGTGTGAGCGATGACGCGGCGGCCGCCATACCGGTCACCTACGGCACGGCGTTGCACGCCTTCAAGGACCGCGCGGCACTCAAGATGGGTGAGAGCGTGGCCGTGCTCGGCGCTGCGGGTGGAGCAGGCCTCGCCGCCGTTGAAATCGCCAAATTGATGGGGGCGCGGGTCATTGCCGTGGCATCGTCGGCGGAGAAGATCGCCGTCGCACGCGCGCATGGCGCCGACGAAGGCGTCGATTATGCGACGGAAGACCTCAAAACGCGGCTCAAAGAGCTGACTGGGCAGAACGGCGTCGATGTGCTTTACGACGCGGTCGGCGGCGACTATGCCGAGCCCGCCTTGAGAGCCATGGCCTGGGAAGGCCGCTACCTCGTGATCGGCTTCGCCTCAGGCGCCATTCCGAGACTGCCGCTCAATGTCGTCATGCTCAAAGGCTGCGCCATTATCGGCGTGCACTGGAGCGCCTTCGTCAAGCGCGACCTGGAGTCCCATCGCGCCAACATGGAATTGCTGCTTAAGTGGTGCAAAGAGGGGTCGATCGTACCGCATATTCACCAGCGCTTCGCGCTGGCCGATACCGCCAAGGCATTATCCCTGATCGAAGAGCGCAAGGTCACCGGCAGGGTGATCGTCAACCCGCAAGCCTAGCGCGAGGACTGCAGATCCTTGCCGAGCGCGCGTGCCGCAGCGGCCCTATGCGTCGGCGTGATGTTGGCCGCGACCATGCCGACCACCGCCGTGAGCAACGCGACATCGTCGGCGTAGCCGAGGCCCAGGAAAATGTCGGGGATGATATCCATGGGCATGATGAAATAGGCGAGCGAGGCAAGCAGCATGCCACGCACGCGGATCGGCGTCGCCGGATCGAGCGCGCAGTAATAGGCGGCGACGACATCCTCGACCAAAGGCAGGCTACCGGCGACCCGCTTGAGCTTCGCCCAGAAATCGCTGCGCACCTTGCGCTCGTGCCTGGCGAAGGCCGCCAGAGAAAGCGCGCGTCCCATGGCTGCCGCGCGCAGATCGCTCGCTTCGTTCCAAGTCGTCATTGGTGGTCACCTCGCGAAAGGCTGCCGGTTGTAATCCGGAACAAACATAGGAAGGAGCCCGGCCTTTCGCAACCGGCGTTAGGGGAAGCGTCGAGCCGCTTGCATGAAGTTTGGGCAGATGCCATCTCACTCTCATGGTCCGATACCGCCTGCTATTCGTCTGTCTCGGCAATATCTGCCGCTCGCCCATGGCCGAAGGCGTATTCCGCCGGGTGGCGGAAGAAGAGGGCTTGATCCACCTGTTTGAGATCGACTCTGCCGGGATGGGGGATTGGCATATCGGACAAGCGCCCGACACGCGGGCGCAAGAGGCGGCGCACAGCCGCGGCGTCGATATTTCAGGACAATCCGCCCGGCAAGTGACGCGTGGCGATTTCCACGCTTTCGATCTCCTGCTCGCCATGGACGGCTCGAATTATGCCGAGCTCACCGAGCTTGCCCCCAAGGGGGCGCGGCACAAGGTCCGCCGCTTCCTCGACTACGCGCCGCATACGGGGGCCAAGGATGTGCCCGATCCGTTTTATGGGGGTCGCGACGGCTTCGATCACGCGCTCGACCTGATCGAGGAAGCCGCGCGTGGATTGCTCGCCGAACTTGCCGGCGCCGAGAAACGCGAGAAACGGGAAGCTTAAGTGGCGAGGTCGTAGGCGGCTTCGACCACATAGGGGCCGCCGCCCACCGAGTTGCGCGACGAGTAAAGCACAAACCGGCTCACCGTGAACGGCGCCGTCACGATCCCGCCCTGACGCCCGAGATAAGAGGCGACGGCGTCGGTCCGTGCCCCTCGCAGACGCGCCAGCGTGACATGCGGCGTGAAATTGCGACCCTCGGGGGGCAGCCCAGCTTCGCGCGCGGCGCGCTCGTTTGCCCGCTGCAAGGCTTCAAGCCGGTCAGACGGCGCGATGATGGCGAAGATGGCGCGCGGCTTCCGGCCGCCGAAACTGCCGAGGCCGTTCAGCTGCAAGTCGAAAGGCGCCGCTTCGATGCCGCCGAGCGCATGGGTGAAATCGCGCGCGGTGATGCCATCGACGTCACCGATGAAGCGCAAGGTCAAATGATAATTTTCAGGATCGATCCAGCGCGCACCGGTCAGGCCGGCGCGGAGCAGAGACAGATGCTCGGCGACAGTTCGGGGAATTTCGATGGCGGAAAACAGCCGGGGCATCGCCGTCCAACCTCACGGACATGGATTGGGATAGTCAAGATGGATTCGATCGATGTCCGCAAGGACATCACCGGACAGCCGCAAGCCGGTAGCCGCAATATCCGTCTCAAGCTGCTGAAGCGTGGTCGCCCCGATGATGGTGCTGGCCACAAAGGCCTGCGACACGGCAAACGCGATGGCCATTTGCGCCGGGTCGAACCCATGCTTTTTGGCGAGAGCGACATAGGTAGAGATCGCCCTTGGGCCGTTCCCCATTTCGTAACGGCCAAGCCGGTTGAACAGGGTCTTGCGCGAATGCGGCGGTAGCGCGCCGTCTTCGTATTTACCGCTGAGATAGCCCTGGCCGAGGGGCGAGTAGGCAAGCAGGCTCACCTGCTCGCGGTAGAAAATCTCGGATAGCCCGATCTCGAACACCCGGTTGACGAGATTGAAGGCATTCTGGATCGAGACGATGCGGGGCAGGTCGTGCTGCTCGGCAGCTTTGAGAAAACTCATCACGCCCCATGGCGTCTCGTTGGAGAGACCGAGAAACCTAACCTTGCCGCTCGCCACGAGTTTGGCGAGGACGGTGAGAATATCGTGGATTGGATGGCTCTCATCGTCGCGGTGCTCGTAGTTCAGACCTTCGAATGCGCGTATCGGCCGGTCGGGCCAATGCAGCTGATAGAGATCGATATAGTCCGTTTGCAAACGTCGAAGGCTGCCCTCTACCGCTTCCATGATCTGCATTTCGCTCAGGCGCGGTGCTGATCCGTCCCGGCGGAGCCAGGTCGCCTTACCGCGGCCGGCCACCTTGGTGGCGATCATGACCTTGTCGCGATTTTTGCGCGCGGCAAGCCAGGTGCCGATGATCTCCTCGGTCCGCCCATGGGTCTCAGGCTTGGGCGGAATGGGGTAGAGCTCGGCTGAATCGAAAATATTGATGCCGTGGTCGATGGCGTAGTCCATCTGGGCATGGCCTTCGGCTTCGCTATTCTGCTCGCCGAAAGTCATGGTGCCAAGACAGAGCGCGCTGACCTTCACGCCGGTGCGGCCAAGCTCGCGATACTCCATCAATGCGACCTATGGAAAAACACGCGATTGCCGAGCGGCGTTTGTCTACCCGGTGGAATTGGCGCTGAATGCGCTGGCGCCCGTATTCACAGCATCCTCCTCCACGGTCTCGCTGGCGAAGAACGAGGTAATCACGAGCCACAGAATAAAGGCTCCGATGGTAAGAAGCGCGATGAATGCGCCGACCTTTCCAAAAGTGAGTGGCATGTGACGCAGCCTAGATCGTTGATCTGCATCGACACTAGCCAAATCAGCAGAGACGATCAACTAACGCTTGCGGCGATTTTCGTAATATGGTGACCCAATAGGGTGTTTCGTCACGAAGTCGAATTTGGTCAAGCCCAGCTGCCTGTATCATCGTGGCGAGCTACTGTTCGCTATTCACTGTGTTTCCGCCCTTCACCACAAACGGTGTGGTTACCCCATATTGTTTCGGTTGCAAGTCCGGTAGCAACGGGCTCTATACGGAAACGCCTAATCGCAGAAGCAATTCATGCACTTTCGGACCGGGCGCAAATGGCTTACGAGCTCAATTCAGCCAGACGAGAGGCGGATTATCACCAAGCGCGACAGCGTTCCGCTGAAAGTGACTCAACTTTAGGCACCTGCCCCCAAGCTGGGTTGATGCAATTGGGCTAGGTAGATTGATATGAAACCCGACTTGGGACCGAGCGTTCCCTTTGGAACATTTGCCCCCAATCTCTTGCAACGAACCTTGATGCACCTGGGGCGCTTGATTCCCGACGTCCCGTACAGACGCAAGATGGCCCGACCGCTTCGCTGGGCCTTGAAGCGGATCAGTAAGACACCTATCGACGTCACCGTCTTCGGCAAGCAGCGGATGCGGCTACATCTTGAAGGCAATTCCTGCGAAAAACGATTGCTCGTCATTCCGCATCTCTTCGACCATCACGAACTCGCGATGCTTTCCCAGGCTCTGTATCCGGGAAGCACCTTCATCGACATCGGTGCCAATGTCGGGATTTACTCGATCTTCGCCGCCCTACAAGCCGGGCCAGATGCCAAGATCATTGCGGTGGAGCCACACCCGCTTGCCTTGGAGCGGTTGCGCTGCAACATCGTTCTCAACGATCTCACCAACATCGTGGTTGAAGAATTGGCCTTGAGCGGTCTGAATGGCAGTATTCATTTAAGCACGGTTGACAGGAACTTCGGCCGCAGTTCCATCGTTTTCGACGACACCGCCCGGGACAAAAGCGTTATCGAGGTTAAGACTGACACGCTTTTCGGGATCTGCGACAAGCACGGACTCGCCAGCCTCGACGCGGTGAAGCTGGACGTGGAAGGCGCCGAGGATCGCATCCTGTGTCCATTTTTTCAGGCGGCACCACGGAAGCTTTGGCCTCGCCTCCTCATCGTCGAGGACAGCCAGCGAGACTGGCACGACGATATTCAGGAGTTGCTTTTGCAAAAGGGTTACCGACGAAAGCACATCCCACGCCGTAACATGGTGTTCTGGCGTTAGATGCCCGTGGTCAACGTTACAAGTTAGGCCCGGGTGCAACGCCAGCGGACTTGCGCCTGCTCAAGCCATTCGAAGCAAAGCCGGTGAAGCCCTATCAGCTCAGCCGTGTACCGAGGGGTGAGTATGCCGCCGCGTTAGTTAAGGGACAACCTCATCCGTGCGAGCACGCCTGCGTTCCACTCATCGGGATCGTGGTCTACCTCGTCCTGATAGAAGACGTTGAGGCCGAAAGCCATCGACGAGCCTAACGTGGCGCGATAGCCGAGGTCCAGATCGGTTTGGCTACCCTCGGCGGCCAATGAGACCATGCTTCTATTGTAGATCACGTCACCTCCGTCGGTGCGCCCGGTCGGCGTTTCGAGCACCGCGTCACCCGCATGAACGTAGAGCGGCTTGCTGGCGCTGATGCCAAGCTGGTCGTGCTGGCCGAAGATGCCAGTGCGGATCAACGACAGACCGTAAGAGCGGCTATACAGGGCATCAACTTCGCGGAACAGACTGCCAGTAGCCGTGTCGGCTTCGGTAACGCTTTCGGTGAAGTGAAGCCTTGCTGTTATCGATGGCAGGATGTTGATCGACACTGCCGCTCCCGTTGCCAGGGTCGCGGCTTCCGAGCCGAGCGCCAATGGACCGAGCGACACGCCACCCAACATCGTGTCAGATTCGCTCAACATTGACTGGGTAAGTTGTAGCCCAAGCCAAGACGTGGCCTGATAGTCCGTTTGCAACAGATAGGCTTGGCCCTCACCGGAAAAGTCGAGAGCGCCGGTGTCAACATTGGTCTTGGCAAAGCCGAAAGCGACGCCGAAATTCTTCGACACGCCATAGCGGCTGAACGCATACATGCTCTGCTCGCCCATGCTCATCAGCGGCTGGGCCAAAAGTTCTGCATCGAACAGGAAGATATCCTGCGGGGCACCGAATGAGATGTCCCGCGCGAGCCCGGTGCGTTGGCCGAAGCTGAAGCGGAAGTCCTCGATTTCCCCGTCAAGTTGCCAGACGTCACGGTCGTCTTGCATATAGTCCATGTAGCCGGCCATCGACGTTCTTTGCGCCGACTTCTGCAAGGCAGTGACAGCGGCCAGCTCGTCTTCCTGCCGATCGGGCACGACTCCGGTGAAATTGAACCCATTGGCCATCTGCATGCTGACCAGCGCACCCTGGTCAGCCATCTCGAACCGGTTCTCGAAATGCCTGAACACTGAATAGACGTTCGATCTCGCCTGAACATAACCGCCGGCATCGGCGAGTTTGAAATCACGGCCGTACTCATCGAAGACCACCATGTTATTGAGCGCAGCCTTCAATGCATGGCCTTTGCCGAGTGCTCTCGGCAGAATCATGCCGCCATCGCTGCTGTCGAAGCTCGGACCGTCAACCGTCTTGCCCACGGCGACCGTGGTCTGGCCTTGTGCCTGCATGGCGCGGTCGACGCGCAACAGACCGCGGCCATAGACACTGTCGACGCCCGTCTTACCCAGATCTTCGGCTGTTCTGAGCAAGATGTCAGCCGTCTTCTTCGGGTCAGTCTTCAGGAAGGTCCATTTCGACTGAAGTAGCGCCGCTGCGCCGGCCACGATTGGCGCCGCCATCGAGGTACCGGATTTCATCACATATCCACCGCCTGCTTGCGTCGACAAAATGCCCACACCAGGCGCCACCAGGAAGCGATATTTATATTTGTGGGTTGACTTTGCCGTTTTACAGCCGGCCCGGCCGTTAACTGGAAGCAGCCTTCGCCGGGCCTATTGGAGAAACCGGCTATCTTCTTGTTCTCGTTAACGGCGCCGACGATGATCATGTTAACTAACGCTTTCTCCGAGGTGAGAGTTTTCAGCGTGACGCCGTCATTTCCGGCCGACTTCGAAACGAAGACTTTCTTTTTGTACTTGAGGACGGCTTCGATATAGTCATTAAACATAAAGACCCCAGCAGCAACTGGTCCATAGCTCATATTGGCGATAGTCCCCCCCGACTCAGCCGTTATTTTCAAGGCATCCATCGTAGATCCTACGAACCCGTTGTTATCGAATACGCCAACGCTGGTGAAGCGCACGCCGGGAGCGATGCCCCTCATACCCACGCCGTCTGCGCCCGCGCCGACGATCCCCGCAACATGGGTGCCGTGATCATCGCCAATCGTGCTGTAATTAGACCAATTGCCTGGTGCTGTGGGGTAGCCCCAACGTGAGTCCATCCGATTTCCAAAATCGGGATGTATAAAAATCGTATTGCCAGCAGCATTTACCCCGAACGCCGTACCGTCAATGATGCCGACGCGCACGCCATTGCCATACTTCAATGTGTTTTGGTTCTTGTCGGTGGCGCCAACCATCTTGTGCCACCATTGCACTTTCGCGCTTGCCTGTTGCGGCAGGGATGAAACTGCCAAAAGGACTACTCCGAGCGAATAGCAAAGTATCGTTTTATTCGTGGTTCTTTTCATGTTCCCCTCCCCCGAGAGACATCTGATCGCGCCCATGGCTTGCTCCTCCTAGAGGACAAGTTTGGACGCTCATCGCTTAAGATGGGTGGAGGTGCCGGATGGGGACTCACGGCGGGTGCTCCCGCTGGAGCCTCTTGTAATCCCGGAGGCTTATCTCCGAAATCCCCCTAATGGAAATAGTATATCAAACCTGCCGCTGAGACGGAAGCTAGTAGGCAGCACCCGTCTCGGAGAAGTCCAGGAACGCCTCAATCTCATTGAATAATCAGGAGATCGTGCATGGGAGGTTTCAAGCCTATATTTACGCCAAGCGGCTAGACTGCTACGGATGATATGGCGTCTCTGTCGAGCGTGCGCAGCATCCCCGAACGAGAGGCAGACGAGGCCATTTTAGCGGTCCTCCGACCCGATATCGGATAGGGAATCCGTTGGCGATCGAGCCGTGACGCTGGCAATTGCAACATAAAGCGGTAGCAGGGCCACAGCGCACATGAACCAGGTCTGCCACATGCCCCAGGCGAAAGAGGCGATGAGCGCAAATGCCGCGAACGCCGCCGCGGCATAGGGCTGGGCTCTAGGCGGCAAGAGATCGATCCGCATCACGACAAGCACCCCTGTGGTCGCAAGCAAAATCGCACCGATCAGGCCAAGCTCGTACCAGCTTTGCAGAAAAATATTATGGGCGTGATGGGCGGTTGTTCGCTTGAAGACGAAGCCTTCCGGTTTCTCCCGCTGCGACGGAGCTGTCTTAAGGGGTGGGTCCGGATGCATTCCCGGCGTCGAGTCCATGCCGATCCCGAACAAGGGACGCTCGAGCGTGCGTTCCGATGTGTATTCCCAGATGATAATCCTCGCCCTATGGGACGCGGGCAGCGGCTCGGCCAAGTGCAATTGGGCGTTATAGGCGAGAAAGTTCAGGGGTAATATCAGCACGAATCCGAGGCACCATAGCGCCGCGAGGGCGCGGATCGTTGCTCGTGACCAAAATCTTGCAACAAAGAAAACAAGAATTGAGCCAAACAGGGCGACTATCGAGGAGTCATGCTCCGAGACGAGAATGGGGATTGCAAACGCCAGAGTGAACAGAATGATCGCTAGCGTCCGATAGGGGATATTTTTTACCGCGCTAAGGATTAAGACTCCGGGCCAGAGATGAAAGGTAAGCAGGGTGATGTTCTGATTGAACTCGCTCAGATTGATGCTTTTTACCTCGCCTTTGACGACGGCTATGTGCTTCGCCCTTTCGGGTAAGATCGCCATTGCGTTCATAAAGGCCCGAGTGAGGGCGGCCTCGGTAATCAATTCTAGCATGAGATAGAGTGCGCCAAGGAGGGCGCCGGCGACGAAGGCGACTGCAGTGCGGCGGATTTGCCACCCACTCAGACCGGCGAATATCGGCGCCCCTGCAAAGACGATGAGAATGGCGCCCAGCAGCAGAGCGGCCTTGCTTAGGGCAGCGCCTTGATCGAGGGCCCATGACGCATTGATGAAAATATAGAGTGCAAATACGAGACAAGCGCTCAGCGCAGAGTTCGATGCAAGCAACTGACCGATGCCTTGCCCTCTGCGCAGCGAGGGCAGCACCAATGTCAAACCGATAAGGAAGAGGAAGAGAGGGGTGAGGCGCGGGAGGACCGAAGTCACCACTGGTGCCGTGAAGAAGAGGAGGGGAAGAATGGGCCCGTTGCCGTCAAAACGGCCAAGGTCCGATTGAGCCTTCATGTGCGCGATTCCCTGACCAGTTCTCTGTCCCTCGCGTACTTATAGCGGGTAGGTGTGTGTCAATTCCAGGGCTTAAGATTTGGAAAGTCTTACACCGTTAAGGTGCAGAACAATTCCATCGCTAGGTTATGAGGCCAAAGGAGATTCCTAGGCAAGGTGGGGGAGAAAGCCAGATCGGTGGCAACACACTTCTCTCTATCTTATGGCCGCCATAAAGGCGACGGCCGCAAAGAAAACGATCCGTAATCTTCGATGCACTCGGCCTGTGCTCTAGGGCTCGTTCGGCTACTCAAGCCAATGTCATTAGCCCGGCTTCAGATCATTGTGCAGGTCGATCACTTGTACTAAAACGTCAAGCGTAGCCCTTAGAAATGTATGCTCACAAGGACGTTCGAAACGTCGCAATCCATGCGGCCTGCCGCCTTTCTCGACCGTGATGGGGTGCTGAACCAGGACTCTGGCTATGTTCACAAGCCCGAGTCATTCTACTGGATTACCGGCGCCAAGGAGGCGGTTCGGCTCCTCAACGAGTCGGAACATTTCGTTTTTGTCGTCACCAACCAGTCGGGGGTGGCGCGGGGGTATTTCGAGGAGTCTCATGTGCAGGCTCTACATGACTGGATGAGAGCAGAACTCGCCACTGTGGGCGCCCGGATCGATGGTTTCTACTACTGTCCCTACTACCGCGATGCTATGGTCGAGGACTATCGCGTGGACGATCACCCGGACCGCAAGCCTAATCCCGGCATGATTCTGTCTGCAGCCAGAGATTGGCCGGTCGACCTAACCCGTTCCTTCCTGATCGGCGATACCGGCAACGATCTTGAAGCGGCGCGGCGTGCCGGCATCGATGGTTATTTGTTTCCGGGCGGCGATCTTGCGGCTTTCGTGCGCGCCAAGCTTCTTGCGCGCGGTATCGCTGCCAGTCTCACACCATCGCGCTAAGCGCGTTTGTCCAGGCGGTCCGCCGCTTCGCGTGCTAAGTCGTGCACGTACTGCTCGGCAGTCTTGCGCTCAGCGCTATTCTTGTCCGGGAACCATTCAGCGAAGAAATTGCCGGTAAATGGGCCGATGATCGTCTCCACGAACACCGTGTCGCCTTCGAGTGGAATGATCGTATGCCAGGTCGGTCGGCGTAACCGCGTCAATTTAGCGCCGGGCCAGGGACCCGCCGAAAGCACGACCGGGGTAATGAGCGAGCCGTCATCCGAAAAGTGCACTACCGCGAACTGACCTGATACGGCCGTGAAGGACTTACCCGACTTGTAGTTGATGTGCGGGTGATCGCAGCTCGTCTTCGGCAAGGCGATCACCATCTCATGCAGACCGTCCTCGCGGTTGGCGTGCAACAAAAGCCGCGCTCGGCCATTCGGCTGCCTTTTCGCCTCGGCGATCAGGGCCTCTATCTCTTCCAGTCCGATGGTGACAGGATCGCTTTCGGTCTCGAATACCGAGGGGGCGAATGACCGGAAGCCCTTGACTGGCATCGGTCAAGCGGCCTCGCGCAGTGCCTGCATCATGGCGTTGACCTGAGGATAGAATCCACTCCCCCCTTGAAGCTCCTGGTCGAAGATCGACCTGTAGAGGTGAGCGGCTTTCTCCCACTGATCGTCCGGGACTGTGCGCCAGCGGCCGAGGAACCGCGCCATATGCAGCCGCAGCGCCTGGTAGAGCCGGCTTGACTTGACTGCTGGGGAAAACTCTCCGGCCGCACGCGTTTCCCGCGCAATGTCGACGCCATAGTCGGGCGCGTTGTTGAGCATGCAGAAATAGGCGAGTTTCAGCCGCGCAAAGGCGCGCGCGTCGCCGCTATAGAGCTTGTCGATGCTTGATAGCTTGCGCACCCACACACCGTCGGCGTGAACGAGAATGCCGTATCGGAAATCCTCGTTCTCCATCGGGTCGGGCTTGCGGAACAGGCCGAGCCGCGGAAAGCCGTAGCCGCGGTAATCGAGGTTCAGCAGCACGAAATCGCGCGCCAAAAGATAATCGTGCTGCTCGGAGAATAGCCGTTGGCCGATAAAGCAAGGTTGGAAATTGCAGCTGGCGCGCACGCCGAGAACGCCGCACTCGAACAGTTTCTCAGCTCCCTCGACCACGTCCTGCTCAGTGCCCTCGGTATCGACCTTGAGGAAGTCGGGCACGACGCCCTGCTCGTCCATCACGTCGTCGAGGCGGCGCACTTTGATTTTGATAACCTTCTCGATCTCCGCCTGACCCGGCTTCAGATGCCGGAAGCACTCGGAGGTGAGATCTGGCTTGAGGCAAGAGCTTAAACCCCGATGTTTCAGGAGATGGAAATCGCGCCCGCCCTCGAACCGGTCGAGCGCCGTCGTTAGAACCTCGTATTGCATGGTTTCGGTCGATATGACGTTGAGGCGCAGACGCTCGGCCTCCTCCTCGTCCGGCTCGAAGGCGATATAGCGCATTTTCGCATCGAACCCGTTCCAGCTCGGATGCATCCCATAACGCGCTCCGATATCCGCTACGACTGTGACATCGTCCATGTTCGCCACCTGTATCGCTCTATCCCGCCGAGCGCTTGCGCCCGGTCTCGCTTGCTTCGCGCGAGGCGTCCGCCACCACCTTTACGTCCGGCAGTACCGTGTAAAAGCGGCCGCCAGCATTACAAAAATCGGCTTGTCTTGCCGAGATGAGATCGGCATAGCGCCAGGCGAGCACGGCCACGTCGGTCGGCGCCTCGTTGGCAAGCTGGGCTCCGGACAGGACCGGAATGGTGCCGCCGGGCCGGCGCATATAATTGACGAAGGGATGATCGTCGAAGATCGCGTCGATGCTCTTGCCTAGATCGAAATAATGCACCAGCGCCGCGCAGCCCACCGAGCTGCCGAAGGCAAGCGCACGGCCGGTCTCGCGCCGTGACCTTTCCAGTCTTGCGTGCAATTCCTCGCCGAGCTTGGCGATACGCTGGTTGAAGCCTGAAAAGAGCTTGTCATCGTAGAGCCCAACGGCCTCTTCGTTCGCCACCATGTCAGCGACCCGCCTGGGGACTGCGCGCGGTCCGCCGCGCTTCTGGATATAGAACCGGATTGAGCCGCCTTTCGGTGCGATACGCGCAGCGTCAACCAGCTCCAGGCCGTGGTGCGCGAGAAACGAACGCATGGGCTTCACGGCGAAATAGGAGATGTGCTCGTGATAGATCACGTCGAGCAGCGTCTTCTCCAGCACGTCGAGCGCATACTGCGTCTCGATGATGAACAGGCCGTCGTCAGCCATGACGCTGGCGACGCCCGCGAAGAAATCGTCGAGATCGTCGATATTGGCGACCGTGTTGGCCGAGATAACCAAATCGGCCGGGCCATGTTCAGTCTTGATCCTACGGCCCATGGCTTCGCTGAAGAACTCGCCGATAGTGGGGATGCCGGCCGTGGTCGCGGTCCTTGCGGTCTCCACCGCGGGATCGATGCCGAGCACGCGCGCACCATGAGGGAGGGCCAGCTGCAGCAGCGAGCCGTCATTGCTGCCGATGTCGAACACGAGCTTGCCCTTGGCGATCTCGCCTTGAGCGGCAAGCGCATCGATCAAAGTGCGGAAGTGGTCGACCAGGCCGGCCGATACGCCGGTTGTGTATTTGAAGGTGCGATACTGAAACTCGGGATCGACCATGGTCAGAAGCTGGAGCGCGCCGCAATCGAGACAGCGATAGACATCAGCAGGCGCGGTCTCCTCGACCGTCGCCTGCGCGCCCACATTCGGCGAAGCCACGGGTAGCGGACAAAGCGGAATTGACTTATGCAAGTTGGTCGAGTGACACAGCCTGCAATCGTTCCGGCTTCTGGATAATCCAGCCACTAGCGTAATTCCCCTCTCCCGGACTCGGCAGCCGCTATTCGAAGAAAATATATTCGTGATCGCCCGAATAGCCGGTCTGCTGAAAGATCCATTCCCACTCGGCCGGCGTGTGGAAGGCGCGGCAGGTGAGCTGCCAGTACATCAGGTTCACCTTCTCGCGCTCGTTGCGATAAGCCTCGACGCAGAGATATTTGCTCCCGCGTCCCACACGCTCGATCTCCTTGAGCGCGGACCAGAGGTCGTAGACGTACAAATTGTGCAGCGCGTTGATCGAGATGATGAAGTCGAAATGGTCGTCAGGCCAGGGCAACTTGGTCGCCGAACCCTGCTTGATATGCGGCTTCACCTTCTCCATGGCGTGCTCGATAGCGTAACGTGATACGTCTATCCCGGCGACTTCGATGCCCGGACATGCTTCCAGGAAATCGTGCAGCAGAAATCCCTTGCCGCAGCCCACGTCGAGGACGCGCATGCCGGGCTTGATGCCATAGAGATCGATCATGGCATCGGCGACCTTGCGCCAGCGGCCATCATATTTATAGCCGCCATAGCCGGTCTGCCGGCTCCCGTCCCAGTAATCGTAATCGTACTGGATGGCCAGCTCGGCGACTTCGGCCTTATCACGCTCCGTGACGCGGGCGATATAATCGCGCTTGGTCGAACTGTGATTAACGCTGACAAACTGCCGGTAAACCATCTACTTCACGCCACCCCTTTAGAGCATTGAATTTATGAATTTCGCCCCAAGCCTCGGTGCGCTATGCCCACTGCGCGATATCCGGAGATTATCCCGGGAGGATGGCTCATCGGCGGCACTAACGGTACGAAGCGGTCAAATTGCCGGCTCCACTTAACGCGGTAACTTCGTAAAAGCAAGCGGTTGCCCGGCTACTATCAAGCTTCACGGACCAGCAAACTACTAGCCGCAATAGTGGATATGCTAGCGAGAAAAGTACGCCGGTACAGCAGGGGGGCGGTGCTGCGTAATTTCGACACGGATACGGTTCTGATCACTGGGGGGGGCGGCTTTCTTGGCTCATCCCTGGTCCGTTATCTACTCTCCGAAACGAATCTGACAATCGTTAACCTGGATGCCCTCACTTACGTGGCGAGTGCCCGGACTTTGTGGAACTACGAAGATCACCCATACCAGGTCAACTTGCTGCGGTCGGCTCTAAGAGCAGCCGTCAACGCTGCTTGCATTAAGGTTGCCATACTTGCACACTGCTCGCCGACGCACTCAGCAGCTCCGTTGCGCTTATGAAGGCTACCTCATATGCTCCCAAGCCTAGCATTATGAATACCCCTGCGGTAGAAGCAACGCATCAAAGTGCCAAGCCAAAGCGGACGGGAACATGGACGTCAACCTTAAGGAGGCGGCTCTAGGCATTGAAGGGATCAATGCGGCTGACGAACTGGTCGCAGAGATTCTTCGAGTCGAAGGGGAAAGAACCTAGCGGCACCTCTATCGACCTTAAACGTAGCATGGAACACATACTTCGCTACAGACAGGCTGCAACGCTGGTTGGCACGCTCCTGAGCGCTGCAGGTGAGGAACCGAGCGGAACCGCCGCAGATTGGGAGCGCTTGGAGACTCAGTTCGCGCGCTACAAAAAGCTTGCGGAGGAGCGCGAAGCAGTCAGACGAGAACTGAAAGCTCTAAAAAAATACGGGATACTGCGCGGCAATTTTGAAGAAGTCTCCGAGCTTGAAGATCTCAAACGCAACAGGCAGCATATACTCCGCTACAGGCAGGCCGCAGCGTTAGTTGACTCACTCCTGCGCGCTGGAGGTGAGGAGCCAAGTGGAACGGTCAAAGATTGGAAGCGCTTGAGGTCTCAATTCACGCGCTACAAAAGACTTGCGGAGGAGCGGGGAACAATCGCACGAGAACTGAAAGCCCTAAAAAGCGAGCTGCAAGATCAAAAAAAGTACGGGATGCTGCACCGCAATTTTGAAGAAATCTCCGAGCTTGCCAAAAAACCCAGCATCGTCGTGGCATCCTTGCCGAAAGCGGGCACGAAATATGTAGGCTCAACGATTGCGCAAACGCTCGCTTACGCGAAACCTGCCAAACTTTACAGGGGTAATTTTCCGAACAATACCGTTAACCCCAGAATGGCCAGGAATTTCGGGCTGGGCGGTCTCGTGGCATCTGTTCACATCCAATGCACTCCTGAAAACATGACAACCTTGTTAGCAGCCGGGATAGACCGAATGGTCCTTCATGTTCGAGATCCACGTGCGACCGCGTATAGCTGGATGCACTACTGCCGATCGAAGCCCGGGTTACAGAAGAGACTATCCCAAGAGTTCTATAGCTTGTCGGATGATGAACAATTAGAATATCACATCGACACTTTCTTCAAACTCAGCCTTAAATGGCTTTTGGAGTGGTCGGATTATCTTGATGAGGATCCCAGGATTAAGGTGTTGATCACATCTCATGAGCAGTTAGCAACCGACGAACACGCATTTTTTCAATCTATCTTTGATTTCTACGGTATTACTCCCGAAGAATTCCACCTTGCGCCTAAAGACAAGCTCCGGAACTTTCGCTCCGGCAGACCCAGTGAATGGCGGCAACACATTTCCCCGGCGAACATTGCGCGGATGACTGAACTGATTCCCGAGCATCTTTTCCAGCGCTATGGCTGGACGGCATGAAGCGAAGTTTCAGCCTTCCGGCCGCGAGCAGATATCCAATTCCCCAGGGGCTTAACGGGTCATGCCATCAGGATCTATCTACACGACCTCAGAGAGTTTCATCTCGGCTTTCGCGAGTTGCGCCGCGTAGCGCTCAAACCTGGCATCGTCTCCGGCAAAGGCGCGTTGTACTGCGCCAACAGTCCGGAAATCGTTCAGGATTATGCACGTCCACTTAATCCGGTAAACATCCAAAAGCAAACTGCAGCGGGTTTTGTGGCTTGGCCCTAGTCCAAGACCATCGAAGAGCCTGGCCTTGAAGCGCTCGTAATATTCCATAGGTGCCGGCATCTCCGGCTGGCAGAAAAAGTCGCATACGAGCTTGGCCGGATCGTCGCGGCCAGCATATTCGAAATCGGTAAACATCAGCCGTCCGTCATCGGCGACCAACATGTTATGAAAACCGAAATCCGACGGCGAGATGATGGTCTCGGTATCGTCGAGTGTTGCGGTCAATCCGAGGGTCAGGCCTTGCTCCTCAATTTCGTGCTTCAGCTTCTTCCAGATGGGCGTCAACTTCGTACGCACGAAGCATTGAGCCTGCTCGCAATAAGGTACGTTTGAATCAAGGTTCGCCAGCCTCGCGACACGACCGTCGACCAAAGCCATATGCTCGGCGAGCGAGAAGCAGGCCTCCGAGGCCGGTGGCATATCTTCAAGACGCCGCGGGGGCGCATTCAGCGCGACCAAAAAATCCGCTGCGGCTTCCAGATGCGTCCAAGACACTTCGTCGGGAGCGATCTTGCACCCCGTCACGAATGCATAGAGGCCGGTATGATGATTCCAGTCAGCCGCGAGCGGCTCGGGCACGAGACGGATGCCCTTATCCCATGCATAGGTGAGAAAGCTCCATTCGGCCGAAAGGCGCTCGCGTGGGTCGCGCGGATCGTGAAAATAAGACTTGAGGAACAAAGACGGTCCGCCCTCTGTAGCGACACGGAACACGCGGTTATTGCGGCCGCCAACGAGCCGTTCCAGCATAACTGGCGCCGGGCACCCGGCAGATCGGGTCAGCCGTCGGGCAGTGGCGAACAGCTCACTGTCCGAGAGGGGCATCGCGGTATTCATAAGCTAAGCACCGCCGCGCCGATTTCGCGCCAAGATCCGTAGCGCTCGAAAGATCGATTGCGCCAGGCCCCGTTCGCGTAATGGTTTTCGGGGTCGAACAAAATTGGGCGAAGCTTGGCGGGAAACCCCTCCATCGCCAGGATTTCAGGAAGGTCGTCGATGAAGACCTCGCAATCGAGGTCTGCGATGCGGACGACCTTCTCCTCCTTGGTTAGTTCGAAGAACACTCGCTCGGGGCGCACCTGACCGGGCGCTTCCCCTATGATCTCCTTGGTGTGCAGGAAGTCCTTGGCTGCCGCATGCAGATCATAGGCTGGACCTGCGAAGGGCGTGCGCGTCTTGTGACTCACTATAAACATGTCATGCCCGGCACTGGCAGCCTTCTTCAGCACCTCGGTCAGTCCCGGGTAAAGCCCGACGAGATCCATGCGGCTGCCATAGACATATCCTTGCAGCTTGGTGAAATCAGCGTCGCGATCGAGGCTACGCAGATAATCGCGCACGATTGTCTTGCCGGTAGGCAAGTCCGCCGGGATCAATTCACGCTCGAGCGCTGCGGCATGAAACACACCGTCATAACAGGCTATCGTATTGTCAAAATCGATGCCGATACGCATTGTCCATTTCCGACTAGGCGAACATGTCAATGAGCGGGCGCCCGATCCTGCCTGCCTCCAAGTCATCAATGGCCGTATTGATCTGAGTGAGGCTATATCGCGACAGAAGATTTTGCACCGGAAACCGTCCCGATCCCAAAAGCCTGCCAAAGCGCGGATAGTCACGATCCGGCACTGAATCGCCCCCCCAGGTGCCCATTAGGCTCTTCCCCTGATTGAAGACGTTTGGGTTGAGAGAGAGGTCGAGCCCCACCCGCGCATTGCCGATCACCACGGCGCGGCCACCCTGCATTCTGGTGGCATTGACCGCCTGATCCATGACGGTGGGAATGCCCGTTGCTTCGATGGCAATGTCGACACCGGTGGGGACGATCTTCTTGATCTCGGCGACCACGTCGGAATTAGTCGGGTCGATCACATGCGTTGCACCATAGATCATCGCCATCTCTCGTCGGAGCGGATTTGGATCGATACCGATGATGGGAATGCCACCGCCAAAGGCTGCGCCGAGACAGGCATTGAGGCCAATTCCGCCCGTACCGAAGATAGCGACGGACTCACCGGCTTTGAGACCGGTTACGTTGAATACGGCTCCCATGCCCGTGGGCGCGGCGCAACCGAGAAGCACCGCAGTTTCCATATTGAGCGTCGGCGGCAGCAGCGTCAGCCTGTTCTCGCTAACCACGGAATGCCGCTGAAAGGTAGTCACCCCGCCGGCATTGACCTTGCGACCCTCCCACGCATATACGGCACCACCTGCCTCGATCCCGGTACCCTTTATCCACGACAGAACCACCTTGTCTCCGGTCTTCACCTTGGTGATACCGGGTCCAGTTTCGATAACCGTGCCGGTCGCTTCATGCCCAAGACAATGCGGCACCCATTTGTCTTCGCCCTTATGGCCGCGAATCTCCATCACCTGCGTGCCGCAAGCGCCGGAATAAGCGATTTCGACCAGCACCTGGCCCGGCTTGAGGGCCGGAATTTCGAGCTCCGCCAGCACTAGCGGGCGCTCCGTCTGAACGAGGATCGCAGCTTGCGTCTTCATGAAATACTAATTCCGGGTCAGAGTTTTCTGGATGCGGTCGGCGATCTGTGCTGCCGTAAGGCCCAATCGCTCGCGAGCATATTCCTGCTCGCCCGACCATTTGAAAAAGGTGTCGGGGGTGCCGAAGCGAAGAAACTGTTTAGGTTTAACGCCGTCGTCGGTCACCCATTCGGCGACCGCCGCGCCAAGTCCGCCGATAAGCGAATGCTCCTCGAGCGTTGCGACGAGGCGGAACTTATCGAAGGCTTCAGTGAGACAAGCTATGTCGAGCGGCTTAACGGTGTGGAAGCTCACGACACGGGCCGAGATGCCCCGTTCCTTGAGAAGATGCGCGGCCTCGACCGCCTCTGGCAGCATATTGCCCGTAGACAGCAGGCACACGTCGTCGCCGTCCGTGACCGTGATCGCGCGACCGATCTCGAAATCGGCGGGAACAGCGTCATGCACGAGCGGCTCGCCCTTCTTGCCCATGCGAATATAGACGGGCCGATCCTGCCGGAGCGCCGCGCGCAGGGCCCCGCGTACCTCCCAGGCATCGCCGGGACAGATGACCACCATGTTCGGAATCGAGCGCAGGAAAGAAATATCCTCGCAGGCGTGATGGGTGGGTCCGAGTCCAGCATAGGCCAGGCCGGCGCCGACCGCGACGATCACCACCGGGGCTTCGTGATAGCAGACATCGGTGCGGATCTGCTCAAGACAGCGCGTGGTGACGAATGGTGTAATGGTGTAGGTGATAGGCCGCAGGCCCGAGATCGCCATGCCGGCAGCTACCCCCGTCATGTTCGCCTCGGCCACGCCGCAGTTGAAGAACCGATCGGGGTGAGCCGTCTTGAACTTATCGAACAGCTTGTTGCCGATATCCCCGGACAGCATGATCACGCGCGAATCTTGACTACCGAGTTTGGTTAGCTCGTCGGCGAACGCGTTTCTCATATCAGCCCCAACTCCCGCCGCGCTAGCACGACCTCTTCGGCCGTCGGCGCGCGATAATGCCAGTTATTGTCGTCTTCCATGAAGGACACACCCTTACCCTTAATCGTGTTGGCGATTAGGGCAACCGGCTTGCCGGAGCCGTTTGGCACGTTGTCCATCAGCCGCGCCACCGTGCCGATGTCATGACCATCGATTTCCATCGCGTCCCAGCCGAATGCCTCCCATTTATCCCGCAAGGGTGCCAAGGCCAGCGTCTGGTTAGAGCGCGCCGTGGCCTGCCATTTATTGTAGTCGACGATGATGCAGATATTTTCCAGCTTGTGCGCAGCGGCGAACATGGCCGCTTCCCATACCGAACCCTCGTTGCACTCTCCGTCAGATAGCAGCGCGTGAATGCGGTAACTTTCATTCTTGATGCGTCCGGCCAGCGCCATGCCGATACCGATGGGTAGCCCGTGGCCGAGCGACCCGGTAGCCGCCTCTACACCCGGCAGCAGATTGGCCGGCGGATGCTCGGCGAGCCTGCCGCCGTCCTGACAGAAGGTATCGAGTTCTTCTAATGGGAAAAATCCGCGCATGGCGAGCGCTGCATAGAGTGTGCTCGCGGCATGGCCCTTTGAAAGGATGAAACGATCGCGCAAGGGATCAAGTGGATCCTTGGGGTCGATGCGGGTGACGTGCCAATAGGCGGCGGTGACGATGTCGCAACAGGATAGTGACGAGCCGAGATGCGCGGTCTGCGCCTTATGGCTCATTTCGATTACCTTGCCGCGCAGTTCCGCCGCAATTTCGGCGAGTTTAGGCGCATCGATAGGCCGCGTCTCTGGGAGTATCGTTTTTTCTTGCAGCGTTAACATGGTTCCTCAACCTGTTTCCGTTCCTGCCGTCGCTACGGCTTATGCTCGTATTTCGCCGGCGCCGTCTCTAGAAAATCTGCGTAACGCTTAGCCCAGTGCACGACGTCGTCGATGCCTTCTTGAAGCGAAATCTTATCCTCCCAGCCAAGCTCAGTGCGAAGTTTTTGGGAGTCCAGCATATAAGCAGTATCCTTGCCCGGCCGCTCGGGCCCTATGTCCACGCAGTCCTCGAACGTTTTACCCAGTCGCGTCAAGATCAGTTCGACCAACTGGCGGATGGGAATCAACTCATGACCGGAAATATGGTAGGTTTCTCCGAGCGTTCCCTCCTTGGCGACGCGTAAAGTCGCATCGCAGACATCCGTCAAATGGATAAATACGCGAACCGATTTACCCCCACCGTCGAGCCTAAGCTTCTGGCCGCCCATAGCCGCCAAGATGGTGCGCGGGATGATGCGGTAGAGCTGCTGGCCTGGCCCGTAGATATTGGCGGCACGGGTAAAGAGCACGGGAAATTGATACTGATTGAAATAGGTTCTGAGCGACATGTCTCCCGCCGCGCGGGAGACGGCATAGGGTGTCGACGGGTTGAAGGGCTTGTCCTCATCAATCCAACCGTCGGTCGAGCCATACACCTCCGGCGTGGTCACATGGATATAACGCTCCAAGAAATCGTGCCGGCGTAACAGATCGTGAAGGCGGACCGCCGAAACTACATTCGTCATCATCCAATGATCGGGGTGCTGCCAGCTCTCGGCCACCATGCTCTGCGCGGCGAAATTGGCTACGTGCGTCGGCCTTTCGCGGCGCATCAACGCATCGAGCGCATCAAGATCATTGTTAATATCGATCCGTTTAAAGCGCACTGCGCCATCGTGATTACGCCACTTGTAGGGAAGGAAGGCTTCGTGCGGTTCTTCTGAGCGGCTTGTGGCGATCACGTCATGCCCACGCGCCGCTAAAAAATCGCAAAACGTCGCTCCGGAGATCGAATTCGAGCCGAGTACCAGGAACTTCGCACCATTCTCCATGATTGCCCGAAACCGTCAGCTAACAAAAAGTTCTCGCTGTTGCGGGGAAACGATGTTGTCGCGTTGGCCGTACAGCCACTGCATGATCATGTGACCGATGATGAGTTGCATGTCTTCGGCAATTTGCATGTCGTCAATTTCGCAATGGATCGGGACGTCGGCGAGCGTCTTAGCCTTTCCGCCGGTAAAGCCCAGCACAGCATAAGACCGCATCCCGATCCGTTGTGCTTCTTCCAGCGCCTTCAAAATATTCGGTGAATTACCACTGCCGGAAAAGACGATCAACACGTCCTTCGGACGCGCCTTGACTGCCAGTTGCAGCGAATAGATCTGATCGTAGCCCTCGTCATTGGCAAGGCAAGTCAGCACCGCACTGTTTGCGGCAAGAGACTCGACCCTGAGTCCCGAACCTGCGCGTTTCGACAATGCATAAAGGAAATCGTTAGCGAGATGCACGGCATTGCCGGCGCTGCCGCCATTGCCGGCAAAAAAGACTTGGCGTCCCGTGCTCCAGCAGTCGAGGAGGTCGTCTGCGAGCAGAGCGACTGGCGACCAATCGAAACGCGCCATAAGATCAGCCAGACGGCGCGAATAATCTCCGAAATGGGCAACCGACGGAGTCGGCATCAATGTCTCGGCATTATGCATAACGCCCGTTTTGACCATAGTATTCATCATACTCCCCCTTTGGGCAAAGCGTCACTGCAGAACGTGACTTTGCATCCACTTGAGATTATAGAAGCGGTCTTCGGCCTTCAATGCGCCTTGGCGGTAAAGACCGACAATCTCCTTGATCGCATCCTCGACGGTTTTTTTGGGCCGGAAGCCAGTCGCCAACAGACGGTCAGAATTCAGACGATAAGAGCGCGGATCGTTGGAGGGCGTCAGCACGATCTCCGCGTTTGCATGTTCGGTGACCTTGTGGGCGATATCGAGGATCGAGATGTTCTCGAATCCGGCATTGTAGATGCCGGTATGCTCGGGATGATCGAGCAGGAACAGGTAGAGATCAGTGATATCGTCGATATGGATGTTAGGGCGCGTCTGGTCGCCCCCGAACACGGTTATCTTGCGGTCGGTGAGTGCCTGAATGGAAAGCATATTGACCGACACATCGAAACGCATGCGCGGCGAGAATCCGCACACCGTGGCCGGGCGCACGATTTGCACGCTCATATCGTCCTTGTAGGAAAGGAGAATACGTTCGGCACACATCTTGGTCTTGTTGTATTCGGAGATGGGAACGAGCTCGAGGTCTTCGGTAACCTGCAACTCATCCTTGACCCCATACACGCTACCCGACGAAGCGTAAATGAAGCGCTTAACGCCCTGACGCAGGGCCTTATCGGCCAGTTGCATGGTGGCAAGACAGCTTATTTCCCACGTGAGCTTAGGGTCGAGATCACCGCATGGATCGTTGGCGACGCTTGATAGATGAATAATGGCGTCGATACCGGTGAGGTCGTATTCTTGGGGGTTACGCACGTCGCCCCGGATTACGGTTAGCATGTTATGCGGACGGAGAAAGTTTCCGAACCATTGAATGTCGAAGGCGATGACTTCGTGACCGGCTTGAATCAGTTTAGGGACGAGAATCGTCCCCTTGTAGCCGCAAGCTCCTGTCACGAAGACTTTCATATTCCCCTCATTGTGATGAAAGCGGAAAATTATGGCGAAGCAATAGCTTCAAAATCATACTTCCGAAAGGGCAATTTACGCGGGCCCCCAATAACGATTGCCCGAAAATTCTAGGCGTTGCGCCTTAAGACGGGAAAATTTTCCGCGGTCGGCCGACCCAGAGACACCTTATGACGCCTCAGGAAAAAAAAGCGCCGTAATGGCTCAAGTCCCAAGCGGTAGAGCGAAAATGGCCTAAGCCGTAGCGAACTCCAGACGAGCATGCCAAAGCGTCCAAGGACTCCAAGCCTCATTGCTGTTTGCAACAGGGTACGCTCCAATCGGCCCGCGCCCAGGATATCACCGAGTGCGTTCGCGCGCTCGTCGCGTGGGCGGTTATGGCCGAGAATCAGGGTTCTAGCCGCGCCAAATCTTAGGCGGCGCTCAAAATCTCTCGCGTAGTGCGCCGGGAACACACCCGGAGGTTCTGTCGACAACGCCGATTTGGCTATGTCGATCAGCTTTTCGACCGCCTCACTGTCATTGGCCACAGAAATCGATAAGTTTGCGCCATGATAGCGCCAAAACCCTAGAACTTCCGGGATAAAGCCAAAACCGAACCGCGCGGCGAGACGCCGCGCGGCAAAGCTATCGGTGAGGCTACCAAGCGTCGGGTTAAATCCGCCGAGAGCGGCGAGCGCCGCTTGTCGATAAAGTGTGACAGTGCCAGAAAAGAAATTGTCGCTATACGAGAGGAGCTGCCGAAATCGCTGCGCTGAGACGTAGCCCGCGCTGGTGGTAGGTAGAATAGCCGGGCGCACCACGAATCGGCCGGTGCCGTCAACGATCATGGTGCAAGCGCTGATCAAGCCAGCCGAAGGGGCCGCTTTAACTTGCGTGAGAGCGGATTCCAGAAAATTGGGTAACAGTCCATCATCCGCTCCGAGAAACAGGACCCAGTCGCCTTTCGCTTGTGCCAGACCCATATTAAGGCACACGATGACGCCACGGCGTTCATTGTTACGGATAAGGCGCCAGTTCGGCTTGTCCGCGAGAATAGTCTCGATGAGCTCAACACTGTTGTCGGTTGAGGCATCGTCGATGACGATCACCTCGTCCGGCAATCTAGTTTGAGAGACAATGCTGCTCAGACTATCGGAGAGATACTGCGCATGATTGTAGTTAGGCACCACGATCGTGGTGGTCACCGACGCGTGAGTCTCGCTCATGATGCCACACTGGCGATACGCCAAAGATTCTCAATCGTTGCGATGTCCTTAGCCGCCATTTCCCCGTCGGGACAGAAAGGAACGCCGCATCTAACCGACTCAATAAAAGCCTCGGCCTGGAGGTCAAAAGCAAATTTTCTTTTGGCAATCGGCGGCATCAGCCGTTCTTCTTCTCCACCGGAGTGGCGCCGCACGACCACACCGCATGATTGCCGCGCGAGTGAGGAGTCGAGAACGAGGCTGAGACAACCTTTGCGGAAATAGACATCGATGCGCTGATCCCACACGCCAAGACTCGCGGGGCCGACGGATAGCTCGACATCAACGGCAGCCGCTGCCAGCACAGCATGCTGCACCCCGCCAGGCCGCACTCGGAAGGTAATTGCTTCGAGTGGATCGCCGAACAGCGAGCGAACCAGGTTGAGGTCGTGACTCATTACGTTGATCGTGTAGTCGTAGGCTTGATGCAATTTCGGCTCGAGGAACATCGGTGCAGCCGGGTCTTCGCTATACCGGAAGGGCCGCGGCTTGGTGCCCCGGGTATGAGGCGGCATTGGCACGGTGTAGGCACCGCAGAAATCCGCCACCCTGACATGCAGGAGCTCGCCGAGCTCTCCCTCTGCTTTTTCACTCTCCAGCAAAGTTCGGAACAGCCCCACGCCGCAGTCGTAAGCGCGGGGATAGCCGACAGCGAGGGTGACATCATTGGCCTTTGCCAACTGAACCAACTCATTTGCGACGGCAGACGTATAGGCCATGGGTTTTTCGGTCAGTGCCGGCAAACCCTTACCAAGAACATCTCGAGTCACCGCGGACTGGGCCCGGCGTGGCATGACCACCAACACGGCATCAATATCGGGGCTCGCCAGCATTTCCCGGTAATCATTGAAGCGGCGCGGGATAGCGTAGCGCTTAGCTACCTGGTCGAGCAATTCGAGCCGATTGTCGGCCAACGCCGCAATACGACAGCCTGCAATCGAGGCCAATGCCGGCAAATGAGCAACTTGGGCGATGAAACCGGCACCGATCACGCCGACGGCTACAGAGTCATCGACATCCGATGCCATTTCGCCTCAGAGCTTGATTCACACCTAGGACTTCATCAGCCTACGCTGCCAGAGATCGCGCGGATACGCCTTCATACGGTTAATAAAAGCTCGCCACAGGAAGCGGCGTGACATGAAGTTCGCTTCGTATTGTCGGATCTGTTCGAGTAAATCCTGAGCGCTTCCGTTAGCTCCATTCGCCGCCATGACCTCACGATAGAAATTTGATGCTGACTGATAGAGGAAAGGTGCGTTCGGTACCTTGACCACGAACTCAGGGCTATACTGCGGACACCCATTGGGTCGCGTAAGATAGTAACCTTTACCTTTCAGCCAATCATCAAGAAGAATTGCGGCCTTGTCTGGATCCTTCAGCCACTCCTCTGTAATCCAATCGAGCCCGATCTCTTGGGCGAGTTCCATAAGCTTCGGGATGTAGTCCTTCGAAATTTTCGGCTTCTGCACATGCCCATGATAAAGCAGCGAGAAGAAATGATTCTCGGGGTCCGGGGCATAAAAACCGCGGACCATGATCTTGTTTTTTAGGATGTCGCGGCACCACTGCGGGTCATAATAGAAATCCTCCACTGAGCGGAAATCGACATAGACCTTTCGGCCCCCAACCATGGTATGGGCACGACGTTCCTTGTTAAGGATTGAGGCCGCGCGGTTATGGGCATCAGAATCTTCTACGAGAAGATCGATGTCGCCGTGATTACCGTGAATATGCTCATCCGGTAGCTTGGTGAAATTGCGCAGCACGACATAATCCACCGCCTCATTCAGCACCGCGAAGACTTGCCGCAAATCCTTCCAGCCCTCGGCGGCGACGATGTCCTGATGGATTTCCTTTATACTATCGATCTTACCATCCCATTGTGGGGGATTGAATTCATGTGCGGGCTGACCCGTGAGATACATGAGATCGCGCCGGAACTCGCGCTCATTGTTGGTGGCGTGTAACGATGTGCCACCCTGCTTGCGCAATTCCTGCTTCAAATCGAAGCTATTAACGTTGACCTTTTTGAAACCGCTGCCGCCGGCGATACGGTATCGATAGACGGGGTTATGATCGGTCACAAGCAGGAATAGGAAAGGCGCAGCGCCAGCTTCGGTGTACTTCTTATACGCGTGATCAGGGATCATGGCATAGAAGCGTTGGAAGTTGTCGACGATGCGCTCCCGGGTCCAACGCAGATAGACGGCGTGATTGACCTCAAACCGCCTACGGACCTTCTCTATGGTCTCCTCGAGACGGTGGGCGGGATGACGCCAAAAGATCAGAATCTGACGCTCACCTGGATTCGCCATAGATCAGTCCCTCTAGCTATCCACGCTCATATTACTCGGAGCATTGGTTAAACCTATAACCAACATCCTTGTACCCCTCCATGGCCTGTCAGCCATCCATCTCGGTAGCTCAGGCTAAGGATTTTGGCAAATTCAGGATTCCCTGAGCATGGTTATGTGGGTTTTTTGTGGGCTTCTTCAACTTGACGATAATAGGCCACAGCTTGGACATCAGGCTCTGCATGTCGGGTATCAATCTCGAGGGGGAACCTGAATTGGTCTTTGCCAGATGTTCGGAGGAGAACGCAGAGGTCGTAGTTGGGAATTTTTTTTTCCTCGCCGCTTGGCCCTCGTAACTCCACACCTGAACTGGACATCACCATTGAATCCGGGACCTGCTTGCCACTGAGCGGATCCAGTATAAGCCGCCTTCGATAGTGAATATCCAGAATCTCGTAGCCGTTAACATGAGGCAACTCGCGAAATAGCCGCGGGTGATAACATAAATATCCGTTGTTGATATGTCCGGTTGTTGGGACCTGGTGGTAGATCATTGCGCCAATCCGAGCTGCCTCGTGGATAACCTTGAAAACGTTCATCTGATTGAGGATATGCTCGCTCGTTCCGCAATTTAGAATAAGGTCAAAGCTATTTCTATGGCGCTTTGGCAGCGTGTCTTGATTCAGATCCACTATCTCCGTATTGGGACCTGGATAAATATCGAAAGAAATAAACTCAATCGGCAAGTAGCTCATTAATTGTGACAGGTTCAACCCCGAAGGCATAATCGAGCACTTCGACAATTCAGCAGAGATTGATTCACGATCATCCATCTTTCCGTACTTACGTAAGAACGACAGATATCTATCCTGCGTGTCAGGAATTACTTTTAGCGGGCCGATCGCCAAGGCACGACCGGGGACACTGTGGGTAAAAAGTATATCGAGAGTATCAAGGTCTATCATAGTTAACTTGAACTGGTGAGAATTGGATGTCCATCCAATCGTAGGTAGGGGACGTTAGAGTAATACCTTTCCGCAGACTGGCTTCCGCGTCAGCATCAAAGATCCCTACCAAGGAGGCTCTACTGTCAACCTTGGTGTAATCCAGCAGTGAATTTCATGAGGCCAGCAAGCCGTGACTTGCATTCCCTGGCGCCGCGCTGAAAAGCCAAACTTAGTCGATTCGAATGTGGATTAAGTCTTGACCGATTTGTGTCAATAGGGATCCTAAAACGGCTGTTCTGCGTCTTTCTAAGCAAAATGCAAATGGCGTGATTTGGAATTTCGGTTCGTCCATCACTAATGCCACGTATTTCAATACCAGTGTCAATCATCGAAGAACATCGTGGTACACGTTTACCGCTTTCTGCGTCGGTTTTAAAACCTCTTTTATACCATAGTTCAAGTACTTCGTAGCCATTTGCTTCGGCTAAATCGTGAAAAAATTTAGGATGGTAGCAAAAATATCCATGATCTATACGACCAGTAGTCGGCACTTGAATATAGATATAAGCTCCAATCTTTGCGGCATGATGGATAATATTAAAGACATTTACCTGATTAAGTATGTGTTCACTTGTTCCACAATTTAAAATGAGATCGAAACTGTTTTTATGCCGCCACGGCAATTTGTCACGATTAATATCTAAAATCTCGGTTCTCCGGCCCGGACAAATATCAAAGGAGACGTACTTGACCGGTGTATGGTCCAGCAATTCTGAAAGATAGAGAGTTTCGTGGCCCGGGCGTGTAATCGAGCGATCCGCCAACTCGCGTGCGGCCATTTCATGGTCGCCTTCATTGCCATACTTGTTCAAAAACTCGAGAAATTTTTCCTCCGAGGAGCGCAACATATTTTGTGAACCAATGTCCAAGACGCGTTTAGGAACATTGTAAGCAAATAGGAAATTTACGGTGCCGAGTAAGATCATTTCGTGAGCCTAACTATCTTGATCATTAGTTTCCGGCTACCGATGGCTCGATGGCCGTAACCGATACCCAAGTTGTTGGCTTCGGGGCCACGGCTGCCGGTACATAAATGGTACGATACGACACCCAGGCTCTGCCGCGGCCGCGCGGAACGGAGAAAGAGCGGAACACCGAGCGCAAAGGAGAAGGGACCCGGGAGGATTGCGATATGCGATGTGCAATGCTTGAAGGCCCTCCCGATTCCCCTTGCGCAAGCCCTCGGGTATCTTCGTGCTTCGCCAACACATCATCGATCCCCGATAAATTGAAGGTGACAGTCTGCTTATCCTCGTCGAAGCGCACGATGTCGCTGGTTGCGACTTTGCCCGCCCTCAGATCGCCAAACAGTCCGTCGAGATAGCGCGAGATCTCCCTTAATCCGGCATCTGGAAAGACGAGCTGTTCGCCGTCTTTCTCGATCTGGCTGGTCGCGGCATTGGCGAGCACATTGTTGCAATCCTCCGGCGAGACGTCGGTTACGAGTTTTCGCGCCACCCGGTGGAAGTTCCGGGTAATGTCTTCGTAGTAGATGTGATGAACATTTGGATGGTTACGCATCGCCTCAAGTCCCAGCACATCATTGTAGAACATGACCAGCAGATCATCGATCGCATCGCTGATCGATTGCGTGATGTGTTCCTGAGGCTGGTCTGCCTGCGGTGGAGGCGTCAGAATTTCGCCATCGCGTGTAAGAAGAACCAATTTAGGTTCCAGCGGTTCGGAGTGGGTTTTATGGAACCGGCTATTGGTGATGGTTTCAGCTTCGCTCGTTTTTCTTCTGCGCGCCCCCTTGGCCGAATTGGGATTGGCTAGATGGCGAATGCCATGTGCCTTCCAGGTGGCATAAATCTCGAAATACGGACGGCGTAGGAAGATAACCTCGACATCGTCCTCGACGACCTCACCGAGACGTGCGAAGGCGGCAGGAGGCACATAACCATATGGATCGAATTTGAGCTTGGCGCCAATGGCAGAAATTTCTTTTGGCTTGAAGATTTTGAAGCCAACATCCAGGCGTTCCTTTATCGACTCCGTGGTGCTGTCGATATAAGTGTGCACTGGTGGCACCTGGTCTTGATACGGCATACGCCAACGTAGCTCGCGCGTGCAGAAGATTCCCGGGAGATCGTTTAAGCTCGTGGTGAACCATGTCGAGCCGACCCGGGTATTTCCCATAACCACGAAATATCGCATGCGTTATCCTGCTCCGCTCAGGTCTCAATTTGCGCTCTCGGATTGAGGACCCTTCAGGCAATCAAAGGCCGTCCTCGAACCTTTCGAATAATCCGATAGACGGCTGTTATCCTGAAGAACCTCGATCTATCTTAGCCTGGACGCTCTTACATCGATAGCCCGATTCAATCGAATTTTTCTGGCGTGCCGGCCCTACCTGTCAAGCGGTTTGAGATTGGTGCGGGCTCAGGCGGCTGCGCGGGCTTTGTCTTTGGCCTTTTGCGGGAGCTGCGGCTTTTTGGCCGATATCCTAAAGGTTTCCGCAACATTCTTTGCCGACTTACGAATATTGAGCCGCTTCATCTTACGCCGTAAGGCCAAGAGGTGCGGCACGAGAGGACGCAGCCAGGCCCGGCGCGCCATGAAATGCCCGATCCGTTTATAAATCGGACTGGACTGATAAAGCACCGGCGCCCCGTGGAATCGCCTGACGATACGCCAGTCATATTGCGGCCATCCGCCCGGCCGGGTGAGATAAAAGCCGTTCCCCTTGAGCCAATCGGCGATCAGCGACCCCGCGTTCTGGGGCTTTGTCAGCCATTCCGGCGTCACCCAGTCGAGGCCGATGTCTTGCGCGAGCTCCGTGAGCTTCGAGTTATATTTCGCCGCGCTTTGACGCTTTTGCACATGGACATGATAGAGCAGCGAAAAGAAATGATCCTCGGGAGTGGGCACGTACATGCCCCGCACCATGATCCTGTCGCGTAGGATTCGGCGGCACCATTCGGGGTCGAAGTAGAAATCCTCCACTGACCTGAAGTCAAAAGCGACCTTGCGCCCTCCGACAATCGTTGTCCCTTTCTGCTCCTTGTTCAGAATTCCCGCGGCTCGATTTCTGGCATCTGCATCTTCAAACAACAGATCGATGTCACCGGTAGCATCCTGATCTTTACCGTTCGGAAGGTGATCGAAGTTTCTGAGCACGACATAGGACACCGCCTCGTTTAAGACTGAGAAAACCTGCTCCAGAGACTCCCAGCCATCCGCCGCGACGATATCGCGACGAACTTCCGGAATGTTGTCCATACGACCATCCCATTTGGCCGGTGGATAGTCGGTGGCGCTCTGCCCCATCAGATACATAAGATCGCGGCGGAATTCGCGCTGATCATTGGTGGCATGCAATGAGGTCCCGCCCTGCTTGCGCAGAACCTGCTTCAGGTCGAATGTGTTGATGTTGACCCTCTTGAAACCACTGCCTGGGGCGATGCGGTACTGATAGACTGGGGCTTTATCGGTGACGAGAACGAATAAGAAAGGCGATGCCCCAGCCTGCTCGTATTTCTGATAGGCGTGGCGGGAAATCATGGCATAAAAGCGCTGGAAGTTTTCGACGATGCGCTCCGGCGTCCAGCGCAGAAGGGCTACCTGTTCGATATCAAGCTTCTGCTGAATCTTGCCTAGCGTCTCTTCGAGACGTTCGGCCGGCCAGCGCCAAAACACCAATAGATGACGTTCCGCTGAGCTATCCGGCACGATTCACACTCGATACTTCAGCCGGCATTGGCGCGACCGGCATAGGAATGTACATCGGCCGTTGCGCTAGCCAGTAGCCATTGCGCAGACGGACGTCGGCGAACATGCTAAGGATTATGCGCCGGCTGCGCGGATAGCGACCCTCGACACGGCCGGTAGGTGACAAAAATTTGCGTAGAGAGCTGATGGCGCTTGGCCGCGTCGACAGGAGCTCACGCATCTCGTCATGCCTCTCGAGTATGGCTGCGAGCCCTGGCAAATGGAACACGATGCTGCCGTCGGATTCATCGACGTGGATAACCTCGGCAGCATCGAGTTCGCCTGTCCGGATCTGATTGAAGACCAAATCCAAATAGTCTGCGACCGCCTTCAAACCGGTATCCGGAAACACAAGCTTGGCCCCCGGCGGCTCGATCTGCCGTGTCGATGCATTGTCTAGCATGTCGAGGCATTCCGCTTCCGTCACTGCAAGTCCGAGTTTTTGCGTGACTGGAAAGAACTTTGTCCGGATATCATCATAGCCGAAGATGTCGACCTGTCGGTGCCCTTGGATTGTCGTGAGACCGAGTAAATCATTGTAAAACAGGACCAGCAGGTCGTCGATCGCGTCGCTGATCGAGTAGTAGAGAGTCTTGCCGCCGGAAACGCGATTTTGCAGGAAGCGGACGATGACACCGCCATCGCTCGTGAGGCAAACGCGCCTCTGCTCAAGAGGCCGGCTATGCATTGAATGAAACCGGCTGACACGCTGCTTACTTTCAGCCGTCCTGTCGTTTGCCTTCCTTTTCTTTCTGGCGTTGGGATTGGCGAGATGTCTGATACCAAAGGCCTTCCAGGTGGCGAAGATCTCAAAATACGAACGCCGTAGGAAAGCGACATAAACATCGTGCTCAATGATCTTGCCAAGATCGACGTAAGCCGAGGGCGCGGTATAGCCAAAGGGATCGAATTTCAACTTGGCCCCAATTGCTACCGCCTCTCTTTTGCCTCCGGAAGCGCGATAGCCGTAATCGAGCCTCTCCTTAATCGAGCGTGTTTTGCCTTCGATATAGGTGTGTACCGGGGGTGCCTGATCCATATACGGCATGCGCCAGCGGATCTCGCGGGTACAAAAGACGCCCGGCAAGGAATTCATCGCGGCCGAAAACCAAGTCGAGCCGACGCGGGTATTCCCCATGATGACGAAATAACGCATTAAAACGTCCCCAACGCCAAGCCCATTGCTTTTGGCCTCGAACGATCGATTCTCTCTAAGCGCCGCGATTGTCACATCAAATTAGGCATCCTGGCAACTTTGCGGCAGCCAGGGGTACGGAGACCAAAGAGGCATCTATCACGATGGTACGGTATGCCGATAGACGGTTCGATAATTGACGGGCGGCGCCATCCATTTTATCGCCAAGGTTCGTTCGGAAACGTATTGAGGCGGAGGGGGGGCTATCCTTGGCACAGCAAAGAGGCATCTTAGCAGCATTGCGGCATGCGAAGAAAAGCTACGATAGTCACGCCTCAGCACCCGATAGCTTCAGTCGTTGGTACTTAATGCTTAGGGTGTTAAAAACTGAGCTCACCCAGTTTCGAAAGCACAAACCCATCTGGAGACCGGCCTGGCAATCGCAGTCGCGAGGCCTGCCAAGCATCATAGTCGCTAGCCTACCGAAGTCCGGCACTAGATACATCTCATCAACGATCAGACAAACCCTTGATTGGCGACTTCAACGTTCGCTCTATCGTGGGCGCTTCCCGAGAAACGAAGTTCTCCCCCACATGGCGGCTGAATTCGCGAAGGGAGGACTCATGCTTGCTTGCCATTTATCTTGCAACGAGGACAACATACGGATCTTGACTGATCATGGCCTCAATCGCCTCGTACTGCACGTCCGTGATCCCCGTGCCTGCACCTACAGCTGGTTCCACTATTATCGGCAGAGGCCCACGATCCTTGCGCGTGCCAAGCCTAGCCCCGAGGCTTTTCTAGCGCTATCGGATGAACAGCAGATCGACTACCACATTGCTAGCTTCTTCACCAACTGCATCGAATGGTTGATAGCATGGTCTGACTTTCATGATGCAATCGAAGATATGCAGATTCTTGTCACGTCTCATGATCGGCTTGCAATGGATCCGGATGGCTTTTTTAAGGAGATCTTCGCTTTCTATGACATAGACACCGATCGCGTTCTCCGGGCTCCGAAGGATGCCAAGGTGAATTTCAGAAGCGGACTCAGTGATGAATGGCGCCAGTCGATCGCCCAAACACAGATTGCGCGCATGACGGAAATGATGCCGGACCGCCTTTTTGATCGGTTTGGCTGGCAGCGTTAGGCTATTTCTGCACCCAAGATTGGACGGGCTACTAAGGTGTCCAGCCAAACCGATCGAATAGACGCTTAGGTATTAAAGAAGTAGCGCGCTCAATCTGCTGAGGCGACATTGACGCTCGCCATTCATCTGTGCTCCCTGAACGGAAATTCCGCTGCACATCCTTAGGTGGCCTGCGTAAGCGCCTGGGGCGTACCCCGTACCAAGCAAAGATTGACCAGAACAGCGAATCTTCGTCACTCACCAATTCACCATGGTCGGTGACGAGTACTTTTATTGGCGGATCGATGGCGAGATAATCAGCCCACTCGGTGAGCCAGCGAAGGCTATCCATGTAGAAATGATCAATATGATAATCGATCTGCTGCTCATCGCCCAGGGATTCAAAGCCCTGCTTGCTACGACTCAGAAGGGCGGAACGCCTGCGAAAATAATGCATGTAGCTATAGAGGGCAGCTCGCGGGTCCCGGACATGCAGAACAAGCTTCCTGATCCCTACCTCATTGAGGAGACGCATGTTCTCGGGTGAGGCTTGCAGATGACCCGCTCCGGCAAGCCCGCCGACCGCGAAGTCCTCGGCTATGTCTTGCCGCACGGCATTTTCGGGGAACCGCCCGCTGTAGAGTGAGCGTCCCCGTGGATAGCGAAGCGTCTCGCCGACTGTCGAATTCATGTATTTGGTACCCGATTTCACCAAGGACGCCACGAAGACACTTGGCTTGTCGCGCAGCGCTTCAATTTGCCGAGACGTCAGTGGGCGCTTGGTCACTGCCCGCAAGATGAGAACGTTCTGCTTGGTCGCTTGGTATGCCGACTTGTCCTCTTTTAAGCGGGACAAGCACTCTCTGATTTTCTTGATATCAGCGTCGGTTCCGGTCGGCCTGACGCCTTCGCTTCGTAGAATTTCGCGCAAGGCAAACTCGGACGGAAAGCCTAACGCTACGGCAAGCTTGATTTTGGTTTCCGAGATATAAGTTGCTCCGACCCACCGGTATTTCCTGATTGCCCGGCTTATTTTTTGGACCGTCGAGATAGCGGATTGCGGTGTTCCACTCTTCAAGGACGAAAGTTCATGGCTGAGATCGCGTGCGGCCAAACGATAACCTTCAACAGGCCTCTTGCAGCGAAAGTAATAGTTCGCGAGCTTCAGAAGGTCTGCCGGCGTCCCGGTAGGTTCTTCGCCCTCTTCCCGCAGCATTTCGGCTACCATGGTCGCGGTGGAGTCCGCATCCACTGGAGGCGCAGGGTGGGAAATTACTTTCGCGATATTCATGTTTAATAACTACCAATTTCCAACAAAGGCGACAATGTGTAGGGGCTCGTACTAATGGACGGCTCTCGCGCGGGATTGGATGCTCGCGCCACCTTACGGAGATTGCAACGGCGATTCACCAATTTTCGTGGCGCCTTTCCGGGTCTCACGCGCCTGCAAATCCTGTCGGCCATCGCCGCCAAGATTCTGCGCGGCGACGCCTATCGAAGCTTCAAGCGGGAGCTGAATGCCGTCGATGCCTACAAGCCTCTTCGCCGCAGCGCGGCGGAGTTGGCGGCGCTCAAAGACCGGCCGAGTGTCGTCATTGCCGCCTTGCCGAAATCGGGCGCGCAATATGTCATATCGAGAATGGCGAAGACCTATGGTTATCGGACTGGACGCGTGCTCGGCATCGGCGAGTTCCCCGACTTCACAGTGCAGACATGGATGGCGGAAGAATTCGGTCAAGGCGGACTTGTGACCGAAGCGCCCCTTCCGAGCGATAACGAAGCTATCCAGCGATTGTGCGCGAATGGACTGACCAGGGTCGTCCTTTATGTCCGAGATCCTAGAGCCGTGACCTACAACCTCATTCGCTCCCCTGGCTCTCTTTCAGCCATCCGGCTCAGTTCGGACGCGTTCGCCGCCATGAGCCACCAACAGCAACTCGATCATTGCATCGATACTTTCCTCGCCGATGCGGTCTCTTGGCTCAATGGCTGGGTGAATTTGCTCGGCGCCCGAAGCATCGACATTCACCTTGCCCCGTATGAGACTCTGCTTACCGATGAGACGGCATTTTTCCACTCTCTTTCCACTTTCTACGGACTTCCAGTCGATGCGTGGCCGGATGCATCAGCGAAGGACAGGCACGCTGCGGAGACGTGGCGCAAGGCGATTTCACCGGATCGAATCACGCGTATGACGCGGATGATGCCTGACCGTTTGTTCGAATATTTTGGGTTTGAGCGCTGACGGGCTGCACGATGAAGAGGGCTGTCGAGACTTACCCCCCGGATTCACTTCCCCGCATCGGCCATCTCCTTATTATCGCCGGTGCGACTGGTGTGGGAAAGACGACGTTCCTGACCGCTCTGCTATCGGGAAGATTACAACCGGAAATCAAAGCCATGCTGCCGGATGGTGCGGAGAATTGGTTTTTGCTGCCGAAGCGGAACCCGGATCAAGACGCCGTAATTGACACATGGGTGACAGGAAGCCCTCCTTACGGCGTTGTCGTTGAATACACTCTGAATAACCGTAAAGGTAAAAAACCCTATTTATGGGATCCGGATCTGCGTTTGGTTCGAGCAGCAACCTTGATTACAACTGTTGTTTTGCGCGCGTCGCCTCAGCGGCTTACCGATCAGTTTCGTCATATAGCGAGCCCCGGTGCATGGTGGCGCCGGGCATTAAAATCCAGAAAGTGGCTCGATGACCAAACGCAAATCATCAGCTTTTGGAGCAAGCTCTATTCACAGCCGGGATGGCTCGATGAGATATATGAATGTTGGGAAAATTATCTCACCTCACTCTCGCGCGAGGGCTTAACCGTTCAGTCTGTTAGACTGGAGCCAGATGGAGAAATAGGCAGGAACTTCCGCTGGCGTCTTTATTCTTTCCAGAACGGCACCTCGTGACAAAACTGAAAAAAAATATCGCCGATGCGGTCGACTTACGCGATGTCATCGACGACCCAAGGGAAGCGTTCGAACATAGCGGAGGACAGCCGGTCCTGATCCAGGTTCCTCTTGAGCAAGTCCGCAATCTCGGTCCACTGGCCTTCTCCGTCACGCGCGCCTCCGGCGAGCCTTTCGTTGCCACGGTGCAAGCCTACCTGAGAGGCGAGCAAAAGACCTATCGTGGCTCATGGCTGGAGTGGTTCTATAGCCGGTGGACCCCGGCGAACGCCGCCGATCTGCTCGGCTTGCCGGAAGGCTCGACCTTGGCCGCAAGTCCGATTCACGCCTTCGTCTATCCCTGGCGATCGGATGACCCGATCAGAAGACAAGCACGGAAGCTGAAATCCATGCGCCAGGAGAATAGGCAGAAGGGTGCCGATATATCGGGAGAAGAAGGTTATGTGTGGGCCGGTCCTATGTCCCGGCGCAAGGGCGAATTCGAGTTCGCGCGGCTCAGCCTGCTCACCGACATAATCAAACGATACGGGTTTGAGACGGACGATCCAAATGCCGACCCGGACCGGAATGACATTAGAGCCCATATTAAGGGCAAGCTGATGATTCGCGGCACTGAGTGGCGGATTCTTGGCACGCATGGCAACCATCGCCGCTCCGTACTGGCCGCGCTAGGCTGGTCGCATGCACCGATGGCCATAAACAACAAACCGATCCGCCGCGAACATTCCGCTTCATGGCCGAACGTCCGCAAGGGACTGTTCACCGTGGCTCAGGCGCTGGAAATTTTCGACCGCATTTTCGAAGGACGCCAACCTGCCAGCTGCCCATCGATCCGTGCCGCCAAGGATATTCGCGCGTAGGGCGCGAAGAGGCCGGCCTACAGCTCTTCCTCGTCCAGGAGCATGTCGTCGACAGCCTCCTTGCGCGCACGCTCCATGCCCTTGATGAAATCAAGCCGGGCCTTGACTTCCTCGACCGGCAGATAGCCGACGATCTCATCGCCGTCATAGAGCAAGACATGCCGCTCGCCGAGGCTCCCTGCCCTTGTAGCCTCGGCAGGCCTGAGAGCGACGATCAGGATGCGATCAGCAAGAAGCGTTCTGAGGACATTGAGGGTGCCTCTTTTGCCAATGGCGTCAAGGCTATTGGCACCAATCGCAACAAGCGGACGGCCGGATGCTTTCGCGCCGACAAGATGGGCACCTACAACACTGCCGTGGTTCACCCCTAACCAAGCCTCTTTGTCCAGCGTTGCAGCAAGATCTTTCGGTAGACCGGTAATCGCCTTCTTCAGCAGACCAAGCTTGGTCAGGCCTCGGCGCAGTTGTGCAGAGGTCGTGTCCGCCGGCAATCCGGTGCCTTCAAGGAATGACATTGGAATCTCTCCTGGCACCTCTGGCACCAGCCAGCATGCCGCCGGAGGCACGGATCCTTTTGTAATTCGACCTCTGCCGTCGCCGATGCGCAATGCCAGCAAGACCTGCAACAGCGCAAACCGGTCGAATGGCTTAGGTGTTACGAGCGCGATCCGGTCTCCAGGGAAAAGCTCCGGAACGGATGTCTCATTGGCAAGAGAGGGTGCGGTAATGATAGCGGATTTAATGGCGTCCTTTGATAGCACCTTCGGAGCACTATCTCGCAGCCGCTCAAGCCAGTCGATAAGATTGAAGTAATTGGAGATCACGGGATAGTAGCGATGGATCCTCACCATCGTACCGATCAGGCTTGTAAAGGCACCCATCGCCATACGGCCGGCGATCAGGTAGGCTATGAGGTCGCCAAAACCCGTGCCGGTAACCAAGATTCTTCCGCCCAACGTGATGCCGATCACGACGAGCACGATGGCCTGGGTGATTTCGCCGACCTGAGCGCTTCTCATTCCCAATATCTTGGTATGGAAAATAGCCCGGAAAAAATCCGCGAAACTGCCTTTCCATACGACATCGTGAAGCAGTAAATGGCCTGAGACGATGGGCTCCGGAGCGAACTTGATGAAGCTGAGCAGACGCTCGTAGCCGGCGACCATGGGCATCCTCTTCTCGGCTCGCAAACGGATCACGCGCGACATCTGCACGCTCAGTCCATAGAAGAACAACAGAGACAGGCAGAGGATCAGCAGGATGGCCAGTGTCAGGAGCAGATCGAGATAGACCAGGAATGCGCTATAGACCACCAAGCCTATCGCCTGCGGCACCATGCCCAACAAGGCATACATGGTGCGGCTGCAAATGACACCGGAACCCGTCACCAGTTTCCTGAACTCGGCCTGAGCGAGAGGCACGTCTTTCCAGCCGGCGCCGTGCAGAGCGCCCGCCACGATCGTAAACAGCCGCTCGGTGCAAAATAGACCATAGCGAACGCTGAGATTGGCAAAACCCTTCTGCGCATACATCCGAACGAAGGACGACAGCACGAACAGCAATCCGCCGATGCCAATCGCAGCGGCAAGAAGCGTATAGGATTGCGCGGTATCAGCGCTAAGTCCCCAGAGCTCGATGCTGGTTTGGCTTTCCAGCTTGCGGCCATAGCCGACGAATAACCCGAGAGCCGCGCCCTGTAACGCGATGGCAAATGCGCTGGCCGCCAGGAACCAAGCAAGCGGCCAACGGAACCGCCACACCGAGTCGACAAGCATCCAACTCGCGACCTTGCGATAATACTGGAAGCGCAAACGCAGAAGATCGAAGAACTGGTGGACCGAGCTCCTTTGTTCGTTTGCAGTCAAAGCCACCATGAGCGCGTGCTATTTCCTCTAGACGGTATGGCCTTCCAGCATAAAGCGATACTAATCAATGAATAAGGCCTTGTCGGGGGTACGCTGCACCACAGGATGTAGCCCTTCCCTCGCGCGCAATCTCATGCAGTTAAGGCCGTCCATCTAGAGCTATAACCCACGGCGGTCAAAGGCTGATAGATTTCCCGGCCGCTTGTCCATCGCCCGGTCCGGACGTCAAACGACCTACGTTGCGATGGGGACATTGGCTTCAGGCTGGTCTGCAATGCGCGAGTTTCCTCATGCGCAAGAAAAATATCGGAGAGGCCAGGCAACAAAAAGGAGACGGTCTCGTGATCCGAATCGTAACGGATGACTTCCTCGATCGTCGTCTCACCGCATCGAACTTGGTGGAAAAGCATATCAAGATAGTTCGAGATCGCTGTTAAGGCGCCGCTTGGGTGAACCAAATCCGCGTTTATGTCCTCAATACGTTTTGTAGAGGCCTTCGCCATCGCTTGGCGGCTAGCAGATTCGGAAATTTTGATATGCAGAGAAGCTAAAACCCTCGAGAACTCATCCGCCAGGTCAGCATAGGACATCAGTTGAAGGCCGTGTCCTTGCAGGGAAAGTGTGAGCAAATCGTTGTAAAATAACACCAAATGATCATCGATTGCCTCCTCGACCGGGTAACAAATGACGTTGTTCGAATCTACTCCATTCAAATATCTCTGCGCCTCTGGACCATATATCTGACCATTAGAGGATATTACGACATTCTTCATCTCCAAAGGGGCATCGCTTGTTGAGAAAAATCGGTCGAGCCGTATCCTTTCGTCCTCAACGATCGGATCGCCGTCGCGCTGCATTCGCGCCAGAGCATCTTCGTTAGCAAGCTGTCTAATTCCAAACGACTTCCATGTGCCGAAGATCTCGATGTAAGGGCGTCGCAGAAATATCACCCGAATATCGTTCTCGACGATGTTCCCAAGACGGGCAAACCATTCTGGAGGCACAAAACCATAAGGGTCGAATTTCAACTTGGCGCCCTTCACCATTAACCCCGGCTTCCAAGCATCAGAACAGCTGGCATCAAGTCGTTCTTTCATAGAAGTGGTGCCGGCTTCGATATAAGTATGAACCGGCAGCGGTGCTTCCTGGTATGGCATCAGCCACCGGATCTCTCGCGTACAGTGAATTTGCGGTAACTGATGCATGCTCGCCGAGAGCCAGGTAGATCCCACGCGAGTATTACCCGCAACTAAGACGTACGCCGTCGATACGCGGTGATCCCCGGACATGCTCACGGAGATTTTTCGTGCAGGATGAAGGCTGCAGAGTTAAAACCGTATCTCAGGAAGGATGAGATGGAATATCGGTCAGAGCGAGGCTCGAGAAATTCGGTTAAGGCACGACGTTGTCCGAATGCCGGATTGGCGCGGTGACAATTCCAATCGTCAAACATGAGCACAGTGCCATCCTGCAGTGCTTGCATTTCATCAAGGCCATCGAGGACCTCTTTCGTCGAACTGTAGAGGTCGCAATCGAGGTGCACCAAAGCGGCCTTTCGCTTAAGCGGCTGTTGCAGCGTTTCGGAAAAATATCCAGGCTTGATCTTGATCCGCTCGGCGCTGATCACGCGGGATAAAGATCGGCCAATGTGTTTAGGGACCTTCTCGCCTATCTGTTCCCCGAGCCGCGACACATCCATCTCTTCGTCCCAGACCCCCCGCGAGACATCGTAGCTTGCCTGATCGAGTGCATGCTTGTCGCGCGGCAATCCAGTGAATGAGTCGAATAGGTAAAGCTCGGCGGGATAATGCAGGTCCACCATGGTCTCGGCGAAAATCCGCGCGGTCCACCCGCCAAGCACGCCGAACTCGAATATTTCACCGCTTATCCCGCCATAGGCGACGAACTCCATGCAGGTCTGGATTGCCTCGCGGTAGATCGCGCTCGCTCTCGCCGCGTCGGGCATAGCGAGGCATTCGGTCGTCAGGTCGCGCCCAGGCGTCAAGGATGCGAGAAGCCGTTTCAGCTCGTCACGCACTTCACCCGAATCCGGATTCAACTCACGCGAACGCACCAGTAATACGATGGCGCCCTCGGTATCACCCGCGTCCCGCGCAGATATAGCATCAGCAAAAAACGACTTGGCGAACTTATCAAGCTCACGTTTGGCTGGTGGATACCGGTTCACCAACCGCAGTGCCTGACAATACCCGTCGATGGCCTTGACTGAATTGCCTGCTTCCCACGCACGCTGCGCCTCAACCACAAACCGGTCAACGCGACGATCATCTGGGGTATCCAGTACTTCCAGTTCAGTGCTTGATAACATCACGCTTTACCCGCTTAAGCGTATGACATAAGCCGTGCGCATCCTATCGTGGGGAGCGCACTTTGCTAATGACTTATACAGGACTTTTGCCGACAACAAGACTGTCTCGGTTGCATCGTGGATTGTTACGTGATCGATGCTACGGTCGCTCCTACCCCTCCAGGCGCTCGCTTCAGGTCAGGTTCCAGCCCCGAAATGGCGGGAACGGATGCATCAGATATAATGGACCGGATCACGGCGATGATCCCCGACGCGCTCTGGCGGCGCTTCGTTTGGCACCCATGATCTCGTGCTCGGTTCGACTTGAATCACTGGCGTTCTCTCTCAACTATTCTGCCTGGTAAAAATTGGTTCATACACTGGCCTTTGAGAAATCCAGGCTTTCGACCTTTTTCCTCTAGGCGAATAATCTGATAGCCGCTCTACCAAGTCCTTGGTTTCCGGGTGAGCCGCGAAGATGCGTGCAAGTCTGGGCAGAATGAAAACTGATCGACCCGCATTGTGCCGCAGAAACCCTCGCGGATTTTTCCCATCGCGGACTTTCCTGAACTCGGCCTCAAGGTAATCTGAGACAGCTCGAAGCGCTTCTGAAGGAAGCAACAATGAGGCGTCGTCGGGCTCTACCTTCAAGGTGAGCGGCTTCTCCAGGATGCTCGACCTGCGCCTTGGCGAGGCTATGATTGAGTATGCACGCGAGCCTGGGAAGCTTGCCCCCGATATCGTTGTACTCCACAACCTCGAAGCAATCCGCGCGACCAAACGCACGGAACGACATGATGTCGTTATAGAATAACACCAGTAAGTCCTCGATGGCTTCTTCGACCGGATAGAGTATCGCATCACGAGGATAGGAGGACACCATGGGCACTCCTTTAGCTGTCAGCACCACGCAGCGGGGGACAATAGCGGCACTATGATTGGCGACCATCCGCTCGACGAGTTGACTGTCGCGGGAGAGTTCGGCGACATCATGGTTGACGAGATGGCGGATGCCGATCGCCTTCCAGCTTTGGAAAATCTCGACATAAGATCGCGTGAGCAAGAAGACGTAAACGTCTGATTCCAGTCTCGGGAGAAGCTTGGCAAAGCTTTGCCGAGCTATAAACCCGTAGGGGTCTAGCTTGAATATGGAACCGAATGCTATGTCGCCCGATCGCAGCCACTCGCGCAACGCAAGGCGCACCGTCTGAGCTATAAACCGGAAGGGTTCCAGTTTGAATTGGCAGCGGAGTGCAATGTCCCGGCTTGAAGCCACTCGCGGCATGCAATGCGTATCGCCTCCTTGAAGGAACCGATTGAACTTTCTAAATAGATGTGCTCGTCGTGATCCTTGATCTGATAAGGATGCCGCCAACGTATCTCACGACGGCAGCGGATTCCGGGTAGGAGGTGAAAGCTCGTCGCCATCCATGTCGAACCGACACGGGTATTCCCAACAATCAGGAAACAGTGCGGCAGGGACATGACTTGTTGAGATCAGTTATGGTGACGGGGGCACGGTTCCCCTCAGCAGGCGTTAGGCTGCTTTTAGGTGCAGGATGAAGGCTGCAGAGTTAAAACCGTATCTCAGGAAGGATGAGCTGGAATATCGGTCAGAGCGAGGCTCGAGAAATTCGGTTAAGGGACGACGTTGTCCGAATGCCGGCACTATCGCAAGGGCGAGACGGAGGAGTGGCGGTCAATCCTCACCCCGGAGCAGCAGGAGCGTTGCTGGGCCCTGATACCGTTGTCTCTGCGTGAAAGATTCGGATGGCAGCCCTGAGAGTGCAATAGACTTTGCGGGCAGGATAGGCCTCCTGGGTTGGTATAGGTCACAGTAACTTACCGACGATCAGGCTTGTTGAGGTCTAGTTTCAATCCCTGATCGAGGCATTGCGTGATCAGTAATGGATGAACCGGGACTGTCGGCACGTTACGCAGGTCGAAATGGAGTGCGGAAAGCGTAAATTGGACTCCGAGGATAATCAGCAAGGCAGCAATCATGACCGTTCCAGGCGTTGCCGTCACTTCGCTTGCGAATGACAGCCACCAGTGGTAGCCGCCGAAAATCAACCCCATCAATAAGAGCACCGGGCCGAGCACAAACTCGATCGAGGCGACTTGAAAGTCGCGCAAGAAATAGCTGTAGAAAATGCGCTTAAAGAAATTGCGCGTATTGCCTGCCACAAAGGGCAGTATGATCGATCGCACCTTCAAGCTCGACGGCTGACCCTTGTACTGGGCGGTCATTGGGATGTCTCTGACGACGCAGCGCGCGATATAGAGACGAAACAATAGGTCGGTCTCGAAGAAATAGCGGTCGGCAACTTTATCCAGCCGCATCAGATCTAAGACCCGAAGTTGCAGGGCCGTATAACCGTTGGTGGGGTCGAATTGATTCCAATAGCCGGTGGACAGTTTTGCCAGGAACGACAGGATGGCATTGCCGAAGAGCCGCAAGCCGGGCATGTCGCGCCAGTCATCAGGAAAGAAAAATCGGTTGCCTTTCGTATAGTCGGCTTGTTCAGCGATAATGGGTGCTACGAATCGAGATATCAGAGCGGGGTCCATTTGCCCATCGCCGTCGAGCTTTACGGCTATGGTGAAGCCTGCCGCGCGGGCAGCACGATAGCCAGTCTTAACGGCGGCGCCGACGCCCTGGTTAGTCGTGTGGAATAGAACCAGGACTCGGGGATCACGGGTTGTCTGTTCGATAAGTCTCCCGGATCCTTCGGGGCACGCGTCGTCGACGCAAAAAACACCCTCTACCGAGTCCGGAATCGCGGCGAGCACGTCGAGTACCTGGCCCGACACCCGGTAGCAGGGTACGATTACGGCGATCCGATTGCGCTCCACGATTACTACTGGCCTATGGTCACTATGCCCGCCACGATCAGCGTGCTTCCAATAAGGTAACGCCAATTCAAAGTCTCGCCGAACAGGTACCAGGCGGCGGCTGGAACCAGAATAAAACTCAGCGCAAGTAGCGGGAAAGCGCTATTGAGGGGGGTGGTCCGCAGCACCCAGATCCACAGTCCGGTGGCCAGGCCATAGAGAGCGATGGCGGCAATCGTCCAGCCATTGAAGAGCGTAGCCGTGAAGCTTGCGTCGGCCATGACGGCAGCCTTTTTGAACAATATCTGTCCGGTGGACAGGAGCAATGTCACCAGGATCAATGCTGCGTATTTCAATGTACCCCCCGGGTCGAGACGGGCTGGTCAGCCGACAAGCGGTTTCTCCACCGTGGTACTAGACGGACAAGACGAACAATCGCTACCGATAGAGTGAACGCAAACACGGCGAGCATGGGGACATTGTACCGCACCACATTCACAGATACGAAGCCATGCAGCCCGACCATGAAGAGCGGCGGCAGAATAAGGGCAAGGAAAGGCCATAGCCGACCATCCCGCCACATCCACACTGCCACAGGGGGGATCAGCACAAAACCAACAAGGGCGAGATATTTACCTACCCACATCCCGCGCAACGCCAATGTCAAGCTGACCAGAACATGCTTCAAGAAATCAGCGAATATGTATTTGTGGACCAGATAGGACGTCTGAGTATCAGGGCTGCCTGCTGCAACCAGGCTCTCCTTATATAATTGTTTTCCCATTAGATAAAAACCATGTGGGTAAGTCGTGCTAAAGCGCTCATAGAGGGAAGGCGCAAAAACCGCCTGTGAGAGCTTGTCGCCGAAATCCGGTAGCCAGAAGACAAATGACACTGCCCATTCGGACCAACTCATCGCATTATATGACACGCGAAATGCGATGCTGAGCGCATCATAACCTCTAGTGAGTAACGGATCGCCGAACAGCACGAGGTTGCGAACAAGCCAAGGCGACATGACCAACATGCCGGCCAAAAGGAGAATGCTCGCTTGCCGCATTCCCCTTCGCCAGGGGCGTTGCTTTTGATAATGCAGAGCTATGACCACGCCGCCAGCCACGAAGGGGAATAGATAGAGATAGGCGGGGCGTGAAAGGGCGGCTAGAGCTAACGCTGCCCCTGCCGCGGCGGCGGTCCATCCCTCATCTCTCGATACGGTTCGCGTCAGGAAATACAAAAAGGCGAAAAAACTTACCAAGGCCAGGTTTTCCGTCAGATATGTGCGCGCGTAATATCCGACCTCGCTGGCACCGAGAACAAGCGCCAGGCTCAGCCATGCCACGGCCTCGGATTGTGAGATTTCGCGTGCGGTCAGGAAAATAAAAAAAACACCGAATGCTGCCAGTAAAACCTGAACGGCTATGAGACTATGGAAGTGCTTGGGACACTCCGCTCCGCGGCCTCCCGGGTTTTCGGCGTGACATTTTATGGTCGATCGCAGCCTCTCGTCGGCGGCAGAGAGGGCGGCAATGAATAATGGATAGGCCGGTCCAAAGAAGCGACCAGGTACTATCGCTTCGTCTTTTGCCTTGAAACAGCCATTGGTGAAAGTACCGTAAGCACTGAGATCGCTGGCAATCGCAACATAGCAATGTTCATCCATCACTGGAGACCGTATCTCGCGCGAGAAGGACTGCCAGCCGATCACTACGATCGCTACCATCAGCGCCGTGAAGGCAGTAACCATGAGATGCCGACCGGTCATCGCCTCAACGCCCTTCACGTGTGTTTTCCAGAAGCAGCTCTTTGTGATGCATCACAAAAGAAGCGAGCCGTTATTTTAAAGACTTCCTGATGTTGACGGCATATATCAGATTCAAATCGGGAAGAGGCAGCCGCATTGGCCACCACTCTTCAGTAATATCCTCAAAGTAGTATTCGATAAAGCCTACGAGATTGTGTATCGGATTTACATGCTCGCGTGCCATCCAATAATCATAGTCGAGACCGGTGCTTCGGGCTCTACGCCGAGGCCCAAATAGGCGTCCCAATCGCCACATCAAGCCTGGGTCGCACGGTAGTATGAGCGATAGAACACCGCCTGGTCGTACTACTCGATTCCATTCACGCAGAACTTCATGGGGCCGGTAGAGATGCTCTAGCACGTGAGTCGCGATCAAGCGGTCAAAGCTGTGATCGGGATAAGTCAACCGAGTAGCATCCTGACGCTCGGTACGTACCTTGCCGGCACTCCATTCATATGCAGTTGAACCCTCGATTGCCGTGCGATCAGTCATGACATATTCGTCGAAACTATGCCTTACGAACTTAAAATGGATTGCCGTTCCGGCTCCTACTTCCAGCACTCGTCCGAAGTGATGTGATGGCGAGAACGGCTTCTCGATCAAATGGTGAGTCCGGAGCAGAATCCAACTCGAAAGGTTCGTACCGTAATTGAGGTTGTCGTATTGCCGAAGCCATTGGTCGTGATACGTTTGGAAATCAGGATCGTCTCGCATCGTGTCCACATATCATCTGGGAGTACTTTAATTGGTTGTACGCTGCTGAATATCCGCATGCCGACATCAAACCAGAGTACGGCCAGCTGCTGCCAAATCCATAAAATCATACCGACACTATGATCAGGTCCCAAAGTGTTACAACCAGATAGCACTTTTGCCGCAGTCTGCCCGAGGTTTACGGTATTAGTGCACCTCTGCTAACATCTGCCGCACGCGACATGGAAGTGATGGGGATGATAAATGTGGCAAGGCTTGGCCGGTATGGCCCATTGGCTGTGGGACCAACGGGCTTTTCGTCAATTCTGGCCACGCGACTCCCGATCCCGATTTTTCCTCATAATCGGCAATGGGCGGACTGGATCCACTTGGCTCCAGACTACCCTCGATCAGCTCCCGGACGTGGTGACCAGGCTTGAGCTGAAGTTTAGATTACCGTATCAGGAGCCGCATCCCCTGCATGTTTTATGTCGATGAATTCACCGTATCGCTTAAAGACTGCATCTTGCAGGCTTGCGGGAGCGATCCTGTCATGCCCCTCGCGCCTTTAAGCTATGGCTCAAAGTTGATTTTCGATCCTTACGGTTATCTCGATCCCAAAATATTCAACCGGTTGGGTGAGTTATTCGACAAGAGTATCTGGACCATCTTGCTCAAGCGGAGCTACGCCGCACTATTCACGGCGTGGAAGTTGCGGGGGGTCCATCATGAGCTGAATGCCGACGCCGTTTCAAAGGCCGCTTCCGTCGATCAACAGCTTGTCGATGTGGTTTCAAGCTGGAAATCTCCGAAACTGAAAGCGATGCTAATCACCTTGGGCGATGCGCCATTACGCGGAGCTAATCCCGATGCCGCTGGGACGGACGCCATCAATTACCCGGTAGAAGATGCTGTCGAGGACCTTCTGGTTCTCTTTTATAACGATCTGAAGGCGCTTACGTTCGTGCAGCAGCAACAGCAGAGTCATGCAGTCGTCGATTACGATGATATAGAGGGGAAGTTCTTCAGCCTAGCGCGCATGGTTGGCTCCGAGGCCTCCGGTGAAGAGATTCGCCATGCGCTCGGCAATCCGATCACCAAACGCCTTCAGGTCCTTGAGCCAGAGCTCGTACAGCCACCCGAGTTCTTGCAAAGACTATCGGATTGCCTTGACCGCGCTTTCGCGGTCGCCGTGAAATATCAAACGGCCGAGGCTGTCTGGCAGTGGAGTGGAGATATGGCATTCATAGACCTAAAAGTTGAAGGATTGGCTGAGGTTCTGTCCGATTATGCCGTGCCATACGAGACTTCGTCACCATCTTCCACGGCCCTCAATGGTCGTTCGGTGCGTTGGCCTCGTTTGCGTCCGATCTATAGCTTGGTTGGCGCGCAGGCCTCCCCCACCGTCAGCTAAACCCGAGGCTGTTGAAGCAGCAGAGACTGATACTTTAGAGGACGCTTGGCAAACAGATCGTTCAATTCTAGCTTCCTAGAACCATGCCAGCGCTGTTCGCACAGAGACCAAGCATCGTCGCAGCTACATTACCTTTCGCGGACACTAAGTGTGTATGCCAGACGCTAATCCAATCTCTTGAGTACATTTTGGGTCCATCGCTTTTTAGAGGCTCATTTACGAACAACGAAGTCGTGCGGGATGCAGCCGCCAAGTTTGCATTAGGCGGCTTGGTGGGTGGTTGGCATCTTGCGGGTGATAAGAACAACGTTGAAGTCCTGTTGCATGCAGGCCTCAACAAAATCCTGCTACATGTCCGCGATCCGCGTGCTTCGGCGCTGGTTAATGCCCGCATGCGTTATTTTCGCGATTATCCCGATCTCTTGAAGGCTGGCCGCTATCCGAAAATATTTACCGCCCCAATGGAGAACGAGACATTTGACCATCGCATCGACAATTTTGTCAGGAAAGCTGTGATCTGGCTGACAACGTGGCTCGATGCAATCGAGAGCTGCCCTAGGCTAAACGTGTTGATCAGGTCCCATGAAGAGTTAGTGGGTGACCCGCATTACTACTTCGCGTCTGTCCTGGACTTTTACAGCATCCGGCCGGTGCCGCTTCAAATAACCTCAATGGACGAGACCCTCCTATTTGGAGGTAGTGAACCGGGGGCTTGGCGACAAGGAATCTCGGCAGAGCAACTGCACCGGCTAACAGCCATGATACCGCCGCGTCTTTTCACCCATTTCGGTTGGGCGAACTAAGGAAGAAGTCGATGCCCCTATTTGGGGCCCGCATGCACCTACGCTGCCAAGCACAGCGGTTTGATATCGGGAGCGTCACATTTTGGGAAAATGCGAATATCAAAAGCTACCCGCGTAAGGCGTGCGTTTTCCGGTATGTAGCCCGTATGAGGCGCAAAACCCGTAAATAGCGCGACATCTCCGGCTTTAAGCTTTGGACGGAAGAAGAAGCCATATTTGTCACCTTGAAGCCCGTGCCGATGACTTTCCCTTCCAATCGAGCTTAGGTATTTGACGATCGACTCCTCGGTCTCCGGCGAAAGGCTCTGAAAGTAGTCGAGGCGCCCGACGAAGAATTGCAGCCCCGGCGTATCGACGTTTGTTACGACTCCCTGCGGCGTAAGGGGGGTCCAGATATTGTGGAGCCCGTCGTATTTGAACGCACGCCGCTCAATATGCAAAGGTAGTCGTCCATTCTTATCAAGGTTCGAATCCGGGACGACAACCCGCGCTTGGGCATTGACCCAATAAACGTCAGGACCAATGGCCTCGAGCAGCATTGAACGTACAACTCCACGCATCAGCGCCTTGTACAGGCTAGTCTCGGTAAAATTAGAGGTGCACCCCGCCGTTTCTGGATCGATGTCGGCGACTGCTCTGGCAAACTTGCCGATCGTACCGTCTCTTGCTGCGGCTTCTACCTTCGCGGCATGGGCTGTTGCATTCTCAATGAGGCCCTCAATCTCAGCGACATCAAAGGCCTCGCGGACAATGGCGACCCCGAAACGTTTCAAGGAATCGCGGATGTTGTCCATCGTCGCCGGGATGAACTCTTCGACGCCCGGCTTTGCGAGATCAATTTTCTCTATTCGGGGGCCCTCTCGCACTTGAAGTTTGTCCATTTTACCTCCCTAACGCTCCGACACGGATTCAATGTCTGTCCCGCATTGCCTCAGTGTGCAAGGAACCATGCTTAGGACGCCTAGTCAGCTTGATGTGCTGAAAAGCCGTGGGACTCATATGATGGCCATCCAAGAATTCATCAGAGTTAACCCCCGCTATCTCGGGACGGTAGCTGCCGAAAATGTCAATGCCTAACTCATCGGCCAGTTTCTCTATCTGAGCTTCGACTTCGCGCAAACCTAAACATGAGCGTTCATTGTCGCCCTTGCATTCCCATACTTGCGGACTGTACGGCGTAAGGATGAATGCAACCTGCTTGTTTGCTGCCTTGACGCGTTGAAGTATGATTTTAAGCTCTGAAACCACATCTTCGCTTATGAAGGGCGGCTTAATATTTCCAGCATCGAAATACCGCCCGCGACCAACAAGTTTGTTGTAACTGTCAATTGGCCGAACGCGGCTGCCATCGCTGTTGAAGATTTCTCGTTTCGCTACCCCCTCTCTCTTCTCCTCATCAGCCTCGACCCCTGCAGGAGTGGTTTTTCTGTCGTTAAGGAGCGCGCGCAAGTTATGCCTGAAGTAGCTAAAATTGAGCACCTGGGTATAGATCGAAGCGCGCGGCACAGTGCTCTTATATTCATCAGAATCGTGCGGCAGACCTAATCTTGTGCGGGCTGCCATATGGACCGGTGCCATGACCTCGTAGCGCCGTGTTTTATTTTTTCGGAATATCCAGGGGTCCATTGCCAAGAACAAAGTCTTGAAGTTCGGATTCTTAAGCAGCGCGTCGATCTGAATGACGGCATCTTCATAAGCGCTATAGTATACACCAATATTTGAAAGCTGCTTGCAGCCATATGCGGCCGCGGCGGGCCAATTGTGAGAGTTGAATTCCATCTGATGGCTTGAGCCATTTATGTAACAGTCGGCGCGTGAGCGCTCTATCATCGCCAGCTTCACAAAACGCACGTCTCCTTGGGTGATGGTGATGCCATGTTGCGACCTAAAGAGACGCTCAACGAGAGCCCCGTACGATCCGGTCTTGGGGCCAAAAAATCCCTCGTTGTCGACGGAATAGTTTATCCAGCCGACGACAGCTATCGGCGCAAGACAGCCAACCGCTAGGCTAGTAAAATAGGAATAAATATTATGAGGCGTCACGACCCATCCGCGCTCCTAGAATTGGAAGTATAAAAACTCCGACTCCCCTGTCATGATAATGGTACAGATGCCGAAAAGAAGTCCGATCAAGATACCGTACTTCCAATTCAGTCGCAATTTGAACGACCACGTGGTTCGTTCGACGCGATTGTCGAGGATTAATAGCATGGGCCGATACCCCCCCAGCAATTCGTAGCTGTTTGGCGCCAGCCATACCACGGCAAGCAATGCCGCGAGCAATGGTAAGCCGAATTCCCAGTTCACAATATCATTTGGGGTCATTACGCCACAAATTCGAAATGCCGAGCAAGGTGCATTTGCCGCTTCAAAAAGGTTGGCCAAACCGGCCGGTAAGCCAATCCCGTGCCCGCCAAACATTCCAGTCACGATGAGCAGAGCGCTATCAGTCGTCTCTGCCCGAAAAAACGCCCAAGCGATAACAACGAGAATAAAAGTTAATGTGCGGCTGAGAAATCTTGTGAGTGCGCTTCCTGACTTCGCAGACTTGTGCCATGGCAATTTGCGCCAGATATGGTTGATACAGATAAAAATACCGTGCAGGGCCCCCCATATGGCAAACGTCCAAGCCGCGCCGTGCCATATACCACCCAACAGCATTGTCACGAGGATATTGATGATCCGGCGTGTTTCACCAACTCGGTTCCCGCCCAATGGGATATAGACAAAATCACGCAAGAAGCGGGAGAGTGTGATGTGCCAACGCCGCCAGAACTCGATGATGCTGGCGGATTTGTATGGGGAGAAGAAATTTATGGGTAGGCGAATACCGAAAAGCAAGGCTAGTCCGGCAGCCATATCGGAGTAACCAGAGAAATCAAAATAGATCTGAAACGTATAGGCTAACACTCCTCCCCAGGACTCGATGAGACTGGGGGGAGTACCCACCAACGCCGCGTCAAAGACGGGTGTCGAAAATAGTGCTACCGAATCGGCAATCAGTACTTTTTTCGAAAGACCGATTACAAAAAGCGTCAGCCCAACAGCAAAGAGCAGACGGCGGCGCGCGTAGCTTTTCGGCTGCGCAAATTGCGGCATCATCTCGTTGTGGAAGACGATAGGGCCGGCGATTAGCTGCGGGAAAAACGAAATGAATAGCGCGTAATTGATAAAATCTCGAGTTTCCCTATGGCGTCCGCCGACATCTACGAGGAATGCGATCTGCTGAAAGGTGTAGAAAGAGATTCCAATGGGCAAAACAATTTGAGGAACCGGCCAACCGAGATAAAGAAGGCTAGTCAAATTATCGACCAGAAATGCCGTGTATTTGAAATAACCGAGTAACGCCAGATTAGCGCCAATGCCGATGCCAAGAATCCACTTCTGCAAGCGTCCGAAAGTGCGGAAGAGAAGACGCGAGAGCAGGAAATTGCCGACAATCGAGAAAACTATCAACAGCAGATATGGCGGACTCCACCAAGCGTAGAAGAAGAGTGAGCATATAACTAGGATACCATTGGCATAGCGTAACCCGAGATAATGTCGTCCTAAAAAATAAAGGGCGAGCGTCGCGGGTAAGAAGGCGAAAATGAAGACGAAACTGTTGAATAGCATAGAAGCGCCCTACACCACTTTTGTGCTCTTGCCTGTCACGACAGAGTTCCAAAGGATGGGAATTTAATGAGGACTTGGCTCAGCGATCCTTTATGACGACAGCGGAGAATCTGGGTGCTCATCGCCGTTTAATTGTTGTACTCAAATTCGAACTCAGCATGAGCGCGCCGCAGACTCTCCAAATTCCCGATGTCACGATGATAACCGCTGGTTTCGACCGCGAGAATACGGCCGAGAAAATGCGGGATCACTTCGGTGCTGAGATCGATGAAGGGGCCCGGCATGGCCCCGATGAAACGAGCAACCTCTGGGGAAAAGACATAGACTGCCGCATTGGCGAGATTGCCGGGCGGTTCCGCAACCTTCTCATGGAATTTCCGTACTATGTTTTCCTTATCTAGCTCGACCACACCGCAGGAACGCGGGTCGTCGGTGCGGAAGGCCAACATGGTGAGCGCGCAGTAAGGCGGCCGCGCCTCGTGCGCCGCGATGAAACTTCCGATATCGAAATTGGTGAGATTATCGGCATGCGCGACCAGGAACGAGTCCAGGCCGAAATAAGAGAGATTGGATTTTATTGTCCCGCCGGTGCCGAGGAGTTCTGGCTCATGCACGAGGTCGATGCGATCGTGCCAGGGCGTGCTGGCAACATATTCGTTAACCGGCCCCGCATGATAATGGGTGTTGACCAGCACCCGTTCTATCTCTGCGCTGGAGAACAGATTGGTGAGCCAATAATCGAGCAGTGGTCTGTCGTGAATGCGCACCAGACATTTTGGCACCGTTTCGGTCAAGGGGCGCAACCGGGTGCCCAAACCTGCGGCAAGAAGCAAGGCGCGCATTAGATGTGGCCAGCGGGGCTACGTATGGTCGATCTCAGCAAGCAGATCCTTAACGTCGATAGGCAGATTGCCGACGCGCGAGACTTGGAGCGCGGCTGCGAGCGAGCCGAGATAGGCGCTTCTCCAAATATCGACCCCAGCCCTGAGCGCCATAGCTGTGCAGGTGAACATGCAGTCGCCGGCCCCTGCCACGTCCTTAGGTGATGTGTTGAAGGCTGGTAGTCGATCGGTCTGGTATTCGCCATCCTCCGGTGCATGAACAAGCAGACCTTCCGCGTTTAGCGTTACCAGGACGTTGTCAGCCTGAGCCGCATTCTTGAGGCGATCGCCTAGTATGACAAGTCCGGACTCGAAATCTTGCAAGGCCAGTCGCGCCTCGTGCTCGGTCGGGGTGATCAGTATCATCCCCCTGAAGCGCGCGATATTGGCGACCTGCGAGGAGGCCTGGCTGTCCGCGGCAAGCATGACATTCCGCTTTGACGCCAACGCCGTCACGGCGTCAACCAGAACCTGAGGCAGACAGCCATAGTTGAAGTCGGAGAATAGCAGCAGATCGGTCTGATCGAGCAGATCTTCTACCCGTTTAATCATCTTCGATACGAGTTCTTGGTTCGCCGCGTGCTGCCGTAGCCGGTTCACGCGCAGCAAGGTTTTGCCTTGGGCGCGATAGCGCATTTTGTGGGTAGTCGGCCGCGTCTCGTCAATCAAGATCTCGTTCTCGACCTTAAGGCCGAAGAGCTGCTCTTGCGCGAACGGAACCTGCTCGTCGCGCCCCCCGATCGTCAGGAGTCTCGCTTCCGCGCCCAGACCGCGCGCATGCGCTGCGACGATGCCGGCGCCGCCGACAAAGACCTTTTGGTCGAGCGGCGTGACGACAACAGTCGGGTCCTCACGGGACATGCCGAGCGGCTCGCAGTCGACATAGGTATCGATGATCAAATCACCGATCACCAGCACCCGAATTCCGTTCAGACGGCCGACCTCGGCTTTCAGCTCGTCGATCTTGAAGCCGTGACGTATGGGATAGTCGCGCGGCTTTTGAATATTCGAGAGATTGGTCTCAAGGTATTCCTGTTGAAGCAGATTGAGCGAGGTAAAGCGCACCTCGCCTGAACTGAACAACAGCCGACCGCCATAAGAATCGACGACAGCCTGCTCCGCATTATAGTCGCCCTCATATTCCTTGCCCTTGACCACGATCTCGGGCTTGAGCTTGGCGATGAAAATGTGGGGTGGCTCTTCGAGGAGAAGTGCGTGATCGACCATGGATATGGCGCGGATACCCTCGATGCGCATATCCGCAGGAATGGTTACCCCTGGCGTCCCGTCGGGATTCACGCCCACGACCAGTGCATCGCCGCTGTCGGCGGCGAATTTGAGGAGCCGCAAATGCCCTGGGTGTACGATATTGAAATTGCCGGAGACGAAGGCGATGCGCTTGCCCGGTGCGACCTGCCCCCGGAGATCTCGGATAGCTGCCTCGGTATTATCTAACACTGCCGTCATGACAGCCCGATTTTACCGCAAACCATGGACTGGAAGAGAGAAGGCCCATTGAGAGCCTTGAGGGTCTTGCTGGAAAATCGAAGCGCTTGTCAACATATCGCCAATTTTGCACTCTTTGGATTTTGAAACTTTTATGACATAGTTGGTTGATCCACGGGGTATTTTTTTTGCGTGCGTTGTGGGGACACATGCGGAAATCGGGGAAGCGTGGCGCGGGGCCTGGCAGCATCCGCCGTCTCGCCAATGCGCTAGCTACCGGGGGATACACGTCCCAACGTCGGGTGGCTAAGGCCAGCATTTTTCAGAGGATTTATCGCGACTGGCATATTGACCGATTACCGCAGGTCTTCTCAATCCGGAGACTCACCGGCTATTTGGTCTATCCGATACGCATTGCCGGCCGACGGGTTCTCTTAGTCGTCTATCGCAGGCGTTCAGCCCTGGCGACCATCGCTGCTCTGATTTCCCCACTGACTGAAAGGGCCATCCAGCCTTATGGAAGTGGCTATTACTTCTTGCGACTCGCCCACTGGTTGGATCGAACTGGCCTCCGTCCCTTCGCGCGGTTGCCGCTCGCCATAGTGCGGTATGGATTGGCCCTCTCGATACAGGCGCACCTTGGCGCACGGCAATACCAGACAGCGATCAAAACAGCACGCCTCCTCAACCTCCTTTTCCGGCCGAATATCCTCAATCAGGCCAACCTGGAAGCGACCGTCTATTACCAGACGCTCTACTTCACACAAGACTATGAGCGAATTGCCCACGATTTCCGGCTACACCGTGGCATCTCCAACTACTACCTGGCGCTAATTGCAGGCATAGCGCATCTCTACCGCCTCAACATCCCGGCCGCGCGACATTATCTCTCCTTGGCGGCAGAGATTCACCCTGACTGCCATTTGACCCGGACGATGCTTGGGCGCGCTTACCTTATGTCTGGGGATTACTCGCAGGCTGCATCGTGCTTCTACGTGTCTGCGGCGCTTGAGCCTCGCATCGTCATGGGCCATCAGAACTATGCAGGCCGCTATGACATCCTCAAATACAAGCCTCATGAATGGGAACTGCGGTCGGCCGGCTATCTTATGATTTACGATAATCTTGTGCGGTTTGCCGAAGACCTGTTCCTCCAAGGCCGCAGCGCAGAGAGCTTCCGGTTTTACAACAAGGCATTGTCGTTCCAAAAAACACTCGCCACGAACTTCTCCCTTCCGGACGTGCTATTGAATTGCCTGCAGATCGAAGTCAAAAACTTCGATCCCTCCCAACCGGTGCGCATACTGTCTTATGAGTGGGTGACGCAATTCGGCCATATCGGCCTTCTTGGGAGCTACCGAAAGATGGTCGAGCTCGGCGAGTTGCCGCGCGGTAATCATCTGCTTCTCGCGCCCGAGAACAAAGTCTCGAATGCTCACTACCTTTCCTATTGGGAGCCGTATTTCAGCATCGTTCGGTCAGAGGTGCTTGTGAATGAGTTGTTTCCTTACCAACGCTTTTTGGGCGACCAGTTTATGGCGTTACCATCCGATGGCCCTGTTGCCGAACCTTGGACCCGCGCGGCAGCGCGGGCGCAAATGCTGTGGGCTAATCAGGGCCGGCCGCCTTTGCTCCAATTGTCGGAAAGGGACAAACACGAGGGACATTGGAAGCTTAGCGCACTCGGTCTGCCCAAGGGCGCCTGGTACGTCGCCTTACACGTGCGAGAAGGCGGCTTCTATCGTGATGGCACCGGCACCATCAGCGAGCATCGGAGCGCCGAGATCGAAGACTATTTCGGCGCGATCGAGGAAATTACTTCACGCGGCGGCTGGGTGATCCGCATGGGTGACGCCTCGATGAAGCCGCTGCCGGAAATGCCGAATGTGATCGATTACGCCCATAGCGATTTTAAATCCGAGCAGATGGACATCTTCCTGCTCGCCACAGCGCGCTTTGTCATCGGCACGACCTCGGGCCTGACTACGGTGGCCATGACATTTGGCACACCTATGCTTCTCGTCAATTGCATCTCTAACGACTGGCAGATTTGGACCGACAATACCGACTTCGCGCTCAAACGCGTCTATGACCGGAACAAAGGACGGTATCTCTCGCTGCGCGAGACCTACCGTGAACCAATGCAATCCATACTCGTAAACCACGCTATTTTGCGCCGCCGCGGCTACGAGGTACACAATTGCACGCCAGAGGAGATCAGGGCGGCGGTTAGCTACAAGCTCAAAACACTCACTAGCAAGTTTGCTTGCGTGAAAGAGGACCATCCGCTAATGCGGCAATATCGCCTGGCGCTAGCCGGGAATCCTTACATGTTCGGTGCAGCGAAGCCTGTGCTTCCCTTCCTCGAAGCATATCCGGAATTGCTCGAGACTGCCGACGATTGTGACAATAGCGACCGGAGCCGGTCGAGCGGGTTAAGGGCCTAAGTAGCGCCAGCCAAGATGCCGTCAGACACGGCACGTGAAATCTGTTCTTGAGCAGCGGCGGTAAGATAAGGGTGCATCGGCAGGCTCAGGACTCGCTCGGCAAGCCAATCCGAGTGTGGCAGTCCTTCTGGATCCATAGAAAATTCACGGTAGCCGGTCTGTCTATGGAGTGGAATTGGATAATAGATTGCGGTCGGCACCCCGGACGCGGCACAGCTTGACTGTACAGCCTTGCGGGTGCCGCTATCGCTAAGCAGGATCGTGTACTGTGCCCAGACCGAGGTAATTCCCTGGTCCATTTCCGGAGTAACAGCGATATCTGACAATAAAGCGTTGTAGCGGCGAGCGGCTTCATTACGGGCCTCGATCTCGCTATCGAAGATGCGTAGCTTCTCGAGGAGAATAGCAGCTTGTAGCGTGTCAAGCCGGCTGTTCAGGCCGATCCGAACATTATCATATCTATCATTCCCCTGCCCGTGGAGCCTGAGTGACAACAATAGCTCGGCTTTGGTGTCATCGTTAATGAGGATCGCGCCACCGTCCCCGTAACAGCCGAGCGGCTTGGCCGGAAAAAAACTCGCCGTGGTGTAGTCCGCCAGCACCCCAACGCGGGTCTCGCCAAGCCGTGCGCCGAAGGATTGCGCCGCATCAGCGACAAGTGTGAGCCCGTGCTTGTCGGTAACCGTACGAAGTGCGGAATAGTCGGCAGGTCTGCCGAAGAGATCCACGGCTATGACCATGCGCGGTGTAAGCCCAGCCTTCGAGGCAACGGTGATAGCCCGATCGAGACTTGCCGGTTCCATGTTGAAGCTGCGCGGATCGACATCCACGAACACTGGAGTGGCACGCCGTAGAGCGACGCACTCTCCTGTCGCTACGAAGGTAAAGCTCGGTACGAACACCGCATCGCCTGGACCGATACCCTCGGCCATGAGCACGAGGATGAGGGCGTCGGTGCCGTTGGCGCAAGTTATCGCGTGCCTGGCGCCGCAAAATTGTGCCAAGGCATCTTCAAGCTGCTTCACTTCCGGCCCGAGAACAAATTGTCCATGCTCCATTACGCGGGCCACAGCTTTGTCAATATGATTGCCGATACGCTTACGCTGAGCCTGAAGGTCGATAAAGGGAAGAGGCTCAGGCACGATTGGCGTCGATGGCTTCAAAACGGCCAATTGTATTCTCCTTTCGTGAGAGCCGAGGAAGATCGCTATTCTTTTAGGTGATTGTATACTTGATGAACACGGCCTGCTATGGTTGCACTAACCTTAAAGGAGCAACCAGGATATCGGGCTATGCAATACGTCCATTTTTCCCGAGATATAAACCCCCAAAACACGCATGAACTCATTGCCGCGCTTCGCGGTGTAGCAAATAGCCAAGATAGGGACGTTACGTTGCTGGTTAATAGCAATGGCGGCAACGTTCTTGCTGGCATCCACGCGCACAACATGATCCTCGCACTGCCCATTAATCTAACAACGCACAACGTGGGAAACGTGGACTCAATTGCTAACGTGATTTTCTTGGCGGGGGCGAGCCGCCTAGCTAGCCCCCCATCAACATTTATGTTTCATAGCGTCGGTATCGACCAGCCAGGACCCATCCGTTTGGAAGAGCGAAATCTCCGTCAGGTTTTGGATAGTGTGGTTGCCGACAACAAGCGCATTGGGGGCATTATAGCGAACCGTACTAATCTTACTGCTCGGCGTGCGGGCGCTCTTTTTAGAGAGCAACGTACTCATGATGCACAATGGGCGTTGGGACATGGCTTCATCCAGCAGATTGCTGTTCCTCAGCTCCCGCCGGGAGCAAACGTAATTCAGCTAACGTGATGAATAGCGTTATCTAGATGGTTCTTTGTGCTTCGTGCTTGCCTTGGGTTGACCGGCAAGCCGCCGCATCACCTCGTCAATATCCGCATCGGGATCGACGCCAGCTTCCCGTGCGGCTTTGCGAAAGCGCGTGGATTGAGCTTTAGGCGAGGCCTTTCCGGTAGTGTCCTGGGGTTTCGAACGTGGCTTCATGGATAACGATTAAATCCTCACCTTCGATTGTGTAAATAACCTTCACTGTGGGCCATCCATTTGAATGCGCGCCCTGCCACATATAACCACGCACTCTGCCAGACTCACTAATCCTCCCCCACTGAAGTTCTCTAATCGCGGGTGTCAAGCATAGCCTTTTTGGTCGCGTCTCGCCGGGTTCAGAGTTCTCTCCGCGGTCAGCCTCTTTGGGCGCCGCATGTTGGCGTCGGATGGTGG